>Ga0182024_10000023_pt1 | contig 244291 bp, 196 predicted proteins | sample P32metaG_FD_120480 | JGI IMG/M metagenome (GOLD analysis project Ga0182024, IMG submission 120480) | Permafrost microbial communities from Stordalen Mire, Sweden - P3-2 metaG (Illumina Assembly) | ecosystem: Environmental > Terrestrial > Soil > Wetlands > Permafrost | place: Sweden: Stordalen... | reverse complement strand
TTTATCGCTTGGCGCAACAGGCCGTGCAGCTGTCGCCGGCTCCGTATCATGCTCTGGTGGGCGGGTCCAACAACCCGAAATACCACCCACAGGGGTCGGTGGAGTCAATAGGATAGCCCTGTAAGCCTGATTTGGACCTCCGTTCGCTGGCACCCAAGACGAAACAGAAAGAAATTTGGAGGGCCCTCAGAGCCAAATTACAAGCGCGGAGTTGGCCGAAGTTGGAACGGCCTCTTTGGATAAAAGCTGCCGTGACCTGCTCATCCCTCCTGATCTTTGGCGTAGGAATTCGAGTTGGTCATTCAATTTACGGTGCGATCATGGCAATGATGTTTGGCGTTGCCACTGATCGTGCGACACGTCGTTTTGGGCAATACATTCCGTCTACCTGTTCAAGGATTAGGGACCTTGTCCCTTATGCACTCACATCGGAATTTATATTATGGCATCGGGATCAGATCGCGGCCCTAGTTCGGAAAATCGTGATCGAGCAGCTAGGTTTGAGAGACGAGCAGTATCGCGAGGACGCGCATTTCCGAGAAGATTTCGGCATGGATGGATAATTAAATAAAACCTGCTCTCATCGCTCGTCTGCGATCCCATCGAATCGCTGGTTTTTTGGTTGCCGGGTGGCGGGTAAAACGCCCTTGCCGCCAGCCAGTTTCGTCGCTAAATTAGGAGTATGAGCGCGGTTGAACTCGCAGTTAAAAAGGTCAAGAAATTGTCTGCTCCCCAGGCGCGTGAATTGCTGAGCTGGTTGGAGGCGCGGAAGCCAAATGGAAAGCCTGCGAAACGGCGCTCCCAACCTTGGTGGCGCAAAGGCACGGCTCGTCAGCGCATGAAGAAGTTGAAGGCGTGGGAAGATTCCGTTCGCGGAACGACCGATTGGGAGTTTCCTCGAATGCCGGACGAGTTGGTTAAGGTTGGTGCGTTTCGTCTGCGAATTTCGTGCTCGACACGAATGCCGTCAGCGAGACGAGAAAGCCTATGCCCAATCCCGGATTAATGGCGTGGCGCGACGCGCAAGAACGGGCGCACCTTTTTATCACTACCATTACTATGGGAGAAGCGTGGCTTGGCCTTCACTGCTTGCCATTAAACCATCCCGATTACGAAGGTATTAAGCGATATATCATCAACCTGCCGATGACCTACCGCGTATTGAACTTTGATTTACGCGCGGCGGCAATTTGGGGAGAACTCACCGCAAGGGCGAACGCGCTGCCGTTGCGCGACTCGTTCATTGGCGCAATCGCCCGCTCACGCGGCTGCCAGGTCGTCACGCGTGACGTTGCGCCGTTCGAGCGGATGGGCTGCAAAGTGCTCAACCCGTGGCAGTGAGCGCCGAGTTTTCATACTCGCTTTCGAGGGGTCAAATTTGCCCTTTCCCGTTCCCGTCGTTACGTTATACTCCGGGCTGATAACTCCCGATTGGAGCGACATAAATATGAATCAAGATGCGACAAAATCCCAGGACGGCGGGGCTACGCGCCGTGAATTTATCAAAAAATCCACTCTCGCCGTCGCCGCTGCGGCGAGTGTCAACATGTTTAAGACCCCTGTTTATGGGCAGAACACAGCGCCATCGGCGGGTGTGGCCGGGGCCAATAATCGTTTGCGTGTGGCTTACATTGGCACCGGCAACCAAGGGCAATTTCACATCCAAAATCAAAAGGACAATGCGGCGGCGAACAACATCGAACAAGTCGCTCTTTGTGATCTTTCCAAGCAGCGCCAGGCCGATGCGGCCAAGATCATCGGCGGCGATGTCAAACTTTTCGATGACTACGAAAAATTGCTGGAGATGAAGGACATTGACGCCATCACCATCGCCACGTGCGATCATTGGCATTGCAAGACGGCCCTCGCGGCCCTCGACGCCGGCAAACACATCTACGTAGAGAAGCCGATGACACGCTATTTGCCGGAAGCCTTCGAGGTCCATGACAAGGTCAAGAGCACGGGCAGAATTCTTCAAGTCGGCTCGCAAGGCTGCACTGCTGCTGCATGGCATGTGGCTGCGGATTTGATCAAGAAAGACCAAATCGGCAAAGTCGTTTGGGCGCAAGGATATTACTGCCGCAACAGCAAAGCCGGTGAATGGAATCTGCCCGTTCCTTCTTGGGTGACCCCTCAGGACCTGAACTGGGACAAATGGCAGCAGCCAGTCAAAGACAAACAGGCTTTCAACTCCGAAGCCTACATCCGGTGGCGCAAATATTACACGTATTGCGCCGGTCTTCTCGGCGACCTTGCTCCTCACCGCCTTCTGCCTTTGATGCTGGCGACGGGCGACCCGCAGTTCCCCACTCGCGTCGTTTCTCTGGGCGCCAAGAATGTAGATGCCGATAAAGAAGGAGGCGCGCCTGAGCGCGATGTTCCTGAACAAGTTGAAATCCTGGCTGAATTCCCCAGCGGCATGACCATGGTCATCGTCGTCAGCACTGTCAACGCGCGCAGTCCCGGATTCACCATCTATGGTCATAAGGCTTCGCTGGAAATCGGCACCCTCGGCGAGCGCATTCAACTCATTCCGGAAAAGCCCTACTCGGACGACATCGATCTGCAAAGCTTCGACGGGTTGTCGCCCACGGAAAGCGTGCCGGAACACGAAAAGAACTGGTTTGACTGCATCCGCAACAACAAGCAGCCGAATGCGAATATCGATCTGGCCATTCGCGCCCAGGTGGTCATTTCTCTCGCGGAAATGTCCAATCGCCTCAACATGATGTGCCTTTGGGATGAAAAAGAGCGCAAGATCAAGACGCCGGACGGCAGGGAGATCTCGGCCATTACTTACGGCACCATTGAGCCGTCTTGACCGCTGTGACGGCAGGGCGCTGGCAGGATGAAGGTCACATTTAATTGGCTTAAGCAATACGTTCAGTTTGATTGGTCGCCAGAAGAGCTGGCGGACCGGCTGACCATGCTGGGGCTGGAAGTCGAGCACGTCCAAAAGCTCGGCGGAGATTTGGACGGCGTTGTCGTGGCGCAAGTGCTCACCCGCGACAAACATCCCAATGCCGACAAGCTCTCCGTCTGCCGTGTCAACGATGGCCAGAGTGAACGCCTTATTGTTTGCGGCGCGCAGAATTTCAAGGCGGGCGACAAAGTGCCGCTGGTGCTGCCCGGCCACACTCTCCCCGCCAAACAAGGCGAGGCGCAGGTCACAATCAAAGCCGGCAAAATTCGCGGGGTCGAATCCCAAGGCATGCTTTGCTCACCGGATGAATTGGGCCTGCCGGATGCCATCGAGGGCCTGCTCATTTTGCGGCCGGATGCCGTGGTGGGCCAGCCATTCGCGGAATACCTGGGCCGACAGGGGTCGGATGTTGTTTATGATTTGGAGATCACGCCCAATCGTCCAGATTGGAACAGCGTCATCGGCATCGCCCGGGAAATCAGCGCGCCGACAGGCAACCCGTTGCGCCTCCCGGAAATCAGCATTCCTTCGTCATCGCTGGCCGGCGAACCGACTGAGAAAATGGTCGTCGTTCGCATCATGGAACCGGAGCTTTGTTCCCGTTATACGGCCCGCATTGTGCGCGGCGTCAAAATCGGTCCCAGTCCGGATTGGTTGCGTTCGACTTTGGAAAAGGCCGGGTTGCGTTCCATCAACAACGTGGTTGATGTGACCAATTTCGTGATGCTCGAAATCGGCCATCCTCTGCACGCTTTTGATTATCACCTGCTGGGCGGTCAACCGGCCATCATCGTCCGCCGCGCGGCCGAGGGCGAAAAATTTGTCACGCTCGACGGCAAGGAAAGATTGTTGACAAACCAGATGCTCTTGATCGCCGATGAAACTAAAGCGGTCGCGCTGGCCGGCATCATGGGCGGACAAAATAGCGAAATCCAATCCAGCACGGTCGATGTCTTGATTGAGAGCGCGTGCTTCCAACCGCAAAACATTCGCGCTACCGCCAAGAAATTGGAGTTGCGCACCGATTCCTCTTATCGCTTTGAGCGCGGGGCCGACCCCGGTATATGCGATTGGGCCAGCCGCCGCGCCGCGCAACTGATTCTCGAAACCGCGGGCGGGTTGCTGTTGGATCCGATTGTCGATGCTTATCCCGCCCCGCCGCCGCCAAAACTGATCAGCCTCCGTTGCGAGAAAACCAACGAACTGCTCGGCGTCGAGATTGCGCCTGCGACGCAAGTCGAGTTCCTTCAGCGGTTGGGACTTGAATGCGTGAATTCTTCGCCGCCGACCTTCCGCATTCCAACTTTTCGCGTGGACCTCAAGCGCGAGGCGGACTTGATCGAAGAAGTCGGACGGCTTTATGGCGTGGAGAAAATACCGGCCACGGGCCCGCGGGGTGCGGTGGGCGCAAACGCATTCGATGCCGTGCATGATGAAATTGCCGAAGCCCGCCGGCTCCTCGCCGGTCTGGGTCTTTTTGAAGCGCAGGGGCAAACTTTGATTTCCAAGGCTGCGGCGAGCGTGCCGCGTTCCCTCGAGCAAGCAGCGGTCTTGGAGCACCCTTTGAGCGCAGATATGGACGTCCTGCGGACGAGCCTGCTGCCCGGCTTGCTTGACAGCTTGCATCACAATGCCAGCCGCAAGAATGGCGACGTCGCCTTCTTCGAAATCGGCCGCGTCTTCACCAAAGGCGAGGACAAGATCAAGGAGGAGCGCCGTGTAGCCATTGTTTTGATGGGACGACGCCAGCCCGGCTTTTGGAGCGGCGCGGATCGAGACGTCAAATATGACATTTACGATTTGAAAGGGTCTTTGGAGGAATTTTTCGAGCAATTCGGATTGCGCGGAGTGACATGGGCGCGCCGCGATCCGCCGGGGTCGCTATTCCTTGAATCCGCCGCCGTGCAACTGGGCAAATTGACACTGGGCGAAATGGGCCAGCTCGCGCCCGCGCTGCAAAAATATTACGACCTGCGTGACGGCGTTTTTTTGGCGGAATTGAATTTGGACATGCTTCTGAGCCGGCGGAATTCGGGCAAATCGTTCAAGCCGTTGACCACTTTTCCGGCCATCCGCCGCGACGTCGCCATGCTCGTGCCGGAAACTGTTTTGTTTGACACAGTTCAGAACGCCGTCAAGCAAGCCAGGCCGGCGAACCTGGAAAAAATGGAGTTGTTCGACGTCTTTCGCGGAAGCAATGTGCCCGCGGGCCAAAAGAGCATCGCTTGCTCCTTCACTTATCGCAACGCCGAGCGAACCTTGACCGACGCCGAAATCAACTCTGCCCACGAAAAGCTAGTCGAACATTTGAGACAAGCCCTGCCAGCCACCATCCGGGACACATGATCGTTGCGGGGCGCACTCCACGGGCGGACTTCTAGCGTAAAGGCGCGCAAAAAAAAGACGCTTGCTTGCGCAAGCGTCTAATTGGTTTTGAGGGTTTTTAAACCCGCCAAGGGATGTCGCGCGACCGCTTATCGACAAAATTCAAACGGCGTCCGCTTCATTTCCCAATGGTCAGCCGGTAAATGAGAAAGATTCATGCCATCAGTGATTTTTCTCTGGTATCCATGCATAAATCGCTAAAACGTAACGAGATAAAATCGAAAGGATTTTATGGCGTTTCAGTCTGGAAGTGACAAGGATTCCGACTCTGCGAGTCCGTTCGCCAGGTCTTGACTGCCTTTCTTATTGCTGCATTAGGCGTTAACCCTTGTGCCTCAATGTCATGAAAGTGCAAACGGTCCAAGCCCACATCCACCAAACGGATATTGTAAGGTATTCCGACAATGGCTGAAGCAATTATTGGCCATGCCAGCCGCGAATGACTCGCAATGAAATGTCCTCGACAATATTCACGGGCGTGTTGCCAGGAACCGGGACCGGTACTGGGGTAATGTCGCAGCCGTTGGTTCGTATCATTTCGCCGATTTGGGTGACCCAGGAATCGCAATAAACCGCGTCCGCCAATGCCAGCCCTCCACGATACGGCGGAAGCTCTTTCAGTGGCGGCCCTCCCGGCGGTCGAAATCGAAACATCCCAGCCACCCAAAGCGCGTGACCGTTGCGAAGCGTCTGGCGAATTTGATCCTCGAGATCCGCTATGGGATGGGCCGATGCCATCCGCTCTCGCAAAAGGTCGTAACGATGGAACCTGTAGTCCGCGATGGGCGGCACCGAGGTCCATTTTTTCTCGTCGAGATAGCGTCGCAGTGAGATTCCGAAATACCATGGCGAGACCACAATGAGATCGCCCGGTTGCGCGGATGCTTTCAATTTGAGCGCGACCAGGTCCACGTTGGATTGCCGCAAAGCAACTTCTTTGCGACAGATCGGAATGCTTATCAGCACAATCAAGGCCGCCAACACGGGGCGCGCCCATCGCACCGCCGCCAGAGGAATGGCCGCCAGCACCGTTTCGATGGCCAGGGCGCACGGCGCAAGAAAGATTGGGAAATGCCAGACGCGCGGCGATACCGACGCAAACCATAGGAACCCCAGGAACAACGCCGTCCCTGCTGTCAATACTATACCCCCATAGATCATCGCCCATGAGCGCAATCGCCATCCCACAATCCACGCCGCCGCCAGCGCCATGGCGAAAAGCGCCGGCCACAAATAGGCCATCCAGGGGCCGCTGGCCCGGCAGGTTTCGAGCAATGCATCCAAAACTGCATCGAAGCGGCCCGAATCCTGGGTGACGCCGAACCATTCGCGGCTTTGCAGAAGATTGCCGAGGTGCGGCAACAGCGAGAGGGCGGCGGCAGCGCCGATAAATGCCACGCCTGTCGCGGCCTTCCACTGTCTTTGCGGCAGTGTTATGGCCCATGCCCCCAGGCAAAACGCCAGGACAAGCCAGGAGCATTGATAGAGGCATTGCACGCTCAAAATGGCCGCCACAGTGGCTGCGATCCACGATGACGGCCGGGGCGATTGCACATATTTCCAGATCAGCGCTTGAGTCAATACTATCAAAATGATCCCCAACCCGTAGGCTCGAATCGAATCGCTGATGCGCACATCCAGCGAATTGGCCGCGAATAGCGCCAAAGCCAGCAATGGAGCCTTCGCGCCGAGCGAGCGAGCGCTGAACCACAGCGCCCCCAATGTGCCCAGGCCAATTAAGAAACCCAGGCAGCGGTATCCGCCATCCGTGCCGAAGCCCGAGAGTGTCCAACACCGCGCCACCGTGGCGAAGAGAGGCGGAAAATTGCCGAAGTGCAGACTGTGGAAGGTATCGGTCAGCGAGGGCATCGAGGCGAATCCGATGACTTCAGCCTCGTCACGCCAAAGCGGGCCGGCATGAGACATGAAAATCAAATGAAGGACGACCACCCACAAGGTCAGCCCCGCCGCCACGGTCACTTCAAGTCTGGCTGTCGGATTTTTCGGCGTGGCCATTTTCGGGGCAAGATTGAGAGGTCAGCCAGAGGCCTCAGCCTTGTTGAAATTTCCTGCCAATCCAAGCTCAGGCGCAATACCGCGCATCGCGACCACAACGTTGCCAACGTGCTCCCAAAGCTCGACGCCAAAATCCGTCGCGGCCTGGGCCATCACGTCGCGATTCGTGCCCGCCGCAAAACTCTTGTCCTTCCATTTCTTCTTGACTGACGATGTCTCCAGGTCCAGAAGCGAGCGGGACGGGCGGACCAGGCACACGGCCGTGATCAGCCCGGTGATTTCGTCGCACGCGTACAAGGCCTTTCGCCGTAACGTATCGCGTGGAATCCCAAGGTGTTCGCCGTGGCTGAGAATATCCTGAACCATATCCTCTGGCAGGCCGCGCTGCCGAAGAATGGGCGCGCCGTCCTTGGGATGCTGCTCAAGATTTGGATGAATCTCCCAATCGAAATCGTGGATCAAACCAATCATGCCCCACGACTCGACATCTTCGCCGAATTTCCCGGCATAAAAGCGCATGGCCGCTTCCACCGAAAGCATATGTTTGACAAGGCTCTCGCTCTTGACAAATTCACGGACAAGATGGAGCGCTTCTTCGCGGTTCACAAGCGTCAAGGGCTTGGTCGATTTTACTTCACGAGATCCAGTTCCGCCGCCATCGCTTTCTCGCCCTTCAACTCATCCACCGAAGCCGTGATTTTGCCTCGGGCAAATTCGTTCAACTCCAGGCCTTGCACGATCTGGAGTTTCTGGCCGTCGCTGCGAACGGGAAAGGAGCAGATCAAACCGGCGTCAATGCCATAGCTGCCGTCCGAAACGACACAGACACTGTGCCAATCCCCGGGCGGCGTGGGGCGGATGACAGAACGGACGCTATCAAGAGCGGCATTGGCCGCGCTGGCCGCGCTGCCGGCTTTGCGGGCGTTGAGGACAGAAGTGCCGCGTTGCGCCACCGTCGTAACAAAATCCGTCTTAAGCCAATTTTCATCCGTAATGACAGCGGGAACCGGCTTGCCGTTGATTTTGGCGTGGCAAAAATCTGGAAACATCGTCGGACTGTGATTGCCCCAAACGCCGAGATTGGAAACCGAAGCAATATCCACTCCTGCCTTCCGGGCCAGTTGCGCCTTGGATCGATTTTCATCCAGGCGTGTCATGGCAAACCAACGGTCGTTGGGAATGTCCGGCGCATTGTGCCGGGCAATCAGGCAATTGGTATTGCAAGGGTTGCCGACGACCAAAATGCGGACGTCTTTGGCGGCGTTTTTTTGCAGCGCCTGGCCTTGGCCGGTGAAGATTTTGCCGTTGATGGCCAGCAAGTCTTTGCGCTCCATGCCGGGTTTGCGGGAAACGCTGCCGATGAGCAATGCCCAATTCACGCTGCGAAAACCTTCGTTCAAATCGGCCGTCGCCACCAGCTTGCTCAAGGCGGGCGAAGCGCAGTCTTCCAATTCCATCATGACACCTTGCAAGGCCGGCAACGCGTCTGGGATGTCAATTAGCGTCAGGATAACGGGTTGCTCGGGGCCGAACAATTCGCCTGAAACGATGCGGAATAAAATCGAATAACCGATGGCGCCAGCGGCGCCGGTGACGGCGACAGATATGGGTGATTTATTCATACTTCAGTCGCCGAAGGATGCGCCACGCGACCAAAGAGGCAAGCGCAAATCAATCCGCTTCCGGCGTTTCAAATCATAATGGTAATCGTAATCGTAATCGTCCAGTCACAATCCAGTTTGCTCTAAGACCTTGTTTGGAAGAATATGCTGGCGCAGACGACAAACAAGAATTTCGCCATGATCGTTGAAAGGCCATCCGCCAATGAGCGCTGGATTCTGACCCTCGTGATGGCTTTGTTACTCTCTGTCGCCGGTTGCGGCCGTCACGAACCCAAGGCGGACCTGGTCATCATCAACGGGCCGGACCCGGAAACGCTCGATCCGGCTTTGGCAACGGGGCTGGAAGATTTGCGAGTCATCGCCGGCCTGTTCGAGGGTTTGTGCCGCAACGATCCCGTTACTGCGCGCCCCATTCCGGGCCTGGCCGAAAGTTGGGAAATGTCGTCGGATGGCTGCGTTTATACCTTCCGTCTGCGCGACAATTTATGGTGGTCACCGAGTGAACCGATCACGGCCAGCGACGTGGTTTATTCATGGCTGCGGGCCCTTGATCCGCGCACTGCTTCCGAATACGCCGGGCAGCTCTTCTACATCAAAAATGGGGAAGCTTACAACAGCGGAAAGATCAAAGATCGTTCGGAGGTCGGCGTGCAGGCCTTGGACGCTCGCACCGTGCGGGTGACGTTGAACCATCCCACTGCTTTTTTTCTGGACCTTTGCACATTTCAAACGCTGGCGGTCGTCCCTCCCAAAATTATCGAGAAATACGGCGAGGATTGGTTGCGCGTCCGTCCGCTGCCGACCAGTGGGCCGTATCTCCTGGAGGAATGGCGGCTGAATGACAAAATTCGCCTTGTCAAGAATCCTTATTATTGGGACGCCGCCCATACGCGTAGTGCGGTGATTGATTGTTTGCCGATCAGCGCGCCCAATACCGCGCTGAATCTTTACCAGACCGGCGGCGCGGACATTATTTGGGATCGCGAAAACATTCCGAGCGAGTTGCTGGACGTGCTCGCGAGCCGGCCCGATTACCATACGTTTCCTTTTCTCGCGACTTACTTTCTTCGCTGCAACATCACCCGCCCGCCCTTCAATGATGTGCGGGTGCGCAAGGCGCTTGCCCTCACTATCGACAAGCGCCGTCTGGTGGAGAGATTTCTGCGCGGCGGCGAACCTGTGGCGGACCATCTGGTGCCCGACGGCACGGCCAATTATCAGCCGGCGGCGGGCCTTGGTTATGATCCCGTCCAGGCGCGGCAGTGGCTGGCGGAAGCCGGCTATCCTGGCGGCCAGGGCTTTCCGCGTTTCAGTTATTTATTTGACGCAGCCAGTGGCAGCGGAAAGGTCCATGAGAAATTGGCCGTGGAAATACAGCAGATGTGGCGGGAACAACTGGGTATCGAAGTCGAGCTTAAGCAAATGGAGAAGCGCGTTTATCTGGCCGCTCAGAGCCGGCTTGACTACGACTTGACCCGGAATTCCTGGATTGGCGACTACGATGACCCGAACACCTTTCTGGATTTGTTCCGCAGCGACAGCGGGAACAATCGCACGGGATGGAAAAACGCCCGCTACGACGCCCTCATGGACCAGGCCAACAACGAGGTCGATTTGTCCCGGCGCGCGGCGCTGTTGCGTCAAGCGGAGATGATCCTTGTGCATGACGAAGCGCCGATTATTCCGCTATTTTTCTACCGGGGATTCAACTACTACAATCCGGCGCGCATCAAAGGTATTTTTTCGAACATTCTGGACGATCATCCGCTGAATGCCATTTGGAAAATCGCGGAGCAAAACGAATAGCGGCACATGTATTTCATCAAGCGCATTCTATTCCTTGTCCCATTACTCTTGTTGATCAGCTTTTTGGCTTTTGTTTTGGTCCATGCGATGCCGGGTGGGCCGTTTGACCGCGAGCGAGCGCCGGCCTCGCCTGAAATCGAGCACCATTTGCAGGCCAAATATCATTTGGACGAGCCGATCCTCAAACAGTATCTGCGCTATCTTGACGGCCTCCTCCACGGCGACTTCGGGCCTTCCATGAAATACCGCAATCACTCCGTGACCGACATCGTCGTGGCTGGATTGCCTGTTTCCTTGAGCCTCGGAGCGCTGGCATTTTGCCTGGCGATTGGAATTGGCCTGCCGCTGGGATTTTTCACCGCTCTTCACAAGACGAAATGGGAGGATTACGCGGGCAGCCTGGCCGCGGCGTTGGTAATTTGCATTCCGAGCCTGGTTATCGGTCCGATTTTCATCATGCTTTTCGCGCTCAAACTGCGTTGGTTCCCAGTCGCGCTGTGGGCCTCGCCGTCGCACGTAATTTTACCGGTCCTCACCTTGGGTCTCTATTTTGCGGGGCGGGTGGCGCGCTTGATGCACGAAGGAATGCTGGCCACGTTGCAATCCGAATTTATTACCACGGCACGCGCCAAAGGACTCAGTGAAAGGCAGGTTCTACTGCGCCACGCTTTTCGCATCGCGGCCTTGCCCGTTCTCTCCTACGCGGGACCGATGCTGGCTGATTTATTGACAGGCTCCTTCGTTGTTGAGAATTTATTTCAAATTCCCGGCATCGGCGTCTTCATGGTGAACAGTTCGCTCAACGCCGATTACACGATGGTGGTTGGGCTGGTCTTGCTCTATGCCGCCCCGTTGCTGGCGCTGAATCTGGCTGTTGATTTCGCCCACTGCCTGCTGGACCCGCGCGTGCGTTATGAGTGAGCGGCTCCATCTTAGCCCGAATCAAAGAGCATGGCGGCGATTCCTGCGCAATCGCGGTGCGGCCGCGGCGCTGGCCGTCTTGCTGGCATTGATCGCGCTGGTTTTATTTTGGCCACTGTGCCGTCTTGCTCCTGCCGCCAACGTCCTGCCCAAAGCCATGACGCACCCACCGGACGCGGTCTCTGATGCGCAATTCGCGCCGCCCACGTGGGAGCATTGGTTCGGCACCGATGCGCATGGGCGCGATCTTTTGAGCCGCGTGTGTCACGGCTCGCGCATTTCACTGCTGGTAGGATTAGTGGGCGCGACGGTCAGCCTGGTCATAGGGGTTTTGTGGGGCGCCGTGGCCGGTTACAGCGGTGGACGCCTGGATGGCGTCATGATGCGTTTTGTAGATGTGCTCTATGCCATGCCGACGGTTGTTTTTGTGATCGTTCTGATCACGGCCTTGAATGCCGTACTGGGGAAATGGCAGGCTGGCCCGCATGGAATTTCCGCCGAGAACGCCCGGCTGCTGCAATTCGCCGGCCTGTTCGTGGGACTGGGAGCGGTTTCCTGGCTGACGATGGCGCGAATCGTGCGCGGGCAGGTTTTGTCGATGCGGCAGCGTCCGTTCATCGACGCCAGTTTGGTGCTGGGCGCAAGCCACGCGCGGATTATCTGGCGGCACATCCTGCCCAACGTTTATGGAATCATCATTGTATATTTGACGTTGCTGGTTCCCTCGATCATTCTTTACGAATCATTCCTGAGTTATTTGGGCCTGGGCATCCAACCGCCTCAAGCCAGTCTCGGCTCGCTCATCGCCAGCGGCGCTGAACAGATCAATCCCATCCGGATTTATTGGTGGTTGATCGTTTTTCCCGGCGCGGTCTTGGCGCTGACGCTGCTGGCTTTGATGTTCGTCGGCGACGGCCTGCGCGATGCCTTCGATCCGCGCGGGGAAAGTTAAAAAGACCTCAGTCTCCTCTTGCGGTCGGCTGATACGCTATGGCTGGAAACGCTCTTGTCTTTTGACAATATGTCTATTCTGACATAAACTATTGGCCGAGCATGAATGGAAAGCCGTTGCGTTGGCTGCACACCTCGACATGTCCTCGAAGTGTGTCGGAGGCGTCTCATGTCCTACATAGCGAGCAGATCATGAAAAAATTAAAAAATGGATGGGTGGAAGGATCGGTCAAAGAGTTTCTTGATTTGTCCGAGGCCGACCTCGAATACATTGAGTTGCGCCGCACCTTAAGCCGGTTGTTGCGGGGAAAACGTCAGAGGCTTCATCTCACCCAAGTACAGGTGGCCACCCGTCTTCGGACCAGTCAATCGCGCGTGGCGAAAATGGAGAAGGCTGATGCCACAGTCTCATCCGATTTGTTGCTCCAATCGCTTTTCAAACTAGGTTTGAAACGCAAGGAATTGGCCGGGGCCATTTAGATATTTTGCAGCCGGCAAGCTTTTCGATCTGACTAAATAAACTCGTTGATCAAGTTTTCCAAAAATTCCTGGCGTCCGCTGTTGTTGGCGGCGGCGTCCCCTTTCTTAAGCATGTATTTTTCCAAAGCTTCGAGGTTGCTTCGGCCCGATTCGATTTCCTTGCCGATGCCGCTGTCCCACGAGCTGTAACGTTGCCGCACAAATTCCGCCAGCCGGCCGTCCTTGCGAATGGCGGCGGCGATCTTGAGTCCGCGCGCAAAAGCGTCCATGCCGCCGATGTGCGCGTAAAACAGGTCAATGGCCTCGAAACTCTCGCGGCGGACTTTTGCGTCGAAATTCACTCCGCCGGTGGTTAGACCACCCGCGTTCATGATGGAAAGCATGCATTGCGCAGTCAGATAAATGTCAGTTGGAAATTGATCCGTGTCCCAGCCGAGCAGCAAATCACCCGTATTGGCGTCGATGGAGCCGAGCGCGCCGGCGGCGGCGGCCACTTCCAATTCATGTTGCATCGTGTGCCCGGCCAGCGTCGCATGATTGGTCTCCAGATTCAGTTTGAGATGTTTCAACAAATCGTATTCGCGCAGAAAATTCAGGCAGGCGGCGGCGTCGGAGTCGTATTGATGTTTCGTCGGTTCCTTTGGTTTCGGTTCAATATAAAACTGGCCTTTGAAACCAATTTTCTTCTTGTACTCGACAGCCATGTGCAGAAATTTCGCCAAATGGTCCAACTCGCGCTTGAGGTTGGTGTTCAAGAGCGTCGAATAGCCTTCGCGTCCGCCCCAAAAAACATACCCCGCGCCGTTCAATTCATGGGTCACTTCCAACGCCTTTTTGACTTGCGCCGCCGCATACGCGAAGACATCGGCATTGCAGCTCGTGGCCGCGCCGTGGGCGAAGCGAGGGTGATTGAACAAACAGGCCGTTCCCCAAAGCAGGCCGACGCCGCTGCGCTGTTGTTCTTCCCGCATGACCTTGACGACGGCATCGAGGTTTCTGTTGGTTTCTGAGAGCGTCGCGCCCTCGGGAGCGACATCGCGATCGTGAAAAGCGTAAAAGGGCGCGCCCAGCTTTTCAAAAAATTCGAAAGCAACGCGCACGCGCTGGCGGGCGTTGTCGAGCGAATCGCCGTTATCATCCCAGGGGCGATTGACGGTTGGCGCGCCAAACATATCCGAGCCGCGGCCCCGCAAGGTGTGCCAATAAACCACCGAGAAGCGCAGATGTTCGCGCATGGTCTTGCCTTCGACCATTTCCTCCGCCTTGTAATGTTTGAAGGCGAGCGGATTCTTGGACTTCGGCCCTTCGTATTCGATGCGAGAGACTTTGGGGAATGCAGATGCCATAAATGTGTCGGCATTTGCTAACGTAAAAGCATTTCAACCGCAATGAGAAATGGAGCAGATATGGCGTCTCCTCGCCCCTTCTTCCTGATCGTACAGAGAAAACATTTCGGCTGAAGCGTTGACCATTTGTTGATCTTCGTCCAACCAGCCCGCCAGTTCTTTCAACTCAGCGGGAGAAAGCTTTTCGATAGCCGATTCAATTTCTGCAATTGAACTCATGCATTGAGGATAATGCACCGTGCGCGCACCTGCAATCACCAACGAGGTCTCCTGTAAAGAATCTAAAAATTCGGGATACCGCCCAATTCTTGTGGCAAACTGATGTCATGGCTGAAACAATTTCCGTGCGTCTGGACAAATGGCTCTGGGCCGTGCGCGTTTTCAAAACGCGAAGCTTGGCTGCCGGGGCGTGCCGCCAGGGGCATGTCACTATTTCCGGCCAGCCCGCCAAGGCGTCTCGGGAAGTGCGCGTCAATGACATCCTCATTGTCCGCAAAGACAACCTGATGCGCCAATTCAAGGTTTTGCAGTTGCTGGATCATCGGGTCGGCGCGCCCAAAGCCAGGGAGTATGCCGAAGACCAAACGCCGCCCTCCGAGCTTGAGAAAAAGCGTGAACCGAGTTTTCATCCGTTCTTCTTCCGGCCCAAAGGCGCGGGGCGGCCAACTAAAAAGGAGCGGCGCGACCTGGATCGTTTTTCGGATTAGAAAATTTGTTCTATCTGGCCACGGCCGCGACTGCGTGCTGGCGCGGCACCTGGATTAAATTGGTCGGCAGCCAGGCGGCCTTGTGGGAGTCAAGGTAATCCAGGGAAGCCAGCAACGCCGGAACATCCAGGTCGAGCTCGTGAGCACGCCAAACTGCGTGGCGCAAATTCTCCTGGAAGGCCATGACGCGTTCGGCCAAATCATCATCGGAGAGCAAACAAGGCAGGTCCGGCGTCATTTGCAAGACCGCCGTGATTTCATCCAACAACGTGGCGCGGAAGCGGGTGCAACCTTTCCACGCGCGCGAAATCTCGTGCAGGCTAAATTGGAAACCATGCGTTTTCGAGGCGGCGTCCAGCAAGGTCATGGCTTGGGCATAAGCAATGATGACCGCCGCCTGAAACGCTTGATGCACTTCTTCCAGCACACTTTCGGGATCATCGCCGAACCGCCCCATAGGTTGGCGAAAAGGCGCTGTTTGTAACGATTCCCGCTGTTCCGCCGCTTCGACCCGTTGCATTTGTGCCGCGGCCTCAATAGTCGGGATGGATGCTCCCAATTCCCACGCCGTTTCTGCCGCCCGTCTGGCCAGGGTCTCAGTTCGCGAAAACTCGCCATTGGAAACCTCGGCCAAGTAGCCATTGAGCAAGCCAATGTGCCATCCACCCGAAGAATCGTGCAGTTCCTCGTCCGTTAGCAGCAATGACCGTTGCAACAAGTCAAAGACTTCGTTCAGCAATTGGGATATTGTCAATTCGACGGCGGCATGCATTATTTTTACAAAATGAGCGGCCGTTGCGGTTTCAAGATAAATGACACACGGTTCGTCGCGAACCGTGACGGCCAGGGCTTCCAGCAACGGACGCGCCCGTTGAATCGCCTCGCTTCCTCCTCCTGCCATGACAACCCCGCCATGACGCATGACCTCCGCGCCGCCGGCAAGTCCAAGTCCTAGAAAGTGAATGCCTCGTTCGCGCAAAAGCCCGCTGTGCCTGGCCGTGTCTTTAAAAGGAGAAGCTTCGGCATTGATGACGATGTCCCCTTCCGCCAATTGCGGCAGCAACCGCCCCAGGACCACATCAAAGGACGCGTCTCCAGCTCCAAAAAAAAGAACGGTCCGCGGCTGCCGCAGGCTGGTCATGAATTCAGAAACGTCGGTCGCTATTTGGACGTTCGCGCCTTCTAGTGTGTTTGTTATTGACTGGCCCCAACCCATAGCGGCCACTTGGAACTGATGATCGTTGAGATGCAGAACCACGTTGCGGCCGACTGAATCCGAGCCGATAATCCCGACGTCGCATTGAATTTCTTCAGAATCTTCCATTCGTCCGCCCAAAAAATGAGATGATGCACGGCCTTCACAACACTACCTGTCAACGAAACCAGGAGGCGCCGGTTCCGCCGACATTCCCGCCAAACGGAAATCGAGTCAAATGGATTGTGTAAAAAGTTATTCACAAGTCCATTTCGCGTCGTTGCGATCTGCCCGCGCCGCCACGACATGGGAATGGGGTTGAATAAGAAGCTGACAAAGGCCGGCTTTAAGTGAATACTATGGCGTATTCAAGCGTCCTTGCAGGAGCAGCAATGATTTCGTCGAATAGTTCACCGGGCAGGAACGAAAGCGGCCTTTGGCGTCACGGATTCTTCCAATTCGTCGCCAGGGCCGGCTGGCGTCTTGCGCTTTGCGCGCTGGGTTTGGCTTCGGCTGGCGATGCCTTGGCCTCCGGCGAAGCCATTTCCTACAATAACCAGATTGGCCCTATTCTCTCGGAGCACTGTTTTCATTGTCACGGGCCGGATTCCGCCGCGCGTAAACCTAAAAAGAACCCTTTGCGCCTCGATCGGGCCGATTTTGCCTACAAATCGCGCGATAATGGCCAGCCTGTCATCGTCCAAGGCGACCCTGGCGCTTCTGAATTGGTCCGGCGCATCTCGGCGACGGACGATGATATCATGCCGCCCGCAGCCGAGCACAATCCATTAAAGCCGGAAGAAATTGCCCTTCTCAAACAATGGGTTTCCCAAGGCGCTAAATACGAGAAGCATTGGTCCCTGATCCCGCCGGTCAAGCCGGCGGCGTCAGCGGATGGGAAAAGCTGGGCGCGCAATCCCATTGATAACTTTGTTGCGCGCAAATTGGCGCAGAACGGCCTGACCCCCAATCCAGAGGAACAAAAGGCGCGGCTTTATCGCAGGCTAAGTTTCGATCTGACTGGTTTGCCGCCAAACCCGCATGAAATGGACGAATTTGTCCGTTCCGGCTCAGACAAGGCCTACGAAAAAGCGGTGGATCGCATGTTGGCCAGCGATGGCAGCGCCGAGCATTTTGCGCGGCTGTGGCTGGATGCGGTCCGCTACGCCGATACTCAGGGCATCCATATCGATTGGTCGCGCTCGGTGTGGCTTTATCGCGATTGGGTTATCAACGCCTACAAAACCAACATGCCTTTCGATCAATTTACCGTGGAGCAAATTGCCGGCGACATGTTGCCCAACCCGACGCAGGACCAGAAGATCGCTTCCGGCTATAATCGAATGCTGGAAACGACCAGCGAGGCTGGAATCATCCCGTCCGAATATACCGCCATTTATGCGAAGGATCGCGTCGATACCACCACGGCCGTTTGGCTCGGCTTGACGGCAGGCTGCGCGACCTGCCACGACCACAAATTCGATCCGATCACGATGAAGGACTTTTATTCGTTAACGGCGTTCTTCCGCAACACGGTGGGCCCGATTCAGGACGGTCCCACTGGAAACATGGCCCCGATGGTCTTCGTCCCCGCCAAAGGGGATGAACAGAAATGGGGCAAAACGGAAAAGGAGATCGGGAAAACGAAGAAATCCATCACCACTCGAACCAACGAGGCGGAGCCGGATTTCCAGCATTGGCTGGCGCAAACAAAGGCAAATCCCATTCCCCGGCCCGTCCGAATTCCAGCGTTATTAAGCCTTCCGCTGACAGAGAGCAACGGGCCGTGCGTGGGCGACCTCCAGGGAAAGAGAATTCAATGGGCGGGCGGGACCGAAAAGAAGGCGGGCCTTTTCGGGTCGGCACCCTTGATCGCAGGACAGGCTGTTGAGGAACAAACCGCTCCCGTTATCGTGCGAAATGAACAAGCCAGCTACGGTGCATTTATTTATATCGAAGATAAACCGACCGGCGGCGTGATCTCCCGCATGAACGTCAACGACGGCTTTCGGGGATGGGACATCTTCCTGGCCGAAGGCCGGCCGCTGGTTCATGTCGTTGATCAATACCCGGACAAGGCTCTTAAAATCAGCGCCAAAGAAGCGCTCAACCCCGGCCATTGGCATCACCTGATGGCAGTTTTTGATGGCACACAGTCTGGCGCGAAGGCCATCGCCTTATACGTCGATGGACTGAAGGCGGAGGTGGATGTCGAAAACAACAACCTTGGCACAAATATCGCCGTCAATGTTCCGCTTCGACTGGGCGCTCGCTCCGGCACCAATGGCGCAGCCGATGTTCTTTCGGTCGGTCGGGTCTTTCTTCAAGATGTCCGCTTCTACAACAAGGCTTTGCCGCCAGAGGACATTGCGCGGCTGGCGTTGAACGGTTTGGCTCGCGACAAGGCCATGACCAACGCCGCTGACCTCAAAGACGCCTATCTCGTAGGTTACGATCACCCGAGCCAGAAATTAAACGCAACGTTGGTTAAACTCAAAGCAACCAGGGAAGAGCTTCGCAAACGTGGCGCAACCACGCTCGTCACGGCGGAAAAGAAGGACGGCAAGCCGATGGCGCACGTTTTGTTGCGCGGAAATTATAGTGCCGAAGGCGAGGAAGTTTCAGCCGCGACGCCCGCGGCGCTTCCGCCCATGACGCCGGACGAACCTCGCAATCGCCTCGGTTTCGCCCGCTGGATGATTTCCCGTGACAATCCTCTCGTTGCGCGCGTGACGATCAATCGTTTGTGGTCGCAGATCTTCGGAACGGGCATTGTCGAAACGACTGAGGATTTCGGAGTTATGGGCGCGCGCCCCAGCGACCAAGCCCTGCTGGACTGGCTCGCTGTGGAATTCATGGATTCAGGTTGGAATTTCCGCCACATGGTTAAAACGATCGTGATGAGCGCGACCTATCGGCAATCGGAAGCGATTTCGCCGGAGAAACTGGAGAAGGATCCGCAGAACCGATTGCTTTCGCGCGGGCCGCACTACCGTCTGGACGCCGAAGAGATACGCGATCAGGCGCTGGCCGCCTCCGGTTTGCTGGTGGAAAAGGTTGGCGGGCCACCGGTCAAGCCCTATCAGCCCGAAGGCGTTTGGGAAACTGTCACCATGAAGGAATCGGACACCAAGAGTTACCAGCAGGACACGGGGCCCTCGCTCTATCGGCGGTCTCTTTATACTTACTGGAAGAGAACCGCGCCGCCCGCCAGCATGGAAATTCTCAACGCTCCCAGCCGCGAGACCTTTTGCACCCGCCGCGAACACACCGATACTCCGTTACAGGCCCTGGTCACGCTTAACGACACGCAATTTGTCGAAGCTTCACGCCAACTGGCGGCGCGCGCGATCCTGTCCTCCCCCAAATTTAATGACCGGCTGGATAACATCACCAAGCCGCTTCTGGGACGAACTTTTGCCCCGGAGGAAAGATCTGTCGTGTATAAGATGGAGCAGGATTTCCTGAGACACTACCAGGACGACTGGACGGACGCCGCGGCGCTGGTGGCGGTCGGTGACTCCAAAATAAACCCAAGAATTCCGACCCGGGAATGGGCTGTCTGGACGCTGGTCGCCAGCGAGGTTCTCAATTTGGACGAATCACTCACAAAATAAGGTCATGCCATGAATATTCACCCGCAATGGATGCCTGTCCTCAACCAATACAACGCTTCGCTGACGCGCCGGCAGTTTTTCCGCAGGAACGCCGCCGGCCTGGGCGTCGCCGCGCTTTCGTCGTTGCTCGGCCCGCGCGTCCTTGGAGCTTTGGAGGGCGGCGCGCCTCCAGTCGCCCCCTGGCTCATCGCCCCGAAAGCCAAACGCGCCATTTATATCTCCCTCATCGGCGCGCCTTCGCAGATGGACCTCTTCGATTACAAGCCGTTGAGTTCCCGTTTCAAGGAAGACCTTAAAGACTGGCTCAAACAGCAGGGCGAACGGCTCACAGGCATGACTGCGGGTCAAGACACATTTCCGCTGGCGCCGACCATTTTCAAATTCGGCCAATATGGCCCCGGCGGCGCGTGGATCACCGAACTCTTGCCGTGGCACGCCAAAATGGCCGCCGACCTTTGTTTCATTCGGTCCATGCACACTGACGCCATCAATCACGAGCCGGCCAATCAATTGGTCTACACCGGCTCGATGATCATGGGCAAAGCGTCGATGGGCTCATGGATCGCCTACGGCCTGGGCTCGATGAATCACGAACTGCCTACCTTCGTCGTCCTGCACGCCTCGCATTCGAGTCCCTATTCCAATGTGCAAGCCATCACCTCGCGCCTCTGGGGCGCCGGTTACTTGCCGGGCAAATATGCCGGCGTCGCGCTGCGGGACAAGGGCGATGCGGTGCTGTACTTAAAAAACGCGCCCGGCATCTCGCGTGAGGTCCGCCATGAAATGATGGACGGCCTGGCCGCTCTGAATGAACGTTCTTACGCCGCTATCGGAGATCCTGAAATTCAGACACGCACTCAACAATTTGAGATGGCCTTCCGCATGCAGGCCAGCATTCCCGAATTGGCCGATTTCTCCGGCGAATCCGAAAAGACCTACGAACTCTACGGTCCGGAAACGAAAATTCGCGGCACTTTTTCCAACTCTGCGTTGATGGCCCGCCGGTTGGTTGAGCGCGGCGTGCGCTTCGTGCAAATTTTTCATCGCGGCTGGGACCAGCACGGCAGTCTTCCGCGCGATCTGGCCTCGCAATGCAAAGACGTCGATCAAGGTTGCTACGGCCTCATCCAGGACCTCAAACAACGCGGCCTGCTCGAGGACACCTTGGTTATTTGGGGCGGGGAATTTGGCCGCACCGTTTATTGCCAGGGCAAACTGGACGAGAAGGATTACGGGCGCGACCATCACCCGCGTTGTTTCACCATTTGGATGGCGGGCGGCGGCGTCAAACCGGGCTTTGTCCATGGCGAGACCGATGAAATGTCCTACAACATTGTCAAAGACCCCGTCCACATCCACGATCTCCACGCCACCATTCTGCATCAACTCGGCGTTGACCACGAGAAACTGGCCTTCAAGTACCAGGGCCTTGACCAACGCCTGACCGGCGTGGAGCCGGCCAAAGTCGTGACCGAGATTTTGGCGTAGCCTTTGTAACTACGCCCTCACGCCGCCGGCGGTTCTTGGGCCTCGGGTGGATTGCCGTCGGCGCCGCCTCCGTCCAGGTCAATCAAAATGTCACGCGGTTCGGCGCCTTTGCTCGGCCCAACGATGCCGCGCAACTCCAATTCGTCCATGATCCGCGCGGCCCGCGTGTAGCCCAGGCGCAGCCGGCGTTGCATGAGCGAGACACTGGCTTTTTGTTCGCTACGGATGACTTCGATGCACTGTTGAATGATGGCCTCATCCTCGCCGCTCGCGCCGTTTTCTGTCTCCAGACCCGTGGCGGTTTTTTGCAATTGCCGATGGATTTCAATCTCGTAACTCGGCTTTCCCTGCTTGGCGATGAAATCCACGATTTTTTGCAATTCACCGTCTGTGATCAGCGCCCCCTGAACGCGGATCAATTTGGCCGAACCGGGCGGCAGGTACAGCATGTCGCCTTTGCCCAGCAATTTGTCCGCGCCCATGGCGTCAAGAATAGTTCGTGAATCCACTTTGGCCGCGACCTGGAATGCAATTCGCGCGGGAATGTTGGCTTTGATCACGCCGGTGATAACATCCACGCTCGGCCGCTGGGTTGCGACGATGCAGTGAATGCCCGCCGCGCGCGCCATTTGGGTGATGCGGGCGATGGCCATCTCGACATCGGCGGGCGCGACCAGCATCAGATCCGCCAATTCGTCAATAATAACAACAATGTAGCTCAGATGGTCCGGAATGACGATTTCCTCGTCGCGTGGCACCACGATCTCTTCATCCAATTGAACGGCGAAACCTTCCGAACTGGCCTCGACCTTCTCTTTGCGCGTCATCAAAGGCAATTCCGGCTCGGGCGGCGGCACGGGCTTGTGCTTGGGACGTTCGTTGAAGGAGCGAATATTGCGCACGCCGACCTTGGCGAAAATTTGATAACGTTTTTCCATTTCGTTGACGACCCAGCGCAGCGCCAGAATGACTTTCTTGGGATCAGTCACCACCGGGACGACCAGGTGCGGCAGGGAATTGTATTGCTGCAATTCGACCACCTTGGGATCGATCATGACAAAGCGCAATTGATCGGGAGGAAAGCGATAAAGAAGCGAGGTAATAATGGCATTGATGCAAACCGATTTGCCCGAACCCGTGCTGCCGGCGATGAGCAAGTGCGGCATCTCGGCCAAGTCCGCCACAATGGGCAGGCCGTAAACGTCCTTGCCGAGCACCAAAGGAATGCGGGCCTTGGTGTTGCGCCATTCATCGGAATCAAACATGTCGCGCATGATAACTTTCGTCTTGACGAGGTTGGGCACTTCGACGCCGACAGAGCTTTTCCCCGGCACCGGCGCGAGCACGTTAATGCGTTCGGCCTTGAGCGCGGCGGCTATGTTGTTGCTCAGGCTGACGATTTTCTCCAGCTTCACTCCCGGCGCAGGATGCAATTCATAGCGCGTGATCGTCGGTCCCTTGGTGATGTCGCCCAGGGAGACTTCAATATCGAATTGGGCCAGCGTTTGCTGCATGAGCCGGGCGTTGGCCATGAGTTCCTCTTTCGACTCAGTTGGCTTAACGGTGGCATCGGGGAAAAGCAGAAAGTCCAGCGGCGGCAAAGTATAATTTCCAATTTTCGGGGCAACGGCCACGGCGATTGGTTTGGGTTTGCGCGGCATGGGCTTGGCTTTGGGCGCAGCCGGGGCGGTTGCGGCCAGCGGAGCTTCGACTGTTTCGGCTGGCTCGCCCTCGACCGATTCAGCCGCCTTTTCGGCCGACGCCGACGGTTCCGCATTCGGTTCAGCCGGTTTGCCCAGGATATCCGCCGTCGTGGCCGCCGCTACTTCCTTGGCCGGGATGACTATGCCTTCATCGGCCGGCGCAGGCTCCTTGAGCGGCTCAGTGGATGGTTTTTTGCCGCGATCGCCGGCCTTGGCCTGCGGCACGCTTAAATCGCGCACCGTTGGCTCTGGCACCGGACGCATGTCAGCGCCCAAGCCTGTCGGTTCGAGGACTTTTGGCACCGCGCCTTTGGTGGATTTATCAAGTTGCTCCTGCAATTTGCGGGCTTGTTTTTCCAACTCGCGAGCGCGCTGTTCGAGCCCGTTCTCGTTGGAAGTTTTGGCCGGCACTTGGCCGCCGAAACGGGCCGCCCACCAATCGCGGCACCATTGGCCGAGCTTGAAATTGGTCAAATAAAGGAGGCTGATGAGATAGACAGTTCCCAGCACAATGCTCGCGCCCACCTTGCCCACATAATGCAGCACGTGGGCATTGAGAAACTGGCCGATGAAGCCGCCGACGCTCGGCGCATTGAGCGCTTTTTGCAATTGGACCAGCCAGCGAAAGTTGTCCTCGAACAAGCTGGCCAGACACATGCAGCAGAGCAGCAGCACGCCGCCCCACAGCCAGCGCCTCTGCAAATAGGCCAGAAATTGGAAAAGGTAGCCCAGCCCAAACATCAACAGCAGCACGGGAATCATGAAGGCGCCCACGCCGAAGATCCAAAATAACTTTTGCGCAAACCAGGCCCCCACCGGCCCGCCCATATTGTGGATGGGGTTGTTGGGCGGCACCCGGTTGGCCGCCAAATCGTTGGGATCATGCGAAAGCAACGCGACGATCAAGAGCACCGCCGCCGCGCCCAGGACAATGCCTATGACGTCGTTAAGGCCATGCGACTGCTGTTGCGGTGCTTCTTTGCGAGCCATACGGCAAGTCTAGTGTCCAGCGACTTGCTTTCAAAGGCAAAGTTGCAAAAAGGAAAACAACGGATTGCCTGGTAAGGGCGCCTATTGTGTAATGACACGGTAGTAGCGCGTCGAAGGCCCGCTTCCTTCATCGAGGAACGAAAATTCTCCGTTGGCATCGTCGGCCTCAGCCGCGCCGAGATCACGCCAATTGACAAGATTGGTCGAGACCTGGACCTGGTATGAAAACACCGGATCTGCCGTGAATTGCAACAGAGGCTGGCCTGATTGCATCTGAAGCGTCAGGGCTGGCACCGGCACGGCCGGATGTCCGTAGAGATCGGGAACGCGGCGGCTGCGGTAGATTTGGTAACCTCCATAGTCGGCGTTAGTATTATCCGGGTCAAAAAACTCCAGGTCGAAGACGACATTCGGATTGGCCTCGTGGGTCACCTCTTTCAAACGAACCATGGTTGCGCCGTTCGTCGAAAAAGGACTGACGGGCTCTCCATTCTCGTAGGAAATGGCGCCAAAGGTCAGAAGGACATTGCCCGTGTTCGGGAGCAAGGTGGCGTTGCCAACCATGTAGCAATAGAGACGATCGTCATTCGTGCCGGTAAACTCCCAGACTTGTGATACGGTCATATTTGTTTCATCCACTCTGAACTCGACCGCCCTGCTGTAGTTGGACGGGTCGGGCACGGCCTTGGCCCAAGGTTCAGCCCGGCAGTTCCCATCGTCAAAAATAAGCAGCGTGCCTTGGGGAGTGAGGACGGGCGCGTGTTGCGCAAAGTTCCACGCGAAGTTCGTGCCCACAGGCGTCAACAAATAAGGCTCCCAATTGGTCCCCCAATTTTCATGAGGCCCCAAAATCCACTTGAGCTGCCCGGCCCGCGAAAATTTGACGATAGCGTCCTGGTTGCGCAATGAAACGATGATGGAATCATCGTTGGTATCTTCAATAATGGCGTTGGCGTGTTCTGGATCGATTCCCCATGTCGCCGGATACAGGAAGCAAAGATAGTTGATCCGCGCGGGATCCAGCATGGAGAGGAGCGACCAGGTGTTGAGGAGGCTTGAATTGGTCACCGAAATCTCGGCGACTCTCTGGCAATCCACGTCCGCCGTTCCCACGGGCGCATTGGATTCGGTGCTGCTGGGAAAGTTCGAGACCATTTCATTGGTAGAACTCAAATAAAGAATCGTGCCATGGTCCGTCATAAGATCTTCATGCGGGTTCACAGGATAATTGGTCGGGACCGTCCAGGTATTGACCGTCTGGCCAAGCATATTAACTTCGTTAAAACCCTTTGCATTTGAATTTTGAAAAAAGAGGTTTCCGTTCGTCAATTGACGCACATCAGTCGGCGTCGCGAGATTTGGCCCATACCAAACAACCGCGCCTGAGTTATCCACGAACATCACGTATTGCGCGTAGGCATTCACGTTAAACACTCTGAACAACGTGTAACCGGGTTCCATGAGCGCCGGGTTATTGGTCACCAGGATCATCGTTGGCATCGTTGACGGCAGCGCGCCAGTAACAAGGGACAAAGGCTTTGGATACGTGTAACTGTTCCGATATGCGTCCCGCACCGTAATAGTAATCTGATTCGTCCGGTTGGGCTTGAAGCCGAGCAGAATTTCCGAATGGTTCGTGCCGTAATCGAAAAAATTCCGGTTCCACGTTTCCACGCCGTCGTTGACAGATATGCTCACGAAGGTGCTGCTGTCCGTCCCGACCGCCAAAGTCGCAGCGAGCGGCGCGGCGATCTTCGCGGACGTCAGAGTCGGAGTGGATGTAATCGTTAGCGCCTGGCAACACCATGTCACCAGGGCCGCCATGGCAACCCCGAATCTCATTATGCCTCTGAGAAAAACAGCGATCTTTGGTTTGCTCACTTTTGCAGTTTTCATTTTTGGACCATTTCGGTGGCAAATCTTTTCATCTTTCGCCCTGAACTTCCCATGGGGTTCTGACCCCCCGCGCGTTCCGATTCAGAAACACGCCCAAGTCTTCTGGCGGAGAAGACTTATGAGCATGGTTGGAAGCAAGCAAAGGCTACGACGATTTCAACCCGCCGACGGTCTTCTTCCACCGTGGAAGCCTTAGGTTGCGCGGGCGCGAGCGCATTGGCGACATACACCTTGATATTCGCTTCCCACTTGATGATGTCCACCTTTTCGTTGTTCAACTCGCGTATTCCTCAGTGGGGACTCGCTCCCAGTTCGGCCATAAGGCTTGGGAGTCAAACTATTTCAAATTGAGCCATGACCGATTGGTTGGGAACATTTTTGTCAGTCCTGCATCGTATGATGGCGCGGGGTAATCTCTCGCTCAGAAACAATAACGACCGCAGGAAGCTTAAGTATATGAAAACGAGACACTTTTGTATGAATTGGGCCTGCCGCTTTGCTCTTGCCGGAGCCGCGGGGTTAGTCACAACCAGCCTTCACGCTCAAGGGACGATTTCCGCCACCGGTACGCTCACGGAAACGGGCCAAGTAGGCAGTGAGTTTGAGTATTCTTTGACTCTGGACAACACGGGCGCCGTTCCGATTAACGCCTTTTGGTACGGTTGGGTACTGGGCAGTTTTAATCTCCCGTCCACACCCACCAGCATAACAGAACCCGCAGGTTGGACTTCTTCCACCTCCTTCGCCGACTCCGTCCAGTTTGGAAACAGCACCGGCAGCGCCATCGCGCCGGGGTCAACTGGCATATTCACTTTTGACAGCACGTCCAGCCCGTCGGCCATGACTACATCGCCGGCTGGGGAGTCTGTCGCTTACGCCAATGTGACCGCGATGCAAGGCTTCGATCAAAGCGATCCTGGTATTGCGACCGGGCCGATTCAGGTGACCCTCTCGTCGGTTCCGGAACCTTCCACCGTTGGCCTTCTCGGGACGGGTTTGGCGGCCATGTTTTGGCGAATCCGACGCCGATCCGCCTAATAAATCACGCAGGTGGTTTAGGCTCTTTGTAGCGCATCCAATATAAGGCAATCAATCCGGGCGTGAGCAACAAGCACACCGCCCACGGTCCACTGCCAGGGCGGCCTGGAAAGAATTCCAAGGCCGCCGCTGCTACTCCTGGTCCGAGAGTGTTGCCGATGCCGATGGCGGCTTCGTGTATGCCACCGTGCTCACCTTTGGTCTGTCCGACGTCCATGGAATAAAACAGAGAGGAGAAGTAGATCAGCCCTAACGCCGGGCCTAAGAGAATCTGGAACAGAACCAGCGCCCAAGGGTGGGGCACCAAAAACATGGCTCCAAACGAAACCGTCATCACGATATAGGACGCGGCCAGGAAGCGAAATCGGTAATGCCAGCCCGGCCAAAGCCATAACGCGATGAATGCCCCCGCTCGCGTGAACAACCAGATCGAGCACACAAATCCGGCGACCATGGGTGAATAATTGAATCGCCGCGCCAGGGCCGGCACGCTGGAAATTATGGTATTGATCGCCAGGTAGGCCATGGGATTGGCCAGCCACGCCAGCTTCAGGAACGTCGCCGGTGCCACGGGCGATTTATAACTCTCCTTGATTGGGTGCAGCAACGGCAGAGCGACGTGCTCGGTCGAAGGCGGCTGTCGAAGGACTTCTTTTTCCAGCCAGGTTGCCAAGATCAGTTCTATGATGAATATGGCGGCTGGAACGTAAAACATGCTGTGCAATCCCCATTTTTGAATCATCGCGCCACCGGTAAAATAAGCGAAACCCGCCACGGCCGCCCAAACCGTATTGTAAAACCCGACCAATCCTTGCAGCCGGGCCGGCGGTTCGCCTTCGCTGACGACCGCTTCCATGGCCGGCCAGGTCAAACACATGCCAACGCACGCCGCCATGACCAGCACAATGGTCAACCACAACGATTGCACCTGGCTGCAAGCCAAAATCGAAATGGCCATTAACGCGACCCCACAACGGATGCTGGTGAAGTAACCGAAATTCTGCGCGAACCGCCCGCTGAAAAAGCATCCGAAGGCATATACTGCGCCTAATAACGCCGCCAGCAAAAGGTTCTGCATTTCCCTGAATTTGAACACTTCCTCCGTGTAAAAATAAATGTAGTAAAAAAAATAGGTCGTGGCCAAACCGTTAAGGGCCTCCAGCAAAAAGCAGGCGCTCTTCAGGTTGCGGGAAGTGACGCCGCGATGAATTGGCGGCAGCGGCGATGGCTCTTTATCCATTCGTTCAGGCTGGAAAATGCCCATGCCCGCTGAATCTGTCAAAGAAGATTGAAGGTCGCATGATACGTGTTACCTTATGTTGCGAATAGGGCATGTTGTTTCAAAGATTTAAAAGGATTGGCCAGGCCGTGGAGCACGTCCAAAGGTTGCGTGTCATTGTCGCTGTTTTCCTCAAGTACGGTTATGAATCCATGGCCAGGCGGTTGCCAGTGCCCAGCCCGTGGCATCTTCCTTTCAAATCCCAGCGCAAAACGCAGGCGCAACTGGCCTCCCTCACCGGGCCCGAGCGTTTGCGTCATGCCTTCGAGGAACTTGGCCCAACCTTTGTCAAACTTGGCCAGCTTCTATCCAGTCGAACCCATTTGTTGCCGCGCGAATTTACCTTGGAACTGGCGAAACTGCATGATCTGGTTCCGCCGATTCCGTTCGACCAGGTCAAGGCGGTGTTGCACTTGGAATTGAAACGCCCCTTGGGCGAAGTGTTCGCCAGCATTGAGGACACGCCCATTGGTTCTGCTTCCATCGCCCAAGTCCACCGCGCCGTTCTTATTACCGGTGAAAAATGTGTGGTCAAAGTCCAGAGGCCCGACATCGAAAAGAACGTCCGGGCGGACTTGGAAATCATGGCCTATCTGGCTTCGCTGTTGGAGAACCATGTGGACGGTTGGCGCGTGCACCAACCTACCGCCGTGGTCGCGGAGTTCGCCAAAAGCATGGAGCAGGAGTTGGATTTCCGCGCCGAGGCCGCGCATATGGAACGCTTTGCTCATCAGTTCGCCACTGAACCGACCATCTACGTTCCAGCGGTCGTTCCCGGATTGGTGACCAAGCGCGTGCTGACGATGGAAGACATCGAAGGGATCAAGGGGTCGAATTTTGAAGCGCTGGACGCCCTGGGTTTGGACCGGCGCCAAATCGCCACGACGATTACTGACCTCGAAATGAAGCAGATTTTTGTCCACGGTTTTTTCCATGCCGATCCGCATCCCGGCAACATTCAAATCTTGCCGGGTAATATCATTTGCTACCTCGATTTCGGCATGATGGGATTTCTGGATCACGAGACGCGCCAGACCTTCGCCAAATTTGTCCTGAGCATTGCCCAGCGCAATGAAAGCGCCACCGGCGCCGCCCTGCTCAAACTGGCCCATGCCGAACTCGATCCGCCGCGGCCCGGTTTCGAAGCCGACGTGGCCGAATTCATGCACCGGCACTTCTATCGACCCGCCGGTGAAATGGTCTTTGGCCCGCTGGTCGATCATCTTTTTAATTTAACGGCGCGGTATAGCCTCACCCTTCCGGCGGACCTTTCGATCATGCTCAAATCTCTCGCACTAATGGAAGACCTTGTCTGCCGCATGGACCCCGGCCACGATATTATTGCGCAGGCACGGCCATTTATGCGGCAAGTCATGCTGCAGCAGATTCATCCGCGAAGGCTCTTGCGACAGTGGCTGGAATTTGGCGGCGAGTCGGCGGGGTTGATGCGGGAATTGCCCATGGAGATCAAGCGCGTGCTCGCCCAGGTCAAAGAAGGCCGCTTGCGCCTGCATTTCCATCATCAAGGTCTGGAAGGATTGATGAACACCCTGGAACGGATCGTCAACCGTCTTGCTTTTGCCCTGGTGTTGTCGTCCTTGATCATTGCTTCCTCGGTGATCCTTCATGCCCGCGTTCCTCCGCTATTGGGGCACCAGGTATCTGCCATCGGCGTGGTTGGTTATCTGATCGCGGGAGTGATGGGATTCTGGCTTTTGATCGCCATGTTGCGCCATGGAAAGATGTGACGTTGCTCGAATCAGCTTAATGCTTAAGCCCCATCACCAGCAGAATCAAGTCGACCACGAATAGCAGCACGATCGTCACTTCCAGCCTCAACATCCACTGGTTGGTCCGGTCCTGGCTGAGCAAGGTGTAAAGGTCGTCCAGCGTATCGAGCTTCTTGTCAATGGTCCGATGCCAGTCGCCCAGGTGAAAACGCGCGGCGATGTTTTCGTAAATGCGCGCCAGGTGCCAATCGCCAAAAAATTTCGTTATATTTGACAGCTCGTCGCTGAACCGCGCCAGGTCAACCCGGATTTCCCGCAATTCACGCATCACCTCGCGCGTCCGCCGGGGCTGCCGGACCAGGTCCCGGTAAGAGCGCTCCAGGGCCGTGTCCAAAAGGCGGTCGTAAGCCTCCAGCTCGGCCAATTGCAAATTGGCCACTTCCAGGATGTAAAGTATTTCGTCCGTCTGCCCGCGCTCCTGCACGATCAAGGCCGCGTCCCAATCCAATACCGCCAAATCGTCCTCGTAATAGCTCAAATAACGGCCGGTGGATTCGGTCGCCTCCTGGCTGGAGAGCTGGTTGACGTCGCTCTCCTGCGTGAGCAACGCGGCCACATCGCGGCGATTTTGTTGGAGCCAGTATTCCGCGCCCAGCGGATTTCCGTCCTCCGCCACCAGCGGCGCGTCAATACAAAATACAGTGTAGGCTTCCTCATCGGCCAGCCGTTCCACCGGCTTGATGCAATAGCTGGCCAGCTCCGCCCGCGCCTCTTCGGCGATCTGCCGCACTTCCTGGTTCAATTGGCCGTTGGAAAATTCCAGATCATGGTACACCACCAGGTCCTTGATCGCCGCCACTTCAAACGGCACCGAAACCGTAATGCTCAACGCCCCCACCGGCAGCAGCTTCAAACTCCGGTCAATTCGGACAGGCCCATTGGGACCGATCCGCTCCATGGGTGGCAAGCGCACCATCTGCGGTCGGTAAAAAAACAAATGCCGCGGATTGCGCCGGCTCGTATCCACGGAGAATTGGGCCACCGGCTGGCCCAGCAACTGCGGCAACGGCGCGCGCGTCATTTCGTAGGCGATGTCAAAAGCGTAGATATATATGACATGCCCGGTGTATCGTTTGACACCTCGAAGCGGTTGAATCGACTGCACTAATTCCGGCATGACACTGCAGTTTAAGCCAAAAAACGACTGCGGGAAAGGTGAAATACGAGTGAATTACGTCCAAAAAATCATGGATGAAATAAACTCTGCCTCAATATTAACGCCAAGTCGCAAAGCAGCCAAGACGCTATCTAAAAAGACAGAGCGGAACAGACACAATTGATTTCGGGGAGCGGACGTGCCCAGCCCGCAACGCGGGCCGCTCTTATGTTGTTCCGTCTCGCGTGCGGCTGTTGGCGCCCCGCCGACAGCAATTGGAACACTGAGAGTGGAGATTAGCATGTTCTAAATTCTACTTGCCGCAATGGGCCAAGTGTGGGACTATCCCACTATGACAATCAAAGCGGACAGCAAGAAGCGGGTGGTAGTGCCTGACGCGAGTCCCGGGGATGTATTTGCTTACGAAGATCATGGCAACGGGCATTTTCATTTGGTACGTTTGAACATGCCTGATCCACCAAAGAGTAAAACGCGCGCTCAAGTGCGCAAAGCCTTGGCCAACTCCAAATTGAAGTTCGACTTGTCCTGGGACGAACTGCGCAAGCTTACCCGCGAACCATGACCCTGCTGGATACCAACGTCATTGTGGATGCCCTGGACAAAAACCAGGCCAACCATCAGTGGGCGAAAAAACAAATTGGGGATGTGGTTGCGGCGGACGGTGGCGGGGTCAGCGCGATAACCTTGGCGGAGCTTTGCGCCGGAGCACGCGATCCGGCGGACGTGGAACCAGAGATTAAACGATGGGGTCTCGCAGTGTATGACGTTCCGGCTGCGGCTGCTTGCGCTTGCGGAAAGGCTTACCGTCGTTGTGTCATGGCTCGACGCAGCTCCGGCGGAGGTCTGTCATCAAAAATGCCGTTGCCGGACTTCTTCATTGGCGCGCAGGCCGAGGTCATGGGCTGGAAGGTTGCCACGCGCGATCAAGGGCGATTTGAGAAATATTTCCCGTCGGTTGTGTTAGTGATGCCGTGATTTGCGGGAAAATTGCGGATAAAATCTTCCACAGTTTAACGCCAAGACGCCAAGCAGCAAAGACGCAATCTGAAAAGATAAAACGGATCGGTTACAATTGATTTCGGGGAGCGTGCGCGCCCTCGCGTGCGGCTGTCGGCGCCCCGCCGACAGCATTGGGATGGGTAAGAAGCTCTTTGCGCTTCCGCACCAATCCGACAAATAATCCAACAGAGCCTGCCAAAAGAAGGGAAAACTGGGTAATGCCGAAAATCAGCGCAAATTTGTAGTGTCCGCCGCTGATAACATTGAGGTGGTCCATTTCCGCGTCTGGAAAAAGATAAAGTCCTATTATTGTTACTAAAAATGCCGCAAAAAAGCATACTGACGAGCCAACACCTATCAGACTGCCAAGCCACGCAAGACGCTTATGGAAGAACAATCCGATTGCGCCTGCAAACCACGCGAGCACAATGAAAAGCTCAATCAGTAGCATGGTGAGTCCCCAAGCGCTTAGATGGGGCGGTTTCGGTGGAGGCGAAGGCGAACCCGCCCAACTGGCACCGCTCATCGCCCCAATGAAGATCAAGAAAGCACCAGATGCAAAAATCAAATTACACGTGCGGGCGAGCATGGATTCCTAATTTCGACTGTTAGTTGGTTGAAATTCGTGTTTGGACCAAATCCAAAAGTCGCACTTTGTTCACAGCAGATAAGCTTTCTTCTAATATACAACCGCCTGTTCGGTTGTTGAAGCACAAAAAGTCGTCCCCCCATAAAACCCTCAGTCCCATACAATTGCACATCTTTTTGAAAACTCCAACGAAAAGTTGTTAGGATCTCACAACCAGCGGCCGGATTTACTACCGCGAAGCGCACGAAGGGAAAAGGGCTTGTGTTCCGGCTTCGTGACCTTCGTTTCTTCGTGGTGAATTTTGACTTTTTGATCATTTCCAGTTGCGGTCCCAATTATATATGTTATTATACGGCCATGTGTATTGACACAAGAGCTAAATGCGGCGGAGCCGCCACCAAAGACGAATTGGCCGCGAAAGATCACAAAGATCGCAAGAAACGAAGATTCCAACCTCTTTCTATGTGCTCTTTTGCGTTCTTTTGTGGCAAAACTTCTGCCAAGAATGAAGAGTGGACCGGCGCGCACGGACAGTCACGGCTCCACGGAGGCGGAAGTTCCGCTTCCATTCGGCTCTCCCAAAACAGGGAAAAAACGGCCATTCCGGCTGCTTTGCAACCCTCAAAAATCGGACTGGATCGGAGTGGATCGGACTCAATCGGACTATTCAATATTGTGTTCATATGGCTAAGAGTTACGACGATAGGCAGTTAGGAAAATCGCACGACAAAATGGTTTCACAAAACCCTTCGTTATCTTCGCTAATTTGTTGTGCGAGAGGCGTTAGCACCCGAGCTGTTTGCGGACGCCTTGGCGAGGCATCCCCACCCCTCGAACTGGCCTGCAGATCGTTCGCGCCAGTAACGGTCACTAACGGTGAATATCGGTGGATAACGGTGAATATAGGTAAAAAAAGTTTTTTTTCGCCGGCCAGAATTTACATGGGCGACGGTGATCAGCAAAGGGCCGACGACTTTGAACTTTGAACCTTGAACTCATCGGCTTAGAACCGACAATTTTGAACTTTGAACTTTGAACTCATCATACAGCTTGGTTGAATTTTCAGAACGTAACAGGCAGATTGTCCCCGGTATGAATTTCGATTTGCCGACGGATGAATTGCTCCAGGCGGTTTGGGATGGCCGGCGCATCACTCCAGACGATGCTGTGCGCCTCTATCGGCTGCCGCTAGAGGAGCTGGGCATGCTGGCCCATCGCCGCAGGCAACTGGCCCGCGCGGCGGCCCATGCCGGACGCGGCAATGAGATTGTCACTTATATTGTTGACCGCAATGTCAATTATACCAACGTCTGCAATGTGTATTGCAAATTCTGCGCTTTTTATCGCACCGAAGCCGATGACGATTCCTATGTCATCACTTTTGACGAGATGGACCGCAAGATCGAGGAAACCGTCGCGCTGGGCGGCACACAAATCCTGATGCAAGGCGGGCACCATCCGAAACTGTCCCTGCAATGGTACCTGGATTTGCTGTCGCATATAAAAAGTAAATTCCCCCAGGTCAACATCCACGGATTCAGCCCCAGTGAATTCATTCATTTTCGCGAGGTGTTTGGCCTGCCGCTGGAGGACATCATCGGCCAATTCGTCCGGGCTGGTCTCGGTTCCATTCCTGGCGGCGGCGGAGAAATTCTGGTCGACCGCGTTCGCCAGCGGATTTCTCCGCTCAAAGCGATGTCGGACGATTGGCTGAGCGTGATGGATGTCGCGCATCGGCTGGGGTTAAGCTCGACGGCGACGATGATGTTCGGCCATGTCGAAACCATCGAAGATCGCGTGGAACATTTGGAGCGCGTGCGGGCCCAGCAGGACAAGAGCAAAGGTTTTACGGCCTTCATCGCCTGGACATTTCAGGCCGAGCATACTCGCCTGAAGGCGCCGACGGTGGGAGCGCATGAATACCTTCGTACCCAGGCGCTGAGCCGGATTTACCTCGACAATTTTCCTAGCGTGCAAAGTTCGTGGGTGACTCAAGGGCCGGAAATCGGCCAAGTGGCATTGCAATTCGGCGCCAACGATCTGGGCAGCATTATGATTGAGGAAAACGTTGTTTCCCAAGCCGGGACGACCTATCGCATGGGTGTGGCGGACATGCGGCGGCTGATTGAGGAACTCGGCTATGAGGCGCACCAGCGCGACAACTGGTACAATCTCTTAAATTAATGACACACTATTTGATAATTCCCCGCTTGCGCAGCAGCGCGTCCATCGCCTTGTCCATGAGCAATTCAGCCAGCGGCTTGCTCGCTTCATCGAGCGCAGTTAGCGCGGCTTTCAAACGGTTGGTGTCGCCGGTTTGGGTTTCCCGATTCTCGCCCGCAAGAACTTCCTCCACGGCGCGCATGGCTGATTCCACCTGTTCCTTGCAGGCGGGGTCGATTTCGCCAGCGCAATCCGTCAAGCCGGTGCGTGCCGCGGTCAGCGTCTCGGTCGCGCGCAGCTTGGCCTCGATCCATTGCCGCGCGCGCAAATCCTCGAAGGCATGTTGCACGGACTCCTCGACCATTTTTTCCACCGCCACGTCGGACACATCGACGGCGGATTTCATCTCGACAATCTTTTGCGCGCCGGTGCGGGTGTCGCGCGCCAGGACATGCAGAATGCCGTTGGCGTCGATTTCAAATTGCACGCCGACTCGCGGGACACCCTTGGGAGCAGCCTCAAAACCAAGGGTAAAGCGGCCGAGGCTCCAATTGTCCGCCGCGCGCTCGCGTTCTCCTTGCAAAACGTGAATGAGCATGTCGCGCTGATTGGAAACGGCGGTGGTGAACATTTCGCCGGCTTTAATCGGAATGGTTGAGTTGCGGGGAATGATGACATTCATCAGGCCGCCAAAGGTCTCCAGACCCAACGACAACGGAGTCACGTCAAGCAAAAGGACGTTTTTGAAACCGCCGGACAATATTTCCGCCTGGATGGCCGCGCCCAGGGCCACGGCTTCGTCCGGGTTTTGCGACGTGTTCAAACGCGGACCTGGCGATTTGTGGTAATTCTCGCCAAGGCGAACGTCTCCGCGCGCTTCGTCGAATTCCGCGCAGCCGAAAACTTCCGCCGCGATCCGCCGCACGAGAGGCATGCGGGTCTGGCCGCCTACGAGGATGACTTGATCCAGGTCCCTGGCCTCGACTTTGGCATCCGCCAAAGAGCGCAGGCAATGCGGGCGAGTGCGCAAAACAATGTCGCGCGTGAGGTCTTCCAATTCAGCACGTCGCAGCGTGAAGTCAAAATGAAAATTCGGCGCGATAAACGGCAGCGTGATCGCGGCTTGCTCCTCAGTGGAAAGCCGAATTTTCGCCTGTTCAGCCGCTTCGCGCAGGCGCGCCAGCACGGGAGGATCGGTGGAAAAGTCCGGGCCGCCGGCGGATTTGATCTTGTCCAGCATGAATTCAATCAGGCGCTTGTCCAGATCATCTCCGCCCAGGCGCGTGTTGCCGTTGGTGGACAGGACCTGAAAGACTCCTTCATTCAGTTCCAGAATGGACAAATCGAAAGTGCCGCCGCCGAGGTCATAGACCGCGATCTTGGATTTTTCCCGCAGCTTGTCCAAACCGTAAGCCAGCGCCGCGGCAGTCGGTTCGTTGACAATGCGCTCGACCGTGAATCCAGCCAATTCGCCCGCCTTCTTGGTGGCATTTCGTTGGGCGTCGTTGAAGTAGGCAGGAACGGTGATGACCGCGCGAGTGACTGGTTCGCCCAAAGCCGCCTCAGCGTCCCGCTTCAATTTCATGAGGATTTGGGCCGATATTTGCTCGGGCGTCAGCGAACGGCCCGACAGCGCGACCGTGACCGGCCCGGCGCCTTCGCCCGTAACCATATAGTTGACCAGCATTTCCTCCCGGGAAATCTCAGATCCGCGCCGGCCCATAAACCGTTTGATGGAATAAACCGTCTCCGCGGGCTTGAGCACGCGGACACGATTAGCCTGTTCGCCAACAACGGGCGCGGCCTCGCCGGGCGGGAAATGAACCACCGACGGCGTGAGTCTTCGGCCTTCGGCATCGGCGATGACATAAGGGATGCCGGAATCCACCGTTGCAACCAGCGAATTGGTCGTACCCAAGTCGATGCCGACTATTTTGCTCATCGTATCGCGTGAGTCTTAGCGGGAAACGTCGGACTGCCGCAAGACTCGAAACCCGCGCTGCGTCAGGACCTTTTCGCCGATCTCATTGTCTTCCATGCTGATGCCCAGAATGGATTTGCCCTGGGGATGCGGAATAAAACAATACAAATAATGGACATTGACTTCGGCTTCGAGAAAAGCAGCCATTAAAGCGGGCAACTGCGTCGTGGCTTCGATTTCCACCACCAGCAATTCGCACTCGCTAAAGGCAAATCCGTTGTCCTGGAGCAAACGTCGCGCCGCCTCCGGATCATCCACCACCACCCGAATGATGGCCGTCTCGGTCGTGTCCAAAACCGTCACGGCCAGGACATGCACCGAGTGCGTACTGAACAAGGCGATTAAATCATGCAATCGGCCCATGCGGTTCTCCGTAAATACGGAAAACTGCCTGACCGCATCCGGTTGCCGGCCTCGAAGGGCTCGCGTTGTCATACCTCAATAAGCCACAAGCCGGGCGGAAGTTCAAAGTTCAAAGTTTACCCCCGCCAGCGCCGAGGCGGCAGCAGTCCCCTGCATAGGTAATTCTTCCAGTTAAAAATTGCCGTGACATGGAATGTTTCCCTGCGTCCCTCCTGGCATCGTTCTTGCCTCTGGCAGTTTAGCGACTGTTATTAGATGGCGATTCGCCTTGTTTCCGATGCCCGACTCCGCTATGCTTAAAGGCAAGGCAGGTCAAACAAATATCAACTATGAAAATCACATGGTTCGTCCCGTTGGCTTTGCTGCTATTGGCCGCGCCCGTAGCGGTGCAAGCTCAATTCTATTACAGCGAAAATCCCGACGCCACTATCACGATTACCGGCTATTATGGCCCTGATGGTACTGTGAGCATACCAACCAATATCGACGGCCTGACGGTTACCAGCATCGGGGAGAATGCTTTTCTGGAGGACATCGGCGTGACCAACATTACGATTCCGGCGAGCGTTACCAGCATCGGAGAGAGCGCGTTCTCGGGTTCCGGGTTGCTGGGCGTCACGATTCCCGGCAGCGTCACGAATATCGGGCCTGAAGCCTTTGCTGATTGCGCCAGCCTGACCAACGCCACCATTGCCGACGGGGTCACCAGCATCGGGGCGAGTGCGTTCAGCGACTGCCCGATTTTGGCCAGCGTCACGATTCCTGGCAGCGTCATTGGTATTGGGCCGTTTGCTTTTAGTTACTGCTCGAGCCTGACAAACGCCACGATTTCCGATGGCGTCATCAGCATCGGAGATGCTGCGTTCGTTCAGTGCGCAAACCTCACCAACACCACGATTCCCGGCAGCGTGACCATCATAGGAGAGCAAGCGTTCTATGTCTGCGCCAGCCTGGCCAGCGTGATGATTCCCGATAGCGTTACTAACATCGGCGTAAAGGCATTCGCTGACACTGGCCTTACAAATGTGACGATTCCTGCCAGCGTCACCAGCATCGGGCAGGATGCGTTCAATAACTGCTTCAGCCTAACGGCGATAACCGTGGATGCGCATAATTCAACATATAGCAGCGCGGGTGGCGTGTTGTTCGACAAGATCGTAACTACCCTGATTCAAGCTCCAGGCGGCCTCGGCGGAAATTACACGATTCCCACGGGCGTCACCAACATCGGGGATGGCGCCTTCGCTAACTTTTTCAATCTGACCGGCATCACGATTCCCAGCAGCGTCACCAGCATCGGGGCGAGTGCGTTTAGCGACTGCCCGATTTTGACCACCGTGACGATTCCCGACAGCGTTACCAACATCGGCGTGAACGCGTTCTATGACGCCGGCCTGACCAGCGTGACGATTCCTGGCAGCGTCAGCAGCATCAGCGAAGGTGCGTTCTTTTACTGTAATAGTTTGACCAACGTCACGATTCTTAACGGCGTCACTAACGTCGGAGCAGATGCATTCTTTGACTGCCCCAGTCTGGGCAGCGTCACGATTCCTGACAGCGTCACCAGCATCGGGGCTGATGCGTTCTATGTCTGCGGCTTGACTAGCGTGACGATTCCCAAAAGCGTTACCAACATCGGGGCTAATGCGTTCTACAACTGCACCAGACTGACCAGCGTCACGATCGGCGCGGGCGTTACCACTATTGGGGCAAATGCGTTCTATGACTGCGCCCTGACCAGCGTCTATTTCATGGGCAACGCTCCCACCGTTGGTTCGGATGCATTCTATGCTGACAACGCGACGGCCTACTATATACCCGGCACTACCGGTTGGACTTCTTCCTTTGCCGGCCTTCCGGCCATACTGTGGAACATCTCGATCCAAGTTGAGGACGCCAGCTTTGTCGTCCAAAACCAACGATTTGAAATCAAACTCACTGGCACAGCCAATGTATCCGTCGTAGTAGAAGCCTGTACGAACTTAGCCAACCCTGTTTGGTCGCCATTGGCAACCAACTTCCTTAGCAGCGGTTCGTCCTATTTCAGTGAACCGTTGCAGACAAACAGCCCCGGACGCTTCTACCGCATCAGTCCGCGGTGATATAGGTTTGTTGATAGGGAAGAACGTCTGTCGTCATTTAGTTTCGATTAAGTTTCTTCAGAAGCCGCCAGGCCCGCCAGCAGAGGACGCCGGGCAACGCAACGGTGATAACTATCTCCAACATGAACGTTGGTTCAATCATCGGGCGAGGCCATTCCGCCACAGCCCGCCAAACGTGCAGCGCAGAGAGCAAGCCGAAAAGACTTCCGGTCGTGACAAGTTACGCTTTCATGACGCCCAATCTACAATCATCCCAGCGATGGTGTCGAGTTCGCCTCGAAGCATCGATTCGCCCAAATTCTATAAGCGGAAGACAATCCCAAAACGTGGATTGTAATCGAAGGCTGCTGAATCTAGGCCAAAGCCGATTCCGCCGAAGAATTGCAGGTCCGGCGTCAAATTATAAATGACGCCAAAGCCCGAAGAGCCGTACCAGCTCTGGGACTCGTCACTGGTCACAACCGAGTCCAAATACCAATAAACTTCCGCTTTGGAACATACTGTTTTGTGGAGACTGATGCTGTTATCGAATCCCACATAATCGGTGCGATGGGAGTTGTCCGTGAGATAAATCTCGGTATCGAGTTTCAAATAGAGTCCCCACGGCATGAACACGCCAAATGGAATATCCGCGCCTCCAAGCAAAGGCCCGGACCGGGGCGAAACGGAAAGGTAGGGATGAATGGCCAGTGCGGTCGGACCTTCGTCGTTTCCCCAAAGATTGATTTTTGGCCCAAGAGCAATTCGTTCAAAGTCGCTGATACGTCTTGTGGAGTCGAATGCATACGGAGCATAGGGCGAAAAATAGGCGCCGTTGTAATTTTCCGAGCGGATCTCATAAGTGGGACGGACTTCAAAATCGACATTGTTCAGCAAACCGACACGAAACCGAGGTTCCCAGGAATACTCATACTCCTCGAAACGATAAGCCTCGCCCGTGAAATCATAGTGGGCGGAATAGTGATAATAATCGATCAGGCTGCCCTCTATTTGAAAGTGGCCGGCATCGAGCGTATGAGCGTCAAATACATTGTCGTATTCGTCCGAATTCATCGGGCGCATCAGATCGCGCGGAGTGGGATTAAAGAGATTATACTGGCTCTTATCGGAATTGGTGTTCGATAAATCGGAGGCGGAAGCAGCCGTTGTCAAAAGACAACTCGCCGCTGTGAGTGCAGCCAAGAGTTTCATGGTTTGATCTTGGTGATTGGCGCGAGAACTGGTCAAGTTGGAAAATCTTCGATAAACCCTTTCCCTTCCGGAAAAGCCGCTTTCAAATGCTTGGGAGCGAGAACCAGTCCTCTGATTGGATCGCTGATATGGCGATTTTGGAATTGACAAAGGCTGCCTCACTTTGTTAAATGTAAATTAGGCAGGCTTTATGAAAAAACTCCAAGCCATTGCTGCTTGTTTTGTTGCTTTCACGTTAATTGGGATTGCTAATCTCAAATCGGAGGAACCGGTCAAGATCCGAGGCAAAGCCATCGCCAGAACTGTTATCGGGACCGCGAATTATACCATTGGCGAGGTAACGAAGCGCCTGAAGCCAAATAAGGAAGTGGATCCCGGCACAACCATTACCACCGGTCCCAAATCACAAGTCAATCTAGTCGTCAATAATTTATCCTCTTTAGTGGTTTTACAACCTGATACCACAATGGCAATCACGCAGATGAATCGCATCGGCCCCGCACGAGGCGGGGACACCGAAACAATACTCGAGCTCAAGATCGGCTCCATTTGGGGCGGGGTCAAAAAGCTCCCTCCCAATTCAAGTTACGAAATCAACACTCCGAATGGACAAGCGGAAATTCGTGGAACAGACTTTGGAATCAAGGTCGTTCAGAAACCGAATGGAAAGCTCTCAACGACCTTCATTAGTATAAGAGGCCAGATTAATGTTTCATCGCTTGCAAGCGGCGTCGGGCAGACCAATACACTTAACGAAGGCGAAACTTGGACGCCGGGTGAAGGGGGGCCTCAGGCTATGTCGGAAGAATTGATCCAGGAGATCGATTCCATTTTCGTCATTTACGACTTTGCTCAGCCTACTTATGTCCTGGCAGCTCCTTCGATCACCATTCAGCCGGTGTTTCCGACCGGCAGTCCACCGCGAACCTACAGCCCATTTTCGCCGCTAGTCCATCCGTTCCCCGTCGCCCCAATGCACAGGTGATTTGCCTCGCACGAAATCGCTCCTTCAGCGCCCGTTGCAATTGTCAGAAACCTTCTGGTAAAGCCGCAAAGTCCTGCAGGCGCCAAGGCCAGCGCGATTTCCATCTCTCTCGCCCCGCGAATCCGTGAGCGGGGAGAGAGCAGGAGAGAGGGGAGGTTTATTTTGGTAATGACATTGTCAGCGGAATGATTGTCAGGGGAATGAATTCAAGACATTTTCTATTGCTATTCCTCTGACAATTATTCCACTGACCGTCTTTTGACGGTTGTAAATTCAATTTGTGAGTGGTTGAGTTTGAATTTCCCAAAAATTAAACGGCGCTGCCCTAATCGTCGTTAGACTTAGTCCCCGCCTTTGCCGGCGCGCGGGACGGTGTTTTTCAGAATGGCTTTGCCGTATTCGCGATTCATCTGTGCGATGAAATCCAGGCTGATTTCCTTGGGGCAAACAGCTTCGCACGATCCCGTCACCGTGCAGTTGCCAAATCCTTCTTCGTCCATCGCCTTGACCATTTTCAGAACGCGCTGCTCGCGCTCAACCTTGCCTTGCGGCAGCGAAGCGAGATGCGACACCTTCGCGGAAACAAAAAGCATCGCGGACGCATTTTTGCACGCTGCCACGCAAGCGCCGCAGCCAATGCACGCGGCCGCGTCCATGGCCGTATCGGCATCGGTCTTGCCGATCGGCAACGAGTTCGCATCCGGCGTCCCGCCTGTATTGACCGAAACGAAACCGCCGGCTTGAATGATTCGGTCAAAGGCGTTGCGGTCGGTCACCAAGTCTTTCAGAACGGGAAAAGCGCGGGCGCGCCAAGGTTCGATGACAATGGAATCGCCGTCGCGGAAATGCCGCATGTGAAGCTGGCAGACGGTCGTGCCGCGCCGTCCGCCGTGCGCCAGGCCGTTGATCATCATGGAACAAGTTCCGCAAATGCCTTCCCGGCAATCGGAATCGAAGGCAATCGGTTCCTCGCCCTTGGCGATCAACCCCTCGTTGACGACGTCCAGCATTTCCAAAAACGACATGTCGGGCAGAACATCGCTGGCCGCGTAAGTAACCAGGCGCCCCTCGCTCCTGGCGTCCTTCTGCCGCCAAACTTTCAAAGTAAGATTCATGCGCGACTCGCTCACTTGTAACTCCTGGTGCTCAGATGGACTTCCTCATAAACCAGCGGTTCCTTGTTGAGAATGGGCGGACGGCCCGGCCCGCCGTATTCCCAGGCTGCGACGTAGGCGAAGTTCGCGTCGTCACGTTTGGCCTCGCCATCCTCGGTCTGAAATTCCGTGCGGAAATGTCCGCCGCAAGATTCACGCCGATGCAGCGCGTCCTGGGCCAGCAATTCGGCAAATTCGAGGAAATCGGCCACGCGCCCGGCATGTTCGAGATTCTGATTCAACTCCTCATTTTGCCCCGACACCTTGACATTTTTCCAGAATTCCTCGCGCAGAGCCGGGATTTGCGCGAGCAACTCCTTCAACCCTTTTTCGTTGCGCGCCATGCCGCACTTTTCCCACATCATCGCGCCGAGTTCCTTGTGGAAAGAGTTCACGGTCCGTTTGCCGTTGACGGCCAGAAGTTTCCGGGTCAGTTCCTGCATGTCGGTGACGGCTTTCTTAAATTCCGGCTGATCAAGCCGGGGCTTGGCTTCCTTGGCCGTCGCGAAATAATTGCCCAACGTGTAGGGCGCGATGAAATAACCGTCCGCCAAACCTTGCATGAGCGCGCTGGCGCCGAGCCTGTTGGCGCCGTGATCGGAAAAATTCGCTTCGCCCAGGACGAACAACCCAGACACGTTGCTCATCAAATCGTAATCCACCCACAAGCCGCCCATCGTGTAATGCACCGCCGGATAAATACGCATCGGGGTCTGATACGCATTTTCGCCGGTGATCTTTTCGTACATGTCAAATAGATTTCCATAGCGCTCGCGCACAGCCGCCTCGCCGATGCGCGCCATGGCGTCGGCGAAATCCAGATAAACGCCCCGCCCGCCAGGGCCGACGCCGCGGCCTTCGTCGCAGACTTCCTTGGCTGCCCGCGAGGAAATGTCGCGCGGCGCAAGGTTGCCGAAACTGGGATATTTGCGTTCCAGGAAATAGTCGCGCTCAGATTCCGGAATTTGCCGGCCCGGGCGGTTGTCTCCCTTTTTCTTGGGAGCCCAAACGCGGCCATCGTTGCGCAAAGACTCCGACATCAGCGTCAGTTTGGATTGATGATCGCCGCTGACGGGGATGCACGTGGGATGAATCTGCGTGTAACAAGGATTGGCGAAAGCCGCGCCTTTCTTGTAAGCACGCCATGATGCAGTGACGTTGCAGCCCTTGGCGTTGGTCGATAGATAAAAAGCATTGCCGTAACCGCCCGTGGCCAGAATGACGGCATCGGCGGCGTGGGCCGAGATCTCGCCCGTCACCAGCGAACGCGTCACAATGCCCTTGGCGTGGCCGTTGACGACGACCAAATCCAGCATTTCGGTGCGCGGAAACATTTTCACGTTGCCCAATGCGATTTGCCGGCACAAGGCCTGGTAAGCCCCCAGGAGCAACTGCTGGCCGGTCTGGCCCCGCGCATAAAACGTGCGCGAAACCTGCGCGCCGCCAAAGGAACGATTGGCCAGCAGCCCGCCGTACTCGCGGGCAAAAGGCACACCCTGGGCCACGCATTGGTCAATAATATTAACGCTTAATTGCGCCAGACGATAAACGTTGGACTCGCGCGCCCGAAAATCGCCGCCTTTGACCGTGTCGTAAAAAAGCCGCTGGATGCTGTCCCCGTCGTTCTGATAATTCTTGGCCGCATTGATGCCGCCCTGGGCCGCGATGCTGTGCGCCCGGCGCGGACTGTCCTGGTAGCAGAACGCTTGCACATGATAACCCAACTCGGCCAGCGACGCCGCGGCGGATGCTCCGGCCAGGCCCGTGCCCACGACAATGACGTCAAATTTCCGTTTATTGGCGGGGTTGACCAGCTTCATTTCGAATCGGCGGCGATCCCATTTCAGCGCCAATGGCCCGTCGGGGATTTTGGCATCGAGTTTCATGTTATCCACCTCATCAAAATGGCGATGGGAATTGAACTATAGCCCAGGAAAATCAGCACGGACACCCATTTGCTGGCGCGATCCAGGCATTCGCCGTAAGACCGCTTTTTCCAGCCCAACGACTGGAACATCGCGCTAATGCCGTGGCTTAGATGAAGGCAAAGCAATCCGACACCCACCAAATAAAATGCAGAAACCAGCGGTTGCTGAAAGCCGAGCACCATCATTTTGTAAATGTCGTGCCGGCCTTGCGGGTCGAGGAATTCCGGCTTCATGTCAAAGTCTTTGCCGGTCAGGTTCACCGCTTTGACCATGACCGTGAAGTGCAACAAATGGTAAATGATGAAAACGGCGACAATGATGCCGCTCATCATCATGGTGCGCGACGCGTAGGTGGCCACGGCTGGATGCCATTGCTGGTAGGCGTCAGGACGGGCCGCGCGGTTTTCCAAGGTCAGTTTTGTCGCGGACCAGATGTGAATAAAAATAATGGCGACCAAAGCGATGCGGACGGGCCAAAGCAATTCCACATTGGTCTGGAGGAAATGGCCGTAACGATTGATCGGCTCCGGGCCGAGAAAGATCTGAAGATTGCCCACCAGATGGCCCAGAACAAACAAAAACATGGCCGCCCCGCTGCCCGCCATAAGGTACTTCTTCCCGAGCGAGGAACAAAACATGCGGCGCAATAAGTTTACCATGACCTGTTCGGTTTAATCTCCAAACTTCAGAAAATCTAATGATCCGCACCCCCAATAGTCAATCTGCTAAAGCAGGTATTAGGTCAATGAAGTTATCTTATAAGCGCCGGGAGGGATTGCAGGGACGAAAGAGAACCGGCCGCTTTGCCGCGTGCCAAGAGAAGCGCTTGCAGGCCAGCCGCCTGCGCGCCCGCCACGTCCTCGGACGGACTGTCGCCGATGTGCAGCATGGCCGAAGGAGACGTTTTGAGTTGGGCGGCGGCCATCTCAAAAATTCTGGCTTCGGGCTTTTGCGCGCCGGCCTCGGCCGAAATGACGATGCTATCAAAATAAATATCCAATTGCAATTCGCGCAACAACGGGCCCAGGCGGGCGTCCCAATTGGAAATGATGCCCAGCTTGAGCTTGCGGCGTTTCAACTCTCGCAGGCACGGCAGCACGTCGTCAAAAACGCGCCATGCGGTCGCGCTGGCAAAATGGCTGTAAAGCGCGTCAAAAAGCTTCGCGCTCAGCGGCGTCGGCGCCAGGTCGGCAAAGGTCGCTTCCACCAATTTCGACCAATCGGAAACGCGATGCCTGAAATCGTTCTTGACAGCCCACGCCGCGGCGAATTGCCGATTAAGCGCTTCGGCCTCGACCGTCACGCCATGTTGCGCCGCGACCTCGGCATAGACGTGTCCAACCGAAGGCCAGGGCCTGATCAGCGTGCCGCCGACATCGAAAGTTACCGCACGGATGCCCGACAACGCAGGAGCGATGCCGTAGTCATTCAAGCCGCGTTCGGATTCGGACGAAGCCAGGCCAAGCTCCTGCATCGCTTCGCCCAAAAAGTGTAGCGAGCCGGTAATGACAACGAACGGCTCCTTCGCCGCGCGCGCCAAGGCGTCGGCAATGTTTTCGCAAACAACCACTTCGGCGGCAGGGTTGGCGGAGCGACAACAATCGGCCAGTGAAAGCGGGTCCGCGCTGCGCTCGCTGGCAATGGGAGAAAGGAAAATTTTCCCGGCCACCGGCGCTAAAATTCGGCAGATGGCCGCGTAATCCTTATCGGCCATCGTCCCAAGAATGAGCGCCGGGGTTCGGCCCGCAAACTGGCTTGGCAGCGCGGCCGCCAGCGTTTCTACCCCGGCGGGATTGTGCGCTCCATCCAACAAAATCGTTCGTCCGTTGGACTCGCGAACGACCTGCAAACGGCCATCCCAACGCATGGATTTTAATCCTTCGCGCATGGCTGATTCAGACACAGCGATCTGCGGTAGGAGAACGCGCACGACCGCCAACGCCAGAGCGGCATTCCTTTTTTGATGCTCTCCAGCGAGTCCGACTTCCCAAGAGCCGGCAAGGTCTTTCACCACGGTCAGCGGGGCCTTTTGTTCAAGCGCGACTTCGGAAATCACCGCCAGCGCGCCGGGCTGATCGGTTGCCGTCAGGATGGGAACGCGTGGTTTGATGATGCCGGCTTTTTCGCGCGCGATTTCGGGCAAGGTTTGTCCCAGCCATCGTTGGTGGTCCAATTGAATATTGGTAATGACGCTGGCCAGCGGCGTGACGATATTCGTGGCATCCAGCCGGCCACCAAGCCCGGTTTCCCAAATGACAAGGTCGCACTTCTGCTCACGAAAATACATCAGCGCCATCACCGTGATGACCTCGAAGAACGTCGGGTATGTTTGATCGCCAATAGCATCTATGGCAGCGCGAATTTCGCCCGTCAATCGCGCCACGTCTTCCTGGCTGATAAGCTGCCGACCAACCTGGATGCGCTCGGCAAACGAAACCAAATGCGGCGAGGTGAAAAGACCCACGCGCAATCCGCTGTGACGGTAAATGCTTTCAAGCATCGCGCAAGTCGAGCCTTTGCCGTTCGTGCCGGCAACGTGAATGAAACGCAATTCGTGATGAGGATTGCCCATCGCCGCCGCCAGGCCTTGCGTGTTCTCCAATCCGAGTTTCATCCCGAACAACTGCAAACCATAAAGGAACTCGATTGCTTGAGGATAGGTCATCAATGGAACAGCCGCATGGACGCGGACTAAAATTTACGCCCCGTATGCTGCGCCCTTTTCTGCACGTATTGCGCGAGGATGCTCACGGCAATTTCCTGGACGCTGGCAGCGCCGATGTCAAGACCGACGGGACTGGCCACGCGCGCCAATTGCTCGGCGGTGGCGATCTTCCGCTTGAGAAAACTTTCGCCAATCATGCGCCACTTTCGCTTGCTGCCGATCATGCCCAGAAAAAGAAACGGTTTGTGAATCCATTCTGCCAGGACATCGGCGTCGTGCTGATGGCCGCGGGTGACGATCAAGCCCAGCGCCGGCTGCGCAGGCAACGGCGTTTCCAGAAGCTCGCCCCAGTTTCCCACCCGCAAATGGATTCCCTCATGAAAATTTGTGGTGTTGGCCAATTCCGGACGGTCATCGAAAACAGTGACATCGAAATCGAGCGTTTGCGCCAGCGGGGCCACGGCTTGCGCGATGTGTCCTGAACCGGCAATCCATAGCGCCATCGGCGGCGAAACCGTTTCGCGATAAAGCCAGCCGGATGCGTCGGCGCTCTCGGCCCAATCAATGGAAAAATCATCGCGCACACCCCAGGTGCGAGTTTGGTCGCGGCGAGCCAGCGCTGTCCAGATGTGGGCGGCATTGGCGGCGTGAGGCAGAATGAAACCAAAGACGGTGCCGCCGCAAATCAATCCGTCGTCCCAGCCGAAATCATGGTCCAGCGTCAACTCGAAAGTCTGCGGTTCACCGGAGATCAGGGCTTGGCGGGCGCGACGGCGGATTTCAGCTTCGAGACATCCACCGCCGAGAGTCCCGAGCATGCGGTCATCGGGGAAAAAAAGCGCTTTGGCCCCTTGCTTTTGCGGGCTTGAACCTTTGACGCGCGAAATGATGCCGAGCGCAAAGCGAGGACTTCGCTCCAGTTCCTGGACGACCTGTTGAAAAAAATGAACCATAAACGCGCCATTGGCAACCGCCATGAAGCATAACCAATCGCATCCTCATTGCAATGATCCTCGCCTTAGCCAGCCGGGCGGGTGGGCAGCATGAGTTGTGTGACCGGCGGCGGAATTAGGAGTCCCCACTCCGCTCGGCACCGCTTAGAATAGGGGACGCCGGCTATATTATTGGCTGCTCACTGCTTTTTCCCCCGGTTTCATTTTGCAACCAGCGCACAAGCAGACATGCTATCAAACAATAAATCACTGCGTAACCGGTTCCTCTTCTCGAACCGGGAAGTCTCGGCACATGAAATAATTTAGACGACAAAAATAATATGACCATGAGGGACGAATAACCGACCAAAACCCACGCTAATAGTCGCCTCCGGGTAATCAAGAGTGACACGGCAAGACTCGCGACAGCAATCGGTTCCAACGTCAACGAAAAGCGATAAAAGGTTAAATCCCCCGCGAATGAATTTAAGAGATTCAATAGGCGACACATAGTCAATCCCGAGCAAACACTCGCCACCAACAACAACTCAAATCCAGTATCACGCCCCAGACGCGAAAGCACGACCAACATGACCAGAACACAAAGAAAACTATATTGAAGGGCCAGCATACGGAGCGCAATACCGACAATCACAGAACATGCTATCATATAGCCGCGCGTTTGCGTTGCGCCTCCTTCTCGCTGTGCTTGGCCGGCTCGGCAATAAGATCTTCGCGCTGAAATAAGAAATAGCGTTCCAAACAGCAACGCCAGCGCTATTGTAATGACAGACTCTGGCCCTTCATGCACAGTTGTAACTGAATGGCGGGTCTCGGAAAACCAGCCCTTCCGTGTATAGTCTGACAGCCATGACGTTCCCAAAAGGAGCAGCATGGCCCCTAGCAGGAGAGAACTAATCCAAGGGCGATTTCGCGTAAGGTTAGCCATAGTAAAGCTACGGACAAATGACCAGCGACCCGAGCTTCTTCATCTTCAACCGCGCCGCTATCGATTTCAAGGTCATAGTCATCTCCTCGCGATGATGTGGGCTTGAAATTCGACTGATTGGAGTTGCCGGATACTCATCCGCCAACCACAGAGCATCCAGTGGCCATTCCTTCTCCCATTTGGGAGAAGGACGGGATGAGGGGAGCCAATAGAATGTCAGGGCTCGGCGGAGTGTCGCCCTACCGTCAAAAAAGAAAGTACTTGCAGTCCCAATTATATATGGTATGATGGCGTTTACGAAGGTGCTTGGGCGCCTTGTTCTTTGACATGAGGGAAAGAGAATTGGGGAAGCGCAAAACGACCGGGCAAGGTCCGGAGTCGAAGGCGAGGTTGTCGGTCGGGTCCCGTTTTCGATCAATCGGAGATGGTCGTAGATAGTCGTAAGTTATCGCATATAAAAACATTCCCGTCCCAGGTGCAGGTGGTCAAAAAGAGCCATGCCAGCCCTGTTAAATCCGCGGAAATCAGAGGCCGATCCGATCAAATCCAAGTGAATCCAGGTGAATCCGACCACTAAAAAGTTTTTTCATGGGGGAAGCGACGGGGACTGTCGCGCTTCCACGGAGAAATCACGTAAATCGTTGATTTCCATGATAATCTCGGATAATTCCGCAACTTTTTTGGGCCGTATCGGCCCGAACCAGTCGCACCGAGTCCAGGTCAGTCAAACCATTCAGCCTCGGTTTGATCGATCAAGGCGGATTTGACGTAAGTTGTTGATTTCCATGATAATTTCAGATAGTTCAGCATTGTTTTGAGGACGTCAGAGCGGTTTCGCGGCGAAGATAATCATCCATGCTAGTTTTATAGGCTTTAAAGAAGGGGCAATTGTTGTCCGCTCGGTTCGCGCAGATTGCTGACACCTAAACCCAGCAATCGTAGTGGCCGTGTGACCAGTTTGTCCCGGCCCAGTAGGAAGCAAGCAAGCCGATAAATATCAGCCGCCTCAGTGATTGGTTCTTCGACCGAAAATTGCCGCGTGAGGGTGGTGAAATCGCTGTAGCGAACTTTCACTTGCACCGTGTGCGCGCCCAATTGCCGATGCTTGAGCCGGGCCGAGATGTCCGCCGCCTGTTGTTTCAGACAAGCCCGCAGTATCGTCCGGTCCTCGGTGTCATTAAGAAAAGTTTCCTCGTTGCTGATGCTCTTGATCTCGTCGCCAATTTCCAGCGGACGATCATCCTCGCCGAACGCAAACTGCCTCAGTTTCGGTCCAAATGAGCCGACCATGGCGCGCAGATCACCCGCGTAGGTCTGCAAATCTCCGACGGTGACGATGCCCGCTTGGGCCAATGTTTGTTCGGTGACTTTGCCAACTCCGTAAAGCACCCGTACCGGCAGGGGCCGCAAAAACGACGCCTTGTCGTGGTCGGCAATCATGGTTAATCCATCGGGCTTTTTGTGGTCGCTGGCGATTTTGGCCATGAGCTTGTTGGAGGCGATGCCGATGGTGGCGGTCAATTTTCGCTCGGAAAAAATCCGCTGTTTCAGATGCAGCGCCAAGGGCATGGCTTTGCGCAGCGAAGCATCCGTGTCCTCACCCTGGCAAAGGGCGGAGACATCGAGATACGCTTCGTCAATGGACATCGGCTCAACGACGGCTCCGCTCTGAGCGACAATCTGCATGATGTGGCGGGATTCTTCCCGGTAACGGTCCATGCGCGGACGCACGAAAATGCCGTTGGGGCAAAGGCGGCCCGCCGTGGCGCTGGGCATGGCCGAGCGGACGCCAAACTTCCGCGCCTCGTAACTGGCCGCGCAGACCACGCCGCGCTGGGTCGGCGGCGCGCCAACAATCACGGGCCGCCCGCGCAGCCCTGGTTGATCGCGTTGTTCGACCGAAGCATAAAACGCGTCCATATCCAAATGGAAAATCACACGAAACATCCGCAACGAAGGTTAACATGAATTCAGGAAATGCAGAAGAACCGAGCAGAGGTTCAGTCGTGGTTATGGATTCACTTTTAAAGTGCTGAAGTTGAGACTATGCTACTCGATAATGAAAACACCAAGAGACCGGTGGTGTTTATGTTCCTGAAACGGATGATCCATTGCAGAACGATTTGGCGCTGGCTCGGGGCGTTGTCTGCAGTCGCCGCCATTTGCCTTTCGCCTGCGTCTTTGGCGGGTCAGGAAAAAGCCAAAATTGCCCAATCTGGTACTGGCGCCGTCACCGATTGGCAGACCAGACCAATCTCAGGCTTCGTTCTCAAAGAACCTCCGGTTGTTTATACGGAGCCAAGCTTCACGAACTTTCTGAGCCAGAAGTTAACACCGGACGAAATTGCGCTCGTGAACAATCCACTACTAAGCACGCTGGAGATGAATGAATGGGCTTGCAAGATCACCGCTGGCACGACGAACGATTTGCAGAAGGCTAGGAAGTTGTTCGAGGAAGTGGTCTATCGGATGCGCGCCGGCCCGGGCGGGACGCGAACGGCTCAGGAATCGTTTGCCGCATGGAAAAGTCCCACTGCCACTTTTTGCTGTCAGGAGTACGCCGAACTTTACGTGGCGCTGGCGCGAGCCGCAGGACTGCAAGCATACTTTGTTGAGGTTATAAAACAATTCGGCGGAGCAACACCCCGGCATGCGTGCGCGGCTGTTTTGGTGAACGGCCAGGCTCTGCTGGCCGATCCAGCCATTCCTTGGTTTGGTGTCGCGCACCCGGTCATCAACGTAACCGACGACGCCGAGGCGATTGCCGAGTACATGGCTCAAGCGCCTGGGCTTCGGCAAAAAGCAGTTGCGTACAAACTCGCGCCTGAGCTGTCGGCGGTGCAATCCGGCTACTATTTTGGCCTTACGAGCGAAGGCCAATGGGACGAAGCAAAGAAAGTTTTGGACGCCATGCCGCGTTGGAATACTGATGAGTGGGTCACGAACATGGCTCAGGGGCAATGGGCGCTCCACGAAGGCAAAACGGCGGTGGCAGTCACAGTTCTCCAAAAAGCGATCCAAGCGAATTCTTACATTGGCGTGTGTCGCCGCATGCTGGGCGATGCGCTGGTTCAACAGGGAAAACTGCATGAGGCGCGCGAAGTATATCGCGCGAGCCTGCATTACGTATTTGACGATTTCAACGCGGAATCTGTTCACGAAGCCATTTCTCAAATTAACGATCTTGACGCTGACAAGACAGTTGCAGGCGCAGATTCATCTTCGCAACGCGGAGTGCGACCACAGATGGATGATGCCGCAGTCAAAGTTGAAGTGCAGGAGGATGAGAACGACGCAAAAGCCGGTGACGCTTTTGCCATGACGTTGCTGGCCAGAAGATACGAGCGCGGAAATGGAGTTGAAAAGGACCACCTCCAAGCCCGCAAATGGTATCAAATGGCCGCGGACGCCGGCAACGTAGAGTCCATGGTGCATTTGAGTTACCTAAACTTTTATGGCAAACCGGATTCGAACGAAATCGCGCAAGCATTAATGTGGTGCCGCAAAGGGGCGGAGGCCGGAAACCCCGAAGCTATGGACAACCTCGGCTATATGTATTCAAAAGGCGTTGGCGTCCCGAGTGCGCCGGTCGAGGCAGTGCGCTGGTTTGAGAAATCGGCCAATCTTGGTAATGCAGCAGGAATGTCTCTGCTGGCCAGCCGGTACCACGATGGCGTTGGGGTCGAAAAAGACGAGGCCCAAGCTCTTAAGTGGTTCCGCAAAGCGGCGGAGGGTGGAAGCGAAAAGGCCATGGAGTATTTGGGCGTCATGTATTTTTTTGGGCAAGGAATCGATAAAGATTTATCGCAAGCGGCGGTATGGTTTCGCAAAGGAGCCGATGCTGGCAACGACGAAGCTATGTGCAACTTGGGAACCATGTACCTTGAAGGCAACGGCGTGGCCAAAGACGAGGCGCAAGCGTTTCACTGGTATCAGAGTGCCGCTAATGCCGGCAATGTCGAAGGCATGAACCGAGTTGGGCAGATGTACGTGAATGGCGTCGGAGTCCGCAAGGACTTCGCCAAAGGGTTGGAATGGTTGCACAAGGCCGCAGAAGCAGGAGAACCGTTCGCCATGTTCAGCCTGGGTTTGATCTATGAGAGCGGACAAGGGACCAAAAAGGACGGAGCTGAAGCCATTCGTTGGTATGAAATCGCTGAGAAATCAGGCTCTATGGCAGCGCGGCAGAGGCTCGAAGTTTTAACTAACCATGTCAAAGCACCCAGCAGCCCCTGATTGAAGCAGCCGAGTCCAATCCATGCCGCCATGGATTCAGATTTACGAGAATCGACTGTAGAATGCAGGATCGGCTACAATCTGTTCAAGCAACGCCGAATCTTTATTTTGCGCGTGATTCGCTTCCAAAATGCAGAGGTTGGAGCTAATGTCGCCGCGTTGCCGCCGGTTCGCCTGAAATTCAATTTGATATGCGCAAACCAGGAAAAGCAGTTTGGTTGACAGTTGTAGCCGGTCTGTGGCTCGCGCCGTGGATCCAGGCTCAAACAAATTCGAACATTGTGACGGTGGCCTTTTCCTCGACCGCCACCACGCCGCTGAATCAGGGCTTCGCCGGTTTTGCCTGCCAAATGCTCGACACTGGTCTTAATTACGACAATACAAACTTCCAAAAAATCGTCACGTCGCTTTCGCCCGGCTGGATCCGTTATCCCAGCGGCATCTCGGATGATGCCTTCGATTGGACCACGGGTTTGACGGATACGAATTGGATCAATGTCATCGGCGATTACGGCGATACCAGCGCGTCAAACAGTTGCACCTACACTTATTTACCGTTGCTGGGCAAGAACGGGGCGCAATTTACCAATTTCGCCAGTATGACCGCCAATGTCGGCGGGGCGAAGAACATCGTCGTCCTCAACTGCTTCACAGACACCACGAATTCAGCCGGGGAGTTCGCCGCCTTCGCCTTAAGCAACCATATTCCGGTCGCGGCATGGGAGCTTTGCAATGAACCTTATAATTTTATCTCTGGCGCCAGCAACTTCTTCGCCAACGGAACGGATTACGCCAACAAGATGCTGCCGTATCGGAATGCCGTCAAAGCAGCCGATTCCAATGCCGTCGTGGCCGTCTTCTACAGCGACCCGGGAGTGGATGGCAGCTTTTGGGACAAGGCCCTGGATAAGTACACGAACAAATACTGGGATGCGGTCACTTATCATTATTACCCGAACCCGAACTTGACGAACTTCTCCGATTTGATGGCCTACGATAATGGAGTGCTGTTAAGCAACACGAGTACTTACGTGAGCAATAACCTCGTGGCGAGCAACAATCCCAACACGACCTTTTTGATCACGGAATTCCAGCCGGTGCAAGGCTCAGGCGCCGGGACCACCAACCAGCATGCCAACCCGCCCTCCTCGACGCTTTATGGCGGCATCTACGTGTCGGAATTCATCATGCGCATGTCCACCGTTCCGCAAATGAAATATGTGGGCAACTTCCAGTTGTGGAATCAAAATGGCATTTCCGCCACGAATATTCATCGGAACGCCGTCGTCACCGCCGCCAATGGCCATTACTTCACCAATACCCAAAACTTGCCTTTCGGTTTCTTCCTAACCGCCCAGGTCACGGCGGAGGCTGTCGCCTATTGGGCGATCAATCGCTCCACAGCCCTCTACGCCACCACTATCGGCACCAACGGCCCGACGGTCTCCGACAGCACGAATTACGACGCCACCATGCCGGCGATTTATGCCCAGGCCTACCAGGGCGGCAACGGCAAACGTTATGTGGTGCTGACCAATAAAGGTTCCAACGCCGCTCCGGTCCAGATCATGCAGGACGGCGTCGCGCTGACAAATTCGCTCCTCGAAACTTTCGTGACCGGCTCCGATCCCTCCGTCACCAATTCCTCCCCTGACATCAGCCCCGTGGTAATTCAGACCCAAACCGCGACCAATCCCGTCATTATTCCTCAATACAGCGTGGTGCGGCTGGAATGGACGGTTTTCAATGTGCCTGCGCCGACGCTCAGCGGCATTGAGACCAATTCGGCTTTCATCCTGCAGTGGGCAGGTTTGTCGAATGTTTTATACAGCGTCCAAACCAGCACCAATCTTACCACCTGGGCCACGCTGGGGAAAGTTACCAACGCCGGGACTAATTTCAGCTTTACCGATTACAACACCGAAACGGATCGCTTTTATCGTCTTCTGGTTCCTTAACCGGATGTCCAGGTAGAGCCTTCACCAAGTCCCAAATAATTGGCCGTCCACTGAACAACGGATAATCAGCGGACTGAGCCTGTAGTGCGTGATGAGCCGCCAAGTACTGTCGGAAGGAATTTTTTGGTCGTGAGCGGCTCTTCCATTGGGAAAAAGGGGTTGCGCTTTCACGGTTACGTTTTAGGCTTTTACCGGTTGAGTGGGGTCCGCGAGGATGATCCCGCGCCAAATATCCTTGATGCGACCATGACAACTGCGGAAAAACCCGCGGCCAGCGCGCCGCCGCCGAAACGCAAGGCGCCCAGTTTCCGTATGCCTTCCCGCCTTTCCGACGCGGCGCGGATGGAGGCGCAGGAGGCGGTGGCTCTGCTGGAAACTTCCATGGAAGGATTGACCGGGGCGGCGGCAGCAGAGCGCCTGGAGCAATATGGTCCCAACGAGGTTTCGCGCGAAAAGCGCAATGATTGGGCCGGCCGGCTTTGGCATGCAGTGCGAAATCCGCTGGTCATCCTGCTTTCGGTCCTCGCCACCATCACGTTTTACACGGCCCAAGTGCCCGGCGATCCGCAAAGCTCCAATGCCAATTTGGCCGGCGGCTGGATTATGGTCGCCATGGTGATCCTGGGCGTGGCGTTGCGTTTCATTCAGGAATCCCGCGCAGACGCCGCCGCCGCCAAACTCAAGGCGATGATCCGGGTCACCGCCACGGTTGTCCGCGAAGGCGTCGCCCGCGAAGTGCCCTTGAATCAGTTGGTGCCCGGCGACATTATCAAACTCTGCGCCGGAGACATGGTGCCTGGCGACGTGCGAGTGTTGTCATCCAAGGACCTTTTCATCATCCAGGCGACCTTGACGGGAGAATCGCTGCCAGTGGAAAAATTTGACGCACGGGATACACGGGAGAATGTCGCCCCGCTGGAATATTCCAATTTGTGTTTTCTTGGCACCAGCGTCGAGAGCGGCACGGCCCAGGCCGTGGTCGTGGAAACCGGCGCCCAGACTTACCTGGGGACGATGGCCAGCAGCATGTCCTCGCAGTTGATCGAAACCAGCTTTGACAAGGGAATCAAGCGGTTCACGTGGCTTATGCTGCGATTCATGGCGGTCATGGTGCCAATGGTTTTTGTCATCAATGGCGTGGCCAAGCATGATTGGAAGGAGGCCTTCTTTTTTGCATTGGCGGTCGCGGTCGGGCTGACACCCGAAATGCTGCCGATGATCGTGTCGGTCTGCCTTTCCAAGGGCGCCATGGCCATGTCGCGCAAGAAGGTCATCGTCAAGCGCCTCAATTCCATTCAGAACTTCGGCGCGATGGACGTGCTTTGCACGGACAAGACAGGGACGCTGACCATGGACCACGTTATTTTGGAAATCCATTGTGATGTCTTTAAGAACAAAAGCGATCCGGTTCTGCAAGACGCGTTCTTAATCAGCCATTTCCAAACTGGCCTGAAAAACGTCCTGGATCGAGCCGTATTGGAGCATCCTGAAGCGCGCAACACGCTATGTATCGAGAAATTCAGAAAGGTGGACGAGATCCCGTTCGATTTCTCCCGCCGCATGATGTCGGTCATAGTGGAAACGCCCGAGGGCGATTACCAAATGCTGACCAAAGGCGCGCCCGAGGCCATTTTCGACCGTTGCAGCCAGTTTGAGAGTGATGGCGAGTGTTTTCCGATGGAGCCGATCCTTACGGGTGACCTCATCCAGGAATATAACGATTTAAGCGCCGACGGCTTTCGGGTGCTGGCCGTTGCAGGCAAGAAGCTGGACAAGCGCAACGCTTATTCCAAGGCCGATGAATGTGATCTCATTTTGAAGGGCTACATTGCCTTTCTCGATCCTCCCAAAGAAACCGCCCGCAAGGCGATCGCGGCCTTGCAACAGTACGGCGTCAAAGTCAAAGTGCTCACGGGCGACAACGACCTGGTCACGCGCAAAGTGTGCAATGAGGTTGGGCTTGAGACTGGACGCATTCTTCTTGGCAATGCCGTCGAAAATCTGACCGACGAGCAATTACGCTTGGAGGTCGAAAAGACGCATGTCTTCGCGCGCCTGTCTCCGACTCACAAGCAAAGGGTCATTGAAGCGTTGCGCCACAATGGCCACGTCGTCGGCTTCATGGGCGACGGCATTAATGACGCGCCCGCTCTGCGAGCGGCGGATGTTGGTATTTCGGTTGATAATGCGGTCGATATCGCCAAGGAATCAGCAGATATGATTTTGCTGGAAAAAAGCCTGATGGTGTTGGAGGAAGGCGTATTGGAGGGGCGAAAAGTCTTCGTCAACATCCTTAAATATATTCGCATGGGCGCCAGTTCCAACTTTGGCAATATGTTCAGCGTGCTCGGCGCCAGCGTTCTGTTTCGCTTCCTGCCGATGCTGCCCATCCAGATTCTGGCCAATAACCTTCTTTACGATTTCTCCCAAGTGCCCATCCCCACGGACAACGTCGGTGCCGATCAAATTACCAAACCGCTTCCGTGGGACATGGGAGAAATCACCCGCTTCATCCTTTTTATCGGGCCGGTCAGTTCCATTTTTGACTACACGACATTCGCGGTCATGTGGTTTCTTTTCCGGTGCAAACTGAACGAATTGCCTGTGCCGCCGGGATTGGCCGAACAATTCGCCCATGCCACCGACGTTGACCACACTTATCGGGCGGCGTTGTTCCAGACGGGCTGGTTTGTGGAATCGCTGATGACACAAACTCTGATCATTCACGTTATTCGCACGAAACAGATTCCCTTTATACAAGGGCGCGCCAGTCTGCCGCTGACGATCACCACTGTCATCATTATGGCTTTCGCAGGATGGCTGCCGTTTTCGCCCATGGCGCGAATGTTGGGCTTCGTCCCGTTGCCAGGCCTGTTCTGGCCAATTCTATTTTTAACGCTTTTGTGTTACGTGGTGCTGACCCAGTTCGTCAAAATGTGGCTCATCCGTAAGAATTGGCTCTAAGGGCGACGGGAGCGGCCAATGCGGGCAACGGTTTGACCAAGGCCCATTGGAAGCGCACCATCGGAGCCACATGGGCTAGACTTCTCATTTCCACCGGCTTCACGATATAAGCCGCCGCCCCCAACCGTTTACTGATTCGAATGTCCCGGTCGCGCTCGGACCCAGTCAAAACTACAACAGGAATAGTTGCTGTGCGCGGATCGGATTTGAGGCGTTGTAGCACTTCCAGGCCGTCAATCATCGGCAGACGCAAATCCAGCAGGACCAGTTGCGGTCGCTGGTTCATTTGACGGTGGGCGAACTGGCCCTGGCAGAACAGAAAATCCAGGGCTGCCTGACCGTCATGCACCACCTGCACCCAGTTTGTGATGCCTTTAAGGGCCTCCATGGCCAACTCCGCATCGCGCGGATCATCCTCGACGAAAAGAATGTCCACCAGTGCCTCCTCGGCCACTCTTGATGTTCCCGACGGATCAGCAGTGGCTTCGTAAGAAAAAAGAGTGGCCGTGGAGATCTCCAAGGCGCGCGCCAGTTTTTCGATGCTGATCAGGGAAACGTTGCGCGCGCCCCTTTCGATGTCAGAGATATAAGTGCGATGAAGACCGGCGCGGCCCGCCAATTCCTCCTGCGAAATGAATAAACGGTTTCGCCATGTTTTCACCGCGGCGCCAAACGGCTTTGTAACATCAAAACTTTGCACAAGCGTGTCCTTCCCCGAATAATAGCAACGCCCCACAACAGACTACGAGTGACCACGCAGACTATGCGTGACGCTGCTTTAATTTTTCCAAGACGCTCTGCTTTTTCCCTTGAGGTCCATGTTCCCAGGGGGTCCCGCAGACAATACCCATTCCCTTAACAGCAATAAGATTGACACAGAAAGTTATAAAGCGCCAGTAAAATCTTTGAGAATTTTTCCGTTCGCCTTGACAACCCTCAGTTTCCAGGTCGGCACGCCGCGAGAGGCAACGCCCATCGGTGCTTGCGCTTTGGCGGAGTTTTAGGCAAATTATCTTCGGCCTAACGGTTGCGCTTATGGTGGAATTGGCAGACACGCTACTTTGAGGTGGTAGTGGCGAAAGCCGTGCAGGTTCAAGTCCTGCTAAGCGCACCAATTTTTGTAACCATCGAAGGTGGATATGACCATAAGAAATTTGTCCAAGGTTTGGCTGAGTTGTTCCCTGGTGCGCGGACTGCTGCTCCCGCTCTTGGCCGCCGTGCTGCTCTCAGGATGCGCGCATCGCTACGATATCATGCTGACCAACGGCGGCAGAGTCACCAACGTCACCAAGCCCGTTCTCGACCGCGAAACCGGAGTATTCACATACAACGACGTCGCCGGCAATGAACATAAAATCAGCGCCGGTCGCGTGGTGGACATTGGGCCGCACTCCAAGAAGAATGAACCGCCGGACACTGGGAAATAGGATTCTCAATACGTTAGAAATCGCTCCACGAATTTTCCGAGCAGATCGGTTTCCAAATTGACTGAGCCGCCGACGCGGGCCTGCTTCAGGGCTGTAACATCGCGCGTGTGCGGGATGATCCAAACGTCAAAGCTCTTTCGGCGCGCCGCCGCGACAGTCAGGCTCATTCCATCCACTGCAATGGAACCTTTCAAAACGACTTGTCGCATGACATGCGCGGAAGCCGTGATCTCCAGGATGTAATCCTTTCCGGTCCGTTCCCATCGCTTAATTTGTCCGAGTCCGTCGATATGCCCGGTGACAAAATGGCCGCCCATGCGGTCGCCGACACGCAGCGCCCGCTCCAAGTTGACCGCAGTTCCAGGCACGGCGAACTGCAAATTAGTCCGTTTCCAGGTCTCCTGGAGGAGCGAGAATTGCAGCAGTGTGTTGCTTCCTCGAGGGCGGATTTTTTCCACCGTCAGGCAGCAACCGTTGACGGCCAGGCTATCGCCGACCTTGACGCCCTTCCCGCAAACGCGGGCCTGCACCTGCAGCTCGATTGCATCGGCGCTGGGCTGGACGGCCACGACGCGGCCCGTTTCTTCAATGATTCCCGTAAACATATCCCCCTTTCCGCACCGGTTCTGGCAAACTTCCAGTCAACAGTATATCGGATCCAATTTTTTGCCAACGCGGGTTGCGGAGGACAGGCGCATCGCTCAGTTTTCCAATGCCTTTGCCGCTGACCGCCCTTGGCGCATTGCGCCCTCCGATTACCAATGGGGAGTAAAAAAAGGCGACGTGCGCAGCCAGACCTGCATTGAGAAAACCTGCGTTGGTTTCGCCTCCGCCTTCAACCAACAACGACGTAATATCCTCCTCTCCAAGCTTCTTAAGCAACCATTGCAGGTCCATGCCCCCTGTCGCGGCAGGCGCGCCGAGTACGCGGACTCGCCGACTCAAAGCGGAAACACGACGGACCGGGGCGGCCTTCGTCACCACTACAATCGTCGATGCCGCGTGTTCGTCTGAAATTACTTTGGCAGTTAGTGGCGTGCGGGCGCGAGGATCGAGAATGATCCGCCGCCACCGTTTATCGGCAAAACCTGGCAGGCGCACGGTGAGGCTGGGATCATCGGCCACAACCGTCCTGACGCCAACAAGAATGGCATCGGCTCCGACGCGAAGTCTCATGCCTATTTTGCGCGACCGCTCGCTCGTGATCCAACGAGATTCACCTGCGGCGGTCGCAATTTTCCCATCCAGTGACATCCCTGCTTTGATTGTGACCAAGGGCGTTCGATGCGCCATCCAATGGCAGAAAGCCTCATTCATCCCGGCAGCTTCTTCCGCCAGCAAACCGGCGCTGACTTCAATTCCTGCGCGTTTTAGTATCGCAAAGCCTTTGCCTTGATGCGCTGGATTTGGATCGGTCATCGCTGCGACCACACGCCGAATGCCTGCTGCGATGATGGCATCGGTGCAAGGCGGAGTGCGGCCGTGAGTGGAGCAAGGTTCGAGCGTCACGTATAAAGTGGCGCCTCTTGCTCCGCGTCTGGAACGCTCTCTTCGTTGCGCATCGCGCAATGCCTCGATTTCCGCGTGTGCTTCGCCGGTCCGGCGGTGCCAGCCTTGGCCGATGACCATGTTGTTGCGGACCAGGACAGCGCCGACCATGGGATTAGGTGAAGTATGTCCGAAACCTCGACGAGCCAATCGAAGGGCCACGCGCATGTGGGAAATGTCCGAGGGCATAGGTGCTTGGCCGGCCAACGAAGGACGCACGGGCGGCCATGGGCCGGTCAGGATCGCAGTAAGTCCGCCACGATTTTTTTCAACTGCGCCGGCTCATAAGGCTTGCCCAGAAAGCGATGCACCTTGGCCGCATGCGCCAGCGAGATGGAGCTATCGACGGTGCCGCTGAGGAGAAGGGTTTTGAGCGCGGGATGAATTTTATGAGACGATAGGATTAAATCCAGGCCGTTAATCTCACCCATCTCGTAATCGGTCACCAGGAGGGCAGGCTTCGGATCAGCCTTTTGCATGGCGCGCATGACCGCTTTCGGATCAGAAAAATGTTTGACTGTGTAGCCGGCCGCCTCCAAAATAGCAGTGGCAAATTCGACCAGAAGGACATTGTCATCGACAACGAAGACCGTTTTCCCGAGGCCAGGCGCCAATCGAGCAGGCTTGCGCTTTTTCATAATGTTGTTTGGTTCGAAAACCCCGGCTTGTTCGTTGGCTTCCACCTTGACTTGCCTATTAGGTTGGCCGTGGTTTTTCATTAACATTTTACAATGCATCACTTTCACTCAAATGAAAAGCACTTTTCGTAAGAACGGACCTCTCGCCGAGACCCGATGCTTGATGTTCAAACCGGCCGGCATTTTCTTTTGCATGGTTTGATTGAAAGCCGTCTCATCGCTTCTTCGGCTTTGCTTTTCTGCCCCTTCGGCGTATGGTGAAGGGATACACTAATGGCAAAATTTTGAGTCATGGGCAAGGAATTCATCAGAATTGGCGGTGCGCGCCAGCATAATCTGAAAAACCTCAGCCTCTCTATTCCCCGCGACAAACTTGTCGTCATCACGGGGATGAGCGGCTCCGGCAAATCGTCCCTGGCTTTCGACACCATATACGCTGAGGGCCAGCGCAAATACGTCGAGTCTCTTTCCGCCTACGCCCGCCAATTCCTGGACCAAATGGAAAAGCCGGATGTCGATTTTATCGAGGGGCTTTCCCCGGCCATCGCCATCGAACAGCGCGGCTCGGCGTCCAATCCGCGTTCCATCATCGCCACCACGACTGAGATTTATGATTACTTGCGGCTGCTCTTCGCCAATATCGGCCAGCCGCATTGCCCGGTCAGCGGCCAGCCCATTACCCGCCAGACGACGAGCGATATAGTTGACAAAATTTTGGGGCTGCCGGCCAAAACGCGCATCGTCCTGCTGGCACCCGTGGTTGTGCAACAAAAGGGTGAATTTCGCGATGTCATCGAGCGCCTGGCCCGCGAGGGTTTCGTGCGGGCGCGCGTCGATGGCGAAGCGGTGGAGTTGAGCAGCAACGTCCGCATCAAACTCGATCCGAAACAGCGTCATACCATCGAAGCGGTGGTGGACCGCCTGGTCATCGACGATAAGGTCCGCGTTCGCTTGAGTGATTCCGTTGAAACCGCGCTTAAGTGGGGCGATGGCCGTTTGACGCTTCTGCAACAAGCGGGCGAGACGCCTACCGGCAACAATCTTTGGGCGGAGTCGGTCTATTCCAATCGCAATTTCAGTCCGGTCACGGGCCAAAGTTTTGATCCGCCGACGCCGAAACACTTTTCCTTCAATTCGCCGCTGGGAGCCTGTCCTGTTTGCCACGGGCTTGGGCAAAAGATGGTTTTTGACGAGCATCTGATTGTGCCGGACGCGGAGCGGTCGCTCGAAAAAGGCGCGGTGCAACCTTGGCGGCGCGGCACGAAGCGGATGGTGGTTTATTACAAATCGCTTTTACGGGGCATCGCGCAGCATTACGGCCAAAGCATGGAAACGCCGTGGAAGGATTTGCCCGAGGACTTCCGCAACAAGCTGCTGCACGGTGCGGGAGCTGAGGAGATTCCGTTCACTTTTTTCCGCGCCGGAAAAATCAGCCACGTCCACAAAACGTTCGAAGGCATCATCCCGAATTTGCAACGTCTTTATGTGGAAAGCGAAAGCGAATTCACGAAAAATCGGCTGACCGGCTTCATGAATCCCCAGCCGTGCGACGCTTGCGGCGGCCGCCGCCTGAAGCCGGAAATTTTGGCCGTGACTTTGGGCGGCCCGGTGCCTGGGCGCACGATTCCCGGCCATTCCATTATGGATGTTTGCGCCATGTCCGTCGAAGAGGCGGACGGATTTTTCGCGAGCCTGGCCTTGACAGATTTCCAAAGAAAAATCGCGGCTGAGTTGATCAAGGAAATACGTTCGCGCCTGAGCTTTCTCAAGAATGTGGGCCTCGGCTATCTAACGCTGGACCGTGAAAGCGGCACGCTCAGCGGCGGCGAAGCGCAGCGCATCCGGCTGGCGACGCAGATTGGCGCCGGTTTGGTCGGCGTCCTTTATATTCTTGACGAACCGAGCATCGGCCTGCACCAGCGCGACAACGAGCGTCTGCTGGCTTCGCTCGAAGGGTTGCGCGATCTGGGGAATTCCGTGCTGGTGGTCGAGCATGACGAAGACACGATTCGCCGCGCCGATTACGTCCTCGATCTCGGTCCGGGCGCGGGCGTGCGCGGCGGGGAATTGGTCGCGGCCGGCACCGTGGCGGACATCGAGGCCAGCCCGCGGTCGTTGACGGGCCAATATTTGAAGGGAGAATTGAAAATTGCCGTGCCCAAGACGCGGTTCAAGGGGTCGTCCGACCGCGGCTGGCTGCAAGTCCTGGGCGCGACGGAAAATAATTTGAAAAATATCGATGTCCGCATTCCGCTGGGCGCTTTGACGGCGGTCACAGGGGTCAGCGGCTCCGGCAAGAGCACGCTGGTGGATGACATTTTGCGGCGCGCGCTGTTCCGCAAGTTTTACGGTTCCAAGGAGCAACCCGGAAAACACCGGCTTCTGCGTGGATTTGAATCTCTGGATAAAGTTATTGTTATTGACCAGACGCCCATTGGCCGCACGCCGCGCAGCAATCCGGCCACCTACACGGGCATGTTCAACCAGATTCGCGATTTGTTCGCCAAATTGCCGGCGGCCAAAATCCGCGGCTACGAGGCCGGGCGCTTCAGCTTCAACGTCAAAGGCGGCCGCTGCGAGAAATGCCAGGGGGACGGCCTGATCAAGATTGAAATGCACTTCCTGCCGCCGATTTATGTGACGTGCGAAGCCTGCAATGGCCGGCGCTACAATCGCGAGACGCTGGAAATTCATTACAAGGGCATGAACATCGCCGACGTGCTCGGCATGACGGTTGATGAAGCGGTGACTTTTTTCCGCGCGGTGCCGAAAATTTACGAGCCATGCCTGACGCTGGCGGAAGTCGGCCTCGGCTATGTGCGGCTTGGGCAATCCGGCACGACGTTGAGCGGCGGCGAGGCGCAACGAGTGAAGCTCGCGGCCGAATTGAGCCGAAAAGCGACCGGCCACACGCTTTATATTTTGGATGAGCCGACGACTGGCCTGCATTTCCATGACGTCGCCAAGCTGCTGGATGTCTTGTTCAAGTTGCGCAATACCGGCAACACGCTGCTGATTATTGAGCACAATCTGGACGTCATCAAAACGGCGGACTGGGTGATCGACTTAGGACCGGAAGGCGGCGCGGGCGGCGGGCGCATCGTCGCCGAAGGGCCGCCGGAAAAGATTGCGCGAGTGCCGGAAAGTTACACCGGCCAATATCTCCGGCGCATTTTGTTTCCGGAAGTGCAAACGGAACCGGCAAACGTCAAATAGGCCTGTGGGCGGGTTGGAAAGTAGAACCCGTCATGGCCTCGCAGTAATTGGAACAAGGGTTAAGACGAAGTCATAGATGGCTTGGGCATGTTGCACAGCTTCTTCGAACTCTTCCGAGGTAGGATATGTATCAGCTAAATCGTTGGGATAGCGGAATTCCCATGCGTAAGGCGTAAGAATAGCGGCGGCGTCTATGAATTCGTTGAACCTTATTTCAAAGCCGGACGCCTGCACTGTTAGCTTCCGGACATCGTGCGTTTTTTCCGGGGTGATGCCGTGAAAAACCAAATAGGCTTTTACTGATTTCTCAGCGGTTTGTTGACAATGATATATTGCAGTGTCGAGCGGCGCTGCTTCCGACGTGCCGAGAAGCCGGGCGCTTCTCAAATCGCTGGCGGCCTTGGTTAGCCAGGAACGGATCAGCTCCATCTGAGCTTCATCCATACAGCTTTCGTCCGTTTTGCAGCACTTCAGCAATCAAGCTGCCCGCTATGTTTCGGACCCGCTCGACTTCGCGCCGCGTTCGCACCAGCACATCCGCGGACAAATCCAATTTTCCCAGGCATTTTTGCGCACGCTGATCTCGCCGGATGGGACGTTCATCGCTGTGCGGCACAATGACCATCAGATCAACGTCGCTATCACGACGCGGAGTGCCCCAGACGCGAGAGCCGAAAAGATAGATTTCTTCAGGCTGAAATTCTGCTACAAGCCTCTGAGTGGCCATGTGCAGCAAATCTTCTGCGCTCGCTTTCATGGCTCATTTCTAACACATCTGTGGAACAATTGAAAGCATTGGTTGCCAATCAATGAGTGGCATCGCCGAATTTGACGTGGACTGCTTTCGGTTGGTTTGTTTAGTATTCGCCCATGCCGTCATTTGACATTGTTTCGCAAGTGAATCCGATGGAAATCGAGAACGCCGTCAATCAAGCCAAGAAGGAGCTGGCCAGCCGGTTCGATTTCAAAGGAAGCAACGCGGAGATTGTTCTCGAAAAAAATGAAATCAAGCTCTCTGCCACCGATCAGTTCAAAATCAAGGCGCTGCACGAGATTGTCATTAATAAATTGGCCAAACGGCTGATCAGCATGAAAAGTGTCGAGTCGCTGCCGCCCGATATTTCGCCGCTGGGGCATTCGCGGCAGGTGGTCAAAATCAAGCAGGGCATCGAGCAGTCAGCCGCCAAGCAGGTCACTTCTTTCATTCGCGATAGCAAAATTAAAGTCACCACGCAAATTCAGGGCGATGTGATCCGTGTCACTGGCAAGAGCAGGGACGATTTGCAAGCGGTGATCGCCGCGGTGCGCGGTCATGAATTTCCAGTCGCATTGAACTTTGAGAATTTTCGCAATTAAAACGGGGGCGCGGAATCTATTTCTGTTGCTGGCGGCCTGCCTCTGGACCGCATCTGCCGCGTCCGCGCCATTGACCATTTTCGTAGCACCCAATGGCAACGATAATTGGTCTGGCAGTCTTGATTCCAATAACGCAACCAAAACTGACGGCCCGCTGGCGACGCTCGAAAAGGCAGTCGAAAAATCTCGCGCGTCACGCAATCAGTCCTTAGGGGCAGATGTTCGAATCGTTTTGCGTGGCGGAACTTACAGCTTGGAACGGCCTCTGAAATTGGCGGCCGAAGATTCCGGACTGAGAATAGAGTCTTATGGTCATGAAGTGGCGACCGTCACCAGCGAAGTCCACCTCGCGGATTGGCACCGTTCATCCGCCAATCCCAATTTATGGGAAACGCACGTGCCTGACGGCTGGCGTTTCCATGAACTTTTCGTCAACGGCATTCGAAAGAATCGCGCCCGTGTTCCTGCCACCGGTTTTTTCCATTGCATGGGCGGGCCGGTTAGCGGACAGCCGAAACAGTTACGCTTTCATCCGGGCGACATTAAAGAATCCTGGACCAATTATGGCGATGTGGAATTGGTCCTTCTCGAAGCCTGGGCGCAATCGCGCAACGTAATTTCCGCCGTCGATGCCGGGGCCAACGTCGTTACTCTCGCGGGCGATGCCTTTCCCAATAACTCCGAGCAGGACGCCCGCTATTACATCGAGAACGCAATCGATGGGTTGCGAGTCGGCGCTTGGCGGGTGCATGGGAAGAAGGGCGTCGTCCTGTATTGGCCTGAAGCAGGCGAAGATGTGATTTCGGAAACGATTACCGCGCCCCGGCTTAACGATCTGGTGCAGGTGGTAGGAGAACAGAAACAGCCGGCCCATAACATTATTTTTGACAACTTGATTTTCGCCGGGGCGGATTGGCCGCTCAAGGGCGGTAGTGATATGGATCCCCAGGCGGCCGTGGAAGTTGAAGCCGCGTTGCAATTTCGGTTCGCCAAACAATGCACCGTGCGACGATGCCGTTTTAGCCGGTTCGGCGGTTATGCCGTCGATTTCGGACACGGCTGCCAGGACAACACCGTGTTGAGTTGCGAAATGTCCGATCTTGGCGGCGGCGGCATCCGCCTGGGTGATTCCGACATGAATGCGGCCCTCGTAGCGCCCAATGGCGGAAATAACGTGACGGATACTCACATTCATCACATTGGCCTTGTCCACGCGCCGGCGGTCGGCGTGCTGGCTTTGTTAACCGCGAACAATCGAATCAGCCACAATGAGATCGATCACACTTACTACACCACCGTTTCGGTTGGATGGACTTGGGGATACGGCCCGACTCCGTGCCGGAGCAACATCGTCGAGTACAATCATCTTCACGACATTGGCCAGGGCATGTTGAGCGACATGGGCGGCGTTTATACGCTGGGCCTGCAGCCGGGCACGATCATTCGCAATAACGTGATTCATGATGTGAACGTGTTCAATTATGGCGGCTGGGGTCTTTACACCGACGAGGGCAGTTCGGGCATCGTTTTGGAAAGCAATATTGTTTATCGCTGCCAGAGCGCCGGATTTCATCAGCACTACGGAGAAACCAATCTTCTTTACAACAATATCTTCGCCCTGAATCAGGACCATCAACTGATGCGGACGCGCGAGGAGCCGCATGTGTCGTTCACCTTCACGAACAACATTGTCTATTTCAATTCAGGCGACTTGCTGGGGGGAAATTGGGCCGGAACTGGATTGGCTATCGACCACAACATTTATTTCGATACGCGAACCGGTCCGCTCGCGCCCGCTTTGGTGGACGGTTCATTGAAATTCGACGATTGGCGCAAGCGCGGCTACGATGCAAATTCGATTTTTGTCGATCCCATGTTCGCCGCGCCGCAAAACGGGGACTTCCGAATCAAGAAAGATTCGCCGGCGATTGCATTTGGTTTTCATCCCCTTGAATGACACGCGTTCGCCCGCGAAAAATTAGAAAATCTTTCGTGCTTGACGTTCGGGGCCATCGTGGTTGGATAAGGCGACATGAGAATTACAGTATTACTTTCGCTCGCTCTTTCCGCCGCCGTGCTGGCTTTGTCTTCTGGTTGCGTTGGCACCGAAACCGGCCATACGACGGCTGGGATGCCACTCACGAAGGACACCATCACCAGCCGTTACGAAAAGCCGGTCGCGCCGCTGGCCGCCGCCGCCAGGGCCGTATTGGCCCGCAATGGAAAATTGCTGGTGGACAATGTTGTTGATAATACCTTCCATGCCAAAGTCAACCAGCGCAACGTCTGGGTCAGAGTGTCTGATCTGGACGGCAAAATCAGCGTAGTGTCCGTTCAGGCGCGCGGGCCGATGGGAGGCGACGTTGATCTGGCCGCCGAAATATCCAAGCAAATCGCACTCCAGTTGATGGCCGGGCAGAATCAGTAAGCGGTCAATTTTGGAAATTGAGAATGGCCGCGGGCAGCCAGCCAATCCATTGATTAGGCAGGCGTGTGTCCAATGTTCCAGGCACCATGCTTTGCCGCGCGGTGTGGCCGTCGCAAAAAATGACATTGGCGCATTGATCGTGACGGAATTGGCCATTCGGCTCAGTCGGGTCGTCATTCATGTAATACCACTCCTCGAACATCGGATTGGCGAATGAAGCGGGCGCTTCGAAAGTGTTCACCTGGGCTGCGTCCGCCAGGAGAGCCAAAGTGGAAGGCTGGCGAATGTCTTTCACATTTACTGGCGCTTCATGCAAAGGACTCAAGCTGAGGTTGTATCCGTAATCGCAGGTCGGAACGGCGGCCTTGAGCTTGAACTGGGAGGAACCGTAATCGAATGAAGGGCAGAGGTCCACGCCCGTGCCCATGTAGGGATACAAGGCGCCTTGCGTCGGATCAAAAGCACGCTTTTCCTCCGGGCCGCTGCCAATCCATCCGAACCAATAGATTTCGCCATTGTTGGTCAGAATTCCTCCGTAAGCGAAGGATTGCCCGTTGTTGTCATCCCAATACATTTGCGCGGCCAATGAGAACTGGCGCAGGTTATTGATGCACTTGGAGGATTTCGCCGAGTCCTTGGTTCGCCCCAGGACGGGCAGCAGCAACGCGGCCAGGATGCCAACGATGGCAATGACCACCAGCAACTCGACAAGAGTAAACCCTTGCTTTTCCCGGCGGCACGCTTTCTCCAGGCATTTGGGACAGAGACAGTCGGTCTGTGACTCGACGGAATCGACCGCCGGGAACTTCGCGCACCAGCACGTTGCGGAGAGACGGCACTCAAACCGTTCTCCGCAACGCGGGCAAACTTTCTGTTCCGGTTCGCTCATGCTCACTGAGGAGTTGCACGAATCCGATAATACCGACTTTGCGTCACGGCGTTGGTGTCCTGCAACGTCATCAGGCCGCCCACGCCGCCGAGAGTTGGTGCGATGGACGACCACGTTTGCAGGTCCGAACTTTTTTCCAGCGTATAATTCCAATTGGTCCGGCTCCAGAATTGCGCCTGCCAAATATCATTGCTTAAAGTGCCCGTCAGGTAAGTCACTGGCGGCGGCGGCGCGGTAACCATAAAATTTTTCACTATTCCGTGCGCCAGAATGGAACTGGGCCCGTAACCATAACCGGCGCTGCCGGCGTCACTATAGCTGATAATCGCCGCCGTATCGAGGCGGAAATCGCCCGTGCCTTCGTTGTAAACTCCGGACAGGGACGTGTAGACCTGGCCGTTGGCCAGGACCTGTCCGGTCAACGCGCTTGTTCCTGCGGCATGGCTAATGGTGACATGGTAAAACTGGCCAAAATTCCACGGAACATCAGCATAGGCGAAGGCATATAGTCCGTTGGAGTCGATCAATGTAGCATCCAGCGATGGCAGCGTCCCTCCGATGCCCGGGTAGAAGTCAAACTCAGCTTCGTTGGTGGCGTTGTCGCCGCTGCCCCGCAGGAAATTGGTGTTCTCAGCTTCAGCAAGGTTGAGGAAGCCGACGGCCAATTGGAGCGCGTTCGTGCCGTCCGAGTTGGTATTGGCATCAGTCAACAATAAGTCAAAACTCATGCTAAAAGCATCGTTGGACGTTAGGATCCTGCCGAGCGGGTGATAGAAATAACTGTTGGGCTGCGATGAATCCCAGGTGACCTGCAAATCATTGCTGGCGGCATTCCACGTGAAGAGGTTCGCAGTTCCAAAAGTTTGCCAACTATCGGCGGCGGGATTGTTGGAAAAATCGTCCATGAAGATCGTGCCTTCCACCGCTGCGAATCCCGCTAGTTGCAAGTGATTGGTCAACACATCGACGCGCACGTAACGAATGTCCGGCAGCGAAACCGCATTGCCGTTTGTGTCCTGCGCCCAGGCGATATCGTAACTGGCGCCGCCGGCGGAGCCATTGTAGAGCAGGCGAATTTCCGCCAGCGTCAATCCGGTGAAATCCGCCGGAGCAAGGGCCGCGTTCACCGGCAGGCGAAAATCGCCCGAAGCGTCAGTCGGATAGAGATAATCGGCCACCGGAGCGAGGGCAGGGTTAAGCGCATAGAAGGTCACTCCATCGCGGCTGACGGAGACCTGAGTTTGCCCGTCGTCATTGATGACATCGCCATCGGTGACCCAGAGATCAAACGAATTAGTATAGTCCGTCACGTCAAAGAATGAATTTCCAAAAATGATGAAATCGCGATTGCCCTCGGGATAATGGACAATCGGATGATCAAATTCCACCGTCAGCCAGCCGCCGGCGCCAACGGACAGAATTTGGTTCGTTTGCCAGGCCGAATCGAATGGGTCCACGGCGTCACCGTAAGAATCGGCCGTCGAAGGCTGTCCAATGACGGTGGAGGTATTGGTGTAACCGGGAGCGTAACCGCTGCCAGGATTATAATTGACGACCGCCGCCGCAAAAGGGCTGCCGTGGATTGAAGTAGTGGAGACGAGGACGATGCCGGCCGCAGCCAGCGACAATAATTTGAATCTGCGCATAACTGATCTTTCAACGTTGCGATGCCATGATGATTGAGAGACCAGTGCGGAGCCTGAAAATGAAAAACCTTCAGACTCCGGCAAAGCGGGGAATGAAGGCATCCGACGAATCCGCTGAAAAACAGTTCCAGCGGGCTGGCCTCATCCTTCTCTTTGTCGGAGAAGTGTCCCGCGCGAGCGGGACCTGACGAGCGTAACCGCGCTGATGTCCTGACTTTCGGGTTTCGGACCTTCCTCCCGCCTTCCCAGTCCAAGTGAATGAACCAGTGGCGATGGGAGTTTGTAACCCGTCACAGTGGCGCAACCGTCCTCGATTCTCACGAGGTTCCCAGCGTCAATTACGGTAACAGAATGGATGGCTCAATTAAGCTAAACTAAACAGACGAAGCGAAATGAACCATCCGCTAAATTGTCAAAGAACAGCAAAGGAGTAATTCAACCCGTCCACCAATGCAAGCGGAAAATCGACCACGACCAAAAACATCCCGCATCCCAACCTGCGCCAACGCTTACGCGTCGATCAATTCAGCTCGCGTCAACGCGGCCTTAAAGACCTGAAGCAGGAGATCCTTCTGGCGAACGACAGCTTCGGCAGGCTTGAGCTTTTTTTCCAGAGACAACCCTGATCGCGGATCGGTGAGGCGAAGAATTCGCTCACCGTTGAGCAATTTAACCAGGTCGAATTGGATTTTGTCTTGATCCACCATCAATCTTATTCTCCGCGAAATCCGTAAAATTGCAACATGCAGTTCAAATTTTCCACCGACGCCTGGCCCCATGCTTGATGCGCCCGACGGGCCGCGGCCTCGAATCCCGCTTCATTTAAATCCAAGACACTTTCCGGCGGATGAGAGCTTGCCACGGTGGCCGCTTCCAAGATTTCGTGATACAAAGTGATCGATAACTCCTCGTCCGGCAGGCCCGAACGAATAACCACCCGAAACTCACGCCCCAGAATCCGCGTTTGCGCAACAGCCTCACGGCCAAGGGCGTCTTCTAACGGTTCTTGCGTCAACTGGATTTCTGCAATGAAAAAGACGCCGCCAAGCCGCTGGTTCAAAAACGAATCAATGTCGATCACAACTGTCAAGTTACTCTGACTATCGGGTGACTTGAAGTCAAAGAGGAACGTTATTCTTCGGGAAACAGCCAAGTCAGACCCTTGACGGTCTGAGCGCGTGACGGCACATTGTTGCAGTGCCTACCAAACCGTCACTCGAGCAGTTCATGTCTGATTGTTTCCAAGAACGAACCACGGCTTTGAAGCGGCAGTTGGAGATTCACCGTGTTTATCGGCGTCGGTTTTACGATGATAAATGTGATCATTTCAGCCGCCGTGGAACGGTTGAATTGAGCGAGACGGAAAAGGTTTTGGAAGTATCTCCAACGGAAACCGAGATCGTGGTCGTAACGACAGGAGATCATCCTAACCATCGTTCTCGCTACCATGTAACGCCGAGCGGTCAAAGTTGGTTAATCCAGGAGGTTGATACGGAATGCCTTCATTGCCGTACCTCTGGCCCATCGGACGATTGCGTCGAGTGCGGCGGGATAGGGTGGCTGAGATGGGAAGATCGGGCCGAACGCTTGGCGCTTCATGAACGACATTTTCCTCGGACCACGAGCTTAAATCCGGGAGAGCCATTGCGAGATGGCCGGTTTCATAATCCAGCAATCGAACAGTTTATGACCGACAATTTTAAGGAAAGGACCGAAGCCTTGAAAAAGGAAGCCGAAATCCATGCCGAACATTGCAAACGATTTTACGGCCCGGAATGCGATTGGAGTAGATGGATACCATCTGTCCAAAAAAGTGAAGCTGAACGAATTTCCAATGTAAAGCTACTCGAGGTGAAAGCCTATGTGATAACAGATGGTTTCGATGCGTTGCGGTGGCGTTACCGTTTGCGTCAAACTGGACAAAGTTGGCTGATCCAGGAAGTCGATACAGAGTGTCCTTTTTGCGAGCGACAAGGCTGGAAAGCAAATTGCATTTGGTGTGGCGGAACGATTTGGGAACATAAGAAATTCAACGGAGGGTCCGAGCGAAGCGAGCAATCCGGCGAAGAACCCTTTCCGGAAAATCCGAGTTGAAAGCACGGGCAGTGCGCCTCGATACCGGCGGTAAACAACTGAGATTAGCTTGGCTTTTTCAGGTCCATGACATGAGTTGCGCCGGGATCTGAATTTGTGCGATGGAATCCAAGGGCACTATAAAATCGGTCCGCAGCCTCTGTGTCGCAACGCAAAGCGATTCGCGAGTAATAGCGGCTGGCAAAAGCCAACACGTGCTGGACCAACTGCCTGCCAATTCCTTTTCTTCTTGCCTCGCGCCGAACATAAAAGCGCCGCAAACGGCCACACCCCTCGGATTCATAATTGATCCCGCCTATGGCCAAAAGGCGTTCCTCGTCGAAAACGGCAAAAAGCGCCTCGCCTTCTTTCGAAAACGTATTCGCTCCTGACAGCCATTCCTCCTTCGCGCGCCTGACGAAGCGGAAGCCTTCCTGTTCGCTTTCGGCCAGAAGCCCTTCGATTGTCGTTGTCGGCCACTCAAAAATTTGGACGATAGAGGGCATCTTCCTTTTGTGGATAGTCGGCCTTAGCTTTTGCCGCCTTCCTCAATCCATTGGATGGTCTTTTCCACCAGGCGATCAAAGGCCGTCACGCACATTTCCAGATGCTCTTCGCGCGTGTCCTCGATCTTATTGTGGCTGATGCCGTGCAGACTCTGGACAAACATCATCACCGTCGGCACGCCCGCGCGCGCGACCTCGGCTGCATCATGCAACGGGCCCGAAGGCATCCGATGACTCTGGCCGCAAGTTTCGCCGATTGCATCGTCGCAAAATCCAATCAAAACGGGATCGAACAAAACCGGCTCGATCTGCCACAAGCGTTCCCAGGAGACACTTACGTTTCCTTCACGGGCAAAACGATCAGCGGCGGCGCGCGCGTCCGCCAACATGCGAGCCAATGCCGGAGCGTCGAGATGGCGTTGGTCAAGAGTAATGCGGCAATCCTCCACGACACTGGTGACGATGCCCGGCTTGGTTGTGCAGGAACCAATGGTGCAAACGCCCCCGTGCCGGGCTGCGATGGGATAAATCTCCAGGGTCATTTTGGCGGCGGCGAGGAAAGCGTCTTTGCGCCGGTTCATCGGCGTGCTGCCCGAATGCGCCGCCTGTCCGTGAAAGTTAATCGCATGGCGCTCGACTCCGAACGTGCCCAGCACCGCTCCCAATGGCAAATCAAGGTCGAGCAAAACCGGCCCTTGTTCGATGTGAAGCTCAAGGTAGGCGGCGGCGTTTTTCAGCTCGCGGCCACTTTCCTTGACACGATCCAAATCCACACCGATCTCTTTGAGCGCGTCCGGCAGGCGGATGCCGTCCTTGTCCCGCAGCGCGCGCGCCTCGTCAAGATTAAGATTGCCCGAAAAAGCCGACGAACCGAAAAGACTTTTGCCAAATCGCGCGCCTTCCTCGTCGGCCCAATCCACCAGACGGACGGTGACGGGCGGCCGGCCGGCATATTGATCATGAACGCGGCGGAGAACCTCGACGCCCGCAAGAACATTGAGGCAACCATCAAGCCATCCACCGTTCGGCACCGAATCGATATGGCCGCCGATGAGCAGCGCGCGTTCGGAACGTCCGCGCAGAGTCGTCCAGGTATTGCCGGCGGCGTCGTTATGAGTTTCGACGGGCAGGGCGGCCAATTTTTTCGCAAGCCAGGCGCGGGCGGTCAGCCAGGTTTTGGTGAAGGCGACACGTTGAGCGCCGTTTTCATCGCTGGTGAGGGCGCGAAGCTCTTTGAGTTCCGCGACGGTGCGTTTAGGATTCAGAGACGCGCACATGACCTGAATTCTACCGGGGCGTCGCAGGACTACAACGAAAACCGCTGCGCTTAATGTAACGGCACATCGGGCATCGAGGAAGAAACAACGTTTGCCATCGAGGTCACAGGCTCTCGTTTGCGCAGCATTCGAAGCACCCAGAACACGGCTACGGTCGCAATCAAGTGTTTCAATGTATGGCCGCTGATCCATCCAGTTGCCGCATAGATGGGCGCGTCCAAGGCTTCGGCGATTTTTGCCAGCACATAGAAACCAGTGACGACCAATACGTCGCTGCCGCGCGTATACCTCCGCGGGAAAAACAGCATGAGCCAGCCTATGAGGAAAATTGAAAAATACTGCGCAGCCATATACGGCCAAAGGTTGCCCGACCACCGCCACCACCACACGCTGGCCGCGCCTGCTGCCACCAAGGGCCACAGCAAGCGCGTTCCTGCCGTGACGGAAATTCGTTCGGAGATCGTTGCTGCCAGGAGCGACATGAAAGCCAAGGTCATCGGCAGCCGGTCCCAGGCCAGCGTCGAATCTCGGGGGGACCAATGGTAGTAGCTGGAGCCAAAACAGGTGGCGCAAGCGCCCGCGAAGAAAAGCTCGTACGCGACCCGTTCGCACGGCTGTACGAAACGCCCACTTCCAGTCAAAAACCAAAGCCCCATCAGACCAACCGCGAGGAAGCCAGCATTGGACAGAACATTGAGGCAGTTCGGAATGCCCAGCAACGTGCGACCATCGGCAAAGTGATGGTAAGCCTGAGGTTGCTGCAGCGGCGGCAGGAGAAACGACCCGATTGCGCCTCCGAAAGCCACAGCGGCGAATATCCAGACGCGCAGACTTCTTCGGTACGATGTATGTCGCGAGTCCATCCATTGCGACTTATAGGCCGGTGGACGCCGACTCACAATACAATTCCCCGAGGGAAAGTTGAAGATTTAACCATTTGCCCGATATTGGCAATGTAGAGATGAAAATACCGAAAATTTATCAGGGTGGCCGGGGAGTGAGGGCGACGCCGATCTTGCTCGACTCGGCTCCGCCGTCGTCCGACGTGCTGTTTCCGCCAACGCTCGAGGATGAGGAATTGCTCGATGCGTATTCGCAAACGATCACCAGCGCGGTGGCCAGGGCGGGGCAGGCAGTCGTTAACATCCGAGTCGGCCGCCCGCCGGCGGAGCAACGGCACGCACACGAGCGCGCTCAGGAATCGGGCGGGTCGGGATTCATTGTTGCTCCTGACGGCTACATCGTGACCAACAGTCACGTGGTTCACGGCGCCCATCGAATCGAAGTTACGCTGGCCGACGCCCGCACGTTCCCAGCGCAGTTGATCGGAGATGATCCCGAATCGGACTTGGCAGTGATCCGCATTCATGCGCCCGGCCTGTCGTTCACGCGCTTCGGCGATTCACGGAAGCTGCGCGTGGGGCAAATTGCCATCGCCATCGGAAGTCCGTTTGGCTTTCAGCAAACGGTGACGGCCGGAGTCGTCAGTGCTTTGGGCCGGTCCATGCGCGCACAGTCTGGGAGACTGATTGACAACATTGTCCAGACCGACGCCGCGTTGAATCCCGGCAACTCCGGCGGCCCGTTGGTCAATTCGCGCGGCGAAGTCATCGGCGTGAATACGGCCATCATTTTGCCGGCGCAAGGCATCTGTTTTGCCATTGCCAGCAATACGGCTGAATTCGTCGCTGCGTGGCTGATCAAGGAGGGACACGTCCGGCGCAGTTGGCTCGGAGTGAGCGGGCAAACGGCGGCGATTCATCCGCGCATCGCTCGATTTCACCGGATCAAATCGGCCCAGGGCATTCTTGTGCTTGGCATTGAGTCCGGCAGTCCGGCCGCGGTCGCCGGTGTTCGCGAAGGCGACATGCTGATCGCGTTCAAGGGCGAACCGTTGGCTAGTATTGACGATCTGCAACTGAGCCTGGGTGGGAACGAAATCGGCGTGGAATCGCCCTTGAGCATCTTGCGCGGCACGGAGAAGTTGGAACTTAAAATCCAACCTGCGGAAACGCCGCGTCATCCAACTGCGAAGTAAGCCGCAGTTGTCAAGCAACCGGCATCATGCCGGTTTTTCGGGCGTAGTTGAACAATCCGCCGGCATCAACGACCGGGCGAACATCGCCCAGCGGCTTGATGGGATACACCTTTCCAGTCGCTTGCACGGTCACCGTGAGCTTGTCCAAATCGGCGGTGACGACGTCGCCGGTCTTGAGCACATCGCAAAGGCGGTCCGTGATCTCGCAGGGATAAAGTTCGCCGGTGGCGACGGAATTGCGGAAGAAAATGCGGGCGAAACTTTCCGCCAGGACAACGTGGCAGCCCGACGCGCCCAGCGCAATGGGGGCGTGCTCGCGCGAACTGCCGCAGCCGAAATTGCGTCCACCAACGACAATGGGATAGTCGCTGTTCATTTGTCCCGGCTTAACAAAGCGCACGGGATAAAGGGAATCGGGCAAACCCGCCAGCGCGAAGCTGCCGAGCTTCTCGTATTCTTCCGGCATGGTTGGAACCAAATTCAGATATTGGGCGGAAATAATCTGATCGGTGTCGATGTTATCGCGCACCACATAAACCGGCCCTGTAACGACGCTTTTCATAGTCACGCCTTATCCTGCGGCCAACGCCGCCGGATTTCAACGAGATTTCCGACCTGATACCGCCTCGATTCCGTGCGATGCACAGCAGCCGGAAGATCCGCCATCAATCGACTGCCCGTTGGTTTGCTTCTGCGGTGTCGTTCTCAGGCTTTTCCGCCGAAACTCACGTAGTCATCCAAGTCCAGCAAATCGGCCCAGGCATGGATGTCTTCGCGTGTCTTGGTGATATCACCGATCATCTTTGCAAAGAAACCCAATGTGTCGGCGTCGCTGGTGGGACCGCGCGTTTCCAGATAGGCAGACCACTGCTCGATTTCCCATTCCGAACGCTTGTTTTTGGCCTTCTTGTTGATCCACGCCAGAATTTCGCCGTCGCCTTTGCCGGCAGCCAGTTCCGCCTTGAGCGCTTTGGCTTCGATGCCAATAAAGCCCAGGACGCGCTGATCAAGGGGGCAATCGAAATGGTATTCGCCATTCTTGCCGATAATGGTCGCGCGGCCTTTGTCCAACATGCGTGGCAGGCCGGCGTAACCGCCCAGGCGGCAGCGGGGACTTCTCGGAGGACGTTGAGTGAGATCAGGGGCGTTGATTTTGGATTTGCTCATAAACCAAAGAATTTTTTGTGATTTGTTTAAGCGATATTCGCGTTTCGTGGCAGCATAAGGGCAGTTTCTCTTTTCGCAACCCTGCGCGAAATTCATATGACGCCGCCCGGCTCACAACTTTTTTAAGTGCGATAGGGTGCAATGGCCTGCAATACGGTGCAACATGGCGCAACCTCCGCTCGGATTTGGCCGTCTCCAACGGGGATTTGAGACAGGATTCACAGGATGGCACAGGGTGACTGGCGCGGGGCGGAGCGCCGCGACGCCGTGAAATCATGGGACTCGCGAGCGCCAGCCAGAACAACACAGGAGATGCCCGCTTAGCGGGCTGCTCATCCCGAAAAATTCCCTGTCGCGCCGGCCCCAGCTTGAACCGGCGGCAGGCACACCTCGTATGCGGACTTTTGGAATCATTTCGACACGCTTTTGATTTGGCGGACCTGGCTTCATCACGGCCCTGTTTCACCGCTCAAAAATACGCCGGAACTATCCGGAATTACCGTGGAAATCAACAACTTGCGTGGGAATCCGCCGTCCGGCCCCGAATCACCTCAAAAAGGGCTTTTGACGAATTTCAACCGTTTGGTTGCCGCTTTCCAATATCCCAAGTTTTCAAAGAACATGACGCCCGCCCGTGGCTGAGCGTCCCATACACCTATGATACCACACGTCTATGGGACTGCAAGTATGAACTGGATGTCTGAACGGAAGCGGAAGTTCCGCCTCCGTCGAGCCATGACTCGATTCTGAAGGAAAAATCGCGATTCCGATTAAAGGAAAAATCTGGAAATCAGGAACTCAGGTTTTTATTTCGTGAGTTCGTTAGTTCCAAATTTTCCCTCTTAGCGATCCGAGCCAGCGCTCGAGAGACTCTCGCTCGACCATGCAAAAACCGCAGGGGCGCGGTTCAGCGGTTTTTTTGGAATCCACCCGAAAAACATGCGATTTCGTGGGCGACCCCTTCACCTTTCCCGCTCCCTGAGTGCCGTTTATCATTCAGGGCTTCACAAGGGCCCTACCGATAAAAGGAAGGCGGGGTCGTCGGGGATCGGATTGCTGAATTTCTGGCTGGCGCGAAGAAAGTTGGATTAAGGAATTGTCAAGGCCGGGCAGATTAGGCAACCTACCCCCTTACGAATTCTGTTTTCAAATTGTCCCTTGCGAACAAAATCCGCCTCTTTGCGGCCTTGTTCTTGTACGTGTGCGTCGCTACCGCCGAAGCGAAGCCGCCGCCTTCGTGCCAGAGTAATTGGACGGTGGAAGTGATCGCGGATAATCCCACTGTTTTCGCTCCGTCGGTGGTCTGCTGTGCTCCCGATGGCCGGGTTTTCATGGGTGAGGATCCCATCGATATGATGTCCGCATCCGACGCGACGGACGATAAAGTGGTTTCCATTTACCCCGATGGCCAGGTGCTGACTTTTGCGACCAATCTTCATGCCGTCTTCGGTCTGCAATACATCGACGGCAAACTGTATGTTCATCACACGCCCAAGTTTAGCGTCTTTGATGATTATCACGGAATTGGAATCAATCGCTTTGACATCATCACCAACGATAATCCGCATCCGTGGAAACCCACATTCAATGACCACATTCCTTCGGGTTTCCGCCTGGCGATGGATGGCTACTTTTATTTCACCACTGGTGACAAAGGCGTCCAGGGCGCGATGGGCCCCGATGGCCGCAAAATTGAGATGCACGGGGGCGGCATTTATCGCATGCGCCGCGATGGGACGGGGCTGGAGGTCTATAGCACGGGCACGCGCAACCATCTCGATCCCGCCATTAACTCGGAAGATGAAATATTCACCTACGACAACACCGATGACGGCGCGGGCTGGTGGAAACGTGTGACGCACATGGTGGATGGCGGATACTATGGCTATCCTTACGATTATAAGCCTCAACGGCCTTATACATTGTGGCGCATGGACGAATATGGGGGCGGGGCGCCGACGGGCGCCGTCGCCTACAATGAGGATGCGTTGCCAGAAGAATACAAAGGCAATCTGTTCCTGTGCGATTGGGGCGGCGAAGTTTTAAGGCTCAGAGTGGCGCGCGAAGGAAGCACCTACAAGGTCAAGGAAAAGATCCAGTTTATGGTGCGGGGCCAATCGGACGATTTCCGTCCGGTGGGCATTTGCGTCAGCCCCGATGGCAAAAGCCTTTATGTGACGGACTGGGGCCATAGCTACTGGAAACGCAACGAAAAGATGGGCCGCCTGCTCAAAGTGACTTACAACGGCAAGACATTCGAAACGCCCAAGCCGCCGTGGTTTCTACCCGCAGCCGAGGGCGAATATTTTCAAGCGACGACTGCGGAGTTGGTGCGCGGCCTCATGCATCCGGCTGAAAGTGTGCGGCTGGTGGCGCAACGCCGCCTGGCCGAACGAGGCCAGGCCGCAACCCGCGACGTGCTCAAGTTGTTCAAGGACAACAATGCGCCCTCTTACGCCCGCTGGTTTGCTCTGTGGACATTGGATGCGATTGATGGCGGGAAGAAGGAAAGCAAAGCGGTGATCGCGGCGTTGAAGGACAAGGATGTAAGCGTCGAAATGCAAGCCGCGCGCGAACTGGGCACTCGCGCCGTCGGCAAGGCAACACCCGGGTTAATCGCCATGCTTCATAACACCAACGCCGCGTTGCGTTTTCGCGCCAGCACTGCTTTAGGCCGCATTGGCGATCCTGCCGCGATTCCAGCATTGATGAAAGAGCTGGATCAAAAGGACCTTTTCGCTCGCTACGCAGCATTCTTTGCGTTGCGGCGCATCGGACTGGCCGATCCGAAGGCGTGGCCGGAGATCGTGGATGGTTTTGCCAGCACCAACCCGGCCATTCGGGAAGGAGTCAGCTTTGCCGTGCGGGAAACTTACGATCCCGAATTGGTGAAGGCCTTGGCCGCTTTCGCGAATCGGCACGACGTTTCTTTGCCTGGCCGCACGAACGTTTTTGGTTTGCTCGCCAGCGTGTCGCAGAAACGGCCAGCTTGGAACGGGGAATGGTGGAGCACTCAGCCGGTCAACAACTCCGATGCGCCAAAGACCCTCAAGTGGGAAGGCACGCCAATGGTTGCTTCGGCGCTTCGCTCCGCCATTGCAGATCCACAGCCGTCCATCCGCAAAATCGGCGTTGAATGGGTTCATTCCGCGCATGACACCAATGCCACGGCCGAGTTGACGGGCTTGTTCCAACGCGAAACGGACACGTCCGTGCGCGTGAGCATTCTGAAGGAGTTGGCGGCAATGCCTGGAAAACAAAGCGCCACGATCATCGCCACTGTCTTACAAGATCCCAATACGCCGGTTGACCTTTTGGTAGCGGGCATCGAGGCAGCCGCCAAGATGGAAGGCAGCCAGTGGAACTCGAATTTTTTTGCGCTGGCCGAGAGAACCAAGGAAGACCGAGTCCTTGTGGCGCTGTTTGGTTACTTTGGCGATAAAAAGCTGGCCACGACAGTTCCGCTGCTCAACGCCGCCCTTTCCCGACCGAATCCAAACGTAAGGCAGCACGCGGTGGACGCCTTGAAAGCGATTGGCGACAAAGCGGCCATCGATGGTTTGGCATCGTGCTTGACTAATTCGAATGTCGATCTCCGCCGCCAAGTCATCGCGGCGCTTGGCAACATGAAGGCCAAATCGGCGTTGCCAGCTTTGATCCGAGCCGCCGCGGCGCCGGAAACCCACGATGCGGCCGTGGACGCGTTAATCAGCATGCCCGATATCGCCGCGTTGGACTTCTTCCTGGACGGGTTGGGCTCCAAGAATGCCAGTTTGCGCAACAAATGTGAACAGGCGTTGCGCGCCATCCAGAGAGCGGCGCTGCCGGTGATTGAAGCCCGGCTGGCCACCAATGACCTCCCTGCGGTGGCGAACACGTCGCTCAAACAAATCTATCTCAACGATCCCGAGGCTAAAAAGGATGCGATTTTCCGGCACAAGATTCTGGAGATTGCGCCGACGCAATTCCAGGAATTTGCGCTCGCGCATACCGGCGATGCGAAGCGAGGCAAAACACTTTTTCATGATCTCAAAGGAACCGGTTGCATTCGCTGTCATCGCATTGAAGGCGAGGGGGGAGAAATTGGGCCGGATTTGACAGGCATTCGCGCAAAATATCCGCGCTCCTTCATTATTGAATCCGTGCTTTATCCATCAAAACAAATCATGGACGGTTACCAGCAGGTGTTCTTTGAGACCAAGGATGACGACGACGTATCGGGCATCGTGCGCGGCGAGAACCTGGATGAAGTGACTATCATGGACAGCGCCGGTATTCAACATGTGCTCAAGAAATCCAACGTTAAGAGCCGCAAGGTCAGCCAGATTTCGCTGATGCCGGAAGGCTTGCAGGGCGCGCTCTCGCTAACCGAATTTTCCGATTTGATAAGTTACGTGGAAAACCCGGCCGTCGCGGATGCCAAACCTGCGCCAATCACAGACGCTGCCGCTATAGCTGCCGCCGAGGCGGTTCCCGCGGGGTCCGACTTGTTTTCCTTCCTGGACGTCCAATCTATTCCTGCGGAGTCTGACTATCAAAAACCGCCCGGTCCAGTGCCATCGTCTGCAATCTCGCGGGCAAATCCGCCCGCACTCGTGAAGCATCCGTTGACGAAAGCTCAATTTCCGCCATTGCCGAAACCTCAACCGCCGCCATTGCTGAAACCTTCGCCGCAGCCTGCCGAGGATCCGCCCGTCGATGCGGATAAATCCTCCAGTTTGCCGCCGATGCCGCCCGGCTTTAACCAAACGCCACCGAAGCCGTAGGAATAGCGCACGGTCAGAGCGCCACAAAATTCTTCAGCAATTGCAATCCGACAGCCTGACTTTTTTCAGGATGGAATTGCGTGGCATAAACATTGTCCCGCCAAATCGATGACGCAAACGGCTGGCCGTAGGTGGTTTCCGTCGCGGTGATGGATGTCTCGGCCGGTTTCGGAAAGAAGCTGTGCACGAAATAGGCGTAACTGCCGGAGGGAATCCCTTGAAAAATAGGGCAGTCGTCCCGGAGAATATCCAATTGGTTCCATCCGATTTGCGGGACTTTAAGACCCGCTTGTTCGGGAAACCGAACAACCTGGCCGCGAAAGATTTCCAGGCCTGCCGCGCAACTGTTGAACTCCTCGCTTCGCTCGAATAAAACCTGGTAGCCCACGCATATGCCAAGAAAAGGCCGGCCAGATTGGATGAACTCCTTGACCGCGCCCAGCAACTCCTGCTTTCGCAACGCCTGCGCGCAATCGTCAAACGCGCCGACGCCAGGCAGCACCACAGAGCGCGCGCCATCGATTTCCTCTGGCCGCCTGACCACGCGCACGTCGGCTCCGACTTTGAGCAGCGCCTTCTGCACGCTGCGCAAATTGCCGGAGTCGTAGTCAATCAATGCAATCATATCGTTCGTTTACGTTAACAATTCCAGCAACGCATCGGCGAGCAATCGGATTTGCGCGCTGCTGTTATACAATTGTGATGAAATCCGCAGCAGCCGCCTGGGAAAACCCGGCCACGGGATGACGGGCACTTCAATTCCATGCCGGGCCAGCAATTTATCCTGCAACGGATCAATGTAGAGCGGCGGCAACGAGCGTTCGTTTTCGCGCGCGTCCGGCAGCGGCACTGAAGCCATCGATCCGATGAAATCGTCGGGACAAGGCAGTGCAATTTTCAATGTTTGACAGAGGATTTTCCTTCCTTCCAAAGCCAAAGCGCGATTGCGCGCCATGATTTCCGGCCAGCCGCCGGGCATCAGCGAGCCAACGAAACGCAGGGCTTCCGGCACACTCAGGCAGGCCGTCGGGTCCAGCGTTCCTGGCCAGGCGAATTCTATTAAAAAACGGGAGCGGTCTGTCCGCGGGGAAGTGAAGCCGTGGCTGATGGTCAGAGGATGGATGAATTCCTGACGATCGGGGCGGACATACAGCAGCGCGGCCGTTTTCGGAGCGCAAAGCCATTTGTGGCAGTTGCCGGTGTAATAGGCTGCGCCCAGCTTTTCCAGATTCAGCGGGACCATGCCGGGGCCGTGCGCGCCATCGACCAATGTATCCACGCCGCGCTCGGCCAGCTCCCGCACCAGGCGTTCCACGGGCAAAATCACAGCCGTCTGGCTGGTGACGTGATCGATCAGCGCCAGGCGGGTGCGCGGCGTGATTTGGCGCATAATGGCGTCGACAAGCTGGCCGGCGTTTTCAAATGGGAACGGCACTCGCGCAACGACGACCTTCGCGCCGGCTTTGGCCGCGGCGTATTCCAGCGCATTGCGGCAGGCGTTGTACTCGTGGTCTGTGACCAGTAATTCGTCGCCGGGCTTAAATGGAAGCGAGCGCAGGACCGTATTCACTCCGTTGGTGGCGTTGGGCACGAAGACCAGGTTGTCCGGCCGCGCGCCGACGAATTGCGCCAAGGCGGCTCGCGCTTCGTCAAGCAGCGGCTCCAGGTCGCGCCCCAGGAATTGGATCGGCTGCCGTTCCATGCGGTCACACAAGGCGCGTTGAAATTCGAGCACGGGCCGGGGGCAACTCCCGAACGAGCCGTGATTGAGGAAAACGACTTTCGGGTCCAGGGGCCAAAGCATTTTGGGTTCAATGTTCACAATAATTTTGCGGCGCATTCCGGCCATTCCTCTCATGAAGGCGAGTGCGGGTCATACGCAATGGGACCCATGGGAGATATTATCTCCATGAGTCGCATCAGTCGCATTTTTCCCATCTTTTCTCATAACGCACCCCTTATTAGTAATCCTAAAATGGTTCCGCAAGCAAGCGCCCGGCTTGCCTTTTCATTCAAGGCGAATAATATTTGCTCATAATTCGTCTGAACTGTGCCATTGCTTTGCCTTTATTGATTCCAAATTCGGTCGGTCTTGGGAAATTCCTTTCCTGCGCGGCGGTGTTTGCTTTTGTTGGCGCGACTGTCGCTGCTGCGGAATTGCCTCCGGCGGCTGCCGGGACGGTCGATTTCGTCCGCGATGTTCAGCCCATTCTCGCCCAGAATTGCTACGGCTGCCACGGCCCGCAAAAACATGAGGCACAGTTGCGCTGGGACAACAAGGAAATCGCGCTGCAAGGAGGAGAACGCGGCGCCGACGTCATCCCTGGGCATAGCGCCGAGAGCCGCATGGTTCAATTGGTTTCTGGAGCCGAACCCGAACTCATCATGCCGCAAAAGGGAGAGCGGCTGACGGCGGGGCAAATCGGCATTCTTCGCGCCTGGATTGACCAGGGAGCGCCCTGGCCCGAGAGCGCGTCGGTCAAGGCCGTCAATCCTCGCAAACATTGGGCCTTCCAGGCACCGGTTCGTCCGCCCGTTCCAACCGTCAAGAATAAGAAATGGACGCGCAATTTCATCGATGATTTTGTTTTGGCGCGGCTTGAAAAAGAAAACCTGCGCCCGTCGCCGGAAGCGGACCGGCCCACGCTGTTGCGCCGTCTGAGTCTCGATCTGATCGGACTCCCGCCAACCATTGAAGAGATCCATGACTTTGTCGCCGACCGCTCGGCGAACGCCTGGCAAAAGCAGGTGGATCGATTGCTGGCTTCGTCGCGTTATGGCGAATGCTGGGGGCGTCATTGGCTGGATGTGGCGCGCTACGCCGACTCCAACGGCTACGAAAAAGATTTGTCGCGGTCGATTTGGCCTTATCGCGATTGGGTCGTCAATGCTTACAATCGCAACATGCCCTACGATCAATTTGCCGTGGCTCAGTTGGCCGGCGATCTTTTGCCTGAAAGCACACTGGAGGACAAGGTTGCGACGGGATTTTTCCGCAATTCCATGCTCAACGAAGAGGGCGGGATTGATCCTGAACAATTCCGCAACGAGGGCATCATCGAACGCATGGACGTGTTGGGCAAGGCATTCCTAGGATTGACAATGAACTGCTGCCAATGCCACAACCACAAGTACGATCCGATTTCGCAGAAGGAATACTATCGGCTTTTTGCCTTTCTCAATAACGACGACGAGCCGGGGATGGAAGTGCCGGACCAAGCGACTCAGGCCAGGCGCGAGGCCATCAAGAATAAAATTGCCGAGGTTGATGACCAACTCATGGCTAAATATGCCGACGCTCCAGAGAAAATGGATGCCTGGGAAAAGGAAATGAAGGGCGCGGAAGGAACATGGACGGTGCTGGACCCGATCTCTTATTACGCCAGCGTTGGCATAAAGTTCACCAAACTGGAGGACAATTCGTTGCTGGCCACTGGCTCGAGTCCTGATATCTCCGAATATACAGTTACGGCCAAAACTACTCTCAAAGGCATTACCGGCTTTCGCCTGGAAGCTTTGGCGGATCCTAATTTGCCTTTCTACGGACCGGGGCGGAGCGGGAACGGAAACTTTGTCCTCTCCGAATTCTCTGTTGAAGCATTGCCTAATGCTTCAAATGCCGCGGCGGTTCAGGTTCCCTTGCAAAATGCCACGGCCGATTTTTCCCAGCCGGATTTTCCCGTCGCCGCGGCCATTGATGGAATTATCACAAACAAAATTGGCTGGGCGGTGGAAGATTTGCCGGGACGCCGCAACCGCAGCCGCCAGGCTGTTTTTGAAACCAAGGCCGCTGTTGGGTTTGACGGCGGCACCGTCCTCAAATTTACGCTGAATCAAAGTTTCGGTGACACGCATACGCTGGGCCGCTTTCGCATTTCTATGACCACGGCTGCGCGGCCGTTGCGCGCCGACCCCTTGAGCCGTCATGCGCGCGAGATTCTTGCCATCGCCCGCCAGCAACGCACGCCGGCGCAGCAGCGGGAGCTATTCGATTTTTACCGAACGACCGACACGCGCATGGCTGACGGAAACAAAATGATTGACGATGAACAGCGCCAATGGCCGACGGCTCCCACCACGTTGGTCCTGACAGCGCGTGCCCATTTGCGACAGACACACGTTTTCACGCGTGGCGATTGGCAAAAACCAGGCGCGTTGGTCACACCAGGCGTCCCGTTTATTCTTCCTCTTTTGCCCAAGGATGCGCCGCTCAACCGCCTGACGCTGGCGCGATGGCTGGTCGATAAGCGCCAGCCGACAGTCGCGCGTGTCATGGTCAACCGCATTTGGCAGGAATACTTTGGGCGCGGCCTGGTGGCGACGGCGGAGGATTTCGGAATGCAAGGGGATACTCCCACCCACCCGGCCTTGCTGGATTGGCTGGCGTGCGAGTTCATGGATTCAGGTTGGGACGTCAAACATATTCAGCGGCTTATTGCCGAATCAGCCGCGTATCAGCAATCCTCGGTCATCAACTCGCGCGCGTTGGAGAGCGATCCTTACAATCAATTGCTCGCGCGCGGCCCGCGTGTCCGTGTCGATGCGGAGATCATTCACGATATCGCCCTGAGAGCGGGCGGTCTGCTGAGTGACAAAATCGGCGGGCCTCCGGTTTATCCACCGATTCCCGATGGCGTGCTGACGCTGGGTTATGGCGGACCTATGCCTTGGGAGACGAAGCCGGCCGATCGTTACCGCCGCTCCTTGTACACTTTCGTCAAACGGTCGGTGCCGTATCCATTCTTGCAGGTCTTCGACGCGCCGACGGGCGAATCGTCCTGTCCGCGCCGCGTCCGCTCAGACACACCATTGCAGGCGCTGACAACGTTGAACGATCCAGTCTTTGTCGAAGCGGCCCAGGCCATGGCGCTGCGCGTTTGGGAGCATGGTGGCAAGGATGACCGTTCGCGCATGGAGTACGCCTTCGAACTTTGCACAGGTCGCAAACCGCGCGCAAACGAAGTGACCGTTCTCTATTCATTTTTACATGACGAGAACGATTTCTTTGCCGACCGCACCGCCCGCGCTGTGCAAGTCGCGGCCCAGGATGTCAAAAACCCGCCCCAGGACGTCAACCTGGAAAAGGTCGCAGCATGGACCATGGTGTCGCGGGTGTTGCTCAATTTGGACGAAACCATTACAAAGGAGTAGAACGGTGAATCTCAACGAACATATCTGGCACGAACGCCGCAAGTTTATCACAAGGCGATACTTCTTTCGCCAGTGCGGAATGGGTTTGGGCGCAATGGCGCTGGCGTCATTATTGCGGAACAATGATTTGTTCGCCGCCTCTGCCACGGCCAGCAATCCGTTCGCTCCTCGTGCGCCGCAATTCCCAGCGCGCGCGAAACGGGTCATTTATCTTTTCCAAGCCGGCGGGCCGAGCCAGTTGGATTTGTTTAACCACTGTCCCGGTCTCGCCAAATACGACGGCCAGCCCCTTCCCCAGGAAGTTGTCAAGGACCAGCGCTATGCCTTTATCAAGCCGGACGCCGCACTTTACGCGTCTCGATTTAAATTTGCCAAGTACGGGCGCTGTGGCGCGGAATTATCCGAAGCTTTGCCTTACTTGTCCGAAGTGGTCGATGACATCGCCATCATCAATTCAGTCAACACGCCGGCCTTTAATCACGCGCCGGCCCAGATTTTCATGAACACCGGTTCCACGGTATTCGGCCGTCCCAGCATGGGGGCTTGGGTCAGTTACGGCTTGGGCAGCGAATCGCAGGATTTGCCGGCCTTTGTCGTTCTCAGTTCAGCCGGCGGGACCAGCGGAGGTTCCGGCAACTGGGGCGCAGGCTTTTTGCCCACGGTATATCAAGGCGTGCCCTTCCGACGAAGCGGCGATCCAATCCTGTATTTGACAAATCCGCCCGGCGTTACGGACGCCATGCAGCGCCGCTCCCTGGACGTCCTCCACCAATTGAACCAGGAAAAGCTGGACATCGCGGGGGACCCGGAAATTGCGACTCGCATTAATTCCTTTGAGATGGCGTATCGAATGCAAAGCAGCGCGCCGGAATTGATGGACCTCGCCAAGGAATCCAAAGCGACGCTGGAAATGTACGGCGCGGTTCCCGGCGAAAGCTCGTTTGCCAACAATTGCCTGCTGGCGCGGCGCCTGGTGGAGCGCGGCGTGCGATTCGTGCAGCTTTTCCATGAGGCCTGGGACCATCACACTGATGTGACTGGTGGCGTAAAAAAAGAGTGCGCCACGACTGACAAAGCGTCGGCGGCCCTTCTCAAGGACTTGAAACAACGCGGGCTTTTGGAGGACACATTGGTCATTTGGGGCGGGGAATTTGGGCGCACGCCGATGGTCGAAACCAACAAGGAGGCCGGACGCAGCGAGGGACGCGACCACCATCCCCAAGCCTTCTCGATGTGGCTGGCGGGTGGCGGCGTTAAACCGGGTTTGACTCTCGGCAAAACGGATGAATTTGGTTTCAACATCGTGGAAGATCCGGTGCCGGTGCATGACCTTCACGCCACCATCCTTCATCTGCTGGGTTTCGATCACACTAAGCTGATTTACCATTTTCAAGGGCGGGATTTTCGATTGACGGATGTCGAAGGTGAACTGGTTTCCAAGCTGCTGGCGTGAAAGCCGCGGTTCTCCATGGGCGCGAGGATGTGCGCGTCGAGAACATTGAACCGTCAGCTCTCCAACCTGGCCAGGTGCGGGTTAAAATCGAGGCGGCGTTGACTTGCGGCACTGACCTCAAAGTTTTCAAACGAGGTTATCACGCTCGGATGATTGTGCCGCCAGCCGTGTTTGGACATGAATTTGCCGGCTCCATTGGCGAAATTGGCGAAGGCGTCTCCGGCTGGAAAACGGGTGAAAGAGTGGTGGTGGCCAACTCCGCGCCGTGCGGTTCATGCGCCCGCTGCAAGGATGGTCAGGAAAACCTTTGCGATGATCTTCTCTTTCTCAATGGCGCTTATGCCGAATCCATCGTCGTGCCGGCGCGATTGGTGCAAAAGAACATGCTGCGGTTGGCACCCGCGACGCGCTTCGCCGATGCCGCGCTCACCGAACCACTGGCTTGCGTGGTTCAGGGTTGGGAAGAGGTCGGCGCGCTCAAAGGGCAGAACGTATTGGTGATTGGCACTGGCCCGATCGGTCTTATGTTCGCGGTGTTGGCCAGGCATAGTGGTTGCCAGGTTGCGTTGGCTGGTCGCGGCCCGCGTTTAAAAACGGCGCGAAAGCTGGGAGCAGATAAACTTATTGACGTGGGCGCTTCCGGCGATCTTGTCGCGGCGGCCGCCAGGGAAGGCAGCCAGAATTTCGACGTGGTCATTGAAGCCGTTGGCAAGCCAGAGGCGTGGCAGGCAGCGACGCGGCTGGTGCGCAAAGGCGGCAAGGTAAACTTTTTCGGCGGTTGTCCGGCGGGCGCGGCCGTTTCGCTTGACACAAATCTTCTGCATTATTCCAACCTGACTTTATATTCGAGCTTCCATCACACGCCCAAAACAATCCGCCGCGCCTTGGAATTGATTGAGACGAACGTTGTGCGCGCTTCAGATTTTGTGGATGGCGAAGCGTTTCTGGATGATTTGCCGGGGCTGTTTCAATCCATGACCGCGGGCAATAGGGCCGTAAAGACGCTCATTCGAGTCCGGGCTTAACCAAGGATTTGGGGCTTCAATCCTTGATTTCTAAAATCCTGATTTATAAATATTCTTGACAAATATCGAAATTCTAAACTCAGGTAATGCAAGAGGCCGCACGTGTTTTTGGGCGATGTTCGGTGGTGTTTAAATACTCGGGTGTTTTGGACCTCTGAGTGCTAAACCGTGCCTACTGGGTGACCGGATACGGCTTAACTTTTTGGGCTGGCCTCCCACACGAGGCGCAAACCTTCCAGTGTCAGCAACGGTTCCACGGACGTAATTTCCGGCAACTTGGATGAAATGAGCCGCGCATAGCCGCCCGTGGCCACGACTGGCAGCCGAGGACACCGCATCGACTTCTTCAATTCCCCAACCAATTCGCGGACAAGGCCGCGATAACCTTTAACCGCGCCAATCAGCATGGCTTGCTCTGTGTTCTTGCCAATCGCGGCCGAGACTTCCCTGATGCGAATGCGCGGCAGCAGCGCTGTTTTCTCATGCAGGTAATCGGTCATCGCATTGAGGCCGGGGGCGATGATGCCTCCGACGTAATTGCCGGAACCGTCCACCACGTCAAAGGTGACTGCCGTGCCGAAATCCACCACGACTGCGGGCGCGCCGAAATGACATTTGACGGCGACCGCATTGGCCAATCGGTCCGGGCCAATGGTTGCGGGCTTCGGATAATCGATACCTATCCCGCGCACGGTGCGCGGGGTCAATTCAATACAGGCCAATCCGAATTCGGTCCGAAGAAAGTCCATTGCGACATGCGTCGCCGAAGGGACCACGCTGCAAAGAATAGCGCCGGTCAGCGGCGACTTTTTCAAGAATCGAGCGGCAGCCGATTTGGTCGAGCCTGCGCTCCACTCCCGCGTCTGCACGTCCGCGTGGCGCAAGACGCGGCGGGAATTGGCCAGCCCCAGGTGCGTGTGCGTGTTGCCGATGTCAAGCAAGGCAATCATTCGGGCATCCTTGCTGAATTTGTCAAAAAAGTAAATCACTCGGGCAAAATTATGATATGATGCGAACAGTGCGAACCGGTTTTCCAAAAGAGATATTGGAGCCATGCGCGGACCCACAGCGGGCGGCGGCGGCACTGGAACAACTGCGGGCGTCGGACGCCGCCCCAGCGGTGCGCAAACTTTCCGGGGAACAGGCGCGCATCCTGGCCGCCCTTCTAAGTGGTTCTCAATTCGCGCTGGAGTCACTGCTGGCCCATCCCGACTGGCTGACGCCATTGTTAACGCCCGGTTTCCTGGACCATCCGCGCCGCGAAGTCGGGTTGCGGCGGGAGGTCGAGCCTTGGCTCAAACAGGAGGATGACGAAGCCGCTTTCAGCAGATTGCGCCAGTTCAAACAGCGGGAGATGGTGCGTATCGCGGCCCGCGATCTGGCTCGGATAAGCCATGTCGCTGAGATCACGCGCGAAATTTCCGATGTGGCCGATGTCTGCCTGCACGCGGTTTATCACTTGTGCATGCGGCGGCTTCGCGCGCGATTCGGGCAGCCGTGGCATCTGGATGTGGAGGAAAAATGGCGTCAAACGGATTTTTGCGTCATCGGCTTGGGCAAACTTGGCGGCCAGGAGTTAAACTACAGTTCGGACGTGGATGTCATTTTCGTTTATAGCGAGGAGGGTCACGTCTTCAAAGCAACGCCGCGTCGAGACGAGCAAACGGGGCGGGGCATGACGAATCATCAATTCTTTATTCGATTGGCTGAGGCGATGATTGCGGAGATCGGCAAGATGACTTCCGACGGCGCGCTGTTCCGGATCGACTTGCGGTTGCGGCCTGAGGGCAAGACCGGGCCGCTGGCGCGTTCGCTGGCCAGCTACGAGAATTTTTACGGGCAATGGGGCCAGATTTGGGAGAGAATGATGTTGATCAAGGCCCGCCCGGTGGCCGGCGCCGCTTCCCTCGGCGCGGAATTTGTGGAAATGGTGCAAAGCTTTCGCTATTCCCGTTTCCTCAGCCCGCGGACGTTGCGCGAAGTCGCGGCTGTCAAGAGAAGAATTGAAACCGAAGTGGTCAAAGAGGGCGAATTGGAGCGAAATGTCAAATTGGGCCGAGGCGGCATCCGCGAAATCGAATTCATCGCGCAATCCTTGCAAATTCTCCACGCCGGGCGTCTGCCTTTTTTGCAGGAGGCGGCGACGATGAGGGTGTTGCAAAGGCTGGCCCGCTATGGGCTGCTTAAGCCGCATGATGTCCTGGAACTGGAGTCGGCTTACATTTTTCTGCGAGATGTTGAACATCGCTTGCAGATGGAGGCTGGGCGTCAAACGCACACGATCCCGACCGAGCGCCGCTCTCGCGAAAGGCTGGCGCGTTTGATGGGGTTCGATACGCTGGCTGCATTTGAGGAGGCGCGGCGCACTCACACTGGCAATGTGCGGCGCATTTACAACCAAATTCTGCCAGGGGAGGAAACAGCCGGGGCTTCTTTGCCATCCGAAGATATGGAGGCCACTGCCGCTGAATGGAAAAAGTTATTGACGGAGCACGGCTTCCGTGACGCCGAGCGCGCCATGCAGATGCTCGGGCTTTTTCTCAACGGGCCGGATTATGGGCATGTTTCCCAGCGCACCGTGGAACTGGCGCGTGAATTATGGCCGCGCTTCATGGCTCTGTGTCCGAAGGGGGCCTCGGCGCCGAAACATGATCGGGTTTTGTCCGATCCCGACCGCGTGCTGGTCCGCCTGGACAGTTTTGTTGACGCCTACGGCGCGCGGGCCACTCTTTACGAAATGTGGGCCCAAAAGCCGGCCTTGTTCGAGTTGCTATTGCTGCTTTTTGACCGCTCGGAATTCCTGGCAGAGCAGGCCATTCGCACACCCGATCTGGTGGACGAGTTGGAAGCCAGCGGCAGACTGAATCGAGCCAAGAGCGCCGACGAAACTTTGGCCGATTTACGTCACGGAGCAGGCGATCCCGACCAGCGTCTATGGCTGCGTCGTTACCATCAGGCTGAATTGATGCGAATCGGATTGCGCGACATTCTGGGCCTGGCCGATTTCGAGCAAAATTTGTTTGAGTTGTCGTGCCTGGCGGACGCCTGCCTGCAATACGGGTTGGAAGTATTGATGCGCAAGCATAAACTCAAGAGCGCCCCTTTTTGCGTCGTGGGCTTGGGCAAACTTGGCGGACAGGAGATCAGTTACGGGTCGGACTTGGATATCATTTTCGTGACCGAGGCCCGCGCGGCTGATTTGCCGCGGCTGCAAACGATCGCGGCTGAACTCATGGACTTGCTGTCGGCGAGGACAGAACAGGGCATGGTCTTCCAAACCGATGCGCGTTTGCGGCCGGACGGCGCCAAGGGTTTGCTTGTCAATACAATTGACTTGTGCGAAGAGTATTATGGCAAGCGCGCCGGTTTATGGGAAATCCAGGCGCTCACGCGAGTTCGCCCCGTGGCTGGAAATCTCGATACGGGCGCTCGCTTTCAGCGGCTGGCGACTGCGTTGACGAATTTCACCGTGCCGCCCGATGTGGCGGCATTTACACCTGACTGGCTGGGCGAAATGGACCGAATGCGCCAGCGCATCGAGAAGGAGCGCACGCCGCTGGGAAAGGACCCATTAGCTATTAAAACTGGCGCGGGCGGCTTGATGGACGCAGAATTTTTGGCGCAAGCCCTTTGCCTCGCTCACGGCTGGCAGGAGGCCAATACGATGAGGGCGTTGCGCCGCGGCGCAGAGTCCGGCGCATGGCCGGCCAAGGACGCCGAAGCGCTGCTCGTCAACTACGGGAAACTGCGGCGGATTGAAGGCATCCTGCGGCGCTGGAGTTTCGAAGGCGAAACGCTGTTGCCGGATGATGAACCGGCGCAACAGCGCGTAGCGGTGCGTTGCGGTTACGCCGGATCTGCCGAATTTATGAAGGCGATCAAAGAGATGCGCTCCGTGTTGCGACAAGTTTATGCGCGCTACTTTCGTCGCGGCCAAGAATGAGTTAGAATGGAGGAAGGGATATGCCGATCTACGAATATGAACTGTGCGAAGGTGATTGCGCCGTTTGCGGCGGCAAATTCACGTTGCGCCGGCCGCTCTCGGCGGCCCCGCTGAAAGTGTGTCCGGCCTGCCGCAAGCCGGTGCGCAAAATCATTTCCAGCTTCAATTCCCCCGTCAAACTGAAGCCGCTTTCCATTTCCGACGCCAAGAAAGCAGGCTTTACCGTGCTTAAACGCCTGGGCAAAGGCGAATACGAGAAGCAATAACTTTAAAACGGTGGCAGCACGACATTTCGGGAGATTGGAAATTGTTCGCGTTTGAAAAGTTCGCTTTGGCGAAAGAAAAATTGGAAAACAAATGATTATGAAAACGAAATCTGCAATGCAAATGGGAATGGTGGGATTGGGCCGCATGGGCGCCAATATGGTTCGGCGCCTGATTAAAGACGGTCATCAGTGTGTCGTTTATGACCGTTCGCCGCAGGCCGTCAACGATCTGGCAAAGGAGAACGCCACTGGCGCCACTTCTCCTGCCGATCTGGCTCGCAAGCTGGCCAAGCCGCGCATCGTCTGGCTGATGGTTCCGGCGGGCGTGGTGGATCAGACGATCGCGGAGTTTGCGCCTTTGCTTGAGAAAGGCGACATTCTTATTGACGGTGGCAATTCATATTACGTGGATGACATGCGGCGCGCCAGGGAATTGGCAACGAAAGGAATTCATTATGTCGATGTGGGCACGAGCGGCGGTGTGTGGGGATTGGAACGCGGCTACTGCATGATGATCGGCGGCGAAAATGAAGTCGTGCAACGCATGGATCCCATTTTTGCCACGTTGGCGCCTGGCATTGGCGACGTTCCCCGCACGCCAGGCCGCGAGAAACTGGGCGGCACCTCCGAGCAAGGCTATCTGCATTGTGGACCGAACGGCGCAGGCCATTTCGTTAAGATGGTTCACAACGGCATAGAGTACGGCATTATGGCGGCCTACGCCGAGGGCCTGGGGGTCTTGAAAGCTGCCAACATTGGCAAACAACAGAGCGCGGCCGATGCCGAAACAACGCCGTTGCGGGACCCGGAACATTATCAGTTCGATTTGAACCTTGCCGATGTTACGGAGGTTTGGCGGCGGGGCAGCGTCATTGCATCGTGGCTGCTGGATTTGACGGCCAACGCGCTGGCCGCCGACGCGACGCTGACGAAATTCGAGGGGCGAGTATCCGATTCCGGTGAAGGCCGCTGGACCATCAAGGCAGCGATTGATGAAGGGGTGCCGGTTCCCGTTTTGACGACCGCGTTATACGAGCGCTTCGCATCGCGGGGCGAGGCCGATTACCAGGACAAAATCCTTTCCGCGATGCGTTTTGGTTTTGGCGGGCATCTTGAAAAACCAGCGGGGAAATAACGATGACGGAAGCGGGCGAAAGGGCTGCGCTTCCGCTTTTCCATTGAATGGAAAATGAGAGTGCCTATGGTCTAGCCGTGTCGATGCAGACGGAACGACATCCAAACGAGGATTTCTGGCGCGGGGCGGAGCGCCGCGACGCCGTGAAATAATGGGGCTCACGGCGCTCGCCCCTCCCGGTTCGCGCCGATTTTCCTCGAATCGGCAAGGTGTTTGCTTTAGGTTAGAGACGCACCTTGTGCCCTGCCAGACAACGGCTTGGGATGCCGGGCTCAGTTCAGATTTGCACAACGTGCGCAAAACAACGCTTTCTAGGCCATGCTGCGAGAATACAAGCACGACAGTTTCTTCGACGAAATGATGGATGGGACGGGCACCGTTCGTCCTCATTATCGCCGGTTTGGGTCGCTTTTTCAGGAGTTGAAGCAGGAGGAATTCGAGGACAAGCGGCATTCGGTGGATTTGGCGTTTCTCCGGCAGGGCATCACCTTCAATGTCTATGGCGATTCGCAGGGCGCGGAGCGGATTTTCCCGTTCGACTTGATTCCGCGGATCATTCCTGCCGGCGAATGGGAGCATCTGGAAAGGGGCCTGGTGCAACGCATTACGGCCCTGAATCTTTTTCTTCGCGACATTTACCACGACCAAAAAATCCTCAAGGACAATGTTATCCCGCCCTCTTACGTTCTTTCCGCGAAACACTTTCGGCGCGAATTCGTCAATTTTAACGTGCCCAAGGACATTTACATTCATGTCTGCGGAACCGACCTTATTCGCGGGGCGGACGGCGCTTACATGGTACTGGAGGACAACGGGCGATGTCCCAGCGGCGTAAGTTATGTGCTGGAAAACCGGCGGGCGATGAAGCGGAGCTTCCCGGATTTGTACGAGCGAATTGGCGTGCGCCCGGTGGACCATTATCCGCAAGAGCTGTTAAAAATGTTGCAGTATATTGCGCCGGCGGGTGTGCCGAATCCGACGGTCGTCTTGTTGACGCCTGGCGCTTACAACAGCGCCTATTTTGAGCACACTTACCTGGCGCGGCAAATGGGCATCGAAATTGTGGAGGGGCGGGACTTGGTCGTGAGCGACAGCCGGGTTTATATGCGCACCACCAAGGGATTGCACCAGGTGCATGTCATCTACCGCCGCATCGACGACGATTTTATTGATCCCACCGTTTTCCGGCGCGATTCAATGCTGGGGGTGCCGGGCTTGGTGAATGCCTGCCGTGCCGGCCACGTGTCGCTGGCCAATTCCGTCGGTACAGGCCTCGCCGATGACAAGGTCATATATTATTTTGTGCCGCGCATGATCAAGTATTACCTTGGAGAAGAGCCAATCCTTCCCAATGTTCCCACGTTTCTCGCCAGTGAAGAAACTGACAGAAAATATATCCTGGAAAATCTGGCCCAACTCGTTGTTAAAGCCGCCAACGAATCTGGCGGTTACGGCATGTTGATGGGGCCGACGGCGTCCACCAAGGAGATCGAGCTGTTTCGCGAACTCATCAAGGCCGACCCCCGCAATTACATAGGCCAGCCCATGATCTCCCTTTCCCGCCATCCGACGCACGTGGACGGCGAGGTGTTCGAGGGCAGGCACATTGACTTGCGGCCTTACATTATTTGTGGAGAAAAAACGACCATTGTCCCCGGCGGCCTGACGCGCGTGGCGCTACGGCCCGGATCGATGGTCGTCAATTCCTCGCAAGGCGGGGGCAGCAAGGACACTTGGGTTCTTTACGGCGACGAATAAACCATGTTGAGCCGCGTTGCCAACTGTCTTTACTGGATGTCGCGCTACATCGAACGCGCCGAGAATATCGCGCGCATTGTCGATGTCAACCTTCAACTGCTGCTGGATCTGCGTGATCTCAATGACGAGCGGCTTTCCGAGCATTGGATGCCGATTGTTCAAAGTACGGGCGATGAGGAGGCCTTTTTGCAGCTTCACAAAAATGCCACGGGACAGTCCGTGACCGAATTCCTTGTTTTCCGAATTGAGAATGCCAATTCGATTGTATCGTCGGTTTTTCAAGCGCGCGAAAATGCCAGGATGGTTCGAGATCAAATCACGGTGGAACTGTGGGAGGAGCTGAATCGCCTTTATTTGTTTGTGCGCTCGCCAGAGGCCCGGAAAGTCTGGCGGCAGAGTCCCAGCGATTTTTTCCAGCAGATCAAGGCCGCTTCGCTGCATTTGGCCGGGATTGGTTACGCGACGATTCTGCGCAACGAAGGCTGGTGGTTCTCGCAAGCGGGAAAATTTATCGAGCGCGCTGATAAAACCTCGCGCATCCTGGATGTTCGCTATCAAACCCTGCCGGAGCGCGGCGTGCCCCAAAATGTCAGCCAGGCCGAGGCGCACGACTGGCAGGCCATCCTGCGATCGTGCAGCGCGTGGGATGCCTATAAATCGCTGCGCGGCGTGGAAGCGCACCCGCGCCTGGTCGCGGAATTTCTCCTGCTTAACGAAGACTTCCCGCGGTCGGTGCGATTTTGCGTGAGTGAATTGAACGACGCGTTGCGCCAAATTTCCGGTGTGCCCAATGGCCGCTTTTGTAATGACGCTGAAAAGCTGGCGGGCCGGCTGGAAGCGGAGTTGCAATTCAGCACGATTGACGAAATTTTCGAAACAGGACTGCACGGCTACCTGGACCAATTTCAAACCAAGCTCAATGCTGTGGGCCACGCTCTTTTCGACGCCTACATTTTCCAGGAATTCAACAACGAAGGAGCGGAAATGATGATTCAGCAGGAAGAGCAACAACAACAGTGGAGGCACGGATGAAACGCATTGGCATTCTGACCGCCGGCGGCGACACGCCCGCTTTGAATGCGACTGTTCATGGCGCCGTCACCCGGTCCAACCAATTAAAAATAGAGATCGTGGGGCTTATCAAAGGATTCAATTCGCTCTTCAATCCCAGGCTTCCCCACGTCCATCTCAATCCATTATTCCAGGGAATTCCTGAGCTGGATCCGACCAAGGGCGGGACACTTATCGGGTCCTCGCGCGATTACGTGGACCCTGAGGACAAGGATGGGTTGGACACCATCGCCATGCGACTGAAGCAAATTGGCGTCGAAGGGCTTATCTGCATTGGCGGCGACGGCACGCTCAATGGCTTGCAACCACTGGCGGACCGCTTGCCGACGGTGCTGGCCCCAAAAACGATCGACAACGACCTGGGGCTGAACTATCCGAGCGAGCCGGACGAATGGGTGCGCGCCAAGGATGACAATAATGGCAAATTTAAATATCGCCGCGCGCAATCCAACGCCGTATTCGCACTGGATCAAATTGTCAATTACGCCACGCCGGGTTACGCCACCGCCGTGTTTGTCTCAGCTTCGGGTGTGGAAAGAATTCGCACCACAGCCGAGAGCCATCGGCGCATTGCCATTATCGAAGTGATGGGCCGCCATTCCGGCTACATCGCATTGGGCACTGCCTACGGTCAGCCGGACATGATCCTGGTCCCGGAAGTTCCGATCGACCTGGAACGCATGGCCGAACGGATCAAGTATTTGTATGACTTGCAGAAAAATGTGGTCATCGTTTGCGGTGAAGGCATCACTGATGAACAAGGGCACGAGTTCGGTTCCGAATCCCAGTCCACCGACCCGGCGGGCAACATCGTTCTGAGTGGCGCAGGCGAGGCGCTGTGCGCGAAATTGATTCGTATGATCGGTGATCGCTATTTTCAACTCTACCGGCGCGGTGAATCGGCCCGGGAATCGATCTTTATCCGCAAAGTCGGCCATACCCAGCGCGGTGGACGGCCCATTCTATTTGACCGTTTCTATGCCGCCCAGCTCGGAGGCAAGGCGGTGGATTTGCTGGTGGAAGGCCAGAACAATGCGGTCTCGGTCCTTCAATACAACGACAAGGCAGGCTTTCAGGTAGGCGGTTACGATGCCAACCGATTTCGCGACCGCTGGGGGCACATTCACGCAAGATATATGCACCCTTCTTTTTATGATCGCGACAGAATGCTCCCGTCGCAAACGGGCATCGACTATTTGAAGCCGATCTTTACGGGCGCCATCGGAGAGGACGACATGGAAGTAGTGCGAACGGGCTTGTTTGCGCCCGGCTGCCTCACCCATCCGTATCACAGCATCAACACAGACGTGCAAAAACGGATTCGTTATATCGAACCTTAAAGGCTGAAAATGTCCATCCACGTTGCCCTTTACCATCGCACGGCCTACAAATATGACCGTCCTGTCAAGCTGGGTCCGCAAATAGTCCGGTTGCGCCCCGCTCCGCACACCCGGACGCGCATTTTGAGTTACTCGTTGCGCGCCCGCCCCGAGAAACATTTCATCAACTGGCAGCAGGACCCTCAAGCCAATTACCTCGCCCGCCTGGTCTTTGAGGAAAAGACGACCGAATTGGAAATCGAAATCGATTTGGTCGCCGAGATGGCTGTTTTCAATCCTTTCGATTTTTTCCTCGAACCGGAAGCGGAGCGAATGCCCTTTGCCTACGCGACGGCGCTGGATCACGAGCTTGCGCCGTTCCGCCTGCAAGGTGAAACAACGCCGCGCCTAAACGCTCTGCACGATGAGGTCATGGCTGGATTGCGCGGCAAGGAAGGCGAAGCGCGCCCGCGCACGATTGACTTTCTGGTGGATGTCAATAAGAGGATACGTGACGCGATCAGTTACGTTATTCGTTTGGAAGCCGGCGTTCAAACGCCCGAGGAGACACTAGTCAAGGCCACTGGCTCCTGCCGCGATTCAGCGTGGCTCCTGGCGCAATTGCTGCGGCGTTGCGGATTGGCCACCCGTTTTGTCAGTGGTTATCTCATTCAGTTAACGCCGGACGTCAAATCGCTGGACGGTCCCAGCGGCGCGTCGGCCGATTTCACGGACCTCCACGCGTGGTGTGAAGTCTATTTGCCGGGGGCCGGATGGATTGGCCTTGATCCGACCTCCGGTCTGCTCGCGGGAGAAGGCCATATTCCGCTGGCGGCGACACCCGATCCGCAAAGCGCCGCGCCGATCAGCGGCGTCACAGATGAGTGCGAATCTGAATTTGCCTTTGAGATGAAGGTAACTCGCATCTTTGAATCGCCTCGCGTCACCAAGCCCTATTCCGAAGAGCAGTGGGCCATGATGGAAAAACTCGGCCGGCAGGTCGATTCGGATTTAAAACGCCATGATTGCCGATTGACGATGGGAGGTGAGCCGACCTTCGTCTCCATGGATGATCGGCAGGGCGAAGAATGGAACACGGCGGCGCAGGGACCGGTAAAGCGAAAGCTGGCCGACACACTGATCCGCCGCCTCAAACGCCGATTCACCAGCGGGGCGCTTCTTCATTACGGCCAGGGCAAATGGTATCCAGGCGAATCGCTGCCGCGCTGGGCATTCTCAACCTATTGGCGCAAGGACGGCCAGCCCATTTGGATCAACGAGAATTTGTTCGCGTTGGAAGACAAAAAATACGGCCATGGCGAAAAACAGGCCGAAGAATTCATTCAGACCCTCGCGCATCGCCTCGGATGCGGTAGCGAATGGATCATACCCGCTTTTGAAGATGTTTGGTACTATTTATGGAAGGAACGCCGGCTGCCCAGCAATGCCGATCCGTTTAAATCCAACCTCAAAAACGAGGAGGACCGCGTGCGTCTGGCCCGCATCTTCGAGCGGGGGTTGGATAAAGTTGTTGGTTACGTTTTGCCGTTGCAGCGCACTGCGGCCGGACCGGCGCAAACCTGGGCCAGTGGACAGTGGTTTTTGCGCGCGGAACGATGTTTTTTGATCCCGGGAGATTCACCCATGGGCCTTCGGCTTCCGTTGGATTCTCTTCCTGCGGTTGCACCCGCCGATTTTCCGCACGTTTACGAACTGGATCCAGGCGCGGACCGTCCCCCCCTGCCGGCGCGGCCATTAAAGAATCTTCGGGGTGCGTTGCGTAGGCGGCCTGCTCCAGGAACGCAGCGCCAGGGTATGCAGCCGCAAGCATCGCCGCCAGAGACGGCTACGCCGGAAGCGCGGGCGCCTGTTCCGAGGGAATCCGCGCCGTCGGTGATACGCACGGCGATCTGCGTCGAGAGCCGCCAGGGCCGGCTCCATGTTTTCATGCCGCCGGTTCGCTCCGTCGAAGATTATCTTGACTGTCTCGCCGCAGTGGAGGACACGGCCGAATCGCTTGATCTTCCAGTCGTCATCGAAGGCTATGCGCCTCCGCACGATCCTCGTTTGCAAGTTCTGCGCGTGACGCCCGACCCAGGGGTCATAGAAGTCAATCTTCACCCGGCCGGGTCCTGGGATGAATTGGTTGATCAGACCCAGGGGCTTTACGAAGAGGCTCGAGAGACGCGGCTTTCGACTGAGAAATTCATGCTGGATGGCCGCCATACCGGGACCGGCGGCGGCAACCATCTCGTTCTCGGCGGACCCAGCGCGCCCGAATCCCCGTTTTTGCGGCGGCCCGATCTGCTCCGGTCGCTTGTCAATTATTGGCAAAACCATCCATCGCTTTCGTACCTTTTCAGCGGTCTCTTCATCGGGCCGACCAGTCAATGTCCGCGCGTGGACGAGGCCCGCAACGATTCGCTCTACGAACTGGATGTTGCTTTTCGTCAAATGCCCCAAACCCCCGGCGCAAATGTTCCTCCGTGGCTGGTCGATCGGCTTTTTCGCAATCTTTTGGTCGATGCCACTGGCAACACGCATCGGGCCGAATTCAGCATCGACAAGCTGTTCCCGCCGGAAAGCAGCGCAGGCCGACTGGGTCTGGTGGAGCTGCGGAATTTTGAAATGCCGCCGCACCCGCGCATGAGCCTGGCCCAACAGTTGTTGCTCCGCGCCCTGGTCTCCCGCTTTTGGCGCAAGCCTTACTCTCAGGAATTGGTTCCTTGGGGCACCGAAATTCACGACCGGTGGATGCTGCCGCATTTTGTTCAATCCGATTTTAACGATGTGCTCGAAGACCTGAAGCATTGCGGTTACGCCTTTGAGCCGTCGTGGTTCGGGCCGCATTTCGAATTTCGTTTTCCGCAATACGGCGACCTGGACGTGCGCAGCATTCACCTGGAAATCCGCCATGCCCTTGAGCCGTGGCATGTCCTGGGAGAGGAGGCGGGCCCCGGTGGCACCGTGCGATATGTCGATTCCTCCCTCGAACGCCTGCAAGTCAAGGCGCAGGGCTTGACCGATACACGGCATGTGGTGACCGTGGGCGGCTGGGCGCTGCCGCTGCATCCGACGGGCGTCAACGGCGAATTTGTCTGCGGCGTGCGCTATCGGGCCTGGCAGGCGCCGAACGCATTGCATCCGACCATCAAGGTTCATACGCCCTTGGTATTCGATATTGTTGACACGTGGAACAATCACAGCATGGGCGGCTGCACTTACCACGTCATGCATCCCAGCGGGCGCAACTACACCACCTTTCCGGTCAATGCCTACGAGGCTGAAAGCCGCCGTTTGAGCCGGTTTTTCCGGCATGGGCATACCCCCGGTCCCTTCGAAATTCGAACGCCGGAAAAGAACCCTCAATTTCCCCTCACCCTTGATCTGCGGCGTCCGTGACATCAGAAATCAAGAATGAAATTGGCAACCGTGTCCGGCTGGGTTACAAAGGAGTTACAAGATGAGCCAAACAGCCGTCGCGTCAGAGCCACCGCCCCTGGCCGATTTGCTCGCAACCTATCCGCGAGGAGGCCCGGCATTTGACGAGGCCGTTTCCGCCGACGGCCAAATTCGCCCCCATTACGCTTTTTTCGCGGAGTCCATCCGCGAACTGGGCGAGCCGGAACTCAAGCGCCGCGGGGAATCCTGCCGCCGGTTTCTGCACGAACAGGGTGTCACTTATAATGTTTATCACGGTTCCGGCGCGGAGGGCCTGGAGCAGCCGTGGCAATTGGACCCGATTCCACTGGTGCTGTCGGCGCAGGAATGGAATTCGCTCGAGACTGCCCTGGTGCAGCGCGCCACGCTGATCAACAACATACTGGCCGATTGCTACGGACCGCAGGAGCTGATTCGCTCGCGCCGGCTGCCGCCGGCACTCGTCTTCGCGCAGCCTGATTTTCTCCGGCCAAGCCGCGGCGTTCGTCCCGCGAAAGACACGTTCCTGCATTTCTACGCCGCGGACCTGGCCCGATCCGAGGATGGCCAATGGTGGGTCATTTCCGATCGTACTCAGATTCCCACTGGCGCAGGCTACGCGCTGGCCAATCGGCTGGTGACTTCCCGCGTCTTGCCCGAGCCGTTCCGCAATTGTCACGTGCATCGGCTGGCTGGATTCTTTCGCGACATGCAATCATCTCTGGCCGCCCTTGCGCCGCGGCAAACGGACAATCCTCGGGTGGTCTTCCTGACGCCTGGCCCTTACAACGAGACTTACTTTGAGCAAAGTTACCTCGCCCGCTATCTCGGCTATATGCTGGTGGAGGGGCAAGACCTCACCGTGCGTGACGACCGTGTGTTTCTGAAAACGTTGAGCGGGCTCGAACCGGTTCATGTCATTTTGCGGCGCGTGGATGATGATTTTTGCGATCCACTCGAACTGCGCAATGATTCCATCCTCGGCGTGCCAGGACTTTTGGAAGCATTGCGCGCTGGGAACGTCGCGGTGGCCAACGCGCTCGGCAGCGGAATATTGCAAAGCCCCGCCGTGATGGCCTTTCTTCCGGGGCTTTGCCGGCGACTGCTGGGAGAAGATTTGAAAATCCCCTCAGTCGCGACGTGGTGGTGCGGCCAGGAGGTTGCGCAACGCTATGTTCTCCAAAATCTGGATCATCTTTCGGTCAAGCCCGCTTTCCGCTGGGACCCATTCGATCCGCAGGCTTCGGCAAAACTGACCGCCGCCCAGCGTGAGAATCTCAAGCGCCGCATCGAATTTCAGCCGCACTTGTTTGCCGCGCAGGAACCTATTGAACTCTCGACTGCGCCCTCTTGGAGTCCGCGCGGATTGATACCTCGCTCAATTACGCTGCGGGCCTATCTCGTCGCTGTCGATGGGACCTACAAAGTGATGCCCGGCGGCTTAACGCGGGTTGGCACGGAGGCATCGTTCCGTTCCGTTTCGATGCAACATGGCGGCGCGAGCAAGGACACCTGGGTCCTGAGCGACCATCCCGTTGAGGAAATCACGCTGCTTCAGTCTTCCAGCGCCGCCGTGCAGCTGCGCCGCGTCGGCAACAACTTGCCGAGCCGCCTGGCGGACAATTTTTACTGGTTGGGCCGTTACGCCGAACGAGCCGACGCCACCGCCCGCCTTTTGCGCAGCGCGTTTATGAGATTCACACCGGAAAATCTCGGTGGCGCGATGCCGCCGCTCATCCCGATTCTCCAAACGTTGAAGTTGCCGATCAGCCCCGGGCCATCGGATTCCGAAACGGAGCCTGATGCGGACGCATTGGAAGTAAATTTGCTGGCGGCGATTTTTGATTTGGACTGGCCGGGCAGTCTGCATTCCATCACGGAGTATCTGCAACGGCTGGCCATTTTTTTACGTGAACGAACTTCCAACGACCTCTGGTACGCCCTGCGAAGTCTGGGCGAGCGATTGGCCATGCCGGCCAGCACTCTCGGCATCCTCGGCGGCGATGCCATCAGTGTCCTAAATCAGACGTTGATGAGCCTGGCGGCTTTTCACGGTCTGGCCCGGGAAAATATGACCCGCGCGCACGGTTGGCGCTTTCTGGACATGGGCCAGCGCATCGAACGCTCCATGTACCTTTGTGCCTATCTCGACAACGCCCTGGCTTCGCCCGAGGCGGACAATCCCAGCTCGCTCGAAGCGGTCCTGGAAGTGGCCGACAGCACCATCACTTATCGCGGGCGCTATAACGTTCTTCCGAACATTGCCACCGTGTACGATCTGGTCCTGCTGGATGATACCAATCCGCGGTCGCTGCTTTTCCAATTGAACCAGCTTGTCAAACATTTTGATCGCCTTCCGGGCGAGCGTGAGAACGCGCTGCCCAGTCTCGGTCAACGCATCCTGCTGGAATCTCTCACCTCTTTGCGACTGTTGGACCCTCGCAGTCTGCAAAGAGCGAATGGTTCATGGCAGGAGACCGACGCCGGCCGGATTATCAAAATTATTCTGGTCGAATTGCCGCGGCTTTCAGATGCCATCGCCGCCAGTTACTTCGCCCATTCCGCCATTTCCCGGGCCGTGGACCACGCCGACCTATGAATTGCGAAATCGTGCATCGCACCTCCTACAAATACCGCGTACCGGTGACGGTTTCGCAGCACGCGGCCCGCGTTGAACCGCGGACCCTGGCCAACCAGACGCTGGAGGATTTTTCTCTGCACATTGACCCGCCCCCGGCCTTGCGCAAATCGCGCGTGGATTATTTTGGCAACCGCGTCTGTTTTTTTGCCATTCAGGAAGTCCACTCCCAACTCGAAATCGTGGCCCGGTCCCGGGTCTCCATCGTGGCCGCGACCCCGCCGGCGCTCTCCCTTTCGCCGATTTGGAACAAGGTCGCCAAGCTGTTTTCCGATCCGGTCTCTCCGGAGGTGGTCGAGCCTTACGAGTTCGTGTTTGACTCACCATTTATCCGCGCTGCACCGGCCCTGGCCGATTACGCCCGAGAAAGTTTCGACGCAGACACGCCGCTGCTTGAAGCGGTGCTCGACCTGAGCGGCCGAGTCCATGCCGATTTTACATACGACAAAGTCGCCACCACGGTGGCCACGCCGCTGGAGGAATTCATGGAAAAACGGCGTGGTGTCTGCCAGGACTTTGCGCATTTGGCCATCGGCTGTCTGCGCTCGCTCGGTCTTGCCGCCCGTTATGTCAGCGGCTACCTCCGCACGGGCTCCGGCGAAGGCAGACCCGCCTTGACCGGCGCTGACGCGTCTCATGCCTGGTTTTCCGTTTATTGTCCCGACCTCGGCTGGATCGATTTCGATCCGACCAACAATCTTATGCCCGGCACCAAACACATCACGCTGGCCTATGGACGCGATTTCGGCGACGTAAGCCCGGTTCGCGGCATATTGACCGGTGGCGGCAAGCACGTGGTTCATGTCGGCGTGGCGGTCAATGTCGTGTGAGCCACCAATGAAGTGGCGAATCCAACATCGCACCCGCTACATCTACGGCGCGCCGGCGCGGGACAGTTTCAACGACGTCCGCCTAAAGCCAGCCGCCAACGAACACCAGGCGCTCGAATTTTTTTCCATCGTCACGACGCCGACTGCGCCATTCCGCGAATACCACGATTACAGTGGCAACTGCGTCCACCATTTCGAAATCGCCGCCCCGCATCATAGCCTTTTGATCGAAAGCACGGCCGTCGTCGTGACCAACCCGCCCGAACCGCTGGCGTGGGGCGCTACTCTGGGGCCACTGGCCGACATTGAGGAAACAGTCAAGATGACAAACTGCTTTGATTTCCTCGGTTCCAGCCGATTTGTTGAGGTTGAACCAGATATTTGGCGTCTTGCCATCGACGCCACTGCCGGGATCGCGGATGTCTGGCATGCGGTGCTGGCGCTCATGAATTTCACACACGGCCATTTAGCTTACAGGCCTGCTTCGACCCATGTTCACACGCCCATGCGGGAAGTACTGGCGAAACGTTGCGGGGTTTGCCAGGATTTCGCCCATGTGATGCTGGGCCTATGCCGGGCCGTCAAGATTCCGGCCCAATACGTCAGCGGCTATTTGGCAACCGAACAGGCCAGGGCCACTCACGCCTGGATCGAAGTCATGCTGCCCAAAGTTGGCTGGCTTGCGCTGGACCCAACCCACAATTGCCAAGCCGACGACACCTATATCAAAATCGCCACCGGGCGCGATTACTCAGATGTCCCTCCCGTGATGGGTCATTATAAAGGCAGTCTGCAGCGAAGGATGGAAGTCGAAGTCAATATAGAATCGATTAACGATTGAGTGCCTGCAGAAAGGCCGTCAAACGCTGTTCTGTTTTTTAACATGGTGCATCTCTATGCCTCGGCTCGAACCTTTTTTCAAGGACAGACGGCTGCTCCACCGGCTGGAGGCGAAGGGAGTTGAACCCCTTTTAGGGTATCCCTACACCTATCCCCACAGCGGGGATACCCTCTGATGGAGAATCATCCTTGATTCCCAATGGTTTTGTCGTGCTTCACCCCTGTGCGAGCATCCCCGACTACGGTCGGTTTTGGCTCGGACTTTTGTGTGCTCCGCAAGGCGGTGCTCGCCAAAACCTCCCTCATCGCTCACGCGAGTGATACGGGTTCACCACGGACGGGTTCTATGGGAATTGAGCCGGGCAATTAAATCAGGTAGCGAAAAGAAGGCTGCTGGAGACATGCAGCCAGTCGTTGATTCACTGGAAAAGATTCGCAAACTTTTTCATGGAATCGATTCGCATATCGAAAAATGCCGGCAGGGAAAAGTGTCCCAAGAGTCGGCAGACGAGAAATCGGAAAATAACAGCCACGAAATGCACTAAAAGAATTGTGTTCCCACACCGGATGCACCTTCGGTGCTAACGAACCAAAGCAAAAAGCGCGGTAACTTGTTCACCCACAGTCGTATGACGTGTTAGCGGTTTGCTAACTTAGGGGAGTGGAAGTAGTGGGCTTAGCATCAAGTGCCTGTGCGAAAGGCGACTCCTTGGGGTGCTGCAACTCATTTGCCTGGCCTTGTGAATCCGGGTCCGAATGGAGTGCTTCAGTGCTCTCGCTTGCGTCTTCGTGAGCTTTCGAAGCCTCTCTCCGTTCCAGACCAAATGTCCGCTCGGACATTATTTGTTCACTCAAAGTTTCTTTAACGGCAATTGATGCTCCAGGCGGGATGCTTTTTTGTTCATCGCTTTTAGAAGCCCTGATTTCTAAAATGGCTTTGTCAGGCTCAACAATGTTGGTTTGTTGCGCCGACTTTTTTGCCTCATCTACGGTGAGGTCTGCCACCTCATTTTCAATGATGTTTTCCGCGCTCGTTGGCACTAAGATTGTTGGAATTTCAGGGGCTGCGACAGCGACCGCCTTTTCGGGAATGGAGCAAGGACCGGCACCCACCTTCACCGGTTGAAACGCCTCAACCTTTGGGTGTGTGGCTTCCGAAGCCGTCCTGATACCGGAAGGGGAGATTTCACGGCGCTTTGTTTTTTGAGAGCCCACCGTTAAGGGCTTCAAAAACCAACCGAAGATGAATCGAAATAATCTCTTCAAATGTTGCCCTCAGCACTCCTGGACCTGCTTTTTTTAGCGCAGACCCTCTCGTGAGTCGAGCATTAGCTGTGCGTGCCACCACCGTGCGTTTCGATTGCGGAAAGACGGCATTTCGTAGGCAACTGACCTCTTAACCAACGCGCCTCGCCATCAGTATTTCACTCGGAAAGTGGGGGAATCCTCAGGCCGCTGTTTCCGCTTGTCGTAAAGTCGCGTTGTCGAGATGCTTGAATGCCCAAGCCATTCCTGAACTTCCGCGATATCTGATCCGTTGCTCAGGGCATTCGTTGCCGACGTCGCTCGAAGCGCATGCGGCCCCAACCCCTCAACCTCAATCCCAAGCCGCTTGCAATAGTGCATGACAACATTGCGATAAACGGATCCGGGATTTAACCGCTGCTTGGGGTCCTCGACATTTGCCGCCACCGACCGGAAGAGGGGAGAATCAGACTCGCTGCGGTGACCTGCCGCTTCCAGATATTCTTCCACGAGTCGCACGGCGCGGGGATGCGCCGGGATGAAACGAATCTTGCCGCCTTTGCCATGAACCGTCAGGTGTTTGATTCCTTCACGCTCTCCGTAATCATTTACCCGCAAATCGCAAAGCTCCGCACGTCTCACGGCATGAAAAAGGAACACGGCCAAAATTGCGCGATCACGTTTCCCCTTGAGCGTATTCCGGGCCGGGGCATCCAGGAGAGCAGCCGCTTGCGCGTCTGAAATGGCGGGCGTTTTTCCTTGGTTCACTGCGTCGTTCCTCGACATCTTGAAGGCACCGGAAAATGGATGGCAAGAACTCCTTGCTACATGGAGCACCGAAGACGCCACAAGAGCTCGGCTTCAAATTCAGGCAAAGCTCGCTGATTCCGCCAAGACTGGCGTGGGAAGTCCACACGAGAAGTTGATAACTGCGTCCTGCAAGGAGTATGCGACCAGATTCTTGCCAGGTTACGAGGTTCTTTATATCGACATGGGAGACGGAGACAGGGTCGACACGGAGGCCCAAAAGCGTTTGTATGCGGCGGGATTGAAGATCGAATTGGGCGATTCAATGCCTGATGTTCTTTTGTGGAACAAACAGACCGATTCCCTTTGGGTGATTGAGGCCGTCTGCAGCGACGGTGAAGTGGATCTTCACAAAGTTACAAATCTTCGGAAGTTCGCGCAACGTTGCGGCAAAAGCAGAATCGGTTTCACCACCGCCTACCCCACTTGGCAACTTGCAGCAGCCAGGCAAGGAAAACACAAAAACATCCCTCCCGACACTTTTATTTGGATTCAAGAGGACGGCACGAAGCAGTTTAGCGTCGAGACTTTCAAAGCGTAGCCGCCACACTGCGATCGACTGCGCTTTGGTCAAAAGTTCGAGTTTTCATGCTTCGAGAAAGACTTCGAAGCTGCTTCAACGTTGGATAACGGAGATTCCGCAAATCGGTTGCGTTTACCTGGGTGTGGCCGCTGAATTGTCTAAAATACGAATCCACCAGAGTCGAATTCAAATAAATCGCTAATCCCCACGCAAGCGCATCGTCAAGTGGCTTGGTCCGTGCGTAAAAATAATTTAGGTGATTCTCAAATCCAATGGAATCGAAGTTAACCAATTCCCCTTTTGGACTGAAAACAGTTGCAACAATCCGCTTTCTCTCTTCTTTTGCGGTGAATCGTTTCACCAAGACATAAACACCATTTGCGACGAGCAAATCTTGTGTCTCTTGGCTCGCAACCAAGGCATTCGCCTTTTTTGAATCAGGGCACGGCCAGTGAACTCCGCCACCGTTGAAGTGCATCGGGTAAATCAAGGGAACCGTCCCTTTTTCAGGATTGTCCCGCAAAAATGAGCGAGCACGAAAGTCAACCACCCTACCCGTTGAAACTCGCAGCCCTAGCTCTTCAAGCAGCGCCGGCATCTCCTCCATGCGGAGTCTCACTACGTCGTCGGACTCATCCAAAGAAAAATGGAGCATTTGGTTCGCATCCGAGGGAACAATGATCCTTTCACACGGCACGTTTCGTGTTCGAACCGTGCTGCCTAGTGTTCCATCGCTATGACTCAAGGCGACGAACGACTTCTTCGTCCTCGAACGCCGCGCGCTCAAAATTAGGTTCTCTTGGAGAATAGCATCCTTTGAGAAAACCGCGTCGCGTCGATTGAACACGTGGACTCTCTCCAATTCCATCTCCGAAAAAAACTTTTTCCGAAACGGCAAAAAGTATGGGCCGTTGCAAAAGCTTCGCGGATTTATCGAAACAAGTTGGCCGTTCGACGAAAGAAGTTGAGCACTCAGCCACATGAAACCCGCGTAAAGATTTGAAGTTTCAAGCCCCACTTGACGCAAGAGTTTTCTTGCAGAGGAGTTGGTGTTTATTTTTCGGTAAGGAGGATTCAGGATCGCATGGGTGAAGCCAACTCCTTTTGGAGCTTTTCCCAAAAGGCCAACTTCTTGCAGAGCATTCGCGGCGTCTTCCAAAAAGTCGCTTTGGTTAATGTCGAAAGTGATTTGGATTTCGCCATCAAACAGCACCGCTTGTCCCCAAGCGGGTCCACTTGACCGCATTTTTGCTTTAAGCAAGGCCGGTGAAGGATAAAACTTCACCGACCCGCGACCTCATCAAGACAGGTTAATCCCGTCACTCCTTTCGGTTTGTGCAATTTACCCGGCACCACCCGTTGGCAACACAAACACGCTGGCGCACTGCCTTGCACGCGGCGTGTGGAGGAAAATGAATTCCCCACTCCTACTCAGAGCACTCTCATCCGATTGCGGCTTTTGAATCACCGGCTGACACTGCTGGCCGGCACCGGGTTACCAACCCGGCCGCCACATCCGTTGCGCGGTTATTCGTAATCTTCGTTCACAGAGTCACGTTGGTATGGAGCTTAAACTCCTCGCTCAATCAGGTATGTGCAAGGCTCCCGCCTCGCCATAGTTTCCAGCGTTCGTTTTGAAGGCTGATTTCGGGGGATAGAATACAGAAGCTTCTCCCCTATCCATCCTGATTGGCTTTGTCCGATTCGGCACCGTCTCTCTGCGAATATTACTGGCAAAGGCTTACGCCTCTTTCATAGTTGAGCTTTTCATCGTCCGCATTTTTTATTCAGCAGAACGCCGATGCACGTCACGCACCGGTTGATCCGTGTTGCCACGGTCAAACTCCCTACGCCAGCAATGTTACCTGAACCACGGGCCATTAACCCGATTTGGCTTATTAGGCTTTGGTCCCGGTCCCACCGGCGGGATTTGAAACTTTTTCAAATTTCGCACCCGCTTTGATCACGACGGCTTTCGGGGATTTCACCCGAAAGCATTTCCCGCTCGCCCATACTTCCACATCGACAGCAATAAACTGCATCGGCATTGGATAAAATTTCGGGATTACTCGTCAGTTTTTAAGCTGATGGATTAGGCCGAAAAGTCTCCATCGAACCGGACGAGCCACTCTCGTGGCATCCGGCTCTACGGAACATCATCGAAAAAAATGCGACTGGTGAAGCCGCAGCCCTTAGCCTGCTGGTAGGCAGGTTTGCCGGGTGATGATGCCCGTCTTGATGAGAATCAGAAAATGCGTTGGCACTCTCTGCCCTCACTTTTTGGGATAGCGCATTTTTTGTTACTTCAACATGGTTAAAGCAACATCAGGGAGCAAAAATTTGTGAACCGATGTTTTTTGGCGCGACGTTTTGAAAATGCTTGAGGTTGAGAGTAAAAATCTTTTCAACTTCAGTTTTGACGGCGCACTTTATTAAAACGGCGTCGTAAATTGTTCCGCCCTGAATTCCAGCAAGCGCCGCTTCTCGAATCAGCGCGGTGTAATCGGCGCCTGAAAGAGCGGTGACTTTAAAATGCTTCAATACGTTCTCTTCGATGCTGAGGAGGGCTTGCTCAGGAGTATGGCGCAAAGGCGAAGGCAATTTGGTCAAAACCGCATACATCTCGGCCTGTGAGTGAGCGGAGATGAAGCCCTCGTCCTTTCCTGTCTGAACGCGATCTAAAACAGCGTAGGCTCGCGCGTGGCTTTCATGCTTTTGAACAACCGAAGCGACAAGCACGCTCGTATCAAGAAATACCTTCATGCTTTTCGCTTTGGCACGCGGAGTCCTTGAAGGCTATGTTCAAGGCGCTCGTCTCGGCCCTCTTCCAAAATGCCGTTTACATCGTCTTGGCTTAACGTCTCATCACCAGCGGTCGCAAACACGAGCGCGTGGCCCTTTCGCACAAAACCAGTTGCTTCCTTGTTCGGCGTCAGTGTGACGGACGAGCCGTGAATCGAAAGCTTGAGCGTGTCGCCAGGCTTAATGGCGAGTTCTTGGCGCACGTCCTTTGGCAGGACAATCCGGCCAGCTTGGTCTATTGGCACTGTCATTTCTTTCATACCATTTAAGCATACCATTACCATCCATCAATGGCAAGTATCACGAAAGCCAGCAAAAATGCGTGGAACACGCACGTTTCCCCCTGTGGAAAACTGGCCTAAAGCTTTAACCTGTTTAAAGTAACGGCGACCGGCTCCAGCGTTTTCCGCTCCCCGTGGAACAATTTGGAGCCGCCTCTCCCCCCGTCGCGATATTGCCCGATAAGCATTCGAGCGCGGTCCTCTTGCGCTTGAGAAATCAGGTCCCAGCGCTTCCCCTTCACAATCGAAACGAAAACGCGGACCGGATCGCGAATTTTTTTTGCAGTATTCGCACGAACGGCGGAAGCCATCCAATTAAGAAAATCAGATTCCGAACCTCGAATCCACCCTGCTTTTACGGCCTGCAAAAATAGCGACTGTGCTCGCGTAAAGCTCTTTAGGTCCTCTCGCCTCCCATCCACCACCGAACGCTCTGAACACCGCAACGGCAGCCCGCGCCGCATCGGCCCGATTAGCGTCTAATTCATCTTGTCCTCCCAACAACTCGCGATTTGCGTCGAGCACATCAGTGAGGGTTATTGAGCCAGCGCGATACGCTTGCTCTGACAAATCACGCGCTTTCGTAAGAGCTTCCACTTGGTCTTGGATCTCCTGCACATGGATTTGGGTTTGCGTCAGAATCCGTCACTGCGCCGGACCAATTGCGTCAGCGCGTAGCCTTTGCGCTGAGCGAAATTTTCGTGATCTCCGAGAATGGTGCTTTGGAGAATCATGCCGATGGCCTCGGCTCCTATTATGACATGTTGCTCAACGACGCCTTCGGCAATTTCCGCACCTTGCTCGAAGACGTCACACTCCATCCGTGCATGGGCATCTATCTGAGCATGCTCGGAAACAACGCGGGCAACTTCGTCACCGGCACTCATGCCGACGAAAACTATGCGCGCGAGGTCGAGCAATTATTTTCGATCGGCCTCAACCGCGAATGGCCCGACGGCTCTCTGATCTTGAACAGCCAGGACAGCCTCGTGCCGACCTACAATCAAAACGTCATCATGGGTTTCGCGAGCGTCTTCACAGGTTGGAATTATCATCAAACCAATGTGGCCGGTGGTCGTCTGCCGTCGAACTGGTGGCCGCAGTCCAATTACACCAACGCGATGACCTTGGTTCCAGCCCATCACGAACTTGGCCCCAAGCAACTCCTGGACAACGTCGTCCTCCCACCTGCGTGGGGCTCCCAAAGAGTCCCCTCGACTACCAACGACGCTTATTGCGCCAAGGATTTGGAATCAGCGCTGGACTGCATTTTTAACAATCAGAATGTCGGGCCGTTCATTTGCCGCCAGCTTATCCAGCGCCTCGTCACCAGCAATCCAAGTCGCGATTATGTGTATCGCGTGGCGCAGGTTTTCAACGACGACGGCACGGGTGTCCGTGGAAACATGAAAGCGGTCGTCCAAGCCATCCTGCTCGATTACGAAGCGCGCAGCTCGAACATGGTTTCGCAACCGACCTACGGCAAGCAACGGGAACCTATGCTTCGCGTTACGGCTGCGGGACGCGCATTCCCCGCGCCTGCTCCGATTCACGGAACATACGCCGAGAGGACGAATCAAACTGTCACTGTCACGACGCCCGTGGCGCATCGGTTGGGCAATGGCGATACGGTCTGGCTCAAATTCACGGATGCGTCCGGGCACGCCGCGCCCAGTACGCAAGGATACAGCGTAACCGTCACCGGGCCGAAAACGTTCACGTTGAATTCATCCCAAATGGCGGTGGGTACCTACACCGAGACTAATGGCATCATCACGGTGGCGATGTCCAACAACGGATTAGCCGTGGGCGACCCAATCTACTTGACGTTCACCACTGGCGGTGCTGACAGCGGGTTGTTCAAGGTGGTCACCGTGATTGACTCAGGACACTTCACACTGGCGAACTCAGATAAAGTTTCGCACGCCGGCAGTTGCGTGATGCCAATTCTCCCAGTCGCCGGTTTCATCCAAACCGGGACCACGGTCACTTTCATCACGAGCGGCCCGCACGGATTAAAAGTCGGAAACCAAGTTTCGCTCATATTCAATTCTGGCAACGGGACCAACGGTGTCTATTCGGTCGTGAAAGTGCCCAGTCCAACGCTGTTCACGATCAACGTATTGAATTCGAACAACCAAACGGGAGACGGTGTTGTCGGCTATCCTCTCGTCGCGCCGCCATTGGATCGTCATGGGACGGTCATCGTGCAATACAACACTTGGAACATGGGTTACACGGACCAAGGAACGACCTCCAGCCTGTCGCAATCGCCGTTGCGTTCGCCGACCGTCTTTAATTTCTTTTATCCAAATTATGAGTTCCCCGGCGCGCTGGCGTCGGCGGGTATGACTACGCCGGAATTTCAGCTCTCCTCCGACACCGGCGTCGGCCAACAGATGAACTTTATTGAGAGCGGCATCCTCGGCAACACGGGCAATACTAACGGCCTGAGTAGTTTTGCCAGCGGCAACGGTTCCATCGTTTTGGACATTGGGCCGTGGATGAATCCGAAGTTGACGGAGGATTCCGGCATCCCAACGCTCGTCGATGCGCTCAATACACGGCTAATGGCCGGCCAATTATCTGCCGATGCCAAGGCAGATATCGTGGATTACGTGGCCAACAAGAACAACTTCGCCTACACGTTGCCGACCGATGCGCAAATGCGCGATCGCGTCCGGGCCGTGGTTCATTTGATTCTGAATTCTCCCGATTACGTCATCCAAAAATAAGGAAATTTATGCGCCACGATTCCTATTCCGATTTGTCACGACGCCAATTCATTCGGCGCGCGGCCTGCGCCGCCGTGGGAACCGTTGCCATGAGTTCGACCATTCGCGACTTGCGCTTCATGAATGCCGCAATCGCGCAATCCGCCATCAGCGATTACAAGGCGATGATCTGTATTTTCCTTCAGGGTGGAAACGATTCCAACAACATGATCATTCCGACCCTCCAGTCCGATTACGATAATTACTCTTTGATTCGCACTCCGGTGCTGGCGATTCCTCAAAGCGCCATTTTACCTGTCACTTCTGTGGATGGCACCGGCCAAACATTTGGTTTGCATCCCAGTTGCCCGGAACTCCAAACGCTTTTTGGCGAAGGCAAGTTGGCTTTCATGTTCAATACAGGAACCCTGGTCCATCCACTCACGCGGGCGCAGTACCTCAGTGGGAGCCCGGCTGCGCCGCCACAGCTTTTTTCTCATGCAGACCAGGAGACGCAATGGCAAACCTCCATTCCAGATCAGCCGCCGCTCACAGGCTGGGGCGGACGTTGCGCTGACCTTCTGTCGTCCGTTCAGCCGAATGCGCCGATTTCGATGATGGTGACTTTGGCTGGCGCCAATTCTTTCGAGGTCGGCAACATTGCTTCCCAATACTCCGTCTCCACTTCTGGAGCGATTTCACTCCAACTGCCTTCACAGCCTTCCGGTGGGGCGCGAACCAACCGGCTGACGACTCTGACGAATATCCTGGGCATGCCCTATACAAACCTGCAATCGCAGGCCTACGCCTCTGTAGTGGAACAAACGATCAATACCAGTAGCCTGCTCAACAACGCCATTCAAGCCACAGCGGGAAGTTATTGGACGACACCTTTCCCGTCGAAAATTACGCCGCCTGAAGGAGGGTCAACGTTCAACTCGTCGTTGGGTCCGCAGCTTCAAATGATCGCGCGGCTCATCGCCGCCGGAAGCACGCCGGTTTCCGCCGGCGGGTTCGGCATGAAACGCCAGATTTTCTTTTGTCAGGTGGGCGGCTACGATTTGCACACCGACCAGACGAATTACAGCACGGGTGACCCGAGCAACGTATTGTTGGGAGCCCATTCGAACTTGTTGGCGGAGCTGAGCCAATCGGCCTACGCCTTCCAACGCGCGATGGAACAACTCGGTCTTTCGAACAATGTGACCAGCTTTACGGCGAGCGACTTTGGCCGCACCTTCCCGAGCAACGGCAACGGGAGCGACCATGGTTGGGGCAGTCATCACCTGATCCTCGGCGGCGCAGTCAACGGGCAGAGGACGTACGGCTCTTTCCCAATCCTCACCATCAACGGTCCCGACGATACCAGCACTGGCCGCTGGATTCCGACCACGGCGATCGACCAATACTTTGCCACTCTCGCCAGTTGGTTCGGGGTGGACAGCGGGAATCTGGCCACGGTTTTTCCCAATCTTGGCCATTTCGCCGCGCCCAACCTCGGCTTCATATGAAAAAGGGTCTGGCCATCGCGACGGCCTTGCTGCTGGTTGGAGCGCTAGGTCTTTACTTTCGTCCGTCAAAGCCCCCGCCCGATGCCGTTGCAGCCGCGCCGCCGGCTTCATTTGCCTCCACCCAAGTTGCAAAAGCCAGCGCGCCCTCCAACGCTTCTGCGCCAATTGCATTGCAGGCCATCGTGCAACAGCCAGCTCCTCAAGCTGGCCAACTCGTGATTGATTCGGGTCCGCCGGCTGAGCTTCCGCCTGAAATCGCCTTACGAAATGTCGAACGGGCCGTCCACGAGTACGGCGACATGTTCAACGGCAATCCGGTTGGCACGAACCCGGAAATCACGAGTCAACTGAACGGTAATAATCCTAAGCGCGTCCATTTCATCGACTCGCAGGCAGGAATGAAAATCAACGGCAACGGCGAACTCGTGGACGCCTGGGGGACGCCCTATTTCTTCCATCAGATCTCCGGCTCCGAAACGGAGATTCATTCCGCCGGACCGGATAAGCTCATGTGGACTTCCGATGATTTGGTTGCCAAGTAGGCGACTTCAGAGCGTTTAAAACAATGTGGCCGCCTTTCGGGAACCTCATGCGCCGCCGCATGTGCTGTAAACGCCTGCCTGGAATTCGCCCTTATAGACTCGAACTCGATGCCGAAGACATGCACTCCCACCTGGTATTAAATGGTGGCGGTGGTGTGAATCAGGCTGTAATCCACCGTCATGGCATTTTGAGCGACTTCTTTATACACCTCAACGAATTTGTGGTTTAAGCGGATGTCCTTCCATGTGTAGGCGTGATTGCTTTGCACCGGCGCGGGAATCACCGTGTCGATACAAACAATGGAAGCGAGAAAACGCACGTCGTCCCGCTCCATGTCGGCGAGGCTCACTCCGTGAAGCGGACTCTCCTGGTCGATGATGTGGCGAATGGTAATGATCGCCGGGAACAAAATTAAACGGTCGAATTGCAGGCGGAGCGGATAAAAACGCCGCAACTCCTCGCCTTCCTTGGTCGTTTCGTTGCGCATTAGAATAATCCGAAATTCCGCCTCGGCCATGGACTGCTCGCGCAAATTGGCCATGCGATACATCAGCGCGGGTTGCCCGTCAAACGGCGCCAGAACCAGCGGTTCGCTGAAGACAATCCGGGCGACCGGCCTGGAAAATCGAATGAATATCAAACCTGTGACCAGGGCCATTCCGAACATCCCCACTATGATCTCCAACGTCGCAATCCAGTGGCCGAACAAGGTTTGCGGATACATGTGCCCGTAACCCACTGTGGCCAGCGTCTCGACGCTGAAGAAAAAAGAATCCGTCCAGGAATTCATGCCCCCAACACATCCCGGACGCAAACGATAGCAGCACGAGAAAACAAGGTTGATTCCCAGATACAGCGCGAAAACGCAGGCGGAGAATTGCGGCCACGTCAAAGTCAGCAGCCAATGGTAGGTGTCGCGCCATTCCCAACGGCTCGTATTGAGCTTGTGAAATTTAATCTGGCCGATGCTGATGGCTTTTGGTTTCATTTTGGTTCCACTGAAATTCTGGCAAATCACTCGTCTGCTCGTTCCGATTTAACACTGTCATCGCCAAAACCCAAAGCAGGAAAAATGCGCGGCTCCCAGGCGCGGGTGAAGTTTCCATTTGGACCCCGGTTTGCGCTTGCAGTGCGCACCCTCTCTCGTCATTGTCCACTCATCAATAAATATGAAAACAAAAACGATGTTTTCAATCCTTGGAGTTCTGGCTCTCGCAATTTCCCAATCATTCAAGGTCCAGGCCGGCGATGCGATTGAGATTTTTGACGGGAAGACGCTGGACGGATGGGAAGGCAATACCAATAACTGGCGGGTGGAGAACGGCTCGATTGTGGCCGGTTGGCTCGAACGCCAGCAACCGCACAACGAGTTTCTGGCGACCACGAGGGAATTCGGGAACTTCGAGCTGCGACTCCAGTACAAGTTGGAAGGAACCAATGGATTTGTGAATGGCGGCGTTCAGTTCTGGTCTAAACGTGTGCCGGACAATTTCGAGGTATCAGGCTACCAGGCCGATCTGGGCGCCGATACGGATGGGAATTTGTACGATGAAAGCCGGCGAAACCGAAATCTCATGGAAGCAAGAAAGGAGACCCGGCAGAAGGTGCTCAGGACGGGCGATTGGAATGACTACCGGATTCGAGCGCAGGGCGCGCACATTGAGCTTTGGCTTAATGGCGTAAAGACTGCCGATTACACCGAGAGTGATGAAGCCATTCCTCGTCGCGGAATCATTGCGCTGCAAATCCACGGCGGGGCGTTTACAAAAGTCCAGTATCGGAAGCTCGTCCTCCAGGAATTGCCCGCCGACAAATAATCCCCTTTCAACACGTCTGGGACCATTTTAAGAGATACGAGTCTGCCCGGTTAGAGGTTCGGGGATGGGACTCGGCGCTACTCCCCTGCCGCTGCCTTCATATTCTTAATCCATTCGTCGGCGTTGCGGCCTTCGGAAAAGGACGCGATCTTGAATCGTCCGATGTCAGTGATGAATGGATCGAGGCGGGCGCGGAAGGCATCCCGCTCTGCCGCGGTCGCATTCGTGCCGGGGACGTGTTTCGCCAGCTCGATATAGCGTATCCCCATGCGAGCCTCCTGCACGCGGCTCTTGATTTCGGCCGTTTCCGCGACGGCCTCGGCATGGTCGAAGAGAGCGCTGGCCGACTTGAGCAACTCCGCGCTGAAGAGCGGGGACGTGGGTCGATCAGAGATGTGCAGGTGGACGTTGGGCTGCTGCAGCCGATCGTGGAACAGCCTAAGATAAGCGTAAATATCGGTGCCGGCCTGGCCGTAGTAGCCATTGGAGAAATCTCGGACCAATTCCCAGACATCCTGATGCGGGTTCCAGAAAAGGCGGGCCATGACCCAGGTGTGCATGGCCTGCAAATCGCAGTTCCCTTGGTAGTCACCCTCACAGAACATTCCGGAGACGCCATTTTCCCGGTAATGGGCCATGTCGGCGCCCATCTCATCCCAGTCGGGATAGGGCTGAATGTAGTGAGAGAAATTGACAACGTAGTGCCAGATATGCAGATGGCCGGGGGCGACCTTATTCCAGGCCAGGAGCGCCTCGTTGGACGTCTTGTTCTGCGGGTCGGTGGCCAGCGGATGCCCGTCGCAGGCGTAGATTGGGGCCATGCAGACCAGCACGTTAGAGGCCGGGGCAATGACGCCGGGCGTCGGGGCCTTTTCGGTGTACTGGTAGGCCAGCGTCTCCACCCAGATCTTCCGGTCCGGCACCGCAGCCTGCACTGCGGCAGCGACCTTGTTCACGAAGTCCAGGAGCGTCCCGCCCGGGGAGCCGAACTTTGCATCGGAGGCGCGGCAGGCGTCGCACTCGCAGTTGCCGTTCCTAGCGTCGTTGGGCGAAAGGCCCAAAGTCAGCTCTTGCGGATTGGCCTTCGCCTCGGCCACCAGGGCGTCCACCACCAGCTTGAAGACACCCGGGTTGCTCAGGCAGAGTTGGGAGTCCGGCGAGGATTTTCGTTTGCCGTTGACCAGGCTGAAGTAATCGGGGTGCTCGGCAAAATAGCGATCGGGCGGGACGAGTTCGTAGAAGTTCTCCGCCCCGTTGAAGAGCCGGTTGATGCCGCCCAGGTCGGCCTGGTCGGGCACATTGACGCCGTTCAGCTTGAGATGCGCATCCCATGGGCCATTTCCTAAAACGATCGCCTCATCCGTATTCCGATAGCTGAAGGCCGGCGCCTGATTCTCATTGAGATGCGGAACGCGCACCACCTCTTGGGGCCGCAAGACGGTGGCATCCGGCGCATACCAGCGCGCGCCCAGGTAGTCTTCGAGAAAGGAATAGACGGCATAAAGCGTGCCCCGGTCGTCGTGGCCGGCGAGGTAAACGTCGCGCCGGTCTGTACGAACCACGAAAGCTTCCTCGGTCAAAGTGTCGAGCCGCACCTTCCTGAAGTCCGACGGGAGAAATGGACTGGCGCCCACGAAGATCGCCGGACCGTGGGGCTTCTGGCTCGTGACCGGCAACACCGCGCCCGAGATCTGCTTCAAATCATCTGACAGCTCCTGCGCCGCATGCTTCACCGTCGCGCTGGCATCCGATGCGATGACAATCGTGTACCTGCTCTGGCCATGGTCGGCCAGGACCAGTCCGGCCGCCGAGGCGGATGTGATGAAAAACAACAGAGGCGCAGCAGCCAGCAGCAGGCGCATGAAGAGGTTTCGGTGGCAGGATTTAAACTGATTGCCCGATGGGAATTTGACAAAGCCCCGCCGTGCCGAAACCTCAAACGACAAATCTTCGGATAATGATTTCATATTTCCAATTTCCGCCAACACGCCGCGCAACCTCAAGGATCATTTGGGACTTGCTCGATCCAGACGCCAATGTTCATGTACAGGTTGGTCGAGCTTGGCACGGGCATAAGGGCGCGGACTTCCACGGTCTCCGTGATGCCATTTGTGTCCTGGGATGAGGAGAATTCCTCGACATAATTCGTGCCGCTATTCCATGTTTGTAAGTCCGTTGAAACAAAGACGCCGTATTGGACAACACGCGGCGGGAGCCACCGGGTGTAAGTCAGCGTGAGATGCTGCAATCCGTCATTGGGATCCAACTCCAGGCCCCACGCGTAGGGCGGATTGGTATTGGCCACTTTGGGGTCGAGGTTGAAGGCGTAGGCGGCAAAATTCGGTAGGCCGTCGTTTTCGAAACTCGCGCCCGGGCCTGAAATTTGCGGCTCCGTCAATTGTTCCAGGGTAAAATTCGCGATGCTCCATTCGCCATACGGTGAATCGTGGATGGTGACAGTGGCTTGTCCTGGCCCGTTTACAATGGAGTAGGAAATGTTCGAGACAATGGTCATTATCACCGACTCGTCGCCTTTGATCGAATAATCCAGGATCGGCAGCACGGGGATCGAGACGGAATTCGACCCCGGATCAAACGTCGCCAGATTCGTCAACGCCGCATAGTTCACGCCATTGCTGGACGTGCCGGAGATGGCCAGATAAATCGTCAGTGCATCATTCGTGTCGCCGCCAGTGCGAGTCAAGGTGAAGTCGCCGGGAACGGGTCCCAAATTATAAGCGTCGGATACATCCGCGTAAATGGTCACCTGGGTCGGCGGGGTGGATGTAACCGTGACGAGACTGAACGTGGCGGCCTGGCCGTCGTTGGCCGTAAACTGGAAGGTGTATTGGCCGCCGTTGGTGAAAACAAACGAGTTGCTCAGACTTGCAGGATTCGGGATAGGGACGGTGTTCGTGCCAAAATCCGACCAGGTTGTAGTGACAAAGCCCGGCGGATTGGGGAGGCCATCATCGGTCTCAGTTCCGGTGAGAGTGACCGGGACATCAAATTGCACGATTACATTGGAGCCGGCGTCCACCACGGGAGCGTGATTCGACACCGCCCATCCATAGAGCGCGAGGACTTCATTCGCGTTCAGGGCGCGGCGGAAAAGCCGCACGTCGTCCACTGAACCATTCCATGAACCGGGGCTGCCGGTCCAGCCCTGGCCGACGATAAATTCCGGGCAGTTGGTCAGCAATCCGGCAATCTCGACCATGCCCGCGCGAGGCTGATCAAGCTGGCCGTTGATGTAAAGGGACGGTGCAACCGTGTTGCTCCAGATGAGTATAATGTTTTCCCACTCGAAGGGCCGGATCGAATCGCTCGCGCTGATGTGGTGGACCACGCCGCGGGTGGTGGGGACGGTGACTTCGATCACGTTGGAGTTGGTGCCGCAGGATGCAGTCTGTCGGGCGACCATCGAAAGGGTCTGATTCGTGTAAGTGTCGTCGGCTCCCGCGAAAAAGCCGCCGTCCACGTTTCTCGTTCCCGGTTTTATCCAAAGCGAAAGAGTGAACGCCGGCAGCCCGTCGAGGAAGCTCGTGTTGGAAGCCTGGCGAACGTAATCGTCCCCGCCGTCGAAATTCAGCGCGCCGCCAATGATGCCATTGCTCGTCCACGCTGGCGTGCCCACCAGGACGCCATTATTTCCTGCGCCCGAAATGTCGTTGACGTTGGTTCCGGCGCCTTCGTCAAAGGTCCAATGCAGCAAGTTCGTGCTCGTCAACACATCGGCCGCCACGATGGCCGTGACCTCCGCGGAACCCTGCAAATGCCCGTTGTTGGCCGTGCATTGGAAAACATAGATGCCCGCATTGGTCAGAAAAACACCAGTGTCGGCATTGGTCAATTCGCTGAAGCCGAAGTTGGTCGGGCCGGATAGTTCGGTCCATGCGACCGTGTCCGTTGGGTTGGTATCCGTCACGGTTGCATTTAAAACAAGGCCGGCATTCGTGCCGACGAGATAAGCGACACTTCCGACAGGACTGTCGATCATAACGACTGGCGTTTCAAAACCGCCCGCGTTGTTAATGGTCAGGAACGCATTGCTCGGGGACAGAATCGTATAAGCCGGGTTGGGCACAATCGTCGCGGTCACGGAGGTATCAGGCTCCGCGACCATGTTGTTCGTCGGCGTGACATACAAGTCCATGAAAATGACGCCGCAGTTAAAGTAAATATTCGTAAGGAAGGCCGGATAATCCACTCCGTAGTTGGCGGTGCCTCCGACCGCAATATAGGCCGTGAAAGGGATATAGGGATCGCCCGTGCGCGACAGGCGAAAAACGCCGTTGGTTCCGCTGCCTTCCAGCACATTGGTGACGGTGGAGGAGATGGTCAGCATCGGGTAATTGTCGTCGATCGTCATCGTGGCGGCTGTCGGCGCGCCTAGATTGTAACCAGAGTTTGGGAGCAACGTCAGCGTCACAGTGACGGGGCCTTCCACCTCGCCGGTGAGAAGGGGCAGGATCGGCAGCGTCGCTGTCAATTGCCCGGCGGGAATGGCCACGGAATTAGTGATGAGCGCATAATCAAAACCGTTTCTCGCCGTGCCGCTGATCGTGTAATTAACGGTCACAGGCGCATTGGTGGTGCCAAAGCGGGTGAAGGTAAATTGGCCCGCGACCAGGCCATATTTTGCGGCGTCGAAATCACTGGCTTCGATCCACACATTTTGCTTGTCGCCTTGAACTGTGACCGTGGCCGACGCAGCAGAACCGGCTTGATAAGTTTCACCGACGGTCAGAGACAGCACGACTGTCTGTTCGCCCTCGATGGCTGGGTTGTTAACCGCGACGACCGGGACCGTCACGCTGGCTTGGCCGGCCGGGATGGTCACGGAACTGCCCAGCGCCACATACTGCGTGCCGGGGATGGCCGTGCCGCCAACAGCATAAGAAATGGTCAGCGCGCTGCCGGTCGAACCGGTGCGCGTGATTAAAAATCCGCCATTGCCGCCGCCTTCGACCGCGTAGGGCTGGTTGGTCGAAGTGACGGTGACGACAGGCAGCGGGTTTGAATTGTTATCGCTGATGTTCACGGTCGCGGCGCTGGGCGAGACAATGGCGGCGGCCGTCGCGCTGATGAGCGTCAATACCACCGACTGTCCAACCTCAACGGAGTAATGATCGGAGGGAGTGACCGGCAGATCAACGTAGGTCGCGCCGGCGGGGATCGTCACTGAAGTCCCAAGCGGTTGGTAATCGGTCGGCGCGCTGGCGGTGCCCGTGATCTCGAACGTGACGACCTGGCTGGCCGTGGTCGGCCCAGTGCGCGTGAGGCGGAAGTTGCCCGGCACCGGCCCGGCGCGCGACGCATTCGTCACCGTCGCCGTCACGCTGACCGTCGCCCCGTCGTCGGCCAGAATGGTGTAAGTGTGGACTTTGATCCCGCCCAGCGCGGCGTTTACGGGATTGTAAAGAGCCACTTCGATGGTTTGCGCCGGCTCCGCAACGTTATCATTGACGATCTGCAACGGGATCAGCCCGACTTGGTTGGTGGGCACAATGGTCAGGGTGCCGGCCGGCAGGGAATAGCGGGAGGCGGGCGCGGTGCCGCCGACGACAATGTAATTGACACTCACCGGACTCGAGGACGGGAGGCTCAACGCCACCGCGATGCCGGGCGATTCGGTTTCCGGGTAAGAGGAGGAAGCGAAGCAGAAACTCACTCCCGGCGTTTGGCTCGAGCCGGCGGGGGTAATGTCCACGGTGGCGGCTCCGGGGTCGCCAACATTGTAGCTTTCATTGGTCAGCAGGTTAAGGATGACAGTATTCGTCGCCTCAAAAATCGAATTGAAGAACGGAATGACCTCCAGCGCCACGGAACTTGAGCCATCGGGAATGACCACGGGATTGTCGAGCGTCAAATAGTCAAACCCGCTCTGCGCGGTGCCACTGATGCTGAAATAAACCGTTAAATTGCCGCTGGAATTATTGCGGGAGAGCAAAAACTCGCCAAACGTATCGCCCTGCGCGGAAACGCTGGCGATGGGGGCGCTCAGGGTCACGGTCGGTTTTTCGTTCTGCACGATGGCAATGGTGGCGCTACCCGGCAGGCCGACATCGTAATTGTAATCATTGGTCAGGGTGAGCGTGACGGATTCATCCGGTTCCAGGACCCCGGTATCAATGGCCGTCAACGACACATCCGCCGTCGTGGCGTTGGCCGCGATCGTGACCGTTCCGCTCAACGGCACATATTCCGCCCCTGCGATAGCCGTGCCGCTTACGGTGTAGTTGACAACAAGGGCATCCGTCAAATCCCCGGCGCGCATGACCGTAAATACGCCCGGCGAAGAACTGCTGGCGGGTTCGGCGGTTGGAACGACCGTCACCACGGTGGTGGCATCGTTGACAATCGTAATGGTTGCCGAGGCCGAATCGCCGACACTGTAAGTCCCGCTGGCGGCGATGGTGACGGCGACCGTTGCGTTCGCTGCCACCGAATGGGCATCCAGGGGTTGCAGCGGAATGGCGGTGCTGCTTTGGCCGGCGGCGATGAGTGCGACGCCCGCCAGCGGCGTGTAATCCGTGCCCGGATTCCCGGTGCCTCCAATGGAATAGTTGACGTAAAGATCATGTTGCGTCGAACCGGCCCGCGTGAAGACGAACTCGCCGCTGTCCATTCCGTCCGCTGAAATTTCCGGCGTGCCTGTGGCCACGGTCACGGTTGGCTCGGTGGGCGGGTTGTTGTCGAGAATCGTGATGGTAGCTTCGGCCAGCGGCGCCAGCACGTAAGCCGGACTAACCATATTCGAGTCGTCCACTATGGTGAGTGTGGCCGTTTCCGGACCTGTCACGGCGGAGTCATCAATGGCTTGAAAGGTGAAAGTAAGACTGTTGGACCCCGTCGGAATGATGACGGAATTTCCCGCCAAGCCCGGCGCCAGCGCATACTCCGTGCCGAGTGCGGCCGAGCCGGAGAGATAGAGTTGGACGGTCAAATCATTCGTGGCTTCGCCCGTGCGGGTCAGCGTGAAATAATGAGTCGAACTGTCGTTTTCCCAGACTTCGTTCGTATCCGCCGCGATGCTGACCGCTTGCAGCGCCACTCCGACGAAGTCCGCGTTCGTTACGGCTTCCGTCCCTGGAAGTGGATCTACCCAGTTCGTTGTGGCCGTGAATGTGTAACCGTACTGGATTGCATTCAAAGTGAGGCTCCCGTTGACATTGGCGATGACATAATAGCCGTCGCTGTCGGTGTAACAGCCCTGGAAACCGCCAATGAACGCCGAGCCATTGCCCACCAGGACTCCTTCGAGCGGCTGCCCATTCGTGTCGGTCACGCGACCGGAAATGCGGAATCCGCTCGGTTCGCTCACCGTCACCACCGCGTTCGCACTGGCCTCCCCGCCTTTCATATCGCTCACGACGCAATGCACGACATGGTCGCCCGGCATGGTCCACGTTTTGGCGATCCACGGCAAATTGTTGGTCGAAAAACTAAAGTCATCAAAGGTCCACGAGTAAGCAAGCGAATCGCCATCAAGGTCCGTGGCGGTGGCATGGAAATGCGCCTCGGTGCCCGGCGCGACGTTGGTCTGGTCCACTTCCACCTCCATGAACGGCGCCTGGTTGCCGGGAAACGCGCCCAGATTCACTTGCACGTCCAGGAACGGATCGGTGCCCGTGACTCCGCGCGCCAGCGTCGTGATGTGAACGCCCGCGGCATCGTCGTTGAAGGTGCGGCCGACGACCACTGCCGCGTCATCGCGACTGGTCGGGTCCGAGGTGTCGGGCGAGCCCGGTGTCGTATCAATCAGATGCGAGCCACCGTTGCTGCGCTGCCACGGCGCCCAATCCAGGAGCACTCCGTTTTGCGTCCAGGGGTTGCCCGTGAACAGGTTGCGAAATTCCAGCCAGTAATTGCGCATAAAATCCTTCCGCACGATGGCCGCATAAAATCTCCCCGCCACGCGCGCCGGATCATCCATCGGATAAATGCGATAGACGCCGTTGGTGGTGACCAACTGCACGGCATCGGTCTTGAGCCAGTCCAATGCGTTCTTGTGGGCGGCGTTGAACTGTTGGATGCCGCCGCCGGCGCTTCCCATCGTGTCGTAAATATTGCCGTACTCCAGGTTCGTCCCCGGCCCAACCGAGCTGAAGTTGGAAGTCGTGTTCCATAAATTTGCGTGCCAGAGCCCGTAATTATGGCCCAACTCATGCGCGGTCACACCCGGCCCCATAGACTGCAACCAGACCCCCTTGCCTCCCACGTAAGCCAGGCCGCCGAAGGTGTATCCGGGAACCCCCGTGAACGCGACAATGTCCCGGTCGAAATCGGCGGTGTCGTAGCCGGCCTGAAGCGCCGCCGCGCGGGCGTCCGCCAGGAGAAGCGTCGGATCAGGTGTGTAATACGCTTTGACTTGCGGCACCGTCACCACCGGCGTCACCGTCGGGTCCATCGAAGTCAAATTGTAGGATTGGGCCGTGTAATAATTATTGACTTGAAGCATCGCCTGGTACGCGTCCGCCTCGGAAATCGGCTCGGTCAAATCGTCCGGAAAATTGACCCGTATATACAGAACGGTCTTTTGACCTTGGGTCCACGCATCGTTAATGGTCGCGGAACCGGACAGCGTGGTGGTATCGCCGGAAGGGGCCGTCGGTCCGTCTTCCGCCTGCGCCCAGTGCTGATTGACCAGGGCGTAATGGTTGTCACCGCAAAAGCACAATATACCCCCGCCGCTCTCCGCATAGACCGGCTGCTGGCGCGAATTGGCCGATTGGCCGGACACACTGCAAATTTCATCAACCGGATACCTGTGTTGGGTTGACAGCGCGGAGGCCTCGTCGAGACCGATTTTGCGGAGTGGCTCGGCCTGGACGGCCATTTGGCCGGAGATCGCGATGCCGTGCAGCGGAATGCCGGTTTTGCAAGGCTGAGCCAGCCGCCGGCCATAGACAAACGCCTGATAAGTCTTGCCACCTAATTGCACGTTCCGAATGACGGTGGTGGTTCCTTGCGCAAAATCCGTTCCCACGGCAACGTTAAAATCGCCGCGGCCGTCTAATTGCTCCTCGAATAAGGCAGTGACCTGCGGTGGGAGTTTTTGCCGCCAGGCAAAAGGCGCGGCTTGCGCCAAAGCGCGGGCCGGGTCCGTTTGGATCAAATTCAGCATCTTCGCCCGTCGCTTCAACGCCAGCCTCTTACCCTCATCGAGGTTCGACAACCCATTGGTGAACCCCCCGGCCCAGGCGGCGAATTCTTCAATCGCCGTCACTTTAGGGATCGGTTTCGTGGCAAGCCCCGCGGTGGTGTTAACAGACGGAGGGGTGGCGATGACGTTCGCTTTTGGTGGAGATAGTTGAGGTTTTGTTATCGCGACCTTCCCCGGAACAGAAGCTGGAACTGGAGTTGAAACCGGATTAGAGAACGATGGTCCCGACCGGCGAGAGAAGAGACTCGCCAGCGCCAATACGCAAAAAACCAACATCAAAATAAGCGAGCGTTTCAAACGAAACCCGATACCTGAAGCGCTTCAGGCCGAGGCCTAAGACGTTACCATTTCCAAAGGCTTAAGCAAGCCATAAATACGTCATAAAGTCGGGTTGGGCGCATCTCAATTTTTGTGAAGGACCGATTCGGTGGGGGACATGCTACCGGCGGACCAAGGGGTGATGTAGCGTAGCCGTCCTCGGCTGCGAGTTCGGTCACTCTCGCCCCGCGAATGCTTGAGCGGGGAGAGCCGGAGAGAGGGGCCATTCATTCTGAAAATTCATTCGCCAAACTTGAGCAACCCTCCGACAAAACCGGAAAATTTCCCAAGGATTAAAATGTAGTTGTATTCCCAGTTATATGTGGTATTGTATCCGCATGTAAGGCGCTCCGGCGCTCGTTCTTTGAAATTTGGGCAAGCGGGTCAGCGGCAAGCGGCCAGTCAGATAATCGCCGACGCCCCGGTTTTGGGTCGATTGGGGCCGAAGGCGAAACTCACGCAAGTCGTTGATTTCCATGATAATTCCGGAAAGTTTCGCGCTTTTCGTTGACTTGAATGGGTCGGACGTCATTCCAACCGATCCGCCAACATCAAAAGATCGCGAAGTGCTCCCGAACAGCCGCCGATGTGGTGTGTCCATCGTTGGTCGTCAATCCGGGCGTATCCGGGCGCGGCCAATCGCACTCAATCATACCTAATCAAGTTATAATCCTGATTTTCCTGTCTTTCTCCGCGTGCTTGGCGGCCTCTGCGCGATCCCATTCTTTTCGCGCAAAGGCCGCAGCGGAGGCAAAGGAAAAAGCGCGGTTTCGCGGTCGGGAGAAATTCCACTTAAAAGCGCGCATCGGGGCTCTGAAGTGTTCCGAGGTAAACTTGCGCTAAATTGCGCTAAATTGCGCTTGCGAAATTTTTGCGTTCTTTGGCTGCCGCGCACCCCGCCCTGGCTTTCCCCGGGCTGGGGAGGAGGGAAGGCCAAGGGGCGGTGCCCAACGACAAGTCATGTATAAGAAGTGAAACTTTGCTCGCACCGCCTGAAATTTTGCTCGCACCCCCACAAGCCATAAATACGCCAGAAAGTCCGGTCTCGCCCCGGCATCGACGTCGGGAGTTCACTTGCGAAGTTTGCGCAGGCTTTGCGCAGTCCAGCGCAACCTTTGCGCTTCCCAAGAGCGCGCGCACCGACAGAAAGTGGGCTTTTCCCTCGTGGAGCTAAGTATCCGCTCATTGGCACGCCAGTTGCATGTGTTTGGATGATGATGAACAACGGCACATACAAACAGTGCGCGAAAGAGGATCCGACTATGACCACGACCATACTAAATTATCCGGGTTTCCAAACTTTGCCAAAAGGAGTTAAACAAATGCTCCTGGCTTCGGAGTCATACTTTTTTGACCTTTCCGCCCCTGGCTGTTCGGCAAAAAACTACTTGACTCAGGCAGTGGAGGCTACCCGGCGCTTGACAAACTTTCGGACACATCCATGGCTCACGCCGCGCTTCTCATTCGATGGATCGTTGTGCCCGCATGGACGGAGCGAACCAGCATGGCGTGCCGGTCGCGGACGAATGATGATCGGCGATCTTTGCGAGGCGATTTGAACAGTTCAACCCGAACCATAACCGAGCACTTCTCGTGCGTGCAACAGCAATATGGCTTTCGACGATACTCTTGATAATCCTAACGGCCATTCTCCTCATACCTAGGCGCCAAAGCGGAAACGGACAGGTTCCGTCTGCCACCACTCAAATTGCCGCATTTGGGAAAGCGTTTGATTTATTTCGGATGGACACCGGATATTTTCCGCCCGGAACTAATGGCCTAATTGATTTAGTGCAAAGACCGCCTAACACAACTAATTGGCGCGGGCCTTACATCGATCGCATGCCAAAAGATCCTTGGGGCCATGATTATATTTATGAGTGCCCTGGCCGGCACAATCCGCAAAGCTACGATTTAAGTTCTATGGGAGAAGGGCCAATCGTCGGCGACGACTTTATTTGCAACTGGAAGAAGAACTAAGTGATATTTTCCCCCGCTTGACCGGGCGGCAAATCGGGCTACTTTGCTTGTGGCTTTGACTTTGACTGCGGGGACGGCTTGGGCCGGCTGGCCGACCGCCTTTCCCGTGATTGCTTGTCAAAACTACGTTGTGAAGTTGTCGCCCGTTTTACAGTTGCGGCGGAGCTGGGCAGCCCGCTGGTTCTGGCTTCTGGCCGTTGCGCTGTCCGCCTCGGCTTGCCTGGCCGATGCTCCTTCGTCCTCCCTAACCGTCACCTTCTCGCGTCCGGCCGTGCCGCGGCCTGATCGCAGAAATACAAAAGACCTGCCCCTTGCTTTCAGCAAGCCGGCGCCCTCTTCGTTGGATGATCTTCGAGTCATTCAGGAACGCGTCTCGGCGGTGGTGGCACAGGTGTCTCCGGCAGTGGTGGCGGTGGAATTGACGAATGAGGACGGCACCGCCAGCGGCAGCGGAGTCGTGATTTCATCCGACGGCCTCGTTCTCACAGCCGGGCATGTGGGCGAACGAGCGAACCATCCTGTGACTTTTACTTTTCCCGATGGCAGGACCGCCAAAGGCAAAACCCTTGGCGTCGATGATGAGGCTGACACGGGTTTGATGCGCATTACCGATCCCGGTCCATGGCCGCATGTGAGCGTGGGCGACTTGAAAAATACGCGCCTTGGAGATTGGGCTTTGGCACTCGGCCATCCCGGCGGCTTTGATGCCAAGCGTTCGCTGGTCGTGCGGCTGGGGCGCATCATTCGCCTCATGCCCGGCGTGGTGCAGACCGATTGCACCATTTTTCCAGGCGATTCCGGCGGGCCGCTTTTCGACATGTATGGACGCGTCATTGGGATTCACACGGCCATTGCCAGTTCCACCGCGGAGAATTTTCATGTGGCCATTACGGAATTTTTCGATACCTGGAATGATTTGATCGGCCCGCCCGAGAGGTTGCCTGCTTATTGCGGCCTGACCGTGGCGGATGATGCCGACGGCTGCCGCCTGGCGAAGGTGGAAAAGAACAGTCCGGCCGCCAAAAAGGGTCTGCGAGAGGGCGACTATTTGCTCACGGTGGACGGACGGCGGATCAATGCTTCCGCCGCATTCGAGCGTTGGCTGGCTGAGAGCGGACCCGGCGAGACCTTGCAATTGGAAGTAAAACGTGGTGACAAAACTTTCACCGTGCCGATCAAGCTTCAATCGCCACCGCGCGATGCCAAATGAAATGAAAACGAACGTTTTGCTAATCCTCATGACGGCGTGCCTGACGCAAGTGGCGTCGGCCCAGGATGAAGAGGATTTTCCGGCTTTGCCGCGCGCCCGTTTTCGCAGCGGTCAACAGGTGCTCGACGCGTTCGCGCCAATTTCTGCGAAGACGAGCAATTCCATCGTTGAGGTTAACGTGAACGAGGACACGGTGGCGCTGGGCGCGGTGGTTGATGCCACGGGCCTGGTTCTGACCAAAGCCAGCGAGATTAGGAAAGGCAAACTGACGTGCTGGCTGGCCAGCGGCAAGGAAGTCGAGGCCAAGCTGCTCGCGTTTGATGACGATAACGACGTGGCGTTGATTCGGGTTAAAGCCGACGGCCTGAAGCCAATTCAATGGGCCACCAACAAGATTGCGGAGGGACAATGGGCCGTGACGCAGGGTCTGGCCAATACTCCGCAAGCCGTCGGCGTCATCAGCACAATGCCACATAGAATTCGGGCTCAGCGCGCAATCATCGGCGTCCAATGGTCACGATTTACAAAACGCCCCACCGTAGGAGAGTTGGTGCCTGGCTACGGCGCTGAAGAGGCCGGGGTCAAACCTGGGGACGTTATTTTAGCGGTCGATGGCACGACCGTTACCGACCCCCGCCAAGTGGTGGAAATTTTGAGAGATTTTCGCGACGGTCAAACCGTGCAGATGCGTTTTGAACGGAACGAAAAAGAATTCGAAGCAAACATTAAATTGACAGCACCCAAACCTGATGATCCATTGCATTTCGCCATTGCGGAAGACCGCGACGAGCGGGTGAACGGCGATGTCAGCATGCGCTACGAAGGTTTCGAACAGGCCTTAGAACACGATACTGTCCTGGAACCCTGGCAATGCGGAGGTCCATTGGTGAATTTAGACGGCCAAGCCATTGGATTGAATATCGCCCGAGCCAACCGTTTCGCCACTTACGCCCTGCCCGCGCCGCTGGCCCAGCAGATACTGGCCAGCCTTAGGAAAAAAGCTGAGCATCCCCCAAGCGATGACCGATGATTTTGCCAGCCTGCGGGCAGCCCATGACCGGCTAAAACTGCTCTACCAGGTCGGCAACGTCATCCATTCGACTCTCGATCCAGAGAAGGCGCTGCAACTCATTATTCAAGAAGCGGTCCGTCTGATGCGCGCCTCCAGCGGCTCCCTTGCGCTGATCAATCCCAATAACGGCTTCCTGGAAATTCACGCTTCGGCGGGCTTGCCCTCCAATGTCCGGAACGTGAAGCTTCGTGTTGGCCAGGGTGTAACGGGATGGGTCGCGCGCACAGGCAAACCCGCCCGGGTAGGCGACGTCCGCGAAGATCATCGTTATGTCATGCTGCATCAGGATGTTCTCTCGGAACTGGCTGTGCCGCTGGAAGTCATGGGCGAGGTGCGCGGTGTCCTCAACGTGGATTCCTGCAATGCCAATGCCTTTAGCCAGAGCGACCAGGAATTGTTGGAGGAATTGGCGGTGCAGGCGGCCAAGGTCATCCACAATACCTGGCTCTTTGAACAATCTCGTCTCAAAGCGCGGCTCCTGGAGACGTTGGTCAGCGTGAGCCGCTCCATCAACTCGGCCCTGCACGTGGACGAGGCGCTGCAACTTATCACGCAGGAAGCCTGCAAATTAATGGATGCCCGCATGTGCTCGCTTCTCATGCTCGATCCGACGGGCGAGTGGCTTGATTTGCGCGCGTCGTTCGGCGCCGGCGCTTCTTATCTGAACAAACCGCGCTTGAGTGCGGATGAAAGTTTCATGGGCATTGTTGTTCGACGCAAAAAGCCGATGCAACTCGAAAACGTGCAAACGTCCGCGCTTTATCAAAACGTGTCCATCGCCCAGCGCGAAGAATTGGTCTCGCTGTTGAGCGCGCCGCTGGTTTTCGCCGGGCAAGCCATCGGCACTCTCAATGTTTATACCGGCGAGCCCCGCAGCTTTTCCAATGAGGAGGTCCACATCCTCACTGCCTTGACGGAGTTGTCCGCCATCGCCATCGAGAAGGCGCGCCTCTACGACCGGGTGGTGGATGTCGAGGAGCAATTGCGTCAAAACGAAAAACTGTCGGCCTTGGGCTTGCTGGCGGCGGAAGTCGCCCATGAAATTCGCAACCCGCTCACGGTCATGAAAATGCTTTACCACTCGTTGCAACTGGAATTCTCGCCCGGCGATCCGCGCGTGCAGGACGACGTCATCCTGCGGGAAAAAATGGAGCACTTGAACAAGATCGTCGAGCAAATCCTGGATTTTGCGCGCAGCGCCGAGCCCAAAATGAGCCAGACCAATCTTAATCAATTGCTCAACGATCTGGCGTTGCTCATCCGGCACAAACTGCGCAATCACCAGATTGAATTTGTGCGCCGCCTTGAGGCAGATTTGCCGGACATCATGGCGGATGGCGCCCAGTTGGCGCAGGCCTTTTTGAATCTGACCCTCAACGCAGTCGAAGCCATGCCGCAAGGAGGGACGCTTACAATTTCGACACGAGCCGTGACGCTGCCGCGCCGGGGACAGAAGCCTTCGCACGTTCTGATCGAATTCCGCGACACCGGCCAGGGAATGCCCGCAGAGCAACGACGCCAGCGCCATTCCATCCTGTTAAGTTCGACAAAACAGAAAGGCACCGGGTTAGGTCTGGCGATTGTAAACCGGGTCGTGGAGACGCACCGCGGGAAAATCCGCATTCTTTCGCGACCCGGCAAAGGCACAGCCATCACCGTGACATTGCCGACGTGAGAGTTGCAAACCGCCAGCCCCGTTAGGGACTCGCGTAGGAAACGGGGACCGTTTGGTTGCGCGCACTTGAGCTGAATAGGGAAGGCAGCGCCGACGCGGCCGCGCTGGGATTGGTGCTGCCCATCCAATTAGCCAGGTGCAGAGGCTCGAGCGGAGTCACTTCGCTGGCCAAGGCCGCATCCGAGACGTCATTACGCCATCCGAAACCGGGCTGGGTCTGAGTCGATAGCGTGGACTGAGTCTGAACGGAAGAAACAACGCTAAAACCCAAGGCTCCAAAGGCGGCCAAGGCAAAACTATAGGCAAAAGCCGGTCGGAATGTGAAGCCAGCGACGATTTTTTCCCAAAAACTCGGTTCGTTTCTTTCATGCTCGAGCCGATAGGCTATTTGGTTCGCAAGCCGGTCAAAATACCTTGGAGGCGGCTGTTCATGCCGCTTGAGCGCCATCAATTTACGCAACCCTTCAAAATTCTCGGAATCTGAATTCATACTGCGAAACTGCTACTTCAAATAATCTGACAAATATGCCTGCAACTGCTGCCGCGCATAGAAGAGGCGTGACCGAACAGTCCCGACGTTGCAATCCATGATCTTGCCAATCTCCTCGTGGGAGAGCCCCTGAACATCATGCAGCGTCACAACCATTCTATGGTGTTCTGACAGTTTTTGCATGGCAGCGTTCAACTTTTCCTGCAATTCGGCCAGGTTCAGGTCCCGCCGGGGCGTCCGTTCCGATGTCAGGGCGACCAAATCCGGGTCATTTTCCGCGTTAAAATCAACGTCGTTAAGGCTGATTTGGACCCGGTTCTTGCGCTGTTTGAGGAAATTGATCGTTTTGTTAACGGCAATCCTGTAAATCCAGGTATAGAAGCTCGAATCCCCTTTAAACGACTTCAATGCTCGAAAGGCTTTTATGAACGTCTCCTGGGCCAAATCGTTGGCGTCATCGTGGTTGGAGGTCATGTGATAGACCGTGGCGTAGATCCGCTCCTGGTAGCGGCGCACCAATACGTCATAGGCGCGCGTGTCTTCCCTTTGGGCGCGGCGGACTAGTGTAATATCGTCTAACTCCTCGCCATCAACGGTCTCGGGAACGTCCGGCGCTGCCGGGCGGTCGATCGTTTTTTCAATTTCGGGCTTCGTAAGCAGCATTGGCTCCTCACAGCGGAGTAATTAATTTTATTACGGCCTGCCTAGAATACAACCCCTAATGCTTCAGTTTGTTCCGCAAGAAATTCAGTGAGTCCAGCCAGCCCCGAACGCCCTTTCCCGGAAGGCAATGCCCTGAGCGCTTCACGCGCAGCCAAAAGATATTGCTGGATGACCGAACGGGATTCGGCAAAGGCGTCGTATTTTACCATCAGTTCCACCACCCCCGCCAAATAGGCGGGCTCCCAATCGGCCAGCCAATGCCGCAATCGCTCCTGGTCCCGGGCTTCGGCCCGATCTCGCACAATGATAATCGGCAGTGTCATTTTCCCGTTGGCCAGGTCCGCGCCCAGCGTTTTGCCGGCTGTCACTTCTGAACCGAGCACATCCAGGCAATCGTCATACAACTGGTAAGCCGTCCCCAGGGCCATGCCATACTTGCGCAACCCATTGCGCCGCGCGTCGGAAGTCTCGCTGACAAATCCACCCAAATCACACGACAAAGCGAATAATTCGCCGGTCTTCATGCCCAGCATTTTAAAATAATGTCCGCGCTCGATGTCAAAATCTCCGCGCGACCGGCTTTGCAGAATTTCACCGGCACAGACGGTATTGGCCGCGCCCGCCGCCGCCCGGCAGACTTCGGGTGTCGGAAAAGAAGCGGCCAATTTGAGGGCGTGCGCAAAAAGACAATCTCCCAGCAGGACCGAAGTTTCATTGCCCCAGTTGGCTGCCAGCGTCAGACGGCCGCGCCTTAACCGCGCCTCGTCAATGACGTCGTCATGAACCAGCGTCGCCAGGTGGATCATTTCGATAATGACGGCCACCGTCTTGTGGGCTTCCCGAATCGTCCCGACCGCTTCCCCGCTGAGGCAGACCAGCATTGGGCGAAGCTGTTTGCCCTGGGCAGTTAGGGCGTATTGCGCCAAGGCCGCGATTTGCGGTTCGAACCCTTCCGTTTGCGCCGCCAATTGACCGGCCACGCTTTGCAAAAACGGCTCCGCCGCGTCCGCGAGTTGTTTCCAACCGGAGGCCGGCGGGGTCGATGGTCCGATGGAAACGGCAACTCGACTGGTTTCAGCAGCCAACATGCCTATCAACTTAAGAGTCCAAGCCAAGCAAGTCAAACTGCAAGTCCAGTGATTCGCTACGCCACGTGGTTTTAACAAATATGCCCTTGCAAGCCGAGGCGCGCGCTTCTACGTTTAATCAGGTGTTCAGCCACAAACGATGATTGAACTGATCCAATTTTATTGGAGTCCGTTCTGCCTGGTGCAGCGGCGAATCCTGGAATATTCAGGGGCCCCTTTCAAAATTACTGAGATTCCGAACACGGACCGCTCTCTCGTGTGGCGCCTGACGCGCCAGCGATATTACGGCGTTCCCATCGTGCGTGATGGCCGCACTGTCGTTTTTGAAACGAATGACGATTCCCAAGTCATCGCCAAATATATTGATAGCAAGCTGCAATTGAATCTGTTCCCCAAGGATTTGCGTGGCGTGGACCGCATTTTATGGCGATTCATCGAGGACCAGATCGAAGGAGCATGCTTCCGTCTCAATGACATTTATTGGCAGGAGTTCCTGCCCAAGTCTGAGCAAATGGCCTTTGTGCGCCACAAGGAGAGAAAATTCGGTCGCGGATGCCTGGACCAGTGGCGTCATCAGCAAACGCATTGGCTGGATGAGTTGACGCAAAAGCTGACGCCTTTTGAGTGCATGCTGGCCGAGCGCCAGTTTTTGTTGCGGGGGCAGCCGCATTTCATTGATTTCGACCTCTGGGGAATGCTCGCGTGCTTCCTCAATTCAGGTCATTACAAAATGCCGACCGTTCACACCTGCTTGAAGGAATGGTACGAGCGCATGGCGAACTTAAAGAAAGCCGACTTCCCTAGTGAAAAATTATATTCTTGACACCAATGTTCTCCTCCACGACCCCAATTCCATCCTGGCTTTCAAGGGCAACAATGTCCTGATTCCCATTGAAGTGATCGAGGAGATCGACCGCTTCAAACGTGAATCATCCGAGTTAGGCCAGAACGCACGCAATGTTTCGCGCACCCTCGATGCCTTGCGCGCCAAAGGCCATCTCAACAAAGGCGTCAAGCTGGAAAACGGCGGCATCTTGCGAATCATTTTCCACGAGACCAATGGCCAGAACGGTTCGCCCTTCGGCAATAACACCGTGGACAGCCGCATCGTGGGCCTGTCGCTGGCCATTCATAAAGCCGAACCCAAAGTGCCGGCCATTCTGGTGACCAAGGACATCAACTTGCGCATCAAGGCCGACACGCTCGGGTTGTCGGCTGAAGATTATGAAACGGATCGTGTATTATTGACAGAGCTTTACACGGGCATGATCGAAATCACCGTCTCGGCCGAAAAGATGTCCCGCTTCCGGGTCGAGGGAGAATTGGACTTGAACGGCCACGGAACCTATTACCCCAATGAGTATTGCACGCTGATCGAAGAGACCAACACCAAACGCACCGCTCTGACCAAAGTCGATCCCAGCGGGAAGAAAGTGGTTCCCATTCTGGATTGCCGCGAGGGCGTTTGGGGCATTAAGCCGCGCAACCGCGAGCAACATTTCGCTTTCGACGCCTTGCTGGACGACCGGATCAAACTGGTCACGCTTATGGGCAAAGCCGGCACCGGCAAAACTTTAATGGCCATGGCCGCCGGTCTAAAAAGGACGGTGCTCGACCGCGAATTCCGCCGCCTGGTCGTCGCACGCCCCACGGTTTCGATGGGACGCGAACTGGGCTTCCTGCCGGGATCCCTGGAGGAGAAGTTGAGTCCCTGGATGCAGCCGATCCACGATGCGCTCGAATTGCTGAGCGATTTGAACATGGGCTCCGACCATCGGCGCAGCACCGATTTGATGAGGTCGGGCACAATTGTGGTTGAAGCCTTGAGTTACATTCGCGGGCGGAGCATCGCCCATCAGTTCATGGTCATTGATGAGGCGCAGAACCTGACTCCGTTGGAAGTCAAGACTATTATCACGCGCGTCGGGCAAGGCACGAAAATCATTTTCACGGGCGACCCATATCAAATTGATAATCCGTATGTGGATTCGTCCTCCAACGGGTTCAACTACATCATCAGCAAATTCCGCGACCAACCGATTTCGGCCCACATCGAGCTGCAAAAAGGCGAGCGTTCGGAATTGGCCGAGCTGGCGGCCAATATTTTGTGATCGTCCCGTGGCAAGGACTCATGACCGTCGCGCGGGCGGGCCATGGGTCTCTTACACGAACTGCATTCCCGTGAGTGATGCGTCGGCTCTTTCGTCGTGGCGGGAACAGGTGCGCTGCCTCAATCAGGCTGAGGGACTGACGTGGCGCCTGCAATGTTTTGTATTTATTTACGCGGCGGCGGCCATCGCCATTCGGGCGCCGGACATGTTGCTCAATCCGCAGTTTTACGCCGAGGGCGGAACGTGGTACGAAGAGGCGTATAATCTGGGCTGGGCCCACACTCTGTTTATTCCAGCAGGCGGCTATTATCTTGGGATTTTTCCCCGACTCGTCACCGCACTGAGTTTGCTCCTCCCGTTGCGCCTCGCGCCCTTGTTTACGAACCTGTGCGGGATCGCCGTGCAGGCGCTGCCGGTTTCAATCTTATTGTCATCTCGTTGTTCCCGTTGGGGCCCGCTCTCCGCGCGACTGTTGATGGCCGCCGTTTATGTTGCCTTGCCGAATGCCGGGGAAATACACGTCGTTCTCGCGAATGCGCAATGGCATCTTTGCCTGGCAGCGTGCCTGCTCCTTCTGGCGAATCCTCCCGTGCATGGCCGATGGAAAGCATTCGACATAGCCGTATTGCTTCTGTGCGGGTTGACCGGACCGTTTTGTCTGTTGCTGGTGCCGATGGCCGCGATTTTTTGGTGGAAGCGACGGCAGACTTGGTCAGCGGTTGTTTGCGGCTTGCTGGCGCTGACCTCCATTTTGGAAGCATGGCAACTGCTTCGCGGCGGTTGGCACAATCGCAGTCACACGTCTCTGGGCGCGACACCCTCGCTGTTCGCCAAAATTCTGGCCGGCCAGGTTTATCTCGGAGCCTTCATCGGCCAAAACGATTTTGCCAATCGGAGTAGCGTTCTTTCCGCGACCATTGTTTTTTTGCTTGGCACAGGTCTCGTGTGCTGGTGCCTGTTCCATGCAGGATGGGAGTTGCGGCTTTTTATCATTTTCAGCGCGATGCTCCTGGCCGCCGCTCTGAGAAGCCCGCTGGCCGGCGGATTACAAGCGCAATGGGATTTCCTGGCCACCAGCACCGGTGGCCGCTACTGGTTTTTTCCGATGCTGGCCGTATTGTGGTCGATGATCTGGCTCGCGACTCAGTCAAAGTCCAAGCCATCCCGAATCATAGGAGTCGTTTGTTTGCCCGCAGTGCTTTGCGGCGAAGTGCGTGATTGGAAGTATCCTCCGTTTGCCGACCAACACTTTTCGCAATACGTCAGGAAATTTGATGCCGCCCCATTTGGAACGGCCGTTACCATCCCGGTTTGTCCCGACGGCTGTAAAATGCGGCTCATCAAAAAGTCGTAAGACCGCCCGAGCTTGCGATAGCATGGAAAATGAGCATTTCGGATTTTCATTTTTCTCAAGACTGCTAAGGTGAACCTTACCTATGGCACAGAAATATAAATTTTGCTTCGGTCCCTGGAACATCAGCGAAGGAACCGACCCGTACGGGCCCCCCACCCGTCCGCCCCAATCCTTCGATTGGAAACTCGCCGCCATGCGCAAGCTTGGTTTCCATGCCATGATGTTCCACGACGACGACGTTGTGCCCGACATCGACACCAAATCGCCGGAGCAAATCCGGCGCGAAAGCAAAGATGTAAAGAAGAAGTTAGACGATGCGGGGCTGGTGGCGGAGATGGTGGCCCCGCGCCTTTGGTTTGCCCCGGAGACTATTGATGGCGCTTACACCAGCAATAACCCCGCTCACCGCCAATACGCCGTTGACCGTTCCCTGCGCTGCATCGAGATTGCCAAAATTCTCGGCACCGATGTCGTCGTCCTCTGGCTCGCGCGCGAAGGGACTTACATGCGTGAGTCCAAAAGCGGACGGCGCAGCATCGAATTGCTCGTCACGGCTTTCGACAAATTATTGTCTGCGGACAAGAAGGTCCGCCTGGCCATCGAACCCAAGCCGAACGAGCCCATGGATCACGCTTATTTACCGACAATCGGCCACGCCCTGGCCGTGGCGCAGTTGACGCGCGATCCCAAACGGGTTGGCTGCGTCATCGAATCTGCGCACGCGATTTTGGCCGGGCTTGATCCGGCGGATGAAATTGATTTCGCCATGAGCTTCGGCAAACTCTGGTCTTTGCACTTGAACGACCAGAACGGATTAAAATTCGACCAGGATAAACCGTTCGGCAGCGCGAATCTTCGCGTGGCTTTCAATCAAGTTCGCGCGCTCGAGCGCAACCACTACGGGCGCGATGGACAATTCGTCTGCTTCGATGTGCATCCTTTCCGAACGACCAGGCCGGAACATTGGCTGGGTCATTTGGAAAACAGCCGCCGCACCTTTTTGCGCCTGGTCGAAAAGTCGCGCACTTTCGATGAAAAGAAAGCGCGGGGGTTAATCGCCGACCGCGATTATCAGGCGCTCGACCAATTGGTTTTGGACCACCTGCTCGGGCGGTGAGTTGCTATTCCTTCGGCCCTGACGGCTTCTTTGGTTCAGAGTCGAGAAACTGCAACCGCCCAAACGCGGCCGGATCGAATTTCACCTTGCCAAAGTCCGGACTGGAACATTCGACCCCGTTCGGGCGCCACGCCAGCAGTTCAAAAGTGATTCCGCCACCCTGAACGAATGTGGCGTGAGTATTGACAGTGGAAGCCGGCGCCGCTTCACCTTGGAAATGGGCAAACTCAATGGCGCTGGCGTTTACCAACGGGATATTCGTCGGGCCGCCGATGGTGAGCAGCGAAATGTTCCCCTCGCTAATGGACTCCACCGCGCCGCTTATTTTAGCGCCAGATTCCAGAAAGATCACGTCGTGCGAGGGATCCGGAACTTCGGCGGAAGCGTCGTCCAGCACACCGTTCCATTTGGAAACGCGAAGATTGCTGATTTTGATCGCGGCCAGGCCAGTGCTATTATTGACAAATCGGAGGCCGGTTCCCTGGCCAATAAAACCGACCGGATCGATCCAGTTTTTGATCAGGGCGCCGTCCAGAAAAAGCGCAATTTGGCGGTCCTGCTTGCTGACGCGGAGATCGACATGCACGCGTTCCTTCTGGGTCAGCGATTGCACAATCAGCGGATCGCCCAGGTAACGGTTGGGGGATTCTTTCCGAATCGCCTGCATGGTGACAAAGAGAGTGTTGGCGAAGCGCAGACTGTAAAAACCGCCAAAGTCCGGTCCGGTTTCCTTTTCGTTTAGAAGGATGGGTTGCAGGGAATCCGTGTAAAGCGCCACGGCCAGGCTCAGTGGCCCTTTCCAAGCCAGATCAAATTGAATCTGCGACCGATCGGGCAATTTTACGTCGCGAGCGATGGAGGCGGCCTTGTCGGAATAGAAAGCCCCGTTGCGATAGCTCCACTCGCCGGATTCGCCCACGGGCACGGCCTTGACCGCGCTGCCCAGCGTCCAGCCATCGATGCCCGTCGGACCGTCAAAGAGCATCGGCGTGCGCGGATTAAACGCGAGCGTTTGCAGAGCGTGCCGGGGAATCTTCAATTTGCCCGCATACCACGTATCGAAAACCAACGAATCGCGATCGCAACCAACGAGATTTCCCGCCAGAGCGTCGCCATTGGCCAGCCACAGTTTGCAAGAGGAGTTCGTGCCGGCGGCGGTCAGCGCGCGCGGAGAAAAATCAATCTGCGCCACGTTCTGCGGCTTGAAGTCAATCGGCCCGGACGCATCGGCGTGCTGCCATCGGATCACGTTGCCCGGATCAATTTCGAGCAATTGTCCGTAGAGCACGTCGCCGTCGCGGAAGGAAAGGCAATCGGTGTGCTCCTTGGCGTGACCGGCCACTGCGCAAAGAGCTAACAAGCCCGCTACCAGCGCTATTCGATAAAGCCTATTCATCCAATCCTTCAAACTGCTTGTTCTCGCTGATGATCGATTCCTCCCTGGGGCGGTTGAGGTTAAAATCGATCTGCCGGATGGCGTTGGGCTGAAACGCCAAAGTGCCGAAAATGGCACTTTGGCCCGAAACGACGTTGTTGTCCCATTTCTGCAATTGGAACGAAACGCTGCCGCCTCCCGGGAAATGAGCGCGCACCTGCCACGGCCCGCCTTGCTCAGGAGATGGCATTTGTGCGGTGGCAAATTGGACCTCTGTCACCCGGTCCAGCGGAATGTCCAGAACAGTACCGGATAGATTCAACTTCGCCTTTCCGTCCTGGATGGCTTCAATGTTTCCGCCAGCGCGGTCGTTGTTTACAAAATAAATGGCGTCATTCGTGGTCGAACCATCGAATGTTTCAGGCTCCGACCGCCCCTGCCACTGGCTGATTTTGAGATGGCTTAACTTGAGGTCGCCGTTGGCGAACATATTCGCCTGCTGCACGAACATGACACCCGTTCCGGCGCCCTGGAAGTTGCAATCTTTCCAGGTCTTGACCAGGACATGATTGATAAAAACAGACGCGGTCCCATCAGATTTGTCGCATTCGATTGCCACATGCATCCGGTTCTTCCCGTTAATTTCAGAAATCGCCACTCCCGGCACATTGAAAGGAATGCCCGTATTATTCTGGGATGACCGGAGATTCACTCTATTGGGAGTCAAATCAACCACGCACGAGCCTCCGTTTACCTCGATGCGATCCATCACATCGCAATAAATCGCGACCCCAAGCGAGAAAGTCCCATTCCACGAAAGATCGAATTCCACGGTGGCAGAATTGGTCAGGTTCAAGTCTCGTCCGAGCGAACCCTGGCCGCTGCCAATAAAGGCCCCGTCTCGAAAGCTCCAGCTCTTGGGCGAGTTATTGATGACCAGCCAGCCGCCGTCGTTGTATGGCCCTTCATACATGACCGAGTATTGAGCTGAGAGGAAAGTAATTGATCGCAAGGCCGCGCGCGGGATGACCATCGAACCGCCGAACCATGTATTGAATCCCACCTTCTCATTATCCAGGGATGTAATGGCGCCGTATAAATCGTCCCCATTGCTGAACCACAGGTGGCAAGTCGGTTTCAAGCTCATGGAATTGCCATGAGCCAAGCGGATGGAATCGAGATGGTCCGGGCGAAAATGAATTGGGCTTTTTGCTTCCGGACTGGTCCAGGTCAGCCCGTGTTCCACGTCCATGCGCATCATTTCCCCGTGCAAAGCCGAGCCATCGACGAATTCGACCACGTCGTTGCTCGGTTCGGGCATCATTTCCGGCGCGCTCGGTGTATTGACCGATCGCATAATCAAGTTCGGCTGCGCGTTCTGGAAAAATTGACCGTTCAACCAGATTTGGCCGCCGTTATTCTGAATGACCTGTCCGGCCGCAGCCAGCGGCAGCCAGGAGCAGCACAGCACGCAAAGCCGGAAGACCTTATCTTTCATAGATCGGCAAATAGCGGTAATTGAGCGCCAGCGACAAGAGCGATCCGGCCGTGGCAAAGGTCGGGCCAAGCTGTCCGTCCCAATTGCCCTCGCTGCTTTGGGTCGCGCGCAAAGATGCGATATTATCGCGGTTCCAGGTTTGCCAAAGCGCGGGCGAGCCATGGAAATAGGCCTGGGAAACGTAATAAAGAAAGTACTGGGGATAGTTCGCATCCGGCCGAGACGTTTTCAAATAGGCAAAAGCTGCCTTAAAGGCGGCGGAATTTTTTTCTTTGGCCAGCGCCAGAACCACGCATCCGATGGCCGTGCGTGTGGCGTTAGGCGCGGTGGGCGAAATGTAACCGATCCCGCCATCGGGGGTCTGACACGAAAGAAAAAAGTTAATGCCGTTCTGAATGGCGCGTTCGGGAACGGGAATGCCGGCGTTGCGCGCGGCCAGGAGCGCCACCATCTGCGCCCCGCTCACGGTAGTGTCCGCATCCTTGGATTCCGGCGAATAACGCCAGGCGTGGAAGCCATTCTGTTCCTGCGAGCTGACAATCAGCCGGACCGCCTTTTGCAAAGCCGGGCCCAGTCGCGGATCGTCCACCGCGCCATAAGATTCCGCCAGGGCCAGGGTCGAAAATCCGTGATTATACATGGAGGTGCCGATCATGCCGGTGGCAGGGTCCATGTGCTTCAAAACATAGTCCAACCCGTGATGAATCGTCGCGCTGTAAGGGCCTAGATTAGGATCGTCGCCGTGAGCCAGCAGGCTGATGACCGCCAGCGAAGTGACGGCCGGCTCGCCGTTAAGCGGTTCATCGGGCCAATTCCCCTCTTTGGTTTGCGTGCGGGCCAGGGATTGCATGCCGCGCACATACATTTTGTCCACGTCAGCAGCCACAACTCCAGCCGAACCGGTGTACAACTGCTGGGCGGGCGCGCCGGCGGCCCACAGAGCAAACGTCAAATATAATAATTGGCCCTTACTCCTTGGATTGTTCAAGGCCATGATAATAATTCTCCAACGCATCGCGAAATTCGGCCGGCGCATTTTGAATCACCCCCGCTGCCTGGTTGACAGAGCGGTTGCCGGCGCCTTTGCCAGCCGCATTGCCGGAAAGCGATCCGCCCGCGCCATTGGCCGAACCTCCCGGGCTGTTCATCCCGCGGTTGGGCTGGACGGCAAAAGCCTTGCCCTTGCCCGAACTGCGCGCCATCTGCATTAAAAATTGCATTTCCTCCGCCGTGCTGGCGCTCTCGCCGGGAGCGGATTTGGGGCTCGCACGTTGGGCTTGCTCGTTGATGAGATTGATCAAATCCGAAAGTGTATCCACGGTCTTGCCTTCCGCGTTGTCGGCCGGTTTGCCAGTTTCGGGCTGCCGCAGGACACTAGAGACTTCTTTCATCGCGCCGGAGGCGTCGGCAAACGCCGTTTCAAGCTGCGGCAACGGCGCTTTTTCGTGAATGACATCAAGATCGCCAGACATTTTTTCCTGGTCTTGGGCCAGCGTGCCGACTCGCCGATTGTAACTGTCCGCCGTGCCCTTGTCCTGGTCCAGAATGCCCGTCTGGTCCCGCAAATTGAGTTCGTTTCCGCGCAGCCGGATCAACGCGATCAATTGCTCGGTCAAATCATTCTGTTGCTGGCCTTTGCCGGACCCGGAACTATTGCTGGAACTCTTTGGCTCCAACTTCTCGGCCCATTTTTGGAAACGCTCGAACCATTGGCCTAAATTTTGCGAAGCCTGAATGCCAATATTATCTTCGATCAATCCGCCCAGCCGGTCCAATTCATCCGCCGCATGAATGTCTTTCATTTCCTTGCTCACTTCGCCATAGGTCGGCTTTTGTGTGCGCTCGAAGAAGCGGCTGATTTCGCTTTGCAGGGTGAAAGTCTGTTTTTGGGCGTCAGACTGATTGCGAACTAGGCTGTGCTCGAATAGTTTCATTTTTTCGGGCAGATCGCGCGCCAGCAGGCCAATCGTGTTGGAGGCGGATTCGAAGAGTTGCGCGCCAATGTCCTTTTCCTCGCCGCCGACCTTGCGCAAACGTTGCGCCAGCGTGAGCGCCTGCAGATTGTCCAGGTGCTGATTCGCTTTTCCTTCCATTTGTTCAAGCTCCTTGAGAATGTCTTCGGCCTTTTGCTGCGCGTCGGCCATGTCCTGGGATTGCGACTCCTTGCTGGAACTTTGCTGGGCCGATTGCATGGCCTTGGCGGCATCGGGCATCTTCTGTTGCGACATTTGGCTCCATTGCTGCATCGACTTGCTCCATTGCCGGATCGTTTCCTCCTTGAAAAGCGGGTTTTTCATGGCCTCGCTCACGGAGCGTTCGCCTTCCTTGGCCAATTCGTCCAGCCGGGTGGCGTTCTGCATTTGGTCATCCTTGGTTTGACCCAGCCGGGATGATTTTTCCGCCGGAGCCATTTTCTCCGATTCCTTGACCTCGGCCAAGCCGGTCACGATTTTTTCCTGCAGCCGCGTGACCTCTTCCACTTGGGTCAGCAATGCTTCCAACTGTTGCCGCACCAGTTCGGCGTGCTCTTCCGGACTCAGCACCCGGATGCGGTAAACCGCCGTCCGGCTGCGTTCACGGCCAGGGAAAAAGTCTCGGGCAAACCCCTGCATTTCCACCGTCGAATCGATCGGAATGCCATACATGGACGGACTCCATGAAAAAGTTTTTTCGGCTTCTTTAACAGTCGAAGAGGCGGTTTGGGTCTTGAGTTCTGAAATCGCGAGATCCGTCGGTGGAGAATCCGCCGTCATTTCCCAGGACAATCCAAAATCGCGCACGCCGAAATCGTCTTGCGCCTGTTCGCGGATGCTCAGCACATCGGAATTGAGAACGGCAATTTCGCGCGGCATGTCCACAATTTCCGGCGCGGCTGGCGCGTCGGGCTGCATTTGCACCGAGAGACGCAATGGCGCGGCGTTGCTCAATCCAAGCTGGTCGCGCCAGTTAAAGGTGTATTCGGCGCTGGTCTCAGGCCTGGTCTGGCCGGTGGCGAAACTGTCACCGCTGACTTCGAGCGGCGCCGGGTCCTCCTCGCCGCTCTGCATCACGGCTGAGGACAAGGGGCGGCTGACCTTGCCGCGAAAAGCAATCTTGCTGCCTTCGACCGCCAACAGCGAGCCGTTCTGCAAAACCTGGTTCTGCGCCGGATGACGCAAGTATTCGGGCGGTTGAACCTGGGCGGCCAGCTCCTGCAAGGACGGACGATAAGTAGGCAGCACCTTCACGTCGGCCCGCGCGTCGCCGACCCGCACTTCTAAAATCCCATTTTCAACTTTACCCGGAACTTTTAGCCGGACTTGGCCGTCCTCAACGGCGCTTTCGATGGTCGGCTGTCGCGGCCACAGCCCAAAGGCGTGCCCAGGCTTCCAAAAAGAACGGTAATGAACGGTAGCCGCAATATTGAATGGTTCGCCGTGCGGCACAATCAATTCCTTGGGCAACCCGTCCAAAGTGACCAGCGTGTAACGGTTGATGTTCGCCGTCGGCAGACTCCAGCGAAGGAGAGCGTTCCAGCCTGATTGCGGAAGCACAACGAAGAGCAACGCCAGACAGGCCGCCACGGCAACCACTGCCGAAGCGGTTTTACGCGCCGGCCGCGTGTTGACGCTTTGAGTAAAATCGTAACCCTTGGCTTCGTCGGCAACCTGGTAAATGGCCGCGTGATAAAGCGCGGGCGAAAAATTGGCGTTATGCTGTTCTTCGTTGGCCAATTCGACAATGCCGAGCAAGCGGTCACCAAGGCGGCGATATTTCTTTTGCACCAAATTCGCCAACGCCCTCAGATCGCGGCGTTGCCAAATCCATCGCCGTGCCCGGAAAACCACGGAGCCGGCGGCGCCTGCCAATCCGCAAACGCACAAGGTCAATCGCAGCCACGTCGGAGTGTTCCAGAAGCGGTCCGAGACGAAGACCGCGAGAAACGAAACCATCAGCGCGCCCGCCGCGCCGCAAACGGCCACCGTCGTTTCGACACGCCAGAGGCGGCGTTCCACTTCAGCGAACTGCTGGCGCAGGGCCTCCGGCAGCGTCACGGACAATCTATCATCATTCTGGGCCATTCGATATTGCGGCTACGCTAATTTGCCCTCACCGCCGCCTGTAGTCCAAAGAAAAAGACGCGGTCCGTGTGTTCAACTCAACAGCTACGCAGGGTTCTGGTGTGGTGGTTATACCTAATAGCGAAGGATGGGGTCGTGCCATAATAATCTGCGAACTGAATGAATAACAGTGATCATCTTGGGAGAAATGCCATGGCGAACAGCAAAGATGTTGTGGTCACCGGGGTCTCTACTGGAATTGGTTGGGGAACCACAAAGGTGCTTGTTGCAAAGGGATTTCGCGTGTTCGGTTCTGTGCGCAAGCAGGCTGACGCCGATCGTTTGCAAAAAGAGTTCGGGAACGGCTTCGTGCCTCTCCTGATGGACATTACGGACGCCGACGCTGTGCATCAAGCTTCCCAGAAGGTCGGCTCCATGATAGGCGACAGGAATCTGGCTGGCCTGGTAAACAATGCAGGAATTGTGGTGAGTGGTCCATTGCTTTATTTGAGGCCCAGCGAATACAGGCGTCAATTGGACGTCAACATGGTCTCCCCGCTTGTCGTCATCCAAGCCTTCGCTCCACTTTTGGGAACGGATAAGAAGAGGCAGGGTCCACTCGGCCGCATCGTGAACATCAGCTCCACCGGTGCAAAAGTTGCCATCCCGCTTCTCGGCGCTTATAGCTCCTCCAAATCTGGTCTGGAAGGAATGTCGGACGCGCTGCGGCGAGAACTGATGTTATTTGGCATCGACGTCGTGATCATTGAACCGGGCACCGTGAACACGGCGATGTATGACAAGGGCGAAAAAGAAGATTTGAGTGAGTTCAAGCAGACCGAGTATTGGGAGGCGGTGCAGAACTTCCAGAAGTTCATCGTCACCGAAGCACGCAATAACGGCTTGTCCCCTGAGCGTCTGGGCGAAGCCGTCCACGTGGCACTCAGCGCGGCGAAACCGAAGGCGCGCTACGCGGTCGTTCCGCAACGCTTCAAGAACTGGACTCTGCCCAGACTTCTTCCTGCGAGGATGCTCGACGCCCAACTCGCAAAGCTGCTCGGACTCACAAAGCCGCAGCCAGCCTCGAACGGCGGGTTCTCGCATCTCATGACAAGGCGAACTGAATGAATGCCAGACCACTTTTGCCACCACATTAGCGCCCCATCGCCAGCATTGGTCCAACCGAGGAAGTCTCGTCATTTTTCTAGGACTGACCCTTGCCCGGTTGATTTTGTCACTCCTGCGATCTATTGCGGCGTCGGCATGACGCCGGAAATATTGGCCGAGGTCCGGTCCCGCATCCAAAGCCAATCTTTCATATCGTTGGCATTGGCCACGGGGGTTCGGTCCCCTTTCTTGGGTTTCGGACTCATCCAGTGATGAGAGTCGGAATGGCCATCGGCAAACGCGAAGCCGCATCCTCCATCGTGATACGTGCCCGGCGTGTCAATCCATTGCGGGATTTCCATTCCAAAGCCAAAGGCGGCGTCGTTGAGATAATTGACATCTTCATCGACCAATACCCAAAGCCCCGATGGTCCCGGCGACTGGATGGACGACATCTTGCCATAAGTGATCCAAGGTTTTTCGGCGAGGTGAGAATGCTCGTCATTGAGCCACGGACCGTTCACGGGCAGGCTCGGCACACCGGAATGGCCCGGAAATGGCTGGCCTATGGCCTCCGGTCGGGAAGCAAATCCAGGGCAAATAGTCCCAACGGCCTGATTCATGGAAAATGTTCTGGCGGCCGGAACGGATTTTCCAATCAAACTCGGATCGCTGCCTTGGTATAATCCAATTCGAAGGTCGGCCGGACAATGAAATACCGACACAACCCCGTGAAGATAGGTTGCGAGCAAACTGCGTGTCTGGTCCGCAAGAATGTCGGGATTGAACTCAGCCGGTTGCCCCTTGCCGGCGGCGCCCGAACACCAATTATGGCCGGGAATGGTATTCGCATCATCCGGATTGGGAGGGAAAAGATCGCGGTAATCGGAGGTGTACATGGTCATGGCCGTCATCATTTGCTTGCCGTTGTCCAGGCAATAAGTCTGCTGGGCCTTGACTTTTCCTTTTGACAGAACCGGCAAAAGCAGCGCCGCCAAAATGCCCAGCACGGCGATGACCACCAGCATTTCGGTCAATGTGAATCCGGCCTTCTTCCCGCCTGCTGAGGATACGAAATGATGAGCATTCACAACGTTATGTGTTGGAAGTGCGCAGACTGGCCTTGAGTTCGAGGGTGACTGCATCCCAAATCTTGATGGTGAAGTCGTTTCGGGAGACCGTGGCAATGCGCTTTCCGTCAGGGGCGAATGAAAGGCCAAAGGCTTCGTTGGGGTGCGCCTGGATTGAGTTTATCACCTGCCCCGTCTCCGGATTCCAAAGCGCCAGACGACCGTCGTCAAGGACTGTGGCCACGGTTTTTCCATCCGGTGAAAACGCCACCTTGTAGAATCTGGCCGTGGCGACGATCTCCTGCTTGATCGCTCCCGTTCGTGTTTCCCAAATCCGCAAGGTTCTGAGCGCGCCTGTCGCGAAACTAAGTCCATCGGGCGCAAACGCGACGCATTCAGCCGCGGAATCACCGGTCGCCGAGCCCTCGGAGGTTTGCAGGGTCACAGGATCGCCTTGGTCCTTGAGACTAAATACAATGGCTTTTCCGCTTTGCGTCGTCCCGATCATGATGCTTTGGTCAGGCGAAATTGCGACGTCGAGAAATTTTTCATTCGGCGCCGTAAAAAGATGTTGTTCCTTGCCACTGTTGTCCCACAAGTCAATTGTCCCGTCGAGAGTGGCGCCTGCAATCAAACTGCCATCCGCGGAAATGGCGACGGCGTTTACGGCGGTCGAGGGCGGAGATAACGACTGCACAACGTTATTTTCCCCAAGGCTGACCAACTTCGCGAGTCCGGCGAAATCGCCTATGGCCACAAATTTTCCATCGGGTGACCAAGCCGCGCTGCGAACCGAGCCCAGTTGCCGAAGGACATGTTTCTTCCCGGTGGCCATGTCCCAAAAAATCAATTCGCCGGGAGTCGGAGGGCGGGAAACGCCGGAATCGCCGCCATAGGCAATGACCGATTGGCTGTTTGGGGCGAAGGTGACACCCCACAATTGCACGGAGATCGCCGGGGATCGCTTGTGGCAGGATACCAGTAAAATCACGAAGACGGCCAGAATCCCAAACAAGACCAACACCGCACGAATGCCCCATCCCAGAGGCGGTTTGCGGAAAGACTTTGGAATTTTGCCCGCCATGCTTCGCCTTTGTGTAATTTATGGTAACCGTTGCTTCCCCAATATCAAGCAACTCCGTCACTGGCCCAAGCTTCCTGTTACTATGTCAAATTCAATTGACTTTGACAACCCCTCAATCAACAAAGATGCGTGACCAAAATCCGCTCGACGGCGCCTCTGATTCTCTCTCTCGTCATCGCCGCGGCAACCCTGTTTCCGGCCCGGTCCACCATTCCCGGCCTGCATGGCGACGAAGCGTGGGTTGGGCTTCGCGCGCACGATATTCTTCGCGGGGCGCGGCCCATTGTCGGCATGAACAACTATACGGGACCGGTCCATCAATACCTGGTGGCCATTCTCTTTCATTTTTTTGGATGTTCGGTGGGTATTTTGCGGCTCGTCACGCCTCTCGTTGCTTTGCCGACGATCATTCTTTTTCACCGGGTGATCGAACGGCTTTTCAATCTCTCCATTGCCAATTCCTCGGTTCTCCTCCTGGTCTCTGCGCCGTTTTTTACCGGTTACGGAAGATTGGCCAATGAAGTCTTCGCCTTAAACCCATTTCTGGCTGTCACTGCAATTTTCCTTATTTTGGAGGCGGCGGGGAAGTCGCTAATTCTTTCCAACATTCTGTTATGCCTGTCGGGCATTTGCATGGGTCTTGGAATTTGGAATCATGCCATATTCGCCGCGTTTCCGCCGGCTCTGCTCCTGGCAGCCCTCGTGCGCCGCGGAATCACGCTGTTTCGCGGCCCGGAGCTTTATTCCTCCATACTTGGACTCGTCTTGGTGCTTGGGTTGCGAATCTCTCTTGGCTCCGCCCAGGACATCGCATTGAATGCCACCCTCCACGTTGCAATCCTCCGTCGTTTGACCGAATGGCCGTCGTTGCTCCTGCAATTGGCCCACGGCGACATTCTCTACCAAAGGTTCGCCGGCCAGGTGATTTGGAAAACGCCAAACCTCGTCCTCATAATCTTGATCGCCGCGCTCGTCGCGCGATTCACCAACAAACGGCGTGATCCGCTCCAGCTTAACCGATTTGGAATGGCGACACTCGTCTTCGCGGTCGCTTTATTTCTGGGCACGCTTTTGCTTTGTCCCTCCAACTCCGATCGATATTTCTTGCTGGTCCTTTACCTGGTGCCTCTGCTGCTGGCCTTTGGCCTCGCTGAGATATTCCAGATTTCCAGTCTTCGGCCCTTGGCTCCATTTATATTCGCCATGCTCATTTTCGTGCAGCTTGGCCGCACGGGCGTCAATTATTTTTACTCCCAGGCCACCACCGGCGGCCGCCCTTCTTCTTTTTTCCTGGGAAGTCAGGAGGAGACGAGCAACCACTTCCTGCGGACCGATTTGTTATATCAAGAATTGGCATCGCAAAGTGCCAAAACCATCCATGCCGAATCGCTCCTGGCCTGGCCGCTCGAATTTTATGATTTGGATAACCATTGTTTTACCAATGTTGTCACTGAGGATTTAACCCCCACCAAGCCGGCCACGCGGATTCACTCGGCCGACACACTCGCGGTCCTTTATGCTGATAGAATCCGCCAAATCGGCCCGGGTCAGTTTCGAGATTTCAAAATCCTTTCGCAGGATTCCCGTTTTATCATCATGGTTCCGAATTTACCGCCACGTTAATCCGCAATTTTTAGAATGTGCTGTATGGCTCAGTCCGGCTGCTGCGCTCCCGATACGTCCCCGTCCCAACGACATGGGAATGGGCAGGTCCACGCCCAGAGGATTGATGACAATTTAGAATTAAGCAGCAACCAGATGAGGCTCCAACCGAAATCCCAGCTCACGCAGAAGGGCGTGATAATCTCCAATTCGGGAAACAAAAGAGCCGACCCGGCTTGCGCTCAAATCGGACAAGACGCCGACCAACAAACGGCCCTCCGCCTCCGGGAAGTCCTCCTCGACTAACGCAGCGTCCGCCCACTTTACCAATTCCTCGTGCGAAACTTCATTGGCCAGGAACCCGGCGATTTTCCGGGCGCAGTCTGCTTTCGTCGTCATAACTTCTGATGGCCTGTGTCGCTGGGGTACTTTTGATGAATTTCCATCAGCTTGCCATCGTCGTCATATATTTCTTGCCACAACCGGACAGTATTTTCAAGCTGGCTTTCCGCATTATAAATGACTTCCTTAAAGAGGATTTGCCATCCCCAATGGCGGCCGGAACGCCGAATCCATTAGCGGCGCCGGCCATCCGGCAATTCCTCCCAGTATTGCCAGTCCCGCTCATTCCTGGATCGCAGCTTGCTCATCGATTGCCAACAAATCTCAAAACTGGCGCCACATGCAAGAAATCTCCCGCCGGTTGCTTCCCTGCCTTTTTGCGTTCTTTGTGTGTCTTTACGGCAATTCGGGAATGGGCTTGCTTCGATAAGACGGACAGTAAAAGCGGGTCACTTTGTTAGTTGTTTTGGAGTTGAAAGTCAACGGGCGAATGGTAACCCAAGGTGCCACGGGCGCGATCGTGGCCTCACTTTGGGCGTTGAACTTTCAGCCGCGAAAGGTAACCTCTCTGCCGACATGTTCGAGCCGAGTGAATTGTTTGACCTGACCCAAACACGGCACGCCGCGCTCTTCGACGGATGCAAGTATGCCTGGGAAGCGCTGGCTAAGATCGCCTCCTACGTCGCCGAAACACGGCCTGAACTGCACAACCGTTGCGAAGGCGCGGCCTATATCGGCGAACATGTTTCCATCGGGGAGGGCACTGTGCTCGAAGACGGCGTGATGATTGTTGGTCCCGCGATCATCGGCCGGAATTGCCAGATCCGCCACAATGCCTACATCCGCCAAAACGTCATCATTGGCGACGATTGCGTCGTAGGCAACGCGACGGAAATTAAGAATTCCGTCCTCTTTAATAAAGCCCAGGCGCCGCATTTTAATTACGTGGGCGATTCGATCCTCGGCTTTAAAGCGCATCTCGGTGCCGGCGTCAAAATTTCCAATTTCAAAGTTTTCCCCGGCAACATCACGGTGGAAATGAACGGCAAACCCTTCGACACTGGACTGCGGAAATTTGGCGCATTGCTGGGCGACCATTGCGAAGTCGGATGCAACGCCGTGCTGAGTCCGGGAAGCATTCTTGGACGGTCGTCGGTCGTCTATCCCAACGTCACCTGGCGCGGCAGCCTGCCGGAGGGAAAGATAGTCAAGAATAAGGCGGCACTGGAGATCGTTTCCCGCCGAGGGCCGGAAAGCTGAGAAAGCAAAGCCCATGATCAGCCTGGTCGAACCTCAAACTGCCGGCAATCCGCCGGGCTTGGTGTCGCAGATCGAGGAGATCTTTTCTCCGACGGGGCTGCTGTCGAAATCGCGCAACTTCGAATATCGCCCGCAACAGCAGGAAATGGCCGTGGCCGTGGCCCATGCGTTGGAAGAGAAAAACAACCTGATTGTCGAGGCCGGCACCGGCGTTGGCAAGAGTCTGGCCTATTTGATCCCGTCCATTCTTTACGCGGCGGCCTGCCGCAAGAAGGCCATTATTTCCACTCACACGATCAATTTGCAGGAGCAACTGATCCAGAAGGACCTGCCGATGCTGGCCCAGATTCTGCCGGTGAAATTCCATTTCACCATGCTCAAAGGCCGCCACAATTATTTGTGTCCGCGGCGGCTCCACAAAGTTCGCCAGCAAGCCGAGCAGCTTTTTACTTCGCCGGACATGCAGGAGCTGCAACGCATTTATGAATGGTCTCAAAAAACAGAGGACGGTAGCCTCTCGGATTTCGAGATCGAACCCGCGCCTAACGTTTGGCAGCAAATCTGTTCGGAACGCGGCTTGTGCAGCCCGAGGCAGTGCGGGCACGGATCGGACTTTGTCAAGAACGGCGGCCAGCCTTGTTTTTATCAGCGCGCGCGCAGCGACATGCTGGCGGCGGATGTTCTGGTGGTCAATCACACGCTCTTTTTCACCTTAATGGGCGGCCAGGAAGAAGAACCGAAGGGTGGCGTGCTGATGAAGAATGACTTTGTCGTTTTCGACGAAGCCCACACCGTCGAACGAGTCGCTTCCAGCCACATCGGCATTGGCGTTTCCAACGCCCAGGTTCGCTACGGCTTGCAACGCCTCTGGAATCCGCACACCAAAAAGGGCCTTCTGGCCGTTTTGCGCCGCGGCAAGGAAAAGCTGGTGGAAGACGCGTTGAGAGAGGTGGACAAGTTTTTCGGCGCGGTTGAGCAGGCGTGCGACAAGATCGCCGCCGCCCGTGAATCCGACCGACCGCCAAGAAGTTGGGCGGAATTGCGGGTGCGCCATTGCGATTTGGTGGAGGACAACGCCACGCTGGCCATCCAGCGCGTGCGCGAAGAGGTCAGCGCGTTGGTAAAAATTGTTGACGACAAGGATACAGCGCAGGAACTGGCCGAATGCAACCGGCGGCTGGAGGAATTGCGCGCACAAATAGCCGTGTTTCTGAGCCAGGGCGCGCCCGGCCATGTCTATTGGGTGGAGCGCACGGGAAAAACGCAGCGCAACCTCGCTCTCCACGCTGCTCCCATCAACGTCGCGGACTTCCTGCGCGAGCGGTTGTTCGGCACGGAAACATCCGTGATTATGACCAGCGCGACTTTGGGCGTCGCCGTTTCAGCAGACACGAGCGCGGCGAAGGCGGCGGCCGCCAAATCGCCGCCGCTGCTTTATTTCGCCCGGCAGGTCGGAGGCGAAGAAGCCAATTTGGTCCAGGCCGGTTCGCCCTTTGATTACGAGAGGCAGATGAAGATTTACGTCGCCGGGAAAATGCCCGATCCGCGCAATGCCGCTTACCAGTCGAGCCTGATTCATTGGATTGAACATTTCGTTCGCTTGACACACGGGAAGGCCTTCGTGCTCTTCACCAATTTCAAGCTCATGCTGGATGTCGGCCATCACATGGAATCGTTTTTCGAGGAATTGGGCGTGGAATGCTTCGTGCAAGGCACCGGCACGCCGCGCTCCCTCATGCTGGAAAAATTTAAACTTGACGTAAATTCGGTCCTCTTTGGCGCGGACAGTTTTTGGCAGGGAGTCGATGTGCCGGGGGAATCGCTTTCCAATGTCATCATTACGCGTCTGCCCTTTGCCGTGCCCGACCATCCCTTGATCGAGGCCCGCCTTGAAGCCATTGAAGCCCGCGGCGGCAATTCCTTCATGGAATTTTCCCTGCCCGAAGCGATTCTGAAATTCCGACAAGGCATCGGCCGATTGATTCGCGCCAAGACCGACACCGGAATCGTGGTCGTTTTAGACAATCGAATTTTGACCAAACGATACGGCCAGGCATTCCTGGCTTCGATTCCACAATGTCCCGTGGAAGTTATATGACTTAATGTATGAGCGGGCGAACGGCCTGGATTCGATAGAATCGATCTTGCGCGTCGGAGTCGGTAAAGCCGCTCGTGGTGCTCGCGCCCGCAGGCGAAACCAATCCGGCGCTGCTATAAGTCCAGTCTGCCAGACCGAGGTTCAAGGCTTCCTGGATATAGTAGTAGCGCGTTGGTTCGCTGCTCCAGGTCAACGTGGCGCTGGTTCCGTCGGGAGCAAAGGTCGCCCCGGTAATTTCGAATAGGCTGGCGCTGCTGTTCGGATTCGTGCCGGCAAGATAGTCTTGACCGATCGTCATCCCTTTGCCGGTGGGATCGGCGTTGGCATCGACATTGGTGGCGCCAAAGTAAGTCAACAGCCACGCGATGGGAAGGCCATCGGGCGCCAGCGCGCCGGGTGCAATGAAGTCCGTCTGAACGTAGGCGGCGGCATTGTCCAGGGAAATCCAGCCGCAGTTGGCGCTCCAGACGAATCCGTTCATCTCGCCCGTGACCATGTTCACCTTCGGCGCGCCCGTGTCTTCGAAATTGACCCATCCTATGTTCGCGCCGTAAGCGTAACCCCGCAAATTGCCCAAGCCATCCTGGTTGACGCCGAAATCGTTCGCGGCAAGGTTCTGATAATCGATGCCGTTGGTGGGCGAGCCGCCGCCCAAATTGATCCAGCCAACAGTCGCGGCATAAATGTAACCGGAACAAACGTATTCGCCGATGACCGCGCCGTTGACGCCGTCAGCATACCAATCCATCCAATCGACGTTGCCACCGTAGGCATATCGATTGACCGGGTCAATGGTCGTTGCGGCCTGGATTGATGAACCAAGTTCAAGAAGAACAGTCGCCCCGATTGCAAGTCTGGCGAGGAACGAAAGCCTGGTATTCATAAATTCCTGGGTTGCCAATCTATACGTCAAAAAGAGAAATTCGCCCATGGATCAGTCGTGCCCAGGCCTGATCCACCGGCACTGCCGCTGATCGCACCGCTCATTGTTGGGAACACAATCGTACCCACAATATTGCCGCTGACGATATAGTAATATTGCGTTGAGGGAGCCCTGACAAAGTTGCGAGTGATGATATTGTCGTTGCCTTCCACAGTGATGCCGAATTGATCGCTGTTGGATAAATTTCCTTCAAGCCGGTTTCCGCTATCGGCAACGTAGATTCCGGCCCCGCCAACAAGCGTATAGCGGCTGTTGGACGCGGTCGTGTTGTCCTTAATCAGGCAGGAGTAACTCACAGAAATGCCATTCTCACCGTTGGCTGTTGCAGTGCAGTTGACGATAGTGCATTCACTGGCCAAAGCAAAACCGTCGAAGTTATTATACCAGGCTGTGCAAGCCGTGACTGTGCAGTCGTTCCCAGTTCCAAATCCATTGTCGTTGGTTGCGCCAGTGCAGGCCGTGATCGTGCAGCCGTTACCCAGGAGAAAACCATTTCGGTCGTTTCCGAAAGCGCTGCAAGACGTTACGGTGCAGCCGTCGCCGGTGGAAATGCCATCATTGCCGCTCATGCTGGCGGTGCAGTTCTGGATGGTGGATCCGTTGCCAGTACTGATGCCCTCGGCGGCGCTACACGACGTGACCACGCAGCCGAGCAGCAGGCAATTGTCGCCTGTGTAAAGGCCGGCCCCGAACTGGCCGAATACATGCAGGTGTTCGAATCGGCTGCTGGCCGTGCCGGCAGCGTAGATGGCGGTGATGGGCCAATTACGAACCGCGCCGTTGCGGATCGTGATCCCAGTGGTGCCGTCGCCCGTCACAATACCGGACTCCGAGCCGGTGATTCCTATCAGCGCAAAGCCATTGAGATCGAGAACGACACCGCTGGCTTGGATGCTAATGCCGTTCATGCTCGCGACCCCGGTGATGTTTGCCGTTAAATAATACGAGCCGGGCACCGTGATGACGAATTGATCGCCTGTGTCGCCTGGTGTGTGCGTGGCGTCCACCGGAATGCGGGGCTCCACCTGATCCAGCGTCTTCATGGTCGGTGCCGGAGGGCCGGGCGGCGTAAGGCTGCCTTGGGCAGAAGCGGTGGAAAGGTGGGCATCGAGGATTGAGAGCACAGCTAGCACAAGGCTGGGACTAAACAAATATTGGGTTTTCATAGTAGAATTCGGTTGGATTGGCTCGCCTCTTTTATAAAAGGGATTAACGGTTAACCCTTCTATTAAAACTTTTTCTGTTAAAAATGCAATGAAAAAATTCCCCCAGGCCAGGCGCATCTAAATCTTCGACTGTGTCAAGAGGAACGTAAACCTGTGTCCGACAGTGATTTAAAGTTTGTAATGAATTTCCCTACACAACGGATTGTCCTGGGCAGCCAGCTATAAATTGAAATCACGGAGACAAAAGATGCAAAAAAGCTTGTCAAGTTGCGCATCATGGCTTATTCTCCAAACTTGGAGTCCCGCAAGAATAGAAAACCGGAAATAACGGATTCCATTTTTTGGTTCTGAGAGAGCGGCTGAATTAACCTGGGGATTTGCAGCCATTTTTTTATTGTATGAATCGGCGATAAATACATGAATTCTCATTCTCGTCGTCAGCGCTTTTTCCTTTCTCCAAAGTTCTCATTCGCGTGGCTGTTGATGGCGTGTTGCATCTCGACTCAGGGAGCGACCATTACCTGGACCAATGCCAGCGGTGGAAGCTGGGGCGCGGCCGCCAACTGGAGTCCCAATCAAGTCCCCGGCATTACAGACACGGCTCTTATCACGGCCAACGGTAATTACACCGTTACTCTCAACGCCAATGCCCAGGTTGCGGCTCTCGCGCTCGGCGGCGTCAGTGGAACTCAGAATCTCACGGTAAGTGCCAGCACTCTTACATTGACCAACGGCGCTACCGTTGGCGTCAACGGCGTTTTGACCTTGGTCTCATCCACGTTTACCGGCCTTTTGACCGTCAGCGGAGCGCTTAATTGGACTAACGGCGGCACCGTTGCCGGGGGGAGTTCCGTGACCATCCTGAGCAACGCAGTGCTGGACATCAGTGGGAGCTTTGGCCTATATCTGTACGGGCCGCTGACCAATGCCGGCACGGTCAACCTGTCTGGTAACACAACCCTATATCTTTACCAGAATACCGTCCAAGACTGGGACGGTAGCATCGTCAACCTGCCGGGCGCCCTTTTCAATGTCCAAAACGACGCATCGATTCAAACCGAGCAAGGCGCCCCGTTTTTCGACAATGAAGGAACCTTCCTCAAATCGGCGGGCGTCAATACCACGTTCGCCGTGACCTTCACCAATTCGGGCGTTGTGGACGTGGCCAGCGGGACGGTCACGCTCAATGACGGCGGAGTAGAGAGCGGCACACTTACCGGAGCAGGCAGCGTCAGTTTGACCGGTGGCACATTGACGCTCAATGGTTTGGCGCCAAACATGATTTTAGCGGGGGCGACGGTTGATAGCGTCAATGCGAGCATCAGCAACTTGACTTGGACCAGCGGCACACTTCAAGGCGCCAACACCATCACCGGGACGGCAAGTTGGACAGGTGGCACGATTGGCAGTGCGAGCAGTCTCACAGTGGCGAGCAATGCGGTGCTGGACATCAGCGGGAGCTTTGGCTTGTATCTGTACGGGCCGCTGACCAATTCGGGCACGGTGAACTGGTCAGGTACGTCAACCCTCTATCTTTACCAGAATACCATCCAAGGCAACGACGGCAGCATCGTCAACCTGCCGGGCGCGCTTTTCAATGTCCAGAACGACGAATCGATTCAAACCGAGGAAGGCGCCCCGTTTTTCGACAATGAAGGAACCTTCCTCAAATCGGCTGGGAACAATACGATGATCAACGTGACCTTTACCAATTCGGGCGTTTTGGACGTGGCCAGCGGGACGGTGACGGTGAATGACGGCGGGGCCGAAAATGGCACAGTCACAGGCACGGGTAGTGTGACCGTGGCGGGCGGCACATGGATATTTAATGGCACGGTCCAAAACCTGGTTATAGCGGGAGGCACGGTCGATGGCGTCAATGCCAGCATCAGCAACTTGACTTGGAGCAATGGCACACTCCAAGGCGCCAACACCGTCACGGGAACGGCGAGTTGGACAGGTGGCACGATCGCCGGGGCGAGCAGTCTTACGGTGGCGAGCAACGCAGTCCTGAACCTCAGTGGGACTTACGCCGTGTTTCTTTACGGGCCGCTGACCAATGCGGGCACGGTCAACTGGTCCGGCACAATAGGCATCGACGTTTACAATTACGCCACCTACACCGGCGGCATCGTCAACCAGGCGGGCGCGCTTTTCAATGTCGAGAACGACGAAACGATTCAAGCCGAAGGAGGCTCCCCCTATTTCGACAATGCCGGAACCTTTCTCAAATCGGCTGGAAACAATACGATGATCCAGTTGATCTTCACCAATTCGGGCGTCATGGACGTAGCCAGCGGGACGGTGACTCTCATTGGCGGTGGAACGGAGAGCGGCACACTTACCGGGGCGGGCAGTGTCAGTGTGACGACTGGCACGCTGACGCTGAATGGTTTGGCGCCAAACCTGATTTTAGCGGGAGGCACGGTCGATGGCGTCAATGCCAGCATCAGCAACTTGACTTGGAGCGGTGGCACACTCCAAGGCGCCAACACCGTCACGGCAACGGCCAGTTGGACCGGTGGCACGATTGCCGGGGCGAGCAGTCTTACGGTGGCGAGCAACGCCGTGCTGGACATCAGTGGGACCTACGCCGTGTTTCTTTACGGGCCGCTGACCAATGCGGGCACGGTCAACTGGTCCGGCACAATAGGCATCGACCTTTACTATTATGCCGCCTACACCGGCAGCATAGTCAACCAGGCGGGCGCGCTTTTCAATGTCCAGAACGGCGAAACGATTCAAGCCGAAGGAGGCTCCCCCTATTTCAACAATGCGGGAACCTTTCTCAAATCGGCGGGGAGCACCACCATGATCCAGCCGATTTTCAACAACACCGGCACAGTGAGTCTTGACATTTACAGCCCGAGCAATTTCGGGCAGATTAATTTTAACGGCAACGTGGCGCTGGCGGGCGTGGCCGCCATCAATTTCATCAGTCCTTACTCTCCATCCACCGGCGATTCTTTTCCTTTGCTGACCTACGGCTCGGAGACCGGAGTCTTTTCCTCCGTCAACGTGCCGCCTCCGGCGTCATGGGAGACGAATTCCATAACTTATGGCTCCACGGCGTTCACGTTGGCGATCGGCAGCATCTACAAGCTGGCGTTCATCGCCGGCCCGGCAGGAACTAATGTCGCGGGAGCCGCTTTCGCGCCTATTGTCGTGCAGGCGCAATACCTCAACGGCAACCCGTTTGCCACTAACGGCGCGCCAATAACGATTGCCATGACCAGCGGCAGCGGAATATTGAGCGGGACAGCAACAGAGAACACCGACGCCACGGGAAAAGCAACGTTCACCAATTTAAGCATCAATTTGGTTGGCCCAAAGACGCTCACGGCATCTTCACCGCCCTGGGTCACACCAACGAGCAACGCCGTTTACATTATTCCGGCAGCAGCGGCCCAATTGCTCCTCACCACTCCGATCACATACCTGCAAAGACAGGGCTTCCCTTTTTCGCCCGCTCCAAAAGTTCAAGTGCTCGATCAATTTGGCAACATAGTCTCAAACTCAACCATTCTGATCACAGCCCAGTCCACTTCACCCGGCGGCGGCTCGTTGAGAGGCACGACCGCCATCAATGCCAACGGGACCAACGGCGTGGCGGCTTTTCCCGGCCTTTATTACAACCTGGGCAATCCTGACTTGGCAGAATCGGCCACTGTGTACTTCACAGCTCCAGGAGTGGCGGCTACGGCCAACAGCCAGATCATGGTCGAATTTGTCAGCGGCTTGCTGACGCTGACCAACGGCAATTCGTCGGTTCTCATTGATCCCAACAGCCAAAACGGGATGTATGAATGGAAAGTCGATGGAGTAAATCAATTGTCACAACACTGGTACTGGCTCCGCCAGGACCCCGCCAAGATTCAATTGTCCTTCGATCAACTCGGCCAGCCGTTGGGATTGGAGTGGACTTCCAGTAATGCGACGCTCAATTACGTGTCCAACGGTTTGACCCTCTCGCTGGAGTATGTGCTGGAAGGTGGCGTCAAAGGAAGTCACATGGCCAGCGTCATCGAATCCATTTCCGTTCAAAATACGACCAATACCAGCCTCGGACTTCACCTTTATGATTACACCGACTTTGATTTGGCCGGAGAATCCGATGGAGATACTGTCACTTTTCCTGCCACCAACATCGTCATGCAGCAGGGCAAAAACATGATTGCGACCCAAATGGCTGAAGGCCAGACACCTTCTTATTGGGAAGGCAGTTGGTACGCGCTGGCCCTCGATACCATTGAAGAAGCGACGCCGGCCGTTCTCGCGGACAGCATCATTCCCAATCAAGCCGGCGACCAGACTTTCGCCTACCAATGGGACTTTTCGTTGCCTGCGGGACAAATGTTTGCGCTCAATTTGACAAACACCATCCAATCGGCCCAGGCGTTATTGGCGATTGCAAGGTCCGGCACGAATGTCATCATTTCCTGGCCCTCCAATAGCGCCGCAGTTCAAAATTTGCAAACCGGCCCGCTGAATGTCGGCGCAACGTGGACGAATCTTCCGGTCTCGCCTTCTTTTTCTAACGGATACTTCGAAGTTACTATTCCCATAACTAACAAAGAGCAGTTCTTTCGCTTGGAACAATAATCCTATGAACCTCACAACCCATAAGATCACCCCTTGGCGCCCGCAAGTGCTTATCTTGCTCTGCGCAGCCTTTGTTTTCGGCCGAGGAACAGCCATGGCAGATCATGACGCCGCCGGCGCATTGAGTTTTTCTCCGCAACCGACCGATGCCGAAATCTTCGCCGCCCGCGTCCTGGACGAACCTCTGGTTCCATTGGACGGAGAGGCGCGCATGAACGAGAACCAGGCCCTGGCCGCCGCGCTCACGGCCTACGCCAACCGGGCTATCTCTGATGATTGCTCCAGCCTCAGCGCCTTTGCGGACGCGTTCCCTAACTCTCGTTGGACCGGGCCTCTTTTGGCTCATCTTGGGACGGAGTATTACAATTACGGCTATTATTCCAAAGCAATGGACGCCTGGGAACGGGCCTGGACTCTCTGCCAGGATGTCCAATCCGGCCCAGCCAAACCGGAAGCAGACCGGGTTTTGGGCGAACTGGCGCGGATGTATTCCAGAATTGGCCGCATGAGTGAGTTGAGAAACTTGCTTCATTCGGTGGAGGGCCGCAATCTAACCGGACCTGGCGCCCCACTCATCCACGCCGCCCAACGCGCCCTGTGGCTGATGAAAAACAGGCCGGGCTTCTGTTTTCGATGCGGACCTCTGGCCTTGGATAGAATCCTGATGCGCACAGCGCCCGCGAAAACGGCAAACCCCGCCTTCGATGATTACAGGTCGCCGACCAATGGTTTTACACTGCCACAAATTGCCGAACTGTCGCGCCGGCTGGACATGAATTATCAAATGGCCTTCCGTTCTCCGGACGCGTCCTTTATCGCGCCGGCAGTCGTTCATTGGAAAGTCGGCCACTTTGCCGCAGTGGTGGAGCAGAGGGGGGATCGCTTTCTCGTTCAAGACTTCACTTTCCGCGGGAGTGTGTGGATGACCGCCCATGCTTTGGAACAGGAGGCCAGCGGTTACTTTTTGGTTCCTCCCGGACCGCTGCCGCAGGGGTGGCGGACCGTTTCATCCGAGGAAGGCCAGTCGGTATCTGGAAAAGGGGAGGATGGCGGAGAGACTCCGCTGGCAAACGCTTCTACGGACAAAAAAGCCGGAGGCAGAGATTGCGGCGGCAATCCTTGCGGCATGACCACCTACACGATGCACGTGCTGCTGGCAAGTCTGACATTGGAGGATACTCCGGTGCGATTTCCCTCCCCTTTCGGCCCACAAGTGGAATTCACAGCCACCTACAACCAAATGGAATCGGGTCAGCCTGCCAATTTCTATTACTCGAACCTGGGCGCCAAGTGGACTTGCGATTGGATCAGCTATATCACCGACAATCCCACCAGTCCCGACGCCGACGTGACCCTCTATGTAGATGGCGGCGGAGAGTATGATTATTCCAGTTTCAATCCCGTCACCGCAACTTATGCGCTGGAACCGATGAGCCAGACAAGCCTCGTCAAGACCAGCGCCAACACCTACGAACTTCAATACAATAACGGTTCGCGCCGGGAGTTTACCCAATCCGACGGCTCGGTGGGTTCCACCCGGCGAATTTTCCTGACACAAATAATCGATGCGGCCGGAAACACCGTGCAGCTCAATTATCAACTTAAGCCGCAAGGGGCCACTAACGCCCTTCTCATTACAAACATTGTTAATGCTATTGGCCAGGCGATGACGCTGTCCTACACCAATGCGGCTTATCCCTTTGCCATCACGGCAGTTTCCGATCCTTTCGGGCGCACGGCTTATTTTGACTACAACGCCAACGGACTGCTGGAACAGATTACCGACGTGCTGGGTTTGACCTCCCAGTACACCTACGGTGCGAACGACTTTGTCACCGCGCTGACCACGCCCTACGGCACCACGACCTTCGCCAGCGGCACGATGGATGGCACTACCAATTTCTATTTGACAGCCACGGACCCCATGGGCGCCACCGAAGCGGTGTTGACCTCGCAAGGGTTGCCGGTGCCGAATACCGTGCCTGCTTCCGAGATGCCGCACGGGGTGTCCACCTTCAACCTTTTCATGGATGCCCGCGATTCCTTTTTTTGGGACAAACGGGCCTTTGCCGAAGGCCCCTGGGACTACAGAACGGCCCACATCTACCATTGGCTTCATTTAAGCCCGCAAGGAATTGACGCCGCCCGTATTCTGGAGAGTGAAAAGGATCCCCTGGAAAGCAGGGTCTGGTACAATTACCCGGGCCAATACACCAATCGTTTTTTCAGTAGTTACTACTTGGATGTCTTGGACGCGGCTTACACCGGGTCGAACTCCGAACCCTCCATCGTCGCCAGAGTGCTGGACGATGGCACCACCCAACTGAGCTCTTTTGGCTACAATGCCCTGGGTAACGTCACCAATTTCACCGATCCGGTTGGGCGCAATTTTTCCTTCATCTACGCCAGCAACAATATCGATTTGCTGCAAACGCTCATGACGCGTAACGGGCAGAGCCAGTTGAGGCAAAGCGCAACCTACAATGCGCAGCACCTGCCGCTCACCATCACGGATGCGGCCGGCCAAACGACAACTATGACGTATGACTCGCGCGGACAGTTCTTGACCATGACCGATCCCAACAACCTTACGGTTACCTATGGCTACAATTCCAACGGGTTTCTAACGTCGATTACCGGGCCGTTGGGCAGTGCGAGCGACCAAATCACCATTACTTATGACGCGTTCAACCGCGTGCAAACGTTCACCGATACCGCGGGTTACACCGTGACTTATGCCTACGACGTTTTTGACCGGCTCGTTTCAAAAACTTATCCGGACGGGACCTCGGAAGAGTTCGTGCACAATCTGCTTGACGTGGTGGCAATCAAAGATCGGCTGGGCCGCTGGGGAACCAACACTTATAATGCGAACCGCCAAATGGTCTCGTCGCTGGACCCGCTCGGGCGCCTGACCCGGTTCGAATGGTGCAAATGCGGCCTGCTCGAAGGCATCATCGATCCGCTGGGGCGGGAAACCAGTTGGACCTATGATATCGAAGGCCGTCAAGTGACGAAGCAATTTCCGGACGGCTCGGTTGAGACCACCACTTATCAACCTGTTTCCGGGCGCGCCAACGGTCTGATTGATGCAAATGGCCAGCAAACTATTGTAGAATACAATTCAGACAACACTCCCAAGAGAATCTCCGTCATCAACAGCACCAACCCTGCGCCGACGGTAACTTTCACTTATGATCCGGACTATAATCGTGTTTCTACCATGCAGGACGGCATTGGCACGACGGTCTATACCTACAATCCGATTACTCCGACTCCCACGCTCGGGGCAGGCCAGCTTCAATCGGTGTCCGGCCCGCTGCCGAACAGCAAGATAACTTATCAGTACGATCGCGTCGGCAGAATCGTGGCTTCCTCGGTCAACGGCGTGAATCAGAGTGTTGCCTACGATGCCTTGGGCCGCATGACCAATATGGTCAACAGCCTCGGTGTATTCCAGTACTCATACTTGAATTCCACCGGGCTTCCGACATTGGTGGCTTATCCGAACGGCCAAACCACCGCTTACACTTACTACGACAATACCGGAGACCAACGGCTGCAGCAGATCCAGAATTTCAAGCCTGACTCATCCCTCTTATCCACCTTCGGTTATGCCTACAATACCGTCGGCGAGGTCACGTCCTGGACCAATGTTTGGGACACATTGCCGACGCGGGTCTGGATGCTGGCCTACGACGCGGCCGATGAACTTGTCGATGCGGTCCGCTCGGATGGTGTCAACCCGCCTAATACCAATGCCTACTCCTACGATTTCGCCGGCAACCGCACCCTGGCCTCCACCAACGGAACCACCAACAGCTTTGCTTACAATGCCCTTAACCAGATCGTCAGCGGCGCGACCGGCTTCTCCAGTGGCGCCACTTATGAATGGGACTCGGCCCATCGCCTCACGGCCATGAATTACGGGTCTAATCGGACTGAGTTTACATACGATGGCTCGGACCACCGCACTCGGATCGTGGAAAAGCAGAACGGAGCGATCGTGGCCGACAATACTTTTCTCTGGTGCGGAGATTCGTTAATGGAAGAACGGGATTCGACCGGGTCGAACGTGATCCGGCGCTTTTTCATGCAGGGGGAATCCATTGTTGGGGCGGGCACAACCAATTTATACTATACACGCGATCATTTGGGAAGCGTGCGCGAGGCCCTGGACGCCGGCGGGACCATGCAGGCCCGCTACGACTACGATCCCTATGGACAGCGGACAATCCTTACAGAGGACATCCCCACCACTTTCGCCTATACGGGGCACTATTTCCATAAGCCATCTGGCCTGTATTTCTCGCCATTTCGCGGCCTGGATCCAACCGCGGGCCGCTGGCTGAATCGAGACCCGCTCGGCGAAATGGGCGGTCTGAATCTGTATGCTTACGTTAATAACGATCCAATCCGAAACGTGGACCCGCTCGGCCTGTGCCCCCATGAAGAGCAAAGGAGTGAATCAAATTGGGAAATCCTTGAATCATTTACCAAGGAGGATTTCTACATAGAGCAAGGCTTTCGTTCTGCGGAGGCGGTCGCTGAACATCTCAAGAACGGTGCCCCGCAATTCACCAAAAAGCTGTTAATAGGCGGCACGTTAAAAGGAGACTTGCACGAACTTTCGCACGAACTGAACCACGGCAGTCAGGCCGCTCCAGCCATCGCCATCGTTGGGGCGATCATTTCAACCGGCTTGGCTGTGAAGGAGGATTGTGAGAACGGCGCCGGAGTGGCTCTTACGGTCAATGATGGCGCGGCCACCATGGCCGCCGACCTTGCTCTCAGCGCCTCGCCCCCGGCCGCATTCCTCAACCTCTGCACGGGCGGTGCCGGCAACGCCGCCATCCACAATGCGTTGGCCGCTCCTGGGACCGCTCTGCGTCTTCTTGGGCGCACTTCCAGCGCCGACCAGGATAATATCAAAAAAATGTACACCCGAAACTGGTTAACTTCCGCTGTATGGAAGCTGGGGGAAAAATTAGCCAACGTGCTTGTGGACGATTATCAGGGAGATTGCCCGTAAAAACAAAAACGGTAATGCGTTGACCCCAATACGTTTATGAAATCGATTCTCCAAAATGGCCGCACAACGCGGACGCTGGCCGGCTGGCTGGGGCTTTTGCTGGTCTGGAACGCGGCCGCACAACCGGCCACTTACACCTATGATCCCGCGGGCAATCCGCTCATGATCCTGGCCAGTAATACCGCCCCGGTGCTGGTCTCCGCGCCGGAAGCAGCCCTGATGGAGTCCAACTCAGTCGCCACCTTTTCGGCGGTGGCCAGCGGGCCCGGTCTTTCCTATCAATGGTTCTCCAATGGCATGGCCATTATCGGCGCCACCGGCGACTCTCTGATTGTGGCCAATCTCCCGCTTATAGGAACCAACCTCGGCAACTTCTCGGTCATCGTCAGCAACGCCTATGGCGCTGTCACCAGCGCCCCCGCCGCGCTTTGGACGGACTCCAAAGGCAATGGCATTCCCGATTGGTGGGAGATGAAGTACTTCGGCAATTTGAACCAACCGGCCCTCGGTGATTATGACGGAGACGGCGTGGACAATTTGGATGAGTATCTGGAAGGCACCGATCCCACCAACCCCAGATCCTTCGACCCCCGATTGACTATACTAACTGCCCATGGCACCGTAACCGTCTCTCCCGATCTGCCTTATTACACCATGGGACAAGTGGTTACCCTGACCGCCGTGCCTGATCCGGGTGAGGAATTTGTCGATTGGGGCGGGGCCGTCACGGGAACCAAACCGGCCATCGCCTTGTTCATGAATACCAATGAATCAGTCACAGCCACTTTCGGTTTTCCGCTGGGCGTGGCCTTGAACAATACCAATTTGGTTTGGAGCACCACCGGTGATGAGTTGTGGTTCGGGCAGGCTGAATTTTCCGAGGACGGTGTCAGCGCGGCACAGAGCGGTCCGATCGTGAGTTTTTATAATACAAATGCAAATACCTTTGTCGGAGATCAAACGTCATTGCTCACCACGTTCTATATCGCACAACCGCAACAACTCAGCTTTTGGTGGGATGTTTCATCCCAACCGCCCGACGGCGTCACCTTCGCCATCAACGGCGTGGTCGTGGCCGCTCTCTCGGGGCAATTTGTGCCGTGGCAGCAGATTCAGACCAACCTGCCCGCCGGTGTTTTCACTCTAACTTGGACTTATTCCAAAGGGCCGGGAAACATTCCCAACGGGATTCCCTATGCGGACGCCGCCTGGGTAGGCGATGTGAGCCTGGCCTCCGCCGTGGCCCTGCCGACGGCGCCGGCATTGGACATTCAGTTGACAGAAAATGGCGTCCTGATTTCCTGGCCGGTGCCTACCTCGACCTTCCGGCTTGAACAGACCCAGGTTTTGGCCCCGGCAAGTTGGGCGGCGGTAACCAACGCGGTCAACCTGGTTGACGGGTTTAACCAGGTCTTGATCGCACCGAACGAGTCCCCGCAATTCTACCGGCTCGCGTATCCATAATTGTTCAAGCCAAGGCGGGATACTGAACATGGCGACCCTAATGGGAATCGAACCCATGCTACCGCCGTGAAAGGGCGGTGTCCTAACCGCTAGACGATAGGGTCGTCAAGAATGGTGGAATATAAGCGCGTTCCTGGCCTTGTCACGACAAAACTGGAGTTCGCGACCGTCCAAGATCGCCGCATAATTAATGCATTATCACCCGGAAAAATCGCGCTTCGTAGTCGGCTGCATTCGTATCGTTTACGTAGAAGGAGGAAACGGTGCTGACAAAGTTGGTCAGGGTCGTCCAATTTTTGGCCAAATTGGTGGAGGCCTGAATGGTGTAATTGGACCCAATGGGACCCAGCAAAAGGAATGTTACATCGGGATCAATTCCGCTGGGGGTAACGGGAACGAAGGTCAAGTAGGGCGCGTTTAGGCTGGCAACGATCAGAGAAAAGACGGATGGCGCGTAATCAAATTCCCAATTCGCTTTTTGCGGCAGAATGAACGCGCCAAAGAGACCGGTTTCTGATCCGTACGTGATCAGGGGGAAAGTGTCGCCCGCTTTGGGAGTGTATCCATCCGCGGTCGCCGCAAGGGTTGTGCTGCTGAAAGAACACGGGCCTGATATTGCCAGTGTTCCAAAGTTGGTGGTGCTGCTGATGCTGAAATTCAAAGTGTCGTTGATAAGCGACGCGCCGCCGTTCAACGTCAGCACCCCGGAGTTGATGTTGATCGTGCCAAAATTAGTCAGGGCCACGGAAAAGGTGCTCGAGGACCAAACGTTCATTTGTCCGGCATTGACAATCGCGCTGGGGGAGCCTTCATTGTAGCTCACGGCATTAGTCACGTTGAGCGTTCCGGTAACCGAGTTACTGAGCAGGGCGCCGTTATACATAAAAATGGGATTTCCGCTCCAACCCATCACCCCCGCGTTGATAATCTGCCCGCTAAACATATTGGCACTGGAAGCCGTCACGCTGCCACCATTGCATTGAACGATGCTATATATCGTTCCACTGGACCAGTTGAAAGGACCGCTGTCCATGATCACCTGGCTCCCGGCCAGAGTGCCGCCGTTCAACGTCACCAGCCCCGGAGCCAGCGTGCCTGTGCCGTCGAAATTGAACGTCCCGCCGCTGACGTTGATCGTGAAGCCACCGACGGTTGTCGTTCCCGTGTAAGTGGCGGTGGCGCCCGAAACGCCCCACGTGCCAGTTAAATTAAGCGCCCCGCCCAAATTAAGCGTGCCGCCGCTTGCGGTGAGATCGCCCGCACCCGCAATGGTGGACCCGTCAAGGCAGGTGAAGGTGCCGCCGCTGGGATTGAATGTGCCACCCGAAGCTACCGTGATGGTGCCGATATTCGCGCCGCCATTCCCAATTTCCAGCACGCCGGAGTTGATGTTGATGGCGTCGAAATTGGTCAGAGCAACGTTGACGGTGCTTGAGGACCAAAAGCTCATCTGTCCGGCATTGACAATCGCGCTGGCGGAGCCTTCATTGAACCACGCGGCATTAGTCACGTTGATCGTTCCGGTAACGGCGTTACTGAGCAGGCAGCCATCATACATAAAAATGGGATTGCCGCTCCAACCCATCGCTCCCGTATTGATAATTTGCCCGCCAAACATATTGACACCCGAAGCCGTCACGCTGCCACCATTGCATTGCAGGGTCGCATTCATTTCTCCACCAGACCAATCGAACTCTCCGCTGTCCACGATCAACTGGCTTCCCCCCAGAGTGCCGCCGCTCATGGTCACCAGGGCTGGCATCAGTGTGCCGGCGGCGTTGAAATTGATCGTCCCTCCGCCGCTGATGTTGATCGGGAACCCGCTCGCGGTGGTCGTCCCCGTGTAAGTGGCCGTGCCACCCGAAAAGCCCCAAGTGCCAGTCAAGTTTAACGCTGCTCCCAGATTAACCGTGCCCCCGCTGACGTTGAGGTCGCCCGCCCCCGCAATGGTGGATCCGTCAAGGCAAGTGAAGGTGCCGCCGCTGGGATTGAAGGTCGCACCCGAAGCTACCGTGATGGCGCCGATATTCGCGCCTCCCCCTCCAAATGCCAGCCTGCCGGCGTTGATGCTAATCGTGCCGAAATTGGTCAGAGGAACGTTGATCGTGCTTGAGGACCAGATGTTCATCTGCCCGGCATTGGCCATCGCGCCGCCGCCGCCTTCATTGTTGCACACAGCATTAGTCACGTCGAGCGTTCCAGTAACGGTGTTGCTAATCAGGGCGCCATCGTACTGGAAAACTGGATTGGCGCTCCAACCCATCACGCCCGCGTTGATGATCTCCCCGCCAAACATGTTGACACCGGATGCCGTCACGTTGCCGCCATTGCATTGCACGATGTCGTCCATCGTCCCCCCGGACCAATTAAAAGGGCCTCCCACCGCGAATGTTCCACCCCCCGCCAGCGTCCCACCTGTCATGGCCAGCGCCGATTGCGCATTGTCGGTCGCACTTCCATTGAGCGTGAATGTCCCGCCCGCAATCGCAAATGTTACCTGTCCGCTGGCTGCTCCCAAGGTCAGTGTATTGACCGATTCACTGTCGTTTACTGTAACGGTGTACGTGCCTGCCGTTGTGATGGTTGCCGTGTCGCTTCCGCCGGGAACGCCGTTTGGAGACCAGTTCGCGGAAATATTCCAATTTCCGCCGCTGGCATTTGTCCAGGAAAAGGTGGCGGCCTTGGCGGCGAGTGTTGCGGTCAGCAAGAAAAATAGGACGCAGGCCTCGAACGGTCCGCGAAAACGGAATGGTTTCATCAATTTTATTGGATGCTCTTTCGGCAAAGAGTTTGTATCAGACTATGGCAGACCCTATCAATCGGAAAATTGTAATTTGACTGTCGTTCGCCTGAACGCCTCATCGGCCCGCCGTGACCTCGCGAAAGGGAGTTGCAGTATGAACCGCTTTGAGCTAAAACGGGAAAGGTTCATTATGAATCTCGACCCGGCAGGTCCGGCACACGCAACGCATCAATGGTCCATCGTGCTTCAAGCGCGGCGGCAGGATACTGCCACAGCTATGGAAGCCTTGGCGCGGCTGTGCCAGACCTATTGGTATCCGTCCTACGCCTATGTCCGCCTGCGCGGCCATTCCCCGCAGGAGGCCAAAGACTTGACGCAGGAATTCTTTTCTCGCCTGCTGCAAAACAAAACACTCGCTTACATGAAGCGGGACTGCGGGAAATTCCGGTCCTTTTTAGTATCGGCCATCAATCATTTTCTGGTGGATGAAACGCGCCAGGGCCGCGCATCCAAGCCGGAAAGACCGGCCGACCTGCCAGGTTCGGAACAACTGTTCGAACAAAACTGGGCCTTGACTGTGGCCGGCGTCGTTTATGATCGGTTGAAGCGGGAATATGAGGAACTGGGCCAGGGCGAATTGTTCGCGGTTTTGAAACATTGCCTGGCCGGCCCGGGCGCGACTGTCTCCTATGCCGAACTATCGGGCCGCCTGAGCATGGCCGAGAGCGCCGTCAAAGCCATGGTGCAGAATCTCCGGCAACGTTATGGCGAAATGTTGCGCGAGGAAATGGCCAACCTGGTCGCCACCCCGGCGGAATTGGAGGAAGAACTCCGCTGCTTCTTCAAGACCGTCGGCGCGGCGTGAGATTCAAGAGTCACAACTCGTCGCCTGGTATCGGAGGCACGTCGGGCACTTTGTCCAGCAATGCGCCAAAATCCGCGGGATTGGCGCGGCGCGCGCGGGTTTCCATATCATCGCGAATGCGCCATGCTTCAACTTGCGAGGACAGAGCAAGCGCAACGATTTGATCCACGCTCACCTTTTCGCGTTCAGCAACTTCTACCGCTAACCGCGCCAGATAATCAGGCACTTTGGCTTCAATGGTCGTCATATTTACGTCCTTAATTCTAACAGAAAATCACGCGGTGTCACGACGCAAATTCCAAGCCGACTGGCTGGCTGTAAATGTCGCACGTTATGGGTAACAAGGTAATCCGCCCTGCTTTCCACTGCCAGATGAACCATCATCTCGTCATCGGCATCATCCAACACGGGCCACCAGCTTGTGCGGAGGCGTCTTTTTTCGCTTCGAGAGCACAGACCATCCAGCAGACGTTCGATTTCCTGGTGAGTATAAGGCAGCAAGGCTTGTTCGCGATGCAATATTTCCTGGTATTCGGTGAGCAGTGTATTGCTCAGAATGAGAATCCATCGGCGCTGGCTCAATAGACGGAGAAGTTGGTGAGACGCGCCAGATCGGGAGCGTAATCCGGCGAGTAGAACGTTGGTGTCCACCACAGCCCTCATTGGCTCGCCTCCTTCACGCTTTTGATTTCCTCCGGCGTCAGGTGGTAGAGGGCGTAATCCGCCGCTACACCGCGCAAGTGGTTGACCCGGATCCCGGAATTATTCGTCGGAATTGGCATGATCCAACGGCATGGTGGAAAAAAACGGAGCGGATTTCAAACTTAATGATCCAACCGATCAGGGCGTGCGATTACTTGACACGGCATGAGACTTGCGCCAAAAGGCGGGTAGAACATTACGTTGTGCGACATGAAGAAAGACACTTTGCAGATCAGTCTTGAACCTGAATTGACCGCGCTGGTCAACCAGGCGGTTCGCCGCACCGGATTAAGCAAGAGCGAGGTTGTGCGCCAGGGCCTGCTCAAGGGGGTGCCCGAAATTGTCCGCGCCTTGAAAGGATCGCCCAAGAGAAGAACTCTGGTGGATGCGCTCCTGGACATGAAGGGTCTGGAGATTCCCGACCGGCGTTGTTAGGCCGGCAGAGAATCGTCTGCCGGCTCCATATTTTGAGATTCTGTCAATTATTTCTTCTTCGCCTTGCCCTTGGCCTTAACCTTGACCTTGGGCTTGCCCTTGGATTTCGATTTTTCTTCCAAGGCGGCTTGGGCCGCGGCCAGGCGGGCAATGGGCACGCGGAACGGCGAGCAACTGACATAACTCAGCCCAGTCCGATGAAAGAACTTCACGCTGGCGGGATCGCCACCATGTTCGCCGCAAATGCCCAGCTTGATCTCCGGCCGGGTCTTCCGCCCTTTTTCGACCGCGATTTTCACCAGGGCCCCCACGCCAATTTGATCGATGGTGGCGAAGGGATTCTGCTTGACGATCTCCTCTTCCTGATAACGCGGCAGGAAATGGCCTGAATCATCCCGGCTCATGCCCAGGCAGGTCTGGGTAAGGTCATTGGTGCCGAAGCTGAAAAACTCGGCATCTTTGGCGATCTCATCCGCCACCAGCGCGCCGCGCGGAATTTCAATCATCGTGCCGACCATATATTTGACTTTGGCCTTCTTTTCCTCCTGCACTTGCTTGGCGGTGCGATGCACCACTTCCAACTGCAACTGCAATTCCTTCGGGAAGCCCACCAGCACGATCATGATCTCCGGCTTGACCGGGATGCCTTCCTTTCGCACTTGGATGGCGGCTTCGATTATGGCGCGGGTTTGCATCTCGGTGATTTCCGGGAAAACAATGCCCAGGCGGCAGCCGCGCAAGCCGAGCATCGGATTGAACTCGTGCAACGCCTCGACGCGCTTGATGATCTTCTCCACCGGGACGCCCATTTTGGCCGCCAAGTCCTTTTGGGCCGCTTCTTCATGGGGCAGAAATTCGTGCAACGGCGGGTCCAGTGTGCGAATGGTCGCGGGCAAGCCCTTGAGCGTGCGGAAGATTCCCGCAAAGTCATCGCGCTGATAGGGCAGAAGTTTGGCCAGCGCCTTTTTGCGATCTTCCAGGTTATCCGCCAGGATCATCTCGCGCATGGCGTCGATGCGATTGCCCTCAAAGAACATGTGTTCGGTGCGGCACAGGCCGATGCCAACCGCTCCGAAAGCGATGGCGTTGGCGACCTGTTCAGGAGAATCGGCATTGGTGCGCACGTGCATGCGAGTCGCCTTGGCGCACCACTTCATCAATTGCGCGTAATTCTGGTAGGAGCGGCTTTCCTGCGCCTGCAAGGTCTTGCCGACCAGCACCTGAATAATTTCCGACGGCGCGGTCTTCAATTCGCCCGCATAAACTTCGCCAGCGGTGCCGTCGATGGAAATAAAATCGCCTTCCTTGAAGGTTTGTCCGGCCACTTCCATCGTGCGCGCGGGGTAATCCACTTGTATCCCGCTGGCGCCGCAGACACAGACCTTGCCCATCTGCCGGGCCACCAACGCCGCATGGGAACTGACTCCGCCGCGGGCCGTCAGGATGCCTTCGGCTGCGATCATGCCGCGTAAATCTTCGGGCGAAGTCTCGATGCGGACCAGCAACACCTTTTCCCCTTTGTGGGCCGCTTCCACGGCGCGATCGGCGTTGAAGTAAATTCGTCCAGTAGCCGCGCCAGGACCGGCGGGCAGACCTTTGGCGATCGTTTTGGCCGCCTTGACCGCCGCGCGATCAAAGACCGGCGCGAGCACCTGATCAAGCTGCTCCGCCGGGACGCGTTGAACGGCTTCTTCCCAGCTAATCAATCCCTCTTTCTCCATTTCGACCGCGAAGCGCACCGCGGCCAGGCCGGTGCGTTTGCCGTTGCGGGTCTGGAGCATGAAGACTTTGCCCTCCTCGATGGTAAACTCGAAGTCCTGCACGTCGCGAAAATGGCTCTCCAAAGTTTGGCGGACTTTTTCCAATTCTTCGGCCGCGTCGCGCATGATCTTGCTCAATTCGGCCACCGGCTTGGGCGTCCGAACGCCTGCGACAACGTCTTCGCCCTGCGCATTGATAAGGAATTCGCCGTAAAAACATTTCTCTCCGCTGGCCGGGTCGCGAGTAAAGGCGACGCCGGAACCCGAATTGTCGCCCGTATTGCCGAAGACCATCGATTGCACGTTGACCGCGGTGCCCCACTCGGTCGGAATGTTGTATTTCCGGCGATAGACCATCGCGCGATCATTCATCCAGGAACCGAAGACCGCGCCGATTGCGCCTTCCAATTGCTTCCAGGGATCAGTCGGAAATTCCTTGCCGGTCTTCTCCTTGATCAGGGCCTTGAAACGCTTCACCAGCTCCTGCAGTCCGGCCGCGTCGATGCGGGTGTCCTCGACATGGCCATCGCCGCCAAATCGCTCCTTCTTCAAGCTTTCAATCACGGTTTCAAAAGGTTCGTGATCTTCGTGGGCCGCTTTTTGAACGCCCATGACCACGTCACCGTACATTTGGATGAACCGGCGGTAGCAATCCCAGGCGAAGCGGGCATTGTTGCTCGCCTTCTCCAAGGCGATCACCGTCTGGTCGTTGAGACCCAGGTTCAGGATGGTGTCCATCATGCCGGGCATCGAATCGCGGGCGCCCGAACGCACGGCCACAAGAAGCGGCCGTTCGACGTCGCCGAACTTCTTGCCCAGGATGTTCTCTGTGTTGGCGATGCCGGCCTTAACTTGCGCCCACAATTGCTTTGGGTAAGTTCTATGGTGGGCGTAATAATAAGTGCAGACTTCGGTGGTAATGGTGAAGCCCGGTGGGACCGGCAGGCCGATGCGGGTCATTTCCGCGAGATTGGCCCCTTTTCCGCCCAATAAAGGCTTCATACCGCCGTGACCGTCAGCCTTTTTGTTGCCAAATAGATAAACGTATTTTTGCGATTTGGAACTCGATGATGTTTTAGCCATAAAATTGTTCTGCCATTGTTGCCCCTTGGGGCGATTCAAATGCAGGCTGACTTTAACAAAGCGCGCCCCACAGTCAAATTCGGTTTGCGAAAATGAGCCTGCCACAAATTGTGATTAAGTATGCGGATTTTGTTTAGCTTAATGAAAACTCGGACCTGGGGCTTGGCCTGCTTGACGTTCCTGCTCACGGCTTGCGACCAGAAAAATTCTCAGCCTGCGAAAACGCAAGTCTTTACGGTAAAAGGCGTTATAAAGGAACTGGAGCCGGACGGCAAAACAGCCATCATCCAGCACGAGGCCATTCCTGGCTACATGCAAGCCATGACGATGCCTTTTGAAGTCAGGGATACCAATTTGCTTCACGGACTGAAAGCGGGCGATACGGTTTCCTTCAAACTGGCCGTGACACCGACCGAAGGATGGATTGCGGACCTAGCCAAGCTCGAATCTGCGGAGCCGCAACCTGTCCCGCCCACATCCATGCCATCGCAATCGACCATGCACGTTTCGCGCGCGCTGGAGCCATTGGACATTGGTGACAGGCTGCCGGATTATCATTTCACCAATGAATTGGGCCAGGCGGTTGATCTGCGGCAGTTCAAGGGGCAAGTGCTGGCATTCACCTTCTTTTTCACAAGCTGCCCCTTCCCCGAGTTTTGCCCCCGCATGACCAGCAACTTCGGCCAGGCCGAGCACGAATTGGAATCGATGACCAACGCGCCCGCCCATTGGCAATTGTTGTCCATTTCGTTTGATCCGGCCCACGATACGCCGGAGCGTCTGGCCAGCTACGCGAGGGCTGCGGATTACGACAAGAATCATTGGAACTTTCTGACAGGAAGCGAGGACCAAATCAGCGGTTTGGCAGAGCAAATCGGCGAAAACTATTGGCACGAAGGCGGAAGTATCGGACACAACCTTCGTACCGTCGTGGTGGACCCGAGCGGTCGCATCCGCAAAATCATGGGCGGCAGCAAATGGACCGTCAACGAGCTGGTGGATGAAATCGTCCAGGCTGGACACTAGCGCAAAGCACCTGGCATCTGCGCCGAAAGACAAGTTTTCCCTAAATGCCAATCGACACGTGTTTGGTTTCCAGGAATGACTCCAGTCCTTCGCTTCCCAATTCACGGCCCCAGCCGCTTTGTTTAACGCCGCCAAACGGCGCGTTGGTCGTCGTCGGCAGACCGTCATTGATGGCGAGCATGCCCGTCTCGATCTGTTCCATGAGCCGAAAGGCACGGCTAAGATCGCGCGTAAAAGCGTAAGCGGACAGACCAAAAGGCGCGGCGTTGGCTGCTTCAATCACTTCCGCCTCGGTATCGAAGGGCGCAATGGCGGCGACCGGAGCGAACGTTTCCTCGCTCAGGCAGAGGCTCTCCCGGGGCACGTCGGCTAAAACCGTGGCTTCCAAGAACGAGCCGGGGCGTTTGAGCCGGTTGCCTCCGCACAAAACGCGCGCGCCGCGCTGCACGGCGTCGGCAATGTGCTCCAGCGCCTTTTCAATCGCTTTCTCATCAATCATAGGACCAACTTGCACGTCCGGCTCCAATCCGTCGCCCACTTTGAGCGCCTTGGCTTTTTCAACCAGGCGCGGCACGAAGCGATCATAGATTCCGCGCTGAACGTAGATGCGATTGGCCGCAATGCAGGATTGCCCTGTGTTGCGGAACTTGGCCACCATGACGCCCTCAACGGCCTTTTCCAGGTCCGCATCGTCAAATACAAGGACTGGATTCAACCCGCCGAGTTCGAGCGAAAGCGGTTTGATCTGCGCCGCCGCGCCGGCGATCAAGGTGCGGCCAACCTCGGTCGAACCGGTGAAACTGATTTTGCGCACGAGAGGGTTTTCCAGGAATTCCGCCGCGATTTCGCCCGCCGGTCCCGCCACCAATTGAAATACGCCCTTCGGCAAGCCGGCAGCATGGCACGCTTCCGCAAAGGCGACATTGCACAATGGCGTGTAACTGGCCGGCTTCAGCAGGATGGTGCAGCCTGCCGCCAGCGCGGGAGCAACCTTGCGTACGCCGAGCACGAGCGGAAAATTCCACGGACCGATGGCGCCGACAACTCCGATGGGCGTCTTGACAACCAGATTGCGTTTGCCGTCGGTTTGGTGCGGAATCACTCGCCCGTAGCCGCGCCTGGCTTCCTCGGCGAACCAGTGCAAATGATCCACGGTCATGGCCAATTCGCCCAGGCTTTGGGCGAGAGGCTTGCCGGCTTCGAGCGTCATCGTCCGGGCGATCTCGTCGCGGCGGCGCTCCATTTCGTTGGCGATTTTGTGGAGAAATTCTCCTCGCGCCTTGGCCGTCAGCGCGCGCCAAGTTGCGAAAGCGGCGTGCGCGTCGTTGATGGCCTGCTTGAGGCGCGGGCGATCTATGGCAGACATGCCGGCGATGACCTCGGTGGTGGCTGGATTCCTTACGGAGAAATGTTTGTCCGTCGTGACGAACTCGCCATTAAGATAAAGAGGATGGACTTTCATAATAATCCTTTCTTTCTGCATTCTCGCATTTGCCATGATTAACTGCGATTACGATCAACAATCGCAAACCATACCAAATTGCAGTATAAATCTCCGTCTGCAACTGGTCCATTTTCACTCAAAGCCGTAAGAACCGCATGAGTTGGACGGGAGCTACAATGGCGACGCCAAAAGGTTTCTCCAACACGAGCAGATCGCGGTCTTGTGTGGCGAGGAACTTTGCTCCAGCCGCCACCGCCGTCGCCACAAACAGGTTGTCATCGGAATCGCGGCTGAGTTTTCCGGTCAGAGGCACCGGTTCCACATGTAAGGATTTCGCGGCGATCCACGCCAGCGCCCCAGATGGCTGCGTATCCAGGAACAATTTTTCCCGAACCTGGGCCGTGATGGTGGCGTACTCTGCCATGATTGCGGAGTTGATCACCGTTTGGAACCGCCGCTTTGCCAAGCCCGTCAAAACGCGTCGCGCAGTACTGCGGGGCCAAAAGATAGCTTCAACGATAACATTTGTGTCAAATACGACGGTCATGCCCGGCGTTTGCCCGAGCGATGGCTATTCACCAGCCTCCCAATGAATGCGCGATCCTTGGCTGTCGGCTCCCCGTTGCCCCCCGAGGAATCAACCCCGGCAAAGGCGGTCCGCATTTCCTCCATCGCCTTGTTTTCACGCTGTTCCCGCAGTAAACGCAAGGCCTCGCCCACAACCTCGCTGGCATCATCAAATTCGCCTGAATTTACCTGGCTGCTGACAAAATCTTCCAAGGCCGATGGCAATGAGACTTTCACAGGTTTAGCTTGCCGCGAAGATTGCCTTTGTCAACCGGTTTTGTCCCTGTCCCGAATCACGTATTGATTGCGAATACACAAAGACTGCGCTTGGGCTGTCCGGGTGCCCTTCCAGATCCCTTGAGCAGAATAGTCAAACTGCGGCACTAGACCTGCTATTCTTGAGGTTGCGTGTCTCCTGTCAATGAACGCCGTTGGAATGAGGTGCCGACACCAAAGCTGATGGGCTTTTTGGTCGGCGTCGCTCTCTTTGCTGTTCTCGTTTTCGCATCCACGCCGGGCTTTGTGCTGTTTCTGGATCACGCTAATCTGCTCTTCCATGAGGCGGGGCACCCGCTGGTGGGCCTTTTCAGCGCGCGTCTGGAGACCTATGGCGGCACGATGGGGCAACTGGCTTTTCCGCTGGTGCTGGCAATTTCATTCTGGCGCAAACGCGAAGCCATTTCTTTCGCTGTTTCGGTCATTTGGTTCTTCGAGAATTGGCTGAACATTGCCCGCTACATGGCCGATGCCCGAGCACAAATTTTGCCGCTCGTCGGTGGCGGCGATCACGATTGGGCGCGGATTTTCGGCCGTTGGCACATCCTCAATCATGACACACAAATCGCGGCCGTTGTTCGGACCATCGGTTGGTTGGGCATGGGCGCGGCCTGTGCTTGGGTTATTTGGCTCTGGTGGTCGGAGCGGAGGAATCCAGCGAGCGTCCGCAATCTCAGCCTGGCGAATTAGTCTGGTATCAACGCGGAAGCGGAGGCAACGTCGCCGTCAACCGTTGCAGTGAATCTGCCGCGCCAATTTTTTTCCCATCAGCCATGATGAACAATCCCTTTCCCGCGTGATAGCGTTCGCCGGTCTTGTCCCAAATGATCGTCAGCCAGCGCCCATGATACCGCACTTGATCGAGGCAGAAATAGTCCCACGCGGGCGGCGTCAACGGGCGAACTTCGACCTGGTCATTCGCCCTCGGACGCAGCCCCACCAGACCGCTAATGACAAGATCGCAATAAGTGGAGTGATTGTAGTCCTTGCCGCGTTCGGGAATTTCCGAACCGCGCTCTTCAAGCAGAGTCCGCGCGATCCAATCGCCGTTGGTCGGATTGAGGTTTTCGTCAATCCATGGGATTTCGCGGCCATCAGCAAGCCGCCGATGTTGGGACATGGTATAAATTTTGAACAGGTCAAAGTAGTCCTTCTCGGAAACAACGTTCTGCTGATAATCGTCCAGCAAATTGGCCATGCCCGTGAGCGTCATGGATGTGAGATACGGCCAGCTTGGCCCATTCCACTGGCATTCGTGCCCTTGGTAGGAAATTCGAAAATGCTCGTTGCGTCGTTCCGCCGTGGTCGGACCAAACGGAGCATAAAATCCGTTGGTGTCCGTGATCTGGCTCCAGGCGGCGGACTTGTCCGAATCAGGCAGTTCAAAATACCAGGGCACCAAGCCAAGCTCCTCGCGCGCGCCGGCCAGGCGGGCCTTGGGATTGCGAGGGAGAACCTTGAAGAACAACGCCTTCGTGTCCCAAAGTTGCTGCTGCACCAATTCCTTGATCCGCGCGGCCCTGGCCCGGAAATCTTTTTCTATGGATTCCCTTCCGACCAAGTTGGCGATTCTCGCAATGGCCATCGCATCGCCGTACATGTAGCTGTTGATGGTCGGGCGATACCCGCTTCCGCCAATGGAGACTTCCATGCCGTCGCAGTCATCAATTTGCCAGAACAATCCGTTCGCGTCCCGGTTGCTGTTTTCCCATTTCTCGTAATTGGTAATCAAGTCCGGCAGCAATTCCCTGATCAAGCGATCATCGCCATTCACTTCGTAGCGCGCCCAGAGCGAATCGGCCGCCCAAAAACTGTATCGGCGCGGCTCGCCTCCCTTCCGAAACCAGAACAAGGAATAATCGTCCAGGAATTTCGAATCGGCCAGCCAGCGCCCTTCATAAAAATGATGCCCCGCCGCGCAACTGATCGAGCCGTCCTTTCCGGCCCACGGCACCTCGGGCAAAAACTCGGTGATGATGAATCCATCGGGCGTCAGCTTGATGTGTTTGCGATAGGTCCACCAGCGGAAATAGTAAATCGCCTCCACATCCTTATCCGGACATTCAAACAGCGGAACATTGTCCCTGAGAAAATTCCAGGCCGCGCCATTGGTGATATAGCCGGGGTAAATTTCCTGGTCGTTGGCGTTAAAAGAGTCGATGTAATGTTTGAACGACTCGCTCTTGAGAACTGCGGCGTGGCCAGTTGATTTCTGCGCATCATCGGCCAGCGCCATTTCCGTGCTAACGAGCCCGACGATGGCGAGCGTAAAGAAGAATTTGTTCACGTCACTCCGAAACGGTTCGTTGACCTGGACATCAAAACCCCAAATCCCGGCCTTGATGAATGGCCGCGCCAATTTGTTCCACGCCGCCGTGGCGGCCATTATACCATAGCAACCACTGCTTGCCGTCAAAGATGGCATACGGCTTGTAGCACGCATCGGCGTCCCATTGATCCTGGCCGGGACGCACGATGGGATTGGCCCCAAGACGCTGCCAATGCGTGATGCCGTCCTTGGAACGAGCCACACCGATTTGCGCATGATCGACGTCCCGGAATCCGATGTAGAACATCAAATACCATTTGCCGTCCTTGACCACCTGGCAGGCCGTGACTTTCTCCTGTTCCCATTCGATCTTCGGGTCGGATTTGAAAATCGGATTGTCCGGGTGCCTGGTCCAGACCAGTCCGTCGGGACTTGTCGCGTAACCGATTGCGTCCGGCTCATACTGTTCGCCACCGGAATACCACATCTTGTAGAGTTTGACTCTGTCGTCCCAAATGACATCGGGGCACATCAGTGCCACCTTTTCCCAAGGTTGACTGGCAGAAAGCACGGGCTTGTCACTCACTCGCTTCCACACGAACCCGTTGGCGCTGGTGGCATAGCCAATCGCCGAATGACCGCGAGCCTGGCCCGTGTACCACATATGATAAACCCCACCACGATGGATGACCACTGGACGGTTCATGTCATCCTCCCAACCGCTGGCCTTGTTTGGCGGCAACGCGACGACCGGTTCGGACCAATGAAAACCATCCTTGCTTTCCACCAAAGCGACGCTAGCCCTGGGCCGCCACGAAAACCACATGCGGTAACCTCCGCCCTCTTTCAACGCTGAAAGATCAAAGCACGTGCCGTAATCTCCGCCCAATACCGGATTGCCGGGATATTTCTGCCAGCCCGCGACGGCTGAGTTGGAGTTTTGCGCATGGATCTCGGCAACTTCGGCCGCGAGGCAAACGGTTGCAGCCAGGATTATTCTTGAGAACAGCGTCTTCAACGTTGGAGACGGCATCATGGGCATCTTGTACTGGCATTTCAAGCGCCAACCACGAGTACGTCCCTTGATGGTTTCAACCTGAAGCAGTCCTGGTTCCCGTCTTGACTATCGCAGCCAAATAAGTTACGACTTCCCTGGTCAGCATCAGCTTGCACGGATTGTTATGCCGCAGAAAACACGCATGCCGATTAATTCGAGTAATGTGCTCTCCGTCATCATGGGCGGAGGCCAGGGGACGCGCCTTTTTCCTCTCACTCGCGAACGCAGCAAGCCCGCCGTGCCTCTGGCGGGCAAATACCGGTTGGTTGATATTCCAATCTCCAATTGCATCAACTCCGGGCTGCGCCGCATTTATTTGCTGACCCAATTCAATTCGGCATCGCTCCATCGCCATATTTCCCACTCTTACAAGTTTGACCAATTTTCCGGCGGCTTCGTCGAAATTCTCGCCGCCGAACAAACCTTTTCGGACGCTTCCTGGTATCAAGGCACAGCCGACGCGGTGCGGAAAAATCTCGTCCATTTCCTCAACAACGATTTCGAATATCTTCTCATCCTGAGCGGCGACCAGCTTTATCGGATGGATTTCCGGAACATCATCGCCGAACACGTCGAGACCGAGGCGGACATCACCGTCTCGACCATCCCGGTGCATCCCGGTCAGGCCGCGGCTTTCGGCATTATGCAAATTGATCCGTCCAAGCGCATCACCCGTTTTGTCGAGAAACCCAAGGAGGCCAGTGTGCTGGATTCCTTGCGCGTGGATCATGCCGTGCAGGAGCAATTGGGCCTGGGTCAAAAGGAGGATTATCTGCTGGCCTCGATGGGTATTTATCTTTTCAATCGCGAGGTCGTGCTCAAACTTTTGGACAACACTCACACCGACTTTGGCAAGCACATCATCCCGGCGGCCATCAGCACCCACAAAGTTCAGGCCTATATCTTTCAAGGCTATTGGGAGGACGTCGGCACCATCCAATCTTATTTCGAGGCCAACCTGGACCTGGTCTCGGAATTGCCGCGCTTCAACTTCTTCGACATGAGCGCGCCGATTTTTACCCGGCCGCGGTTTTTGCCCGCCTCCAAGATCAATGGCGGCGAGATCAGTCACGCCGTCATTTCCGACGGCTGCATCATCAACAAATCCAATATCAATCAGAGTATCGTCGGTGTGCGCAGCATCATTGAGGAAGGTTCCACTTTAAATCGCACCATCCTTCTCGGCTGCGACTATTACGAATCGGACAGCTCCATCAAGCAATATGCCGCCCGCGGTCTGCCCCGGATAGGCATCGGCCGTAACACGACGATCGAAAACGCCATCATCGATAAAAATGCGCGCATCGGCGACAATTGCCGAATTTCTCCCGCCGGCAAACCGGACAAAGTGGACCACAAGCATTATTACATTCGTGAGGGCATCGTCATTGTTCCCAAGAACGGCGTCATCCCGCATGGGACAGTCATATAAGAAGTCGATCCAGGACGCTCTGGTCGCGGGGTTGGCTATTTTAATGGCCGGCTGTGCAGGGCCAGCCCAGCCGGCCACCACCGAGACTCCGGCCAATCCGGCCACCACGCAAACGCCGCCAATTCAATCGTCGCCGCAACGGCCCCCCAATAATTCGCAGCCCGGCGGCAATGCGGACAAACGCTATGTCATCGCTCGGGAATTGGCCGGCCTCCTTCGCGTATCGGACGTGCGTTTGACCCGCGGGCCTGATGGTTATCTTAAAGTTCAGGTCAACCTGCAAAATCTGACCGAGGCGCCGCAGCAGTTCAGTTATCGCGTGGATTGGTTCAATGAGTACGGAGACCGTTTGCACTTCGGAACTGAAGACTTCACTTCATGGATGCTCCTGCCGCGCGAAACATCAACCTTCGCCGTCACTGCTCCTTCGCCGACAGCCTCAGACTGCGGCATCGCCATTGTGCCTTTAGTCAAGTAGAATAATAGCGCGCGCTCCCGGCCCGTCAGCCCATTTTTCGCAACGCATCCCGCACCCGGGCCGCTTCTTCGTAATTTTCATTCCGCACCGCCTCATCGAGGGCGCTTTCCAGTTTTTCCCGGGGCGTCAGCGGGCGCTTGTTCTGGATTTCTTGCAGCCACATGTCCAGCGATTGCAGTTCACCGCTGCTTTCCAAAAGGTCCTGCCGTTCATGTTCGCGGTAAAACTGGCGGATTTCCTCCAGGCCCTCTTCCACAATGCGAATGACCTCATCGTAACGATTGTCCTTAAGGGCAATCGCACCCCTGGCGCGCACACGCATCATCAGCAACTGCGGACGAAATTGTTGCAGGGACCAGGCCAGTTCCTCGTTGCCGGCGTAACGCTGCACGAAATCAAACGCTTTCAGGTTCCGCTCCGCGTCTTGAATGACTCCGTCAAAATCCTCCAATTGGAAAAGGCAAATGTAACGGTGATGATATTGGATGGCCTCCTGTTGCAGCTTGCCGCAATCATCCGGTGTCAAGCGGAAGGATTTGTCATCTTTGGCATGTTCCCGGCGAAATCTGGCCAGCAGCTCCTGATAATGTTCCAGCAATGATTCATGGCCGAAAGGCCGTTTGCCATCCGGCCGCCCTTTGGCATTCATTTGTAACAATCCCAAGTCCACTCGAAGCTGGATTTTGTCCTGGCCGTCCTTGCCGCGAAATTTTCTGACCACAACCTGGCCTGGTTGATAATCCCATTGGTCCAGCAAGGCGGATATATCGAAACTCATACTGCAATATGGATGTCCTCTGCCTACAAGTCAACGAGAGGTGGCCCATAAGAAAAGTAGGCTTTTAATCTACGCCAAGCCCCTTATTTTGGATGTTATGTCAGCCAACATCCAGGTGACGGTCCATGCCAGCCAATTTCCCGATAGCATGCGGGAAGCCTTGCTGGAAGGTCTGCGGTCGCGCCGAATCCCGCCCAAGTTCCTTTACCAAAGTTACAAACAGGCGCAACTCTGGCTGACGCTGCACCGGGCCTGCTCGCCGGCCTGGCTGGACCCGGACGCCATCGCCATCTATGACCGCAGCTTTGAAGCGGTCGCGGCCCTGGCGCAACAGCGGGTCAATGTGATCGGCCTCGGTTGCGGGAGGGGCCAAAAGGAGGCGCGGTTGCTATATCTGCTGGCTGCCCTGGGAAAGGGCCTTTTCTATGTGCCTTGCGACGTCAGTTTGCCACTTCTGTTGGGCTCTGTCCGCGAGGCCGACAATGCCTGCGATGGCGTCATTTCCCGGCCGCTTTTGTGCGATTTGACGCTGGCTCGCAATCTGCCTGAGACTCTCGAGACCTTCGACGTGCCGAAAGCGCGGCGGATTGTCACATTCTTCGGCATGATCCCAAACTTTGAGCCGGACCCTATTTTGTCAAAGTTGTCCGAACTGATGCGCGCCGACGATCTGCTGCTAATGAGCGCGAATTTGGCGCCCGGCCCCGATTATCGGGCCGGAGTGGAATCGATATTGCCCGGTTACGACAACCCGCAAACGCGCGCCTGGCTGTCGGCGTTTCTCCAGGACTTGGGCATCGATCCCGACGACGGTGCGATACATTTTTCCATTGAAGCGACAGCAGGCCTCTACCGGATCGTGGCCGATTTTCATTTTCGGCGCGGACGCATCCTGACGGTGCATGAAGAGCAGTTCGCCTTCGGCCCGGGTGAATTATTGCGGTTGTTCTTCTCTTACCGTCACACGCCTGAAACAACACGACGGCTTCTGCAAGACCACCATTTGCAACTCGTTGAACAGTGGATCAGCGCCTCGGAAGAGGAAGGAGTTTTTCTTGTCCGAAAGCAACCGGGCTAAGAAGCAAGCCCAATTTTGGCACAGTGGGCCAAAACCAAAAACCTACGGTAGATTTTTCAGCACGATTTTTGGAAGGCTCCCGGTGTGCGCTTGTCCTTGAAGGGTAATGGCTTGACCGAGAAAAATAGTAAAAATATTTGCAAATATTTTCGCCGAGGTGGTTGTTTTTCTGCCACGAGGACCAACCTGCAAGACGGTCGGCTAGGCTCTGCCGACTCGTAACTTATTGCAGAAAACGAGAAAGGCTCGACGGAGTCTCTCCCTCCCAGGAAACATTACTTGACTGCGGCCCAGACGCGGTGGACGTCGTCGTGTTCCTCGAGGGCTTGCAGGAATTCGCCCACTTCCATTCGCTGCGCCTCGGTCAGTTCCGGAAAATTCTTAGGGACATATCCCAATTCGCTCGTCACGACCGCCCAGCCGTGGGCGGTGAGCCATTTGGAAACGCCGTGGAGCGCCGCGCGATCGCAGAAGAACCGCGCCCCGGCGGCCCCTTCCGGAATGTCGTCGTTTTGCTCCGAAGTCAGAGCTTCGACCTCGTTCGCGCCCGCTTCGATGGCGGCGGCTTCGCGATCAATCTGGGCGTCCGGATGATGGGCCTCCACCAGGCCGGCGTGGTCGAAGAGAAATTTGTTTCCGCCCGACGCGCCGAGCTGGCCCTTTTTGAAAAGCATGCGAATCTCCGGCGCGGTCCGATTCGTATTGTCCGTGTAAACCTCGACAATGACCGGGACTTTGTGCGGAGCGTACCCTTCAAAGACGACATGCTCGACGATGAGTTTTTCCGCGCCAATGCCAGCGCCTTTTTTTATCGCGCGCTCAATGGCCTCGCGGTTGACACTCTCCTTTTTGGCCTTCTCCACCGCGGTAAAAAGGCGAGGGTTCATGTCCGGATCGGCCCCGCCCATTTTGGCGGCGACGGAAATTTCGCGCACAAGTTTGGCGGTGGCCCGGCCCTTTTTCAGGCCGGCGACCAATCGTTTGGCATGGAGCCATTGTCGTCCCATGCTGCAAACTAGCAAAGGGGCAGCCCCGATTCAATCGCAGCTTCAAATCATTGCGCGTCAAATCCGCTTTTAAACAGGGGGAGCAGCGACTAGAGTAGCCAGCCATGAAAGCCTTGCCCATAACCGTATTGACTATCGTTTGTGCGGTCGCGTTGGTTTCCTGCGTTGCGCTCAAACCGGCTGACGTGAATGCCGCCAGCTATCTCGGTGGAAACGACATTGCCGGCATTATTGAACATCCCACTCAGGTTCAGGCCTGGCAGACTCTGGGCGCCCTGAATCATACGGGCAACCCGCAGGATAATTATAAAAAAGCGGGCCAACCCAGGGCGGTTTCTCCGAGCATGGCGGATCGACTTGCGGGGGTTTTGCTTGACAAGCGAAGTTATTTCGTATCATCACAAATAAAAAAGGCCTGCGCGCCGGAATTTGGGATCGTTGTCACATTTTCGAACCAGCAGGGAGATGTCGATGTCTTCTTTTGCTTTCAATGCGCCATTCTCCGAGTCGAGGCAACAGACAAAGAGGGAAAGCCCATGACCGGCGCTCAAAGGGATTTCGACCCAAGCCTGAACAAAATTCGGCGCATTGTCAAGAAGATGTTCAATGGCGGCGTCGATCTGACGTAACTCTTGCCCGGCTGGATGAAACCAATCAAGACCGATCGTGGCCATCATCGGCTCAACGCGTCCCGCAATTTGCGCACGGCCCCGGCGTCCGTAACCGTAAACTCAGTTTCTGATTGTTTGACAGCGCCGCCAAAGGACACCTGCGGACGCCCGGCGGCGGAACGGTCCTGGCTGGCCGTGCTGAGCGAGGCGTGGACTTGTGCGCAACCGGTGCGCTGAATCACATCGGCAACCGTAAAGCGATTGATTCCTCCCGCGGGAAGAATCTCGATCCGGCCCGCAGCCTGGCGAATATAAGCCGCGATATTGGCCGCGCCATTGTAAGCGCTGGCTTCCTGGCCGGAAGTCATCACGCGAGCCACCCCCAAATCAATCAATTGTTCCAACGCAGTTCGAGGGTCTTTGACGACGTCAAACGCGCGATGGAAAACCGCCTGCCGTCCTGCGGCGAGCTTGACCATTTGCCGGCAACGCTTGACGTCCACCGCGCCGGTCGCGGTGAGGATGCCGAAAGCAATGCCGTCGGCGTTTTCGGATAGGGCGATCTCGGCGTCGCGCTGCATGACCGCAAACTCCGCGCGGTTGTAACAGAAACCGGCCGGGCGCGGGCGAATCATCGCGATAATGGGCAACCGAACCACGGCGCGGGCTTCGCGCAATGTGCCGAGCGAGGGTGTGAGGCCTCCCAACATCAAGGCGCAATTCAGTTCGACGCGATCAGCGCCGCCTTGTTCCGCCTTGACGCAATCCTCCACCGAGGCGGTGCAAATCTCCAATTTTATGCGCTTATTTGGGCTCATGTTGCAGTGAGGGACCGCCGCCCCTTGATTTCCGCGATCATTTTTTCCAATTCCCGCCCATACCGGACGTAGCTGTCAAACATATCCTGCGCGCCGGCCTTGACGGACGGATCGTGGAAAACCACGGCAATGTGCGGTTCGATGGATATGCCGGCATCGTAGCCGCGCCCAAAAGCGTCCTGCAAAATGTCGCGCACGCGGCCCTGGCCCTGGCCGGGATAGTTGTAATCGCAATCGTTTTTCGAGGGAACATAGGTGGCGTCCTTGACATGGATGTGAACGACGTGGTCGCGGATGTGTTCCCAAAATTCCCACGCGTCCTGCCGCGGCCAGGGCTTGGGTTTGCTTCGGTCGAAATTGAGCATTGGATTGCCCGTATCGAAAACCCATTTCAAGCCTGGGCATTTTTCGAGCAATTCCAATCCGTGCCGCCAGCTCATACCGCCGTAATTCATGCAATTCTCATGCACCGGCTGGAGTCCGGCGTCGCAAAACATCCGCGTGACTTCGCCCACGCGGCGGAAAACTTCCGGGGGCGTTTTGTCCTCGGTATCCGCCGGTTTGAAACTCATGATGCGGACAAATTTCGCGCCGACTCGTTGCATGCGCGGAATGCAGCGTTTGACTTCGTCAAGTGTAATTTGAAAAGGGTCGGAGAGTTTCTTGGACCAATTAGCGATCGCGGAGCCAAAACAATAGACGCCCAGCCCGGCTTCTTGAAGCCGCCCGGCCGCAATCTCAAAAGCCTTGCCGGGAATGTCGTGGAAATTGCCCGAGGCAAAGCCAGGCACTTCGACCGCCCGCATTTCAATATGTTTCCAACCAAGCTCGCGCGTGGCCTTGATTTGCGTCTCCAATGAGACTCCCGCTTCGTCCGCGATGCCGGTCAGAATCATACGATTTAGCGCACGAAGGATTTGGTGAAATCCTCGTTCGAGACCTGGACGACTTTTTTCTCGAATTTCGAGGCGGCGACCAACTCGTTCAACTTCTTCTCGTAAGCCGCGCCGTCCAGCGGCAGTTCGATAGTTTGATTCATCAGGCCGGAGTAAAGCAGGGCGTTGGCCAATTCGACGGAATGAATGCCATCTTCGCCGGGAGCGATCAAAGGAACGCTGTCAAGAATAGCATCGACGAAATTTTGCGTGACGGTGGCGTGCCGGGCCGGATCGCTGGCGAACGGAATTTCCACGTTCCACACCTCCGGCTTTTGAAATCCGAGCTTGGAGGATTTGCATTGCTCAAACATCGAAATCTCGTTGCGGACAAATGTCAACTTGTCGTTCTCCAGCACTAATTTGCCCATTTCACCGATGATTTCCAACCGGTTGGTTCCGGGCGCCTCGCCGGTGGTCGAAACAAATACGCCGCTGCCTTTGTTGGGAAATTCCATATAAGCGGTGACGTTGTCCTCGACCTCAATGTGGTGGAACCGCCCCAATTGCACGAAGGACCGGACGCGCGCGGGCATGCCCAGGAGCCATTGCAACATGTCCAGTTGATGAAGACATTGATTGATAAGGACGCCGCCGCCTTCGCCTTTCCACGTCGCGCGCCAGCCGCCGCTGGCGTAGTAGGCTTCGGTGCGGAACCAATCCGTAATAATCCAGGAAAAGCGAACGATCTGGCCAAGGTCGCCGTCAACGATCAACTTTTTAATTTTGGCGTAGCGGGGTTCGATCCGCAACTGGAACATGGTCCCAAAGACTTGCCGGGGATGCTGCCGCCGCACGGCGATCAAGCGTTCCGCATCTGCTTTGTGCGCGGAAATCGGCTTTTCGACCATGACATGCAAACCGGCCTTGAGCGCGGCGATGCCCAAGGTCGTATGCTGGTAATGGGGCGTGGCAATGATGACCGCATCCACCTCGCCGGAGCGGATCAATTCCTCGCCGTCGTCGAAAGTTTTCAAGCCGCGCTTCTGGTAGGAAAGCAATTTGTCCGCCGACGTAGCCGATACGGCTTTGAGTTCGCACCGTTTGACTTTGCCGGCCAGGAGGTAGTTCGCATGATGGCTCCCGATGTTGCCCATACCAATAATGCCAAGTCGCACTGCTTTCATAAGATCGCCAAGTATCTTGCGGCACCGAGCGGGCTTACAAGAAGATTCTGATTTTTGTACTTGAAAGTTTATGCTTGAAGGCTAGGCTTCATTTACAAATCAAACCAAGGCTTGATTATGCGCGTTTCGAGGTTCCCAGGCTTTCTCTGGTTGGTGTTGCTGACGGGCAGCATGACTTTGAGCGCCGGCACATTAATCGACGTGGCTTTCACCCAAGCCGCCGTCACCGGAAAAACTGGCTTTGCTGCCATTGGGGTAACCAGTAACGATTTCTGGAATACATGCACGGTAAACCAAGGGGGCTCGGTGGCCGACCTTAAATATGTTGACGAGACGGTTTCGTCCGCCGGAATAACGATCTTCGACGTCGGGTCAGCCTACAGCAACGGATCTTCTGACCCAATGTATGGCACTTATATGTACACATTCCCGAACAGCGGGAATATCACAGTCGTAATTACTGATCTGGTGTCGGGTCTGTACGATCTTTATTTTTATGGACACGGGAATGCCGACAATCAAAACACCATATACCAACTCTTTGTAGGAGAACAAAGTTATGGTAGTGAAGCCACAACCAACGGATCGGGATGGCTTTCCTCTGTCTGGCAGGAAGGTGTGCAATACGTTGAATTTACGAACGTAGGCATCGCCCCTGGACAACCGATTACTGTACTGGCCGAACCCGGAGCCAGCGGATATGCAGTGATCTCAGGGATGCAATTGGCCCTAAACCCGGCGGCCGAAAGTCTCTTTATCGTCACACCGCCAACGAATGAAACGGTGCCTCCTGGCGTAACTGCCACGTTTAGCGTCACCGCCGGCGGGGCGCTGCCGTTAAAGTACCAATGGCACTTAAACGGTGGTAATATTCCAGGGGCGACCAGCAGCAGCTATGTAATCGCTAACGCTCAGACAAACAATGAAGGAATTTATTCCGTCACTGTGAGCAATCAGTACGGCAGCATCACAACGACAAACGCTGTCCTGATTGTCGTGGTACCATCGTCCACTTCGATGATCGATGTGGCATTCAGAGGTGCCTCGGTCACATCGGAAACGGGATTCGCCGCGACCGGCGTTAGCTCAACGGATTTTTGGAATACTTGCGAGGGGATGGGCAGCACCGGCTCTATTCCAAACCTAGATTTCGTGAATGGAACTCCGTCGGGTGCAGAGATGACCATCAACGGAATTTCGCAAGTCGCTGGAAATGGATTGAGTGACGCCATGTACGGGACTTTTCTGTTTGTCGAAGATGTTTATTCCCCTAGTACAATGGTCGTGACAATTAACAATCTGCCCGAAGGCACCTACGATTTTCTCATCTATGGACATGGGGGGCAGGATAACCAGAACGGATTTTTCCAGCTTAACGTGGGCACGCAGGACGATGGAACCCAAGGCACCACGACAGGCGCTGGCTGGAGCTCTCCGATTTGGCAGACGGGAATGCAGTACGTCGAGTTCGATGGCGTCCGAGTCGCTCCTTCACAGACAGTCACAATCACGGTTGAAACAGGGACAAGCGGATATGGGATAATTTCCGGGCTTCAGATGGTCGGGCCGACGCTTTCAAACGTGTTCATTAACGCTCAACCTCAAAATCAGGCTGTGGCTCAAGATGCAGTTACAACGTTTGACGTCCTCGCAGGTGGACTCCCGCCATTGGTTTATCAGTGGCAGTTCGACAACATTCCGATTGCAGGGGCGACGGATAGCAGCTACAGCGTGATTGGCGCTCAGCTCACCAACATCGGCAGTTATTCTGTGATTGTGACCAATGTGTACGGCAGTGTCACAAGTGCGGTAGCAACGCTGAATGTGACGATTCCCTCGTTAATAGATATTGCTTTTACGAGCGCGTCGGCCACTGATAAAATGGGATTCGCTGCTGTGGGGATTACCAGCAATGATTTTTGGAATACATGCACCTCGGTAACTGGGTACAGCGGCTCCGGTTTGTTTGCATTGCCCGGAACCGTGTCAAACTTGGAGTTCGTCAACCAAACCCCTTCTTTTGCCGGACTAACGGTCATTTACCCAGGATCGGCTGGAGCATATAACAATGGCTCGGCTGATCCAATGTACGGTGCGTATATGTGGGACCAGTCTGGTGACATTATCATCACGATAACAAACTTGCCTGCGGGATTATATGATTTCTACCTGTACGGCCATGGCAACCAAAACAACCAAAATACTATTTTCGACCTCCAGGTCGGTTTGCAGAATTATGGAAACGAGGCAACAATAGATGGGACCGGATGGCTTTTGTCGAGTTGGCAGGAGGGCGTACAATATGTGGAATTTACCAATGTGACCGTTCTGGACGGGACGACGATCACCATCACCGCTGAGGCGGGACCAAGCGGATACGCTGTGATATCAGGTTTGCAAATGGTAATTCCGGTGACAAGCGATAGCTCTCCGGTGATATTCGGCGCATCAAATCTGTTCTTGAACGTGGGACAAGGAATCAGCTTTGCAAGTCATGCGTTTGACGCCAATTGGCCCATCTTATTCTCCCTTGGGCCCGGCGCACCCGCTGGCGCGACCGTTACTCCATGGGGCCTCTTCTCTTGGCTTCCAACCTGCGAACAAGGCAGTACAACAAACACAATTACAATTTGGGCAACCGACAGCGGCACACCCCCAAAAAGCAATTCAATGACATTCGACGTCACTGTGGGTCCCTGCGCAGAGGTGAGCATAGGTTCCAACGCTATTCAAGCGGGACAAACCGTGTGCGTGCCTGTGAACCTGTTCACCACGACCGGACTGACAAATTTGAATTTTATTTTAGTGTTTCCTGAGGGCTTCCTTACAAATTGGAATGTCACGCCGAACAACTCCGCGCTCGCCTCCGCCATGGTACAATCAATTGATCCTACTCACACAGAATTCTATTTTGACACCCAAACCGGCCAGACGCTTCAAGGTAATACCTTGCTAGGCTCAATCTGCGTGGGCACGTTGGACGGTCCATCTGGATTCGTCCCACTCACGGCTGCCAATATGAGCTTCGCCGCCGCAGATGGTGCTCCTGTCAGCGCCGGGCCCGGCTACCGGGGACGGATTGCCGTAGTCGGCCCGCAACCGCTCGTGGACATCGCCATAGGTTCAAATTTGAGCCCGTCCGTGACGCTATACGGCAATCCCGGTGTGGGCTACAATCTTCTCTCAACCACAAATCTATCTGCTAGCAGCTCCTGGAACATGGTTGGAAGCGTTACCTTGACCGATTTGTTCCAAACATTCAGTTTTGGTGCGTCGAATCAAGCGCAGTTTTTTAAGGCGAGACAACCATAGACGACATTGCAGTTGTCGTTACACCGAGAACGCAAACGTCCAGAAAACGAATCGTTATCGGTGCGGTTTCTCTCTCGCTAACTCATCACCTGCACCTTTTGCTTCGACACCCGCGCCTGAATTCCCGTAAAATGGGCGCTTGGGCCATGATGTTCCATTGACGCCAATGATGGCGCAGTATCGCCGCATTAAGGGCGAATTGCCGCGCGAGGCCCTTTTGCTTTTTCGCCTGGGCGATTTCTACGAACTTTTTTTTGACGATGCCAAGACCGGCGCGCCGCTCCTCAATGTTGCGCTGACCAAACGCGGCGATATTCCCATGTGCGGCATTCCGTTCCACGCCGCCAATACCTACATGGCCCGTCTCCTCAAGGCCGGCTACAAGGTCGCCATTTGCGAGCAATTGGAGGAGGCGCGCCCGGGGCAATTGGTCAAGCGCGAGGTCACGCAGATTCTCAGTCCGGGCACGCATTTTGATGAACGATTGCTAACGGCGGAACGGAATAATTTTTTGGCCGCGATCTATGCGTGCGGCAAAACTTTCGGCCTCGCGCTGGCGGACTTGACGACGGGCGATTTCAAAGCGACCGAATTGGAAACCGAAACAGCCCTCCGCGCAGAGCTGGAACGTTTGCGTCCGGCGGAAATTGTTTATCCATCGGCAGCGGATAGATTGGCTGCCCTGGCCCGCCAGGATTCGGTGGTGTTGAATGCCTACGAAGATTGGGTTTTCGGGCCGGAGACGGCGGAGTTCACCGTGCGCGAGCATTTCAAGGTGGCCTCCCTTGATGGGTTTGGATTAAAAGGACGTCCGGCGGCCATAGGCGCGGCGGGAGCCGTCATTCATTACTTGACGCAACATCTGCGGCGCGATGTCTCGGCCCTGACCCGTCTTTGCTTTTATGTTTGTTCGGATTTCATGGCGCTCGACGCCGTCTCGCTGAAGAACCTGGAAATTCTTGAACCGCTTCATGCCACCGCGCCGCGCCAGGCCTGCCTTTACGGCGCGCTCAATCGCACCGTCACGCCGATGGGCGCGCGGCTGTTGCGGGATTGGCTCAGCCAGCCGCTGGCCGCGGAAATGCCCATTGCGCGCCGCCGCCAGGCGGTGGGTCTTTGGGTGGAGAATGGCAGCGCGCTGGAAGAATTTCGGCAAAATCTGGGCGAAGTGCGCGATCTGGAACGGATGCTGGGGCGATTGAGCGCCGGTTCAGGCAATGGCCGCGACCTGCTGGCTTTGCGCGTAGCTCTGGAAAAAATTCCCTTGCTCAAGGAAATACTCGCCCGCCTGCGCAACCCGCCCGCGCCTACGGAGTTGGCTGTCATCCGAGAGGACAAGCCTGCGCCGGGATTGATGGATGAACTCGATGGGCAATTGTCAGAATCCCCCAACATTGTGAAGCTGCTGGCGCGCGCCATCGTGGATGAACCGCCGCTGGCGGTCAAGGAAGGCGGATTGATTCGCGACGGATTTGATTCGGCCCTGGACGAATTACGCCACGCCACGCGCGACGGGAAAAATTGGATTGCACAACTTCAACAGGACGAAATGACGCGAACAGGCATCGCGTCGCTCAAGGTGCGGTTCAATTCGGTCTTCGGCTATTACATTGAAGTGACGAAGTCGAATCTGGATAAAGTGCCGCCGCATTACATTCGCAAGCAAACCATCGCCAATGGCGAGCGCTTTATTACGCCGGAACTGAAGGAAATGGAGGGGAAAATCCTCGGGGCGGAAGAGCGCGCGGTGAAGCTGGAATACGAATTGTTCCAGCGCGTGCGTGAACAGATTTTGCACGAATTGCCGCGCTTGCAGCAAACGGCGGCCGCGCTGGCGCAATTGGACGTGCTCGCCACCTTCGCCCAAACGGCGCGGCTCCATGATTATTGCCGCCCGGAAACCGCAACGGACGGTGTGATCGAAATTCGTGACGGCCGCCATCCGGTGCTGGAACAAATGCTGGCCGGCGAACGATTCGTGCCGAACGACGCCAGTTTGAATCATATCGACCGGCAATTGATGTTGATCACCGGCCCCAACATGGCGGGCAAGAGCACTTTTATCCGGCAAGTCGCGCTGATCACGCTGCTGGCGCACACCGGTTCCTTTGTCCCGGCGGCGGCGGCGCGGATCGGTTTGGTGGATCGCATTTTTACGCGCATTGGCGCGAGTGACGATCTGGCTCGCGGGCAATCGACGTTCATGGTGGAAATGACCGAAACGGCCAACATCCTCAACAACGCCACTGCGCGCAGTCTTGTTATACTTGACGAAGTTGGGCGCGGCACGAGCACCTTCGATGGCCTGAGCCTGGCCTGGTCCATCGTCGAGCATCTGCACAACGTCGTTGGCGCCAAGACGCTTTTCGCCACGCATTATCACGAATTGACCGAGTTGGCCGCCCGGCTTCCGCGCGTCAAAAATTTCAATGTCGCCGTGCGCGAGTGGAATGAGCAAATTGTTTTTCTCCGCAAAATCGTGGAAGGCGCGACGGACAAGAGCTACGGCATTCAAGTCGCGCGCCTGGCCGGAGTGCCCAGGACTGTGCTGGAACGGGCCAGGGAAATTCTCTCGAACCTTGAAGAATCCGAGTTAACGCCCGAAGGCAAGCCGCGCCGAGCGCAACGCCGGCCAGAATTGGACAAGCTCAAGAAGCTCGGACCGCCCCCGCAGATGGATTTATTTGCGTGAGCCGGTTTTTCCAATGTCTCCTGGCAAGCGGCGCGCTGGCTTTGACGGCGCATGCCGGCGTTTTGCACAAGGTCCAAACCAGCGATCCGGCGCAGGCGCGCGCCATCGTTGCTTCCGGAGGACGGCTCATTGCGGATTACGGCAGTTACCAGCTTTTTGAAACCGCGCAGATCAACGGTTTGCAGGCGCGGGACGATTACAACCTGGTCCTTCTCAACGCCGCCCGCCTGGACACCTCGGCGCCAGAGGTTCAGGCTCTGCGCCAACCGGCGGGAAGCTTCGCAGGCAAGCGTTTGCACCTGGTGCAGTTCGCAGGGCCGGTGCAACCCTCCTGGCGACAGGCCCTGCTGGACGCGGGCGCGCGGATTGTCAATTATATTCCGCATAACACCTATCTCATCTATGGCGATGCAACGGCCCTGGCCCGGATTCAATCCCATCCTGCCATCCATGCCGTGATGCAATGGGACGGGCCGTATTTGGATGGTTACAAGGCGCATCCTGAGGCGCGCGCTGTCACCGGAACAAATCTTTTTGCCGTGCAGCTTGCGGCCGATCCGGCGGTCAACGCTGAGTCGATTTCGTTACTCTCGCCCGTGGAACGACCGCGCCGCGTTTTGCAGTTCGTCAATGTCATCGCGCGTCTCGCGCCAGCCGGCCTGGACCGAATTGCCGCGCGGCCTGACGTGATTTCCATCCAGCCGTGCTATCCGGCCCACAAACTGGACGAACGCCAGGACCAGATTGTGGCGGGGAATCTTTCCGGCGCTGTTCCTGTCGGCCCGGGTTATTTGGCGTGGCTCGCGAGTAAAGGGTTTACGCAGGAACAATTCGACGCTTCTGGTTTCGTAGTCGATGTGACCGACAGCGGCATTGATGACGGCACAACGTCGCCCAACCATTTTGGCCTCTACGACTATGGCAACACCAACGCTGCCAGCCGCGTGGTTTATGCGCGATTGGTGGGAACGCCCAACAGCGGCAGCACTTTGAAAGGGTGTGACGGCCACGGCACGCTTAACGCGCACATCCTGGGTGGCTATGACAACCAGTCGAATTTTCCCTATGCAGACGGCGAAGGATTCAATTACGGACTCGGTGTTTGTCCGTTTGTCCAGTTGGGTTCGTCGGTCGTTTTTGACCCGGATAATTGGACCAATCCCAATTCTACCGACCTGGAATCTCAGGCCTACGAAAGCGGCGCTCGCATTAACAACAACAGTTGGGGCTACGCCAGTTTAACCGGAGTTTATGGCATGGTCTCGCAGGAATATGATGCGCTGGTGCGTGACGCGCAACCGGACGATTCGCCCTATCCAGCGCCCGGCAATCAGGAAATGGTCATGGTATTTGCGGATGGGGATTCTGGTCCAGGCAGCCAGACGGTGGTGGAACCAAGCACCGCCAAAAATGTCATCGCCGTGGGCGGGGCCGATAATGTGCAGCCTTTCGGCGGGGACGACGGTTGCGGCGTCGGTGATGACGAAGCGGATGACGCCAATGACCTCGCTCCGTTTTCCTCACGCGGTCCGTGCGCGGATGGACGACACAAGCCCGACTTGGTCGCGCCTTGCACGCATGTCACCGGCGGAGTGGTGCAGTCGCCGGAACCCGGCCCCGTCGGCACGGCTGATCCTTGTTACGACGGTGATAGCGTCTGCGGCGGAACCAACAGCAGCCTGTTTTATCCGGGCAATCAGGAATTTTATACGGCCGGTTCCGGCACGAGCCATTCCGCCCCGTGCGTCACGGGCGGTTGCGCGCTCCTGCGGCAATACTTGATCAATACTTCCTTTCTTCCGCCTTCCCCCGCCATGACCAAGGCCTATTTGATGAATTGCGCGCGCTATCTGACAGGCACGGGAGCAAACGATACGCTTTGGTCCGATGCCCAGGGCATGGGCGAATTGGATTTGGGCGCGGCTTTCGACGGCACGCCACGGATTTTGCGCGATGAATTGGCCGCCGACACGTTTACTGCCAGCGGCCAGGTGCGCAGCTTTGCGGGTGTCATTGCCAATACCAATCTTCCCTTCCGCGTCACCGTCGCCTGGACCGATGCGCCGGGCAGCACGACCGGCAGCGCCTACAATAACGACCTCGACTTGACAGTCACGGTGGGGGGCCAGACGTATTTGGGGAACGTGTTCAGCGGCGGATGGTCGGTCACCGGCGGCTCGGCGGATGAGGCTGACAACGTGGAAAGCGTTTTTCTGCCGGCGGGAACCTCGGGAGCGTTTACCGTGACCGTGACCGGTACGAGCATCAATGCCGTCGGCGTGCCCAATGGCAGCAACGGATTGACGCAGGATTTTGCGCTGGTCGTGAACAATGCCGTTGGCGCCGGACCCGCCGTGATCCAGACGGCGGGGGCCGTCCTGGCGGTGGAAAACTGCCTGCCCACAAACGGCGTCATTGATCCCGGCGAAACAGTCACCGTCAACTTCGCCTTGCGAAATACCGGGATTGTCAATACGACCAATCTGATCGCCACGCTCCAGGCCAGTCGCGGAGTCACCGCACCCGGCGGCGCAGCCATCTTTGGGGCGTTGCCGGCCGGCGGCGCTCCGTCTTCACGGCCCATCGTGTTTACGGCCGATGGCGTTTGCGGCGGCACCGTCACGGCCACGCTCCAACTTCAGGACGGCCCAAACAATTTGGGTTCGCTCAGTTTCACTTTTCCACTCGGAAAATTTATTGCCATCGTGCCGCTGGCGCAGAATTTCGACAGCGTGACCCCGCCCGCGTTGCCGTCGAACTGGCTGACTACGGTTGAGGGCGGGCAGCCTCCGTGGATTACGACCAATGGCGTCTCCGACACGCCGCCCAATTCGGCTTTTGCCGAAGCCAGCACCAACGCGGGCGTCGCCGATTTGTTCTCGCCTGTGTTGCCCATCACCACTTCCTCGGCGCAGTTAACGTTCCGCAACAACTACAGCCTTGAGGTCAACCCTGATGCGCCGTCGGAGGCGTTCGACGGGGGCTTGCTGGAAATCCAGATTGGCACCAACGCATTCAGCGACATCATTTCGGCGGGCGGAAGCTTCGTCACGAACGGCTATGACTGCACGATCGTGTCGGGCAGCGGCAATCCGTTGTCCAACCGGCCATGCTGGAGTGGGAATTCGGTTGGATTTGTGACAACGACGGTCAATCTTCCGGCGGCGGCGGCGGGAGAGAATGTGCAGTTGAAATGGCGTTGCGCCACGGACATCGGCAACGCCTACGGCTCAGTCGGTTGGTGGATCGACACCATCTCGATCAGCGACGGCGGGAGTTATGCATGTTGCGATGGCCCGTGGGAACCGTTGCTGGCCACGCCGCAAGTTGAAGGAACGAATTTTACGTTCGCTTTTCAAACCATCAGCAATCAGACCTACACTGTAGAGTATAATACTGTCCTTTCCGGCGCTCCCTGGACGCCTTTGCAAACATTCACCGGCAATGGGGCGATTTACGTCATCACCAACGGCCTGGGTTCGTCCCAAGGATTTTATCGCCTCAAAACGCCTTAGACAAAACGAACGCTGTTTGAAAAGTCTGATGGTCGGTCTTCCATCTTTCAGTTGCGTTGTGTTCGGCTCCCGTTCAATCTGAGGCTTTATGAGAACAAAATTTTTCTGTGCTTGCCTCGTCGCGACCGTTCTTGGTCCGCTCCATTCGTTGACCGCTAATCCCTTGGACAAAGTCATGCCCGTGCGGGGATTCTGCATTGCCGCGCCGCGCCCGCAAGGCTTGGAGCGATTCATCAAATTCATCGACGAAGACCTGGCGCCGCGCGGCGTCAATACGCTGGTCTTGCGTGTCGATTATAATTATCAATTCGAAAGCCATCCTGAGCTTCGCGACGACAACGCCCTTTCGCGGGAAGACGTCAAGAAACTGGTCGCCGTATGCCGGAAGGACCACATCCACCTTATTCCGCAGGTCAATATGCTCGGACATCAGTCGGGCGGAAAATCTCTGGGAAGCTTGCTGAAGCACTATCCGGAATTTGATGAAACGCCATGGGTCAAAATGCCGGAGAAATACAAATGGCCCAACGCCGATGGCCTTTACTGCAAGAGCTATTGTCCGCTTCATCCCAAAGTGCATGAGGTCGTATTCGGCGTCATGGATGAATTGTGCGACGTTTTCGAAACCGATTCCTTTCATGCGGGCATGGACGAGGTTTTCTACATTGGCGAAGCGAAATGCCCGCGTTGCGGCGGCAAGGACAAGGCCGAGCTTTTCGCGGGCGAAGTCAAAGCCATTCACGATCACTTGCAGGCCAAGGGACGGCACTTGTGGATTTGGTGCGACCGCCTCCTGGACGCCGCCGCCACCGGTCTGGGCGAATGGGAGGCGAGCACGAACGGCACCTCTCGCGCCATTGATCTAATTCCCAAAGATGTGGTCCTGTGCGACTGGCACTATGACCAGGACGTTCCGACTGCGCCGTATCTGGCCATTAAAGGTTTTCACGTGATAACGTGCCCATGGAAATCTTCGCAACTGGCAGTGTGCCAGGCGCAGGACATGGCGCAATGGCGCAGCCGCTCCCCGAAGGAAATGAAGGACCGCTTTGATGGAGTCATGCAAACGGTCTGGTCTGGGACCGGCTCGTTTCTGGACCGAGATTATAATAGCAAACCCGAAGCGACTAACTCATGGAACTGTTTTAAAGCGATGTTCGAGGAGATCAATAAATTGCCGCAGAAAACCGAATGAAGCGTTGCCTGTTACTCTTCGGGTGCGCGGCCTTGTTTTTACATTGCGCAAGAGCCGCCGACCAAGCAGGCAAAGACAGCTTATCCGCGCTCCAATCCCGGCTGGCGGCCATCATAGACGAACCTCGTTTTGCGCAGGCCCAATGGGGGATAAAGATGGTTTCGCTTGACAATGACCAAATTCTTTTTGAGCGCAACGCGGACAAGCTGCTTAAGCCGGCTTCCAACGCCAAGCTTTACACCGCGGCCCTGGCCCTGGACAAATTGGGGCCGGATTATTGCATTAAGACTTCCTTTTACGCCGCCGCCAAACCGGATGCCGACGGTGTGATTCACGGCGATCTGCTGGTCTATGGCCGGGGCGACCCCTCCTTTTCAGCGCGGTTCAACAACGGCGATTACAAGAAGGCCATGCAACCGGCCATCGACGCCCTGGTGGCGGCCGGCGTCAAGAAGATTGATGGCGACTTCATTGGCGACGAAAGCTATTTTCATGGTCCGCCGTTTGGCTCAGAATGGACGTGGGATGATTTGCAGGAGTATTACGGCGCGCCCGCCTCGGCGCTCACGTTCCAAGACAACACCATCGACCTGACTTTCAAAGCGGGCCAAGTCGTGGGCGATGCTTGCGAAATCGTCACTCTGCCGGAAACAGGTATTCTTACTTTCAACAACCGCACGAAAACTGCGCCGATGGAAAAGGACGCGCGCGGCCACATCAGTCTTTACCGACCGGTGGGAGAGAGCGTGGTCTATGTGTGGGGCAGCGTTCCGCTGGGATCGACGGTTACGAAGGAGGCCGTATCTGTTCCCAGACCCGCGCTTTGGTTTGTCACAATGCTGAAGGATGGCTTATCGCAACGAGGCGTGACAGCGACCGGCGGCGTCCGTGAGGAAAATTGGCTGACCCGCGAAGTTTCGCCCATTGCCTGGTCAAACTGGATGGAGGTCGCATCCGTCTCGTCCCAGCCCTTGTCCGAGATCGTCAAACTCACTCTTAAACCATCGCAAAACCTCTACGCGCAGCTTTTGTTGCTGCAAGTCGGCGCCAAATCAGGAGGCACAAACGTCGATACGGAAGAGGCCGGATTAGCGGAAATGCAAACTTTCCTGGGCACTGCCGGCATCACTCATAACATGGCGCAATTGCAGGAAGGCTCCGGCCTGTCGCGCGCCGCCGTGGTGACGCCCAGCGCGACGGTGCGATTGCTGGCCTTCATGAACCGTCATCATGATCGAGATGTTTTCATCGACGCGCTGCCCATCGCAGGCGTGGATGGCAGCTTGCGCAGTCGCTTCAAGGGCACGGTGGCAGCCGGGCATCTTCGCGCCAAAACCGGATCGCTTGGCGGCGTCGATACTCTTTCCGGTTACGTCACCAGCGCTGGAAATGAGAAACTGGCTTTTTCCATAATGCTGAACAATTACCGCGATGAGCGCGACGCCCGAGCCACCATCGATGCGATTGCCGTTCAGTTGACAGAGTTCACGGGTCATTCCGGCCCGCAAAATGTCCCCTAAAATTGTTTTCTCCCGGCTTGTCGCGATCTTGGCTGGCGTCGGTCCTGCATTTTCTCTCTTGTCAGCCAGGGCCGACGGCTCGTCCATCATTATCACAAACCTGCCCGCCTACGGGTCAGCGGGAAATTTAAGCGGATTGGTTTCGAATGCCGACGTGGCCGCGAATTGCGTTGTTGTGTGTCTTTACGAGGACGGAGGGTGGTATAGCAAGCCAAGTTGCGCCAGCCCGTTGACTTTGATTCACCCAGACGGAAGCTGGTCCGCGGACATTACGACCAGCGGTTCGGATACAAACGCCAGCGAGATCGCCGCCTTTCTCGCGTCCACAAATTACAACCCGCCTTGTCTTGACGGAGCAGCCGGGCTGCTGATCCCGCCAGAGGCCGAAGCTGCGGTTTACGCCGATCGCGTCAACCCCAGTGCGCGACAATTTAATTTTTCTGATTACGGCTGGTGGGTCAAAAACAGCGCCGGCAGCCTGGCCGGCCCCGGCCCCAACTACTTTTCCGACAGCACCAACAACGTCTGGGTCGATGCCGAAGAAGAACTGCACTTAAAAATCAGCTATACCAACAGCACCTGGCAATGCGCGGAAATCATCAGTGACCGCAACTTTGGCTACGGGCAATATCGTTTTACTGTCAATACTCCGATCAACAGCCTTGATCCTAACGTGGTGCTGGGGATGTTCACTTACAGCTACGATATCGCCTACAATAATCGTGAAATTGATCTTGAACTATCGCGGTGGAATGACGCCTTCGGCACAAACAACGTGGAGGACTACGCCGTTGCACCGTACGGCACGGGCCAGGTATTAAGATTCGGCCTGCCCGCTGGCACTACCAATTCCACCCACAGTTTCATCTGGCAATCCAATGGCATTGCCTTCCAAACGTTGAACGGCGATTTTGATGCGTCGCCGCCCGCCGCCGATGTCCTTGAAAGTTGGAACAGTTCCATCGGGACACCGCCCGCGGGAGGCGAACAGGTTCACATCAATTTATGGCTCGATAACGGCAATCCTCCCGCTGACGGCGAACCGGTGGAGGTCATCATTTCCAAGTTCGAGTTCGTTCCCTTGGGACCGCCGCCCTCGGCCCAATTGAGCCAATTAACTGGCCTCCGCGACGGGCCGATTCAGTTGTCAGTGAACGGACAGGCAGATTGGCATTATCAAATACTGTCATCACCCGACTTAGTGGACTGGACGCCAATCGGGACCGTCCTGGCCACGAATAGCTGGATATCTTCTTCCAGCCGGCCGGCGTCATTTCGGTTTGCCGACACCAATCCAATTTCGTTGGATGCCCGCTTTTACCGGATATTGACCGAACCGTGATTATCGCAGACCCAGAGTCACTCCGGGCACCGGCCCCTGCGGGTAGTTTTCTTTGAGGGTTGCCATCGGGTCAGGCGCGAGGCGGAAATCCAATGCATTCAAGTTGGCGAAATCCGGGGCCAACATGCGACTATCTTTGTCAATGCCAAGATCGGTTTGGAAATCGGCCAGGTTTGAATAGCTCTTGTGACGGCCCCAGCTTACTCCCCATGCGAACCAACCTTGCCCGGGCCCGGCGAAATAAAAATTATTGACAAAGCTTAGCCGGAGTTTTTCCAAATTCAGGCCTTCGCTTTGTCCCTGACGGTTTTGTGCGTTGGCTCTCGCCGGCCATTGGCGTCCATCGGTCGTATCGAACCAGCCCCAAACCTGGGCGTCGCGGTTAAAAGCAATGATGTTTCGTGCGATAGTTTCATCGTGATTCCAGATCGGCTCTTCCCCGGTCTTACCAATTCGCGGAGTGGTCCGTGTTTGCTCGCGAAAATTAAAACCTTCCCGATTCCCGACGATCAGGTTTCGCTCGATCACGCATTCCGGGCTGCTGGAAAGCGAAATGCCGGCTTGCGCGCCCCACGCGCCCGCGGTCGCCGTAAATCCATTGCCGGCAATGACGTTGTCGTGGGCATGCAGGCTGATGGAAATCTCGCAGAAGATGCCGCAATCCTCGTTGTCCGCAATGAGACACTGGCGGACGACGCAGTGCTCGTCACCGATGTCAAACCAAATTCCGTTCCCGCGATTGCGCAGAAATCGGCTGCGCTCCAGGACGGCGTTGCGGCACAGAACCAATTTGTCGCCGCCGGCCTCCCAACCGCGCTCAAAGCCCTTTGTGTTGTTGTTTTCAACCAAAGAATCCGTGAAGAGCAAATCGTGAGCGCCATTGGCGCCAAATCCTATCTGGCCGTTGTCTCGGAACACACAATGGCGAACGATTTGGTGTTCTCCGGAGAAAGTCGCCCCGCTGCTGTTCATGCCTTCCAACGCGCAATCCTCCAAGGTATCATGGCCGCCGCCGAGCACGACCGCGCCATGCTGCGCCATGTTGGCGGCAAATCGAAAGTGCAAGCCGCGCAACGTTATATAATCTCCCTGGACGACAAAAATTTCCGAGCGCGTCGATGCTTCGGCGAACACCTTGTTCAAATCCCGATTGCCGGCGTCCCAAACCTCAAGAACGTTGTTGGATAGATCCGCAAAAAATGTCCCGGGAGCCAGTTGATCAGCCTCCAACACCTGGCGGAGCAGATAGCCGTCAATGACAACCTGCTCGGACCGTCCGATGAGACGGTGATAATCATCATCCGGATGCGCCATGTTCTTGTTCCAGCCGATGAATCGATGGTTCCAAGGCACACGATAAATAGGAAGGTCTCCCGGTTTTTTCTGCCAGCCGGTCAGGACATCGGCCCCTGTAAGGATCACTTTAGCGCCGGGCGCTGCTTCGAAAACAATAGGCGCTTGCGCCGTGCCGCTGGTCTTGAGGGTGATCTGTTCACGATAAGTTCCCTCGCGAATGATGACCTTGTCTCCCGGCTGAACTCTCTCCACTGCTTTGCCGATCGACTTCCATGGCACTTCCGGAGTTCCATCGCCTTCGTCGTTGGCCTGTGGATTACGTTGCGCAACTTCATGGATCGCAGCTTGCAGAGAAGACGCAATCACCAGGCACGCAAGACCACTTAGCCAGACGCAACGAAGCCTCCTTACGCTGAATTCGCGATTCATAACACCTCTCCATAGGCTGACCAAAGCTTCCTCACCAGCGGCGAACGCCGAAGTTTCCGTCCATCCAGCGATTCCGCTTCGACAACTCCCATGGATGTATTGGTCAAAAATACGCCCTGGGCGCGGTGCAGGTCGGCGGGCTTCGCGTTTTTCTCGCGAAATGGAATCTTCATCTTGACGCATACTTCGACGATGGCGGCGCGGGTAATGCCGGGCAAAGCGCCGCTGGGCAACGGTGTAGTGCAGACGACGTCATTCTGTACCCAAAACACGTTGCAACTGGTGCCCTCGGCAATGAATCCGCGCGGGTTGAGCAAAATGGCCTCGTGCGCGCCGGCCGCGTCGGCCTCGGCCCGCGCCATCACCTCGGGCAATTTGTTGGTGGTTTTGAAATGGGTCAACGGATCGTCAGCGGGAAGGCGAAAGGACGAAGTCACGACGCGCCAGCGCGGTGGCCGTTTGTCATCGAGCACAGGCGCGGGATGCAGCGTCAGGACGATAGCCGGGCGAACGGCATTTTTCGGAGAATAGCCGCGCGCGGTGATGCCTCGGGAAACATGGATGCGCAAAAGGCATTCCGGCATTCGGTTCCGTTGGATCAATTGCATGGAAAGGCGAAAAAGCTCATTCCATGAATACGGGACTGTCAACTTTAGAAAGTCGATGCCGCGCTGGAGGCGCTCGATGTGCCGGTTCCAGCGGAAAATTTCTCCGCGCCGCACGAGCATGGCTTCAAAGAGGCCATCGCCAAAAAGAAAGCCGCGATCGAAAACCGAGACGACCGCTTTCTCCTCAGAAACAAATTTGCCATTGAGGAATACGATCATGCTCGGATGAACGTATGCGGCTGACGGGCCACGTTTAACTTTAGATCTTTGAACACAATTTTTGACGGTTTATTTTAAGTCCCCTGCTTACTTCACAGGCTGGAAGTCTTTATGGCCCGTTTGCCACAGAAGGAAAGCGAATTGGCTGGCAAGATCCTTAAAACCGGCGATCTTCTCATCTGTAGAGTGGCCGGAGTTGTAGTTCACTTTCAACAGAACGGGCTTGTCCGAAATCGAGTCCGTCTGCAAAGCAGCGACGAATTTCCCAGGCTGCCAGACCGGCACTCGCGGATCATTCCAACCGCCCACCGCCATCACTGCCGGATACTTCCGCTCCTTCTGCACGTGCTGAAGCCCATCCATTTCAAAAAGGGCCTGGCACTCGGCGGGATCTTGAACGGTTCCAAATTCCGGTATGTTGCCCGGACCATTGGGTGTGAACTCGGCACGCATTGGGTTCACCAGAGGACAGTTACAGACAGCGGCGGCAAATAAATCCGGACGTTCTTCCAGGGCGCGGCCGACCGTGATTCCACCGGCGCTGCCTCCAAATGCGGCGAGCTTTTGCGGGCTAGTGTAACCTCTTTTTACCAAGTACTCCGCGCAGGAAATGAAATCCTTCCATGTGTTGGGCTTGGTAACTTTGTAACCTGCCTTGTGCCAGGCCTCGCCTTTTTCGCCGCCACCGCGGACGTGCGCGTAAGCCCTCACGATGCCGCGGAGCGCCACCGAATTAAGGATAGTGAAGCGCGGCAGCATGGAGCTTCCATAAGCACCGTAGCCTTCGAGGATACAGGAATTTGACCCGTCCAAGGGAAGTCCCCTCTTGTAAATGATCGAAAGCGGTATCAACGTGCCGTCGTGCCCAGGCACTTCAACCTCTTCCGAGACGAGATTCTCGAAGCCTGGATAAGTCACGTCCGGACTGAAAATGCTCTTCGTAAGAGTGTCTTCGTGGGAATCAAGATCATACAGGATCGCGGACGTCCATGAGCTGATGAGCACCAAGCAATTGTCGGTTTGCCAATCCAGACAGCTAACGTCCACCGTTCCTGAGGCCGGAAGTCTGATTTGCGTGGGCTCGCCACCGGTCCAATCGTATTTGATGAGACGGCCGACAATTCCATCTGAATATACGATGAAAAGGTAGTGCTTGGTCCTGGCGATGGATTGGACGGAGTCAACCTGCTCAGGAATCCGGGTTTCGGCGTGTTCCCAGTCAGGATGCTTCACGCTTGTCCGAACCAGCTTTCCCCTCGGGGCGTTGGCCCGGGAGACCGCATACACAAAATTCCCGTGGAACACGGGGCCTTGCACAAGGTCATCTGAACGCTGCCACAAAACATCCCATTTGATTTTTGGGTGCCTCAATTCAGAAACCGGCGCATAGAAATAGCGGAGCTCATTTTGCGCCGTGTGCGCCTCTCCCAGAATGTAGCCGGGCGAGGATTCATCAATGCAGGCCCGAGCCCGTTCATTGGGCGCGATGCCGAGTCCAGGATAACTTTCGTTGCCGAAAAAATCCCGATCGGTGGCGACGTCTGTGCCGATCTCATGTAACTTTGTCTTGCGGCTCAGTTTGATATCGGGTCTCATCAATTCAGAGACTTTTCCGGCATCATAAAAGAACGAATTGCCATCGGGGGTCCACCCGTAACAGCCGAACGAGGGATAGATGCATTCAGGCAAAAGCGTTCTGCGATCCACATCCAAGACGCGGATTTCGGAATACTCGGCGCCGCCTCGCGTAATCGCGATGGCGACATGCTTCCCGTCCCAAGACGGAACGAAAGAATAAATCGTGGGCGTGTCACCCTGACTGCCAACACCTTTGGATTGAAATTGGTAGAGAGTTGGATCGAAAAGCAACCTCTCAACGCCATCCCGACCTTCGCGGAGGCAGAGCTTGCTCATGTTTTCGCCGCCCCCGGTCTTGCGGTAAAAAAGCCTTCCGTGTTCGTAGCTGATGCTCGAGTAGAAGGCAGATTTGAGCCTTTCCATCGCCAGCCATTCCTGCACAAGGGAATCCCGGCCGGGAATGCGCGCCAGCAACCCATCGGTCAATGCTGTTTGGGTTTTGAACCAAGCCTGGACGTCCTTGACGTTGATGTTTTCCAGCCAACGGTACGGATCATGATACGTCGTTCCGAAGTACGTGTCCGAAGCATCGACAGTTCTTGTGGACGGATAGTTCCACTGGCCTTGGCATTGCATGCAGGCTAGGACTGGCGGGACGAGCAAAAGGAACCTCTTCACCATGAGAACTTTGGACGGTCTTGTAAAGGTGGGAACGGTGGCGTACGGATGAACCGTCGCGACGGATCTTGCAATGCGGCCATGAACCCGGCCGCCTTGGCCATCGTTTCGTCGTATTCCGCCTCGGCCACGGAGTCAGCGACGATGCCCGCGCCGACGTGAAAATGAATTTCTCCCGGACGGCAAATCGCGGTGCGAATGGCAATACTGAGCTGGCTCTCACGATTAAAACCGAGATAGCCGATCGCGCCCGTGTAGGGCCCGCGCGTGGCAGGCTCCAATTTATCAATAATTTCCATGGCGCGGATTTTCGGCGCGCCGGTAACGCTGCCGCCGGGAAAACAGGAGGCGAAAGCCGAGCTATGCGTTTGCTCCGGGCGCAGCCGTCCCGTCACCGTGGAAACGAGATGTTGCACTTGCGGGAATCGTTCCAGGCGGACCAACTCCGGCACCTGCACCGAACCGTATTCGCAAACCTTGCCCAGATCGTTGCGCAGCAAGTCGGTGATCATGACCAACTCCGCCATGTCTTTGGCGCTGGTTTGCAATTCGTAGGTCAATTGCGCATCCCGCGTCGGATCGTTGGAGCGCGGGCGGGTGCCTTTGATGGGCCGCGTCTGCGCCAGTGGGCCGCTGAGCCGAAGAAACAATTCGGGCGAAGATGAGCCAATTTGAAAATCCCCGCAATCGAGGAAGGCGGCAAATGGCGCCGGCGAAACGTCGGACAATCGCTGGAAAAATTCCCAGCCCGAAGCCGCCGTTTTTGCTGTCAGCCGATGCGACAGGTTTGCCTGGTAAATGTCCCCGGCCCGAATGTATTCCTGCACCCGACGCACCTTGTCGGTGAATTCGTCCTTTGACATATTTGAACGAAACTCTGCCGCGGTCATCTCATGTGCTGGCCGTGCCGGCGACGACCCTTCCATCCGATGGACCCAAAACTCAAGTTGCGCCCGCGCCCGTGCAGCATCGCGGGAACCATCGGCCTGCAATCCTGTCGAGACAATCCATGTTTTTTCGAGGCGATGATCGAAAACGACGAGGCTGTCGTAAAAGCCGACGTGGCAATCGGGCAATTCCAAATCATTGATCGCTCGGCGCTGCAGGCGCGGTTCGACAAAATTCTTCAGTTCATAGCCCCAATATCCGAAGCAGCCCCCAAGCGGAAAGGGCAGGTCTATTTCGTCCAGCAACTCATAACGGGCCATTAACTCTTCCAGCGCCTGCCACGGATTGCCAAAACGTGTTCCGGCCACGCTGTCCAATTCACATCGCGAACCGAAGGAGCGAAAGGTCAACAGCGGATTCGCAGCCACGAAGGAGTAGCGCGCCTGGGGCGAATCAAAATAGGAACTGCGCAGCAGGATAACGCCGTGTTCCCCAACAAGCTGCTCCACCAGCGACTCCGGCGTGTGCGCGGTCTGAATGGATTGAAGGATCGGGCGCACGACTCAACCTGCCAGGAGCTTTTCCAATCCCGGGGCCGATTTCAACGGACTGATCAGCGCCAGGCTGAATCGGTCCGGCCGCAGGAAATCTCGCGCCGTGGCCCGCACCTGGCCAGCCGTGACGGCCGTCAGACGCTTTTTGAATTCGTCAGGATGGGTGATTTTGCCGTAGCCAAGCCATTGTTCGCCCGCCCACATCATTTGGTTCTCGCTGTTTTCCAGGCCCAGGTCGAGCTGGCCGATGAGATAATCGCGCGCACGCCGCAGTTCCGGCGCGGGAACAAGCTGGGAGGCCAATCGCTTCAATTCGCGCAGGATGAGTTTGAGCGTCTTTTCCAAATTGTCCGTGTCCAGACCCGCCGCGATGACGAGATCGCCGGCATCGTCAAAAAAGCTGTTGGCGCTGTAAATGGAATAGGCCAGGCCGTGGTCTTCGCGCACGGTTTGGAAAAGCCGCGAGCTCATGTTTTCGCCGAGCACGGCATTGAGCAGGCGAAATGCGAAACGCCGTTCGTCATGCCGGGAACAGGCGCGAATGCCGAGCGCGATTTGCGTTTGCTCCGTTTTCTTGGTCAACAGGCGCACCATCGGCTTGCTTTGGTTGGAGACGGCAGGGGCGCAGCAAGGCCGGGCGCCGCCGGCGAATTTTCGGGCGTATTTTCCGGCCAGAGCGACAACTTCGCGATGCGTGATCCTCCCTCCGGCCGCCAGCAACGTGGCCGGAGCGACATAGTTTTGCTTTTGGTATTCCAGCACCTGCGCGCGTTGAAGGGCGTCCAGAGTCTTCTCCGTGCCGGTAATGGAACGGCCCAAAGGCTGATCGGGCCACATGGTCGCATTGAGCAATTCCTGCACGTATTGCTGGGGCTGGTCCTTATACATGGCCAATTCTTCCTTAATGACTTCCCGCTCCTTGTCTATTTCGGCTGGGTCAAAGGTGGAATACAAAAACATGTCCGCCAGCACATCGAGCAAACGCGGAAAATGATCATGGCGCGCCTTGGCGTAAAAACAAGTGTGCTCCTCGCTCGTGAAAGCGTTGAGGTAGCCGCCGATGCCTTCAACCGCCTGCGAGATTTCCCGGGCGGTGCGGCGGCGCGTGCCTTTGAACAACAGATGTTCAATGAAGTGCGACACGCCGCTCCACCGCGCTGGTTCGTAACGCCCGCCCACGCCGACCCAGATGCCAATGCTGACGCTGGCCATGTGCGGCATTTCGGCCGTGGCCACGGTCAATCCATTTTCCAATCGGGTTACTTTGTACATCGGACCTTTTGCAATAACTCAAGCCAGCGCGCGGGGTGTTACTTCCGGAGGGCCAACCTTCCTCATGTATTCCAAAATACGATCGATCACCTCCTGTGTGTCGTCGGTAATGTAAAACAAATCCGTATCGCCGGGACTGATCATTCCTCTCGTGGCCAGAGTCGATTTCATCCATCGCACCAGGCCGGCCCAGTAATCGCGCCCGAAGAGGATGAGGGGGAAACTCGGAATGCGCTGGGTTTGCACCAGGGTGAGCACTTCGAAAAATTCGTCGAGCGTGCCGAATCCGCCCGGCATATAAACGAAGGCAATACTATACTTGACGAAGCAAACCTTGCGCGAAAAAAAGTAATGGAACCGCAGCGGAATGTTGGCGTAATTGTTTCCTTTTTGCTCGAACGGCAGCTCGATGTTCAGGCCAACCGATTTGCCCTTGGCCTCAGCCGCGCCGCGATTGGCCGCCGCCATGATGCCCGGACCGCCGCCGGTGATGACCGCCAGATTATTGCGAACCAGCTCCCGGGCGATGTGGGCGGTCGCCTTGTAGTACGGGTCGGCTGGGGGAGTGCGGGCGGAACCGAAAATTGTCACGGCGGGGCCGACTTGGGAAAGGATCTCAAAGGAATCGACAAATTCCGCCATGATGCGGAAAACGCGCCATGGGTCTTCTTTGGTAAAAGCAACAGTCTGGTTGATCATGCGTGCGTACATTTAGAGCCGACGCGCGGCGCACTGCAAGAAAAGGATGAAGAATCGCTAAACAGGCGAAAAGAGACCAGGCTACGTGGTCAAGACATGGCGCAAATACAGATACATGATGGGCGCATTGAACAGCAGGCTATCCAGCAGGTCCAGAATCCCGCCAATGCCGGGGAACATGGAACCGGAATCCTTCAATCCAGCTTCGCGTTTGAAGAGGGATTCGATCAAATCGCCCACGACGGCGGCTGTGCTCAGAATGATTCCTAGAATGATCGAGTGCATCAAGGTCATGCCGGCCAAATGATTGCCGGCACATCGCGCAAAAATGACGCTGGCGGCGGTCGAGACAACGACTGCGCCTCCAAAGCCTTCCCAGGTTTTGCCGGGGCTGATGCGCGGTATCATTTTGTGCCGGCCTATGAGCGAGCCGACCGCGTATGCGCCGCAGTCGCTGAATTTTGTCACGAGCACAAAATAGAGAACGTAATAAGGCCCCTGCACTCCGGCCTGACTGAAGAAATTGATCTTTTGAATGAAGTTCAACAGCCACGGCACGTACATCATGCCAAACAGCGTCGTGGAGATGGCGATGATGCCGGTGGAAACACGGCGGGAGGCGAATTGCCGCACGCACAACCCCAGCACAAAAAGAATGATGAAGATCGTTTCCCGGTCGTTCATGCGGGAAGGCGTCACCGGCATTCCGAATTCGCCCGAAATGCAGAAGAAGGTGGACAAGATCAGCAACACGCCGCCACCCACGCCAAAAGCGGGATAACAGGCATAATTGAGTTTGTGCGCCATGCCGTAGAATTCCAGCAATCCCGAGACCGCCAGCAGCAGGATGATCAGCAGGAAAACGTAATCGGAAAGGGCCTTGTGCCCGGAGAAAAGAGCGCCGAGGACAACTGTCCACAGGAAAACGAAGCTGCCCAGGCGGCGAAAGAAAATAGCGGCCTTGGAGAGCGGCGCCGGTTTGGAAATGCTTGTTTCAGGCATAGCCGTTAAACCAGCCCGAATCGCCGATGACGCCGCGTGTATTCTTCCAGCGCCTCGAAGAATTGCCCTTTGCGAAAGTCGGGCCAGAGCGTGGGAGTGACGACCAATTCCGCGTAGGAAATCTGCCACAAAAGAAAATTGCTGATGCGCATCTCGCCGCTGGTGCGAATCAGAAGGTCCGGGTCAGGATAATGGCAGGTATAAAGATGCTGCGAGAGCACTTGCTCGGTAATTTCCGCCGGTTCCAACTGCCCCTCTTTGACTTTCTGCGCCATGCTGCGCGCCGCGTCGACCAGCTCGGTGCGGCCACCGTAACTGAGCGCGAGAATCAACGTCAGCCCGTTGTTCTTGGCCAGCGCCGCCTTGGTTTTTTCCAGTTGCTCCTGGACGAATTCCGGCAGGCGATAAATCTGTCCGATGGCGTCCAATCGGACATTGTTACGATTTAACTCCGCAATCTCCGCTTTGAGAAAGCGGGCCAGATACTTCATCAACGTATCCACTTCGTCCTTGGGGCGGTTCCAGTTCTCGACGGAAAAGGCATACAGCGTCAAGTATTTGACACCGCACTCGCCGGCGGCGCGCACGATGGCCCGGACAGATTCGACGCCGTTGCGATGCCCTTCCACGCGCGGCAGACGGCGCTGTTTGGCCCAGCGCCCGTTGCCGTCCATGATAACGGCTACATGGGTGGGAACGGTGGCTTGCGCCTGCGGACTTAATGTGGCGCGAGGATTCAATCGTCAAGCAAAAAGAACGGCTATTCTTGTTGACCGTTTTCCTCGTCCTTCTCGCGGCGCCGTTTCAAGCCAATCGATTGGGCGATCTCGTCGAATTCTTCGCGGCTGACGTCGCCGAGCTTCTTGCCTTTGGCGGCGAGCTTCTCATTGATCTTGATCGCCTTCTCGGTCATGGCTTCGTGGGTTTCTTCGGTGCCGCCAATCAGGGCAAAATTCGGTCCGGTCGTCAACCGCTTATGGCCGTCGGAATCCAAGCCCAAGCCAAGCATGATGGCCGCTTTCTTCTTTTTGTGCTTCTCCAACACACTGCAACCTAACCGCGTCTGTCGCGACTTCCAAGTGGAAAAATACTCGATGCCTCCGGTACAATGGCGCCATGAATGCCATGCCTGCCGCCGCACCGCCAAAAACTGTATCGGTCGAGATTTGCATTCTGGCCGGCGGCTTGAGCAGCCGAATGGGACGGGACAAGGCCCGGCTTCGTTTGGACGGTCAATCTCTTTTGTCGCGCATCCGGGCCATCGCCGGCCAGACGACCTGGCCGGTGCGCGTAATTCGGCGCGATCTTGTTCCCCGTTGCGGGCCGTTGGGCGGCGTGTGCACGGCATTGAGAACAAGCGGGGCCGATGCCGTTTTATTCCTGGCCTGCGACATGCCGTTCGTCACCGTCGAACTGATCCATAGGCTGGTGAAAGCGAACCAGGCCGGCAGCATGGCAGTTTTTGCGGCGGGGACAAACGGGCCTGGCTTTCCATTTTTGCTGGGCCGCGCAATTTTGCCAACAGTGGAGGAGCAAATTGCGGCTGGACGCTTTTCCGTGCAGTCTCTCGCTGTGAAGTGTCGCGCGAAAAAAGTCCGAGTTGGCGAGCACAGCCTATTCAATGTGAATACACAGGCGGACCTTAATCGGGCTTGTCGTATCGTTGCGCAACGACATCACGAAAACGCTTGTTGAGACGATATTTGGCCACCCTGATGCTGAGCGCGTCCCCAATCAAGCCGATAACAAACCAGGTCCCAAACATGCCGGCAAGGCCGAGCTGCGATCCCGGCGAGAACCTTGGGTTTATTATGGTCAAGAATGCCAGAAACCAGCACGGCAGGAGCAATTGGAGGACAGTGATAATAATTGCTTTATAGGTCTGGCGTTTGGAGAGACCTTGCCACATTCCAACCCAAAGCGACGCCTCAACATCCGCCAATAACACAACTATTCCGCCAACACATAGCTCCTCAAAAATCCACTCGTCTCCGATCCCAATTTGCAGTTGGCGCGGGAATTCAAAAACCGCGAAGATTAACGCTACGTTCAGCAGAACAAGCACCCATAAAGCTCGCCGAAAATGTTCTCGCAAAGCTTTCTTTTGCGCTGATAAGATGGCCGTGATCGGCAGCGGTGTCACCAATAATAATTCCAGCGCGCCGCTGTTGCGATCGTGATTCAGGCGCGACGCGCTTTCCATCATCACCAGTAGTTTGACCAAGGCGTGCAAAGCGAAGGCGAGAATGAAACAAACAATGAAAGGGATGGGCGGGCCTGTAGTTCCGAGTGTGGGAATGAAAGAAAAGAAACACACCCAGATTGGCGCCGCCACGGCAAGGAGGAGATTTGCCAGCGAGGACGGCGCCCGATCTCGAATGGTCACGCGGCAAAACGGATTGGCCGCTTCGGCCTGGTCCCATCCCCGCGGTTTACGTCTTCGCCTGGCCGGTTTGCGGGACTTCGACTCGTGCGTCTGCCAGGTGCGCGGCGTCACAAAACTCGCCCAAGCCAGACTCAAAGCCGTCAAAAGCCAGATAGTTTGCAGAGAATGCCAAAAATTGCCGGGGCCACCGCGCGTCTTGTAAAAGGAATCAAAGCCGTATCGAAAGGCGAAGGCCGGGCTTGGCCACAGCAGGAAATCGAGCCACGACAAGTTGAGGCTTAAATTTTGAAGACACCACAAAGCAGGCAAGAGTCCGGCCGCCACGGCCATTAACAGAAGCGCCAAACCCAACGACTTTCTTGGATCATCCGTCATCGCGGAAACGAGCAGTCCTACGCTGAGCGAAAAGAATAAAGTCGTCCCGAAGAGCAGCAACAACCGTGAAAATTCAGAGCCAGTGACACTGCCCATCAACAGCGGCAATGCCAGGATCGGGAACACGGCCAGCAAGCCGAAGAAAGCGTTGATGGAACTTGCCGCCAGTTTGCCGAAGACAATGTCGTAGCCTTTTAAATCCGTCAGGAAGAGCAGTCCAATGGTTCCACCTTGTTTTTCCGCCGCGATGGAATCGGCAGTCAACCATATTCCTCCCAACATGCAAAAACCGAGGGTGACAATGCCCGAGGCCGTCAGCACCGCGTGGCCCAATCGGGCGGGCGGGGTATGGCCCAGAGATACCACCCCGAACATGATCAGCGCGATCAAGACCCAATACGCGCGAAACCTGCAAGTGCCGGGTCGCCGCGCCGCTACCGTTAATTCCCGTGCGGCAATGGGCAGAAAAGTCATGGCACGCTAGAATTCCACTCTTTGTCTCAAAGACAAGCGACGAATTTTGCGCTGTTTCAATCCTGCTCCTAATCTTGCTCTTAACACTAATCTTCTTGACAAAGAGATTATGATTAAGAGCAGGATTAGGAAACACCATGCACGCATTGGGTTTGCTGCCGGGCCGTTTTATGGATATGTTCCGGGAAATGTCAGAAGCGAGAAAAACAAGGGTCATTGTGGGGATGAGCGGCGGCGTCGATTCGTCCGCGGCGGCGGCTTTGCTTTTGGAGCAAGGCTACGAGGTCGTGGGCATCACACTCAAACTCTGGCCGCAGGATTGCGTCTCTCGCGCAGAGGACAAATGTTGCGGACCGCAGGCCGTCACCGATGCCCGCGCCGTTTGCCACAAGCTCGGCATTCCTTATTATTTAATCGATGAGGCCGATGCTTTTCAAAAACAGGTCATTGCTTACTTTGCCGACGAATACAAAGCCGGACGCACGCCCAATCCGTGTGTCATGTGCAACGAAAAATTGAAGTTCGGCGCCCTGCTTGATCGCGCCCGCCAACTCGGCGCGGAGCGTGTCGCCACGGGTCATTTTGCGCGGCTGGAAAAAAGCGCTGACGGCTGCCGGACTCTTTTGAAAAAAGGCCGTGACCCGCGCAAAGATCAAAGCTACTTCCTGTTTTCGCTGCGCCAGAACCAACTGGAGCGCGCGCTGTTTCCGCTCGGTGAAAAAACCAAGCAGGACACGCGGGAAATTGCGCGCGCGTGCGAATTGAAAACGGCGGACAAAGAGGAAAGTATGGAAATCTGTTTCGTGCCGGACAACGATTACGGAAAATTCCTTTCGGCCGCGAAACTGGCGCAAAAACATCGGGGCGATATTGTGGATTTGAGCGGGCGCGTCCTTGGCCAGCACGATGGCGTGGAATTCTTCACTATTGGGCAGCGCAAGGGCCTGGGGCTTTCTTCACCCAAACCGCTTTACGTGATCGAATTGGATGCCGCGCAAAATCGCGTCGTCGTCGGGGATGACTCGGCCTTGGAGCGCGACCAGTTCGAAGTCGAACGTTGCAATTGGATTTCCTTCGAGCAGCCGCCGGCAGAGATGCGGGTTTCGGCCAAGATTCGCTACAATCATCCCGGCACGCCGGCGACCGTTCGTCCCACGCCGGGCGGCGGGGCGTCAGTCAGATTGCATGAGTCGCAACGGGCCATCACTCCGGGGCAGGCCTGCGTTTTCTACGAGGGCGATGTCGTGGTCGGCGGCGGCTGGATCACGGCGCACAAGTAACGGCCACGCTAGAGGGAAGCTTTGTCGCTCATGCTGGCGAGCGTTTCCGCCATTTCCCGAATGTGGACTTTTGGATCGGGAGAATCCGTGATGTGAACGATGTGCCCGTCCAATCCAATGATAAAACTGACGCGACGATCCAACTTGAGCCGGGCGAGTCGTGTGCCAAAGGCATCTGCAATGTGGCCATCCACATCGGCCAGTAGTGGGAAACTCAGGTTATATTTGAAAGCAAATTCTTTCTGCGCGCGTTTGTGATTGAAACTGACGCCGACCACATACACTCCGGCCCTTTTCAATTCGGCCAGGTTGTCCCGGAGGCTGCTGGCCTCTTCTATGGAAGCGGTTGTATTGTCCTGCGGATAGAAATATAAAAATATGAATCCTTTGCCGAGATGATCGGCCAGTCTCCACTGGCAGCCATCCTGATTGTGCCCGCAAAACAACGGGACACGATCACCGACTGCGGGCAGATGACTGGGCTGGGCCGAGAGAGGCAGCACAACGGCCACCAGAGCAATGGCGAGAATCCAGCAAAGACGGTGTCGAGACAATTTCATAGCATTTTTCCTTTTGCTATTCAGTAAACTGTCAGGGCTGCGTTGTCAATGAGCGGCTGCCCACACGACCGGGATGCAGAGTCATTTCGGCGATGCAGTCGGAGCTTGAGGAGCAGATTTGGACTTTGAAAGAATTGGATTGGCAGGCGGACTAAGATGTTGCACATATTCGAGGCGCTTTTTCAGTTCATCGATTAGCTCCTGCATCCTGACTACCGATGCCCTGTTCTCAACGACCGCCTCGGTCAAATCCAAAATCTTCTTGGCCTCACTCTCATTCATGGCTTTGTAATAAATAGCATCACATGGCCACCGAACGCACCCTGAAAGATATTTAATGGTTTTCCTGAGACGATGCAGACTATCAACTACGCGGCTATCCACGCCAAAGTTCCTTCCGGCAGCTTGTCGTACAACCGAATCAAGTCATCGGCGGAGAGGTGAATGCAGCCGTGAGAATCGGGGCGGCCCAAAGTCGTTTCGTCGCCGGTGCCGTGAATGTAAATGTAGCGCCGAAAGGAATCCCGGTCTCGGCCGCGGTTAAAGCCCGTTTCCAATCCTTCCAGCCAAAGAATTCGATGCGCGATCCGGGCGCCAGGCCGGCCTTGCCAGGTATAGCCGATCATTTGTCGCGCCTTAAAGACCGCCCCCACCGGCCAGCCGCCGCCAATTTTCCGGGCGATACGATGCAGCCCGCGCGGGGTCATGTTGGAGCCAGCCGCTTCGCCAATGCCGAATTTGGATGTGGAACAATGAAAAGTTTTCCCCGGCACGTAACGATTTTCCTGCCGTTGGTACAAGGTTGCCCTTTGGCGGGCGATATGGACGGAAAGGATATGGCGAGTTGGCGTGACGCCGCAACGGGCGCAGGCGCGGAAAGCAGCGGCAAGGGCTTTCGGAACGCCGATCATTTGCCTGTCAATTTCTTGATCAGAATTTTGGAATTGCGCCCGCTCTGTTCGTATTTTTCGCGGCGGGAAGGCGGCAGGTCCTCGGGCGCGCCTTCGCTGAAACCGGCCTTGGATTGAAAATAAGTGAAGGCCTGGGTCGAGAGCGTGATCAACTCTGTCAAACCCATTTCGCGGGTCTTCGCTTCGACAAAAGCGATGAGCTTGCGGCCAATGCCCTGGTTTTCATGCAACGGACTGACGTAAAGGCAGGCCAGTTCGCCCTTGTTTTGGTCGAGCTGATGAAGCGCCACGCACGCGACAGGGTTTTTATCGGTCTCAAAAATGTAAAAATCGTTGATGCTCTTCTCGACGCTGGCCCGTGTGCGTTTGACCAGCTCCTCACTCGCCACCGAATTTTTAGTCAACGATAATATGGCGCGAATGTCCTTCTTCAAGGCGCGCCGGATCTGCTGGTACTCATTGGCATAAACGAGCGTGCCGATGCCTTCATTGGAAAAAACCTCCGTCAGCAACGCCTCATCCACCCGGCCATTGATAATATGAACGCGTGGAACGCCAGCCTGGCAAGCCGCCGAGGCGAAGTGCGCCTTGGAATAAACCTCGGGAGCGAAACTGCTTTTGTTGTGCGCTAGAAGGCCATCCAGATCGGCCACCAAAATCTGTTGAATGAGCCGGCCTTGGTAAATGAGACCGTCCATCGTCGTGATGTAAATGAGTTTGGCCGCCGCGAGCGACTTGGCTAATTCGACCGCTACCGAGTCGGAGTTCACCCGGTAAGTTTTGCCGTCGCCGTCAAAGCCCAGAGGAGGCACAACCGGCACGATGCCTTGCGACAGCAAGCTTTGGAGCATCTCCGTGTCCACGCGCTCAATTTTGCCGGTAAACAATTGGTCCTGGCCGTGAATAATGCCCATGGGATGGGCAATGAGAGCGTTGCAACACGCTGCGCGAAGATCGTTCGCACTCAACCCCTCCAAAATTTCATGTGTCAAACGGTTGGCCGCGGTCAGCGCCAGCTTCAACGTGGCCTCGTCCGTGATGCCGCTGCCATCGAGGTTGGAAGGATTGATGTGCTGTTCCTCGGCCAGCGTTTTGATTTGCGCCGCCGCGCCGTGCACCAGCAGCACCTTGATGCTCAGCGAACGCAGCACCGCGACGTCCAGCAGCGTGTTGGCAAAATTCTCGCTGGTGACAATAGCGCCGTCCACGCTGATTACGAAAACCTTTTCCCGAAAACGCGGGATGTACTGCAGGATGCCTCGCAGGTCGGTGAATTTCACGTTTCTTTCTTTTCGCTGAATTTAACTAACCCGTTTCAGGCGCGATTCAACTTTTATTTTTGGAATTGCGCAAAATCCGCCGCAGAGCATCGATGCAACGCCGGTTTTCCGCCGGTGTGCCGACGGAGATGCGAATCCACTCCGGCAATTGATAGCCTCCCATCGGCCGCGTAATGATTCCCTGGCGCTGCAATGTGTCGAACACTTCCTGTCCCGCTCCCACTTTCGCCAGAATGAAGTTGGCCGCGGACGGAACAAATTGAACGTTCATGCTGGAAAGCGCTTTCTCCAGAAATTTCCGCTCCTTGAAATTGTTTTGGCGGGTTTTCCTGACGTGGGCGGAATCATCCAGCGCGGCCACTGCCGCCGCCTGCGCCAGAGAATTGATGTTGAACGGCTGCCGAATTTTTTCGAGAGCCGCGATGAACTCGGGATGCCCGATGCCATAGCCAAGACGCAATCCAGCCAGGCCGTAAATTTTGGAGAACGTGCGCAGCAGAATGAGATTGGGCTTTTGCCCGGCGCGAATGAGGGGAAGCAAATCCACCGGATCTTCCAGGAATTCAAAATAAGCCTCGTCCATCGCGAGCACCACGCCGTCAGGCAGCTCGGCGACGAGGCGGCGCACATCGGCAGCGGGCGCCAACGTGCCGGTGGGGTTGTTGGGATTGGCAACAAATACAAGTCTGGTGTTGGCGGTCACGGCCTTGAGCATGGCCGGCAGATCGTGGCCGTGATTTTTTGCGGGCACCGTGATCACGCGCGCGCCCAAAAGCCGCGTTACTATAGGATAAATGGCAAAACAGTACTGCGAAACGACCACCTCCTCTCCCGGTCCCAGCAAAGCATGGCCGAGGAACTCGATGATATCGTTCGAGCCATTGCCCAAGACTAAATTGGCAGGTGTGACATCCAGTTTAGCCGCCAGCTTTTGCTTCAGGTAAAAGGCGTTGCCATCCGGGTACTGGTGCAAGGCGCGCAACGCCTTCTTAAGCGCGGCCAGCGCCAAGGGCGATGGGCCGAGCGGATTTTCGTTCGAAGCCAGTTTGATGACGCGACTGGCGGAAAGGCCCAATTCGCGAGCCACCTCTTCGACCGGACGCCCCGGCTGATAGACGGGCAGATGTTCCAGCGCCGAATTTAGAGCGAAAGGAAGTTTCACAGCTTCAATGCGCGCAATATCTTATTGACATCGACATGCGTGGCAATGAGATCGCGGATGACGGAAATTTTTTCCGTGTCGGCCGCGCGCGTTTTCACGCTGAGGTTGTGGACTTGGGAAGCGACTTCGTAACTGTCTTCGCTGACGAGCAGTACCGGAAAGGATGCTTTTTCGATCACTCGGAGGACGCCATTGACCGGCTTGATCTTATCCGTCAAAACCATCCCGGCCAATTGCTTGCCTGATTCGTCGGCCGCGGCGGCGGCCCGGATGATGTCCTCGCGGTCCCCAGGGGTGATGATCAACGTGCCGCGCTTGAAATGAGGCTCGACATTCTGCGCGCTCATGGCTCCGACGACAGTATTGACAACCATGTTATTGAACTGGCTGGAATTATTTAACGACCGCGCCTTCAATTCCTCCTGAATGGCAGCGATGGTAGGCCGGGACAAGATGTGCCGATGCGGCAGGACGCCCAGCAACTCGAGTCCCTTGCGCTTGAAGCCGCGCCGCGCGAACTCGGCCACATAATCAAGTTTGTCCGGAGTCACTTTGTTCAAAATGATGCCGATGACCTCAACGCCCTCGCGCTCGAAAACCGCCTGATTGAGATAAACCTCATCAATCGGTTTCCCGATGCCGCCCTGGCTGATGATGATGACTTTGGCCCCGAGAATTTGCGCCACTTGCGCATTGGAAAGATCGAACACGGACCCAACGCCCGCGTGTCCCGATCCTTCGCACAGAACAAAATCCTTTTCCCAGGCGACGCGATCAAACGCTTTGATGATTTTTTTGACCAGGGCCTCGTTATTGGACGATTGCAGATATTTGCGGGTGAAATCCGGCTCGACCGCGATTGGGCTCATGTCCAGGAGCGGACAATTAAGCTGATAAACCTGGTCCATCAAGACCGTGTCTTCGTCAATCTTTTGCTCCTCGATTTCAACGAAGCGCTGGCCGACCGGTTTGATGTAGCCGATGCGCGGATAAAACTGCTGCAAGGCCGACAGCAAGCCGAGCGAAGTGGTGGTTTTTCCCTCGTTTTGCCGGGTCGCGGCGATAAATACACGCGGAGTAACTGTGTTCAAAGTGGGCATGGAGGAATTTGCCTCGATGAAGATTTATTTTAGTTGAAGATGAGTCTGGTCCACTTCCAGGGGCGGATAAAGTTCTTTGTAGGAGATGGATTGCAGGCCGACAATCGCGGCCACGCCCAGAACATCATGGGCGTTGGCCCCGCGGGAGACGTCGGCAGCGGGGCGATCCAAACCGAGCAAAATTTGGCCGTAAGCGTGCGCCTTGGCCACGTGCTGAATTAATTTGCTGGCGATGTTGCCGGAATTGAGATCGGGGAAAATAAGCACGTTCGCGCGTCCCGCCACCTGGCTCTCCGGCAATTTGCGCGTGGCGATCTCTGGCACCAATGCCGCATCGACCTGCAGCTCTCCGTCGAAGTCCGCTTCAATGTTCGAATCGTGCGCAATCTTCTGCGCGAGCGCGGTCGCAGCCTGGACTTTGCCGATGGACGGATGCGTCGCGCTGCCCTTGGTCGAATACGACAGCAGGGCGACGCGCGGACGCACCCCGAGCAATTGATGGCACAGTTGCGCGGTGGAGACTGCGATATCCGCCAACTGTTGGACGGTGGGATCAGGAATTACTCCGCAATCACCCATGAACAATACTCCTTCCTGCCCGAAGCGCGTGTCCTCAACTTCCATCACCATGCAACTGGAAGCGGTGGTGGCGGCCGGGGCGACTTTGACGATTTGAAAAAGCGGACGCAGGACGCTGCCGGAGCTTTGGTTGGCCCCTGAGATGAAGCCGTCAACCTGATGCATAGCCAGCATCATCGCGCCATAATAGTTGGGATTGAGCATCGTTTCGCGCGCCTCTTTTTCTTCGACGCCCTTGTAACGGCGCAGTAATTCGAAACGTTTGATGAACGCGGGCAAATCTTCGCTCTCGGCGGGATTGATAATGCGGACACCCTCCAGCGAGACATTCAATTCCGAAGCGGCCTGCTTCACCTTCGTGCGGTCCCCGAGCAAGATCGGCGCACCCAGCCGCAAAGAATAAAACTGACGCGCGGCCTGAAGAACGCGGGGCTCGGTCCCTTCCGGGAAAACGACCCGCTTCGGGTGCCGCTGCAACTTTTCAATAATTCTGCCAATAAATCGCATTGGCATCTTATGTACTCTGCCTATAGGAAAGGATAAAGTTTAAAGTTCTAATCTCCCAGCCGCTGCTAGCCAACGGAATGGACGATTCTAAGAGACTCAATGGCGATTCACTTGTCACTCCAACCATCATCCGCTAATTTCCCAGCCGAACTATGGCTGATTCATATTTGCAAAATCTGTTCGCGGCGCGTATCGGCGGGAAGGAATACGGAAAATCCACCGCGATTTATAAGTTCGAGAAGATTAAGCGGGCCAAGCGGGCCGCGCTCGCCGCCCATCCCAACGCGGAGATTCTCGACCTAGGCGTAGGCGAACCGGATGAGATGGCGTTCCCAGAAGTCGTGGCCCAATTGGCCCAAGAGGCCGCCAAACCGGAAAATCGCGGCTATTCGGACAATGGCGACGACTTCCTCAAAGGTGCCGCCGCGCGCTATCTCGACAAGGTTTGCGGGGTGCCGGGAATTGATCCGCAAACCGAAGTCATCCATTCCATCGGGAGCAAGGCGGCGCTGTCCATTTTGCCGGCGACTCTCATTGACCCAGGCGATTATGTGCTCATGACGATCCCCGGGTATCCGGTCTTTGGCACACACGCGAAATATTACGGCGGACTTGTCCATCAACTTCCTTTGTTGGAGCGCAACGGTTTTTTGCCCGATCTGGATTCGATTCCGGCGGACGTCCTGCGCCAGAGCAAAGTGCTGGTGTTGAATTATCCGAATAATCCGACCGGCGCAACGGCCACGCCGCAATTTTTCGCCAAAGTGGTGGAGTTCGCCCTTAAGAACCGGCTCGTTGTCATTCACGACGCCGCTTACGCCGCGCTTGCGTTTGAAGGCAAGCCGTTGAGTTTCCTGGCCACGCCCGGCGCGAAAGAGGTCGGACTGGAATTGCATTCCACCAGCAAGAGCTTCAATATGACAGGCTGGCGTTGCGGATTCGTCGCTGGAAACCGGCAGTTGGTGCAGGCCTACGGGGACGTCAAGGATAATTCCGACTCGGGACAGTTCCTGGCCATTCAGCACGCGGCCGCCTATTGCCTTGACCATCCGGAAATTACTTCACGAATTGCCGCCAAGTATTCGCGCCGCATGGATGGGTTGGTCCATGTCCTTCAAAAGGCGGGTTTCGCGGCTATCAAACCGAAGGGGTCATTTTTCCTTTATGTCAAAGCGCCAAAGACGGCCATTGAAAAAGGAACGCGCCGCGAATTCAAAAATGCCGAAGACGTCTCACAATGGCTAATCACAGAGAAATTCATTTCGACCGTGCCATGGGACGATGCCGGGGCCTATTTGCGCTTCAGCGTCACGTTCATCGCCAGGGACCAGTCGGACGAAAAGCGAGTCCTTGGAGAAATCGGATCGCGGCTGGACGGGGTGAAATTTGAGTTTTAAGAAAATTGGTAATGTCTTAATTTGAAACATTAAACCGGCCCTGGACGCGGTCAGGGCGTCAATTGTGGCGGATGCGAAAAAAGGAAAACAATGAATAGACTTCGGCTTCTTTGGTTAAGCCTGAATCGGTTAATGACCGACTTTTTCGACCGCTTGCGCGAAGGGGAACAGAATCATCGGCTAATAATCAAAATGAATTCCCGCGAACGTGTCCTCTGGTGGATATGGGCTGTATTAGCGACCGGCATGGGCCTGGTTGTCTTGATCAGGAAATTTTCAAATTAGGACACTACCCGAAAATTTAGTCCCTTGACATATCCCCCAGCGATGCCCAATCTGCATATATCTATATGACAAATCTGCAGAATCTAAATGTCGAGCAACTGCGCCGAATAGTTGCCATTAAAGAACAAATTGAGCGTCTGGAAGCCGTGCTTGAGAGTATCGCCGGTGGCCGGCGTGGCCCCGGCCGCCCGCCCGGCCGGCCTTCTGCCAATGGCAGCGCAATTCCAAAGCTCGGCCGGCGGCGCAGGAGAATGTCCGCCGCGGCCCGGGCCCGCATCGCCGCAGCCCAACGCGCGCGCTGGGCCAAAGTACGGGGAAGAGCTTCCAAGCCAGCCAAGGGAGTCAGGAAAAAACGCCGGGTAAATCCCGCCACCCGGGCCAGACTGGCAGCCGTCGCCCGCGCCCGCTGGGCCAGAGCCAAAGCGGCCGGAAAATCGGCCCTGTAGGTGCCGACTGCTGAAATGCTCCGTCAGCGGCGCATTTCAGGAATCAGCGCAGGAAGAAGCAAATCGAAGACGCGGCAATGGCTGCGCCAGCCCAACGCAACACGCGGGGCTGCTTTTGGAAATAGAGACCGGCGGCCATTCCCAACCCGTGCAACAGGGCGGTTGCCAGGACAAATCCAACGCTGAACGACAGTGCGCCGGCAGCCGCGGGCATTTCATGGCCGTGCGCGTAGCCGTGAAACAGCGCAAAAAATCCAACCAGCGCCATGCTCAGGCTCGGAGTAAACCGGGTTACCGTTGCCACCAGACCCCCTAGCACCAGAACGGAAATCGCAATGGCCAGCTCCGCCCCCGGCATGGTTATTCCGGTCACTCCGAGAATTCCCCCCAGAAGCATGACGCCGACAAAGCTCAAAGGAATGAGCCATATCGCCCGCCCGCGATGCTGCGCGGCCCAGAGTCCGACGGCGATCATCGCCAGGAGGTGGTCCCATCCCGTTAAAGGATGGAGAAAGCCGTCGCCAAATCCGTGGGACGTTCCGGGAAGGATATGGGCGGAAGCCAGATTAGGCAGAAAAACCAAGAGACTTAGAGCCAGCAACGTTTTCGATAGATTTCTTTTCATAAATGATCTTCGATCCAGAATTCTCACGCGATTTTAGTTTAGCAGAACGGGTAGGCCCGTCAATCAGCTCTTTTTCCGCAAGGCATCGATGCTCAAAGGCCCCGCCCCGGCCGCCGCAAAATAGAGAAACACGAAACAATAAATCACCGCCAATTCCCCATGATTCTGCACCGGCCAGAATCCGCCGGAAGCATGGACTTTGAAATAAGCCACCGCCATTTCACCAGAGAGAATGAAGGCGACTGGCCGGGTCAAAATTCCAAAAAGGACAAATGCGCCACCGACTAATTCCAGAATGCCGCCCACGCCCATCAACGTCATGACGTGCTCCACCTTCATGCCGCCGGGCGGATAGCCGAGCAGCTTTTGCGCGCCATGTTGCATGAAAAGGATGGCCACGACGATTCGCAACAGAGACAGCAAGTACGGCGAGACCCTCCCACAACAGGAATTGTCGTTACTCATAGTGAAGCCACTCTGCGCCGCCCGCCATGAGGTGTCAAGTGATCGCAAGGGCCGTGGCTGATCGGACAACTCTTATCTAAACGGTGCCCTGAAAAATAACTAGGAGGCAGCCGCTGCTGGGGGAGGCAAAGCATCCCGTTCATCACCCATTTTCCGAAGTTTTTTCCAAATCCGGAACCCTGGATTCATTGCAAATCCATAAAGATAGGAAATGAAAACAGCGTCAAAAATACTGAAACTATGATGTTGCACCAATACAACCAGCCAGATGGCCGGAAAAACAGTGGCTTGGGTAGTCAACTGACACAACGCAAGTGCCCTGCGAAGGGAGTTTCGCCGCGGTGTCCTGGCGTATAGCAAGCGGGGGATCAGCCTAAAACCAATGTAGGCCAGAAGAAAGAATACGGCAAACCAACGGGTCTCGAAGATAAGCTGGGGATTCCAATTCAGACGAACATAAGAGTAGAAGAGGGCCGCCCCGGCAAAAGGGACGCCGTCGAGTAGAAGCGCCCAAAATGAGAATAGCGGTTTGGCCGCTGTCCACTCAATCCACTTCATCGTCTTTGCCTCAGATTCTGTTAAGTGGCTCTTCCGAAAATTCAATGCCGCTTCCTGAGGATCACCTAATTCTGCCAGCGCAGCAGCTTGCGCGGAAAGTTCAGGTTCGCCTGCTGCTATGTGAACTAGAACCGCCTCGATGAAATGGGTTTCAATCTCGTGCGCGATGCGCTGTTTTGCTGACGCTTCCAGTCCGTCAGTGGCAATATCCAACCATCCTGCAAGGCCGCGTTCCTCCAACCATGCCGCCAGCCCGAGAGCGGGTTTGAATTGGATGCTGTTTTTGTAGCCAAGTATCGCCATATTTCCATTCTTCAAATCGGTTGTCGCAAAGTTGATTTCTTCATGAGGCCTCCCGGAAAAGCATGTTGACGGCAGAAGAGAAACGCATCCATTCCTGCTTTTCCTTGGCCAAAGATTTTTTGCCTTCCTCAGTTAGTTTGTAATAGCAACGAGCGCGGCCATTCTCCTCTTGGGTGTAAGATGCAATCAAGCCTTTAGCCTCCAGGCCGTGGAGCGCCGGATAGAGCGTTCCCTCTCTGAAATCGAGCACCCCCTTGGATTTCTGTTTGATCTCCTGCGCGATGCGATAACCATGGTTCGGGCCTCGGCGCAAATTCTGCAAAATCAATGGCGCTAAACTGCCTTTAAAATTCATCAGCAACGAGAATACATCGAAATGCGAGGTATTGCAATAAGAATTTTTGGGTGCTCTCAGTCGTAGATTCCTCGAGTCGGCGGGAGATTTTATTTCCATTACTTGCAATGTAGCCACAATGAGGCTACTTTTATTTGATGAATAAAACGGCCACTATTCGCGCGCGCATCGAACCGACTCTCAAGAGCGAAGTTGAGGACATTCTTGATCATCTCGGTCTTTCCGCATCCGAAGCGATCCAACTTCTCTACCGCCAAATCAAGGTGCGGCGCGGGCTACCGTTTGACCTGCAACTTCCCAATGAGTTGACTACGCGGACGCTACGGCGGAGCAAAAAAGGCCACGGAGTCAAACGATTCGCCAAAAAGGATGATCTGTACCGGGATTTAGGGCTGTGAGGACCTTCAGCCGGACTTCTCAATTCAAGAAGGACGTGAAGCTCGCCGGCAAGCGAGGCAAAGATTTGGCAAAGCTTAAAGAGGTCCTCGTTTTGCTGATTGATGGCGACCACTTGCCGGCGGTTTATAAGGATCACCCGTTGCGCGGGGAGTTTGCGGGAAGTCGTGACTGCCACATCGAGCCTGACTGGATTTTGATTTACACGTTAGTGGAAAATGGGGCGCATGTCTGTTTCGAGCGTACGGGCACGCATAGTGATTTGTTTCGTTGATTTTCGGAAGTTTCCAGAAACCCGATCCTACCCTGTCATCGACTGCTTCATGCTCCCTGGCAGTTCATCTGGCTTTTCCTTTCCGCCACTGATCGATCTTTCGTTTGATGGCGTCGTCCATTTTGATCAAGGGCGGCCATTCGCGTTTGAATCCTTCCCCAGGCAGTTTCTTGGTGGCGTCGATGCCGAGTTTCGTGCCGATGGCCAGTTCGGTGGTCGCATGGTCGAGCACATCGGCCGGGCCACGAGTGAAAATGCTATCCCGTTGCGGATCGGTTGTGGCGCAAAGGCGGAACAAAACTTCGCTGGTGTTATGAACATCGACATCGTCATCCACCACCACGATATATTTGGTGAACATCATTTGTCCCATGCCCCAAAGTCCGTGCATGATTTTGTAAGCCTGCATCGGGTAGCTCTTCTTGATGCTGACAAAAACCAGATTGTGAAACACGCCTTCAGCCGGCAACGCCAGATCGACCAGTTCCGGAAAGTTCATCTTCAACACCGGCAAGAACAGCCGGACGCTGGCTGTGCCCATATAAAAATCCTCCATCGGCGGCATGCCAACGATGGTTGCCGGATAAATCGCCTCGCGGCGATGCGTGATGGCAGTCACATGAAAGGCCGGATACAAATCAGGTAAAGAATAATATCCGGTGTGATCGCCGAAGGGTCCTTCTGTCCGCAAGGGTTCTTTAGGATCAACGTAGCCTTCAATGACAAAATCGGCGTCAGCGGGGACCTCCAGGTCGTTGCTCACGCATTTGACCAGTTCAACCGATTTCTTGCGGAGATAGCCGGCCAGCAAAAATTCATCCAAACCGTCCGGCAGCGGCGCGGTGGCGCAGAACGCAAAGACCGGATCGCCCCCCAAAAAAATGCTCACGGGCATGCGTTGCCCGCTCTCGTAGTAGCGACGGCCGTGGCGCGCGGCGACTTTATGCAATTGCCAATGCATACCGGTCGTTTGGCCGTCGAATATCTGGATGCGGTACATGCCGACGTTGCGCTCGCCGGTGTCAGGGTCCTTGGTTACAACGCAAGGCAAAGTGATGAAACGACCCGCATCCAGCGGCCAGCATTTGAGAATGGGGAGTGAGAGCAGAGTCGGACATGGCCCGCTCGCGGCGGCACGAAGCTCGTCCTGCGCATGGACAACTTCCTGGCAGGGACCCTTGGAAACTATTTTTGGTTTGGCGTGGCGCAAATCGAGCGCGGTGCCAAGGAGTTTGATGGCTTCAGATAAACTCGTGGGCGGCCGGGCTTTGATGAGCGAACCAAGTTCCGCCGCCACCTCGTCCACCGACGCCGCCCCCAGGCTCAAGGCCATGCGGCGATGCGAGCCAAATGCGTTGATGGCGAGTGGGAACGGTGAAACCTGGCCGTTCACCGTGGGTTGCTCGAACAACAAGGCTTTGCCGCCGTCCGGCGATTTCATTTCGCGGTCGGCCCATTCCGTAATTTCCAATTCGGTCGCGACCGGCTGGCGAATGCGTTTGAGTTCGCCGGCCTTTTCCAACGCTTGAACAAAATGGCCGAAGGAATCGTAGGCCATAGATCACTTGCTGCCCGGCTTCTCGACGGGAAGCCGCGAGGCCAACGCGTACTGGAAATACTGGCGGCTGTGCAGCCCGGCGCGGAGGACGAAATGCCCATCCAACAACGCGCCCGTTTGGCGGAAGATTTGCCGCGTCTCTTCGCTTGTCATCCCGGCACTTTACGGGGTCGCGCCGCGGCGTTGGAAGTTCAAAGTGGCCGCGCCGAAAGGGAAAAAGAGAAGGTCGCCCCGGCGTTGACTTCGCCTTCGGCCCAAGTTTTGCCGCCGTGCCGGTGCACGAGGCGTTGCACCGTTGCCAGGCCAATGCCGCGGCCCTCGAACTCCTTCTCGTCATGGAGCCGTTGAAACACGCCAAAGAGCCGGCTCGCGTACTTGGGATCAAACCCGGCCCCATTGTCTTGCACCGTGTAAATGGTGTTCCCATTCTCGCACCGGCCGCTCACCTCGATGGCCGGAGATTTCCGGCCCTTCGTAAACTTGACAGCATTGCCCAGCAATTGCTGCCAAATGGCGTCCAGCATGTCCGGGTCGCCCCATGCCTCGGGCAGTGGGCCGATGTTAAAATTGGCCGTGGCGCCGTCGAGCTTAAGCTCTTCGGCCTTTTGTGCGGCCAGCTTTTCCATGTTGACGACAACGGGCTGGAACGGCTTGCGGCACCAACGCGAATACGTGTGCAGGTCGTCCAGAAGCGACGACGCTTTGCGCGCGCTGGCGACCAGCGTTTGGACACACCGCGTGCCATCCGCATCCAACTTCTCACCGTAATCTTCCATCAAAATTTGGGAGAACCCTTCCAAGGCGCGCAAAGGCGCCCGCAAATCATGGGAAACAGTCTGCGTGAATTGCTCGAATTCCTTGGTAACCGCTTCCAATTGGGCAGAGCGTTCAGCCAGGGCGCCAGCCAGGCTGTCGCGCTCAACGCGCAGGGTGTCGATTGATTCCTTGGTCATTGCTTCAGATTTAAGCCGTTAGAACTATCGCCCGGAATGCAAGGGAAGTCAAAAAACTTGGCAAAGGCGGATCAAGGCGCAGCTTTTACAGCAGGGGGCGCGACCGGTTGCATTTGTTCCAGTTCAGATTTAACAAGGCCGCGAATCATTTCGGCTTCACCGGGAGAAATGCCACCCTTTTGCAGATCAACAGAAAAGGCCGTGAGCCAGGTTTCATCAGCGGGACGATAATGAAGTTCGCCCGTGATGCGTTTCTCAAGATCATCCATGTGGCCCGCGCCATAAAAAACGGCAATCGAACCGGATGGCGGGACTTTCTTGAGTTCGTCCTTGAGATCGTCCATGAGATTCTTATTGCGGGCTTCGATGAGGACCTTGATGAGGTCCTCCCATTCCGGCGGCAAACCTTGCATATCCGACAAATCGCCCTTAAGCCGTCCGACGGCTTCAATCAAAGTGAGCTTTGCCACGGCTTGCAGTTGCGGACTGGCGGCGAGAAATTGCATTCCGAACTTGAAAAGCGAGCCGAGAAACGAAGTGCCGTCCATGATTTGCAAAAGAGTTTCAAATGGCGCGCTGCCTTTGCCCTCCTCGCCCGGCCCGACCGGTCGTGTGCCCTCAGCCGTGATGTTCTGGATTTGCTGAATCGAAAGGTCGCTATTCAGGAAGTTGGTCCGATCATAGTCAATGGCTTCCAATTGAAAGACAAGGCCCAGAGAATGAGCGAGCGTGGACTGCATCGAATAGCCGGAATTAGTAGCGGACAAAGACGAGGCCGGCGTCGGAGCGTGAGCGGCGGGAGCGTTGGCGGCATCGTGGACGTGATGCGGATGAGCGTCGGCGTTGATGCCTTCGTAAAGAACAATCGTTTGCTTATCGAGAAAATGTTGCAGCGCCTGGTAATAGTTCGTCTCACCTATGTGCATGACGGCCGCCAGCCAAACAGCCGGGCCGGAATTTTGCGCCGGAACAAACTTGCGCAAGGCAATTTGAAGCTGGACGGTATTGCTATCCGGGTTCCCGATGCGGGTATAAGCGCCATTCGCCGGGACTTCTGCGGCCTGGCAGCGCGCAAAATTGACCGCCAGCGCCAGTGTCAGTGTCAGGGCGCAAAAAAAGCTTAGGGGCAATTTCCGCATTGGATAACTCTAAGGGCAGAAGGCGTTGGCCTCAAGTGAATCAAAGAGAATCGGAAATTGGCCCTAGTCAGAGTTAAGCGCCTTGTGAACTTCGTTCGTGCTGCCGCGGCGGTAGCCTTGCAAATCGAGGGTGACATGGGAGTAGCCGATCTTTCGCAACGATTCGGCCACGCGCGCGGCAGTGCCAGCGGCCAGAAATTTTGGCATTTCGTCCGGGCCTACTTCGATTCGCGCAAATGCAGCCGCGTGACCGCCGCTGGTCAATTCATGGTGGCGCACGCGCACATCGTAAAAGCCGAGGTCGCGCAGGACATATTCCGCCTCCTCGATCATGCGCAACTTCTCCGGCGTGACCGGCTCGCCATAGGGCACGCGCGAACTCAGGCACGCCATTTGCGGCTTGTCAGCGGTGGGAAGGCCGAACTGCGCGGACAAAGCCCGGATTTCGCTCTTGGTCAATCCGGCTTCTTTAAGCGGCGCGTGGACTTGGAATTCGCCCGCCGCTTGCGCTCCCGGACGATGGTCTCCGACGTCGCTGGCGTTTTCGCCATAGGCAATGACGGCAAAATTCCCACTTCGCGCCAGCGAGCTCAAATGCGTGAAAAGCTCATGCTTGCAGAAATAGCAGCGGTTGTTTGGATTCGAGACGTAGGCGGGATTGTCAAATTCAGCCGTGTCAATAATTTGCAATGGAATGGAAAATCGATTGGCGACGGCCACAGCTTCCTCCAATTCGCGCCGAGGCAAGCTCGGGGAATCGGCCAGCGCAGCCAGGCATTTTTCGCCGAGAACTTGCCGCGCCACGTAGGCAAGTAGAACAGAATCCACTCCCCCGGAATAGGCCACCAGGCACGAACCATAAGAGCGCAACAGGCTCTGCAATTGTTCCAGCTTACTCAAGGACACACCTCAATTTGCCACGAACGGGCGACAAAGTCGAGAATTCCTGGAAGCGAAGGTCCTCACGTTGAATGCTGTTCCGACTGCTTGGGTGTGTATTCGGCTCCCAAAAATCCCCCCGTTTCCTTTTCCAATATCACCTTAATGGATGGATACCTCCTTTTTCCTTTTTTTCGTTCCCAAAAATTAACAATCACAGCTTCAATTATCTCCGGCTTTCCTTCCATAACTTTTGTGTCGAACGCAACTTGGTGGTCACCGGTAAGTTGGTCTATGAACTTACGAGCCTCTTCTCTGGCTCTTTTAATCACTTGAGCACGAGTCATAATTTTGCTTTTCCTTTCGTTTTCCATTCGGGCGGTAATGCCAACATCAACTTACAGTCACCTTTTTCTTCGCTTTCCATCCCGGGCCGCGCACAACCTGGCCGGGCTTTGCGCCCGTGTGCTCGCCATTTTTAATCACGGGGACGCCATTGACTAGAACATCCACCACACCCGTCGCATACTGATGCGGTTTCTCGTAAGTGGCATGGTCCTGGATTTTTGCCGGATCGAAAACCACCACGTCCGCGAAGTAGCCGGTCTTAAGCAAGCCGCGACTGTCAAGTTTAAGGTTGCCAGCGGGCAATGAAGTCAATCGCCGGATCGCTTCCTGCAACGGAATGATTTTTTCATCGCGGACATATTTGCCCAAGAGGCGCGCAAACGTGCCGTAGGTGCGCGGATGCGGATTCGACTTCAGAAAAACCCCCTCCGGCGCGACCGACCCGGCATCGGAATCAAAACTCACCCACGGCAGCGCGATTTGCTTGCGCACGTTTTCCTCCGACATCAAAAAATAAATCGTGCCGACGCGGCTGCCGTCCTCAATGACAAGGTCCATGGCCGTGTCCACCGGCGATTGGCCGCGCATCCGCGCCACTTCGCCAAGCGTTTTGCCGGTGAGATTTTTGAGTTTGTCATTGCGAAAACTGACGAGCAAAATATTTTCCGGCGAACCGGCGGCGAGATAGAAATTTTCCCATTTGTCGCTCGGAGTGGTCATTTCACGGCGCAGACGCTCGCGGACGGCAGGGTCCTTGAGCCGTCCCGCCCAAGCCTCGTAACCGCCTTCCTGTACCCACGGCGGCATCATGGCATCCAGACCGGTCGCGCCGGCGGTGTAAGGATACATGTCAGCCGTAATTTTCAATCCGCTCTGCCGCGCCGCTTCAATTTTGGTGATGACGCCGTCGAGCTTGGGCCAGTTATTGCTGCCGGCGGCCTTGAGATGGTAAATCTCGGCGCGGATATTCGCTTCGCGCGCGATGCGCAGAAATTCATCCACGGCGCCAAAAAAATCGTTCCCCTCGCTGCGAAGGTGGGAAATATACATGCCGTCATATTCGGCGGCGACCTTTGCCAGAGCGATCAACTCGTCCGTCTTGGCGTAAAAAGCCGGCGTGTAGATGAGCGCGGAAGACAGACCCACAGCGCCTTCTTCCATCGCCTGCCGCACCAGGTTTTTCATGCGCTCCAGCTCTTCGGAAGTCGGCGGACGGTCGGCGTAACCGATTTCGTGAATGCGCACCGTCGTAGCGCCAATGAACGACGCGACATTGCAGGAGACACGGCGATGCACCAAATATTCCAGATATTCGCCCAACGTCGTCCACGCCACTTTGTACTTGATGTCCCCCTGGGCATCGCGGAGCGCCTTTTTCATGCTGGCATTCAGCGGCCCCAGGGATTCGCCCTCGCCCATGACCTCCAGGGTGACGCCTTGGCGAATGTCGCTTTGCGAGCGCCCGTCCTCAATCAAGGAATCGGTCGCCCAACTGAGCATGTTGATGAAGCCGGGGGCGACAGCCAGACCGCGCGCGTCAATTTCAACCTTGGCCTTCGCACCGGCCAGATTGCCGATGGCAACGATCTTGTCGCCGCGAATGGCAACATCGCCGCTGAACGGCGCTTCTCCCGAACCATCGTAAATGAGGCCATTGCGGATGATCACGTCGTAAGGAGAATCGGCGGCGTGCAAAGCCACACCGGAGACCAGAAGCGACAGGAGCCAAAACGGAATCTGCATGGCGATGGTTTTCACGCAAACAGGCCCGCACGCAAGTTAAAAGACTTGGGATTAATGGAGATCCAATTAAACGGCTTCGATTTCAACCGTCGTCAGATCGTTGAAATCATTTTTATCCAGCGTGAGCAATTTTCTTGCGCCGGATTTTTCAGCCGCCACTGCGTGCAGATAATCGTGAATGCGTCCGCCACGAACTCCCTTTTTCCGCGCCTCTTTCAAAGCCTTCAAAACGTCAGTGGCGGCCAGATCCTGAAAGTCGAGGTCCGAGGCGAGATTGGCGACGGTTTTTGCCGCTTCATCCGCACCCAGGCGGAACGCCAGATTGCCGCCCGTAAGGGTGGAAAAAACTTCCGCCAGAGTGTGTGTGCGGGTCAAACCACGCTCACGACGCAAACGGACACGCAACGCCGGGCTGTTGCAGGCTTCGATTACCGCCGAACTATCCCAATAATCTTTCATCGGGCATCGCGGTCGGCGCGGAGGGCTGCGCGGATGGATTCCCGGCTGACTTTAACCGGCAGCATCAGGAAACCTTCCCGTGTGCGAATAGGCTTTACCAAGGGAACTTCCTTTTCCACCAATTGCACGACGCGCACGCTTCCGTCCGGCTGGCGGGAGGCGTCAAAGGCCGTGCGCGGAGGGAACAACTCAGCGGAACAGATTCGCCCGTTCTTGTCGGCAACCAATTTCATAATGGGATTATCCCATAAATCGGACCCGTTTCAAGAGCAATCGTCTATCCTTGCCCGCTTGCCATTTTTCAGCGGCGCGGTTACATTGCGCTTGATTCCGGTTGGGCGGAGGACCGCTTCCGGCCGTCAAGGCCGGGGGAGGAAAGTCCGAACACCAGAGGGCGCGATGCCGCGTAACTTTGTCGGGCGCTTGCGTCAAGACGAAGATACACGCGGGCGGAGGGCGCAAGCCTTTCGACGGACAGTGCCACAGAAAATATACCGCCCGGCCCGCAAGGGCTGGGTAAGGGTGAAATGGCGAGGTAAAAGCTCACCGCTTGCGGGGTAACCTGCAAGGCACGGAAAACCCCATCGGGTGCAAGGCCAAATAGGAAACCGCGGAGCGGCCCGCTCCAGGTTCCGCTACGCGGAACAGGTTTCGGGTATCGGCTGCTGAGACAAATGGTTCTCTCCCCGGCACTTTCTGACGCCGACGAAAGAGAAGGGATCGCATGGAACTCGTTTCGCCGGATTTAGAAAGTGCCGGGCAGACAGAATTCGGCTTACAGCCCAGCCGGAATCATTTCTTTTCTTCCAACTTCTGCACGAACCAATCGGCCGCCAATTGCGCGACCTTTTCCAAAGCGCCCCGCTCTTCGAAAAGATGAGTGGCGCCTGGAACAATTTCCAATTTGTTTAGACAGCGCATCGCCTCTTGCGCCTGCCGATTCAATTTCAGCACTTCCTCATCATTCTCTCCCACGATCAGCAAGGTCGGCGCTTGCACCGATTCCAGCGCGCCCCTAGCCAAATCGGGCCGCCCTCCGCGAGACACCACCGCGCGCACGATGGACGGACGCCGGGCCGCCGCAACAAGCGCCGCTGCCGCGCCCGTGCTCGCACCAAACAGGCCCACGCGCAAATTCCTGGCGTCGGCGCGTTTTACAATCCAGTCCAACGCATGCACCAAGCGTGTCGCGAGGAGGGCAATATCAAATCGCAGGAGCGTTGTTTGCGCGTCCATGGCCTCCTCTTCGGCTGAGAGCAGGTCGAAAAGCAAAGTGCCGAGGCCCGCCTGACGAAAGGCCGCGGCCACAGCGCGGTTGCGCGGGCTGTGACGGCTGCTGCCGCTGCCATGCGCAAACAGAACCACGCCGGTCGCCTCCCGCGGAATGGCCAGATTGCCATCCAGCAAAAGGTTGCCGGCCTGCACTCGGACTTCTTCCTCGACCGCTTCATTTACACTCTTCATAAATCTCGCTTCACGTCGCGGCGGGGTGTTGTTTCACGGCCTGGCTGAATTTCGCAGCTTGCTCCAGCAACGCGCGGACTTCTTCGTCGCTGGTTTGGCTGAAATCTTCATACCACTGGCCCACGCCCTCGAAGTTCGACGGGGTTTGCACGCACACAATTTCATCGGCGAATTCTCCGAATTCCCGGACCGTTTCCCTGGCCGCCACTGGCGCTGCCACAATGACCCGGGCCGGATGCCGTTCCCGCGCGGCCATGACAGCGGCGCGCATGGTGGCGCCCGTGGCCAGCCCATCGTCAACTAGAATGACCACGCGGTCACGCAATTCCAAAGGCTCGCTTACCCGAAACGCCAGTTCGCGCCTTTCCAATTCGTGCCGTTCGCGGTCGATGGCTTGGTCGATGACATCCGGTGAAATGCGAAGCGAGCGCACAATGTTCTCGTTAAGAAACCAAATCTGGCCCGTCGCGATTGCGCCCATGGCGAGTTCTTCATGCCCAGGCACGCCCAATTTTCGCACCAAAAAAACGTCCAGCGGAGCCATGAGCCGTTGCGCCACTTCGAAAGCGACAGGCACCCCTCCGCGCGGCAGGCCGAGCACGACCACGTCGGGGCGGTTGGAGAAGCTCGCCAGTTTTTCGGCCAATAACCGGCCCGCCTGTGCGCGATCTTGAAAACGAAAGCTCACGGCTAAAACTTAAGCCTCAAAGGCCGGGAAGCAAACGAAGTTTTCGGAAGGGAAAGCCTACGCCATCAAGCTCGAGCCTTCGATGAGGGCACGCTAGTCGTTAACGCGACAGTCTTGACGTTTCCGCTTATGGCTCTCCGGCATGCGTTCTTCCTTTGAAGGTGCGGGTAAATTACTGACTCCTCGGTGCCGTTTGGCCTGAGGGGACAATTCCCACTGGGGAGGCCGCAGCCGCGCGATTAAAGTCGTCGTCAAGTTTGTGAAAATAGTCCCTTCATTAGCAATATCAGCGGCCCTGTTCGCCACTTATACAATTCCTGCGCAGGCCCAAACTTTAAACGTCATCTATAATTTTGCGCCCGCCACCTACGCGGATGCCAGCTCCGGCGGTTGGGGCTTCACCAATGTAGATGGAGCGCATCCTTATTGCAGACCGGCGCTGTCGGGCGGCACGCTTTATGGGACAACTCAGGTCGGCGGCAACGGCTCAGGCACGATATTTGCCGTGAACACAAATGGCACCGGATATACCGTTCTCCACACATTCGTCGACTCCGCAGGCTCGTGCCCTTACGCCGGATTGTCGTTATCAGGAAACAAACTCTACGGAACAACCCCCGGCGGGGGCGGAATCGTATTTTCCATGAACACCGATGGCACCGGCTTTAGCGTGCTCCATTCTGGCGGATCGCTCATGGCCGAAGTGACGTTGGCCGGCAATACTCTTTACGGAACAACTCAGGGCGATGTCTTTTCCGTCAATACCGATGGCAGTGGTTACGCTGAAATCCATTCCTTCAGCGAGGCGTCTTATAATACTTCCCTCAAGCTTTACACGAATTGGGACGGATCAGATTCCTGGGGCAGCGTGGTTCTTTCCAGCAACGTGCTTTATGGAACCGCCGGCTATGCGGGTCCGAATGGTTGCGGAACCATTTTTGCAGTGAATGCGGACGGCAGCGGTTTTACGGTGCTGCACGCGTTTGCCGGCGGGGCCGATGGCGCGACCCCTTTGTGCGGCTTGGTCATGGTCGGAAACGTCCTTTTTGGAACGACTTATTATGGCGGCGCGGCCGGGCAGGGGACGGTATTCTCGATGAACACCGACGGCAGCGGCTATACCGTGCTCCATAATTTCGGCGGCTCGCCCGACGGCGCGAATCCGCGCGAAAACATGACGTTCGCTGGCGGGATGCTTTATGGCACAACCTTAAACGGCGGCACTGGCGCGGGCGCCATTTTCGCCATCAGCACGAATGGTTCCTCGTTCACCGTGCTGTCCGCATTGAATTGCAACACCGACGGAAACGCGCCCCAAGGTGGGTTGGCCATGTCCGGCAACACTTTCTACGCGACGGCGAGCTACGGCGGCACAAACGGTAGCGGGACCGTCTTTAGCCTGAAACTTCCCGTCCCTGCCATCGCCGGCCTGGCTATTCAAGGCGCAAACCTGATTGTCAACACTACCAACGGAATGGCGGGCGGCGCCTATACTGTGGTGACCAGCGCGGATTATTCCCTGCCGCTGAGTCAATGGACGCCGCTCGCCTCCGGCATTTTCAATACCAACGGCAATTCGACCCTCACTGCGACCAATTCAGTAAACCCGTCCGCCAAGCAAGGCTTTTACGCTTTGCGCCTCAAATAACATTTCTATCGGCGAAAGCCACTTCCCAAGAATGCCAAATCATTTCGCAGGCGGAAGAACTGTGAAGATTTACCGTATCTTTGACGAACTGGTGCACCCAGAAAGAGTTGAACTTTCAACCTTCTGATCCGTAGTCGTATGAGAAGTGTTTCACGGAGTTTATTGGTGTTTCAGGATGTGCCAACAAGCCATTGATTGCCAACGTCTTGCACCGAAAAGTGCAACCTGCTGGTACACGGTGAAACATCCTGAAACATGAAGCACCATTATACTACTATTTATACTACTCATTGGCCTGGTTCTGCCGGATCGAGATCACATCTTATGCGGCGCGAAGGGTGCCTCCCTGGCGCTGAAGGTCTTCGACGAAGTTCAGCGCCCGGAAACGGATCAGGGCCATTTTTGGGCTGGCGGCCATGAATGTGGGCTGATACAAGCAGGTAGCTGGATCCGTGCCGGTCCAGCGCACCTTGTATTTGCCGGATGATTCGCAAAATGCCAGCCCAAACTTGATGCCGCGCACGGCTGTGACCATGGCCTCATGGATGTCCGGTTCGCCGAAGTGGTCCCATTTATGCAGGCGTGGTGGTTTACACCGGACTCGAGGCAAATGGACCCGGCGGTCGAATTCGTGAAGCAACTTCTGCGCGAACCCGTCTGCGCTTCCGGAACTCTCTCGCGGCTGCAGCAGCACCAAGCGTTCGCCAAGCTGCCTGCTACCCACCAGGCGACAGCCCCCGTCTCACCCGCCCACCGCCGCCGCCGCCACACCACCGTGACGACTTCCCGGCCTGCCTGGCAAGAACCGAGCGTTCAGAGCCTGGGCAACCCTTCCGTTCGGAACTTCTGGTCAAGTTCGACAAATGCGGGGTGATGGCCCGGCCAGAAGGAAGCGCGCTTGGTCGGTTTGGGAAACAGATGCGAATCGAACCGCAGCAACCGGTGCATTTGGTGAAAGGCGAGGCCATCCATCCCCAG
>Ga0182024_10000022_pt1 | contig 244414 bp, 193 predicted proteins | sample P32metaG_FD_120480 | JGI IMG/M metagenome (GOLD analysis project Ga0182024, IMG submission 120480) | Permafrost microbial communities from Stordalen Mire, Sweden - P3-2 metaG (Illumina Assembly) | ecosystem: Environmental > Terrestrial > Soil > Wetlands > Permafrost | place: Sweden: Stordalen... | reverse complement strand
CCCATCATCGTTTTGATCGTAAGGTACTTGATTCTTTATGGTGACCGATGCAGCGGTCAGAACAGACTACTAGTGGTGTTCGACAAGGCGCTACCGCTACAGTTAAGAGAAGACCGCACTAGTGATTCGGCACAGGCCGCTGATGGCGAGTTGACCGTCGTAGACGCAGCAGGCAAGGCGCATGCGTTCACTGCCTCTGACATTGCGCAACTGCCGCAGCGCACATTGCGGGCCAAAGCGCACGGCGTCGAAAATGAATTTAGCGGTGTATCGCTGGTCGATTTGCTGCAAGCGGCTGGCGTGGAGTTTGGAGAAAAGCTGCGCGGCACTAGGGCTTGTGATGCGGTGGTTGTCGACGCCGTCGACGGGTACCGCACCGTGTTTATGTTGTTGGAAATCGATCCGGGAACGACCGACAAGACCGTCCTGGTGGCCGACAAAAAAGACGGCAAACCTTTGGACGAAAAGGAAGGGCCGCTGCGTTTGGTGGCGCCGGATGAAAAACGGCCGGTGCGCTGGGAGCGGATGGTGAAAACGATTCGGGTCGTGAATCTTAAGGAGCTGCCGGTGGATAAATCGGCTGTAGCGGGTGGCAAGTGAATCCGGCGCGCGGCATGGTATATGACTACCGCTGTGAGCGCCCATTCAATGTGCGATCGGTCAGATGCCCTTTAGCAATTCTTTCCAGCGTTGCCAGGCTTCGTCGCGGGCTTTTTTGTTGGCTTCTTGGGGGTTGGGCTGTTCGCCGGCGCGCATGAAGCCGTGGCCGGCGCCTTCGTAGGTAACAGGGTCATAGGTTTTGCCGGCCTGTTTCATGAGATCGGTGATGGCGGGGATCATGGAGTCGATGCGGTTGTCGTTGCCAGCGTAGAAACCATATACCGGGCAGTTGATGCGGGCGACTGCGGCGGGATCTGTTGGCGGCGGGCCATAAAAGGAGAAGGCGGCTTTAATTTTGTCGTTGTTGGTGGCGTAGCGGAACGTTTGGCCGCCGCCCCAGCAGAAACCGGCGACGACAATTTTGCCGTTGCAGGAAGGGAGTTTGGAAACGTAATCGTAAATGGCGTTCAGGTCGGCGGTGATTTGATCGGGGGGAAGCGATTGGATGGCTTGTTGTACGTTGCCGCCGAGTTTTAGCATGGCATCCGTGCCCGAGCCGCCGGGCGATTTTCCCCGCCACAAAAGATCGGGGGCAATCGCAATGTAGCCGGCCTCGGCCAGTTGGTCGGTGACGCCGCGGACCCAATCGGTGAGGCCGAAGATTTCGTGAATGACAATGACGGCCGTGGCTTTGTCTTTGACTTCGGGATAGGTGATGAAGCAGTTAACTTCTCGGTCGTCGTGGGTGACCATTACCCATTCGCCGTGGCGGGGGGAATTTTCCAGGCGCGCTTTGGCCCAATCGGTATTTTGCTGGGCGACGACTTTGCCACAGGTGGTGCAAACGATGGCGAAGATGGCGAGGCCGGCGAATAGCGTGCTGGTGATCGAGAATGACATGGCTGGGCTCCGAAGGTGAGCGGTAAATAAGTGAGTGGTGGAGTGAACCACCGATCATTGACCGGTGGCTAAATGTACAGAAGTTATTTTTGGGAAATGCAGAACAAATGGTCTTTGCCGCGGAGGAATAATTCGTTGCCGACGATGGCGGGAGAGGCGTCGATGCCTTCGTCGAGTGTGTTGGTCGCCTGCACTTCCAATTTATCCGCGTTATTGATGACCACGGTTGTGCCGTTGCGGCCGACCAAATATACGTGACCATCGGCTCCGACCGGCGAGGCGTACGCATCCTGAATGCCATCCAATCGTTCCGGGCCGAACAGTTTGTTGCCGGTCGTGGCGTCGAAGCAGGAAAGGATGGCTTTGTTCGATTTGAAGCAGTACAGGCGATTATCGTACAGTAGGGGCGAGGGGACGTAGGGGGTATCTTTATCGAACTTCCAGACAATGGCGTCGGTGCCGGTAAGATCGCCGGTGCTATTGGCTTTGATCGCCAGGAGCGAATTGCCCTGGAAACCGGACATGAGATAAACGATGCCATTGGCGTACACCGGTGTTGGAATCGCCGCGGGCGTCATACCGTTGCAGTTCCAAACTTCTTTGCCAGTGGCCAGGTCGTAGGCTCGGGCTGTTTGTTTTCCAGGAGTGACGACGAGCATTTGATCGCCGGCGGGGACGATTAGCGGCGTGGCCCAGGAAGTTTTTTCATCGCGATCGGTGCGCCAGAGTTCTTCGCCAGAGTCTTTATTGAAAGCGGCAATGAATGATTTATCTTCGTCATCCCAATTCACGACGATGGTGCCAGCGTACAGCGCGGGGGAGCTGCCTTCGCCGAACGAGAAAATCGTGTGCATTTTGCCGAGGTCTTTTTCCCATTTCAAATGGCCTTGCATGTCGTAGCAGTGCAGGCCGCGGGAACCGAAATAGGAAATGACGCAGGTGCCGTCGGTGACCGGTGAGTAAGAAGCATAGCCATGGTCGGGATGATGGCCTTCGTGGGGGACGACTTCGGCGGCGACGGCACGCCACTGTTCCTGGCCGGAGCGGCGATCGAGCGAGAGGAGGACGAATTGATAGAACTCGGTGGGCTTTTCAATATTAAACATTCCTTTGCCGCCTTTGGCACCTGGAGGGCCGGATTTGACGGGGGGCGCCACGGTGGAGGAATCTTTGCTGTCGACTGATTTACTGTCAGCAGCTGCGTCGGCGGGGGGATCGGCCGGCGGATCCATTTTGCGGCCGGTGGGAATTGCGGTGTGAATGAAAATTTGATCGCCCCAGATAATGGGTGTGGCCGACCCGGCGCCGGGGAGACTGACCTTCCACTTGATATTTTTATCGGTGCTCCACTCGGTGGGTGGATGGGTATCGGGAGCGACGCCGGTGCAGAGCGGGCCGCGCCACTGCGGCCAGTTTTGATTTTTTTGGTCGGAGTCGGCGGCGGAAGCTTGGAGCGCGACGCCGACGTATTGGGCGAGTGAAACAGAGCAAATTAAAAACAGCTGGCGGAATGAAGCGGCGGCAGATGAGCGGCTACGCATGAATCCCCTCCCTCTGAACAAGTGAAATCTGGCTCGGTTTTGGCCGAATGCACAAACGCGCTAGATTTTGTCCGCCGAGGGAAAATTGTACCGTGAGAGAAAGAGTCTATCTACGGGCTGGAGGCGCAGAACATTTGCAGACGTGATAGCTATTTTTCCGACCGACACGGTCGGGCTATATAAGAATTATTTAGGCTGCGATCATCTGGCGCCGTGGGCGGTGAAAAGCTAAGCTGCGGCGGTCCAAGAACAGCCTGCAAATAGCCGGTGAACTATTCTTCGATCACTTCCTTGAGCAACTGAACGAAGTGCTGCGACTTGCCGGACGCGCTAAGCTCGGCGGCTTTTTTGTCGGCGTATTTTCGTTCGTTGTATTCGAACTTCATGATCGGCTTCATGGATTGGTTGTAGACGGCCCAAAAGGCCTTAAGGCGAACTTCCTTGGGAGTTTTCGCGCGGCTTTTGCGTTTGGCGGGGGCTTTTTTGGCGGCCTTTTTATCGCCGGAAGCTGCGGCGGCGGCATCGGCCTCCTCGGTTTGGGCACGTAACTCCTTGCGATTCAAGATTTTTTTGGCCATGGGACGCTCACGGGATTTTTTGTTCAATGCGGGCAATGGGCCGCATTCATTGGGCAGGTTTAACCGTGATTCTAGCGGAATATGGGCGAGACGACTAGCAGGCTGTGGCGAGGTTGTGAGGTTCGGCAGACTATGATCGCTGACGCGTTGCAACGTTCAGGCAATCGGTGTGGCGCCGGGGGGTGGGATGCCGCCACCGGCTTTGACGTATTGGGTACGGCCGGCGGCGTATTGGGAGGCGTCGGGGAGATCGGTTTCGGACGGAGCCCGTTGGTTTTTTTGCGCTGCCTCGAACAGTTTTCGCAAGTAGGGACGACACCAGCCGCAGCCGGTGCCGGCGCCGAAGCAATCGCTCATTTGGCTGGCGCGCTGTGGTTTTTCGACCTGCAAAAAGTTCAGCGCTTTTCGCTTGGTGACGTGGAAGCAGAGGCAGAGTTCGTCGTCGAGGTTCATGATGAAACGATGAACGATAAGCGATGAACGATAAGTAGTGAGCAGTCGATGACAACGTGGTGCTGGCTATTGTTCATCATTCTTCACCTGTCGCCAGTCGTAATGCCATTTGGCAGGCGGTACGGAAGGCGGCGATGTCGAGGCGTTCGGAGTTGGTGTGGGCATTCATCTGGCCGCAGCCTAGCGTGACCGTGGGAATTTTATGGACGAACATCCAGTTGGCGTCCAATCCGCCATTGGAAACTGCCCGCAGGGGAGCGAGGCCCATACTGCGCATAACTGTTTCGGCGACGCTGACGCAGGCTTCGTCGTCGCTTAAGCGGAACGATTCGTAATCGAGGCGGCCTTCGATTGTGGCTTTGCCGCGCTTACCATGAGCGCTGCGAACCTGTTTAGCGGCGTCGAGAAAAGCGCGCTCGATGGCCTGGACAATTTGCTTGCGGAATTTGGGATCGTGGCTCCGGGCTTCGGCCTTTAGTTGCACTTTATCGGTGACAACATTGGTAGCTGCGCCGCCGTGAATGAAACCGATATTGCTGGTGCCGCGGCGATTGCCTTTTACGATTTGGCCGTGCCAGCCTTCGTCGTGCAGCCGGGCGATGGCGAGCCCGGCAATGGCAATGGCGCTTACGCCGAGCTCGGGAGCGGCTCCGGCGTGGCTGGCCAGGCCTTCAATATCGATTTGCATGCGGTAGCCGCCGGTCGCGCCGACGGTAACTTTTTCCGGCGTACCACCATCCCAATTGAAGGCCAATTTGGGTTGGCCGAGCAATTTCAGATCGACGTGGCGCGCGCCGTACAAGCCGATTTCTTCTTGAATCGGCCAGAAAAAAGTGAGCGGCGGGTGCGGCAAGTTATGTCGCAGAATTGTTAGCGCGGCAGACAAAATGGCGGCTGCGCCGGCGCGATCGTCGGCGCCCAGGCCGGTGCTAGAATCTGCGGAGCGAACAAAATCGCCGTCGACGATCGGTTTACTACCGAGACAGATCGGCACGGTATCCATATGTGCCATTAGCAAACGACGAGGGGCGCGGAGGGTGCCGGGCAATTTTAAAATCAGGTTACCGACTTCGCCGGCGATTGGCGTGCGGTGATGAGCGTCGTCGAGGACGATGGCCGATTCCGACGCACCGGCTCCGCGAAGCTGATCCATGATGAACTGGGCCACGGGACCTTCCCGACCGCTGAGGCCAGGCAGCGACATGAGTTGCATGACGAGGCGCAAAGCTTCATCGAGATCGAGCTGGGATCTGGACGATACCGCGGCCGCTGAGATTGTCGACGTTTTTTGTTTGCGACCGGCCACTTTTTGAACGACAGCGGATCGTTTGCGGGACTGACATACCGGCGGTTTTATGGGCATGATATGGGTAGAATGAATCGTTGTTGCCTGTTGTTAGCCCGAAGGTGGCTATCCTAGCCTAAGGGCGAGCGGTTTGTCATTGGAATTTTAGCATGCTGCACATTCTCGACTCGACCGTGTTTGTCACGCTGCCTGACTGGCTGGCGCAGTCGGCAGGCGGTGTTCCGGCATATCGCGCTGAGCAGGTGCGGCAATGGCTGTTTGCAGGCAGGGCAGAATCGTTTGAAGCAATGAGCAATTTACCCAAGCCGCTCCGCGAACAACTGGCCGCTGAGTTTACGATTTGGACGACGGCTATTGAGCGGCATCATCGGGCGGCCGACGGTACTGAAAAACTGCTGCTGCGATTGCACGATGGCCATCATATTGAATGCGTGCTGTTGCGCGACGGCGGACGGCGAACGATTTGCATTAGTTCGCAAGTTGGCTGTGCGATGGGTTGCGTATTTTGTGCCAGCGGGTTGGACGGCGTCGTGCGGAATTTGACTGCGGGCGAGATTGTAGAACAGATGCTTCGGCTGCAACGGCTGTTGCCGAAAACTGATGCCGCAGGACGAGTCAATGGATCGGAAGAACGGCTGAGTCATATTGTGGTGATGGGAATGGGCGAACCGCTAGCGAATTTGGATCGGCTGTTGCCGGCGCTTAGCGAGGCGACCAGCCCGACGGGTTTGGGTATTAGTCACAGGCGGATTACCATTTCGACCGTCGGATTGCCGCCGGCAATTGATCGGCTGGCTGAGCTGGATGCGAGATTTCAGTTGGCTGTATCGCTGCATGCGCCTGATGATGAACTGCGGAATCAGTTGGTGCCGGTGAACAAGAACATTGGTCTGGCGGCCATTGTGGAGGCGGCGGATCGATATTTTGAAACGTCGGGCAGGCGACTGACTTTTGAATACGTGGTGCTGGGTGGGTTGAATGATAAGCCGGAACATGCGCGGAAGTTGGCGGCGTTATTGCGCGGTCGATTGGCGCTGGTGAATTTAATTCCATATAACGCGGTGCCGGGATTGGCATATCAGACGCCGGCGCGGAAGGACGTACAGCAGTTCGTCCAGATTTTGGAGCAGGCCGGCTTAAACGTGCAGATTCGCGAGCGAAAAGGGGATGAAATCAACGCGGCATGTGGGCAACTACGAAGGAGCCGGTCTGACTTGGTTCAGCTGCACAGTCGGGAGACAATCTGAGAATGAATTGGCGGTTCGTCCGACTGAGACAGTCGGGCTATGTAGGGGTTGTTCAGCACGCGATTATAGAAAAAGGAGCCCTGGCTGTGGATGTGAAGAATTTGCAGGAGGTGGAGGCGTTCATTACCAAAGATGGCTCAGAAATTCGTGAGCTGTTGGCGCATCGGAACTCGGTAATTCGGAAGCAAAGTTTGGCGGAGGCACGGTTGAAACTGGGGGCGCGCACTGCGGCGCATTATCATCCAAAAACCGAAGAGATTTATTACATCCTGCAGGGCGGCGGAGAAATGACTATCAATCAGGAACGCCGCAGTGTGGGGCCGGGAGACGCCATCGCGATTCCGCCGGGGGAAGTTCACACGATATTCAATTCCGGTACCGAGCCACTGGTTTTCCTGTGTTGCTGCGCGCCGGGGTATGAGAATGAAGATACGGTGTTGGTGTCAGGGCTGGATGGAGTTGGTGATTGAATGGCGGTCCGACCCCCGGGCGGAGCCCGCGGCTAAGTGTCGCCAAAGGGAGAGGGTTGCGAGCGGTAAATGCGGCAAAGTTTGCCAAAGCCGAAAGCTCGAAGCGTCGATAATTGGCCGCCGAAGTTACCCCACACCCGGACCCTCTCCCGCAAGGGGCGAGGGAGAATTGTGTTCCACTGGTGAGGGCAGCCCGCGGAATCGTCGCATCCGGCAATCCCGAGGTAGCTTTCTGCCAGCTCTGCGTTTTTTTTGGAGGGGGCAGCTAATCAGCTGATCGAACTGCGCTAATCTCAATCGATTGGCGTGCTATCAGCTACCGATTTAACGCAATGGCAGTAATTCTCGGCAGCAGCATCTAAAGAGAAACACAGCGGCAGATTCTTCCACGAAGTGATTGTCGATCCCTGACTTCAAGCGGTTGGACACGGATTGAGATCGACAGCTTAACGGCGTAAGGGATGACCACATGATTTCCAGCCAGCGCAGCCCTGTGTGGCCCTATCTGGCGGTCCTGACAGCACTGTTTTTGTTGAGTTTGGCGGTACCCCGAGGTTTTCAACAAGATTCGGGGACTGAGGAGTGGCAGCCGGTGGGGCGGCAACGAATGCAGGCTCGCCTCCGAGCTGCAGCCGGCACTGTGGCGATAGTGCGGCCATCTAGCGAAACGATGTCGGCGCCGGCGGGATCGCAATACTCGGCTGATTCCAGCGAGCAAGATCAGTGGGTGAGCGGAGGCCAACAAACTGTCGCGGCCGATGGCGCCGAGCGGGCGTCCGAACTCATTGGCCCCATTGCAGAAACCGTGGCGAAAAAGATCGCCGATTTCCGGCGATTTGGCGCGTTGCGATATTCACCACAACAAGATTCTAATAATTCGGCGGGCAGCGGCACTGAGCGCGTGGAGCAACCACGCCAGTCGACGGAGCAACAAAAGGCGGACGCGATTGCCTCGTCGTATTGGCCGGCGCCCCAAAGTTTGATGACACAATTGGATCATTTGGCAGAAAACAGCGAGTGCCGCGGATGGGTGCAGCAAGTTGAAGATTTGTGCCTGAAGCTGTGCCAAACTTCGGCGGGCGATTCGGCCCAGGGTGCCAACATTGTGCAGCAGCTAGAATCGCTGGAGCAGCAGGCTGGCACGCTGGACCACATGCTGACGAGTGCGAAAGCTGCAGCGGAATTCCGCCGGGTGCATTATGCTCTGCGGCGCCGGTTGGCGTTGTGGAATGTGGTGTTCACCAAGGACCAACATCCGGCGGTCTATGCCGATGTACCGTCGGCGGCAGTGCGTCGAGAGCAGCTAAATCGCGCCATAGCGGACGCCCAGGATTGGGTCCGATCGCTTCCGTATGCAGACGCATGGGAAAAGTATTTACTACTGGATGATGTGCGGCAGTTGACGGACGCAAATCAATCCATTTCGAGTGAGCAGACGCAGCGGATCGCCCGGCAGGCATTGGCTCGATTGTTACCGGCGCAAATGACTGATGCGCAGCGGCGTGTACTGCAAGATCGCACGCTCGAGACATTGGCGGACCAATTGCGTTTATGGGCGAACGAGTCGGCGGATGTCCGGGAGATTCTCTCGAACATCGAACAATACGAAAACAGCGGTTTGCCAAGCGACGCCCACGGTGTAGCAGCGGGATTACGGAAATTAAAGTGGTCGGCCTCGGAACAAGATCGGCAGATGGCGCAGGAGTTGGACGAGCACTATCGGAATGCCAACATACGGATCGCGCTGACGGCGGACTTCTTTAATCGACTGGCGCCTGCCCAGCCAGTTGCGAACGGGGTTGTGAATGACACGATTTTGGGTGCGTGGGTCAATGGATCGTCGACGACCAATTCGAAGCTATCGGTGAAGCTGATTCCCGATTCGAAGCGTCTTCATTTTTGGATCGATGCCGAAGGAACGGTCGATTCAAGCACGCTGTCGACCAGCGGACCCGCGACATTCAGCAACGATGGGCGTTCCAGCTTTTTGGTGCACAAAGCGGTTATTCTAGATGGACAAGGGCTGGGGATTGCCAATGCGGTTGCCGAAGCGAACACGGACACGCAACTAACGGGCGTGCACACTACTTATGATGGCCGACCGCTGTTGGGCCCGATTGCCCGAAATATTGCCATTTCGCAGCATGATGCCCTGCTTGGAGCGGCCGAAGCGGAAACGGACGGGAAAGTGGCAGCCGAGGCAATCAAGACGGTGAATGCCGAAGTTAAAGAGCACCTGACCGAGGCAGAGCAGGCGATGCGAAAGAACTTGTACGATCCGCTGGCGAAGTTGGGAGTCGCGCCGGAGCCTGTTTCGCTGGAAACATCCAAGCAACGGCTAACGATGCGGCTGCGGATTGCGGGCGCCAATCAATTGGGCGGTCACACGGCCAGGCCCCAGGCGCTTTCCGATAGTTTGGCGAGTTTCCAAGTTCACGAGTCGGCATTGAACAACATTTTGGATCAGCTCCAACTGGCGGGCCGCAGTTTTACATTGTCGGAACTCTACAAGCATGTGGCGGAAGAGCTAAGCCGAACGACCGATGCGCCTGCCGATTTGCCGACTAATGTGCAGGTGACATTTGCGGCGAAAGATCCGGTTCACTTGCGTTGCAAAGACGGCGTGGTCAGCCTGACGTTAGCGATAGCCGAATTACAGCAACGCGGACGGCAATGGAATGATTTTACGATGACCGTGAACTATGAGCCGCAGATTGAAGACTTGCACGTGCGGCTGGTCCGCCAAGGGCCGGTGGAATTGAGCGGCGAGGCCAAGGGCCAACCCGATATCGCCCTGCGAGGCATTTTCAGTAAAATGTTTCCGCGCGAACGATCGTTTGAGCTAATTCCGGCGGTGATCGCCGACAATCGGAACTTGGCCGATATGTGCGTCAGCCAATGTGTGGTGGAAGACGGTTGGATTGCATTTTCCCTGGGACCGCAACGCGATAATGGCGGGCCGAGCGCGATGCGGCAGTCGGCAACGACGGTACGGCGATAATTTCTTTTCGAAACGCTGGCATCGGGCAGTAACCGTCTCGCTTATTTCTGGACGTCGTCTGCCCCATAGCGGCCCCGATATTCGGCCGCCGGATATTTGCGCTCGTTCTTGATCATTTTGCTGTGGATGGCGGCGGAAACGTCGATTTGCAATTCGTTGGCCAGCGCCAGGGCATAGCAGAGGACGTCGGCCAATTCGTCGGCGACTTCGGATAGTTTATCAGGCTCGGCGGCAATGGCACGTGATTGATCGATGGTAAGCCATTGAAAATGCTCCATGAGCTCGGCGGTTTCGATGGCTAGCGCCATGGAGAGATTCTTGGGCGAATGAAATTGTTGCCAATCGCGCTGGGCGACGAAGTTGGCAATGAGCTGCCGAAGTTGGGAAAGCGTTGTGGTTTGATCGCTCATGGGAATTCTCTCAATGTGCCTTTGTTGGGTGCGTGGGATTATCTGTGTTCTTGTTGATTTGGCGTGATTGTCAAGGGCGGCGACAGTCGACCGTAGGTTTGTTAAAATTCCGGGATCAATTTTCGTTGTCTCGAACTGCGAATCGGGCGGATATGCGAATTGCTTACTTTGACTGTGCCAGCGGGATTGCGGGCGATATGGCGCTGGGGGCGCTGGTGGACTGCGGCGCCGATTTGGCGGCCATTCAAACGGGTGTGGAATCGCTGGGGCTGCCGGACGTGAAAATTAGTGCGGTAGAAGTGCGGCGGAAAGGATTTCGCGGACTGAAAATTGAGATTCAGCATGCGGCGGAACAAAAACATCGGCATTTGCACCACATTATCGAGATGATTGATGCGAGCAAGCTGACGGCCCGCGCCAAGGATTTTGCGAAACGCATTTTTACACGATTAGGGGAAGCGGAAGCGAAAGTGCACGGGGTGGAGATTCGCAAAGTGCATTTTCATGAAGTCGGAGCGGTGGATTCGATTGCCGATATTGTGGGCACAGCCATTGGGCTGGATCAGTTGGGGATTGAGCGGATTGAAGCGTCGGCAGTGCCGACGGGACACGGATTCATAACGATTGCTCACGGACGTTGCAGCGTGCCTGCTCCGGCAACGGCGGAGTTGTTGAAGGGAATTCCGCTGACGGAGTGTGTCGTGGAAGCGGAATTGACGACGCCGACCGGGGCGGCGATTTTGGCGACATTAGCGGAGCGGTGCGGGCCGCCGCCGGCGATGACTGTGCAGAAAATCGGTTATGGCGCCGGAACCAGGGAATTCGAGCAACAGGCAAATTTGCTACGAGTTTTGATTGGGGAGGCTGATGAAAGCGCGGACGCAGAGGCGAGCGGAGTTCAGACCGAAACATTGTACCAGCTGGAGACGAATTGGGACGATGCCAGCGGCGAAGTGATCGGCCATTGTGCGAGCATGCTGATGGAAGCGGGCGCGCTGGATGTGTTCACGTGCGCGATTCAGATGAAGAAAAATCGGCCTGGAGTATTGCTGAGCGTGCTATGTCCATTAAGCGATGCGGCACGGATGGAGGCGATTATTTTCCGTGAGACGACAACGCTGGGGATACGGCGGATGGCGGTGAGCCGACGGAAGTTGGCGCGGAAGGCGCACCAGGTGAGCACGCCGTGGGGGCCGATCGACGGCGTGCTGGCCACGCTCCCGGATGGCAACGTGCGATTTTCGCCGGAGTATGAATCGTGCCGAGTTGTGGCGGCGAAGCACAACGTTGCGCTGCGCGATGTATTTGACACGGCGCTGCGCGGATTTTTGTCGGCGGGATAAAACAGCGGCTCGATGAAAATATTATTTGTTTCCGAAGATCGCGATTACGCGGCTGATGAGCACCATGGCGCCGACGACTGCCGCGGCCAGCGAGGCAAACAGCACGGCGGCGCTGCCGGTATCTAAGGCGTCGCCCAGGTGCGGGTTGTGATTGTCATCGACCGCCTTGGCCAAATATTCCATGGCGGAGTTAATCATTTCGGCGGTTAACACGCCGCCGATGCAGAGGGCCAAAATGCACCACTCGGCCAGGGTGCAGTGGAGCAATGCGGCCGCCACAATCACAACGACGGCGACCGTAACATGGACCTGAAAACTGCTCTGACCGCGCATGCCGGTGCGGACGCCGCGAAAGGCATCGCGGAATTTTTCGTACCAGGTACGCGGTTTGGGTTCGCGGATGTTCACTGGGCCGGAGCGGTAATAAGCAACGAATCGTGTCTAGCAATTCGTCCGACTGACACAGTCGGACTAACGTAGCAGGCAGGTTGCCGCTGCACTATTCTAGCCCATACAATCCGGCCGGGGGTACGTCGATCTGACCGCGCGTAACGGACGGGTCGTGCCCTAAGAATCGCGGGACGAGTGCGACGCTGACGCCGACGTTACCGCGGCTGACGTCGACATTCACGCCCATGGTGAACAGGAACGATTCGCCGATGCGAGTAAGGCGGAAGCTTTCGCCGATGTTCCCTTGCTGGCGAAGATCGAACGACGTGCCGAACGTGGAGAGCCATTTCGGCGACATACGGTAAGTGTAGCTGGCGGTGACAACGTCGCTGAGGATTGGGCCGCCTTCGTAATCGTTGAAGCCCAAATACAGGCTGCCGCGGGGCGGACGGCTGATGAAACCGCCGACGCTTGTATAGCGCTGGCCATCGCTGAAGAAATCGTAGCCGCCGTAGGAAACCAGCGTGAGCCGATCGCCGACGAACCAATGGAAGTCGTAATCGAGGAAGCCGGCATTGCTGCCGAAATTTTCTTCGGGCTTGGGATACAGCTCGAAATTGGTATCCAGCGCGATCCAATCGACGACGTGCTGCTGGCCTTCGATGCCGCGTTTGGTTTGCCAGCGCTGGTCGAGGCCGAGGCGAAAGACGGTTAAATCGTCGGCGATTTCGGTGGGGCCGGTGACCCAATCCATGTCGCCCCGGCGAACGGCGTAAAGCCGCTCGTCCATTTGCGCCGGCACCGCGAATACATTAGCCGGTGCAGGAAGGCCCGTATTGGGGTCGATGTTTCCGTAATCTTCGAAATCCAAACGACGACGCAATGCTTGAATGTTGTTGTCGTCGATCGGATCGTAAATAACTAACTGGTCGACATTGCGGCTGGCGTTGGTATAGGAGAAGTCGCCTTCGAAAACAACTTTGTGAGCAACGCCATTGACATTCCACAATTGGCTTTGGATTGTGGGATCGACCGACCACATGGGCATGGTGGCGCGTACACCGGCCTGACCGTAGGCGCGCTGAATACGATTGCCGGCCAGATCGTCGCCCCAGTCGGCCAGTTCGCCGAGGCCGTAGGGCACAACCTTGACGGGGCCGACTTGGAATGGCCAATCGATTTCCTGGCGGGTCGCCAGCCGTTCACCCTTGGCATCCGTGTCGTATGGTAAGAAACGGAATTGGTTGTAGTCGGTCGGATCGGTAGGCTGGTTGACCATGTCCTGGCTCAAATAGCCGAGGTTCGTGTGTTCGTACCATGTAAGCGTATCGCCGAGTAGCGGTTGGCCGAGCCAGTAGTGATCCAGCCTGGGCAAATTTTCTGTTTGTGTGAAGAATGGATCGGCATTGACCGAGGCGCTCAACTCTAGCGACATGTTGTCCCAGGTGTGGCGGAGGCCGAGGCGGTCGACCTGATCTTTCTGTTCTTCCCATTCTTGCTGATAGTACTGCTCCAGGAAATTGCGATCGGTGACTTCGCCGAGTTCCAGCCGTAATTGCCAATCGTCGGGCAAGTCTTCTTGGAAGCGGCCCAGCGTGCGGCCGCGGCCGGCCTGCGGGAAGCTGAGAGTGCGGCGATCTAGGCCCAGGTTGTCGACGCCGTGATCGTCGATATACCAGGCATCAATGAAGCCCTGCGAGCGGCCTGCTGGATCGAAAAATCCTGGACGATCGTAACTGAACTTGGTGCCTCCGCCGACGCCACGCAAGCTTAGATAATCCACGCTGGCGGTCCAGTTGGTGCCTTGCGGCGGATGACGGATGCCGAGAATTTCGTAAGGGTTGAAATCGACGAGCACCTGATTGCCGAACACGTCGTCGTGCCGATAATCAAAGCTTTCGACGTAGAGCGGCGGACGGTTCAGATCGCCGGCGAACCACGGCCAATAAAAGACCGGTACGCCTTCCAGCCAGATTACGTTGTTACGGCCGGTGATGAGTTGGTCGTGTTCGGTGATTGGCTCGCCGGTTTGTGGATTGATTTGCGGCTGACCGGTGAAGGGGTTCACGGCCGCAATTTGCTGATCTTCCAGCGTCAACGTGCCTGACTTGAATTCGTAAGTGGGAATGCCCAGTCGGCTGGTCGTCAAGCTGGCGTTTTGCGCGACGAAACGATCGCGATCGACCTGGCGAAGCACCTCGGCTTTCAAACGGACGAGCCCTTCGTAGCGGGGCACGGGGGTGAGCAATTCGGCATCGAGAATTACGCCGGTACGCTGGTTGACGTTGTAGTACATGGCTTTGGCTTGAACGACGCGGTCGCCTTCGCGGAAGACGATGTTGCCTTCCATGTACATCTCCAGCGGCGCATTGCTGGATTGCACGGTGGGACTGCTGAAATTAAGCCCCTGATTGGCGCTGGTCCAGACGACAACTCGATCGGCGGAAACATCGATCGAACCGGACAAGCCCAGTGGTCCGCCATAGGTTGGCAGGCCATCGATCAAAATATTCACTCCGTTGGTGATGACGACGACTGTTTCGTTGGTAGCAGGATTGGGGTACGACTCTGCCTGAACGGCCACATCGCTACGGGGAATGATGCGAACTCGCCGCGTGCCGACAGGTGGAACGTTTTCCGGCAGCACGGCCGTAGGCGGCGGCGCCGCAATGAGCGATGGTGCTGTGGATTGAAGCGGGGCGCCGAATTGCGGAGGAGGTGTTGTCGGCGGCGGGATTTCACTTTGCGCACGAGCCGCCGGTATTAAGAGTGCGACGACAAGAATCGCGAAGATTGCCGATTGTGTGATTTTCAATTGTGCGCGCACGGATTCAGACGACCGGCGCAGCAGAAGCTGCGTGCGGCGAGCGGGCCGCGCAATCTGAGCGGTGAATCGCACGAGCGGAAAGTGTTCCTTGTCGAGCGCGATAGCGACGAGCGATGAGCGTAGGCACGATATGCAAACACCGCGCCCCGACGCGTCATCGCTGGAATGCCAGCGCAGACGACGGATGAAAAAACGAACGTTTAGAAAAGACGAAAACCCTTGCGAGATGAGACTTTACTTACGAAAAGCGGGGCGGATTATAGGTCTGAACCGCCGGCAGGGTCAAGCGAGAATCAGTTGCTAGCAGCATGCTCTAAGTATTTTTTGTCACACGAGTTACAATGCGGCGCTCAGGCATAGTTTCATCAGGATGACGGTTCAGCCTCGGAATTGAAAAAAGTTCATGCATGTACGCCACGTTGTCGAACATTTGGTTTTTGATTGCAGCGGGAGTTGGAACGGGCATTTTAGGAGCGATTTTGGGGACCGGCGGCGGGGTGTTTTTGATTCCGCTGTTGCTGCTGGCATTTCATGTTCCGATGCACTACGCAGTGGCCACGAGCATTATTTCGGTCGTGGCGACTTCGAGCGCGGTGGCCAGCGTAAACGTCGAGCGGGGCACGGCCAACATGCGGCTGGGCATGACGCTGGAAATTGCCACGGCGCTGGGCGCGATTGTCGGCGGGTGGACGGCCGGACTGATTCCGGCACCGGCGCTGGAAACGTTGTTTGCGATTTCGCTGTTGCCGACGGCGGTGCTGATGTGGCGCGGAGTGACAGAGAGCGCGAACGATTCTGTTGATTTGTCCGGCGGCACCCTGACCCCGGCCCTCTCCCAAAGGGAGAGGGGGAATACATTTATCGGCTCGTTGGCCGGACGGTATTTCGATCCGCGGCGCGGCCGCGAAATTGTCTATCGGATTCGGCGGCTGTGGGCGGGGTTGGGGATTTCGTTTATCGCCGGAAATCTGTCGGGCTTGTTGGGCATTGGGGGCGGAGTATTCAAAGTTCCTGCGCTGCATTTGGCATGTGGAGTGCCGATTAAAGCGGCGGCGGCAACGTCGAACTTTATGATCGGCGTAACGGCGACGGCCAGTGCGTTTTTATATTTCGGACGTGGCGAAATTCGGCCGGCTCTGACGGCCGGCGTGGCGCTGGGGGTGATGGCCGGATCAGCCATTGGATCTTGGATTAGCCCAAAGGTGCAGGGGCGCCAAGTGAAACGATTATTCGCGGTGCTGTTGTTTGGTGTGGCGGTGCAAATGTTCTTGAGAGTGTTTAAGTAGAAACGAAACGATGAATGATGAATGATAAACAGAGCGGAAGTATAAGTGGTGGCGAGCAGAATCATGGGTCGCATGCATTGGCGCGGGCTGTGCATTGGACTCTGCTGATTGGGTTGCTTTTTAGTGCGCTCCTGATGATTGTCGGGCTGTTTGTGGCTATTGCGAAGGATCAGCCGCGGCCGGAATCGTTGATTAATAGCGTGCGGGAATTGCTTCGCATGGGTGGGGAGGGCAACGGCGTGGCGTGGATGGAACTAGGCGTGTTGATGCTATTGGCGACGCCCGTTTTGCGGGTGATTGTGCTGGCGATTGGCTGGTCGTTGCAGCGAGACGGACGGATGGCGCTGGTTGCGCTGGTGGTGCTGTTGTTGTTGGCGGTCAGCGTTGTGCTCAGTGTTGGTTGATGCAGCGGACGGCGCGGTCCGTCAGAATTCGAACGTGGCGTAGAGCAAAAGATTGAGGCCGATGCGCTCGGCGTCGTCGCGGGTGTAGCCTTCGCATTCGAGGGAGTCGTGCTTTTCCAGGGCGCAGCTTAGATCGTACGGCGAGAAGATGACGGCATAGCGGTCACCGATTTTCAGGCCTTCCAGCTCCGGCTCGCCTTTGCGGGTTTTGGCCGCGAGCGGGCCATTGTCGGCACGGCTTTGTGGTTCGCGGCGGCTGACTTGTGCCAGATCGTAGCCGCCGAATTGGGTGGTAAACATGGGATTTGTGGCCGGAATTGGTTCCAGCTTGATGCCTTGGTCGGCGAACAAGTCGTTGATTTCGCGACGGAAGGCGGTGGTGAAATCGCGGTTGGCGCAAATCGAATCGGCAATCAGCGTGCCGCGCTGCAAGTATTTCCGCAAATCTTTTTTCTCGTCGTCGGTGAGGCGGAAGTTTGCGCGGCCGTGCATGAATAGCACGTCGTAATTGAACAAATCGGAATCGGTAAGGCGGACTTTTCGCTGCTCGTTGGCAAAGCGGGCTTTCAGTTCGCGGTTGGCGGCGCGCAGCAGGCTGGGGAGCGCCCCGGGAGCGGAATCGCAACCGCCAGGATGCTGCACGTTGGCGATGTAGCGTTTGCCGCGCTCGAACGTGTCTTCGTCTTTGGGAGTTTCATCGGCGATTTGGAAGTTTTCGTCTTTGCTTTTCAGTTCGCGATTTGTGGCGTAGGCCAGCACGTTGATGCCCATGGAAAGTGCGGCACCCAGTTGCTCCTGCAGGGTCGGGCTTAGTTTGCGATCGCGGCCAGACGCAATTTCCCAATAGCAGGACAGACCGTTTGGCAAGTCGCCCTTGTTGAGTTCCGGCGGCGCGGCGTAAACCACGCTGGTGCGGCAGCCGTAATCGATGCTCCATAGATTCGGCCGCAGCGCCGGACGGACGAGCTCTTCGGCGGTCCACAGCGGATGATCGGGAGGAACCGGCTTCAGCCGATATTCCGGTTCGTCGAAGACTTTTTCCATCAATTGGCGAAAGCCGGCATCGAAACCGGAACTATTTTGGCAGCAGGCTTCGGCGAAAATGAATCCACCGCGGTCGATGTATTCGCGCAGTTTTTGGGCTTGATCGAGCAGGTCGGGATTTTTGCTGCCGTTGATGTAGAGGACTGGCGATTGCAACAGATCGTCGACCGAGGCATCGGCTAAATCGACAATTTGCCACGACAGGCCGAGCGGAAAATCGCGCTTCCATTTGGTTTCGACATAAGACGTGAGATTGGCCAGATCGGCGCGATGCTCGTTCCAATTGTCGTCAGGGCCGAATCGAGCTTTGGAAATGAGGATCGGGCGACGGCCTTTGGCAAGGAACAACAGAGCAAAGCTGGTGGAGACATGCGGGTCGCCCTCGGCGCGTCCTTCACCCTTCCAATAGCCGGAGAGCGAATCTTGTTTGGCGATCAGCCATTCGGCGCCCATTCGATACCAATCGTAACGGCGGAAATCGCGACTGGTGAAGAAGCGGTGCGATGTCATGCGGCCGACGCGCTCGACGGCGTAGAGATAGTACAGATTCCAAATACTGAGGCCGCCGGGGCCAGGATTCACTTGCACGGAAAAATTATTGCCGAGCCAAGCCAAACCGTTTTCCATGGCTTGCACCGCCGGATTGTCGGTGTGTTGGCCGCAACATTGCAGACCATCGGCCGTGACTTCCGCATCGCCGGCGCTTAACCGGCCGGAGGTAATAAACACCGAGGCAATGCCGGCACAGGTCATGCTGCCGCGCCCCGGCGCGCCGGGTACGGGTTCATAGGCCCAGGAGCCGTCCTGGTTTTGTTGCCGCAGCCAGTATTGAAGCGCGAGGCTCCAGGTGCGATCGGATACATGCACACCCACGCGCTCCGCTTCGTACAACGCCAGCAAAGCGAATTGGGAATTCGACGGGTCGCCGCCGCCGCGCATATCGGTGCGGTAGGACCAGGCGCCTTTGCGATCGCCCTCTTTGTTTTGCAGATCTTCCAGCCAATTGGCATTGCGGCGAATCAGGAGCAGATCTTTCTTCGGCTCGGCCATGCACAGCACCATGGTTTGCAACGAAGTGACGTACGTAGTGTCGGGCGGCAGCGTGCGGATGTAGTCCAGCGCCCGGCGCATCTGTTCGTCTTCCACGGGCACACCGGCGTTGAGGAGCGCTAACGTGCACAGCGCCGTCACGCCACCGGGATAGCCGGTGAATTCCGCCCAGGAGCCGTTTTGATTTTGCGAGCTTTTGAGATAAGTGACGCCTTTTTCGATGGCCGCCCGAACTTTTGCAGCGGTGACTTCGCCGGGGGCGTCGTCGGCCAGAACTGGCCGCACGAACAGCAAAATTGATACAGCCGGAACCCACCAGCACGCCGGGCATCGCTTCATGACAAACTGCGTCCTTTGCTAGAGCCGAAGCGCTCGCACAACCATTGTAGACTCTTTAACTTACGGCCGCAATAAACGACTGGTTTGCGTTGCTTAAGCGTGGCTGCGGTTATACGATGAAAGAATGAGATTCTCCGCAAGTAGTCTGCTAGTAATGAAAGTCTGTCAATATGCCGCCTGAACCGACGACCGCATCTGTTGTAGCACCGCCGACCGCCACAGCCAAACCGCGCAGTCTGGGCGACATTTTACAGGAGTTCAGCCACTATCGGCGGCTGATGCAAGAAGAGCTGCAAAAGATCATCGTCGGACAGAACGACGTGATCGAGCAAATGTTCGCGGCGATTTTCACCCGCGGTCATTGCTTGCTAGAAGGTGTTCCCGGTTTGGCGAAGACGCTGATGGTAAGCACGATGGCGCGGATATTGGACGTGGAGTTCAAGCGAATTCAGTTTACGCCGGACCTGATGCCGAGCGACATCACCGGTACGAATGTACTGGAGGAAGATGAAAATGGGCGACGGAACTTTCGATTTGTCGACGGGCCGATTTTCACGAACATTTTGCTGGCGGATGAAGTGAACCGCACGCCGCCGAAAACGCAGGCGGCCCTATTGCAGGCGATGCAGGAGCGAGAAGTCTCGATCGGGCAGACCACGCATGCGCTGCCGGAGCCGTTTTTTGTGATTGCTACGCAGAATCCGATCGAGCAGGAAGGAACTTATCCGCTGCCGGAGGCGCAACTCGACCGATTCATGTTCAATATCAAAGTGGATTATCCCACGGCGGCGGAAGAGGAGCAAATTCTCAGCTTCACGACTCGCAATGAAAAGCCGGAAGTGCGCAAAGTGCTGGCGGGAAAAGCGATTGTCAATTTACAGGCGTTGGTCGGTAAGGTGGCGGTGAGCGAATACATTGTGAAATACGTGTCGCGACTGGTGCGAGCCACGCGACCGAAGGACGAATCGGCCCCGGAGTTTGTGCGGGACCTGGTCGATTGGGGCGCTGGGCCGCGGGCAGGCCAGTTTTTAATTCAAGGCGGCAAAGCGCTGGCGGCGATGGAAGGGCGGTTTAGCGTGGCGATTGAAGACGTGAAAAAAATCTCCGTGCCAGTGCTGCGGCATCGCATCAGCACGAATTTTCAGGCTCAGGCGGAAGGTATGACGAGCGAAGCGGTGGTATTGCGTCTGTTGAAAGAGATTCCGGAACCCGAAATTCCGAAGTTTGAAAAACGGTAGGCGGTAGGCAGAATGCGGTAGGCGGAGCGATTCTCGCTCATCTCTAGCATGACTACTGTTGAAAAATATCTGAAGCCGGAGGTGATTCGGCAAATCTCCCGGCTCGATTTGCGCGCGCAGTTTATTGTGCGCGGGTTTTTGCAGGGGTTGCATGCCAGCCCGTTCCATGGCTTTTCGGTGGAGTTCAGCGAGCATCGCAAATACACACCAGGCGACGATCCGGACGACATCGATTGGTTGGTGTACGCCAAGACCGACAAGTACTATGTCAAAAAATATGAGGCGGAAACCAACATCACCGGTTACCTAGTGATGGATTTGAGCCAGTCGATGGGTTACACGCTGCGCCAGGAGTTGACGAAGTTCGAATATGGAATTTGCCTGGCGGCCGCGCTGTGCTGGTTAATGGTTCATCAGCAGGACCCGGTGGGATTGATTACATTTGACGAGCAAGTTCGCCAAAGTTTGCCGGCCAAAAGCAAGCGCACGCAGATCGGGCAGGTGTTGTCGATGTTGGCCAAGTTGAAACCGGCCGGCAAAACCGACATCGCCCGGAGTTTGATTCAAATTGCGGCCATGCTGCGGCACCGCAGTTTGGTGATGCTATTCTCGGATTTGTTGACCGAGCCGGAGCCGGTGATTTCGGCGCTGGGCCGGCTACGGCATCGCGGACATGATGTGATTCTGTTTCATATTCTCGATGAAGCCGAAGTGAATTTTCCTTTCGACGGCGTGGTTGAATTTGAAGAACCGGAAACTGCGGACCGATTACAAGTGGACGCCGACAATTTCCAGTCGGAGTATGTGGGAGCGATCCGCGAGTTCCGCGATTATTACCGGCGACATTGCTTTCAGCTGGGCATCGATTACGTGCCGCTAGACACCAGTATGCAATTTGATCGGGCGCTGACGGAATACTTGCTGAGCCGGCGGGCGCGGTACTGAGGCTGTAGACGGTATGCGGTAGGCGGTTTGACTAATCCATGAGTCTCACTTTTCTTACGCCGTTGATGCTTGTGGGGGCCGTGCTGGTGGCGGCGCCGATTGTGCTGCACTTGGTGATGCGGCAACAGCCGAAGCATTTGATGTTTCCGGCGCTAAGGTTTATCCGACAGCGAAACGATGCGAATAAACGACGGTTGAAGTTGCGGCATTTGCTATTGTTGGCATTGCGCTGCGGAGTGATTGTGCTGTTGGCGCTGGCTTTGGCGCGGCCGAGTTTGCAATCAGCAGGGCTGTTGGGGGATCAAGAAGCGCCAGTGGCTGCGGCATTAGTGTTCGACACTTCACCGCGGATGCAATATCGCCATCAAAATCAAACGCGGCTGCAAGTTGCCCAGGAGGTTGCGGAACGGGTGATGACCAAACTGCCGCCGGAAAGCGACGTGGCGGTGATCGACTCGCATACGGCCGACGCGAGTTTTTCGATCGATCCGACTGCTGCCAAACAGCGCGTTAGCCGATTGAACCCTAACGCCGCTGCGCAGCCGCTACCAAGTTTGTGCGAAGAAGCGGTGCGATTGGTCGGCGAAAGCACGAAAGGCCGCAAGGAAATATATGTTTTCACCGATTTGGGGCGATCGGCATGGTCGGCGGAATCTGCGGCGCGACTGCAAAAAAAGTTGGCCGAAAAGCCGGACGTCGCATTGTATGTGATCGATGTGGGCGTCGAGAATCCGCAGGATTTGGCTTTGGGCGATTTGCGTTTATCGGCCGACACGCTGGCCAAAAATACGCCGCTTCGTTTGGAGAGCGATTTGGCGGCAAGGGGTAACGCAGCGCAGGACGATTGTAGTGTCGCTTTGGATTTGATCGACTCGGCGAATCATCCGCAGCGGCGAGAGCAAACGGCGGTGAAAGTTTCGCCCGATCAGCCGCAGCCAATCGATTTTCAAATTAACGGACTGGAAGAAGGAACGCACCAGGGATTGGTGCGAATTGTCGGCGAAGATAGTTTGCCAGCTGACGACGCGCGATATTTTACTGTCGATGTGCGGCCGCCGTGGAAAGTATTAGCCGTGGCCCAGTCGCCGGCGCAACGGCATGCGGTGTTTCTGACGGAAGCGCTGGCGCCGGCGACGTTCCGTCGCACGGGACAAGCGCGATTTGATTGCGACGTGATTTCTTATACGGAGTTGGCAAATAAGCGGCTGGATGATTACGCGGCGGTTTGTTTGCTTGACCCGCCGCCGCTGGCGGATGCCGTGTGGCAATCGCTGGCTACGTATGTGGATCATGGTGGCGGGGTGGCGATGTGGCTGGGCTGCAATGCAGAGGTTAAAGGCGCGCCGAGCGACAGCTTCAACACGCCAGCGGCGCAAAAAATAATGCCTGGTAAACTGGCACGGGTATGGCGCCGGCAAGATGCGTTTCTGGCGCCGCAAGATTATCAGCATCCGCTTTTGGCGAAGTTTCGCACGGTGGCCGGCGGGGTGCCGTGGAATGCGTTCAACGTGTGGTCGCATTGGCAATTGACCGATTTAGCCGAGGGTGTGAACACGGTGGTTCCGTACAGCAACGGCCAGCCGGCGCTGTTGGAACGAAGCGTGGGAAAGGGGCGCGTGCTGGTGTTCACGACGCCGATTTCGGACGACGCAACCGATCCGGACTTGTGGAACCTGTTGCCACTGGGGAGCGAACCGTGGCCGTTTGTGATGCTATCGAACGAAATGATGCTGTATTTGGTGGGGAGCGGTGAAGAGCGATTGAATTATGAAGCCGGCGAGACGGTGACGCTGCATATTCCAGAAGCGCAGCGGCAGTTGATTTTCTCGCTTCGATCGCCTGACGGCGAAGAATTTCCGCAATCGGTGGATCAAAAAACTGGCTCGGTGGTGATTACGGCAACGGGCCCTGTGGGTAACTACTTGTTGCGGTCCGGCGGCACTGAAGGGGGCGTGCGGCGCGGGTTCAGCGTGAATGTGCCGGCTGAAAGTACGGATTTAGCGCGACTTTCGCGGGACGATTTGACCGGGCTGTTGGGGAAAGATCGATTTCGATTGTCGCGCGGCCGGGATGAAATTGAACGTGATGTGAATTTAGGGCGCACAGGACGAGAACTGTATCCGCTGTTGATCGTGCTGGTGGCCATCGCCCTGGGAATGGAACATTTGTTGGCGAATAAATTCTATCGCCGCGAAGCGCAGGTCGATCAAAATGCGGCTGGCAAAGTGGCGGCAGCGATTGTGGCCGAGTCGGCGAAACCGCGGGAAACTGTTTCAGCAGCGTGAGATGCAAGGATGAATGGATGGACCTGCAATCCGGTGGGCGGTTATGGGATGATCACGGCCGTGGCGGCGGTGCTACTGGTGGTGATGATGCTCACCAATCCGCAGATGCGCCGGCTTGGGCCGCGCCGCAGATGGACCTTGATGGGACTACGACTGGCGGTTTTTTTTCTGGTGATTGCGGCGCTACTGCGGCCGACACGCATTTATACCGAAATTCGCGAGAAGCCTGCGACGCTGGTGGTACTGATCGATCGCTCGAAGAGCATGCAAACGGAAGATGCTTTCGGCGATCGTACGCGCTGGAATGCGTTGCGTGAGACCATTGCGCAATCGCTCCCGCTTCTGTCGAACATGGGCGAAAACTTGGAAGTGAAGGTTTATGCATTCGATCGGGATGTTTCGCCAGTGGATTTTGCGGGTGGAAAGCTCGATTTAGGGAAATCGGCCGACGGACCGGAAACGGCCATTGGGTCGGCGCTGGATGACGTGCTGCGGCGCGAAACGGGCAAACGGCTAGCCGGCGTTATTTTGCTTTCAGACGGCGCGCAGCAAGCGTTTGCACCGCGCGATTTGCAGCCGCAACTGCCGGCGCGACGATTAAACGATTTGCCGGCCCCGTTGTATACCGTCACGTTCGGACAAGATCGCTCGGCGAGCCAATCGCGCGATGTGGCCATTACCGATTTGGTCGTGAGTCCGAGCGTGTTTATCAAAAACGAACTGAGCATTGCCGGCACAGCGCGGATTAACGGCCTGGTGGATGAGCCGATTCCCGTGCAGGTACTGTTTGAGACTGCACCAGGCAAGATGGAGCCAGTCGCTTCGACGGTACTGCGGGCTAAACAAAATGGTGAGCAAATTAAATTTGAGCTAAGCTACATACCGCAAACGCCTGGGGAGCGGAAACTTACGTTGCGGGCCGAGCCACAAGCGGGCGAACGGATTACGACCAACAATGAATTGAGCACGTTTGTGAACGTGCTGGATGGCGGATTGAACGTGCTGTATTTGGAAGGTGAGCCACGGATTGAGCAGCGATTTATTCGGCGGTCGTTGGCGTCGTCGCCGGACATTAAAGTTGATTTTCAATGGATTGATGAGCGCGATCGCAAGAATTGGCCGATCAATTTGGGGGATAAATTTCAGCCGGGCAAATACAACGTGTATATCATTGGCGATTTGGATTCGTCGGCGTTTCGGCCGGAAGATCTTAGGCAGTTACGTGACGACGTTTTGCACGGCGCTGGATTGATCATGCTGGGGGGCTTTCATAGTTTTTGGGCGGGTGGCTATCAAAAAACTGTTCTGGCCGACGTATTGCCGATGGAAGTGAGGGCAGTGGATCAACTGGAGCGGCAGGATTTTGATGCGCCGGTGCGCGAGGATTTGCATTTGAAACCAGTGCCGGTTCCGAATGGCGTCGGCCCGAATAAAACGGGCGTGGTAATGTTGCCCGATCGGCGTTTTGGCTATGAGCCGCCAATGCGGCTTGCTTCGCCGGATCAAAATCGCGCCGCTTGGGAGAAACTGCCGCCGCTGGATGGGGCCAATAAACTGGAGGCGCTGAAGCCCGCGGCCCGACCGTTGGCCGATACGCCGGACGGGAAGGCGCTGCTGGTGGCGGCCGAGCCGGGGAGTGGCCGTGTATTGGCGTTCGCCGGCGATTCGACGTGGCGGTGGTTTATGCAGGGATTCGAGCGGGAACACAAGCGATTTTGGCGGCAAGTCATTTTGTGGCTGGCCAAAAAAGATGATACTGACGACCAAAAGGTGTGGTTGAAGCTCGCGAAGCGGCACTTTCCGCCGGGGGCACTGATCGATTTTTCCGCCGGTGCGCGCACGATTGAAGGCGAATCGATTGAGGGGGCAGTTTTCACGGCAACGCTGGTTGCAGCGGATGGCACGAAGCGACCACTTCCACTTACTCGGCAAGCAGGACAATATGTCGGCCAGTTGCGCGACGTGATTGAACCGGGCGATTATTCAATTACCGTGTCGGCCAGCAAAGACGGAGCGCTGATTGGCGAAACGAAAGCGCGATTCTTGGTATTCGAGCAAGATTTGGAAATGGAAAATGCCGCCGCCCGGCCGGAACTGATGGCCAGCCTGGCGAAAATCACCGCCGACAGCGGCGGCGAAGCGGTGGCGCCCGAGCAGTTGCCGGAACTGTTGAAGCGCATCAAACAGGAGCCACGCGACCGGGAAGTGGCTACCGAGACTAAATACACACCGTGGGACAGTCCACTATTTTTCTTGATTGTGGTTGGGCTGTTGTGCGTGGAGTGGTATTTGCGCAAGCGTTGGGGCTGGGTATAGTCTTAACACCCCGATTTCGGTTCATAGTCGCTCGTTCCATTCTGCGCGGCTGTATTTTTCGGCGATGAGCTCGGCTGTAAGAGCGCGAGGCCAGTCGGAATAATTATCGGTGGCGGCGAAGGCCGGGGTCAGGGCTTGCTGTATGGCAGCGGAGTCGAGGGGGAGGTTGGTGAGAAAATCGGCGTGGCTGCGGTGCTGGCGGTAAGCGGGCTGGCGTGCGGGCATCTTCAAAAACTTGCTGATCTTTTCTAGTGGGAAGCGGTATAGCAACGTGCCGTGGTATAAGAAGTGGCTGCGTTTGCAGCGAAGGCTGTTACCGGAGAATTTTTTATTGCCGAGGACGAGATCGCTGATGCCGGCACGCTGCGCGGTGAGCGGTAAGCGGTAGGCGGTAGGCGGGACGGCACCCTCACCCTGGCCCTCTCCCAAGGGGAGAAGGGGAACACTGGCACCTAGCGCGCGGTTTAGTGCGGTGGCGATGGTGTCCAGCACGAACCTATGAGCTTGATCGATTGCTCGCAAATGTGGCCGCTGCTGGTAACTAAGAATCACAGCGTACATCAAGCAGCCGGGGCCCGTGAGGATTGCGGCGCCGCCGCTGGTACGGCGCAGCACCGGCACGCTGTGCTGGGCGCAGGCATCTAAATGCACTTCCTCGGCTAAGCGCGAGGAATTTCCGGCCACGACCATCATTTCACTCGGCTGCCAGAGGCGCAGCACTTCGCTGTGCTGGCCCGACGAAGTTTCGGCAGTGTCGAGCAGCGCTTCGTCCAAGGCGACGTTTTCGGCGGGCGAAGGGAGAGTTAGGTCGAGGAATTTCATTTGAGAGATACTTTGATGGCAGACGGCATCAGTTGTTCGAATTTTGAATTTGTTTCGCACTATTTGCGATTGACACTGTGGGGCTACGCTTTAAACGGACGATGCAGGTCGGGTTGACGCTGGGGGTTTGGCTCTTAGACTTAGGTATCCACCGCGCGGCTTTTTGTCATCTAATGTCTGAAATTCCACACCAGCCCAAACCGCTTTCTCCCGACGACTCCTTGCCGCCGGTCGAGCCGCCCAGCGCCGGCTTTCTGGTGCAGTTGTTTTTAATTCCTGGACTGATTGTGGCCATTATTGTCGTTGTGTGGCTGTTGTTCCATTGGCTGGCGCAAATGGGGAATGATCCGCGGGAATATGTGAAAAAATTGCGCGGCAACAATGAGGTGCGGTGGCAGGCGGCGGTCAACCTGGCTGGGGCGCTGCACGGGGCTGCGGGGGACGAAATCAAGCACGACACCACTGTGGCTGACGATTTGGGTCAGATTCTGAATGAAGAAATAAGCGCCGGTAGCATGGAGGAGCGGCCGATTAATTTGCGCGTGTATTTGTGCCGGGCGCTCGGTGAATTTCAGGTTGAAGCAGCGTTGCCGGCGCTGTTAACAGCGGCAAGCACTCAGCGGGCGGATGTGGAAATTGACGTGCGGCGTGCGGCAGTTCATGGGCTGGCTTCGCTGGCGGCGAATTTAAAAGCGGTTCAACCTGATTGGAAGAACGCGGAGTTAGCGGCGACATTGATCGCGGCATCAAAGTCCGATAACGATAATCTGCGTGCCGAAAGTGCATTTGCGTTGGGTGTCATTGCGGACCAACCGGAGGCTGCGGCGCGGCTTGCGCAAATGTTGGACGATCCGCATCCGGATGCCCGATTCAATGCGGCCACGGGGTTGGCACGGCGTGGCGATGCCGCGGCATTGCCGGTGCTGCTAGAGATGCTGGGAAGCGATCAAACGTTGGCCACGCAGGAAGAAAGTGCGGAAAATCGCCAGGAGAAGCAGGCGATTGTGAACGTGAACGGACTGCGGGCTATTGCTCAATTGGCCGATGCGAATTCGACCGTCGATTTACACGGCGCGGAAGGACCGGTACAACAACTGGCTGATTCGAAGATACCCGAGATACGAGACAATGCAATCGCGGTGCGCGAAAAATTATTACGGCGAAAAACGCCGACGAAATGATATTCAAATTTTAAAGGAGATGAACCGATGGCAGCATCCAAAGCGGAAGTGATTGAATTGCTTAAGACCGCGTATTCGATGGAATTGGAAACGGTGATGAACTACATCGCCAACAGCACCAACTTGGACGGCGTGCGGGCGGAGGAAATTAAAAAATCGTTGGCGGTCGACATCACGGCTGAAATAGGGCACGCCACACAATTGGCGCAGCGGATCAAACAACTGGGCGGCCTTACGCCGGGCTCCAAAGCCGTGAAGTTAGGAAATCAAAAACAACCCAGCGAGGACACCACGGACGTAATTGGAGTGATTGAAGCGGTGATCGAAGCGGAGAGTGCGGCTTGTAAACAATACAAGAAAATAATTCAGGCTACTGAAGGGGACGACTATGTCACGCAAGATATGTGCGTCACATTGCTCGGTGACGAGGAAGAACACCTAGTGTTGTTCAAGGGATTTTTGAAGGAATATAAAAAGTCGTAAATTTGCATCGATGATGCATTTCTTCAACATGCGCGCGTTAAGCTTTGCCGGTTAGGAAACTACCGGGTATCAAAGCCAATGATGGTAGCGGTTTGCGCGACGGACCAGCGCGGCGCGCTCGGCGGAAGCCGAGCGGAACTTCAAAATAATTTCCCGGTCCGAAGTCATTGCTGGCACTGTTGTTCGGGCACGACTTTTGCTTTCGTCATTTGCACGGCGCACATCTGTCCGCCAAATTCGTGTGTAAGGTGCGCGCACGCGCAATAGACCCGTTTTGCGCTGCAGCGCCCGCACATTTATTGCCAAAACAAAGTGAATTCGCCATGAAAAATCTCGCCGCTTTCTCCACGTTATTGGTCGCTGCAGCGACCGCCACGATTGCTTCGCACGCCGACGGTTGCGGAGCTTGCGGAGGCTGTGTGGCAACGCAAACCTATCGATTGACGTATCAAACCGTATATGACGAACGGCAAGTGACGGCTTATCGAGTCGACACGCAAACGATTTATCAAGATCGCAAAGTCACGTCATATCGGCCCGTGATGGAGACACAGATGCAGGAACGGCGCTACACGGTGGCCAAGCCGGTCTACGAAACGGCGGAGCGGGAAGAGCACTACACGGTGATGAAACCGGTTTACGAAACGCAGATTGTCGATCAGAGTTACGATCGTGTGCGGAACGTTACGGAAACGGCGGAGCGGGAAGAACGATATGTTGTAGCCCGACCGGTGTACGAAACCAGCGAGACTGAGAATCGCTACACGGTGCTGCGGCCCGTTTATGAAACGGCGGAGCGCGATCAATACAGCACGGTGTGCGAACCGCAAACGACATATACCACTCGCTATGCCGATCAAGGCGGCTGGCAGGAATATCAAACAATGAAGCCGGGACCGGTTTACAATCAACCGGTCTGCGTCCCAGGGGGTTGCTCGACCGATCCGTGCACGGGACTGTCGACTTACATAGCGCCGACCACGGGCTATCAACAAGTGCAAGGGCCGGCCACAGTGCAAGTAAATCGCGTTTGGAAGCCGAACATTGTGGCGCAGCAGATCCCGCAAACCACGTATGTGCAGCGGGTCGTAGTGCAAAAAGTGCCCGTGCAAGTATGCCGCTATGTGAATGAGGAAGTGGTGCAAAAAGTGCCGGTCACGGTTTGCAAAATGGTTCAGGAAGAACAGGTTCGAAAAGTGCCGTTCACCGTTTGTCGGCAAGTGACCGAGCGTGTGGAAAATAAGGTTCCTGTTACGGTTTGCAAAATGGTGGCCGAGGAACAGGTTCGCAAAGTGCCTGTGACCACGTGCAAAATGGTGACAGAAGAACACGTCGAACAAGTGCCGGTGCAGGTCTGCAAGATGGTGGCCGTGGAAGATACGGTGAAAGTGCCGCAATGCGTTCAGACGCGAACGCCGGTCACTTATACCTATCGGACGCCGCGAACCATCGTGATGAAGGTGCCGATCGATCCGTGCACGGGCGCGACCTTGGCAGTTGGACCCGCTGTGACGACGATGATGGCGCCGACGATGCAAACGATGACAACGCAACCGATGCCGGCCCCGCCGTCTTCGAGTACAAGTTCGCCTTATTCATCGTCTTCGAGTTCTAGTCCGCCGAGCACATTTACTCCCGGCAGCACAGCGCCTTCGAGCGGCGCCGCTTCCGGCAATGACTCCGGGACCGGTAGCTCGCAGAAACCTACCATGCCGACCGCTCCGGGAACTGAATCGGTGCTGAAGCATCCTGCAGAGCCATCGGAATCGTCCAGCGGAAATGCTACGGACAGCAAGCGAGAGCCGAATCTGTACGATGGCAACAATCTGGCCACGCCAAAGAATGACCAAGGCGAAAGCAAATCGAGCGGACCCACGAATGGTTCACAGGAACAAACGACCCAGCCCAAACTTGAACCGATCCAGTCGGTTCCCGGTCCCACGGAAACGCCGTCTAAGCCAAGCGATTCGTCGCCGCCGACGAGTGACGACATCCCCAATGCGTTCCGCAGTTAATGAAAAACTGATGGCCTGTATCGCTGGTCTATCGCGGCGCAACTTTCAGTAAAATATGTCTTTAGGTCGCTTTACAAGATGCTATCTTGTGAAGATCGCCTGGCGACAATATAGTATTTCTATGTGCAGCCTAATCCCACGCATGCAAAGCGAGGGAACGGGGAACCCAACGAACCGGCGTCATGCCGGCTCCGAGTTATTTGTCATTGCATGTGATGAATAACTCAGGGGCGCAGATTCGCCAACGCGAATCGGGGCACTTTCAAGCCTTAGCCCGTCAGCTAACCTCGTCGGCAGGATCGGGTGTGTGGCCCGGCCAGATTGAAAGGGCACGTCTAACCTGTGGGATGTTGAGCCGCAACGGCACTGATGGGCAGGCGATTGGCCGCCATCTTGCGTTGCGTATTGCCGGTAGTTTGAAGCATTCCACTGGCCAAGGCGACGCCATGCTCGTCGACTTTCTTTGTTGGGTGGGATCGTTAATCCCTCGGAGCTTCTTCCATGGCATCGTCGTTGGATTCGAGCGGCTCGTGGTCGGGCCGTAAGTTAGGGCGCGCTGCGCAAGTGGTGGTGGTAAGCAGCGTGATGTTTTCGTTCATTTCGTTTTGGCGCGTGGCGGCGATCGTGCTGTGCGACATGTCGAGCACAGCCTACTACATCGGGGCGATTGTCGAGAGCGCAATAGGGCAGGCTGCGCCGTGGTTCATTCTCGCTGTGCTGCTGTTCAGTTATGGAATGCGGTCGGTCTACATCGAAAGCTGTGCGCTGTTTGTGCGCGGCGGGGTTTATCGAGTGGTGAAGGAAGCGATGGGGGGCTTTTTGGCCAAGCTTTCCGTTTCGGCGCTGTTGTTTGATTACGTGCTCACGGGCCCGATCAGCGGCGTATCGGCCGGACAGTACATTATCGGATTGTGTTTGGAAACGTTGACCAGGATGGCGGGAATTCATCTTAGTGATTCCATGAGTGACGGAATCAAGCGGTGGGGCTCGGTGGCCATCGCGTGTTTGATTACGGTTTACTTTTTTCGGCAAAACTTAATCGGTATTCACGAGTCGAGCGGCAAGGCGCTGAAAATTATGATCGCCACTACGGTGATGGCGGTGGTGATTTTGACTTGGGCCGGAGTGACGCTGGCGGTGCGCAGTCCAGTGAACCCGGTGCCAACGTGGAAACCAGACCTAAACGTAAAGGTGGACCCCAGCTCCGGCGAGCGAATTGATCCGCTGGGCTGGGTCGGCAATCATCCTTCGCTGGCGGAGCCGCTGCGCAATCCAACGAATTGGCTGAGTTTGATCGGTGTGGTCGGCATCGTCATTGCCTTCGGCCATTCGATATTGGCGATGAGCGGCGAGGAGACGTTGGCCCAAGTCTACCGGGAAGTGGAATCGCCCAAGCTGAAGAATTTTAAGAAAGCGGCGTTTGTGGTGTTTCTGTACAGTTTGCTACTGACAGCCAGCACGAATTTTTTAGCCGTGCTGATGATTCCTCAAGCGCAGCGACTGGATAAATATCACGATAACTGGCTGGGCGGACTGGCCATGCAAATGCTCGGGCCATTGTGGCTGCAATTGCTGCTGAATGCATTCGTGGTGATTGTCGGATTTTTGATTTTGGCCGGGGCCGTGAATACATCGATCGTGGGTTCCAACGGCGTATTGAGCCGCGTGGCGGAAGACGGCGTGCTGCCCGATTGGTTTTTAAAGCCGCAACGCAAATATGGCACAACCTATCGGCTGTTGTATTTGCTTACGGGCTTGCAACTGTTCACGATTTTGGTGAGCCGCGGCGACGTGATCATGCTGGGCGAAGCGTACGCTTTCGGCGTCGTGTGGAGTTTTGTGTTTAAAACTCTGTCGATGGTGGTGTTACGGTTCAAAGATCATACGGATCGTGAGTTCTTGGTTCCGTTTAACATTCGCTGGGGAAAGGTCCATTTGCCGATTGGCTTAAGCATTGTGTTTTTGATCGTATTCATGTCGGCGCTGGCCAATTTGGTGACCAAGCCCGTTGCCACAGTCAGCGGTTTGAGTTTTACGGCGGTGTTTTTGGCGGTGTTTGTCGTTACGGAGCGATACCACCACCGAAAGCGCGGCGAGCACCATAAACACGAAGAGCAATTCAATCGGGCAGCGGTGGACGAAATCAGCACGGGCACGCTGGGGCTGAAAAAGCCGTACCGCAAGTTGGTGGCGATTCGATCGCCGCATAACCTGTTCATGCTGGAAAAGGCACTGGCCGACACCGATCCGGCAACCACTGATGTGATTGTGATGACCGCTAAAGTGGAGCCGCCCGGCGGCGCAGTTCGGGCCGAAGAAATCGATTTGGATACGTATGATCGACAATTGATGACCGCCGTTGTTGACCGGGCGGAGCGATTAGGCAAGCGGGTGATGCCGCTCATTGTGCCGACCAACAATCCGCTCAATGCCGTGCTGCTGACGGCTAAAGATATAGGCGCGCAAGAAATCATGTTGGGAGCTTCCAACAAATACACGGCGGAAGAGCAGTTGGATCAAATCGCTTTGTACTGGATCAGTTTGAATGAAGGCCATCCCCAGGGCTTGACGGTGCACATTGTTAGCGCCGATCGGGACGTTTCATTCGATTTGGAAGGAGGCAGCAGAATCCCCAAGGCGGCGGAACGGCAGGCTCGGACCGTGGCAGAACTACGGGCCGCGGGAATCGGCGTGCGGCGAGTGCTGATGGCGCACGACAGCACTCCGTCAAGCCACGACGTTTTTGAGTGGTTGTTAACCATGCTTTCGCCGGAGGTCGATTTGGATTTGGTCGCCGTGACGCCACCGGAGGTATCAACTCATGAAGCAAATGGGAAATCGGCGATGGACCGCGATCAACAGCGCGCCACGCAACTAGGGCGCAAACTGAAAATTCTGGCGACTGAGCCGCAAACGGGCCCGAATATTGTCCGGACGGCCCGGGAAGGCAATTACAATGTGATCGTGTTGCCGTGGTCCGAGGAGAAGCGCATTTCGACTGGGCCGCTGGAAGCGGACTGGGTGCATTATGTACTGCAAAATTCGCCGTGCAGTGTATTTTTGGCGTCGCATCCGATGATTCCGAAAGAAGTGGTATCGTAGGAAACATGCGGACCGTGGAAAGCGGTCAGGCGCGGTTTTCGACATCTTTTCCACATCAGCCGACGCGATAGCTCTGAACGTATTACGAGTTCTCGTTGACAGCGCTCGAATTGGGCGTGAAACTGGTGGAACTTGAGGATTTCGTACCCCTTGCAGGATGCATTTGAATGACCGTTGGCATCGATAGTTCTCCAGCTGCTGAATTAGCCGGGATGCGTGTGGCTTTGGTAGGCCGTTTGGCTGGAATGACCAAGCGCGACGCCCAGCAATTGATTCGCCAGCGAGGTGGACTGCCGGTTCAACTTCCAGCGGCCGACGGTGACGATCCGCCCAAGGAAATTGCCGATCGCACATTCTCCGCCGAGCGGCTCCCCGACGATTCCAATGGCTGTGCGGTCCAGTTGGTTGTTGTGGGAGAAGATGTTGCCGTTTCGGCCGATCCGGGCAAGCCCGACGTGTTCGACGACGCAATGCGAGCAGCCATAGAAGCGGGCCAGGTGGAAGTCATCGGCGAAAGCGAGTTTTGGCAGCGGCTCGGACTTGTTGACGACGAGCAAAATATCCGGCGACTTTACACGCCGGCCATGCTGGCGGAATTGATCGGGGTACCGGTGGCAGTGGTCCGGCGGTGGAATCGGCGAGGTTTGATTCAGCCTGTGCGAGAAGTGCGTCGACTGCCGTATTTTGATTTTCAGGAAGTCGCAACGGCGCGACGATTGGCGGAGTTGCTTGTGGCGGGTGTTTCGCCTGCGGCGATTGAGCGGAGGTTAACGGAAATCGCGCGGTATGTTCCCGGCGTGCAACGGCCGCTGGCGCAACTTTCGGTGATTGTGCGCGGCAGCCGACTGCTATTGCGGCAAGGTGACGGACTAATTGGCCCGGGCGGCCAATTGTTTTTCGATTTCGATGTTCCTGCGGTCGACGCGAGCGGTCACGCCGTCGAAGCACAATCTGCGACCGATACACCTGGAACGATTTCGCTCGCCGAGGCGCTGCGATCGCCATCAATGCCGATGGGTCCAGACGAGCTGGTGAGCCTTGCGGCCGATTTGGAAGACGAGGGTAATTTGGCGGCGGCAGTGGAAGCGTATCGAGCTTATGCGGCGGCGGCCGGTCCGCGGGCACCAGTATGTTTTGCCATGGCTGAATTGTTGTATCGGCTGGGCGACATTGCCGGAGCGCGAGAACGCTATTACATGGCGATCGAGCTGGATGAAGATTTGGTCGAAGCGCGGGCAAACCTCGGCTGCGTACTGGCGGAACAGGGAGATCGCGAATTAGCCGTGGCGGCGCTGGAAGGCGCCCTGACATTGCACCCCGATTACGCCGACGCGCATTTTCATTTGGCCCGTACCTTGGACGAACTAAATCGGGCCGGGGAAGCGGCCCGACATTGGCGAGAATTTCTGCGGCTGGCGCCGGAAAGCCCGTGGGCTTCGGCTGCCCGGCAGCGCCTGAATAATGAGGCCCCGACGATTTAACGATCGAAGATTGCTTGCAGTACGTGAAGCCGAACTAGATGGCGCAAAGGCTGTCGCTGATCGGACTGACTTTGTGCTCCGGCAGCCGCGTCGTTTAATTTGAAGCGATTTAAAACAACGTCCAATTGCGAGTCGATTTCAGCATCCAGTTGGACGCCGTCGATCGCAGGGTATTCGGTCTTTGCGGCATTTGTGCCTGTTTTTTCTACTAAACCAAGAGCATTCATGGCGGCGGTGCGGTCGATCCAAGCTGCTACCAAATAAGCATTGCGGTCGCGCCGAAAAATCCAAATGCGATAAACATTTTCCCGGCCGCTGATATCGCGCGAGATACGAAAAACATGTCCCTCGGCGCCCCAACGCTGAATGGTTTCCAAATCGGTTGATCGCATGTTGGGATATTGGAAACCGAATTGAGCAAGTAGTGTGCGATCGACGGATTCCGACGAAGCTTCCTCGTCACTTAATTGCACAGGCATTACCAGAAACCGGCCGTAATTTTTCAAGAGCGCGCCCCATTCGGCCTCGGGCATAACCGACGAGAGGTCGTTCCAACGTGTCCAATTTGTTCCTACCAATGTTACGGTATAACCGTATCGCGACGAATGGAAATTACCCGCCGGAATGGCGCCTGGATTTTGTTCCACGAATGATTCGCCGACAGGCCCGAAATTGGCGCGATTGTGGGTCGGCTGAGAGCTCTCGTCGGGATTCTCAAAGGCAGCAGCCTGGACAATCTTGGTTTGTTGGGAAGGTTCCGTTTCGGCCATCGGTTGAGCATCAGGGCGCATGCCGACGCCTGCCAGTAGACCAGGTTCTTGTTGGGCCGTAGCGCGTTTCGCCGAACGATACGCGACAATCGAGACCGCGGAGATTAGTCCGATCATGACGACGCATCCGAGCGTCCAAATAAATCGTCGTTTTAACGAAGTCGATTTCGTACGAGTCGCCATCGTGGCGTACAACTTTCTGTTTGCGCATCCGGATCCGCATTGCCGAGCATTTGGAATTGCTGGGCATCCGGGCGGCAAACTAATTCCGGCGGAAGTGCCGGAGAAAAGCCTCTTGTGTTGCGAAGTCCGCGGTGCCCCAAAAACATCGAACCGCCATTAACTGGCCCGCCAACAACCGCGATTCTGGCAAATGGGGCAATCTGAGTCAACGGCAACGGCTTAATTGTCGACATGTAGGCCGCCGTTATCCCGCGGGTTGTCTTCCGAACGCGAGCCCAATGGTTGGCAGGATACCGAGAAATCCCCTTGTTATTGGCCGTTTTTTACGACTTTTGGCAATTGGTCCTTGTCGAGCGTTTCGATTCGCAAATCGCTGTACACGGCGGTGTATTGGTTGTCTTTATCCTTGCGCCAGGAGACGACTCGATCCTTGTCGCCAAGCTTTTCGCCCTGGTAGTACTAATAATCGGTTCCTTCGTTGTGCGCCATCAAGTACATGCGCAACACGGGGATCGCAGTTCTTTGTACTAGCCCTAATTCAGTAAGTTCTCCCAGGGGTAGCCCGACGTAGCGCGTTTGATAAGATTCTTTGGGAACGAGATTTACGGATTCAGACGCGAAGAACTACGGTATTTATAGGAGATCATAACCATGGCCCTTACTCCTAGCACCATGCTGCCGCTGGGCACCAAGGCCCCGGCGTTCCAATTGACCAATGTCGATGGAAAAACGGTTTCGCTGGACGATTTCAAATCGGCCCCGGCGCTACTGGTCATTTTCATGTGTAACCACTGCCCGTATGTGAAACACGTGGCCGAAGGGTTGGCCAAGTTGGGACGTGACTACCAGGCCAAGAGCGTGGCGGTGGTCGGCATCAACTCAAACAATCCGATCACGCATCCCGGCGACTCGCCGGAGCAAATGGTGCATGAGGCGGAAAGCCGCGGTTACACGTTTCCATATCTGTTCGACGAAACGCAGTCGGTGGCTAAGGCCTATCGGGCGGCCTGCACGCCCGACTTTTACGTGTTTGACAAGGATCGCAAGCTTGTATATCGAGGCCAGATGGACGACAGCCGACCGGACAGCGAGATTCCGGTTACCGGCCGTGATTTGCGCGCGGCGCTAGATGCCGTGCTGGCTGGAAAAATGCCGAGCGAAAAACAAAAACCCAGCATCGGCTGCAACATCAAGTGGAAAGCGGACAATGAGCCGGAATACTTTGGGCACGTGAAGGTGTGAGCGGAGAAATTCGAATGACGAAATTCGAATTTCGAATGAATCTCAAATTCCAAATTCCAATCGGCCTAGCTTGTTGAGCGGTCATTTGCGGGAATCGAACTGCCGGTCGGCGCGCTCTTCCTCTTCCACTTCTTGGCGGATGGCATCGCCCAGCCACCGGCCCCAGAGCAGATAGTGCAAGCAAGCAATGACATAAATTGCTCCGAGCACCAGGCCAACGCCTAGCACTATTGGCCCAAGCGCACCGGCCAGGAAAAACATTCCGATAAATAGCGACAGGCTTGTTGCGCCGGCGATGATGATCGACCAGGGGGATGCGCGCGGCTTGGTGGTTGCGATTGTGGGAAATGCCGGCCGCTCGGGCGTGGGTGGCGCCGATTTTTCCGGGCGGCTGGAATTCATTGGCTGTTGTCCGCAACCGCTGCGACCAGCCTCAGGCTGGTGCCCGGCGGTCACTTCATTCAGGAAGTGCTTGCACCTTCGTCCACAAATTCTGGTTCCACACGGTTGGGAATTCCACCGGCGGCATGTCCTTCGGCCAGTAAGCGGCGGACCGCTTCGCGGCCGCGAGGACCGAAATCGAGCGTCCAATCGTTCACGTACATGCCGACGAACCGGTCTGCTTTGGCGCGATCGAGATCGCGGCCGTATTGCAGGGCATATTGAAGTGCTTCAGCGCGATGCTCCAGGGCGTAGCGAATGCTTTCTTTGAGCAGCCGATTTACTTCGCGGATGGTTTCGCGGCCCAAGTTGCGGCGCAGCACGTTGCCTCCCAGCGGCAGCGGCAGGCCGCCGGCTGCGTTGGGGCCGGAATCGGCCGCAGTATGTTCGAACCACCATTGACCCAAATCGACGGCCAATTTGAGGTCGCGATCGGCATATGTGAGTTGCCCTTCGTGAATGATTAGTCCAGCATCGATTGGCTGGCCTTGATATTGCCCGGTTACAGCGGCTTCGATGATTTGATCGAATGGCACGACGACGTGTTTAAAATCGCGCCCCAAGCATAAGCGGAGCGCCAAGTAGGCGGTGGTGAGCGTGCCGGGTACGGCGATGGTGAGGGACTTTAAATCTTCGATTTTGTATTGTCGCTTGGCTACGACCATGGGACCGTAACGGTCGCCCATGCTGGCGCCGCAAGGACACAATATGTACTGCTCGGTTAAATAGGCATAGGCATGAATGCTGACGGCGGAAAGTTCCAGCTCGCCGGAAAATGCGCGGCGGTTGAGAGTTTCGATGTCGACCAGTTCGTGGCGGAATTCGTACGGCCCGGTGTCGATTTTCCCATTTGCCAGCGCGTGGAACATGAAGGCATCGTCCGGATCGGGACTATGACCGACGCGGATGATTTGTTTGGCGGCGGTTTTGTTAGCAGTAGTCAAGATTAAAGTGTCTTTTTCGGGCGAAAATCAGACCCAAATGGCCAAAGAGACGACGGGCAGTGAAAAGAACATCCTATGGGAACCGAGTGGCTGAGCAAAGCGGCCCGCCAAATATCAGCCAGCAAGCGATGAAACTATTGGTCGACGGACTTTGGATTATTGTGATAACTTTCCGGCGGACCGAAATAGCTAGATTTCATGCCGCCGCAGTCCACAACGATCTTTTCCAGCACGATGGCTGGATCGACCATCCAAACCTTTAACGTATGGTAGCCGGGGTTGTCGATCTTTAGTTTCGATTTGACCACTCGGACATTATCGCGCACGCTGCGTTCCCAATCTTGCTGCGTGTTGTGGGTCAGCGCGTCGACGATTTGCGGCGGATTATCGTCGAATGAAATTGCGTACCGCAGGCCGCGGCCGGGGACGAAGTTCAATGTTGAACCAATTATCGCTTGCACTTCCACCGGTCCGGAATCGAACAGATACATTTTGTATTCCAGACAGGGCGAATTTTGCGGCGGCGTGACCGACGGGGCAGTCGTCGCGAAAATGGTCATGGCTGAGGGACTGCGGCCATAGTCGTCAATTTTTTCCCAACGGGCGTCCGAAGCGTCGCTTTTTTTGGCATAGTGCGCGGCTTCCACGGAGACGCACCCGTTGGTTTCGACGAAGCCTGTTAGCGAATCGCGGGTGACTTCGGTCAGATTGAAGGCACTCACTTTTACAGTCACCGAATCCCCGGCGCCTTCGATTTTTACGAAGCCGGTTAGCGGGACAGACCCCTCGGCAAAGCCGGGGGCTAAAGGCCCCTTGGTCCAATCGATGCTGACTTCGACGCGCTGCTGCTGTTCAACTTTGCCTTGCGACGGCGTGAGCACGATCCAGGGCTCACTGGCAGTGGCTGTGAAATCCAGGGGGGCGCGGCCTTTGTTGAACACCTCGATCCAGCGGGTTTGCCGGTTAAAGGCATCGAATGTTGGCAGTATCGCATCGTCTTTTTCGCCGGGCCATGCTGAAGTGGAACCTTCCACCGCCACGCCGAGCGCAGCGGCTTCTGGTAATTCGATTTCTTGAACCTCGGGCATTTTGTTTTGATTGGGTTGTTGCCAAGAGGTGTAGCCGATGTGGGTTTGGTCCATCATGTGGGGCCACTTGCCGTGGGCCAAGTCGTGGTTGTAGTAGTCTGACAAGGCCTGGTCGGCTTTAAATAAATCGCGCACTTGCTGTGCCGTGTCATTCGTCGCGGCGCGGCCTTGGCCGGCGTAAAGTTTGTTTTTGGCAGCGGCCACGTAGAGTTCTGTAAGCTGTGCGGCGGCTTTGGTCGGATGCAGGACCAGCTCGAAAAATGCGTCGCGCGCATCAGACGGCAATTGCGCGTCGATTTTTTCTGCTTGATCTGTGAGCGCCTTGTATTGGGCGAGAATGTTTTCGGCCTCGTTATAGTTCACGAGGCTGAACGTGGTGGGATCGAGCAATTCCGGTTTGCGAAGGGCCGTCAGTTTTGCATATTTGGAGAGAATGTCGCCGATTTCCGCCGCGTGTTCAGGACCGAATTGCTGCGTGGCCCATTGGCGGGCATACTCGGTCATTTTTTCTTCTGTCATCCGCTTGCCTTCCCAAGCGAATTGCAGGAAAAACGACATTGGTAGTTCCAGCGGCTTGATGTCGCCGACGTTGACGATCCAAATTCGATCGGCGCCGTAATCGAGCGCTAGGTTCATTTGTTCCCAGATTTTGGGGAGCGGGCTGGTGTTGATCCATTTGTAGTTTCGGGGGCCTCCCACGTAGTCGAAGTGATAGTACACACCTGCGCCGCCGCTGCGGTCGCGTTCCTCCGGTGTCGGCAAGCGGCGGATATTGCCCCAGTTGTCGTCGCACCAGAGAAGGGTTACGTCGTCGGGAACGCGAAGGCCAAGGCGATCGTAATATTCGAGCACTTCTTTGTATGGGCACCAAAGCTGCGGAACTTTGCTCGGGTCGGGATTGATGACTTCCGAGATCATTTGTCGCTGATCGGCGATGATTTGTTTGAGCAACTCGGCGCTTTGCTCGGGGGTTCCGCCAGGGATCATGGGCGTATCGTTTGCCCCACGAAGACCCACGGTGAGGATGCTTTCGTAATCTTTGTTGCGCGTGATTCCTTCGCGCCAGAAATCCTGGAGTTTCTTGGTATCGGTGTAATAGTTCCAGTGATCGCGGTAACGGCGGTCCCATTCTTTTTGAGCGCGGAGCATCGGCTCTTGATGCGACGTGCCCATGACGATGCCATATTCATCAGCCAGCTTTGGATTTTCCGGATCGTCTTCATTGAAGGCATTGTTCCACATGGCGGGCCAGAAATAGTTGCCGCGGAGACGAAGCAAGAGCTCGAAGACGTGTGCATAGAATTCGTGGTTCATGTTCGCAATGCCCGAGGGGACTGGCGGATCCTGGCTTTGCTTCGCTTGGCCGAATTTTTCACGGACCCAGCCGGAAAGGGCGGGCGCTTCGTCATTGATAAAAATGCCGCGGTACTTTACCGCCGGCGGTCCCTGGATATATTTTCCGGATCTAACAAACAAAGCATCGCGATGCCGGATCGGCACGTCGGACCAGTAGTACCAGGGTGAGACGCCTATCTGCTGGGACAAATCGTAAGCGCCGAAAATGGCGCCGCGTTTATCGCTGCCGACGATCACCAGCGCATTTTCAACCCCCGGTAGCGGCTTGGGAACAACCTGCGAGAAGAACGATTCCCACCTACCCTGGATGGCTGCGGGATCGATTTTGCCTTCGCTAATTAAACGTTTGATCAGTGCGCTTTTTTCCAGCGTGCCGACGATGATTGTGTTTTTAGCGAGCGATTGATCGTCGAGAGTGACCACCGCCGGCTGGCCACAGATGCGCTGGATATCAGCCGCCAGATCGTCCGCGACACGGACAACGCCGGCGTGATCATAGGCGTCGACGTAAATGGTCGCCGTCTTTCCGCCATCGACGATGGGAAAATCGCCCGGAATGCCTGTTTCGACAACTTGTACCGTGCTGTTTTCCTGCGCGCCAGTCGATGGGCCATCAGCCCGTCCGTTTTGGAGATGCAGCGAAGCGGATACACCGATAACCAGCGCGCAGATGCAACGGACAAACCGAAATGCAAACCAAGCCATTTCATCCCCCCGGAATTAGAAATCTCTACTAAGCTGCGGTGTTTTCCAGTTTACATGGCCTATCCATAAGCATCTATGGCCTGCAGCGCCGCTCGAATATAACCCAGCGCAAAGGCCATCCCGGCGTGCCACGGTGCAGCGCAGCTCATTTGCGGGGCGTGGTCGGGAATAATAACGCCGTCGAAGTTGTTTTTCTTGAGGATTTTCAGCGCGCGCAGAATATCGACGTCGCCATCGTCGATGAAAGTTTCTTTGTAGGTCGGGACCTTTCCATGCACGTTACGCAAATGTACATAAGCAATTTTGTGTTGGCGGCTGTAGGCATCGAACGACTGGTACAGATTTCCTTCGGACATTTCGGCCAAAGTGCCGGCACAAAACTCCAGCGCATTACTTGGGCTGGATTTTAAATCGATGAGACGCTGATACAGTTGCGGTTGATATATCAGCCGCGGTTGAGCGCGAACGGTCGGCAGCGGCGGATCGTCAGGATGCGCGGCCAAAATTACGCCCGCCTGTTCAGCGACGGGAATTGCCGCGTCAAGAAAATCTTTCAGCCGCTGCCAAAGTTGCTCCGGCGTCGCCGACGGTTCCGCGCCGGCCGGCGCTTGCGAATCGTAAACCATGTTCCACACCATGCCGCGCGGCATGGGTTTATCCAATGGGCCCTCCATGCCCACCGCTTCAGCGTGGCCACGAGCAAAGCGTCCTTTGATTCGGCCCGCCACTCCGGCGATGGAGAAATTGTATCCGATGATGGGAATGCCGGCCCGACCCACGGCACGGATCATCGTTTTTAAGTTTTCCAGTTGCTGGGATTTCTTCGGGCCATCGAGCAGCACATCGTACCAATGCGCGGGATCGAAATTCTCGATCGCCTCCAATTGGAGGCCCGCAGCGTTGATTTCGCCCTTCAATGCCGCCAATTGCTCGTACGTCCAGAGCTGATTTGGGTCGCCAGCCAAACCCCAACCGGAATCGTCCCCAACAGGCTGATCGCCGGGCTTGTTCCGCGAGGAGCGGAAGTAATCGACCAGATGGACAACCAGATGCGTGCAGCCGCACTGCCGGGCAAAGCGAAAATGCTCCGCATCAAGCTGATGACGATATAGGCCAAGACCAAGTTTCATCGGTGGATTTCGACCTTTTCACGCAAAATGCTGGCGGACGAATTCAATTTGCGATTATGATGGTTGCCTCATCGGGGTCAAGCATTCGCGGCTCGTCACACTTGAGGCGGAGATTTTTGTGGCTTCTGAACCAGCGTTGAAATGGGCGGCTTCCGGTTCGGCCAGTTTGGCTCACGGTAACTTCCGCTGGGTGATCTGTGCTCTGCTGTTTTTCGCCACAACGATCAACTATATGGATCGGGTGACGATGAGCGTGCTGGAACCGGTACTGCAAAAAGACATTGGATGGACAGAGCAACAATGGGGTTTCATTAACGCCGCTTTTCTGTTGACCTATGCACTGGGTGCGTTGTTTGCCGGCTGGATGATGGACAAGCTGGGCACGCGGGCGGGGTATGCCGTTATTTTGACGGTTTGGTCGCTGGTGGCAGCCGGGCACGCGCTGGCTCAGAATGTTTTTAGCTTTGTAATCGCCCGGCTCGCCTTGGGAATTGGTGAAGCGGGCAATTTCCCCGGGGCGATTAAAGCGACTGCCGAATGGTTTCCCAAGAAAGAACGCGCGCTGGCAACGGGCATTTTCAACTCCGGATCGAACGTCGGACAGATTATAGCAGCGGGGTTAGTTCCGGTTCTTGCCATCCACTTCGGTTGGCAGGCAGCATTTATCGCCACTGGATTGACGGGCTTGGTCTGGGTGATGTTTTGGTGGCCAATTTATCGCCGGCCTCAGGAACATCCAAGGCTTGCGCCGGCTGAGCTGGCGTACATCGAAAGCGATCCGCCGGATCCCGCGGAAAAAATTTCGTGGCGGAATTTGCTTCCCTACCGTCAGACGTGGGCGTTTGCGGCCGGAAAGTTCATGACGGATTCGATTTGGTGGTTTTACGTCTTTTGGTTTCCAAAATTCATGCACGAGAAATTTGGTTTGGATATTAAGACCATCGGGCTGCCGATGGTGGCCGTCTATGTTATGGCCACGTTCGGCTCCGTTGTCGGAGGTTGGGAAAGTTCCTGGCTGCTTGCCCGGGGTTGGTCGACCAACGCCGCTCGAAAAACGGCGATGTTGACTTGCGCAATATGCGTGGTGCCTGTCACTGCCGCTCCGCGGGTTTCCAATCCTTGGGTGGCGGTGCTGTTGATCGGGCTGGCGACTGCGGCGCATCAGGGATTTTCCTGCAATTTGTACACGCTGGCGTCCGACATGTTTCCACGGAGAGCGGTTGGATCGGTCGTTGGACTGGGCACATTCACCGGCGGTATGGGAGGATTTCTTTTGCAGATCAGCGCCGGGCTGATTATTGGCTGGATGCATAATTATCTGGCGATTTTCGCTCTGGCAGGCTCGGCATATTTAACGGCACTTCTGATCATTCATTTATTGGTGCCACGACTGGAGCCGGTGGAATTGTAAGGATTCGGTCTCGTAATGCCCTGCGGAATGCTTTGGGCTGATCGCCAAAGGCGAACAGGCACGATACTGGCCGATCTTTATAGCCAATCGCTAGTTACACCGTGCTAGCATCTCGTTTTGCGTTGTGGCAATTTGCCAGCGAAGTTACAATCCTCGGCCCGCACGCGCTCGAGACTCCACCCGCACAACGCCCAGCATTACTCTACCCCCACACAACGCCCAGCATTTTGTCCACGCTGTCACGGAAGACATTGTTATGAATTCGCATTCGTCGTCGGGCATTTCGTCTTCGCCAGAATCTTCAGCCGCTGCGGCCAGCGTGGTCGCACCTGTAGTGGCAAATTCTGGCGGCGTTAAAATTGATTCGCCGGCCGAGCAATTACAGTATGCTCGGCAGATTATTGAAATTGAAGCTCGCGCGCTGCAAGCAGTTTCGCAGCGATTAGATGCATCGTTCAACCGGGCGGTGGATTTCATTTATTATTGCACGGGGAGCGTGATTGTCAGCGGCATCGGTAAGGGGGGCTTGGTGGGTCAAAAAATTGCCGCCACATTGGCTTCGACCGGTTCGCGCAGTCATTTTTTGCATCCGGCCGAAGCCATTCACGGCGATCTAGGACGCATTCACCGCGACGATGTGATTCTGATGCTGTCGCAAAGCGGCGAGACCGAAGAAGTAGTGCGATTGCTCCCATCGATTCGGCAAATTGGCACGCCGTTAGTGGCGATCACGGGGCGCGCGACGAGCAAGTTGGGAAAAGCCGCGACCGTGGTCATCGACATTGGCTCGCTACAAGAAGCTTGTTCGCTGGGCTTGGCGCCCAGCACCAGCACCACCGCAATGTTGGCCGTGGGCGATGCGCTGGCGTTGGTTGCCAGCCGGATGCGCGGTTTCAGCCGCGACGATTTTGCGCGCTTTCATCCAGGCGGCAGTTTGGGACGGCAATTGGCGCATGTGGACGATTACATGCGCCGGCTGGCGGATTGCCGATTGGCCACTTGTTCTCGGACAGTACGCGACGTTTTGATTGAAGCCCGTTTGCCCGCGCGGCGCACCGGGGCGATTATGATTGTCGATCATGACGGCCGATTGCGGGGAGTATTCACCGACAGCGATTTAGCTCGGCTGTTTGAAAGCCGCCGGGACGCGCTGTTGGACGAGCCCATTCGCAGCGTGATGACGAAGCACCCAACCAGCGTGCCGCAAGGTTCGATGATGAATGACGCGGTGACAATCATGGCTGAGCGGCGGATTAGCGAATTGCCGGTGGTCGACGGCGACGGCAAGCCTGTGGGCCTGTTGGACATTACCGATATTGTGGCACTCTACCCTGAAGGGTTAGCCGTGGTACTGGCTGCGCAATCGGAAAACTCTACCAACGGCGTGCCACGGCCGAAGAATCCGGCGCTATTGAAGCCGCACAAAAACGCGGGGCGGGTTGGTCCGTAAGTTGCAGGATATCAACTCTCTTTTCATCGCCGACTAAGCCAAAATAAATAAATCATGGACATTGCCAATCGCTGTCGGCCGATCGAACTAATTTTGTCCGACGTCGACGGCGTACTGACCGACGGCGGCGTGATTTTTGACAATCAGGGAATTGAAATCAAACGGTTTCACATTCGCGACGGCTTGGGAATTAAACTTTGGCAACGAGCCGGACATCATTTTGGATTGATCACAGGGCGTGCATCGCACATTGTACAACTTCGGGCTGTGGAGTTGGGTGTAGATATTGTGCGGCAAGGGATCGACGAAAAACTGCCGGCTGTGAAGCAAATTTTAGCTGAGCGAAAGTTACAGCCCGAGCAGGTGTGCTATGTGGGAGACGACCTGCCGGATTTGCCTGTGCTGCGTTATGTGGGTTTGAGCGTGGGAGTCGGCGACGGGTGTGAAGACTTGCTTCATTCGGTCCACTATGTAACCCGATCGCACGGCGGCCGAGGTGCATTGCGCGAAGTTGTGGAACTGATTCTCAAAGCGCAGGGCCGTTGGGACGACGTGCTGCAAAAATATGGAAGCAGTAAGTAGTTGTTCTGGTCGACCGGACTGGGCAGCTCATTTCTATCACGACTGTATCATCCGCCAATGCTCGCTCGCTTAAAACGCACCTCTGTCAGTTTTTTGGCCGTGGTGGCGGTATTTGTTGTTTACCGACTGACGGCGGTCCCTTTTATCGAACCAGCTAAACAAATTAAGCGCGTGGCGCCCGTCTCGCCAGAGAAGCGATTGGCCAGCCGGCAACCACAAAACCATTTGGGCGGTTATGCCAGATTTTTTCCCGAAGGCACTTGGGAGCGCGATAACCCGATTGTGCTCGAGAGCGAAACATCCAAATTGCTGTTGAAAGAGTACGTGACACTGCCCGATGGCCATTTGAAGTTAAATCCCTGCACTGTGATTTACTTACCCGAAGGGGAGGCCGAGGCCGCCGACAGCCATCGGCGGGTCATTATTCTGCAAGCGCCCGAGGGCGCCGAATTGAAATTCGACCAGCCGGTGGATTTGGGACGGGGCAAAATTGGTCGTTTAGAAGGCGGCGTCATGTCGGGGCCGGTGTTTATTCAAAGCGGGCCAACAAAACCCGAAGGGGGCGACGATTTTTTTGCCGTCACGCGTGACGTACAGATGAAGGATAATTTGATTTTTACTTCGGCTGAAGTGGATTTTCGGTTTGGCGCCAGCCAAGGCCACGGCCGCGAAATGCGCATCGAGCTGCTGCCCGGACCGCCGGGCAACAACAACCACGGGACGAATTTTGGCGGCGTTCAATCACTGCAATTGTTGACCGATGTGCGGATGCACTTGCAGCCGAGCTCGGGCGGTTTTGTACCGGGCGATCAAAACCCGGCGGCCACGCAAAAAACGAGTCAACGCACTGTGATATTTACCGGCCCGGCGGGATCGACGACGGATTCAGCCAATAATCCACCGGTCGATATCCGATGCCAGGGACCGTTTGAATTTGATTTAGTCCAGAACGTCGCAACGTTTCACGACCGGGTCGACGTGGTTCGGCCTCGTATAGATGGCCCCAGTGACCAGATCAATGGGGAGCTACTAAATCTGTATTTTGCGCCACGCGAACCGGCCAGCGGCGCATCGCCTGGAAATGTGCCGGCTGGCAATCCACAGCAACCAGCCGGCTCGGCAGCGCATGGATTACCGCAGTTAGAACCGCGGCGACTGGTGGTACGCGGCAATCCTGTCGTGGTGCGTTCGGACAGTATGGGAGGCGAAATTCGTGGCGAGCATTTGGAGTACGACATTCTTGCGCGGCACATGATGATGGAAGCCCCCAGCGCCAAGGTGCAGATTGAATCACCCGACCTCAGCGGGCAGGTTGCGCGCCTGGAAGCGTGGACTCGCGATGCGCAGCCTGTCGAGCAGTCTTCACCAGCCGGTCAAAGCGGCGCAGCGGGTCGTGCGACAGGAAGAAATGGCGGGCCGAATTCGTCGCCGAATCAGAGCCAAAACTCACCGCGGCAACATAACGAAATTTACGGCGAGGTTTTGCAAATATGGTCGTTAAGCAGTCCATCGGGCAATGCAATCGACCGCATCACCGTGGATGGCAATGTACGTTTCCTGCAATCCGCAGCAACACCCGGCGATAAACCACTGGAAACGAAGGGCGATTTTTTAGAAGTGCTGCGGGCAACCGCCATCGATGCTGAAGTGGCAATTAGCGGCAGGCCGGCCGAAGTAAGCACGCAGGGATTAACCATGGTGGGCCAAACCGTGCATTTGAACCGGGGCGAAAACCGGGTGTGGATTGATGGCGTTGGCCGCATGATCGTGACCGGCAATCCGTCGACACAAGGTGGAGTCTCGCCAAACCAATCGACGCAAATCGATCCACGAGCAGGCGCCGATCGCAACGCATTGTTCACTTCCAACCGCGGTACAACCACGGTCGATTGGCAGCGAGGCATGGCATTCGACGGGCGGACCGCGAAGTTCGATGGAAACGTCGTGGGAGAGCGAATTGACGGCGAAATCACACAAACCGTCCGTGCTCCGCAGATGGACGTCACCTTGCAAAGCGGCGTCGATTTCAATGCGGTTGGACCACAACAGCGGCAACGTCCGCAAATTGAATGGCTCACATGTCGGGGCAACGTGTGGCTGGAAAATCGTCAAACTGAGCAAGGCAAGCTGATCAATTTGGATCGCATGGAACATTTATCGACGCTGACGGTCAATCAAATCACCGGCGAATTATCGGGCCAGGCCACGACCGAGCAACCGGGCCGAGTACTGAGTTGGCGGCTGGGATCACCGCCTGCGTTTGCAACAGCATTAGGGAGTTCGGCGCCAACTGCAGGAAATTCGAGCGATTCCAATCGGGCACAAATCAATTTTCTTGACGTGCAATTCGCGCGCGGCATTTCCGGAAATGTGTTGCCTGCTCGGCAGGAAATGACTTTCCATGAACAAGTGCGATGCGTGTACGGTCCTGTGGCTGGTTGGGACACTCAGCTCGACGCTGATAGCCCTGCTGGCCTGCCGGCAGGCAGCATGGTGATGACGTGCGACCAACTTACGACCAACCAATCGGCTGCCCGGAGCGAAGGTCGTGGCCAGATGGAAATGGATGCGAGGGGCAACATCCGAGTCGATGGGCAAAGGCTGGAAGGCGATTCGTTTAGTGCACTGGCCCAGCATCTGACTTACTCACAGGCCAAAGACATGTTAGTGCTCGTGGGCGACGGACGCACCGATGCTCAATTGTTCCGCCAGGAACAACCGGGTGCGCCGCAAACCAAGACGGCCGCCGGATCGATCTATTATTGGCCCACGACTCGCCAAGTTAAGGTGGGTGACTTGCGATTCGTCGATTCTACGCAATTCAGCAGTCAGCCGCCGCCGCGTACTCCTGCAGCACCAGGAGCAACGGTATTGTCACCTGCGGCATCTCGGTCGTCAACCGTCCAGCCTGTCGCCGCCCCGCCCCGACGTTGACCGCCTGCAAACCAACAAACCGACCGGGGGGAAGTGCGTCAACAACCCCTCGTTGGTATGGCATCATTTTTGCTCATACATTATGTTGCGGGGCATGGTCATTTGAGAATTCCCGCAATTGGAGGTGCAACATGCAAACACAGACCGCTGGTCAGCTCTTGGAAAAAAAATGTGTGGCGTGCGAAGGAGGCGTTCCAAAATACAACGCCGCGGACGCCAAGGCACAATTAAAAAATCTTATCGGCTGGCAACTAACTCACGACGACGAACGGATTCGCAAAAACTGGACAGTGAAGGACTTTTCGGCTGGACTTGAATTTTTTCAAGTGGTGGCTCAACTGGCTGAAGCCGAAAATCACCATCCCGATTTACACTTGGAAGGATATCGGAATGTGTGGATTGAAATTTGGACGCACGCCGTCGGCGGACTCACGGAAAACGATTTCATTCTGGCTGCTAAAATCGATCGTTCGCCGGTGAAGCTGAAGAATGGGTAGATAAAGTGAATCGGCAACTTCGTTTGTGACTGCCGGATAATACCGACTTGTTATTAGGCTTTTGCCTATCATAATTGTCACACCGATTGGCCGGCCTTACCCATTTATCTATTCATCTACGCATTTACAACATGGCTCGAGTGCTCGTCACCGGAGCAAGTGGGTTCATCGGTCTTACGTTAGTCGAGGCGCTGTTAGCCCGCGGCGACGAAGTGCGATGTTTGGTGCGTAGCACATCGCAAGTGGAACGCCTGCAGCAGTTGGGCGCGGAATTGGTCATCGGCGATGTAGTTACCCTCGACGCATTGCCGGCAGCAATCGCAGGGGTCGACGTAGTTTACCACGTAGCCGGATTGACCAAAGCTTTTAGCTTAAGCGATTATTTTCGAGTAAACTAAGGCGGAGTGCGCAATGTGCTCGAGACATGCGCGCATCGTACCACGCCGCCAGTGGTCGTAGTTGTTTCGTCGTTGGCAGCAGCCGGACCCATGACTGACCCTAAGCGGCTGCGTATCGAAACTGATCCGATCGAACCGGTATCGCACTACGGACTGAGCAAACGGGCTGGCGAGATTGTCGCCGAAAAATGGGCCCGCCACATGCCAATTACCGTGGTGCGGCCACCCATTGTGCTAGGTCTGGGCGATTCCACGGGCTTTGTTCTATTTCGTAACATTCGCCGGTTTCGGTTGTATTTTGTTTTTGGTAAGGGCCGGTGCGTTTCGGTCATCTACGTTTCCGATTTGGCAGCGGGACTGATCGCAGCTGCCCAGCGAGGCGAACGATTGCCAGCCCCGGTGGCGGCAACCTCGCCGGATGCCGGCGTCGATGACGCCGCTTCGCTTCAGGCGTATGTATCTGGCCGTGGATATTACTTTGTAACTGGCGACGAACATCTGCCGTTTTCACAATTAAATCGTTTGATTGCCAGATCTGTCGGACGACCCAACGCCTGGACCATTCGCTTGCCGCTGTCGGGCATCTGGGCGGTAGGGGCCGCCAGCGAGTTAGTAAGTCGAGTCACTCGCCGCCCAGATTACGTAAACATGGATCGGGCTCGCGAATTGACCGCTGGTCATTGGATCTGCTCGCCGGAAAAGGCACAGCGCGATTTGGGGTTCATTTCCGGCACACCACTGTCGCAACGAATTGAGCAAACGGCGCAGTGGTACCGAGATCAGGGCTGGATGTAGACGATCGGCGACAGATGGCCCCGCGCCGTTTTAAGAGCATCCAAATCAAATGCCGTGACTTCTGCGGCCTTAATTCGCCGCGTTATGCCGATTCTGCTTCGGGCGTGCTCTCCGGCAGCCCATCGGGCAGATGATCGACAAAGCTCGCCAGCGCCCGGCTCTTGGAAGGCTGCTGCAGCTTGCGAACTGCCTTGGCTTCAATTTGCCGGACGCGTTCACGGGTCACGGCGAAGATTTGCCCCACTTCTTCCAACGTGTAGGCATATCCATCAACCAGCCCGTACCGCAGCCGAAGAATTTCCCGCTCTCGATGACTTAGTTCATCCAGCACTTGTTTGATGCGATCTTTGAGCGATTGTTGGTTGACATCGTATAGTGGATCGTCTTCACGATGGTCTTGAATGAATTCGCCAAAAAAGCTGTCGTCGTGATCTCCCATTGGTTGATCCAACGACAATGGCTGCCGCGTAATTTTCATGATGCACCGCGTGTCTTCTACCGACAGTCCGGCGGCATCGGCGGCCTCTTCGACGTTTGGTTCTCGGCCAGTGCGCTGGACGATATCGCGGGTCACCGTCCGAATTTTTCCCATTGTATCGATCATGTGCACTGGCAAACGAATTGTGCGGCTTTGATCGGCAATGGCTCGGGTAATCGCCTGGCGAATCCACCAGGTGGCATACGTCGAAAACTTGTAGCCGCGAGCATGCTCGAATTTATCGACCGCCCGCATCAGGCCGGTATTGCCTTCCTGGATTAAATCCAAAAAACTCAGGCCGCGGTTGCGATACTTCTTAGCAATGGACACCACCAACCGCAAATTGCCTGCGGAAAGGACCCGTTTGGCTTCGTCGTATTGACTTTGCAACTGCAAGGTGTGCGACCGGCGGCGGTTCAGTGTAGAGGGACTTTCCAGAGTAATCCGCATTAAATAACGCAATTCCTTACGCAGCTCGAGCAGCGTGCCCAAGGCGCCGCCTTCGCCGGCGGTCAATTGATCGCGAATCGTCACCATCCGCCGAGAGATTTCGCCAAGCTTATCCAACAACGGCTGTAAGCGGCCGGTGCGTAAATTCAGTTCTTCAATGAGACGGACGGCCTTTCGGCGCCGAACGACCAACCGGTGCCAAGCTGCGCGCCGTTTCGACAACGGCGTGCTGCGGCTGATGGCTGTATAAAAATCGGTGCGATTGCGACGCAGCAAATCGGTCAGCGTTGTCAAATTCGGTCCCAATCGGGCAATGATTTTCTTTTTTCCCGCAGTATTGGTTACGGAGACTTCAATCGTGCGATCGAGCCGCAATTTGCCGTCGCGTACTTTTTCCAACAGCGCCACGGCGCCTTGCAGCAGAAAGTCGCTGGCCAACATACTGTGACGGAACCGGCGGCGTGTATTTTCGATTCGCTTGGCCGATTCAATTTCCTGTGGACGCGAGAGGAGCGGAATCTCGCCCATTTGCATCAGATAAATCCGCACCGGATCGTCGATTTGGTTTGCTGATCCCTCTCCCTCGCCGGCTAGTTCTTCTGCCGTCTCTTCCAGTTCCTGATCTTCCGGGTCGACAAAATCTGAATCGATGACGGCGTCGTCTTCATAAACCGGCGCGCGGCGATCCGTCGCTTCGCCGTTGAGTGTGCCTCGATTAGCGGCACCCTTGCCGCCGGCGGGGAGACTCCCGGGGCGCAAAAATCGTGCCCGGCCGCGGTTTGGAGTTGGAGCACGTAACGAGGGTTTGTGACCGGCGATTTTGCGTGGTTTTGCCAAGAGCTGCTCCTGAACAAAGGGCGAAGAATCAGCGGATTGGCCAGCGGAATTTTGCTGCTCCGCGGGCCTTTCACACTGGAGCACGCCTGATGCCGCCGCCAGTCTGTTCCGCTCTGGCGACAGCACAAGGTTCGAAGTGGATGAGGCTTGCGGCGAAACCTGCGTCCCCACGATTTGATTTACCGACATGTTTGGTGTTGTTTTCTCGCCGCAAGCGTCATCGCGGTCGTTGTCTTTCGGCAACGTCGGTTGACCTGCAGATACCCCCTCGCCCCCTTTATTCGTTACGGCACCTACATCCTGTTTGGTTCGCCAATCGGGAAAGTTTTTCCTCGAAAGCTTGGCTGGCGGTTTGTCCGTACGCTGCGAATCATGGCGGCCGGGTAGATTACTGACGACATCCGGCGAGCGCCGCACGTCATCTGCTGCCGGCGCCACATCGGGTGTGACTTCGCCAGGATGCAGAGTTCTGTCGGACGCTCTGGGGAACGACGAAGGCGCCGTCTCTCGAGTTGATTGAGAATGATTATTGGTTGCGACGTTGTCGTGCGCAATCTGAGCGATATTGGACATCGGAGTGCCTCCGGTCCGAGTGGCGCGGGTCGTTCTCGCCGCCAATGCGGGTTAGATGGTCAGCAGAAAAGAAGGGAAGAAAAAAGTGCAATGCTCGCCGTGCGCAAATCTAAGCGTCTTGGCTCCAAACGCGCCGCCCAAACGAAAGAATTGTAGACTGGAAAAATATTGGGGCGGGCCCGGCTGGCACCAAGCCCGCCCCCTGGAAAGCCAGGACGCGAAGGTTGATCATCGGCTGCAAATCACTGAGCTGCGAAACCTTCTCCGTCCGGGCCGAACCTCTTCTCATTGTCCCGGTATGTGTTCCATTCTTCGCAGCGAAAACTCCGTTCCGATTGCAGTGATTCACCTGGCTTTTCAACCGTACAAGTCCGGCTGTTAACCCATCCAATCAAATAATGCTTGAAACAGTTGTTGCCCCGTGCGGCTAAGAGTAGTAGCAAGCAATATACCGAACGAGCGGTGAGAAAATCGGATTGCGCTGCAAGTGATGGTGTGCGAGCAAGATGCGTCGTTTTAATTGTTTTCAGTGTGTCGGCGGAAAACGAAGCATCTTGCCGGCTTTAACTTTTTGATCTCGAAATGAGAACTCGTCTGAATCTATTTGAGACGAATCAAGCCCAGTTCAATGTGCAGCAATTCCTGCGAATGACAAAGCGCACTACTTCTAACGCGCACTTTTGGCGCCCTTCTTAACTGGCATTTCTGACTATCGTCGCAAAAATTGCTTCTAGAAAAAGGCGGCCCATCTTCTATATCACTAGGAAACTTTGCCTGATCATTTCGACCCCATCGAAAATCAAAAAAATCTCGTTAATATACCCCCTAAAATAGCGGTGTCCAAAGTTGACGTTTCGTTTCAAATTTTGATAGGAAGAATCATGGCCTCGCGAGCCGCTTGATGGAAATGCCCATTGACCAAATTGTCTTTCGTCACTTTGCACAGGAGGGCCGCAATGTTGAACCCACCGGGCTGGTATCTCTGAGAAGTTGCTGTGAGAGCGGCTTCTCAGCGACTATTAAACAGACTTCTTAATTGGTTCTTTCGCCGTGAAAGGCACGGCTTCCCGCCAAGCGAATCACTCTTGGCGGGTTTTTTTTGCGCCTGCATACGGCGGGAGGCTGTCGGCAGGGACGCCTTCATTTTTACGCGACTCGAAGAGCGGGCGCAGCATCCGTCCAGCGATACAGCCAAGCGCCGCGCTGTTTTCCCACCGTTTGCACCGTGCCCACCTTGCGCAACACGTAAGCGATCTGTTGCGCTAGCCCGCGCTGGACCTGCAGCCCTTCCGCCAAATGCGCCGTATGGAACGGGTCCGGCAATGCGCATGTAATGAATTGGCGCAAATCGGCAGCCGTGGCGATGTGGACGGTTTCGCGGATGCTGACCAGCTTTTGATCTTCCACGGTGAAAGACCGTCGCCAACGCCGTCGCACATTTCGTCGCGGATAGCGCCATTCTTCGATGTCCACAAATACCACATCCATCGATAAATTTCGGTGTGGAAAGGCCCGTGTAAAAAACACCATTTCGTTGAACAATTCACGCATACACCCTTGCCGAGGGCTCAACCGGCAATCGATTACCCGGCCGCCCGCTCGGTTTCGTTTCACCAACTTCTTGCGAGCGACAATCGGTTTGACAATCCGCACACGATGCCGCCGAGTGAGCTTCCTAATTTTGTCACGAATGAGCCACAACGAGCTATGTTGAATTTCGATGAGTTCTCGGCCGCCTTCTACATCGATGAGCGCGTCCACTCGGAATCGGCCTATGCGGACCTCGGTCTTTCCCGCTTCACCGGCATACAACCGCTTCAACTCTCGATGCAGCGAAGTTTCCATGGCAGGCCACCCATCGCGCAATGCAGAAGTGACTTGAGACCGTCGGACGCATCTACAGAATTCACTTCGGTCCGGCGCCGTCTTCCATGCCTTCGATATAGCGACGTAACCGTTCCAATTCGTCCGTGACGTGACGCAATCGGAGCATATTTTCCACCCGCTTGAGCAGCTCCAGTTTGTTCACCGGTTTGCTTAAAAAATCGTCCGTACCCGAATTGACGGCCCGTTCGATATCACCCAATTCGTTCAGGGCAGTCACCATCAGCACCATCACATCCTTGGTTTTCGGATCTTGCTTGAGCTTCCGGCAGACTTCAAAGCCGCTGAGCTTGGGCATCATGATATCAAGCAAAATCAGATCGGGCTTGAACGATTCGACCTTTTCCAACGTATCGCGACCGTCCGATGCCACGGCTATTTCGCAATCGAACTCGGTCAGAAATGCCTCCAACAATTCCACGTTGGGAACGTTGTCGTCGGCAATTAAAATGCGACTTTTACGCGGCGCTGGAGATTTTGCCATAACGAATTTTTCTCACAACCTCACATGGTCCTCATGCACGCCGATTATAGGGGCGCGCAGGGCGAGGATGGAATGGGGATTTGAGTCGCCAGACAGGGCAGGAGTCATGCTCTCGTCTTCATTTAAATCGAAGCTCTTCCGCTTGCTAGGCGCTCGGCCGCTAAAGTATCTTGGAGTTAGCGGATGGTGCAAGGTCCATTGGCCCTAAACAGGTGGGGATATGACGGCTGTTCGGCAACGTTGGATCCGAATGTTGTGGATTGCACTTCTGCAAGTGCTGTTGATGGCCGCGCTGGGATTCGCAGCCCTGGACGCACAACCAGCCGGCACTGTTTCTACTGCCGCGCGCTCGGGCAACGCTGCAACACCCGAGCAATTGACGCAGCGTATTGCGACACTTATCGGACAATTAGGCGACCCGAACTACTTGGTACGTCAGGCGGCGCAAAGCGAATTGAGCCGCATTGGACCGGAGGCCTTCGACGCGCTGACTGCGGCAGAAAACGATACCGATATTGAGATTTCATCCCACGCCAAATACTTGGTGCAGCAGATTCGCGCGCAATGGATTCATTACGGAGATTCGCCGCAAGTCAGACGGATTTTGGACAAATACGAACTGCTTGACGATGCCGGCCGCCTGCGCGCACTGCGGCAATTGTCGTTCTTACCCCGCGATGAAGGTCTTGCGCCGCTGTGCCGGCTGATGCGGTTTGAACGTTCGCCGCTGGTATCGAAGTTCAGCGCGTTATTGGTCATAGATCAGCCGGATGCCATTGCGCGCTCGTGGGCAGCTCGGCAAAGAACGATCGAAACAAATCTGGCTCAAAACAACGGTCCGGGTGCTCAATGGTTGCGAGCATATATACGATTCCACAATGATCCGCAGGCGGCCGCGGCGGATGTGGACAAGTTGGTCGACGGCGAGCTGACTGGCTTGGTTCCGTTTGCCAACAAAGCACAGCGAGAGAATGCACTGTCGCTGGAAAGCCGGATGGTCAATGTTTTGGAGCAAAATTTTAATCGCCGTGATCGAGCTTTGGATATCTTGCAAAAGTTAGTGCCGCTGGTAGCTGACGATCAAGAATCGGTTTCCGACTTTGCTGATTTGCTTGTTCAACATAATGCCTGGCAACTCGTCCAGCAGTTGGCAAATCGTGCTGAAACAACATTCAATTCTGATCCTGTATTGCTGTATACGTGGGCACATTCACTTCTGGCTGCGGGAAAAACTGCGGAAGCCGACAAGTTATCGGATCGTGCATTTCAGCTGAGCGGCAATAAAGCGGAAGATCACAAAGATATGGGAATCCAACTCAGCCAAAGAGGATTGTTCGATGCGGCGGAGCGGGAATTTCGGCACGTGATTGCCACCTCGCCGCAGGATACTCAGGCAACCATCGATGCGCAAGATTATCTGAGCGCAATGTTGCACGACCAAGAGCACGAGTTACAGGCTGCGGAGGTGCTGCAAAAATTAGCCGATGCCATGGATAAGGACCCCACGGTTTTGCAGCGGGTCAAAGAATATGGGATCGATAATTCTCCCGACATGAAGCGCGGCCAAATGCACTTCTATTACGCGTCTGACCACGCCGCGCACGACAAACTCGACGACCAACGACGTGAATTGGATGAAGGCGCCAAGTGCGATCCTACGAACGCCGATATTTTGATCGGTTTGTACGACACGTCCGCGAAGGATCCGGTACGGCGCAAACAGGCCATGGAATTAATTCATGCCGCCGATAAGGGTTTTCGCGAAACAATTGCCCTGCAGCCTAGTGAGCCTTCGTACTACAACCAGGATGCGTGGCTGATTGGCAATACTGAGGGAGATTATGAGTTGGCGATCCAATACTCGCAAAATTCAATCGAGCTGTTGAAAAACCGGCCCGAAGAACTGCCCTTGAACGAAGCTGGCTTTCTCGACACGCTAGCTCATTGTTATGCTGGAAAAGGGGATTTTGAAAACGCAGTGAAATATCAAGCCCGAGCCGCGGAATTGGATCCCCATACGCTGCAAATTGCTCGGGCGCTAGAAAAATTCAGACGGCACTTAGAGAAAAGCCACACCGAAAAACCGTCATCGCCATGAAACACGTTCAAGTGGGCAATACGAAGCTGGCGGTCTACACCGGTGGCGAACAGGGTTATCCGCTGCTGCTGGTGCATGGCTTTCCACTGGATCACACTATCTGGCGGGCGCAGATCGATTTTTTTATCGATCATTGTCGCGTCATCGCTCCCGACTTGCGCGGATTCGGCGGCAGCGATGTCACGCCAGGCGTGGTCAGCATGGAGCAGATGGCCGACGATCTGAGCAATCTGCTTGGGGCATTGGACGTGCGCGAAAAGGTAATTATTTGCGGCCTTTCGATGGGTGGCTATGTGGGCTGGCAATTTTGGAAAAAACATCGGCACAAAGTTCTAGCCATGATTGCCTGCGATACACGCGCCGTGGCCGATAGCGCTGAGGCTGCGGCCGGGCGACGCCGGATGGCCGCCAGTGTTTTAGCCGAGGGACCGGCAGCCGCATCCAGCGTGATGATGCCCAGAATGTTTGCACCCGATACTTATCAAACTAGGCCCGAGCTGGTGCGACAAGTGCAGGAGATGATGGAACGTCAAACGCCAGCGGGCATTGCAGCGGCAGCGGAAGGATTGGCCGCGCGAGAAGACGTTCGTGATCTACTGCCGACCATCGACGTGCCGACGCTGGTTGTCGTGGGACAGCACGATAGCATTTCGACTGTCGACGAAATGCGCAAAATTGCCGATGCAATTCCCGACGCATTGTGGGTGGATGTGCCGCAAGCCGGACACCTGGCAATCGTGGAAAATCCGGCCGTCGTCAACGAGGCAATCGCCGAATTCATCACGCTGTGAATAACGAAATAGGCAGTAGGCTGTCAACAGCACGCTGCCGGCGGCATAGGACATTCCCCTGTCTACGGCTTACCGCCAACTTTTCTCATGGCACGGCAAACAGCGATTCGCTTTTCACGATTGCGTAATCGTCCGGGAAGGTGTGAAAAGCCTGAATCCGCAAGCTGCGGTTGCGTGCTTCAACGTTTACATAGCTTAGCGCACCCAGCGCCATACGGCCGCTGGAATCGAAGCGATGAAGCATGCCCTGGCGGATACCGTCGGCGCTCAATTCTTGCTGGAAGGTCCAAAACACTTCGGGGCGCACGGGCTCGAGCTGGAAATTCATTTCGTAGCGCACGCCGCCGCGGCATTCCAGTTCGTCGCTTCGATGACCCTTGAGGCGATAGTGCAACAATCGGCGTTTTTGCGGCAATGGATGCGAAGCGCTGCAGGCCACTTCGGTGAGCGTTAAACCCCGATATCGCCAGGCCACGACGTGGCCGGCGCTGGTGATGTTGATCGTGGCTTCGTAGTCGCCGCGGCTCACACACCGCGTGGCGAAGATTTCAAACAACTCCGGATGCAATGGTCGACCATAGACCTGGAACATCAATTCAGCAATTTTCGGTCTAACGGAAAGCATTGATCTGGCTGCCCTTCTACGGATCGTCGCGATCCGGCTGATGGTTTCAGGAAGCAATCCGTATTGTTTGAGAGTGCGTGTGCTGCACATCTGAAGTGCCATTATACTTGGCATGCAAAACGTCTCAAAGGGAAATTTCTGTTGCAAAAAAATCTCGGGCGCGAAGGCCTTGACAAAATCATCGCGCGAGTTCTTTTGCAGCGCTGCTGGGAGCTGCTAGCAGTGATCCGAAAACGCGCAATTGCAACTTTTGTGCCACGCGAATTGAGCGAAATTGCTTCCCATTCCCGTGGACAGCGCATGCAAAAATAAAAGCAATGGCGGCTGAATGCAGTTACCAAACGCTCGGGCTGCTGTTTAAAATAGTCCCACGAGCATGTCGTACGCGGCGTGCGTGCCGGCGGCAATGCCAAAACCGCGATACAGAAATAGTGCAGCGAAGAATAACCCAGCGGTTGCGCGAAATAAAAACGCGTACCATTGAAACGGTTCGCCGAGCGCGCCAACGTGATGGGCGGCAGCAAAAAACAGGCTCGACAGTAGTGCGGCTCCCGCCCACGACCAAGTTGCCCGGCAGCCGCACCAACGTAATAACTGCGCGAGGAGCGGCACCATCATCAGCCGGAACAGCAATTCTTCGTAAATGCCGGCCCCTAAGAAACTGACCCAGCGGCGAAAAACGCTTTGCAGCGTGGTTCCCAAGGCGGCATGCAGCACCGCGGGCGGAGCTTCTCGCGTGACGAGGGCCTGCAAGTTCGCTTGAATCCGCGCAATCACTACCAGCGCCAAGGCCAACAACACGCATTCGGTTAGCTTGGTATATAACACGCTAGGGGAAATCCGCCACGGTTCGCGTGTCACATAGTGCCAGCCGGCCAATAATCCCAAAGTCAACAGCGGCAGCAGGAAATATTGGCTGAAGCCCAACAGATCAAGCAACTGGCGTAACCAGACATCGGCCCCGTTGCGCATGGCCCGCGGACCAAGCCAGATCACGCCCAGTTCGTAAAAAACTAGTAAAGGCGTTACAAACGCTAAACTGGTAAGCGGACGGCGCGATTGCTGCCAGTAGCCGCCGCAGAATTTTCCAACCGCGATGGAAGTGCTGGTGGATGCCGCCTGCATGAACCGTGCGAATTAGATTTTCGGATTGCCGCGCCGCCTGCCAATGCCCTTTCGTTAAATTTCGGTTCTGAATTGCGCGGCGCTTGAAGATCACCGAGCATGGCGATGCGATGAGTAAGATCGTTGCCATTGGAAGAATTCCAAGAGACGCCGTCGGGCAACATAGCACGGCCATGGTTTTCTGGACGGTGCGACCGCATGTCGGCACCACGAATCACTGACTACTCTGTTTCCGATGGCGGCTGGATGCCAAAATCGCGAATCGTCAGCAGGCTGGAAAACGAAATGCCGCGGTCGGCGAAGGCTTTTGCGCCCCCTTCCATCCGATCGATAATGGCCGCCACGCAGGTGACTTTCAGACCAAATTCCTGTACGCGCTCAATCGCCAGCAGCGACGAACCGCCGGTGGTCACGACATCTTCCACAATGGCGACAGTGTCGCCCGGCTGAACCGGCCCTTCCACGTAACGATTCGTGCCATGTCCCTTGGCTTCTTTTCGCACTAGAATTCCGGCCAGTGAAATATGTCGCAAACCAGCCACGGTAATGATGGCCGCGGTGACCGGATCGGCCCCAATCGCCATGCCCCCTACGGATTTGGGCAGTGGGCCCTGGTGGGACAACAGATCGAGTAAGCCTTCCCCAACCAGTACCGCGCCGCGAGAATCAAGCGTCACCTGCTTGCCGTCTAAGTAGTACTTAGCTTTCTTGCCGGAGGCCAGAGTGAAATCGCCAAACCGCAAAGCGCGGCTTCGTACGAGTTCCAACAGGGACTGTCGATCGTACATAAGACAGAAGGCCGGAAACCAGAAAAACTCGCTGCAATCGCGCCTGAACATGCTGACTATACCCGATCGGGTGCCGCATGCCGAGGACTGGCCAGGAAGCTTTTCGCCTGCCCGGACAAGCTTGTTAGCGCATGATGGTCACTTGCGAGCGTTCCGAAAGCATATCGAATACTTCGTTCATATCTTGCCGGCTGATGCGAACGGCGGTCACGCCTGGCGGCAAAGCGTCTTCCGGAACCCGCAGATGCAAATCGCCCCCGAGACTGATGAATGGCGCCTGGTTACTGGCGCCAGCCTGGTCTGCCGAAAATTTTGCCACCGGGTAAGCACCATCGGGCTTCATGAGTGGACCAGAAGCTTGAACCCGAAATCGGCCTGCGTACAAACCATCGACAAACAGCGCGAGCCATCCCTGCTGAACATTCAGTTGCGCTTGAAATGGCCCGTGAACGATTTTTAACTTTTCGCCGGGCAGCAAACCATTGGGATTTTGAATACCGTTGATTTTTGCGAGTAATTGCCAGGGGACCTGATATTGCTGGGCAATCGATTCCAGCGAGTCGCCCGCGCGCACTTGATACGGTGGCCCCAGCCACGGATCTCGGGAGTAAATCACGGTGCCAGCCAATTGACTGAGCAGTTCCACAAATCGCGGCTCTTCGGTCGACGATACCGCTACGTGGCCGTACCATCGCGACAGTTCGCGGAGCGCTTCGACCAGTTGGCCCTGGTTCAATAATGTTAAAGCAGCGCGGGTCGAAGCTTCGTAATCGTGACGGGCTTGTGCATCTGCCGCCGGATTGGTCATGTCCTGATTCGACGGACCAGAAGCTGCCGCACCGGAGTTGGAGACGCCGAAATTCGGTGGGGCGAAACTTGGTGCACCGGAATTAGGCGCCTGAAAACTTCCTGCCGGAGCGGCATTAAGATTCGCCGATTGCGATTCGGGCAGGTTTCTCGATTGAGGCGAAATCTGATTTTGCGGCGACGTATTGGCAATCGGCGACCCAACGGAATTCGAGCCGAGACCGAACGGAAGACTGCTCACGGCGGCGCCGCCATTCATGCTCGGCGTGCTCGCCATCGGATTGTTGTCTGAAGCGCGATTGCCGGCAGTAGCGGTTGGATTTCCGGGTTCTGTCGCGGCCGGCTTGTTCCATTCTGGAGCCAGCGCGGCAAACTCGGGGGGCGGCGCGTGATTCAGCGCCACATAGACGCTGTAACCCACGCCTCCCAAAACCAACAATAGCAGCAACGGCTTGAGCGATTCCACGATCGACGTCCTTGACGACGCGGCAATAATTTGATGTCGAAGGCGGGCCAAATAGTAACAATCGCACCATTGCCATGCCATGCCATTTGGCATTTGATGCTAGCATGCTAAAGTGAATAATAAGCTTTGGGGTCGCTCGTGACAGGCTATTTCACCCCTCATTTACCTGGACCATTTCGATCGTCCCCCTTCTCTCATTTACCGCGAATCGACTAATGTGGCCGAAATGAACAAACCTTTGGTGCAAGCCGAAAATCTGCAGCAATATTTTTCCGTGAGGCGCGGCGTGTTCCGCACTGTGGCGGGACATGTTCGGGCAGTCGATGGGATTTCATTTTCAATCGGTGAAGGAGAAACGCTGGGGCTGGTGGGCGAAAGCGGCTGCGGCAAAACCACGGCCGGCCGAACGCTGCTCAAATTATTGCGGCCTACCGCAGGGCGCATTCATTTCCAAGGTCGCGACATCACCGATTTGCACGGTTCCGAACTTCGTGCCCTGCGCCGCGATATGCAAATTGTATTTCAAGATCCCTACGGATCGCTGAATCCGCGGATGACTGTGCGCGGCATTATCGAAGAAGGCTTGATTGTGCATGGGCTGGGCAATCGCCGCCAGCGTTTGGATCGCGTGGTCGAAGCGCTGGAGCAAACCGGCTTGGATCGTCGCTATATCAATCGTTATCCGCACGAATTTTCCGGAGGTCAACGACAGCGGATCAGCATCGCTCGGGCATTAGCACTCAAACCGCGATTTATCGTGCTGGACGAACCGATTTCAGCGCTCGATGTATCCATTCAATCGCAAATCATCAATCTACTGGTGCAACTCCGGGAGGAATTGAAGCTCACTTACTTGTTTATTTCGCACGATTTGTCGGTTGTGGAATACATCAGCGATCGTGTGGCGGTAATGTATTTGGGCGAAATTGTCGAAATGGCCGACAGCCCGGACCTGTACCGCCACCCCTTGCATCCGTACACCCACGCGCTGTTATCGAGCGTACCTTCGATGGACCCAGCCCTGCGCCGCAAGCGAATTTTATTGGAAGGAGATGTACCCAGTCCGATAAATCCGCCTCGTGGGTGTCGTTTTCATCCACGCTGTCCGCTGGCGATGGACGTGTGCCGCACGACCTCGCCCAAAGAGTTGAAATTGCCGACACTTGCTATTGGCGGCGGATTGCCAATTGCGACCGATGATCGCGACAGCGTTCACATGGTGCGGTGTCATGTGGTCGAACAAATCATGGAGCAAGGGACCCATGGCACCGCTCAAATCAGCCAGAGCATTTGCGAGCTGATGGCGACCAAGCAGCAGTCGGCCGCGACCACGGATCCGATCGGCGCTTCACGCTAAGTTCTACCCGGGCTGGCGTGGTTATTGATCTGCCACCACAGCGCTACCAGAATCCGCTGCCAGTAGTTGGTCGACCAATTGCTGGGCATTGGCCGTCATTGTGGAAACTCGGAGGTTCCACAACGAATGATAGATGCCCGTGGAATCGAAAACTTCGACCGGAAAACATGCCAAAATAGCGCCGGCAATGCGGGTGTTCAAATCCGCATTCGGAGTCACATGCCGCAAATAGGGATCGAACGTTTCGCGAAGCGAAGCTGTCAGTAGATTCCACGCTTGCTTTCGTATGCCCGGCTGCTGGGATCGGTCAAAATCGCGGGAAAATTCTTCCGCCCGGGCAGCATCGTGTGCGAAATCGGCGATGCGCACCAGCGAGCCCAGGCTGGCCAAGAGCAAATCGGTCCATCGTTCGGTCAGACGGCGTAGCCGATTCAATTCGTTTCCTGGTCCGGTAGGTGTGTACGGATTGTAGGAAATGATGCTCAGCACACGGTTCGAGGCTTCCAGATGACCGCCCAGCACGTTGGCCGCCACCGGCTGCGCTTCGCTGCTGCCGATTTGATAATCCAGCGCAGTCAGCAGGCTCGACCAGATACGGGTGGGCATTTCGCTAATCAAAATTTCCTCGCATACCACCTGCAAGTTTCGCAAAGCAGCCAAAGCTTCACCGCGAACAGGTAGCGGCGAAGTTTGCGCATGGCGCAGTGTTCGGTTCCAACGATCCAAACGGCATTTGGAAACCGTCCAGTAGTGCGCTAGCGCGGCGGCGGGAATCTGCCGCATGCTGCCCAGCAAAATCGGCCCCTGAGCGGCGATGAATGCGGCCAAATCGATAAGCTCGCGGGCGTGCATGAACAGTTGAGGTACTAATGGCCGGATTTTTGTGCGGATTTATTCGCCGCGGTTGTTTTTCGTTACACCGGCTTTTCTTCTCAGCGGGCGGCGGAAGAGCCCGAGGGGACAAGGCTCTCGCCGTCGCCGCTGAAGAAGAGGATCTGGGGGAGATCCAGGGGGGAGGATCCAACGTTATTGCACTCCTGATGCCAGAACCGTCTGGCCGGATGCAGCTAGAGACGGAATCGTCGCCTGGATAAGGTTTTACCGCACCGTGCGCGATAAACTAAACGGAAACCATGCAGCCGAATGTTGCGTGTAACGCACGCCAGGTGAACGCTGCGATGCAAAGAAACAACGAATCTGATCGCTAAAAAAAGCTGTATTGAGCCGAGCGACGCCGTTTTTGCGTTTTTATTGCTTTACTGCGGCCGGACCTGGCTGGGCACGATCACAGCGTCGTTTGGATTCAGCCCCGGCGCAACTTCGTGATGGGCGTTGCTGAAGATGTCATCTTCATCTGGTCCTTGCTGCGCGGTTTTCAAGAAGCGCACATGACCATCGTCGAAGAGCACATTTTGCCCCGTGCCGCCATGATTGGGGCTATTGGCGCCATTTTTTCCGGGACTGTCGGCAGCCACAGCAAAGCGTTCGCGATGTTGATTTTTCTGCAATTTGTATGGGCCTTGCCCATCGTCCCGATAACCCAGTGTGAATCCATAGCTGCTCAAGCGCGGCAACATTTCCGCCAATTGTGCAGCGGTCATGGCCTGTACTTCTTCGAGTGTAGGCTCGTGAAATTGTGGATCGTCAGCCAATGGGGACGACGGACAAACGACTGCTTTGCCGGGCTGCGGCAAATAGTTCTGACTAACCAGCGTAGGGGCCCACATGCCGGCCGCATTGACGCGATCGCCAAGCTGCGAGACGGGGTAATAACCGCCATTGCGCTGGCTGTAATTGGCGGCTGCCAAACCAATATCTTTCAAATTGTTCTGGCAAGCCAACAATTGCGATTGCAGATGGCTTTGATAAATCTTTGGCAACAAAAACACGGCCACGGCGGCGGCAATTGCTCCGGCGACCGACAGCTCCAGCCACGACCAACGGCGGGCCACCCGAGTCGACGTGCCGCTGGTGGACGACAAAGCAGCGGGCATGATTTCAGTCCGCGAAAATACATAATCGCAGCAGCGCTGCGCCAGACCGGAAGGCGGCGTGTAATGCATTCGATCGGCCGCCAGAGGCTCCAAGCCTCGTCGCATTACTCCCAGATCGCGGCGAAGAGATTCATCGCGCGCCAGATGATCAGCGACCTGCGAATGTTCAGTCGGCTCGTCGGCGCCGAGCAAGTAGCCGATCAATTGTTCTCGAATGGGGTCAGTCATTTTCGCTCGGGTGATTTTCGGTCCAGGCTTCGTTCAATTTCAAAATTGCGGCGTGCATCCGACTCTTTACAGTTCCCACTGGAATGTCGAGTACTGCTGCAGCCTCGCGATATTTCAGTCCTTGGTAGTAGACCAGCAGAACGGCTTCCCGCAGCGGATCGGGCAATTGCGCGATCGCTTGCTGCACCCACTGCCGGCGTTCGTCTGTTTCTAAATTGTCGGTCGCCTCGGGTTCCCTGCTGGTAAGCAGGTCCAAGAGCGAGCCAACGCTTTCTTGTCCTTCCGGGCTATGGCCGCGGCGGTCGAGGCTCACCATTTTGTGCCGACGGTTGCGGCGCTGCGCATCGATCGCCTGATTTGTAGCAATCGTGTACAGCCATGGACGCACTTTGCGTCCTTCCTCAAACTGCTCCGCCTTAAGGTACAACTGCAGGAACGTCGCCTGAAACACATCTTCAGCCATCGTGGCATCGCTCAAATAGCGACGCAAGTAGCTGTATAACTCCCGTTCGTAACGACGTACCAATTCCTCAAAAGCCTGTCGACTCCTGCGCAGCCGATGTTCCAACAATAATTCTTCGTCGGACTTACGGGCCCAGGTTTCCGGGCCGGCATCGGTTGACTGGATGTCGATAGCACTTCTCATCTTATTACGGCCTGACGGCACAACAGTTCGCTTGGCCGCGGAAGTTAGCGGGAGGCTGAGTTTGGGCCAAAACCCCCCTTGCAAAGCACGAGCATTATACATGTCATTTCCCTTCTGTCCGACTCACCAAGGAAGCGCATACGGGATGAGTGAGATGAGTGAAATGACCGCGCTTCCCGAGGCCGGACTTGTTCGGCCTGGAGGAAATGCAAGTGCTGTGCCTGCCAAACATTTACGGCTGGCCGGCAGCCGTCGATTCGCCACTTATTTTGCTGCAAAGTCTTTGGTTGTGAGCGAATGCCGCTGCCTTTACTTCATCATAGCCTACGGCCGGATGAAAGCATTTTGACAGGCTAAAGCCTGTTCGAACAAGCTTTCTGCGAGACTATGCCGATTCGGCAGTCTCGAATTGAGACGGATTTCGAGCAATGTAGATCAGTGGCGGCGGAGCATTGGGAGGTTAGGCGTGTATACCGCGTTGCTCGGCCACTTCATCCAGGCTTAATACCATTCCAGATCGCCGCAACAATCATTTGGCCATATTGAAAAGGGTGGCTGCCAAGAGGCCGCACAGCCAGAGCTGGGTTGTTACGAACTTGGTGTACATTGCCAGCCGATTGATTCGGTTGACAAAGGACCAACAACAAATGACAAAGATCGCCTATGCCGGATCGCTTTTTCACCGCCGCGCCAATCATCGACGAGCGCGCAACGTTGTTCGGGCCCGAAGCGCATCATTTGGCGCATGTTATGCGCGCACAGGTGGGGCAAATTGTTACATTGTTCGACGGTTCGGGCTGCGAATTTACCGCCGAGATTATAACGCTGGGTAAACGTGAGATTCAGTTGGCGGTGCTCGAACGGCGCGAAGTGAATCGGGAGTCGTCCCGCAATTTCCAGTTGGCGGTCGCGCTGCCCAAAGGGGAGCGACAACAATGGCTGGTCGAAAAGGCCGTCGAGCTCGGCGTGACGGCGCTCATTCCGTTGGAAACGAAGCGCGGTGTGGCGCAGCCTTTGGACACGGCACTGGAGAGATTGCGACGAACTGTCGTCGGAGCCAGCAAGCAATGTGGACGCAATCGGCTGCTGGAAATAAAGTCCGCTCAGCTTTGGCAAGTATTTATTGCCTCTCAACCGTCTGCGGTGCTGCGATTGGTCGCGCATCCGGGTGGATCGCCGCTGCAAAATACGTCGCCGCGCGAGGCAACCTATTCGCCTGAGCGAGGCGTGATCGCTGCCGTCGGTCCCGAAGGCGGATTTACCGAAGAAGAGATTGCCGCAGCGCTGGCCGCCGATTGGCTGGCCGTTGATCTGGGGCCGCGCATTTTGAGAGTGGAAACGGCGGCCATCGCATTAGCTGGCTGGGCCATTTATTCTCGCTGATTTCGGCATGATTTATCGTCTTTTGCATCCGTGCAATGGCTCGGTTGCCATTGACTTTGCCGCGGGGCAGCTAGTAATGTTAGCGGCCAATTTCAATGCGTTGGATTCGCATTGCGCGCGTGCTAGCACGGACGTCTCAAGGCTAATTGAAATGAGCAAAACTCCAGAAATTGCGCTGATCATTTCGACCTACCAACGTCCACGCCACTTGCAACGCGCCCTGTTGTCGGTCGCGGTGCAGAAGAACGTTGCCGGGAAAATGGAAGTTGTGGTGTGTGACGACGGCTCGGCCGATGAGACGAAAGAGGTGGTTGAGACGTTTGCAAGGTCGGTCGATTTTTCAGTGCGTTTCGTCACGCATCCGCACGTCACTTTTCAACTATCGCGATGTCGCAATGAAGGAGCGCGGGTTAGCACCGCTCCTTATTTGTTGTTCCTTGACGGCGATTGCCTGCTGCCGCCCGATCACGTGGCCATTCAATTGGCGCGCCGGCGACCGAAAGTGACGCGGGCGGGGACCTTTATTCGTTTAGACCAAGCCGCATCCGAGCGAATTGACGAACAAGCGATTCGGAGCGGCAAGTTTGTCCGGTGGGCACCGGCGGACGAAATTCGCAAGATGCGCAACAAGGGCCGCCGCAGCATTGTTTACGAATGGCTGCGACATCCCACCAAACCGCGACTGGTGGGCAACAATATCGCAGTGTGGCGTTCTGATTACGAGCGGATCAACGGCTTTGACGAAAACTTTGAAGGCTGGGGATGGGAAGACGACGATTTTGGCGTTCGGTTGCGCCGCGCGGGTGTCCGGTTGCGTTCCATTCTTGCGTGGACTGTCATATACCACATGTGGCATCCAACCCATGAAACGATTCCAGCGACCGGAGAAATTGGGAAAAACGAAAAATACTTAAATCGTCCTGGAGCGCTGGTCCGCTGCCGGAATGGTTTTGTAAAGCGACAACTAAGCGATTTGCGATGGCGGGTGGTTGGCGCACCGCCTGCGGGAATGCCATCGTGGATTCGTCCGCACAATTCCGCATCTGCGATCAACAGCGGCGCGCCGGAAGTGGAAATTCTTGTCACGCCTGGGCCGGGTAAATTCACCGGACAGGCCGATTGTAATATTTTGGTCTCCCTGGACCAATCGCCGACCGACGCACGTCTTGCTCGCCAAGCGCATATGATCGTCACCGATGGCGAATTGCCCAGCGGCGAAGCTCACTCAGTTTTTCGGCTGCATCAATTGGAAGATGCATTAAAAGCGGTGGCGTAATAACCGCTCCAGCACGGTCTGGCAGTAACTACCTGCCTTGCGCCGGTCGGCATGGCCCGTTATAATCCTGCCATGAAACACATCGCCACAAAATCGATTTATGTAATGGTGCTTGTATCCGCGTTGGGCCGTTCGCTTTTCGCCGCAGAGGACAATTCGATATACAACGAATTGATCAATCAAGGCATTCCCTTGGCCAATGGCAAAACACTCACTTTGCCGGAACCCGTAATGGCGGATGGCTTGAAAAGCGATGCCCAGCAGGCTGTGCTCAAGCAAGTCGGCCCGAAAATAAAGGAACTTATGCAACAGTTCCAACGTGGCAGACCGAACGACTGGTACGAAGACAAGCAAGCGTCTGAAAAAGGCGCCAAACCCGAGGATTCAATCGGCCGCCGCATCGATCTGTACTTCGTCGCACAAGGAAAATTAGAAACGGTTGCCAGCGAAGGTTTTGTCAAAAAACAAATCAAGCAGGAGAAGGAAGGCGATAAAGCAGGCGAGACCGATGCAGGTAAAAAGAACGATGGAGCAAAAGATGCAAACCAGGAGGAACCTGACGCCAAGCAACCCGATAAGAAAAAGCAAGCGGAAAATGGCAAAGTTGAGTTTTATACACCGGCCGAATTGAAAACTCGCAAGCTCGCGGAAAAAGACACCAACAATTTAAAGGAACGCTTTGCACACGGCGTGTTGAATCTGTTGGACAAAGTGCAAGTAACCGGTAGCGGCGATGCGATTGAAACACGCACGCCGGAAAGTTTGATTATCGCTTTCAAAATTGACCGCCGATTCGATAAGGACGCTAAGTACCCGAACCAATATCAATTGATTAAAGCGGTTGGGCCGCCGCTAGCGTTAGGCGACGCAAAGCTGTATACGGGTTTCGGGGCTTATGCAAAGATCACGAAGCTACAGGGGTCCGATAATAAAATCTTCGTCGAGTACCATTTGGTTTACGACGAACCGTACGAATGGTTTAAGGGCACCACCGAGCTGATTTCCAAGCTAGATACAAGCTACAAGGAAAATAGCAGCAAATTCCGACGGAACATCCTAGATTACGAAAAGGCATCGCCCGCTAATCCGAAATGATCGGAAACAACGGTGCGCGGAAATATTTCGGCCCGGTGAATCTTATTAGCACAAGCAGCTATCGCCGACGGCAATTTATTTTCGCCGCAGCGCTTCGGTGGGCAGAAGATTGGCGCCCCACACGGCCGGATAAATAGAGCCCGCGGCCCCGACCAGAATTGCTACAAGGAAACCCTGAACGAACACACCGGTCGAAATCTCACCCGATACGATGCCTGAGGCGATGGGCAATTTCGTCAGGAGTTTTACCAGCGCGACACCTGCAGCGCTGCCGATAATTGCTCCGCCAATGCTCAATAGCAACGATTCGCCGATAATCATTTGAATAATTCTTGAACGGCGCCAACCGATGGCCCGCAGCGTGCCGATTTCTTTGGTCCGCTCAAAAACCGACATAATCATGGTGTTGAGCATGCCGATGGCGCCAATGATCAAGGCAATGGCCGAAGTGATCCATGCCACGGCGCTGCTCATTTTGATTTGTTGAACATTGTTTACAAACTCTTTCGATTTGGTGACCTTGAGGCCGGGCTGCAATTCTTTGATTCGTTCGGCTAAATCGTCCAAGCTTTGATCGTCGATGGGTTTTACCGCGGAAACGGTGAATCCGGAGATTTCGTTAGGTTTGTTATCTAATCGCTGCAGTTCGCTCAGTAGCACAATGGCCCCGCCGTTTTCGTACACGATGGGACTTTCGTAGATTCCAATAACTTCGAAATCTTCGGAGCCGTAGAGCTCGATTTTGTCGCCGACTTTTTTACCCAAATTGGCGGCTAGTACCCGACCAATAATTATCTTGTGCTCGTCGCCCGGAGCTAGCAGCTTGCCATGAAGTACTTTCAGCTCGCCGAACAGCGGGCAGTTAGGCGGCCAACCGTTCAAAATAACGCCCAACAGGCCTTGATCGCGAAAATCGATGGCGTCGACCAAACCGCCCACAACTTGCTTAACACCTTTGAGTTTGGCAATGGGATCGCCCAATTGCTCGGGCAAGCCGCTGTTTAGCGCCTCGTTGCCACCGGCGCGCGTAACGACCAAATCGACATCGCGCGACTCGTAAATTTTCATGAACGAATCTTTAAAGCCTGTTGAAACGCCTACTAACGATACTACAGCGCCCACGGCTACAGCCAACCCAATAACCGTGAGCATGGTTCGAGCAGGCCTGCGAAACAGATTTTTAAGCAGAAACGTGAAGAAATACATGCGTTCTATACTGCTTCGCGTTGTTTGAGGGCTTCGGCGCGGCTGTGAACAATGCCGCCGTCGCGGATCCAAATGATGCGCTCTGCATGATCGGCAACTTCCTGACTGTGCGTAATGACGATCAGTGTTTTTCCGCGCTGCGTGTGCAACTCGTCGAATAAGCTGAGCACGTCGTTGCCGGAGCGTGAATCTAAATTACCGGTTGGTTCGTCGGCCAGCAGCAGCGGCGGATCGTTTGCCAATGCCCTGGCAATCGCCACGCGCTGCCGTTCGCCGACGGAAAGCTGCGCGGGCAAATGCGTGGCACGGTGACCCATGCTGACCATTTCCAACAATTCATAAGCTCTTTTCACTCGCTGAGCCGGCGTAGCGCCGGTCTCGAACATTGGAATTTGGACGTTTTCCACCGCGGTTAGCGTGGGCAACAGATAGAACGACTGGAAGACAAAGCCGATTTTGCGCGATCGGAAGGCATCCAGATCACGCAGTTGCGAAAGCGGATGGCCTTCGAAATACAGCTCGCCGGTCGTGGGACGATCGAGCGTGCCCAACAAATTCAGCAGCGTCGATTTGCCACTGCCGCTGGGCCCCATAATCGCCACGTATTCGCCGCGACGAATTTCCAAACTGACGTCGTTCAAGGCGGTCACCGAACCATCGGCGTAGGTACGGCTAACGCGGTCGACTTGCAATATCACCGGCGCGCCGTTGTGGCTGGGATGCAGCAAATGACTGTGATTATTCATATCGCAAAGCCTCGGTAGGGGGCAGGTTGGCGCCACGCAGCGCCGGATAGCCGCCCCCGACTAGTCCGACCAAAATCGATAACAAATAAGCCATCACGATCACCCGCATTGTAATACCGCCGTGGACCGCACCCTGGGCGGCCGGAAATCTGGCCAACACTTGAATCATGACGAAGGCCAACAAAATGCCCAACACCGCACCGGTGAAACTTAATGTAAACGATTCCACCAAGATCATGCGCATAATTCGCATTTTTCGCCAGCCGATGGCTCGCAGAATGCCAATTTCCTGGGTTCGCTCCAATACCGACACGATCATGGTATTGAGCATGCCGATGGAGCCGACAATTAGCGCGATGGCTGAAGTGATCCAGGCCATGGCATGCGCCAGGCGGATTTGATTGTCGCTTTTCACAAAATCGTCGCTGGCTTGTGCAGCCAGACCCACTTTCGTGCCATCTTCGTCTTTTAGATTTTCGATTTCCTGGCGCAGGACGGCAATGGTCGCGGTGCGATCGGGCAGATCTTTGCGCAGCGTGATTTCAAACTGCGAAACCTGGGAAATGCGGTCCATCAGGCTTTGCAGATCTCGCAATGACATAATGGCTTTACGATCTTCGATAATGTTGCCGCTCTCGTAAATACCTATCACTTTAAAATTCTTCCCCTCGATTTCCACTTCATCGCCTACTTTTTTGTCGAGATTGCCGGCCAAAGTCTTTCCTAAAAGCACCGCTTGTTTATCGGTGGGTTCCAAATCGCGGCCGGGCGGCAGAATGTTTAATGCATCAAAATTGAAACTATCCAGCGGCCATCCGTTAAGCGGAACAGGTCCGGAAGTTCCTTCGAAGGAGACGCTGTCCCGCAAGGTTGCACTTACTTTGCTTATTCCGCTCAACTCCTGAAGTCTCTTTCCGAGATCCTCGTCCAAAGTGCTGCTAGAACGATCGGCGACGCCGGCCTTGACGACGACCATGTCGATGCCGTGGCTGGCGTAAACGCTTTTGCTGGTCAGTTCATATCCGTTGGTGATGCTTAGCAAGGCGACGACCGCGGCAATGGCCACCGACACGCCGACAATCGTAAGCGCGGTCCGCACTCTACGGCGGAGCAAGTTTCGCAATACAAAATCGAGAAAATGCATCGCTGGGGCACGTGAGAATAATCGCAACTACAAACAAACCATCAACTTAACGAATTTCGGCGGTTTGTCTAGGGAAGTTTGATGTGCTAGCAGAAGAATCCAGCCATCGACCTTGCCGATGGCGTCAACTTGACGCCCAAAGACCGCCATAGCAACGAATTGGCCACATGGGATTCTGAAGCGCTGCTGCTCCCCCTGGTCTGGATTGTTCTTTACAATAATTCGCGCTGTAAATTGCGCTGTGAATGGCGCAGCATTTCGAGCATTGTCTACGATTATGCAAATTCAACTGCAAACTATTTGCGTGCCGCTAGATTTTAGCGACACTTCGGCCGCGGCCTTGAGCTACGCCAAAGCACTGGCCGACGCATTCCACGCCAAGCTGCATCTGCTGCATGTACTGGTGAACTGGTTTCCGGACGGCGATTTCCCCGTTAATCCCCAGGTTTACGTGGAATTAGAAAAATCAGCCCGAAAGCAACTGGACAATCAGCTAACGAATCAGGAGTCGCAGAAATACCAGGCACACCTGGAATTGGTGAGTGGCACGAGCGAGTTCGTCGAAATTGTCCGGTACGCCCGTGATCGAAAAATCGATTTAATCGTAATGGGCACACACGGACGGGGACCCATCGCTCACATGCTCATGGGGAGCGTAGCGGAAAAGGTCGTGCGAAAGGCTCCTTGCCCGGTGTTGACTGTGCGGCATCCGGAACACGAATTTGTGATGCCGTGATTAGCGAGAGGAAACTGCCGGCTTGTTGGCCCGCGGTCGGGCGAAATCGCCGACAAGTGGATTTTCGAGTTTCATAAAATCTTCGCCGGCCATTCGAATCGCTTCTTGGTGAGTGTTCGCTTCGAACACGATTTGCTCCGTATTGCGAAGCGATTCGTCTAAGACGGTTTCCAAGTCGTACATTGAACCAAACGGCGGCAGGACACCCGTTTCGCAATCGGGGCAACGCTGGGCGATTTCGTACTCGGTGGCCAATTCCATGCGGGCGCCGCCCAACAAACGGCCCACCGCTTCTAAGTCGATAAGGTGCGTGGCGGGTAGAATTGCCACAGCATAGTGATAACCGTGGTCCATGCGCAACAAAACTGTCTTGGCCACTAGTCGGCCGGAGACATGTACCGACTCTGCCAAATGCTGCGAGTCAAAAGTGTCGTCATGTCGCAGAACGTCGAAGGGCACTCGTCGATCGAGCAGATAGTCTTGAAGTTTCATGAGAGCGCTCCTATTGCCGACCAAGATGAGACCACCGACGCCTCGTCCCCGATTCAATCCTTGCTTAAAACTTTCGGCGGTCAATAGTTCAAGGCGGTTGGCGGGCCCATTTTCTGCATGAACAGGGAATCGACAGCGGACAGACCAAAAATCCGCAATAGACGTAGCCGCCGGCGACGTGGCCGGAGGACAAGCAAAGCGGTAAACTGAGAGTATCCGCACTTCGAAATGAAGACACTTGGGAGTACGTGTGTTTCATCCACTGGTGGAAAACTGGTTTCGTGGTCGATTCGGCGAGCCGACCGAACCGCAACGCTTGGGCTGGCCGGAAATTGCGGCAGGTCGAAATACGCTGATTGCCGCGCCCACAGGAAGCGGTAAAACATTGGCGGCATTTTTGGCCTGTTTAGATGGACTGCTGCGAGACTCGCTGGCAGGTACGCTGACCGATAGAACTCGAGTTGTTTACATTTCGCCGCTGAAGGCGCTATCGAACGATATTCATCGGAATTTGGAGGTGCCGCTTGCGGAATTGCAGCAGGCGGCAATCGCGGCGGGACATCAACAGCCCGTTCCGATCCGCGCTGTGGTGCGGACCGGTGATACACCCAGCCGCGATCGCGCCGCCATGCTGCGTCGTCCCCCCCACTTGCTCGTTACTACGCCGGAATCACTATATTTGTTGCTGACTAGTCCCAAAGGCCGCGAAATGCTGCGCGGCGTGGAGACGGTGATTGTCGATGAGATTCATGCTCTGGCCCGCGATAAGCGCGGCTCTCATTTGTCCATTACGCTGGAGCGGCTAAATCGGTTGTGCGAAAAACCGCCGCTGCGGATCGGATTGTCGGCCACGCAGGCCCCAATTGATGAAATTGGGCGGTTTTTGGTAGGCGCCGGGAATGTGGATGCCCAAGGGCAGCCTGATTGCGCCATCATCGACGCCGGCCATCAACGGCATCTGGATTTAAATCTCGAAGTTCCTCCCAGCGAATTGGAAGCGGTTTGCTCCGGCGAGCAATGGGGCGAGGTTTATCAGCAGTTGTCGCAATTAATTCAAGCGCATCGCAGCACGTTGGTTTTTGTGAATACGCGCAAACTGGCCGAACGGGTGGCCCATCAATTGCGCCAGACATTAGGAGAAGAAGCCGTTGCTGCTCATCACGGCAGTTTGTCGAGGCAAATCCGGTTGGACGCCGAAGAGCGGCTGAAACGGGGTGAATTGAAGGCCATTGTCGCTACGGCGTCGTTGGAAATGGGGATCGACGTCGGTTACATCGATTTGGTGTGCCAAATTGGCTCGCCCCGCTCCATCGCCACATTTTTGCAGCGAGTGGGTCGGTCGGGCCACTCGCTGGGCGTGATTCCCAAAGGGCGGTTGATTCCACTCACTCGGGATGAGTTGATTGAATGCCTGGCGCTGATCCGCGCTGTGCGGGCCGGCCGGTTGGACAAAATTGAGGTGCCTGCCGCGCCGTTGGATTTGCTCGCACAACAAATTGTGGCGATGTGCGCCAGCGATGAATGGAGCGAGGACGATTTATTTGGAACCGTCTGCAAGGCGTGGCCGTATCGCAATCTGAGCCGGGAACAATTCAATCGAATCGTGTCGATTTTGAGCGAAGGGATTACTGCGGCTAACCGATCGGGAGCATGGCTGCACCGGGATGTGATTTCGGGTCGGGTAAAAGCGCGTCGCGGGGCGCGGATTGCAGCGATCACTTGCGGCGGGGCGATTCCCGAGTTGGGCGATTTCCGCGTGGTGACGGAAAACGAGGGGACCTTTGTCGGCTCCGTGAATGAAGATTTCGCACTGGAAAGCAACATCGGCGATGTGTTTTTGTTGGGCAACACTTCGTGGCGAGTACGTTATGTGCGCGGCTCGGAAGTTTATGTCAATGACGCCCAAGGTGCTCCGGCGACGGTGCCATTTTGGTTGGGAGAAGCGCCTGGCCGAACGATTGAATTGTCGCAGGAGATTTCTCGGTTGCGCGAAGATCTTGAGAAACAGGTTTCGCCTGCCATTGGGCAGAATGGAGCTGAGCCAGACTTATCAAGCGCTGTTGCATGGCTGCAGCAAGAGCTTGGTGTTGATCAATTTGCCGCCATGCAGGCGGTGCGCTACACAGCGGCGCAAGTTGCAGCAATTGGTTTGGTACCGACGCTGAATCGCATCGTGTTTGAGCGATTTTTTGATGAATCCGGCGGCACGCAGTTGGTCATCCATGCACCATGGGGCGCGCGAATCAATCGGGCGTGGGGACTGGCATTTCGCAAACGGTTTTGCCGATCGTTCGATTTTGAATTGCAGGCCAGCGCCGACGAAGACGGCATCGTGTTGTCGCTTGGTCCGCAACACAGTTTTCCCCTGCAATCACTATTCGGAATGCTGACGCCGGAAAATGGCCGGCACTTGCTGGAACAGGCGCTGCTTGCTGCGCCGGTATTTCAAACTCGGTGGCGGTGGTGTGTTACACGGGCCCTCGCGGTGCTGCGAAACAAACACGGCCAGCGTGTTCCGCCCAATTTGCAGCGATTCCGCAGTGACGATTTGTTGGCTGCGGTGTTTCCCGCCCAGGCCGGCTGTTTGGAAAATCATCACGGTGACACGGAAATTCCCGATCATCCCTATATCAAGCAAACGTTTGAAGATTGTTTGCACGAGGCAATGGATGTCGATCGTTGGATCGAAGTGCTGGCTGACATTCGCAGCGCAAAAATTGAATTGATTGCGCGCGATACACGGGAGCCATCGCCATTTAGCCATGAAATTCTTAACGCCAATCCATACGCATTTTTAGACGACGCACCGCTGGAAGAACGTCGAGCCCGCGCTGTGACGCTCCGGCGTGGCTTGTCGTTTGAATCGGCCAGCGATTTGGGGCGGCTCGATCCGGAAGCCATTGCGCAGGTTCGGGCGGAAGCGTGGCCGCTGGTGCGCGACGCCGAGGAATTACACGACGCCTTACACAGCATGTGTCTAATGCGCGAGGACGAAGCGTCGGAGTGGGCGCCGCATTTCGACGAATTGGTTGCGACAGGGCGGGCGCTACGGGTGGATGCGGCTCATCCTGCGCAAACTTGCATACACGAGGAAAACAACGATAACGGCCAGCATGTTGAGGGCGAGCGAACTTTTAGCGCCGCACCCCCGCATTTTTGGACGGTGGCCGAGCGATGGCCGCTGGTGAAATCATTGTATCCGCAAGCCCAGGCTGATCCGCCGTTTAAGTTGCCCAATACCGTGCGGCAAGATTGGGAGTCGGCCGAGGCGATTGTGACTTTGGTTCGCGGCCGCATGCAGTGCAGTGGACCAGTGACCGCCGAGCGATTGGGAGAATTGCTTTCGCTTGATGCAAATCAAGTATTCGCCGCTCTGGAGGCGGTTGAAGCGGAAGGGACGGTGATGCGAGGGCACTTTACACTGGAGTCTGCGGTCAGCGGTCAGTCGTCAGTGACTAACGGTAATCCGCAGAACAAGGCTGGCAATTCTGTCTACAACGGACAAGGAACAACGGACAACGGTCCAACTCGCCGCCATCCATCGGCCCTTGTTCCACGTCCCTCGTCGCCAGTTGAATGGTGTGAACGGCGCCTGCTGGCGCGCATTCATCGCAAAACTTTGGACGGGCTGCGGCGGCAAATTCAGCCGGCAGAGCCGCATGATTACATTCGCTTTTTGGCGCGATGGCATCATTTGGAATCGGGCACTCAGTGGCACGGTCGGGCAGGGTTGCGGAAGGCGCTCACGCAGTTGCAGGGATTGGAATTGTCGGCAGCTTTGTGGGAACGCCGCATTTTGCCGGCCCGTTGTGATGAATACGATTCGCGCTGGCTGGACGAGTTTTCGATGTCGGGCGAATTGGCGTGGGGCCGGATGTGTCCGCCGCGAAAAGATGTTGACGACGCGCCAAGCAGAGCCGGCCTGAGCCGCGCAGCGCCGATTTCTTTATTGTTGCGCGAGAACCTCGGCTGGCTGTTGCCAGAGGAACGAGAAGCGGCCGAATCGCATTGCCGGGCAGGCGCCGCCGCGGTGCTGGAGGCGCTGCGTCAACGGGGAGCGCTTTTTCCGCATGAACTTGCGGCGCTCACGGGATTGTTGCCTTCGCAGCTGGACGAAGCGCTGCACGAGTTAGCGGCATTGGGATTGGCCACTGCCGACGCGTTCACCGCTGTGCGGTCGATCTCTGGAACCGCTACCGATAGACGACGGGCGGAAAAACGGCGTCGAATGCGGCGTTTGCGGCGCGAATTCACCAATTCGCCATCGGGCCGCTGGTCGCAATTTCCTGGTTTTCTGGCAAAAGTCGATCCACAGCAGGCCGCGACAAGTTGGGCCTGGCAATTATTGCGCCGATGGGGAATTGTGTTTCGCGATTTGCTAGCGCGCGAATCGGCTGCGCCGTTTTGGGGCCGGCTGGCGCCGGTTTATCGGCGGTTGGAAGCGCGGGGTGAAATTCGCGGCGGCCGATTTGTACGAGGGGTAGCAGGGGAGCAATATGCTCTGCCCGAGGCCGTGGAATTGCTTCGCAACATGCGCGATGAATCGCCGGACGATGCCACATTGGTCCTTGCCGCAGCGGACCCGGTAAACTTGTGCGGTCTGATTACCGAGGAACCGCGCATTCCGGCTGTGCATACGAATACCGTGGCGATCCGCAATGGTCGGTTGATCGCGGCCTGCCAAGCCGGCGAAATTGAATGGTTCGCGCAATCACGGCCGGAAACCATGGATGAATTGGCCAGATGTCTTCGCCTGCAATTTCATGTGGCGAGCGAAGAGCCGGCGCATTCATTGGCTGCTCACGGTTTTGCGGCGCCGCCGGTTGCCGGTTTGTTTGCGGGGCCTGATAGGCGGTCTTGATAAAATTTCAATCTCGCTTCGATGCCTTCGACTATTTTTGCTTGATCGTAGGCGCGGGCCATTTTCAATGCTTGTTGAGCGATATTGATGGCTTCGACGTATCGGCCCAAAGCGGCATACGCCGACGCCAGGTTAATGTGCGCCTGAAGATAATCCGGATCGGACTGGATCGCTTGCTGGAATTGATCGACTGCGTCGGCGAATTGTTTCCGGGCGGCCAGCATCATACCCAAACTATTGTGAGCTTCTCCGTAATCGAATTTGTCTTCTAAGGCCCTTCGATATTCTTGTTCCGCTTCCTCATCGCGACCTAAAAACTGCAGGGCGACGCCAAGACGATAGTGCGCAAAGGCATAACTTGGGACGATTTTTATGGCTTGCCGGTAGTGATCGAGAGCTTCTTGCGGACGATCCAGATCGGCCAGCGCGTTTCCCCAATGGAACTGCGCGGCGGCGCAAAGAGGATTTAGCTCTAGCGCCGCTTGAAAGTGCGGAATGGCCTCTTCAGGTTTTCCATGTCGGGACAGTTCAAGACCGTAGTCGCTTTGGACGATCCAACTGTCAGGATTTTTTTTCACCGTGTCTTCGAACAAGACAAGCGCGTTGGCATAAAGCCTGCTTTGCTGCCAAGTCAAATATATGAACAACAGCACGATTACGCCCGCGGCAGTGACTATCGCTTTTGGAAATAACGTTCCCTGGAGTCTTTTAGCACTATAACCCAGCGCGGCCGCGGTGAGCCCCGTTACTGCGATGAGGGCAATATGCTGGTAATGATCGGCCACCAGTGAGTGAAGCATGTAGCCGACGTCGGTAAAACCCATGACCGGCAAGAGAGCCAAGCAAAAAAACAACCAAGCGAACAAAATCGGCCGGACCCACTTCGCTGTGGGTGAGTTTCTATTCCACACTAAGCATGCCGTTACCGCCAAGGCAGCGATTGTCGGCAGCCACCATAGTAAATTGCGTGGCTGAATGTCCCACTGCGGATAGATAAATGCCAGGCCGAACGGCGCCACCGCCTTGTCGAGATAAAACCAGACAATGGCTCCGGCGCCCAAGAAGCGCTGGAGCGGCGTCACTTCACGAATTACATTTCCCGTGCCGTGGGTTTGAAACCACAAATCGACCGCCGTTAGTGCTGCAGCGACGATAAAGAACGGCGCACTTCGGACGACATCGCCCCACGTGATTTGACCACGCCGCCACCAGATGATCAGCAGCAGCACCAGCGGCAAAACTGCAACCGATCCCTTGCTAAGCATGGCCAGAATGAAAGCAAGTAAACTCAGGACGTACCAAAAGCCGGGAATGGTCCGACTCCACAAAGACGATTTTTTTACCTCAGCGCGACCGCTGGTCGCAGCTTTACTGAATGCTTGCACGTCGGCATTTAACCACCACAAAATCGACAGCAAAAAAAAGAGCAACGCGAGCAGGTTTTTGCGCTGTGTGATCCAGGCGACACTTTCCACATTCACTGGATGCACGGCAAATAGAATCGCTGCCAACCACGGCCAAGGAACCGCCAATCTTTGCAGCACGAGCCAAATTAGAATCGCATCGAAAATGTGTAAAATAATATTCGTGGCGTGATAACCCGACGTGTTCATCTCCCACAGCCGCCATTCCAGCCAAAATGTCGAATTTGTCACGGGCCAGTAATCGAGCGCTTCCTTGGTAAACCAATAACGATAGAGCCCGTCGGAGGCTTTAATCATCGGATTGTAGACCAGTAGCAGTTCATCATCAAAAATGAAACCGCCGTTGTGCGCGGGCCAATAAGCGATGAGCACAGCTACGGCAATCAAGGTTGCTCCGCCAAACGCAAGAGCTTGCGGCGTGAAAATACGCCCCGGCGCCATCTGACTGTTTCGAATGCTGGACGAAGAATCAATCGACGACATGAAAGAGCTTGCTATCGAACAGCTGCGATTGCGCGAATCGCCGGATGGGAATGAATTTTGGCCAAGCTATTTGCCATTCATTCTACCTGATCGTCGAGCCAGTGCGATGAGCCATTAGCCACTGGTCAATTCGCGAGGCCAAAACCGTTTGGCCATGCAAACGGGCCAACTCGGAAGCAGATTTGGCGGTGGAAATTGCCTCTGCCGTGCGACCGATGGCAAATTGAGCCATCGCCAAATCGACGTAGGCTTGGTCGTAATCGGGCTTCAATCGCAATGCTTCTTGATAATGCTTAATTGCTTCTTCGGCGCGGCCAGACTTGGTCAACGCATTGCCCAGGTTGTTTTGCGTTTCGGCCGAATCAGGTTTTATCCGCAGGGCTTGCTGGTACTCGTCGATGGCTTGGGAAAACAGGGCCGATTTCGCCAGTACAATGCCCAGATTGTTGTGCGCTTCGAAATAGTCGGGTTTTATTTTGAGCGCCGATTGAAATTGTTCAACGGCTTGCTCCAACCGACCCATTTTCAGAAGCAAACTTCCCAAATTATTGTGCGCCTCGGCGAATTGAGGCTGACATTCAAGCGCCAATTGAAAATGGGTTTGTGCCTCGTTCAAACGGCCGACACTGTCCAGCGCCAGGGCGTAGTTATTTTCGGCATCGGCATATTTCGGTTTGAGTCGCAGCGCTTGCTGATAATGATCGATGGCTTCCTGCAACCGACCAACTTCGGCCAATCGCATGGCCAGATTATTGTGCGCCAGCGCGCTGTCGGGCTGAAGCGCCAATGTTTTCTCGAACTGTAGAATTGCTTCCTGCGGTCGATTGGCCTGCGCCAGGGCGTCGCCCAAATTGTTATGTGCAAGCCAACTATTAGGATTATTTTCGACGGCGTTTTGATACAGCGCCAGAGGACTGGCGTAGAGAGTGCTTTGCTGGTGCGCCAGGAACATAAGCGTGATCACGATGGGGACGGCGCCGACCACCATCGCTGTTCTTGCAGTGCCTTGCAATTTTCGCGATCCTTGCGTGATGGCGGCGGCCACAAGGACAACGACCGCAATGAGAGCGATGTGTTGATAATGGTCGGCAACCAACGAGTGCCGCATATAACCGACGTCAACGAAGCCCATCGCCGGCAGCAATGCCAGGCAGAAGAAAGCCCACGCAATTAAGATCGGCCGCACCCATTTCGCGTGGAGCGAATTTCGTTTCACTACTAATAGTGCTGTTACTACGACCGCCATTAACAGCGGCAGCCACCAGCGCAGATCGGCCGGTTCGATATCCCATTGCGGGTAGACAAAAGCGAGATGCAGCGGCAAGAGGGCCTTTGTCAAGTAAAACCAAGTTACAGCGGCGGCCCCAAGCAATCGCTGCAAAATGGTGACATCGCGGATCGGCGCGGTAACCCCTTGCAGTTGAAAATTCATATTTACAACAGTCAGAATCATCGCCACCAGAAAAAATGGCGCTGTCTTTATTACATCGGTTGCATTAATTCGCCGCCGTTGCCACCAGATGATGATCAGCAATACTAAGGGCAATACTGCCACCGAGCCTTTGCTGAGCATCGCCGAAACGAACGAAAGCAGACTTAGCACATACCAAACGCCGAAAGTTGTTTGGTCCAAAAGCGGCGATTTCTTTGGGCCAACTCGAGCCTCGGTCGCAGTTTTGTTAAAGAGTTGACTTTCCCCCTTCAGCCACCACAAAATCGACAGCAAAAAGAAAAATAGCGCCAAGACATTCTTTCGCTGAGCGATCCAGGCAACGCTCTCGACATTGACTGGGTGCACCGCGAACAATAGCGCTGCCAACCAAGCGCCGGGGATGGTTAACTTCCGCAGCACCAGCCACACCAACAGTGAATCGGCAATGTGCAGAAGCAAATTTGTAACGTGGTAACCGGCCGGGTTCATTCCCCACAGTCGCCACTCCAACCACAGCGTGCTGTTGGAAACAGGCCAATAATCGGGTGCTTCTTTAGTAAACCAGAAGCGGTACAGACCATCGGATGCCGTGATGGTCGAATTGTGCGTGAGGAGCAAATCATCGTCGAGCACAAAACCGCCGTGCAGTGCAGGAAAATACACCAACCAAGCGACGATCGCGATCAAGCCGGTCATTAACAGGCCGTTGTGCCTACGCCACGCTTGTGGCGCGAACCACTGCGCGGAATCGTGAAACAACGGAATCTCAGGCATGAGAACCTGCTGGAAATGAGATTGCCCTCGTGGTCCTCAGCCGATCATTGCGAGGGCGCGGTTTTTGAATCGGCTGATGGCAGCTCGGCATGGCTATTTACCGGATGGTCGCGGTAGGAGGTTAACCAAGCTTCCGTTTTCTCGGCAAGTTCAATTTGACCCGCGGCACGGGCCAATCCGACAGCTTTTTGGCCCGCGGCGATGGCATTTACGAGCTGATTTTCCTGCTGGTATGCCATTGCTAGGCCGATGCAAGCTTGGGCGTAATTTGGATTAAGTTGCATGGCTTTTTGAAAATGTTCAATCGCCTCGTCTATTTTGCCGGACTGCAGTAGAGCATTTCCGAGATTGTTATGGGCTTCAGCAAAACCGCGATCCAAGATCAGTGCTTGTTGGTAGTGATCGATTGCTTCGGCGGTTTTTCCGGATTTCTTCAGAGCAATTCCCAAATTATTATGCGCCTCTGCAGAATTGGGTTTTAATTGCAGTGCTTGTTGAAGATGTGTGATCGCTTCGGGCAATTTTCCATCATCGACGAGCATCAATCCGAGCTGCTCATGCGCATCGGCATAGTCTGATTTTGCATCGATCGCTTGTTGAAATTGGAGAATCGCCTCTGATCGCTGGCCCGTTTTGACCAAGACGCGCCCAAGATTGTAATGAGCCTCGGCCCAATCGGACTGTATCCGTATCGCCTGTTGATAGTAGTCGATGGCTTGTCGCAAATCTCCTTGTTCGGCCAGGGCGGCTGCAAGGTTATAGTGTGCGGCCGCAAAATTGGGTTGCAATTGCACCGCCTGTCGATAATTTGCGATGGCTTCCGGAATTTTTCCGTCTTCCTTCAGAGCATTGCCCAAACTGTTGTATGCGTTGGGCTCGTCTGGCTTGAGCTCGATGGCTTTTTGAAATCGCTGGAAAGCTTCTTCACGTCGATCAAGATCAATCAATGCGTAGCCCAAATCGTATTGTGTTAACCAGTTATCTGGATTTTTTTCTGCAGCGTTCTGGTAGAGGCAAAACGAATTTCCGTAGAGAGTACTCTGTTGGCGTGCGAGGCAACTGAGCGTTACAAGCACGGCGGCTACGGCTGTAGCCACTACGCACTGCATGAATATTTCTGCTTGATGTGCGACTGCGTGGGAGCGCATCGCGAGATGAATCCGATCCAAAGCATAAGCGACAGCCACCACTAATAGCGCCAAAATGCCAATAATGGCAAGATGCTGATAATGGTCGGCTACAAGCGAAAATTTCATATATGCGATCGACACAAATCCCATTACCGGCAACAAGGCCACGCAGAAATAGCTCCAAGCGAACAATGTGGGCCGTATCCAACTGGTTCGGCGCCCGTTCCGCTGCCAGATCAACACGCCCGTAACGATCAATGTGGCAAGGAGCGGGAGCCACCACACCGGATTTACCGCGTCGATCTTCCATTGCGGATATACAAACACAAGACCAATCGGCCACAGGGCCTTGTACAGGTAGAACCACACGATTGCTCCGGCCCCCAGAAGACGTTGCAAGAAAGTAACGTCGCGCAGCGCGGAACTAATAGCTCCGTGAGTTTGAAACCAGATGTTGACGAAGGTTAATACTGCGGCGACCAGAAAAAACGGCGCGATGCGCAAGATGGCTCTAGCGTCAAATTTTCTGCGTCGCCACCAAGCAATGAGCATCAGTACCAATGGCATAATTGCCACCGAGCCTTTACTGAGCATCGCCAATAAAAACCAAAACAAGCTCAACCAATAAGGAGATGCGCCGCGAAAAGCTGTTTGCGATTCGTGTATCGTATGTCGTCGGGTTGTCTGCCGTCCGTCCCACTTCAACCAATACAAAATCGACAGCAAAAAAAATAGCATCGCCAAGAGGTTTTTGCACTGCGCGATCCAGGCCACCGATTCCACGTTTACCGGATGGACGGTAAATAGCAGTGCGGCCAGAAATGCCCCGGGAATCGATAACTGCCGCAACACTGCCCACACGAGCAACGAATCGACTACGTGCAAAATTAAATTGACAACATGGTAACCGGTCGGATTAGTCCCCCATAATCGCCACTCAATCCAGAACATACTGTTGGTGACAGGCCAATAATCCGTCGGTTCAGTCGTACACCAGATGCGAATCAGACCATCGGGTGCTTTAACGATCGAGTTTTGAGTCAGCAATTCGTCGTCAACAAGAAAACCGCCCGACAGCGCAGGAAAATAGATTAGGAGTGCAACGCCAATGATCAAACAAATTCCACCCAATGTTGCCAGTCGTGATTGTCTCATACAGGACCGGAACATGCTTTTTTGAGTTTGATCTAACGTCATTGCTACGCCACTTGAACGGCGAAATTCCATCGTGCCCAGTCTATTGGTCGAAGGGCGACAGATACAATGTCGCGCGAATTAAACTTGATCCGACTTGCCGGACATTGTTTGACGCAGATTGCGCGCCACCAAGATATTATGGCAAAACGATCGCTTAATTTCCCGACGGCGCTATCGCAAATAGCATATTCCGCGTCGAGATATAGAGTACGCCGTTGGCCACGATGGGGGTGCTATAAATACTGGAGCCCATATCGATGCCGCCCGGATTGCCGTCGGAGTCTTTGGAAAGCAACTCTTTGGTTGTACTTAGCTTGAACACCAGCATATTGTTGTCTTCATTGCCGATGTAGATTTTTCCATCGGTGATAAGCGGCGAAGCCCAGCTGGCGGCTAGCATGTCATGTTGCCAATGACATTTTCCCGTTTTAGCGTCCAGGCAATGGATGATGCCGCAGAAATCGGCCACGACGAGAATGTCATTTTTAATTGCCACCGTGCCGCAAGTGCGGTGCATCGTTTCTTCCGGTTCCAGCTTGCCGTTGCCGTTGAGGTCGGCCCCTTCGTAGTGCCACACGCAAGCGGAATTCGGATTAGCGCGCGTAAAGTCACCTTCCGCTTCCACCGCGGCCTGATTTCGTTTGGGCGCAATCGGCGTGTTTTCGTCTGTCTTGTTGAACACTAATTCTGGACTGACATCGCCACGCTTCGTTGGATCGATGCACCATAAATGCCCGCTGCCTTCACCATGTTCAGGATCTTCACCAACGCCTACATACACGAGACCTTTGTAAACTACGGGCGTGGCAATGATGTGATTCCGATCCGCCCGATCGAGTGTGTATTTGGCTTTCTTCGGATTGCAGTCGAATTTCCACAATAAAGTCGGCTTGCGGCTGGTGGTTTGTGGATCGAAGCTGTACACCCAGCCGTCGCCGCAACCCAAAATCGCCTGCGGCTGGCCGTCGATCACCGCATAGGTCGGCGACGACCATTGACCGTGCAGCACGTTAGGCCCGGGCGAATTGTCGGTCCACAACACCTGACCGGTGTTTTTATCGACGGCGATAAAAGTGGGTGCGTATGGGGCGGGCAGATTAATGTGCGCCTCGTCCACGCCGTTACTGGTATTCACGAATAGCACGTCGCCGGCGGCAGTGATCGAACAGTTCGACATGTTGTGCTGCTGGACGCCCAACTGCTTCATCATGTCGAGCACCCAAATCACGTCGGCTTCTTTGTCTTCTTTCCACTCGGCTTTGGGATTTTTCTTGAGGGCCATTTCTTTTTCGTTGGTCACCGGTCCGACGTTATGGCCACTGCGCAATCCGTCGGTGCTGAGGCAACGCACTTCGCCGCGGTTGGAGACATACCAAAGTCGATTGCCTTGGACCAACGGCGCGCTGCACACGCCTTCGTCGGGCCAGTCGTTCACACGGCCGGTCGGAAGTTTTTCGTTGCTATCCTGCCAAAGAAATTGGCCGGTCTTTTCGTCGAAGCACAAAAGCACGCCCAGATCGACGTCGGCCGGATAGCGCTTTAAATATGCATGGCCGTTGTTGGTCCCTACATAAATGTGTCCGTTTGCGACCACCGGATTGCCGTAGCTTTTGAAGCCGAGCGACGCCACCCATTTGATATTTTGAGTGCCTTGATTTTTCCACGCGCCGGTATCGGCATCGAACTGACCGGGATTCCATTGCGTCGGAATGTTCTTTGCTTCTGGCGTGTTATTGCGGATTGATGAGCCGCCCCACATGCTCCAATCGTTCGGACCTACGCCGACTACTTCGGCTGCATACTGCGTGTAGCCTTCGACGCCGGCCAATTCGCCCTGGGCATGTTCGGCTTGCTTGCCGAGATTGAGTGCACCGCCACCGCTGCCAGAACTCGTGGCCGAGGAGGCCGCAAGCGCATTCACCGACGGAGTAGTATTTCCAGCTGCCGCAGCTTGCTCGGCCGCGCGCTGGTCAACTAACACCAAAGAGAGTGCGAGTAAAATTGCGGTCACGGACAAAAATAGCCGCACACGATATTTCAAAATCCTCACTTGATGCTCCTCCCAACGTTCACTTGGTTTGCTTTGAGTCTTTGGCGCTAGCTTCTTTCGCCGGCTGGTTCGACATCACGCTTACATTGTCGATGTAGATTTCCGAAATCGTCGACTGACCGAACAAGCCTGGGCTACCTTGCAAATTGGGTACGTCGTCGACGGTTTCAATCGTCCACTTATCCGGCTCGGATTCCCCGCGGGGCCAAATTTTTCCTTTGAGAATTGCCTTGCCGCCTTGGATGCCGGCGGAGAATTTCATCGTGTACCATTTGTCACCGTCCCATTGGAATGGAATCGTCTTGGAAAATCGCCGGGCCACTTGCGGTGGCCAGGAACGGATTTGCAATTGCTGGCTATTGCCCATCATGTCCAGCGTATAGCGCTGCGCGACCAGGCCCATATCGGGCAGACCCAATACGGAACTTTCGGAAGCGCCCTCTGAATTTATCTGCTGATCGCTGAGCGCGGTGGATGCGGCTTGATCTGTCTTCGGTACGGCCGATTTCGTTGCACTGGTTGTTACCACAGGACCGCCGTCTTGCGGTTTGTGTTGGCCGCGTAAATCGGACTGAATTGTATAGTCGTGCATGTCGTCGGGGCCCATCCAACTCTGACTGCGGGTACCTTTGGGAATGGTTGTAATTTTCACCATCACTTTGTCGCCGTCCTTTTCAATAATTTTGTGCCGATAACGGGCGCCGATCCACGTTACGGGTGCTTCCCCCGCTGCCGGCGCATTCGGATTGTTCGGGTCGGGCTTTAAAACGATGTCGTTGAAATCGAACTTCCACGGCAGCGGCGGCACCACGCGCAGACGCGCTTGCCCGGAAATGTCGCCGACCGTTGCAATAATCGTGCTGGCAGTATGTGCCGAACCGGTAGGCGCGGTGTACATACCATTGGCATCGACTTCACCAGGACCTTTGAGTTCCCATATCACGGTTTTATTGTCGGACGAATTTGCAGACGGCAATTCTTGGCCGCGATCGTTAAATAGCCGCACATGAAACTGTTGCTTCTGCCCAGGCTTGAGCAACAGTTCGCCCGGCGTCACTTGCACCCAAGCGGGCTTGTCATCCGCTGACACTGGCGTTTCCTTCGGCATAGCCGGCGGTGATCCACTGACGGCGGGCTTGGCGTCTTTATTTCCTAAACAATACAACGCAGCCCCGGTGGGCACATAAAGCTTGCCGTGCGAAACTGCCATCGAACCGGTAACTTCGTCCTGGTCTGGCAGATGCATTTTGGATAAAAACTTGACGCCTTTTTCGGTCGGCTGCATGACGTGCCAAGCAGTGGTCGACGTGAGATAAATTTTCCCGTCGGCAAACAGCGGCGTGGAGCGCACGATTGTGCCGATCAATTTCACCGGCTTGCCGCCAATGAGCCGGCCGGTTTCGGCGTCGGCAATGTACAAATTACCCGAATCGTCAGCGCTATAAACTCGACCGTCGGCGACGATCGGAGACGACTTGCTGGCGAGGTCTTTCAGAATGTGCCAAATTTCGTTCGTTTTGGTGATGTCGCCTTTACCTCCGGCGCGAAAGCATGTGAGCGCGCCGGCGGTGACGTTGTCCAAATTTTCCTCGCCTTGCGCCATGTACACGCGATTGCCCACCACTGCCGGGGATAGATTCAGACCACGGCGCGACATGCGGAAATTCCACAGCGCTTTGCCGGTGCGCGGCTGGATACCCCATACAGAGCCATCGGCCGAACCAATAATCATTAAGGCCTGACCGTCGAGAACCGTGTAAAACGGCATGCTATAGACCGTGTCTTCGGGCTTGGGCGTGGTGTTAATGAACCAACGAACTTCGCCGGTGTTTTTATCCATCGCTAAGATGCGATGGGCCGGCACGGCTGTATCGCCCCAGCCGACCATAACATGGTTGGCGATGACCAAGTCTTCAAAAATCGATGGGGTCGGCGTGCGCCCGCCATAGGGGCTGATCATGCCGAACTCTTCAGCCAGCGAGCGTGACCAAACGGTTTTGCCTGTCTCCCCATCGATGCAGGAGAAATAACCGTTCACACCCTGGGCATAAATGCGTCCCGTGGCTGGGTCACCCGTGACGCTACACCAGCCGACGCGTTCGGCCGGCACGTCCGATAGGAAAACATTCCAGCGATTTTCCCAGAGAACTTTGCCCGTGTTGGCATCCAGGCAAATGACCTCTTCTTGTTCCTGTTTAGTGTCAGGTTTGTAACGGACCTGCATGTAGACTTTGCCGTTCAGCACTATGGGCGACGAAATGCCCGCTGCTTCGGGACACTTCCAAAGCACATTTTCGCCGGTCTCGGGATTCCACTTATCGATCAGGCCGGTTTCCAATGAAACGCGGTTTTGTTGGGGCCCGCGCCAATTCGGCCAGTCCAGGGGGTCAGCGGCGGTGGCATTCCTTAATGGCGAAGTGCACAACCACTGAATTAGCAAAGCGACGATAATCAAAGCGGGCCAGCGGCAAAATCGCATGTTGGGCTCCAGGCGAGGTCCGGTTATCCGGATTGGGAAAGGCGGGATAACTTTAGAATACGCCAACTGTCCACGGGGAACAAGGTAATCACCAAGAGTGCGGCGGCGTGTGGGCCATCCAATCAATGGACCCCCTGGTCATCCATTAAATTGTTTTAGTGCTCGATCTGTGATTACGATCCGAAGTGCTGAAACTTTCGACCGTTACAATAGCACAAACTGTGCTGCGCTTTCAGTGCGTGCCGCGCTTGTTGTGTTAATCCAGGCAAAGGTTGCCGCAGGGAAAAACTCTGCCGTCGATGACCGTGCCAGATAAGCGGCAAGGGTGGTACAGCTTTCGCCTGCGACAAGGTTTGCCCAACGGTTGCTCTAAACCATTCGCAGAAAAATACTTCGGGCCGCTCAAGGGGGTGCTGGCGAGCGACCGATGAGACAGTTGTCCCTGAAAGTAAACGCGTGCTTTTGCGGCACGTAAAGGGCGCGCTGGGTAACCGTTTCGGTTTTTCGGGTCAAGGAATGGCTCGACGGCCCCGGCGCAATACACCGTGTGGACCGCAGGTTTCGACCCCACCTACCTCGGCAACACGCTTCCGGTCCCAACCGTTTTGGCACGCCGCCTAGTGCGGACCCGCCTGCCTGGTCGGACAAGCGTTAGCTAGGGCTTTAGGTCATCACGGCGCTGTTTCGTTAAAGAGCGAAACCAGCGCCGAAGGGATGCGCGCAAAACCTGCGGTTCAACTCGCAAAGGAGACGTTGCTCGATGAAACTGAAACTGGTTTTTGGAGCGCTCATGCTATGCGTGAGCCTGGCCGGCAGAAGCTACGGGTTCGAGTTGCTCGACCGTATGCTTGGCGTCGGCGACTCCGGCGGCGACTGCTGCTGTGAGCCGAAGTGCTGCGAGAAAACCTGTTGTGCCGCAGAGCACGCTTGTGGTTGTGAAAAGTCCTGCGGTTGCGAACAGTCTTGTGGCTGTGAAAAGTCTTGCGGCTGTGCCTCGGCTTGTTCGAGCTGCGGCTGCGCAAAGTCGTGTGGTTGTGAAAAGTCTTGCGGTTGCGAAGCCGCTGCCCCGGCCTGCTCGAGTTGTGCCGCACCGGCTTGCTCGAGCTGCGGTTGCGAAAAGTCTTGTGGCTGCGAAAAGAGCTGCGGTTGCGAAAATTCTTGCGGTTGCAACAGCTGCTGCCGTGAACGTTGCTGCCACCACTGCGACTTGTTCGAAGGTTTGTGCGGTTTGTTCGATTGCCACCACTGCCATAGCTGCAATAGCTGCGGCTGTGAAAAGTCTTGTGGCTGCGAAAAGAGCTGCGGCTGTGAAAAGTCTTGTGGCTGCGAAGCCGCTGCCCCGGCTTGCTCGAGTTGCGCTGCCCCGGCTTGCTCGAGTTGCGGTTGCGAAAAGTCTTGCGGCTGCGAAAAGTCTTGCGGCTGCGAAAAGTCTTGCGGCTGCGAAAAGTCTTGCGGCTGCGAAAAGTCTTGCGGCTGCGAAAAAAGCTGCGGCTGCAATAGCTGCGGTTGCAATCACTGCGGTCACTGCAACTTCTGCTCGATGTTAGACATTTTCTCCTGCCACAAGTGTCACCACTGCTGCAATAGCTGCGGTTGCGAAAAGTCTTGCGGTTGCGAAAAGTCTTGCGGTTGCGAAAAGTCTTGCGGCTGCGAAAAAAGCTGCGGTTGCTCGAGCTGCGGTAGTGAAAAGTCTTGCGGTTGCGAAGCCTCCTGCGGTTGCAGCGGTAGCGCTGCTCCGGCCGCTCCGGCTCCGGCTTCTGCCACTGGCACAGACGCCGCCCCCATGCCTCCGGCTCCTATGGCCGATCCTTCGGCTGCGATCCCCGGAACGCAACGCGTCGTTCAGGCTAGCAAGTATGTCCGCACCAACTAAGTGCGAACTGCCTTCGGTTTAAGTATCCAACTCTGTCCGACGTGCAAACGTCGGGCAGAGTTTTTTTATGCGCCCGGCGTAGCGAAATGGAAACGGCGAATCAGTATTCGACTCTAATTCCGCCATAGTACCCTGGCATCATTAGCAATGGCAAGTTATTAGTTATAAGATTGGATGGTCGGCATTTTGCTAATTTTATGACGTTTTGAACCGTGTCCAATGCACAGTTTTCTCAAATCGAACACGGCTGCTAAGCTTACGGCGACTTTCGTCACGCTGGTTAGCACTATGGCGATCTTGCATCCATGCCGGGCCCTCGCTCAAGCACGGGGCATGCGGCTAGGACCGCGAATGCAATGGTTGCTGCAGCAACAGGAGCAACAGAATCGAACAGGCCCTGTCGACCCAACGGCCCCAGCTCCTCCGGAAGTCGATGGACTTGGTCCATGGCTGAAGCGGTTTCACGAGACGATTCCGCAAAGCGCCGTAGATTTCGGCGTCGTGGATGCCGCGGCGCTAACCGAGGCCGCCGATGCTGTCGAGCAATGGATCGTTCTTTGGGGCCGTGTAGCGGCCGGCCAAATGCCTTCCGAGCAAGTAAATATTATGGCCCGGTTGCTTGATGCAAAGCAGTTTGTCGACCGGGAATTGGATAACCTCCTGATTGCGCGCACGCGGTTTGCCTCGTTACCACCGGACAACCGGCGACATGCAGCCTTACAAGGGTATCTATTAACCACTTCGAAATTGATCGATCTGTCAGGCCGACTGCGGTACGATATGGTCGACATTTTGGACGACACCGCCGATCGACTGGCCGAGCAATCGGGACTGCGCGAACGATTAATCGAAATGCTATCGAAAAAACAAAACGGTGTCGGCGCTCTGGTAATGGCGGTCGACTTAGTGGATGCCACTCCTGCGGCCGCGGACGGCGGCAACGGCGAGGGCAATTCCACCAAAAGCCAAGCAAATCAAATGGCGGCGCTTTCTCCAAGAGAGCGCCGCGTGGCAATGCGTGCGCAACTTGGCGGCATGGCTGTGTCCGGCGGTGCAATGGGGCCCGGCGGCGGTCCGAATGCAATGGGCGGCATCGACGGTATTTCGGAAATCAACAACCCGTCGCTTTTACCGACCGCGGCGCTTTCCGCCGCGCAAAAGCTCAATGTGATTCGATTAATGGTCGCTGCCGGCACGCTCGATTCGGTTACTGATCTATCGGCCTTTGTGCTCGACGAAAGAACGTCACCCGATTTGGTGCTGGCGGCAGCCGAAGCGATTCGCACGTTGGGTCTGCCGCAAGATCCGCGGCCCGGACAAGATGATTCGGTCCCCCAACCGCCGATCACCGCGACAAAACTCAGCGCACGCCTGGCGAAAATCGATCCAGCCCGCTGGACGGCCTCGGAACGAAATCGCGTTGAATCGTTATTGACGTGGCTGTCGGCGCGCAACGAGCGTGGCTTGGAAGGAAATAGCTATCGACTCGGTCAGTTCGAAGTGCAGCCCGGCGATTGGCTGCTGATGCGCAATCCCTCGCCATACAATTTATTCACGGATTTATCGCCAGGGCTGTTTACGCATGTCGGAATCGTGACCGCGGAAACCGGCAGCGACGGCAAGCGACGCATGGTAGTGGTGGATTTGGAAGAACGGGGTGCGCATATTCCAGCCACCAATGTGGAAACATTTCTGGATCGCACGCTCAACTATGTGTTCCTACGGCATCCGGACCCGGCAGTTGCACACAAAATGGGCGAAGCGGCGGCGGCGATTATTGGCAATCCTGCGGAATTCGATTTGAACTTCCGCACCGATCGCATTTCAGCTCTGAAAGGCGTCCCGCTGGCAGGACAAGAAATTCATACTTACTGTGCTGGCTTGCTGCTGTTGTGCGCCGAGCAAACAAACGAAGCTCCCGACGCGTTTTTTCCAATCACAGAAACTACGGCCGCCGGTTATACACAAGCGAACATTGCCAAGCTTGGATTGTCAGTAGGAACGGGATTTATTTCGCCCACGGGCTCATTGTTTTCCCCGCGAATGGAAATTGTCGGACGCAGCGAACCGATGTACGATCCGCAGCGCCAAATCGAACAGGCCATCTACGATCATTTCGCCCAACTGATCGAACAAAAAGACCTGCATCCGACCGCCGATTTTTTCCAATCCTTACGGTTAAAGGTGGCGGAGTACTCAAAAAGCAGCCCGCTGTTAGCGACGGCACTGGCAGCCAGCGCCAATGTTAGCGCGCAAATGGATTTGGTATCGGCCGCCAAGACCGGCGCGGTGATTGAAACGCTGGACGAAGTCGCCACCGGCGCGAGTCGCGAATTTCAAGAGGCACGCGAAGCAATCGCCGAAGGAGTGCCCCCGATGGCTGGCGGCGTCCAATCGGCGGGCGCGGGGCCGGGGCAACTCACTTTGGAACAGCGCACGGCAATCGATAAGTACCGTACACGACATGCGGAATTGTCGGCCCGTTGGGATCAACGTCAGTTATCGCCCCGCGGACTGCGCGTTGAGTTGGTGAAGTACTATATCCAGCAGGGATGCCAACAACTTGACGACCGCTTCGGCAGCAGCGAGAAATGATTGAAAAGGGTGGCCTCAACCTTTCAATCGCCTATGCAACTTCTTCACGTCGGCGCGGCTGTGCTGAATCAAACGCCCTTGGCGTGGGACGCCAATCGGACGAACATTCTGGCTGCCATCGGCGAGGCCCGGCGAGGTGGCGTCAGCGTGCTGTGTTTGCCGGAATTATGCATTAGCGGCTACGGTTGCGAAGATGCTTTTCTGTCGCCCGGCGTGCAGCGGATGGCGTGGCGCGTACTCCAGGAAATTTTGCCGGAAACCAAGGGGATGATTGTCGCCCTTGGTTTGCCATTATTGCATCAGAATGCGCTTTATGACGTGGCCTGTTTGGTCGTCGATGGGCGAATTGCTGGTTTCACGGCCAAGCGTTATTTAGCCGGTGACGGCATTCACTACGAGCCCCGTTGGTTCAAGCCTTGGCCTGCGGGGCGGCGAACGCAGATCGCCATTGAAGGGCAGGAATATCCGCTGGGCGATATTTACTTCGAATGCGGCGGTGTGCGAATTGGCTTTGAGATTTGCGAAGACGCTTGGGCCGCCAACCGGCCCGGGGTGGATTTATCGCAACGTGGCATCGATATCATTCTGAACCCCAGCGCCAGTCATTTCGCCTTCGGCAAAATGGCCATTCGCGAACGATTTGTGCTGGAAGGATCGCGGGCTTTTGGCGTGCATTATGTGTATTCCAACCTGCTAGGCAACGAAGCAGGTCGCGCGATTTACGATGGAGGTGCGCTGATCGCTTCGGCTGGAAAAATGGTTGCGATGGGCTCACGATTTTCGTTTGCCGATTGGGGTGTAACGTCCGCGCTTGTCGATGTGGATGCCGTGCGATTGACTCGCGCCCGTACGGGCAGTTTTACGCCAGAACTAGCCGATAATGCCGATGAGTGCGTTCGCATCCGATTTGACTTTCCCCGTTTGGAGCCGGTAACTCAACCGGTGAATCGTCCTACTTGGGAAACAGCCACGCATGTCAAGGAGGAAGAATTCACTCGCGCCATTTCGCTTGCGCTATTCGATTACATGCGCAAGAGCCGCTTGCGCGGGTTTGTGGTGTCGATCAGCGGCGGCGCCGATTCGGCGGCCGTTTCCTGTTTGGTAGCATTGATGGTCCGCTTTGGCGTGGCTGAGTTAGGCCGCGATGGATTTTTGGCGAAACTGAAATATTTTGGCGAAATTCAGGCGGTGCGTGACGAACGTGAAATGGTCGGCCGATTGTTGGCCTGCGTATATCAATCCACACAACATAGTGGCGAAACCACGCTCAACGCGGCCCGCGGGGTAGCGGAAGCGATCGGCGCGGAATTTTTCCAGTTCGATGTTGACCACGTCGTCAACGACTACATCGGCCTGATATCGGGCGCCATCGGTCGCAAATTGACTTGGGACAGCGATGATCTGGCGCTGCAAAACATTCAGGCGCGGGCTCGATCGCCCGGCGTTTGGCTGTTGGCCAACCTGCGTGGAGCGCTTTTGGCATCAACCAGCAACCGGTCCGAAGCCGCGGTCGGATATGCCACGATGGATGGCGACACCAGCGGCGGCATCAGTCCGATTGCGGGAATCGACAAGGCATTTTTGCGCTGCTGGCTGCGCTGGTTGGAAACCATCGGACCGGAAGGCATCGGTCCCATTCCGGCGCTATACGCGGTAAACGTGCAAGAACCGACGGCGGAACTTCGTCCAGCGGCGTTCGGCCAAACGGACGAAGCAGATTTAATGCCTTACGATTTGCTCGATGCCATTGAACGAGCCGCCATTCGCGACAAGCACAGTCCGATGGAAGTATACCGCCTGATGCAAACTCAATTCCCCCAATACAAAGCCGACCAATTGCTTGCCTGGGTGGAGCGGTTTTTTCGTCTTTGGTGCCGCAATCAATGGAAGCGCGAACGCTATGCGCCGTCGTTTCACGTCGACGACGAAAATCTCGATCCCAAAACGTGGTGTCGCTTCCCGATTCTCTCTGGCGGCTACGAACGTGAACTTGCCGAACTGCGCGGTTATGTGCTGAAATTGCGGAACCGTTAGTTCCGCATTGTTAACTTCTTGGTAGTACGATTAATTCCTCTCGCTCATGGAGAACGTTTTATGCTTTTGGCCGACAGCATGTGGCATGATATGTTTTACCTGGCTTTGCCAGTCGCGGAAAAAATTGTGCGACCGATTATTGTCTACGTCTTTTTGATTTTGGGCGTGCGTCTGGCGGGCAAGCGACAATTGGCGCAGCTTAACGCTTTCGACCTGGTCGTACTATTGACGCTCTCCAATACCGTGCAAAATGCCATCATCGGTGACGATAATTCGGTGACCGGCGGCTTGATCGGGGCCGCAACACTGCTGATGATCAATTATGTGGTCGTGTGGTACTTGTACGGCCACCAAAAACTAGATCGCCTGATTGAAGGCGATGCCGACATACTTATTGCCGACGGCAAAGTCCGGCAAGATCGCCTGCGAAAGGAACTCATCACGGAGTCGGAATTAGAGGCCGCAGCCCGACGCCAAGGCTTTGGTTCATTGCAGGATGTCGATCGAGCGATTTTGGAGCCCGGTGGCACAATTTCGCTGGTGGCCCGCAAGCCCGCGCCCGATGAAATGCGGCACGGCGAACTTTTGATCCGGATGGACGATTTGCTGAAGGAAATTCGCAAGCTAGCCGTTCAGCCGCCGCAAAGCCGGCCCGCCTGATCAATTAAGTATCCCAACTCGCACCGTGCGCGCAAAAAAGCTCCCGGAAAGGCCGGGTCCCAGGGGGGCAAAGGACTCCATCCGTTTCCGGGAGCGATTGGACGATACGGTAGGTTCAATGACGCGGAGCGTGAGGGATTTTTGGTCCGCGCGGTAGGAAAGAAGATGCTCTCCGTGCAAAATGGTGTGCGCCACAGGGCGCGCAAATCTTCGACGTACGCTGTTCACGTCGCCGTTTTGTATCGAAGCGTTCGGCCGCTTCCGTGCTGCCGAAACCGCTCCGCTGGTCCGCAGGATTGAATCGACCCGTGCCGCGCTCAATCCCGATGCAGACCCATCCACTAGTGGATCGCGAAATTCTGTGTGTCTTATACAGCGGCCGAATTAGCCGGACGAAAAGTGTTGGTCGCCCCGCCTATCGACCGTCGTGAGGCGAGAAACATATTTGAACCCCCAAAACCGGTCAATACCGGTTTCTGCCGCTGGTTTTCGCGGCTTTTTACCGTGTTTTGAGCATCCAGCAGTGCTTGCTACCACCGTGGCTCTTCGCTGCCAACCAGCGGTACAAACCGACATCCGGAAAGTTCGCGAACAACTGGATCGCCGCTGACCTTGCGAATGGCTTGCAACGATTGCGATTCGGTGGGACCGATCGGAATGACGAGCAAACCTCCTTCGAGCAGTTGATCGAAGAGAATTTGCGGCATGCGTTGGGCGGCGGCGGTGACGATGATCCGATCGTACGGCGCATTGTCGCGCCAGCCGTAAGTGCCGTCGCCCACCACCAACGTGTAATTACTGTAGCCCAGGGTTTTCAATACGGCGCCGGCTCGTGAGGAGAGTTCCGCATGACGTTCCACACTGACGACCCACCGGGCCAGCTCGCACAAAACCGCAGTTTGATAGCCACTGCCGGTGCCGATTTCCAACAGCGATTCATTACCGGTTAGCTCCAAGGCCTCGGTCATCAGTGCCACAATATACGGCTGGCTGATCGTCTGCCCGTGATCCAGTGCGAGTGCCCGATCGGCATAGGCGTCAGATCGCTCTTCCGAGGGCACGAAAAATTCTCGCTGCACTTTTTCCATTGCAGCCAGCACAAGGGAATCGTGAATGCCGCGCCGTTGGAGTTGTTCAGTCACCATCTCCAACCTTGCCAAATGAAACTGCTCCCACGTTGGCATAAGGCACTTGATGAATTGCAAAGAGTGAGCAACATGAAACGGTATTGGCTTCGCAGTCTCGTACGATTGCGGCTCAGCCCGTCTTCGCAACGGCGCTGGGTTCGGCCACACGCCAATCGGTAATATGCAATTCTACCGTGCGGCGGCCGTTGAAGGTGTTAATCACCGGTCGAAACGCAACGTTTAGCGGGCCGGAAACCGTCGTCAGCTCGTCGATCCAATCGCCGCCACCGAAAGCCACGCCGCGCAGCCGCGCGCCATGCTGCTCAAATCGCATCGACAAATGCCGGCCGTTGCCGATGCGCTTGGGTGGTTCCACCATCCGTAGGCTGCTGGCACACAACAAGGGGCGATGATTGGCATGGCCGAATGGGGCCAATCGTTCGATTTGCTCTACCGCTGCCAGCGTGAGCGATGCCAGCGCTGTCTCGCCGTCGATCCACAATTCCGCTACGCGCTGTTCTTCACGGATTTGCGCGGCCGCGAATTCACAGAAGCCATCACGGAAATCGTCCACGTTTGTATCAAGAATTTTCAATCCGCCGGCCGCTGCGTGGCCGCCGTGGCTGATTAACCACTGGGTGCAGGCTGCCAATGCTTCATGCACCTGAAAACCCGGTACGCCACGCACAGAGCCAATGCCTGGCTTCACGCCCAAATCGTCCTGAGCAATCAGCGCGACCGGCCGATGATGCTTTTCCGCCAGGCGACCGGCCACAATGCCGATGACTCCCGGATGCCAACCGCGACCGGCAAGCACGAGCGCGGCATCATTTTCAGCGTCAAACATCTCCTGCAATTGCTTGTTCGCGGCCAGATTTATGCTCCGCTCTAGGCTGTCGCGACTGCTGTTCAGCTCGTGCAAATATTCTGCCAAAGCGGTGGCTCGCTCTGTCGATACCGTAGTGAGTAGCTCGACACCCAACTGGGCCTGACCCAAACGGCCTGCTGCATTAATTCGGGGTCCCAATGTAAAACCGATGTCTTCGCAATCCAACGCTCGTTTTTCATCGAGCTTCGTCAGCTTCATCAACGCTGCTAATCCGGGCGGCGGCCGATGTTTCAAACTTTGCAGTCCGTGATGCACGAGAATCCGATTTTCATCGACCAGCGGCACGACGTCAGCCACGGTGCCGATTGCGGCAATTCCGACCGACTGCAATAAAAACGATCGCATGGCGTCGGTCACGCGCTTGGCCTGACAAGCTCGCTGGCATAACGCCCAAGCAAGTTTGAATGCGACGCCCGCACCGCTGAGTCCGGCGAACGGATATTGATGGCCCGGCAATCGTGGGTGCACAATTGCGGCCGCATCGGGCAGTTCGGCCGCCATTTCGTGATGATCGGTAACGATTAATTCCAGACCCAACTCGCGCGCGGTTCGGGCTTCGTTCAAACTGGCGATTCCGCAATCGACGGTAACGATTACGGCCGCGCCGCGCTCCGCCAGAGTGCGTAGAGCGTCGTCGTTCAGCCCGTAGCCTTCATCGATTCGATTCGGTACATAAAAACTGGCCTTCGCACCAAGCAATTGCAAACAACCCAACAGAATCGCCGTGGCGGTCATGCCATCGGCATCGTAATCGCCATAGACGACAATCGGACGGCCCGCGGCGATAGCCGCGGTTAATCGATCGACAACGGCGAGCACGCCGGGCAATTCGTCCGGATCGCGCAGGCCATTGAGCTTTGGATCCAAAAAACTGCGTGCCGCCAGCGGATCGCAAATGCCCCGGCCAATGAGCAATTGTGCCACGACCGCCGACACGCCTGCTTCACGCTCCAGGCGAACAATTTGAGCGGGATCGTGCTCGCGAATGAGCCAGCGTTTGGGCATGTTCGTCATCCTGACGCGAGTTATACAACGCTATCGCGTTTTCTCGTTACTTTTTCTTCTCAGCATGCACCGTATGCTTGCGTAGACGAGGGCTGTATTTACTTAGTTTCAACTTTTCGCCACCGGGTTTGCGACGCAGCGTGTAGTTGTAATCGCCCGTTTCCTCGCATACTAAAAATACGGTTTCGGCTTTCTTTTTGCTCTTTCCCAAGGGTTTCTCCTCACGACAAACAGATAAAACAAACGCTGCGAAACCTCGATTCTACCGTTATTCATCCCCAATTCAAACGGGGCACACAGGTTATAATTGACTGAAGTCGGGCATTCTCCAGCTAAATACCTGGCGTGCGATAGCTTGCCCGGCAATGGCTCAGCCGCGTGAAACAGCGATGCCTTCTGAAACGCCATTTTCCGCCGAAACACCCCAGGCCGGCAAAGCCGCGGATGCTGCGGCAAGTCAGTTGGCGCCGATTAAATCCGGTAGTTCAACAGCGACAACAACCAATGATTCCCCGGCATTGGAAATCAGTCTGTCTCGTTGGATGCGGATGTGGCCATTTTGTAAACAGGCGAGTGCCTGGTTCACAAGCGCCACGCTGCATGCCACGTTGTTAGTGATAATGTGTCTCTTGGCCCAGCATTTAATCAAGCAGCTCTTGCCGGTCGATCTGGCCGTCCACACAGTAAATCATGAAGAGCCTCTTCTAAATAACTTGCCCAACGATTTGCCTGCAGCGGCGCCAAATTCACGTCCTGGCCCACCAGGCGCCACGACGGCATCGCACGATGGCGACATATTTGGTTCAGCGCTGGAAGATTCACCTTTGGGTGTTCCAGATTTGGGCGCCTCGCCCACGCCGGGCGTTAAGCTCGACGTTGAACCAAGGGTCGATCCATTGGCAACCACGCTGTTGCCGCAACGCGGCGGCGTATCTTGGGGACAAGCGCTCGGCAAAGGAGGCGGCGGATTGGGTGGCCGGTCGCCCGAACGGCGGGCACAACTGGTCGGCTCCGGAGGCGGATCAGCGGCCAGCGAAGAAGCCGTTGAGCGAGGCCTGAAATGGCTCTTGGCTCACCAACACGAAGACGGCGGGTGGCGCTTCAATTTCGACGGTCCGCCCTGCGACAATCTGTGCCGTGATCCGGGACGCGAAAAGTCAACGACCGCGGCCACCGCGTTGGCTCTGCTGCCTTTTTACGGCGCCGGCTACACGCATAAAGAAGGCCCCTATGCCGAACAAGTCAGCAAAGGTTTGTACTACTTAGGCACCAGAATGCTCATCACGCCACAGGGCGGCGATTTACAAGAAGGCACGATGTATGCCCAAGGGCTTGCGACCATCGTGCTGTGCGAAGCTTACGCCATGTCGAAAGATTCCAACTTGCGTCCCTACGCCCAACAAGCGGTGAACTACATTCTTTATGCGCAGGACAAACACGGCGGCGGCTGGCGATATTTTCCCGGCCAGGCTGGCGATACCAGCGTTTCAGGCTGGCAAATTATGGCCTTGAAAAGCGCGCTGATGGCGGGCTTAGAGGTCCCCTCGCAATCGTTTTTCTTGGCCAATAAATTTCTCGACAGCGTTCAGAACGAAAAAGGCGCCTACTACGGATATACGCTGTCTACCAACGGCGGCACCACAACTTCGTCGGTGGGACTGTTGTGCCGCATGTACTTGGGCTGGGGCCGAAACCACCCCGGCTTAGTATCAGGCGCCGCAGGACTCGACAAACTCGGGCCATCTGAAACCAACATGTATTTGAACTACTATGCCACGCAAATGCTGTACCATCGCGGCGGACCGGCCTGGGACCGCTGGAATAAAAAAATGCGCGATTACCTCATTGCGACTCAAGCCAGCGAAGGTCACGAGAACGGCAGTTGGTACTTTCAAGATTATCACGACGATAAAGGGGGTCGTTTGCTGAACACCGCGCTAGCCATCCTGACTTTGGAAGTGTACTACCGCTATCTGCCCCTCTATTCCACCCGGGCCGTTGACGGTGGATTTTGATTGTCCCTTTAGCGCAGCAGCAGAGATAAGGAGAAAACCGCTGCCGCTTCTCTCTACCCGGCTGCGCTGTAGACTTCTACGGCGGACGGTATGATACGGCGACGCCGAATGGTCGATTCGGGTTGTAGCCGCAGAGCTTTATCATCGAACGATCCATCGATGCGCAACGATCTCAAAACTCAGCTCCCCGAACTCATTGCTCAACTTGCCGAGCAGGAGGCCGATATTCTTCTGGGTGGTGGCCGGGCAGCGATCGAGCGACAGCACAAAAAAAAGCGCCTGACCGCGCGCGAGCGCATTGAAAAATTAATCGATCCTGACACGACGCTGTTTGAACTTGGCTTGTGGGCCGCATGGGGAATGTACAGCCAATGGGGCGGCGCTCCAGCGGCCGGCGTAGTGACCTGCATCGGCACAGTCAGCGGCCGGCGGCATATGATCATTGCCAATGATGCCACCGTTAAGGCCGGGGCTTTTTTTCCCGCCACAGCAAAAAAAGTTTTGCGCGCGCAGCGCATCGCGGTTCAAAATCGATTGCCGCTGATTTATTTGGTGGATTCGGCGGGCATTTTCTTGCCGCTGCAGGAAGACGTGTTTCCCGACGAGGATGATTTCGGTCGCATTTTCCGCAATAACTCCGTCATTTCGGCAATGGGTTTGCAGCAGATTGCCGCGATCATGGGCAACTGCGTAGCCGGGGGGGGATATTTGCCCGTGCTGTGCGACAAATTGCTGATGACCGAAGGTTCCGGGCTGTATTTGGCCGGACCGGCCCTGGTGAAAAGCGCCATTGGGCAAGAAGTTTCGCACGAAGAACTCGGTGGCTCCGCAATGCATTCGCAGGTAAGTGGCACCATTGATTATCGTGATCCGACCGACGAGGCGTGCTTGGATCGGTTGCGCCGTTTAGCGGCTGCCGTGCGGCCGGATGATATGCAACCGCCGCCGCCATTTCGGCGAGACCAAGCAAAGCCGCCGCAGCGCGTGGCCTCCGATCTGCACGAGATTCTGTCGGAAGATTCCCACGGTGAGTATGAAGTACGCGACATACTAGCATGTCTGCTCGATTCCGACAGTTTCGACGAGTTCAAACCTGAATACGGACAAACGCTTGTCTGCGGTACAGCACGGCTCGGCGGATTCCATGTGGGCATTGTGGCCACGCAGCGTCATCGTGTGCGGCCAGCCGATGGGCCATATCAATTCGGCGGAGTGCTGTACGTCGACAGCGCCGAAAAGGCCGCCAGGTTCGTGATGAATTGCAATCAAGATTGGTTGCCGATTTTGTTCTTGCAAGATGTGAACGGTTTCATGGTCGGCCGCGACGCAGAACGCTCCGGCATCATTAAAGCCGGCGCCAAATTAGTCAGCACGATCAGCAACAGCCGCGTGCCGAAAATCACCGTAATCATCGGCGGTTCGTACGGGGCCGGCAATTACGCGCTGTGCGGCAAGGCGTTTGATCCGCGGTTTATTTTTGCGTGGCCCACGGCCCATGTGGCAGTGATGGGCGGCGATCAGGCGTCCGATACCCTGCTGGAAGTGGCGGTGAAAAGCCTACAGCGTGAGGGGAGCGCAGTCGATGCCGCCGAATTGGAACAACTGCGCAACACCGTGAAAGCCGACTACGAGCGGCAAATGGATGTTCGCTATGCCGCCGCCCGCGGTTGGGTAGACACAATCCTCGATCCTGCTCTCACTCGTGACTCGCTGATTCTTTCACTAGAGTGTGCAACCCGTCACGCAGAAGCAGAACCATTCCGCTTGGGTATGTTTCAGGTATGACAATCAAAATTGCCAACGGCGCAGGTTTCTTAGGTGACAACATCGATGCGCCCCGGCTGTTGGTCGAGTCGGCGCAAGTCGACTATCTCACGCTGGAATACCTGGCCGAATTGACCATGTCGATTCTTGCCCGACAGCGTGAAAAGAATCCGGAAGCCGGTTATGCGGTCGATTTTCTCGACGTATTGAAAAGCCTTCTGCCGGCCCTAAAAGCGCAGCCGCAGCTGAAAATCGTCACGAATGCCGGTGGCGTAAACCCGCTGGCTTGCACCGCCGCGGTTGGAAAAATTCTGCACGCCGCCGGATTGAGCGAAACTCAAATCGGCGTCATTACCGGCGACAATTTGCTGCCACGACTCGACGAACTGCGCGCCGTCGGTTGCGATTTCAAAAACCTAGACACGGGCCAGCCACTTGAGGAGATAAGCCAATCGGTAGTCAGCGCCAACGCATATCTCGGCGCGCAACCGATTGCCGAAACGTTGGCTGGTGGTGCTCGAATCGTCATCACCGGCCGCGTGGCCGATGCCTCGCTCACGGTTGGTCCTGCCATGCATCAATTGCAGCGCCGCTGGGACGATTGGAATTTCTTGGCCGGCATTAGTGTCGCCGGACATCTGATCGAATGCGGAGCACAGGTCACGGGCGGACTATATCGTCACTGGCAGAATCTCGATTTGGCCAACGTTGGGTATCCAATCGCTGAAATCAATGATGATGGTTCCTGCGTGATCACCAAACCATCCGGAACCGGTGGGGCAGTCAACCGAAATACCGTAATCGAGCAACTAGTTTACGAAATCGGCGACCCGGCGCATTACTTAACGCCTGATGTTGATGTCGATTTTACGACCATTGAGGTCGACCAAGCCGGCACTGATCGAGTCATCGTGTGCGGTGCGACGGGCCGCCCGGCTCCGACAAGCTACAAAGTGTCGCTGGCATATCAAGCTGGCTTCATCGCCAATGGGCAGTTGTTGGTTTACGGCGCAGATTGCATCGCAAAAGCCCAAGCATGCGGAAAAATGATCTTGCAGCGTGTGGAGCGCGCGAACTTCAAACTTCAGGAAACTTTGATTGAATGTCTTGGGACCGGCGATGGTGTGCCAGTGCATGGGTCAGGTGTCAAAGAATCGGCTCGAAAGGAAGTTTTATTACGGGTGTCCGTGCGAGATGATTGCCGCGACGCGGTGGAAAGATTCACTAAAGAATTCGCGCCTTTAATCACCAGTGGGCCACCAGGCGTGGCCGGATATGCCACCGGCCGACCGCAAGTGCGTCCGGTATTTGCATATTGGCCAACGCTGGTGCCGAAGACTTTCGTTACGCCAACGGTGTGTATCAAAGCGGCCGGAAAATGGAACGCAATTCGTTGATCCAAACCCAGGAGTTACAACTCCTGATTTAAGGAAATATCACCCCATGTCATCCATTCAACTTGGCCAAATCGCGCATGCCCGTAGCGGCGACAAAGGCAATCATGCCAACATTGGCGTCGTGGCATACACGTCCGCAGGATTCGATTTTCTACAGCGCCAGCTAACCGCCGACCGAGTCGCTACATTTTTCCCTAAGCTTGGAACCTCTTCGGTCGATCGCTTTGAACTGCCCCGGCTCGGCGCGTTGAACTTTGTATTGCACAATGCGCTAGGTGGAGGCGCGAGTGAGTCGCTGCGCATTGATACTCAAGGCAAACTGCTGGGCACAGCCATTCTCGATTTGCCGCTTCCGACGCCGTCAACCGACGAATTAACTAAAATGATGCCAACGAAAAACCCATGACAGCCCAAATTTATGAATAACGGGGCACCTTTAGTCAAAATTCATGTTCACGAGCATACCGGCACGTTGATTTTGAACCGGCCAGACAAGCGCAACTCGCTTACGCGTGCACTGATCGCCGAATTGACGCAAGGCTTGGAAGATATGCGACATGAGCGCCGAGTTCGAGCGGTCGTGATTTCGGGGAGCGGATCGGCCTTCTGCGCCGGAATGGATTTGAACGAAATGCAGGAAACGGCGAAAAACTCCAACGCCCAAGCTCTTTGGCACGAAGATGCCGCGGCCTATCGCGATCTTCTGGATGCAATGTTGCGGCTTCCGAAGCCAATCATTGCCGCGGTGAATGGACCGGCCATCGCCGGCGGTGCCGGTCTTGTGCTGGCCTGCGACATCGTGCTGGCGGCGCCGGAAGCTAAGTTTGGTTTGCCGGAACCCAAACGTGGAATCGTGGCAGGAATGGTTGCGCCACTTTTGGCGTTTCGACTTGGAGCGGGCCGCGCCGGTTATTTGCTAATGAGTACCCAAGTGATCTCCACCGACGAAGCGCTCCGAATGGGCATTTACCATGAACTTATGCCCGGCGAAAAGCTCTGGCCGCGCGCCCATCAATTGGCTGGCGAAATTGCCGGCTGCGCACCGGAGACAATTTTGCTGACAAAGCGCCTGTTGAACGAAACAATCGGCGAACACCTGGGCACGCTGCTTACCGCCGGCGCGGCCATAAGCGCCACCGCCCGCACTACCGAAGCCGCCGCGGAAGGATTGGCGGCATTTTTGGAAAAGCGCGAACCAAAATTTCTGTGATCCTACGCGAGATGACCGTTAGCTTGCTGCAAAACTGCTAACCGCCGCGCCATCGGTTGACGAGAACAGTGGCAATTGCGCCATTTTTTGATTTTCCGATCGGGCGCTTCCTGCGTGACGACGAGGAAGGCGGCGCGATGGCAATTTCGCCGCCGACCGTCGAGCGATTTCTTGTTCCAGCTGTCCCGTCGCTGTTTCTGATTTGGACGGACATAGCGCCGTCAGTTCGGATGCCGTGATGACAATGCCGTAGCGAGCAAGTACCTGTGACAACAAGTGGCCGATGTGTTGAGGACCGGCTGGCGCTTTTTCGCTCGGGACTGGAGGATTTCTGAGTGAGGCAATCATGGATTCGATACTTTTAATACTGACTACTGTTTATTTGTCCACTATCAATTGTATTCGTTATATGAACGTCCGTCCAGTATCGGTGCCGCCGGTCGCGGGGAAGTCCCAGCCTCGAATCCGGCTTCCAGACATGGCCTGCTAGCAGACACGCATGGACCTAGCTGCTCGGTGTGCTAAAACAGAAGGAAGGAATTTCGGTACTGGGTGATTAAGGTCGGCCTACTTTAAGGCAAAAATGCCGAACTTGTGCAAACCCCGAAGTTATCCAATATCGCCAAAATCTCCATCGCCAGATGACTGATAGCACCCGACCATTACCGGCCGAGCCTGCTACCGTGGCGCTTAATGCCCTGGTGGAACGGGCAGACGCTCTCATCGCCGCTTGGCAAGGAGACGATCTGCCACCCGATCTGAACCAATTTCTGCCCGCCGAGCCTCTTTCGTTGCGGCAGTTGGCCTTGAAAGAGCTGATCAAAATCGATTTGGAATATCGCTGGCAGCATCACGAGCTGCCTAAGCAAGTCGAGGAGTACCTCGAGGAGTTTCCCGACTTGGCCGAAGATGGCGGCGTGCCTTGCGATTTGATTTACGAAGAATTCCATCTTCGGCGGCAAACTGAAAATCCGCCCACACCGGAAGATTTCTACTCGCGCTTCCCAAATCAATCGACGCGGCTGCGGCGCATGATGTCGCTGGATCCGAATCGCACGGCCAGCACGACGTTATTGGCCGGGGCCCGCCAGCCCGATTTGGACGTCGGCCAGCAAATTGACGATTTCGATCTCTTGGTGCGTTTGGGCAAGGGTTCGTTCGGATCGGTTTTTTTGGCGCGGCAGCGGTCAATGCAGCGCCTGGTAGCGCTGAAAATCTCGCGCAACCGAGGTGTGGAACCGCAAACACTGGCGCAACTGGACCATCCGCATATTGTCCGAGTGTACGATCAGCGCGTGCTGCCGGCCGACCACATGCAGTTAATGTACATGCAGCATATCCCCGGAGGCACATTGCAAGACGTGATGGAACAAGCGCGTGGACAAGCGCCAGCGCTGCTGAGCGGAAAAACGATCGTGGAATCGATCGACAAAGCACTGGACCGACACGGCGAAACTCCGCCGAACGAATCCGGTTCCCGGCGGAGGCTTGCGGCGTGTTCCTGGCCAGAGGCAATCTGTTGGCTGGGCGTTCGTCTGGCGGCTGCACTGGAATATGCGCATCAGCGGGGCGTATTGCATCGCGACGTGAAGCCGGCCAACGTGCTACTGGCGGCCGATGGCTCGCCGAAACTTGTCGATTTCAATGTCAGCTTCAGTTCCAAGCTGGAAGGAGCTACTCCGGCGGCTTATTTTGGGGGCTCGCTGGCTTACATGTCGCCCGAGCAAATCGAAGCCTACAATCCCGATCATGACCGCAAGCCGGATTCGCTCGACGGCCGCAGCGACGTTTATTCGCTGGGCGTCATCTTGTGGGAGATGCTGACCGGCGCGCGACCGTTTGGCGAAGAACATCTGGAGGGGAGTTGGAACGAGACGCTCAAACGATTAACTGAGCGCCGCAAGGCAGGCCTAACTCCCGCCGCGTTAGCAAGTTTGCCGCCTGATTTGCCCACTGGCTTGCAGCCGCTACTGACCGCTTGTCTGGCGCCTAGCCCCGACGACCGTCCCGCTGGCGCCGGACTGTTGGCGAGGCAACTGGAACTGTGCCTTAAGCCACGGGTCCAGAGACTATTGCGACCAACTCCGGGTTCATGGCGGCAGCGATTGCGGCGCTGGCCGTTTTGGTTTTTTGTGTGCGTGGGATTGATGCCAAGCGTGTTTTTCAGCGTGATGAATTTGCAGTTCAATTCCAGGGAATTTATTCCCCCGCCCGATTCGCCGACCAACGAGGCCATTCACAATTTCTTTTGGAATGTGGAAGTGCCGGTGGTGAATGCGGTCTCGTTTCCAGTGGCGATTTTTCTGGTGTTTTATGTGGCATGGCCGGTGTTAGTGGCCGTGGGACGGGTAGGTTCGGGTAAACAAATGCCGTCTGAAGACCTTAGTCGGCTGCGGCGGCGCGCACTGTGGGTGGGAGATTCGGCCGCGTGGTTGGGAATGGCGCTATGGGTGATTTCGGGGATTGTTTTTCCATTGTGGCAGAATCTGCATTTTGGCGAGATTCATGGCGTGGGGATGGTCCAGTACGGGAACTTTTTGGCATCGCAGATCGCGTGCGGCTGGATTTCATCGACGCTGACGTTCTTCTTGATGACGTTCATGTTCGTTCGCGCGTTCTATCCAGTGTTGGTTAAGCCAGATCAGCAACATAGCGACGATGCAGACCACCTGTTACGTTTGAATACTCGGTGCCTAGTTTGTTTTGCGATGACATTCTCTGCGCCGTTTTTTGCATTGTTCTTGCTGGCATTCCATGGAATGAAACAAGAAGGGGCACAAAAAGTGTGGATGATTGTGCTCACGCTGATCGGTTTTGGCGTTTCGATTGGCACTTTTTTCATCATGCAGATGATTCGCACGGATGTGGAGGCTTTGGCCTTGGCGGTTGATCCCGGCCGTGATGCGACTTCGGTCAGTACCGATACTGTAGATTCGATCTGGACTGGGACGCGGTGAACGAAATGTTTGCCTCGGCTAACCCGAGAGCGATACAATACCGGCAGAAGAACGGGGCATGGTTTTTTTGATTTTTTTGGCCATGAAATCTTTCGCCGCACGCTCGAATTGGATGATCTCGGTCAGCTTGATCGTCCTCTCGGCTATTGTTTCGTTTGGGGCGAGTCGAGCAACCGGGCAGGGGGCGGTTCCCACCACGGTGCAGCTTCCGACGTTTCATTACTTTACATCGACGGGCTCGGTGCTGGTGCCGGATGGTGGTGATGTTTTGCTGGGCGGCGTTGGTGGTTCCGTCCTGGGGCGAACTGAACAAGGGATTCCTGGGCTGCCGAGTCGGCCATTTACTAATTCGAGCATTGGATCAGGTGTTACTGCGGGCAATGTGAGCGTTCGTGCTCAGATTCATGATTTTGAATCGATGGATCGGGCGCTGCTGAGCGAAACGGCGGGTGACTATGCGGTGCGGTCTCCGCTTGCCAGGCGGGAAGTGGTGGCTGCGGCAGGGCGCGATGACGATTCACTTCAGAGTGTGGCGGCGCTGAGAGCGAAACAAGCCGCGGAGGATGTCGACAGGGATCGAGAGGCTGCAGCGGCGCTAGCGCGGGGGCGTGAATCGCAGGTTGCGGGCAAGCTGGGCGTGGCGAAGATTTATTTTCAGGCGGCGGCCAAACAATCGACCTCGACCGGGGAGGTCCATAAGCAGGCAGAGGCCGCATTGGCTGCGGTGGAACAGTCCAAAGCTGCGGCCAAAATCGCCGGACAGTAGTTATCTCCAAATCTGCTTTAGATCGTCTGACGACATGACGCCGCTGGAGCGGCGCACTTCCTGGCCGTCGCGGACCAGTACGAACGTCGGTATGGAACCGATGCCGTACTTCATCGCTTGTTCCTGATGCTTGTCGACATCGACGCTGTGGATGTCGAAGCCTTCGTCTTGGAGTTTTGTCACCACTGGCTTCATGGCTTTGCAGGCACCGCACCAGGGAGCGTTGAAGAAGAGAACTTCGCCCTGGGTCATCCAAGGATAGATGGGCTTGGGTGCAAACCACTGGTGGTAGTTCAGCGCGACGAGCGTGGCGGGCGGGCCGATGGCCAGTGCTACGCAGAGCGGGAACAGCTTCGGGCTGATGGAAAACATATCCAAGCATAGCTTATTTATCACCTCTGGATGGGTGACGAGTATTGTTCAAAAACTCGAAATCCGAATATCGAAATGCGAAACAAATTCGAAATCTAAAACCCAAAATATATATCCATGTCACATCCATAACTTTTGAAATCGGAGCGTCATGGGATAGAAGGGGAAGCGGAGATTTGTTCGGGGCCTTGAGGAACGAAATCGAATTTGTATTTGTCGCCCAGCTGCTGACGGGTCATGTGGATGATTTCCTGGACGTGGCCGCGGAAATGGGAGATGGTGCCGAACAGGGCGGCTGTAACATTGGTGTCGAAGCCCTGGATGCGGCGGTTTTCGATTAGCTCGTTGGCGGAGAGCCGCGCGATGACGGTGTCGGTTCTTTTACTGTTGATTGAAGCTGAGCTAACACGTCGGCTTTGGGGCGACGGCTGCGATCGGCGAATTCCAACGGGCGGTTGCGAATATCTTTTGCCCCGCCGCTGCCCGCGATAATCCATTGCCGCATGTTGCCGGCCAGGTGCAAGATGAGGTTGGCGATGCTGTTCATTTCGGTGGCGGTGGTGTCGGCAGCTTCATTTTTTTCTGTGGCACTGGCCGAGCGCGGCCGCCACCAAACTTGTTCATCGTTTAGCTGTGCGACGCAATGTTCGATTTTGTGTAGGCCCTCGGCGAGTGTTTCGCGAGCGGCGGTGAGGAAGAGATTGGGGAGATCGTTTGGCATGGGAGAGTGAGTGGTGAGTGGGGGAAGCGATGAATGATAAACGATGAACGATGAATTACTGAAAAACGGATAAAACGGTGAAAAACCGATCGAAAACGGTATGAAAACCGCTGATAAACGGTGGAAAACGGCGCTCGACCAGCAGACGACACGACGAAGAAATGTGTGGTTCACGATGGCGGCAAGTTGCGTAAATTGGTTGATTTCTGATTGAGTTATTGCGCGGAATATTGCATTTTGCGCGTGGTGTAGGGGTCCCAGTTTTCGGTGCAAAATTCGGTTAGTTTTGCGCGGGGCGCGCGCGAGAAAGGTCGAGAATTCTCGGGCTGTTGACGATTCGGTCCGCGCAAAATTCGGGGAATTTACTTTCATTTCCGATGGGTTTTGGATGTTGGGGTCTGGGGTCTGGGGTCTGGTGGGGTGGTCGGGGCGATAGGCAGCTAGGGACCCGGCTCCGGCCATGCCTGCGGCTGGGCTCGCTGCTCTAAGGACTGCGCGCAGAGAGGCCAACGATTCAACGTAGCGTGGGCGCGATGGAAAATCGACAGAAGTTTTTGGGCCAGTCGCGATTTAGGGTGAGCAACTTCGCCTGCTGATGCTAAGCAGGGGGCAAGCCAAGAGAGGATTTGATTGCGGCTGCAGCGACCTCAGTTCCAATCTCTGTTGCTGCCTCAAATGCCCATTTGCCTGCTGCCTTAAGAAACCTCAGTGCTGCGGATCCATCACCTTCTTGGGCTGCTTTTTCGGCTGCATCAATGTTGTCGATGGCCATTTTCTCTTCTGATGTGAGAACGCGTTTGGATAATTCGTTTTTAAGTTTGGCGAGCTCTTCGGCCAACTTGGCAGTCGAAATGTTTGGACCCATCGAACCAGCTTGTCCGGCGGTATATCGGTCTCCGAACTGCAAGTTTGTGGATTCAGAAAGAAATGTGCAGTTTGTGAAGACCTGCGCGTATGTCGCCTGCACAGGGGGATTAATTTGGCTAGGTACAACAAACTCTAGTTTTCTTTCCTTTTGTTGTGACATTACCTCGCCAGTCCCGCATGATGACTCGTGGTCTGGGCGGGAATCATCGCATCTAACCACCATGTCTATTGGATGCAGTGGATAATGAGTTAAGATTCCGTTGGCCAGATCTTTGAGAATGGCACAAGCATTTTTGCCATCCGGATGGATATCATCGGTCCCATTTGGATTTCGAAGAGACCGCCATATTTGTTCGGCGCGCTCTAAGCTTTTCCGTGCCTGCACCAAGTCTTTGTTTATTTCCGCAGAAAATGCATCTGCAGGCCCAACTATTTCATTCTTGCCAATGGACTGCGCTACTTTGAGAAGCAGCGCCTCACCGAAGAGTAAATATCCTTCTGCCGCACCCCAGATATATTTGCACTTCGGATCGTTGGCAGCGAGCAGGTGAGGATGCCCACCTGGACCAGGTGATTGAACACCAACATCGATAGCTATTTCGATTTCGGATAGTGCCTCCATGGGTCGACCCCTGTGTAAGGCGATCTGTGCCCTAATTAAACGCAGTTCGATATGGGAGAGGCTGTATCCGCATTCAGTGGCGATTCGAAGACCCTGCTTTACTGTAAGTGCAGCTTGAGTTAAAAACTTGTCTCGCTCCTCTCGGACGAGTGTAAGTCTTGATTTTCTGAGATCTAATTGCGATTCAATGATCGCTCCCGCGCAAATAAGCGATTCGCAATCGTGTCGGGTAGCCCAAGCTAATGCGGTGTCTAGGTATGTACGCGCTTCTGAGAAATTTTCGGTTTTCAGGAAATAGTGTGCTAGTTGGGTGTCCAAATTGGCGACACTGAAGTGCCCACTTGGGTATTCGCTTACCTTTTTTGTACGTTGCTGCTTCAGTTCATCTATTACTTCGCAAGGGGCTTTCACGCCATCGTAGATAGCCTCAAACATTCCTATCGTAGCCTTTCCGCGTTCGCCGATTAGCTTGAGTAAGGCTGTCGAGTCATAACGCGTTACCGCCTGACCTTGCAGACCGGCAAGTTCAGCGAGGCAGTTAAGTGAATGCGTCCAGCACTGGGGTCTGAATGAAGCGAAATGTGTTGCTTGAGTGTCTGACAAGCGTCGGAGAGGTATCCGCGATCCCATTGCAGATGGCATAACTGGTTCGTCAGGCGCGTCATTTCTGCGCCCCCAATTTGATTGCTTATCGACATCCCCTTCTTCAAGTAAAATTCAGCACACTGCAATTGTCCGAGTTGCAAACTACTCGCGGCAGCGTCGTTACAAAGCACAGCGCAAATATGAAGAGGAATTGCCAATCCCAAGGCAGACGGTGCCTCAACAGGGCCGAGGATTGATTGAGTTATTCTGGACACCCTCACATATTCGCCAAGACGCCCAATAAGATTCTTGCGGCCACCCATTCGATCTAGGTAGATTTGAGCCGCTGCAGAGTATTGATGTGCTTTTACTGCGTGGCGAATGATTTCCTCCAGTAAGTCCAATTCGCTGGTAGTCGATGGACTAGAGCCGGGCTTTTTTCCGAGAGATGCTTCCAAACCTCTGCGTACGGCCTCATGTCCACGGATTGCTGTAGCGCTGTCGATTTGGCGCGAGAATTCATCCCGAATTGCAGGATGCGCTGTGAACAACTCGGCTTCCTGGCCTGCATACGACGCTTTTTGCAATTCAAGCAGTCTCATCTCCACGAGCAAATGCAATTTGTGTTTTAGTTCTTCGTTCGAAATCGCTGCCAATGCTGGCCCAGACACTGCCTGTTTGCCGTTGCCAGTGAAGATCGCGGCCAATGTGTTGGCCGAAACAGCTATTCGGAAAAGACTTAATCTTTGAAGTAACGCGAGCGCTGCGGGGTCGCGCTCAGCTAGCGCCTCTTTATAGCGTTGAGTTATCCGCCCCAACCTTCGTTCTTGATCAGCGATTGCCCTGTCCAACGGGTTAAGACGCTCATCCAAACCGGAGAAATCCAATTCGCCTATTGGTGGCATTTCCGATGGATCGCCATTGTGGAAACGTGCAATGAAACCTCCTACTAGGTCAACGCTTAGTGCGTGTCTCCCGTAGTCATGAGCTAGGCGCTCAAGTGCAGCGTCTGTCCCGCTTTTGACGCCTCTTTCACGAAGTAGTTGAATGCAGGCGGCAGTTGGCAGCTTTTCTACGTTAATCTGCTTTGTATATGAAGAACGCTCGGCAAGGGGATCGAAGAGTCGAAACCTCGATGTGATTATTAACGAGACGTCGGGCAGTCGAAAATCTGCGATTGACAGGATAAACTTCCTTAAGAGCCCATCGGATATATGTCCGTACGTTCCCCTTAACCCATCCTCTTGGACTTTTTCAAGTCCGTCGAGAACGAGGATGCATCGGCCGGATTGGCCAAGGACCGAAAGCAATTCTCTGAAGGAAGGTTCTTTCTCGCGTTGCCCTAAAAGCCAGTTTTTTAGCTCAAAGAAGAAAGCGTCTGGGCTCGGTGCATCGTAGAAGGAAAAAATAAAAAGCCCTTTTGATGAGGGTAATTCCTTGAGTTTTGTAACTCGTGGCTGCTCCGGATAACCGCCAGGCAAGAGAAGCAAGAAGCGATCAAGTATCGCAGTCTTGCCGGCACCGCCAATTCCGACCAAAGAGCATATCCCAAAACCTCCGTCTTTCCACCAATTACAGAGCTCATCTAGTTGAGGACGATCTTGCCAATCGCGCGCTCGAAGTAGCGCGTGCACTTCGTAAGGAACGTCGAAGTTGCCATTTTGATGTTCTGTAACCACCGAAACCACCTCGACAGTGCCCGGTTATCAGGCGTGTCTTCGATAATCTAGTGGCCGGCCATTCGACAATCTCACGACAGGCTAGACATCGAGGTTACGGACTTCCAATGCATGCTTTTCTATGAACTCTCTTCTGGGTTCGACGTGGTCGCCCATGAGGGTGCGGAAGAGGGTGTCGGCGCCGGAGATGTCGTCCATTTTCACTTGGAGGAGGGTGCGGTTGGTGGGGTCGAGCGTGGTGTCGCGGAGTTCTTCGGCATTCATTTCGCCAAGGCCTTTGAAGCGAGTGATGGTGAGGCCTTTTTCGCCGGCGCTGCGGACGGCGGCCAATAGACCGCGGAGATCTTCCAGGCCGATGGTGTTTTCGCCGCGCAGCAAAATGTAGCGAGGCTCCTCGGTGCCGGTGCGCTCCTGCGGGATGAGCGCTTGAATGTCGAAACCCATTTGGGCCAAATCGCCCAGGTGCGTGTTGATGGAACGGACCTCATGGAGTTCGACGATGTGCAAGCGGCTGCCAGCGGCGCGGGCGTGGCCGTTGGTTTTTTCCTCGCCCAAGGGGGCGGCGGGCAATACTTCTTTGGATTCGCCTTCCGGCGGAGCCGGGGGCTGGCCGGTTTTGGCGGTTGGGCCGCCGGGGGTGGCGGCGATGGAAAGCTCCTCGCCGGTTTCTGCTTCGTGTTTGGCAACGAAGCTATCGAGTTCTTCGCGACGGGTGAGCCAGTGCTCCTGAGAGCCGAGGAAGACGTGATAGATGGGGAGCTTGCCGGTTGCGGGGTCTTGCCGCTTGGCGTGGTCGCGGAGACTGATGCCGCGGCGTTCCAGAGCGATGAGCGGCTCTTCCATGGCGGCCAATGTGCGGGCGAACTTGGCCATTTCGGCGCCTTTGATTACACGGCCACCGAGTTCGCCGGAAATGCCGTCGGGGCAGAATTCGCAATCGGCGAGGCCGTTTTCCAAAAGCTGGCCCTTCATTTCTTCTTCGGTCTGCACGTAGTAGACGTTTTTTTTGCTTTTCACGCGGAACAGCGGCGGCTGTGCGACGTAAACGTGGCCCTGCTTAACCAGTTCGTGCATTTGCCGATAGAAGAACGTGAGGAGCAGCGTGCGAATGTGAGAGCCGTCGACGTCGGCGTCGGTCATGATGACAATTTTGTTGTAGCGGCGTTTGGCGAGGTCGACTTCTTCGCCAATGCCGATGCCGATGGCGGCGATCATGCTGCGGACTTCCTCGTTGGCGAGGACTTTATCTTCGCGCGATTTGTAGGCGTTGATGATTTTGCCACGGAGCGGGAGGATGGCTTGATATTCGCGCAAGCGGCCGCCCTCGGCGCTACCACCGGCGGAATCGCCCTCGACGAGGTACAGTTCGCAACGGAGCATGTCGCGGCTGGTGCAATCGCGAAGCTTGCCGGGCAGCGCGCCGCCGGCCAGAGCGCCTTTGCGTTCGCGGAGCAGGGCTTTGGCTTTGCGAGCCGCTTCGCGGGCTTCCGCTGCCAGAATGCCTTTGCTGACGATGACCTTGGCGATTTTGGGATTCTCTTCCAGATATTTGCTGAGTCCGTCGCCGACGACGGAGTTGACAATGCCCTCGACTTCGCCGTTGCCGAGCTTGGTTTTTGTTTGGCCTTCGAACTGCGGATGCGGGACGCGCATGGAGATGATGGCCGTAAGGCCTTCGCGCACGTCGTCGCCGGTGGGAGTTAGATCTTTGAGCAGGTCTTCTTTTTTGCCGTATTGGTTTAGCGTGCGGGTGAGGGCGGTGCGGAAGCCGGAAACGTGCGTGCCGCCTTCGATGGTATTGATGTTATTGACGTAGGAGTGCGTGTTTTCGGTATATTCGCCGCAGTATTGCAGAGCGATTTCGTAGCCGACGCCGTCCTGTTCGCCGCTGATGTAAACGACATCGGGATGCAACGGTTCGCTGGACCTGTTGAGGTGTTCGACGAATTCGATGATGCCGCGCTCGTAGAAAAATTCGTCGTGCTGGCCGGTTTGTTCGTCTTTGAGAAAGATGCGGACGCCGCGATTGAGGAAGGCCAGCTCCTGCAGGCGGCGGAACAAAATGTCGTACGAAAACTTAGTGGTTTGAAAAATCTGCGAGTCGGATTTGAACGTGGTTTTTGTGCCGGCCTTGGTGGTGGCGCCGACCCGTTTGACCGGTCCCTGGGGAACACCGCGTTCGAATTCCTGCTGCCAGACGTGGCCATCGCGGCAGACTTCCACTTCGCACCATTCGGAAAGGAAATTGACGACCGTTACGCCGACGCCGTGCAAGCCGCCGGAAGTTTGATAGGCGCCTTTTTTGAATTTGCCGCCGAATTTGAGGACGGTCATTACGCCTTCCAGCGTGGAGACATCGCGGCCCATTTCCTGGCTGAGCTGCTCGTGCGTTTCCACCGGAATGCCGCGGCCGTCGTCTTCGACCGTGACGGAGCCGTCGTTATTGATGGTTACGCGCACGTTGTGCGCGAAACCAGCCATGGCTTCGTCGATGGAATTGTCGACTACTTCGTACACCAAGTGATGCAGGCCGCGCGAGGTGTTATCGCCGATATACATGCCGAAACGTTCGCGCACGTGCTGCAGATCGGAGAGATGCTCCAAATCGTCAGCGGTGTACTTTTCGTTGGCATTGACCGCCCGGGAGACGGCGGTATCGATGGTTTTAGATGTTTCGTCAGCCATTATTCGTTAGTGAATTATAGGAGCGGCGGTGTCGCTGGTTGTGAGTTAATTTACGCTTCCCACACGAAAACGGAGCTTGGTGATGTTTGCCTCGGGCGACAATTTTTGCAGCCGCGCGATTAATTCGTCCTTTTGAAAACCCAATTCTTGTGCCAACAAGTTGTTCGGCACCAATACTTCCAATGTTCCACGGCGGAGTTGACCGGCCCGGCTAATTGCTGCAATTTTTTCCCCCGCTGCTTCGCGCCAGGCTGTTTCTACTGCCGCTGTGGATTGCTGCCGAGCGTATCCGCGCCGGGCAATCAATTGTGCTAGCACATCGCCAATTTGCCGCGGTTGTGGCACGGGGCAACCTTTACCGATCTCGTGCTAGCGGCATGATTACGTAGCCGTAGCCATCGTCCGTGGTACACACCGCTGCGCTGTCGGAATCTTTCAGCTCCAAAGTGAACGTTTTTTCCGGATCGAGCACGCGTAGAAAATCGCTGACAAAGCGAGGGTCCAAGGTGATGGTAATCTTTGGGCCGCTGTAAGCGATGGGCAATTCCACGCGGGATTGGCCGACATCGGCCGCGCGGCCAGCAAGGACCGCCAAGCCGTTTTCGAAAGTGAAATCGACGCCGCGACTTTCTTCGCTGGTGGCAATGGCCGCCTGGCGCACCGCCGCGTAAAAGGGACCCACGGCCAGTTCGGTTTTTACCACGTCGCTGCGGCGGGGAAATACATCGCGCCATTTGGGGAAGCGCCCTTCGACCAATCGCGAATAAATTGCGAACCGCGGACTGCGGACCAAAATATCGTTGCCGCGGGCGGCCAATTGCACTTCGCCATCGGCGTCGGTAATTGCCCGCTCCAACAGGTTCATGGCCCGTGTGGGAACGATGGTGGTTTGATTGGCCGTTTGGTGGCCGCCGACGGCATGAGCCGGGCCTTCCATTTTGGCGAGTCGCCGGCCATCGGTGCCGACGGCGATTATTTTATCGCCTTCCATTTCGAGCAGTACGCCGCCGAGCGCATAACGACTGCTTTCGTTGTCGGTGGCGAACACGGTGCGACGTACTATTTCGCGAAACAGTCGTGCGGCCAGTTCGTGAAATTTTTCTTCTTTGAAGGCCGTGACATTGGGATATTCGTCAGGATTTTCGCCAGGCAATTTCCACTCGCTGCGATCGCCCCGGACCAATGTTCCTTGGGCATCGCTTTCCAAGTGCAGTTTTTCGTCGGTACATTCGCGCAGGATTGGCCCGAAGCGGGCGATGGGCAATACGGCGCTACCTGGCGTTTCCACACTCACCCCCGGCACTGTGATGCGGATGCCTACCTCCAGATCGGTGGCCATGAGGGTGGCAACGTCGCCGGTGATTTCCAATTTTACATTTTGCAAAATGGGTTTGGGACTGCGTGCCGGCGCGACACTGGCCGCCGTTTGAAAAGCTGCGTGCAATTTTTCGCGTTCGAAGCTGATTTTCATAACTCAATCCGTGTGTGACTTATATGCTTGCTCAAATTTGTATGCGATAAGTTTTTTTGTTTATAGGGGTGAGGAATTTTTCGTCGGATTGATCGGTCGCCAGGCAGTGTCGAGTTCTAACAGTTTAATGATTAATTTCAATCAGTAGAATTAGTAATACACGGCCCCAAAATGTTGATTGCGAGTTACACGGCGAAATAGTTTTCGATAATTCTCGATGCAAAGAGCTCGAAACGGGCAACTTGACCACGTGCATAAGTTGTTCGCGGAATGTTTGCGGTGAGTTGAATTGACATGGATAGTTTTCACGACCGACGGCCTCGGCATGCCGGCATGTTGATAGCGATGGTTTTCATAGCCGTTTTCGACGGTGATGCAACAACTTTTCCCAACTGATCTACGCGCTGCCAACTAAGAGTCGCTGTAACGCATCGACTGTGCCGCACAACGCCGAATCGCGACTGAGTCGATCCTGCATTTGCTGGAAATTGTGCAGTGCAGTGCTGTGATCTCGTCCACCGAAGTGCATTCCCAAGCTTTTTAGGCTGGCCCCACACAAAATTCGGCCCAAATAGATAGCCATTGCTCGGGCCAAAACCACCTGCCGCCGTCGCGATGGGCTTCTTAGGGCACCGGACGTAAGTCCGTAATATTTGGCTACCAACTTGGTTATTTGATTCAGATTCGACGGACATGGCGGGCGGCGACGCGATAAAAACCGTCGCACATGTTCCAAGCCGATGGGCTTGGCCGCATCGTAATCGCTTTCGGCTTTCGCTTCCATTTGCAGCTGGGTGATAGCGCCGCGCAAATCTGCTGTGGTTCCACTGAGCTTTTCCGCCAAAAGTTTGGCCGCAGCTGTGGACAAGGTGATTTGATGTGCGGCGGCCCACCGGTGCAGAATAATCTGGCGCGCCGCAATGCCTGACGATGAGACTGCAACAACCAATCCGCCACCCAGGCGGCTGCGCAGTGCCGGCGGTAATTCCGCAACTTCTGACGGCGGCCGACTGGACGTGATTAACACGGGCGTCTCGCTCGCTTCAAGCGCATCGAGCAAATGCTGCAATTCCTGCAAGGCGGCGCGTCGGCCCAGGAGTTGCAAAACACCGTCCAGCACGAACAGTCCGGCTGTACGGTACTTGGCATGAAATTGCTCAACCGCGTTGTGATGCACGGCGGCGGTAAGTTCGCGAACAAAATCCGCTCCAGTTGTGCAAACAGCGTCGGGCCTGGACTGTGCGACACACTGTGCCAAGTGGGATTTACCTGTGCCGGAAGGGCCATACAAGACTAGCGGGCTGTACCACGCCGGGTCGTGATTCAAGAGCGCCGAAATGATGGAGCCGGTCAGTTGGTTTTCGGGTCCGACGATAAAATCCGCGACGTCTTGTTCATAGCGGTGGGCTTCATTATTACTGATGGCACGATCGATGGCCGGCGCAATTGCCATCGCCAAAGGCTGCATTTTCGAACGCGGCGAGATAACGTAAACGTCGTGTTCCACTATGGCTCCGTCCATTGAAAATCGGATCAGATTCCGGCTAAAAATGCGTGCTGTTCATGCGGGAAATTGCAGCCAAATCGAAACCCGAATTCTATCAAATTTGAGCTATCCACGGTACCCACTGGGAGCGGCTTTTTTATCGATGAAAACGACCTGTTTGCAGGGAGAATTCTAAGGCCAATTCAGACTAAATGGATGCTAGCGGCAACCCGATTATCGCCGGTCTGCGAGGACGGCTGAAATGCGGCGCAAAGCTTCGTCGATTTCGTCAGCGGTGGTTGTGGGACCGATACTGAAGCGGAGACTCGAATCGACAATTTCCTTCGCAAGTCCCATGGCCAAAAGAGTGGGGGAGGGCTCACTAGAACCACTCGCGCATGCTGAGCCGGTCGAGCAGCATATTCCGGCCATGTCCAGTGCCATGAAGAGAGCCTGTCGGTCGTGGCCCAGGAAGGCCACATTTGACGTATGCGGCAACCGCGGCGCTACGCACCCATTAATCTTTAAATGTGGATAAGCTGTTTGAATCGCTGTTTCAAACCGATCGCGCAGGGCGGCCATACGCTGCGGCCGTTCATTACGGTCTGCATCCCAAGCTCGCAAGGCGGCCAGAAATCCGAGCACCAGCGCCACGGATTCGGTGCCGGGACGCAAGCCAAACTGCTGCGTGGCCCCATGGAGGATTGGCTGGATATCGATCCCATGCCGTACCAGCAATGCGCCAATGCCCCGCGGGCCACCGAATTTATGCGGGGCGATACTCATCGCCGCGACACCTAATTCGCGGAAACGGACAGGAATTTTGCCGACCGCTTGGACCGCATCGGTATGGATCGGCAGTGGGGCAGCGCTCGTGGAGCAGCGACGAACAATTTCCGCGATCGGCTGCAGCACGCCGGTTTCGTTGTTCGCCAGCATCACACTTACCAGGCGAGGGGCGCCCAGCGGCGAGGGCATCGCTAGCAGTTCGTCGAGAAGATCCAGTTGAACCACTCCGTCGCGGCTGACTGCGAGCCGATCGATTTGCCATCCGCGCTGAGCCAGAAAATCGGCTGCGGCTGCCACGCTGGGGTGTTCGATGCTGGAAATAATCATGCGCCCGGCGCGAGCCACGTTGGCGCCAGTCAACCCGAGGATCGCTAAATTATTTGCCTCGGTTCCGCCACTTGTGAAAATCAGCCGGTCGGGCGTGCGGTCCGTCAAATCGGCTCCCAGCAATCGCGAGATTTCTTCCCGGGCATCTTCCAATGTCCGACGGGCATGGCGACCTTCGGCATGCTGGCTGGCGGGATTCGCGTAAGCTGCCGCATTTGCCTGGGCCATAGCGGTAACCACTTCGGGCAAAAGCGGTGCAGTCGAATTGAAATCGAGATAAATAGGATGCATTTAGGTCAAATTATACGAAACGGCCCGGCGTCCGACATTGCGTCGGACTGCTGGGATGCAGTCCGACAGGCTGATTTGCCATTGCTCGGGATGGTCGCCTTGGCTATGATCCGCGGCCCCGCAGGTAAACCCAGAATTCAGCGTGCCATGACGGCACGGACCGCCTGCAGGAAAGTTATTGGAGGGAGCCAGCCGGCGCCGATGCAGTCGTCGACCGCCATTGCGATGCGGGCATTAGTCATGCTGATCGTGCTGATCAGCGTGCCGCTGTTTGCCATTTTCGGGAAGAGTTTGCCCGACGTCGTGAAGGGGCTTCTGGAAGGACGGGGGTTAGTATTGGGACCGGCGCCGTGCGGAGATACCAATTCGCCAGCGACATCTTCCATGCCGCCGGCGAACAACCCATTTGGCCAAGCTGGACCCTATCGTGCCGCGCCGGAAACAAGTAATCCGCCGGGTTTGGTCGCGGCTTCCGGGATCGCTTCCACGAATTCTATTTCAGCGCTGAATGGCAACGTAAATCCATTGGCCGGCGCCAGTGGGGCAACTTTGAACACCGGCAGTAACAATATAGCGGGTTCTGCAACCACCAATCCATTACTGGTAGCTCCCGCTGGGAATATGGCAGTCATTGGCCAGGCTGCAAGCGTGCCGCCGACCATCGATCCTAATCACGTTGCATCGTCTGCTGGGTCGCCACCGCTTGTCGGCACATCGCTAGCGACCAGTGGTGCACGTGCTGCGCCAGCTTTTTCCTCCGGCGCACAGCCTGCAAGTTTTATGGCCGCGCCCGACGCTACGACGCTTGCGCCGTCGGATTCCATTGGTCGCGATATGACGGGCATGCCGACGAGCGCTGCGGCGGAATCGCCATACGCTGCCAAATCGAATCCTGTGCGCGACAATGCTGCGCCAGTTGCGGCCGGCACCAACGACGAAAAATTTCGCCGCGCCGAAATGCGATTGCGGGAATTGGGCGCCACACACTACATGTTGGAAACGTGGGGGCCGGATAACAATCGCTACCGTTTTGTGTGCAAAATGGCGATCGGCGGCAATGCGGAAGTGAACAGATACTTCCAAGCGATTGACGAAAATCCATGGCAAGCCATGGAAACCGTACTGCGGCAGGTGGAAGACTGGCGCTCGCGTGGTCAGCCACAGTAGGATGTGCGTGGCCCGAAGGCCTTTCGTCCGGGATGTTATTTCGCCAATTGAAATTCTTCCGCTCGACCGTACCAAGCATGGCGCTGGCATGTTCGTCCAGGGATTGTCATGGGCCGAGGCAGCCGTTCTACTGAAACGCAGTAATATGGGCAAAGGCCAGCCTATTATCGACAGGTTATCCACTCGTCAATGTTTCGGCATTGCCTTGTAAACTCCGGGACTTCCTTAATGGCTCGGCAGCCGATTTTGGGGCCGAAACACTGGCCGATGCCGGTCCATGGCTTTGCACGGCTTTGGCAATTCCGAATTGGCGGAGGTGAAACCGCCTCATCATCCCCCGCGGAAGCCGGGCCGCTCTGGCGTAAACCACGGTTAGCTCGCCTAGAGGCCGTCCTGTATCTTGCCCGGCAGCCACTTAGCAGTCGAAAAATTGCTCAATTGGCCAACTTGGCGGACGGCAATGAAGCGCGTACATTAATCCGCCGGCTGCGGCGCTTGTACGACGCCGGTACAAGCGCCTTCCAAGTGGAGGAAGTGGCCGGGGGCTATCAGTTGCTTACGCGGCGTGTATTGGCTCCGTGGTTGCGCCGACTATCACAGACTTCCCTGGAAACACGACTTTCGGCGCCGGCCATGGAAACTCTGGCGGTAGTGGCCTATCGCCAGCCCGTTTTGCGAGCGGAAATTGAAGCGATTCGAGGCGTCCATTGCGACGAAATGCTGCGGCAACTCCTGGAACGAGATTTGATCCGAATTGTGGCTCGGGCGGAGGACTTGGGGAGGCCCTTGTTATATGGTACGACAAAGCGTTTCTTAGTGTTGTTTGGACTACGACATTTGGATGAACTACCCCGCGCCGCGGAATTCAAATCGACTCATCCAGAACCAATTCATTCCAGCGAACTTTCAGCCGATATCATCAGCGACAGAAATCCCGGCGCCCGCCGGACTGACGATACAACATCTACCGATTTAAACCCGGAGGAAAAATCTGTGACGACCCGTATTCGTTCTGCAATCATTCCCGCCGATCTTGCCGAGGAACCGCGGTCGGCACTCGCTCCGATTGCGCAACCACATCGCGCCGCCAAACGTCTGGAGGCCGCCAAAGACGACGATGATAAAGATGAGGATGAAGAAGACGAAGACGGTGAAGACTGGGACGATGATGACGACGATGAAGAGGACGAAGAAGAAGAGGACGATCTCGACGACGACTTTGTAGATGAAGAATGGGAAGAAGTCGATGACGACGATGAAGAAGACGAGGAAGAGGATGACGAGGAAGATGAAGACTGGGACGATGACGACGAAGAAGACTGGGACGATGACGACGAGGACGAAGAAGATGAAGATGAGGAATGGGAAGAGAACGAGAAAGAGTGAACTGCTGGCGGTATAAAATGCCGCGCCGCTCCCAGCCGCGCTGGAGATTATTCCTCAGAATTTATTCCGCAGAGTTCATTCCTCAAGGCGGAACAGCCGCTTCAGCGCTTCCAACAAGCTGTGCGGCGTGCCGGTGCGCGACTCATCGCGCAGCGATTCTAGCGGCGGGTGCAAAAGTTTATTTACATAGCGCTCGAATGCCTGACTGATTTCCTGGCGGGCCAGCGCGTCCAGTTCCGGCAGCTTGTTGAACAGCCGCCGCAATTCTTCATCGCGCACCCCATGCCATCCTTGGCGAAGCTGCCGAATGATGGGCCCCGTTGCGCGGTGATATAACTCCTGCATAAACTGGTTGGTTTCTTCCTCGACAATGCCGAGCGCCAGTGGCAATTCCTTGTCGCGGGCCGCACGATTGCGGCTGCAAACTTCTTGCAAATCGTCCAGAGAGTACAGATAAACTCCCAGGCAATCGCCAATGGCCGGATCGAAATCGCGAGGCACTGCCAGATCGAGAATAAATAGCGGGCGCTGATATCGCTTCGGCTCGAGCGATTGAAAGCGCTGGATAGTAACGACGGGCTGCGTGGCGCCAGTGGCACTGACGACCAAATCGGCCGCAGTTAGTTTGGCATCCAGCTCGCTCCAATTTGCTGCGTTGCCGTCGTAGTGTCGCGCTAGTTTGGCGGCCGAATCCTCGTTGCGGTTGATGACCGTGATGTGCTGCGCTCCTGCTTCGCGCAAATACACCAATACTTCCTCGGCCGTTTCGCCGGCGCCGATCACCAAGATTTGCTTGTCGTCAAACCGTTCAAACACATTCCGGGCAAAACCGCTGACCGCCACGCTGGCGATGCTTACGCGTTTGTCGTTAATCGAGGTTTCCGCTGCCACGCGCTTGGCCACGCGCAAAGCACGCTGGAAGGCATCGTGCGTGATGGGGCCGAGGCTGTCCTGCTGCGCCGCCAATTGATAGGCCTGTTTTACTTGGGCCAGAATCTGCGATTCGCCCAGCACCATGCTGTCCAAACTGGCCGCGACCGTAAACAGATGCCGCACCGCTGCTTCGCCCGATTGCTCGAACAAATCGTCAAACACCTGTTGCAGGGGCAAGCCGTGAAACTCGGCCAAAAACTGCTTGATTTGTTGGTAGGAAGGCGCGATGGCTAAATCTTCGGCGGCCGTATACAGCTCCACGCGGTTGCAGGTGGACAGCAACACCGCTTCGGTGAGCGGATAAGAAATGCGCCACTGTTCAAGCGCTGTAGCCACTTGATCGGGACTGAACGCCAACCGTTCCCGCACTTCCAGCGAAGCGTTGTGATGGCTGCAACCGACCATTTGGAGTTTCATGTGCGCACCTCCGACATGGGAAGTTCGCCACTTTCACTGCGCTGGGAGCCATGTTCACTTGGCAATAGCATCCGCACGCCCAGCGTGACCGCCAGGAACGCAAAACTAACTACCGTGAGATAGGCAACTTTCCGCCCGCTGCGCGCCGGTCGATAGACTGCGCTAAATACTGCTGCAGCCAATAACCAACCGAACATCGCGGCGGTGCTCCAGATTACGGGGTCGGTCCATGGTACTTCATCGATTTTGATTCGATGCGACACCATATTCAGTACAATGCCGCTTGCGAACCCAACGCCGACCATCAGCACCGAAATCAAAATCGCCCGGCTATTCACGCGCTCCAACCATTCCAAGCTTGGCAATCGCGGCCCTGTGGCGGCTGGCAATTTGTGTTTCAATCGGTACGATTGAAGTAGATACATCATGCCGGCCATGAAACCCACCGTTACGGCCATCAATCCTAGCAGCAAAAAAATACCGTGAATCGTGCCCCAAATTTGTCCGGCGTGCGATTGCGGAAACGGTTCGCGGCTGGCAAATTCCGCTAGTGCGATCAGGCCCAGCACCAGCGGCAGTAGGAACAGTCCAATCGACGTTTTTGGGTGATACCAACTCAGATACAGATACACCACCACCAGCCCCCAAGCGCCTAGCAAATTCCAATCGAACGCGCTGGAAAGCGGAGTGCCGCTGGCCGTGATCGCGCGGTTCGCCAGATACAACGTTTGAGCCAACAAGCCTGCGGCCGCAAAACCGATGGTCACTCCTTGGCGCAAGCCACGCCAATAAAACATGCGCACAGCCTCCAACAGCAGGACTACGCTGTAGCTGGCCGCAAAACAAAAGACCGAAATTCCAGCAAGAAATGACATAACGATCGGTGCGCGGTAGGCTCGTTTCCTCAAGAATCTCTATCATCGACTGCCAAAGATGTTTCAGCAAGCCAAAACAATGGCCGTTACATGCCAATTACGGCCGCCAGATAACTGCTGTTTTTCATGACCAATTCGAGACAGCCGACTAATCCATTCTATGTGCTGTGTGTTTTGGCGGGCATAGCTTTCACGGTTACCGCGTGCGCCTATGGCGTAATGATGCTACGGTCCAATCGCGGGCTCGATTTGTCCAGCACAGCGCCTGCAGAACATCCACTGATGAGTTTCCTGGACCGCTACGGCATGATAATATTGGGCGGGGAAGTGGCGGTTCTGGCTGCGGTATCGTTGGCGGCAATCATGCTCGACCATTATCGCGGCAAACGAATTAAATCTGCGAGGAAACAATGAAGGTCAACAATTTCAAACAAGTGCCTGCCAAACCGGTCGATATGGAAGGCGCGCATGGTTGCACGGTGCGCTGGTTGTTGGGCCCAGCGGACGGAACGCCGACGTTTGCGATGCGCGAGTTTGTGGTTGCGCCTGGCGGATACACGCCGCGGCATAGCCACGATTTCGAACACGAAGTGTTCGTGCTTTCCGGTAACGGAGAGGTGTTCGAGGGAGATGAAAAGCACCCGCTGAAAACGGGCGATGTGGTGTTTGTGCAGCCAAATGAAGTTCATCAATTTCGCAACACCAGCGCCGAGCCGTTGCGTTTTTTGTGTTTGATACCCAATTCCGTGGCGAGCAAATACGTGAAGGTTGCTCCGGAGTGCGGCGTCGAGAAGTGACCTATGCCGGATGCGTCACGGGAAATTGAAAAGCTGCGCGAATTAATTCGCCATCACGATCGCAAGTACTACATCGAGTCGGCGCCGGACATCACCGACAAGCAGTACGATGAGCTGCTTGAACAGCTAAAAAAGCTGGAAGCGGCGCACCCCGAGCTGATCACGCCCGACAGCCCCACCCAGCGTGTGGACGAGCAGCCGGTTGCCGGTCTGCCGCACGTCGAACATCGCGTGCCCATGTTGTCGATCGACAACACTTACAGCATCGAGGAATTGCAGCAATACGGCGCGCGGATTGCCAAAGCATTGCCTGGGGAAAAAATCGAGTGGGTCGTGGAACTTAAAGTCGACGGCGTGGCTGTTTCCCTTTTGTACGAGCACGGCCAATTGACGGTTGGCGCCACACGCGGCAATGGGCAGGTCGGCGATGACATTACGCATAACATCCGCACCATTCGCGATGTTCCGCTGCACCTGCACGGCAAAAATCTGCCCCCGGAACTGGAAGTACGCGGCGAAGTGTATATGACTAACGACGATTTGGTGCGACTTAACGAGGAACAGGCGAAACGTGGCCACGCGCCCTATGCCAACACGCGCAACGTTACGGCGGGCACTATTCGGCTGCTAGATCCGCGCATTACTGCACAGCGGCGGATCCGGTTCTTTTGCCACAGCACCGGTTATGTCGAAGGCCTGAAAGCGCAAACGCACATGGAGTTCCTGGAAGAAATGCGCGGCTACGGCCTGCCGCCAACGCCGCACGTGAAATGCTTTGAATCGTTCGATGCCGCTGTTGGCTATTGCGAAGAGTTGATCACTGAATTGCACGAGCTGGATTTCGAAGTCGACGGACTGGTGCTGAAAGTCAATCGGTTTGACCAGCGGCAGCGATTGGGCGCCACCTCGAAAAGCCCGCGCTGGATGATCGCTTACAAGTTCGAGAAGTTCGAAGGGCCGACTCGCCTGCGCGAAATCCGCGTAAGCATTGGCAAATCGGGCGCCATCACGCCGTTTGCGGAACTGGAGCCGATCGAACTGGCCGGCAGCGTCATCCGCCGCGCCAGCTTGCACAATGCCGATGAAATTGAGCGCAAAGACTGCCGCGCGGGGGACATTGTCATCGTGGAGAAAGCCGGCAAAGTCATTCCGCACATTGTGCGCACCGAAAAGCACAAGCGTGAAAGACAGCTTAAGAAATTTCAATTTCCAACCCATTGCCCCGAGTGCGGCACCAAACTTGTAAAAGACGAAAAGGGGGTTTACATCCGCTGCCCGAATTTGCAGTGTCCCGGACGTGTTCGCGAATTGCTCATCTATTTCACTGGCCGCACTCAAATGGACATCGAAGGATTAGGCGAAGAAGTCGTTGGACAATTACTGAAAGCGAAGCTCGTCAAAGATTTCGCCGATATATATGAGTTGCGTGTGGAAGACTTAGCAAATCTCAAACATGCATCTGCGAATAAAAAGGGGGAAGAGACGCAAGTTCGTTTGGGCGAAAAGAAGGCGCAACAAATCTGCGATTCTATCGAGGCATCTAAGAATCGAGGACTTGCGCGGGTGTTGGCATCGCTCGGAATTTATCACATAGGAGTTCAAACAGCCCGAGACATTGCATCCCGCGTTTCAGACATCGATAAATTGCTGGACGCAGATCTAGAAACAATTCGAGGAATTGTAGCTGATGAAGGGACGAAGTTTGAAAATATTAAAAATGCAGCACAGCGCTTGCATGAGCGATTGCATTCGGCTGAAGGCGACAAGCTATTCGAAAACGTCAAGGCAAGTTACAAATCCGATTTCAAAGGCCAATTAGAGAAACTCCTAGACCAAATTCCTCGTGGCTGGGGTGCCGATTGGGGTAAAGCTGGCGGTGGAAGAAAAGACTTGATCTTTGAGAAGTTTAAGACACTTTCCGAGTTCCATGCGGCAACCGTGGACGATCTAGTGCAGACTTTCACGAAGGAGGTCGTCGGAAAATCACTGTTTGATTACTTAAACTCCGAGCCTGGACGTGACATTGTTTCAAAGCTTCGGCGTGGTGGTGTCGATATGACCAGTCACGAGGTAACTGAAGACGCGGACTTGCCTTTGAGTGGGATGACAATCGTGGTGACCGGTACTCTTAAAAACTACACGCGTGAGCAAATCGAGGAAGCCATTCGTGTGAATGGCGGGCGGACGGGCTCAAGTGTTTCGAAAAAAACAAATTACTTACTTGTGGGAGAAGATCCGGGAACAAAACTCGAAAAAGCCCATAAACTGAACATACCCGTTTTGAGTGAAGAAAAATTCGATCTTCTCTTACAGAAACGGGGAAAATAGTTGCAATATGTAGGCTAGACCATTAGTCTAGCAGATGTCAGCGATAGAGAATTGGCGAGAAAAGTCAGGCTCCCGTGGGGCAAATCGCTATGTTCGAGTTCGCTGTCGTAGACACAGAAACAACAGGCCTGCCCAATCGTTCTACAAATCGCATCATCGAAATTGCGATTGTTAAACTCTCGCCGACATTGCAGAAAGTCGGGGAATTCGAAACGCTCTTAAATCCAGAGCGTGACGTCGGCCCTTCTAGTGTGCATGGTATTGCAGCCCGGGACTTAGTGGCTGCTCCAAAGTTTGCAGACATTGCCGGGGATGTGCTGGACTGCATCCAAGGATGCATCATAGTGGCTCACAATGCGCGATTCGACACGACTTTTCTTTGTTTCGAATTCGAACGGCTGGGACTAAGCTTGCCGCGATTACCTACGGTTTGCACGATGCAAATTGCACGCGGAATTGGTGAGAAATGGCAATCGGTAGATTTGCAGGGTTGCTGCATGACGCTAGGGATTGCTCATCAAGCACCACATCAAGCATTATCCGATGCTCGTGCAACGGCGGAGCTATTTAGGGCGATTGTCGAGAAACTCTGCCCGAGTGGTGCGGTGGATTTAAAGAAACTGAAATGCCAAGGTGACATTCCCTGGTATGTGAACGGTTGTGAATTGAACCGTTCTAATCGGACCTGGATACGCCAACAGGCCGAGTCTGAACTTACGACCCCATCGCTGACGTTATCAACTCTTACGCGGCGACTTTCAAAGATGGTGCGATTGGGCGATGTGAAACACGAATTAGCAGGATACTTGAATGCGTTGGACCATGTGCTCGAAGATCGGATAATAACTCCTGATGAAGTTGAAAACCTCTTTGAAACTGCAAAAATATGGGAATTACGACCGGAGGAAGTTGTAGAGGCTCATCAACTTTACATTCGACAATTGGCTGCCACGCTTCGCGATCGGTGTTCCATTTCCGATGTACAGCTTAACGATTTGAAAATTGTAAATTCACTGCTTGGATTTGATGAATCTTTTTTGCGGGAGGTGCTGACAAAACCCGACTGCTTGCCCTTAGTCCCGGAAACAAAAGGCGAACCGGTTGCTGGTAAGACAGTTTGCTTTACTGGCGAGTGCACATGCACAATCGGAGGCGAATTCATTACGCGCGAATGTGCAAAGCGATTTGCGATCCAAGCCGGACTGATCGTTGCTGACAACGTAACGAAGAATCTAGATTTGTTGGTAGTTGCCGATCCTTACACACAATCTGGAAAAGCAAAAAAGGCGCGTAGCTACAACATCCGAATACTCAACGAGCCAGTATTCTGGAAACTTATTGGATTTAAAGTCGATTAACTCGGCAGTCTCATTTTTTCTCCGCCACGCCGAGTTCCTTCAGTTTAGCGGCCACATCCTTGCCGGCTTTCGTGGTGTTGATGTGTTTGTCGATGTCCGAAATCTTTCCGCTTTTGTCGATATAGAACGTCCAGCGATGTATTTTATCGCCGGTAATAACACCATAGTCGTTGGCAGTTTTTTTGTCCGGATCGCTTAGAATCGGATAATCGACGCTCAGCGATTCGGCAAACGCTTTATTGCCTTTGTTTTTATCGACAGGTTCCATCGGATCGACGCTGATCGTGAAATAGGCGACGTCGAATTTGCGAATGGCATCGCTTTCTTCTTTTATCGATTTACATTCGGCGGTGCAGCCCGGTGTGAATGCTTTTGGAAACCATGCCAGTACAACCGCTTGTTTATCTTTGTAATCGGCCAGATGATGCGACTGACCGTCGGAACCTTGCAATTCAAAATCGGGGGCCGGGTCGCCGACTTTCGGCGCGGCGAAGGCTGTCGAGCCGGTGAATCCCGCCGCGAACACGGCCACGGCAATCATTGTCAAAATCTTCATGGACTGCTCCTCCAAGGCAAAAATAGATGGGTGATGTAACCGCCAGATCGTGCCATGCAGTAAGCCCCCAACCTATCATGGCTGCCGACAAGAATCTATAACTAGGCAAATAGGCAGGATGTGGGAAGCGGCAGGCAGTGCGGAGCGAGATCGCCGAAACACCCAGACACTTAAGCACATAGATTCTCAGACACCGCACGATGAATATCGTTCCCATCAAAAACGCCCTGATTAGCGTCAGCGATAAACTGGGCTTGGTCGATTTTGCGCGCGGTCTGACAGCGCATGGCGTGGAATTGTATGCCTCCGGCGGGACGCGCAAGCATTTGGAGCAGGCGAATTTGCCAGTGCGCGAGATTTCAGCTTACACCGGTTTTCCAGAAATGATGGACGGGCGGCTTAAAACGTTGCATCCCAAAGTGCACGGCGGCATTTTGTGCCGCCACGATCGAGCGGACGATCGCACCGCCATGCAAGCGCACGGCATTGTGCCGTTTGAGCTGGTGGTGGTGAATTTGTATCCGTTCGAAGCGACGGTGGCGAAGGCGGGCGTGACGGATGAAGAAGCCATTGAGCAGATCGATATTGGCGGGCCAACCTTGATTCGTGGTGCGGCAAAAAATCATGCCTTTACGGCTGTCACCACTTCGACCGAACAATACGCGGCCATTTTGGATCAGATTGCAGGCCAGGGGGGAACTTCGCTGGAACTGCGTCGTAAACTGGCGAGCGAAGCGTTGGAAATGATCGCCCGATACGATCGGGCGATTGCCGATTATTTTGCCCGCCACGCATTGCCGGTAGGCAAGGGCGCGGTTGGTGAGGATGTTCAAACCGCTGAATTTCCGGCTTCCATTGCACTTCATTTGCAGCGCCGCGAAGTGCTGCGTTATGGAGAGAATCCACATCAGCAAGCTGCGTTGTATGCGTCGTCGAAGTCGGCCGGAGCGAATTTGCTTTCTGCCCGGCAATTGCACGGCAAAGAACTCTCATACAATAACTTGCTCGATTTGGATGCAGCCCTGGACATCGTCCGTTCGTTAGCCGGGCCGGCTGCGGTAGTCGTGAAACACAACAACCCGTGCGGCGCGGCAATTGCAGAAACGCTTTCCACAGCCATGCGCAATGCATTGGCAGGCGATCCGCTCAGTGCGTTCGGCGGCATCGTTGGATTGAACCGTGCTCTCGATGCTGTCACGGCCGAAGTGTTGGCCGAGCCCAATCAATTTATCGAAGCCATTGTAGCGCCACAGTTTGAACCCGCCGGATTGGAAATTCTGACCAGCAAGCCCAAGTGGAAGGCCAACGTCCGACTGTTGCAAGTTGGCACGCTCGATTCTGCAATCGATCCCTGGCAATTCCGGCCGATCGACGGTGGGTTTTTATTGCAGCAGGGAGACATCGCGCCGGATCCGGAAAGTGAATGGCAAGTTGTGACGGATAGCAAACCCACCGCCGGGCAAATCGACGAGTTAAAATTCGCCTGGGCCATTGTCCGGCATGTGAAATCCAATGCCATCGTGCTTGGCAATCAGCGAATGTTGTTAGGCGTGGGCGCCGGTCAGATGAGCCGCGTCGATTCGACGAAAATCGCACTGGAAAAAGCAGGATCGAAAGCGGTGGGCGCTGTTTTGGCATCGGATGCGTTTTTTCCATTTGCCGATTCGATTGAATTGGCTGCCGCAGCCGGGGTAGCGGCAGTCATCCAGCCGGGCGGCAGCAAGCGCGACGACGAAGTCATCGCGGCCTGCAACGCCGCGCGAATTCCCATGATTTTCACCGGCCGCAGGCATTTTAAACATTAACAAGCGATAAACGATGAATGATAAACGATAAACTGCGGCGATCGGAGTTCGATCGAGGCAATCTTCTTTATCGCGCATCCTTCTGCGTTTATTGTTAAATCCGATGTCGTTTCTGGATAAAATAGTCGCCAGCAAGCGCCGCGAAATAGAAGCTGCCAAAGCTGCCAAAGCGGCCACGCCGACGGCACAACTTCACGCCGCAATGAAAGCGGCACCGCCGCCGCGAGATTTTTTTGCGGCACTGGCAGCGCCAGGGCCGATCAAACTGATCGCTGAAGTGAAAAAAGCCAGTCCCAGCGCCGGAGTCATTCGCGCCGATTTTAATCCTGTGGAAATTGCCCGCACGTATCAGCAGCACGGCGCTAGCTGCCTTAGCATTCTGACCGACGAGCCATTTTTTCAAGGCAAGTTGGAATACTTGCGCGATATCCGAGCGGCTACCACGGTGCCGCTACTGCGCAAAGATTTCATTCTCGATAAGTATCAACTGTACGAAGCGCGCGCGGCCGGCGCCGATGCCGTACTGTTGATTGCCGAATGTCTGGATGATTGCAATCTGCGGGCGCTACATAACGAAATCGTGTCGCTGGGTATGACGCCGCTCGTGGAACTATACGATCCGGCGAATTTGCAGCGGGTGCTTGATGCCGGGGCCACGTTGGTGGGCGTCAACAACCGCGATTTGCATACTTTCAAAACCGATTTAGATCACACGCTCCGACTGCGCGAGCAGATTCCCGACCACTGCGTTCTGGTGGCCGAAAGCGGCATCCGCACGCGAGCCGATGTCCAGCGGTTAGAAGCGGCCGGAGTGAATGCGATTTTGGTTGGCGAAACACTGATGGCCAGTCCCGACATCGGCGGCGCGGTAGATGCGCTGCTGGGGCAGCGTTAATTCCTGGTAGTCGGCGGCGCTCGGAGCCTAGTGTGCTGCCGCCACAGCAGCGATAGTTTGCGGCCAGTCGTATTCATGGGAAAATCTTCGAGTTCTTCCGGTTTAACCCACTGCAACTGGCCATGTCCATTGTTCGATGCAGTGACAATTCGCTGGGTCGAGCCATTGCATCGGGCCGTGAAGCAATCCAGCGTGATGCGAAACCGAGTCACACTGTGCCTGAGGGTAACGAATTGCTGCGGCGACGAAATGGTGATTCCGGCTAATTGCCGCACACTGTTGGCAATGTTTTTGTGCTTGTCGGACGCGACCGACGGTCGCGGCTTTATCGTTTTCGGAAGTGGAAATCGGGGAAAATCCCACAAGCCTGCCCAGCGTTCGCCGGCGACGCATTTTCGCAATAGCACTCGTCCATGCCGAACAATCACCACGGCAGCTTCCTGCACATCTTCGACCATTGGCTGCGTGCGTAAAGCGGGGATATGATTTTGCAATCCGTCACGATTCGTCGGACAAAGCAATTTGAGCGGACACTGATTGCATCGAGGGTTCCGCGGAGTGCAAATCAAACTGCCCAATTCCATAAGGGCTTGATTGAACTGGCCACTGCCGCGTTTGGGCAAAAGATCCTCGGCAGTTTGCCAAAGTAGTTTTTGTCCCGTGCCGCTGGCAGTGTCGCCACGAAACGCCAACAAGCGAGAAAGCAGGCGGAGCGTGTTGGCTTCCAAAATCGGCGCGGGAATATCAAACGCAATCGACAAAATCGCGCCTGCCGTATACCGGCCAATTCCCGGCAGCTGCCGCAGTGTATCCATATCGCTGGGAAACCGCCCGCCATGTTCGGCGATAATTTTCTTGGCCGCAGCGTGCAGCTGTCTGGCTCGGCGATAGTAGCCCAGGCCTTCCCACAGCCGCATCACCTGCTGTTCAGGCGCGGCCGCCAAGGCTGCGACCGTCGGAAAAGCTGCCATAAATTTAGGAAAATACCGCTCGACGGTCGCTACTTGCGTTTGCTGCAGCATGATTTCGCTGATCCAAATGGCGTATGGATCGCGAATCCGCCGCCACGGCAAATCGCGTGCATGCTGTCGATACCAGACTCGCAGCCGCTGTCGAGCATTTCGCCGCCATGGGGCAGCTAATGATTTGTTTTTTGAACCGGTTTGAAGAATCGCGGGCATGAACGATTGCGTATGAAACGATGAATTAGCAAAACAAAATGCACGAGCAACTCGGTGGACGAAAGGTTGCTCGTCGTTTACGCTGCAAAGAACCCCTGGCTGTGAACCCCCGAGGTTATGGTTGGGATTCTATCTCATCACCAGCAACAATCCAACGACGTTTGTGAGCCGAAGAAAATCATCTCGAAAGTTTTCCGGTGCCGGTGGTCAGCCTGGCAATCCTACCGCGTCTGAAAACAACGATAGCCGGCAGCCGCCAAGCCTTAAAAAACCTTCCGCAGGCTCCTCTTCCGCTAGGAAATTGCGAGTGGCGCAAACCGCTGACGGCTGTTGGGAGTTCGTCCATCCGCGTTGTGCGCTAAAGCGGCAAGAAGATATCGAAGAAGTTGATCAAATGATAGCTGCCGGCGAAGCCGAAATTGCCCGCGACGAACTGCGCTGGCTGCTGGCCGAATGCCATGTTTTTTTAGTTGCCCATAAGCTGCTGGGCGATCTGGCGCTGGCGGCAAGCGATTTCCGCCTGGCCCGGGGCCACTACGGTTATGCCTTTCAAATTGGCATCAAGGCGATTGATTCCGCACAGGCGGCAAAGTCGTTTCCTTATGGACGCTCGGCGAATCAAGCGTTTTTCCAGTCGGGCCGAGGTCTGGCGATTTGTCTATCGAAACTCGGCAAACAGCGACTGGCCCGCGATGTGATCGCCAAACTTTTGCAATTAGATGCCAGCGACGCGCTGGGACTGCGAGAATTGCTGAATGACCAGCGCGGCCGAAATCAGAAGTAACCAAATGATCCGGCCGATTAAGGACTCTATTGCAGATTGGCAGCCGTCTCGCTGGCTTCCAGTTCGGCCGTTCCTTTTTTGAAGTGTGGAACGCCCGCCGAGTATTCAATCGTGGCTTTATCGAGTTGATTTTTTAGAACTTGACTGAATAGAAAGTTCGACATGGCTTGTTGCAGAGCGTCGCGTGCATCTTGCCACGTTTTTTTCCCGGTTTTAACGTCCGTCACCTTAATCAAATGAATTCCGAAAGGAGTGCCCACCGGTTGGCTGATTTCGTCCGGCTGGAGGGCGAACGCGGTTTTGGAAAACTGCTCCGCCATCACGCCATTTAGCGGAATATAGCCCAAATCGCCCCCTCGGCTGTGGCTGGGGCCAGCGGAATACTTTTGGGCAGCGTCTTCAAAGCTGATGCTGCCGGACTCGATTTGATCGCGCAGCTTTTTTGCCTGTTCGACAAGATCTTTCAGTTTTGTCTCGTCGGTCGTTCCCTCCGGACGCAGCAGAATGTGACTGACCCGCCGCTCGGTACCGTCGAACTGTTCATGAAATTTTTTGAACAGTGCCTGCATGGTTTCGTCGTTGGTGTTGTGCGCCACGTATTTGTTCCAACCCAATTCATAGACATAGCCGTTGCGCAGAATTGCTTCCGTCTGATGGCTGCGTGCCAGCATATCTTCGAGAGTGGTATTCTGCTGTTGCAAGGTTTGCCGAAGGTGTTCGATGGCCACATCGATTTCTGCATCGCTGGCGAGAGACTTTTGCGCCGTTAAGAATTCGTGAATAAGTTGCCGCTCGATCAACTTCTGGAGCACCGCCGCTTGTGCCGAGGCAAGTCGACTCGGCTCGAGATTGGCGGTATGCGGAATTCCCGCTAGCGCGCGCTCCACTTCGTTTTGAAAAATCGGCTTGCCATTTACGCGGGCGATGACCGTTGAATTTGGATTTTGCACCTTCGGCAGCGGTTGCACGGTCGATGGCTCGACAGGAGCCGGCGGACCCTCCAGCGCTTGGGCCTGCGCGAATGTCACCGACAAGCCAAGCAACCCCAGCCAGGCAACCAGTCGAACAAAACCAGATTGTTGTAGCGAAACGCGATTGGCAGAAGAATTAATCTCGGTCATGTTCCATTTTCTATTCGTTAAAGCTCGGTAACAGTTCTGGTTTCTCAATCTCGACGAGATGTGCTTAAGCCAACGGCAAATTTTTCAGCTCGTAAGTCATCGGCAAAACGTACATCGAAGTCGGCGTTTTATCTACGAAAGTATAGCCTTTCGCTCCGGCTGGTAGCTCAAACTGATATACGATTCCAAGCTCCGTGTTGGTTTGCAAAGTGTTACGAAAGCCGGCATTTTCCTTCCGATTGTGAATCGGTTCCAACAGAGGACATTACAATCCGGCGAATTATTTTATTTTAGAACCATCGGGCAAACGGTTCCAGTCTGGCGGCCCGCTTCCGCCGTTCGCATCCTAGACTTGTGTAGTCCCATTGGCGCGCCACAACACCGGCCGCAAATCGTGCGGCACAAACCTTTGCTTTGAGTCAATTTTCGCCGCGATATGAAAATCCACGCAATAAACCGCCTACGTCAATTTGGTCGTTCGATTTATTCGTTTAACGGCCTATTCCGTCTATCTTTGCCGCCACTTCTGTTTATCGCAGCAATGCTTGGTTTCGTGTCACCTGCCGCTGCCGCATTGCCCAACCAAATGACCATGGAGGCGCTTATTGGCGGCCAGCGCGTTGAAGGCGCTCCGCTGGCCTGGAACGGCGCCAAGGTCTATTTGCTGACGCGCAACGGAGGGATGACTGAGTTTTCGCCCGGCGAAGCGAAAAATTATCACAAGACCAGCGACAGTTTCGCCCCCTATCCATCCAACATGCTTCGCGGCATGCTCCAGCAAGAATTCGGGCCGCAATTCGAGGTCAGCGGCACGGGCCACTTTCTCGTGGTCTATCCCAAGGGCCAAAGCCAATGGGCGGATCGCTTTGAAGATATGTATCGCTCGTGCGTAATGTACTTTACGGTACGCGGATTCAAGTTAACCGATCCGCAATTTCCGCTGGTGGCCGTGGTGTTCCCCACCCAAGACGATTTTCGCCATTACGCGGCCAAAGACACCGTTCCCGCCGGCGCAGGCCTGCTTGGCTATTATTCGCCGTATACCAATCGCGTTTCGCTGTTCGATGTTGGTGGCGGCCGGACCAGCAATGCCGGTTGGCAGCAAAACTATGCCACCGTCCTGCACGAGGCTTCGCATCAAACGGCATTCAACACCGGCGTCCACAGCCGATGGTCGCCACCGCCGCGGTGGGTAGCCGAAGGCTTGGGCACCATGTTCGAAGCGCGCGGCGTGGCCGATTCGCGCACTTATACAAGCCAGCAGGACCGCATTAACCGCGGCCGGCTTGCCGATTTCAAATCGCTCCTTATGGCGAAGCACAAGCCGCAAGACTTGGTGGAAATGATCAGCTCCGATCGCCAGTTCGATAGCGACGCGATCAGCGCCTACGCTCAGGCTTGGGCGTTTACATTCTTTCTCGTGGAGCAAATGCCGCGTGAATACGCCCGCTACCTGGAAAAGACCGCATCGCGGGAGCCTTTTACGCTTTATAGCAGTGCGCAACGGCTGAAGGATTTTACTGATGTCTTTGGCGAAAATCTGGCCCTATTGGACGCCCACTTTCTGAGGTTCATTAACGACCTGAAGTAGGGCGTGCGTGGCCGTGAAAGCCCCTGTTAGCCGGCCGGCAATTGGATTAAGTTTGTAAGTGCGCCGCCATGATAACCGGTCGACGTTGCGCTGGCATTTCCGACTCGAGCTGGTCGCACCGACCTCATCGCCCTCAATTCAAAAAAACGCTCGCAGGAGATGATCCATGAAAAAAATTGAAGCCGTCATTCGCCACTTCAAATTGGAAGAAGTAAAAGATGCACTGCATGGCAAAGGCGTGCAGGGAATGACTGTTACGGAAGTCCGCGGCTTCGGCCGGCAGAAGGGACACACCGAAACCTACCGTGGCGCCGAATACGCCGTCGATTTTCTGCCCAAAGTGAAGCTGGAAGTGGTCGTCGACAATAAAGACGCCCAGGGCGTCGTCGACACCATCGTTAGTGCAGCCCGCACCGGTCAGGTAGGTGACGGAAAAATTTTCGTCAGCACATTAGACGACGTTGTCCGCATCCGCACCGGCGAAACCGCCGCCGCGGCAATCTGAGAGACGAAAGCCCGTTCTACCGATCGAACAGTCGCTCAACCAAAGCATCCCATTGGCGGCGCTGTATCGTTTCAATCGCTTGTTGTTGGGCCAGATTGTAAATCTGTGCTAGCGTCGACGTTGGCGAAGACGGAATTGGTTTGGTCGGACTCAATCCCATGGCGCCAGAGCTCGCTGCCACAAATCCCGGTGGCGGCATCGAAAAGCGTCGCTGATGGTCTGCCATCTTCATAATGGGAAGTTTTCGGAGAATAGGAAACGCTAATTGTCGCCTGCTAGCACGGCGCATAGTGCAAGCATTGCCCTCAGGAGCTCCTTGTAGATTATCGAGTCTTTGGCTTCCAACGAGGAATCTCCTTGCCGGTGTCCGCGCCGTTTCGCTCATCGCGCGTACTGCTAAAGTCCGCAAACACTACGCATTCGAAAAGTTCGTCTTGACCTGTCTGTTCAAGCCGTCCTATTTTGACTGATTGTTTGACCCGCCATCCAGCGGGAGAATTTTTCGCATAGCTTGGCGTCGCTCACTGGATCGACCAGAAGCGAGGCCACAAGTTCCTTGGCCCAGCGCAGATCCGAACCAGAGGGTTCGTGGAGTTTGCGGCACGTTGCCCAAGCGTGACGCTGGCCAAACGAAAGGAGTTTTTCATGTCCAGTGCAGTCTTAATGGAACGGTTTTCTGCCGGGGCGCCCTCCGCGCCCGGTCCGGCACAGTCGTGGCAGCCCTCGGGCTTTCCGTCGGCAGGCCCCGCAGGCAATTGGTGCGTGGTTCCGCGCTGCAAGGTGGAATTTGAAAAGTGCACCGGCGGTTTCAAGATCCATTGCCGGTGCGAAGACGAGCTTTCGTGCGCCACGCTGCAGAATCTCTGCCGCATGTTGTGCGACGGCTGCTGCAGCTGCAGCTGCACCCAAAACGGCATTCAGGGCTGCCAATGCACCTTTGCCAATTGCCATTGCAAGTGCGAGTACACCTCTGACGGCTGCTGCATCAGTTGCACCAGCGGCGACAAGCAATGCTGCAATACGTTGCAAGCCTGCTGCGACTGCTGCGCCAAGTGCTGCGATAGCGGTTGCTGCTGCTACGTGTGCTTTAACGGCACGCCGGTTTGCTGCGGCACCTGCTAAGTGGCCCAACCGCCGTCAACGATTTTGGAAATTTGACGTCAAACTTCCAGCGTGTAAACCAAAAGCCCAGGGGTTGCAACCTCTGGGCTTTTTCTATCGACTGATGTGCAATCTTACCGAATTGCCGGAATAGATTCGTGCCACTGCATGAAAATCACCAGCACCGCCAACCCCCGCGTCAAAGCCGCCGCGAAGTTGCGCAATTCCGCGCAGCGAGCGGAGCAGGGGCGATTTATGATCAACGGCTTGCGCGAAATCGGTCGCGCCTTGGATGGCGGATTGACTCTGCAGGAAATTTATATCTGCCCCGAGCAATGCGATAGCGCGGACTGCCGGCGCCTTCTGGACCGATTGAAAAAAACAACCGCAGCACAGTTCGAAGTTTCCACTGCGGTGTTTTCCATTCTGGCCTATGGCAGCCGTATGGAGGGTGTACTAGCGGTTGCAGAAATCCCCGAGCGCAATTTGCAATCGCTTCGCTTGCCAGACAGTCCGCTGGTGACGGTGCTGGAGAAAATCGAAAAGCCCGGCAATATCGGGGCCGTAGTGCGGAGTGCCGACGCCGTCGGCATCTCTGCGGTAATCGTCGCTGACGCCAGCGGCGATTTATATAACCCTAACGCCATCCGCGCCAGCCTCGGCACTATTTTTACGTTGCCAGTTTGTGCGGCTTCGTCTGCCGAAACGATGGCTTGGCTGAGAAAACAGAAATTCAAAATTTTTGCCGCCCGCGTCGACGGCGCGCTGGATTACACAGCTTGCGATTTCACCGGTCCATGCGCCGTGGTCTTGGGCAGCGAAGCCGAAGGGCTTTCCGATGTTTGGCGCGCCGACGACGTCACATCTATATGCTTACCAATGCGTGGCGCGGCCGACAGTCTGAACGTTTCGGCTACTGCCGCTGTATTGTTCTACGAGGCGCTACGGCAGCGACAGTGAAACCGCCCGGTTACCGCGAGAACAATAGTCCGAGAATCAAAAAGATGGCAACCGCCTCTTGGTAGTTGATGGCACGGACGGGCAGGATATTTGAAATCAGGCGACGCCAAAATTCTTTAATAAAGAAGCTGCCAATGAGCAGCATCACCGTGTAGCGCACTGCATCGATGGCACTGACAAAGATTACACCCTCCAAGGAGAGGTTTTTGGCCCGATCACTCAGAGCGAAAAGAATAACACCGACAATGGCCAGAAAAACAAACAGAAAAATGTTGAATTCAATGGTGATGGGTTCTGCGTCAGTTTTTTCAGACATGGGCGCAACCTCAAATATCAGGACAATTTGAAAAAAAGATATCGAAACATTGCAACGTGCGAAAGATTAACCGCTATTTTGGTTCGCCGGGCGCTTATTACGTTTTCGTTTGCATCATCGCCGCTGCTAGGGTGTTTTCGAGCAACATGGCGATCGTCAGTGGACCCACGCCACCAGGCACTGGCGTAATTGCACCGGCTACTTGCCGCACCGCGTCGAAATCAACATCGCCGCACAGCTTGCCGTCGACGCGGTTAATGCCAACGTCGATGACTACCGCGCCGGATTTAACCGTGTCGGCTTTCACAAAGCGGGGCTGACCGATCGCCGCGATCAAAATATCCGCCTGACGAGTAATCTCTGGCAAATTTTGAGTTCGGCTGTGACAGATCGTTACGGTGGCATCCGCATTCTGGCCGCGCTGCACCAGCATCAAGGCGAGCGGCTTGCCCACAATTTCGCTGCGGCCCAATACGACTACATGCCGCCCGGCCGTTTCGATGCTGTTGTGAGTGAGCAATTGCACAATTCCGTGGGGCGTACAGGGTAAAAACCGGGGTCTGCCTTGAACGATCAGCCCCACGTTTTCCGGATGAAACGCGTCGACATCTTTCAACGGATGCACTGCGTCAAGAATCTGTTTTTCGTCAATCTGTTTCGGTAGCGGAAGCTGCACTAAGATTCCGTGAACGGGGTCGTTCGCCAACGCCGTATTTAACTTAACAATCAAATCCAATAACTCTTGTTGCGAAGCACTGGCCGGCAGTCGATGCAGCTGGCTGGCTATTCCGACGCGCTCGCACGCCTGTCGCTTATTTCGCACGTAAACTTCGCTGGCCGGATTCTCGCCGACCAACACCGCAGCCAGGCAGGGCGTAACGTTCGTTTGCGATTTGAACTCTGCCACGCGCTGGGCAAGATCAGCCTGTAATTTCGCCGCCAGGGCTTTGCCGTCCAGCAGTTTTGCGGTCATCGCAACGATTCTCGTTGTGAAAAAATCAAATCCAACCTGTCCAAAGTATTGCGTGCAGCGCCAGACAGGCATAGACCCCGGCCGCCCAGTCGTCTGCCATAATACCCAGGCCTGCCGAAAGCCGTTCCAATTGTCGTGCAGGCGGCGGCTTCGTAATGTCAAACAAACGGAACAGCAGGAAGCCCGCCAATAGAACCAACTGGCGTGACCATGCATCATGCGTGACTAGGAAGAATGTAATCGGCACGGCGGCAATTTCGTCCAGGACAATTTGCTGCGGATCATCTCCTCCCCCTAGCAGCCGTGCCGCAACAGTGCAAATCGGAACGCCCACTGCGCAAATGACAACGATGATAATTGCCTGCAACAAACCGCCGGGAATAAAACTAATGCCCCAGGCCAGTGGCAAACCCAGAAGCGTGCCGAAGGTTCCCGGCGCAAACGGCGCACGCCCCAGCCAGAATCCAGTGGCGAGAAATACCGTCGGATGACGCCAGGATGCAGCCGGCGGGGGACCATTTTGAGAGTCAGTAAGTGGGATTTGCATCGAGGATTTTTACGAACTATTTGGGGCTCGCTACCGAGCTAAGGTACGGTTATCATCGCTTGACCAGGGCTATTAAATGGTAATAATTATCATAATCTTACTAAACATTGCCGATTTATCCTAAATAGGGACCGTTTCTTCGAGCGATTAACAGCGGCCCCGCCTTCATAATCAAACTTTGGGAATCATGTTCGTAGGACCGCCCACAAAGTAGAATTTCTCCAGTCCTCACCCTTTGCCAATCTTCCTGCCGTATGGCTGAAAACGACAACGCCCCCGATCACGGCGCCGGAAAACTTCCGGCAGCCGAAAGCGTCAAGCTTAACAGCCATTATCTGCGCGGAACGATCGCCCACGAGTTGACCGAGGCCACCGACAAATTTAACAAAGACAACTCGGCGCTGCTGAAGTTTCACGGCACTTATCAACAGGATGACCGTGAACAGCGGGTCAAGCAAGAAGGGGGAAAAAGCCTCCGCCAATACATTTTCATGGTCCGTTCGGCCGTTCCCGGCGGCAAATTGACATCCGATCAGTTGCTCGGCGAGTTAGCCCTTTGTGACGAGCTTGGCAACGGTACGCTCCGCATCACCAGCCGCCAAGGATTGCAATTGCACGGCATCCCCAAGCGGAACTTGCAGGAAACCATTCGCCGCATCAACGAAATTAAACTTTCTACCTTGGCCGCTTGCGGCGACGTGAAACGCAACGTCATGTGCTGTCCTGCGCCGCATCACAACGATTCAGTCCATGCGGAAATGCAGGCATTGGCCGACCAATTGGCGGTCCACTTCACGCCGCATACCCGCGCTTATTACGAAATTTGGCTGCGCGATCCCGCTACGAATGAAGATCAATATTTGGGCGGAAGCGGCTCCAACGGACGTGCGGCGAATGGCCAACCCCATTCCGCAAGCGATCAAACCGTCGAACCCATTTACGGCCCAACTTATTTGCCGCGAAAATTCAAATTCGCCATTGGCTTGCCCGGCGACAATTGTGTCGACCTGTACGCCAACGACGTCGGTTTGATGGCAATTTGCCGCGATTGGAAAATTGTGGGCTATAACGTGCTAGTCGGCGGCGGAATGGGCGTAACGCCCAGCGCCCATAAAACTTTCCCGGCCGTCGCCAAGCGGATGGCATTTATCGAGCCGCATCAGGCAATCGACGTGTGCGAGGCCATCGTCAAGGTACAGCGCGATTTTGGCAACCGCGAAGACCGCAAAGTTGCCCGACTGAAATATCTGATCGCCAACCGCGGCCTGGATTGGTTCAAAGCCAAAGTGGAAAAATACTACGGCCAGCCGCTAGCGCCGCCCGATCCGGAAGACGTCTGGGGCTTCGACGATCACATGGGCTGGCACGAACAAGGCGACGGCCAGTGGTTTTACGGTTTGAACATTGAAAACGGCCGCATCAAGGACGATGAGCACATTCAACTCAAAACCGCGCTTCGCGAAGTTTGCCAAACCTTCCAGCCAAGCATCCGGTTGACTGCGCATCAAAGCATCATGTTTTGCGATCTTCCGGCGGAAGCGCGCGGCCCCTTGGAAGCGATTCTGCGACGGCACCACGTGCCGCTTTCCGAAGAAATTTCCAACGTGCGGCGTTGGTCGATGGCTTGCGTTGCCTTCCCAACCTGCGGCCTATCGATTACCGAAAGCGAACGGGCGTTGCCAGGCATGATCGATCAGCTCGAAGTGGAACTGTCGAAGCTCGGCTTGTCGCGAGAGGTATTTACGCTCCGCATGACCGGTTGCCCCAATGGGTGCGCCCGACCCTACAATTGCGACATCGGGCTCGTGGGCAAAACGGTGGGAAAGTACACGATGTTTGTCGGCGGACGCCTGTTGGGCGACCGAATGAATTTTATCTACAAAGATTTGGTTCCTGCCGACGAAGTCGTTCCGACAGTGGTTCCGCTATTTGTCTACTTCAAGCATGCCCGGCAGGAAGGTGAAACGTTCGGCGATTTTTGCCACCGCAAGGGCGCAGACGATTTGCGTGCCTGGACCGAGCAATACACCGCTCAAGCGGCCACGGTTTAAATCGAAGAGCGACTAAATCAGTTGACCTTAACGACGCAGATTTTTATTCGCTCTTTACGCCGGTATTCTTAGCGGCGGAATTCGTATCGCTGATCGCCGGCGGACCCGGAAGTTTTTTCGCCGACGAATGTTTCTCTTTGTCCGCAGAAGAGGCAGGGTCGTCCTTTTCTTCGATCACTTGCTTCTCGCGCCACGGCTTTTTGTTTTCGTAGCTGGCAAGTTCCTTCTTTAGCTGCGCGTTGATATCAGGATCGTCGCTGCCCAGGTCAACCGCTTTTTGCGACCATTGGCGAGCCGCATCGAAATCGCCCGTTTCCGCATAACCCGCCGCCAACGTGCTCAGAATGTGAGCCTGTTTGTAATCGCCCAGCTTCGCAGCCTGTGTGCCCAGTTCGATCGAACGCTTGCCATTTCGCACGTTATCGTCGGGCGAAGTGGCCAGCACCCAAGCCAAATTATTTAGGACGCCCGAATCTTCGGGCTTAATTTTCAACGCCGCCTCATAATCGGTCACGGCGTCGGCATGATCGCCGATGTTCAAATACGCATCGGCCCTGCCGCGCAGCGCCGTAAAATTTTCTGAATCAGCGCCCAACACGTCGTTATAAGCCGCAATGGCTTTGCGCGGCTGCTTGTTGGCTTCGTAGAGCAGGGCCAATTGTCCGAGCAATTCCGGACTTTTCGGCGCTACTTTCAGGAGCTGCTTAAAATCTTCAATGGCCTGCCCGTAATCATTATCGCCGGCCGATAAAATGGCTCGTAGTTCCAAGGCCGGCGCCCAACCGGGGGTATCCTTCAGCGCCTCATCCAAATCGGCGCGCGCAGCCTTGACGTCGCCCGCTTGCTGATGCACCTGGGCGCGCAACAGCAATGCCTGGCAAACGCGTTGCTCGCTGTCTGGTTCGTTTTTGATTGCATGCTCAATATCGTCCAGCGCTTCCTTGGTTTTTTTATCGGCGGCGTACACACGGGCCCGATGCAAATAGGGCATCCCTGCGTCGGGGGTCAATTTAATTTCCTGACTGAAGGCATCAATCGCTTCACTATTTCTTTTTATCATGAACAGCGCCAGTCCCCGAACTTCCTGAATTTCTGGATTTTCCGGATCGGCCTTGGCCGATGCATCTAAATCGTCCAGGGCCTCCTTCACTTTGCCCGACAGCAGCAGAAACATGCCCCGCTGATGAAGTGCCTGCTGATTGTTAGGCGCAATCTTTAGCGCCTGGCTGAAATAATCGAGCTTCTTTTTCTGATCGTCGCTTAAATCAGCCAACAGCACCAAGGCCGAGACCTGCGCTTCCGGTTTGTCTTTTGATAAATCCAACGCCTGCTGAGCCTCTTTGACGGCTTTGGCTCGATCGCCTCCGGGAAGCTGTTGCAATCGAGCAATCAGTAAATGCGCCGCCGCCAATTGCGGATCGATTTTCAACGCCTTTTCTAAATCGGCCACCGCCAACAATCGCAATTGGGGCCAGCCCTCCGGCTTGTGTTCCACAATGTTTCGGGTCATTACATTGGCGCGTTCCATCAACGTGCCGGTGAGCAGATTGTTGGCAAATTGCGTGTTGCTGGCATCGAGCCCTTTTTTCAGCGCGCTTTGGCATAAATCGGCCACTTGCGCCAGATCGTCCAAGCTTTCCGCCGACAGTTTCTTTTCCGTCGCTTGGTCCAAATCGTCTTGACCTTCGTTTTCGGCATGCACGACAGAAACGCACAGTAACAACATGCCGATGGCTACCATGCCAAAATAGATCAGACGATGATTGGAAAAACGTAGCGACATATCAGAACTCCAGTGGAGGTGTAAAACAAAGCTTGAGGCGACGGCGCACTATAGGGCCTTATTTCTATTGTACGCAGGGGGGCGTATTATGGCGCGCACCGGCAATCGACGCCATGCGAAGTTTCGCGTGCATACGCTATGCCGCTACGCTCGATCAATGGGGAAAGCCAATATATTGGCCAATGTTTTGGCGCCCGCAGCAAGCATTACCAGCCGATCAAATCCCAATGCCACCCCCGTGCAAGCTGGCAGACCCGCCTCCATGGCCGTCAGCAAACGGCTCTCTTCCGGCAATGTTGGTTTGCCTTCCACCACACGGGCAGCGTTGGCCGCACAGTTGCGGTGGCGCAATTCAGCCGCATCCAACAGTTCGTGATATCCGTTGGCCAATTCGATTCCGCGAAAATATAACTCGAAACGTTCGGCCACACGCACGATCGATGATTCTGCCGATGACGAGGTCGCCGGAATCATTTCTCCGCGGATTTTTGCCAAAGCAGCTTGTCCGGCCGGATAGTCGTACAAAATCGTCGGTGCTGCTTGCCCCAAATGCGGTTCCACACACTCGGTCGATAGTAAATTTAACCAACCGTCGCGATCCGCGCCAAATCCGCCTGATATTATGATCTCCCGCTGCCGCGCGACTTCCGCCAGTTCCGGCTCTGTGGCTGAATGAGGGTTGATCCCCACATAACGCGAAAATGCGTCCGCATAACTAAGCCGCTCCGCTACCGGCGTGCCGAGCAACGTCCGACAAAAATCGGACAACAGCAGCATACCCGCCTGCATGTCGTCGCCAACCCGATACCATTCGACAATGGTAAATTCCGGATTATGCAGCGGTCCGACTTCGCCATTACGAAACGCCCGCGTGATCTGATAGATGGCCGTCGCCCCGGCAGCCAATAGCCGCTTCATCCCGAATTCCGGCGACGTTTGCAGCCACATTCGCCGGCCAACATCGGGTTGCCGTGGATCGTCGGCCAAAATCGTCGACATCGGATCCAAATGGCGGTCCACCGTGACGTCTGCCGACAAAATCGGCGTTTCGACTTCCAAAAACTTGCGTGCCGAAAAAAACTTTCGGATGCGCGCAAGTAATTCCGCTCGCAATCGTAAACTATCCAATGAAGCGGTTGGAAGAAAATCTGACATCAGAATACTTCAATCACTTCTTGCACCATTGGAGAACCGTACTTGGCACTGCCCGTGTGGATGACGACATTCGGCAGTGGTTGGCAAATTCCCGGGCTGTGTGTGTGACCGCAATAAACCGTTAACTGACGCTGCGGATTAGCCCGCATAATTTCCAAAATCGCATCCCCCATTGCCTTGCACGTGAAATGCGGCAGCCATTCGTCGTTCGATGCTTGTCCTTCATGCCAACAAGCATCGCGCAGCGGCGGCACGTGCGTGCCCAAAATCACTTTGGGATATTTGGCCAGCGCCGGTGGCAGCACACACCGGATGTGCTGCGCCGCCTGATCGCCCAATTCTTTCAGCTTTGGCCAACGCAATTGCTTGGTCAGCGGCGCCAATTCCGCAATCAATCGATAATCGTTCATCATTACGAGCGATTGCTCATAGTTTCCTAGTCGCGCATCCGCCCAACCATCGTCTCCGATTAACCCGACAGTGGGCGTCAACTCGATAACATCCAGTGCCGTAAGATACTGCAAATTTGCTTGCCGCCGTCCGAGCGCCGTTGCATCCGCCCGCACTCCGGCAATCGATCCACCATAAAAATCATGATTTCCCAGCACGAAATAAATGGGCCACCGCCAGGCTTCGGCCAGATTTTGCAAAATAGGCTCCACGCTTTGGGCTTCGCCAATATCGCCGGTTAAAAGCACGGCATCCGGTTGTTGAGCACGAACCAGCAGCAAAAAATTATCGACTTCTTCGTCCAACAGAAAATTCAAATGAATATCGGTTAGCCAGATCAAACGCATCGATAGATTCAGCAGAATTTAAGGGAATTACTCACAGTTAGATCGAAATTAATCCGGCCTCTAAACACTTTCGGTCAAGCATCTGGCCAGCTACACAACTCGCAGCCGTTCGTGCTCCAGTTGTTCAACGATAAATTGGATAGCAACCGGCACCATGCGATTGTAATACGTAAAACTATGTCCGCCACCGCTGGTTTCTAAATCGTCCTCATGCGGAATGCCCAGCGCCACAAGTTTTGAACGCAGCCGTTCGGCGCTTTCATGCCAGCGATAATCGGCCGGATCGCAACAAAACCAAATGTGCCGCGGCCAGTTCAGCGGATGCACATGGAGTGTTGCCGTGTCTTGTCTGGCTGTTTCTTGGTCGGCATACATCAGCGGCAGCGTTTCATCGTCTTCGTTCCAGCGCGTGTGATAATCAATCGCCGGCGAAATGGCCGCCGTCACCGGAAACTTGCTTGGATATTTGAAAGCAAGCCGCAGGGTGCCCTGACCGCCCATGCTCGTGCCCAAAAGCGCAATCCGCGGCGGCGCGGCATTCCACTGCTCGCCAAGGTAGCCCAAAATATTTTCTGTTACGTGCCGTTCGGCAGTAATCTGCTGATCGAACTCCGGACAAACTCGGTCCGTCCACCAACTGCGGCCCGTCATGGGCGAGATTACCCGCACTCCGTATCGCGAAAACTCTGCAGTAAACACCGGATTATCGACCAATCGAACCCCATACACTCCGTGCAAATAAATAACTACGAAACCATGCGGATTGGGTACTGCCGGCTGGAACACATCGCAGGGTTTGCCTGCTATCTGCACAGTAGACCAACCAGCCAAGAATTCTTTGGCAGCGGATTGCTGTTTTTGAGTCATTTCGCGGTGTGCCCTTGGGCAAGCACGGTTTCCAATTTAGATTCCAACTCCGTTTGCCCCGTCAAAAACTCCAGGCCTACGCACAATGCGCGTAGTGGCCGCCCGCCGAGATCGTTCCCAGCCAACTTCACCAGGTCTTTATGCGTACAGACCGCAAACTCTGCATCCAGAGAATCGACCCAGCCGGCCAATTCATCCACAGTATCTCGATTGTAGATAAAATGATCCGGAAACTCTCGCCAACCAATCACGTTGTAATTGCACTGGTTTAACGTGTGGCGAAAACCCGCCGGATTTCCCAGTCCGCAAAATGCCGCCACCCGCCTGCCACACAGGGTATCGAGCGATTCTTCATGTCTGTGGGCGGCCAGCAATCCGCGGGGAGCATGCCGGCACTGGGCCCAAGCAATTCCCGGTGCGTATTGTTCAACAATTGTGCGAATCCGCGTCCGCTCGGTTTGATCGATCATGTCCGCTCGGGTCAGCACTGCCATATCGGCTCGGGCTAAACCGGCCAGCGGTTCGCGCAGCATCCCACGCGGAAACACATGCCCAAAACCAAAGGGCTCCAGGGCATCCAAAAGCACAATATCGAAGTCTCGATGGAGCCGGCGATGCTGAAAGCCATCGTCGAGAATAATGATTTGACTATCGAACTGCTCCACTGCCTGGTGCGCCGCAGCCACTCGATCCGGATTCTGTAAATGCACGACAGCAGGAAGTTTTTGTGATAGTTCTTGTCCCTCGTCGTTCAGCACTCCCGCCTTCGATTTATATCCGCGGCTGACGATCGCCGTCCGTGTGCCACGCTGCAGAAACCATCGGGCCAGCCACTCGACCATTGGCGTTTTGCCGGTGCCGCCGAGTGACAGATTGCCCACGCTTACTACGCGGGCGCCGACTTGGTGAATCGCGAACCGTCCGCTTTCAAACCCTCGATTTCGTCGCCGCATTGCCAGGCAGTATGGGGTTTCTCCCAGCCGCAAAACGCCGCGCAGCACAGTCGCCACCGGTCCGCGCCGTCGGCCGCTGACTACCTCACGAAAATGGGCAGCATCAAACAATTCTTCATTCCAGGCGAAAAAGATTGACAAATCACCCGCAACGAGCCGATTTTACAGGCCTCCGGCTCGATTCCAGAGGGCATTTCCGACGACGCAAAAGTCTTGAATTAGCGGCTTGCGCAGCTAAATTAAATAGAAGGCAACTTCTGTACGGTCGGCACGGACATCCGGTCCCCCCAATATCCCTCCCGTGGTTATGGCTTTCCTGCGAAAAAATCCGTCTAGTGCTGCTCCGTTAGGGGCGTTTGGACCGGTGACTTCCAAAGCGCCGAAGCCCGCGGCTCCTGCAGTACCAAAGACTCCTGCGGAAGAACAGCCTGCAGCTCCAACCGCCACAGAGCCAACCGCCAAAGCGCCGGCTGCCACGCCTCCGGTTGTCCCGCCAACTCCTGTTGTACCGAAAGCACCGGTTCCTGCGGTTTCCAAAATGCCGACTCCGATTGCATCAGGGGCACGTGTGCCTATAGCGCCCCCGGTTGCGCCAGTGCCACCTAAATCCGTCGTTCCAGCGGCTCCGAAAACAACCGCGCCGCTGGCACCGAAGAGCATCCCGTTACCGCCCTCGAAAGTTTCCGAACCACCGCCGATTAAGTCGCCAGTTTCCGCGCCGCCCAAATCTCCGGCATCGATGCCGGTTCAAGCGTCAACACCGCCGGTTATCAAGCCCTCGCCCGTCGCTGCTGCGCCGATAGCTAAGGCCCCGCTGCCGGAAGCGCCGCTGCCGGTAGTGGGCAAAGCAGCCCCGTCGATCGCGCCGATAGTTCTTGAACCGATAGCGCCGCAGGCGCCGCCAACTGTAGATCTCGATATCAAGAAAGCGCCACCCATCGAAGCGGAACTAGTCATTGAGCCAGAGCCTGAAGTCATTTCAAAATCGTTAAGTGTGCCAAATTTTGCTCGACCGATGCCGATTGAACTATCTCCAGCAAAGCCGGACGTATCACCGTTTGTCTCGGAGTCATCGCCTACGTCGAATTGGTCGTCTGAGGACGATTTTTCATCCGGCGTCGATACATCTTCATCGCCCATTGTGGGAGTCCTCGAAGAGCCGGATCGGTTCTATACTTCGTCCGCTACGGAACCGGCCGTTCTTGCCGTTCCTTCCGGCTCGCAAAATTTTGCTGGTTGGGTCCGTACCCACAAATGGTCCTGGGTCGTAGGCTTCGTACTGGCCTGGGGTGTACTGGCTGGCATTCAACGAATATTCCACCCCTATCCGATGTTGCGTTCTTACACCGAAGAAATGGAGTTGCAGAAAAAAGTAAAAGCATACTACGCCCAACGAACTGGCCAATCTGCCGACACGACCGATGCCAGCAGCCAAGAGAAAGATCAAACCGGCTCAGCAGACAAGTCGGAAAAAAGCCAGTCCGACGCTAAGTGATTTCCCGCTGCATTCTCAGCGTGCCTTGACCACCGCAACTCTCTAGCGAGCGCCTTTCAACCGGCCGACAATGGCTTCTGCCATTTCGCGCGTACCGACCGCGCTGGGATCATCGCGGTTGGGTTTCAAATCGTACGTGACATTTTTTCCTTCAGCGATCACATCGGCCACCGCTTTTTCCAATCGTTTTGCGGCGTCGGTTTCGCCTAAATGTTCCAGCATCAACATTCCGGAAAGAATTACGGCCGTCGGATTGACTTTGTTTTTGCCTTTATATTTCGGCGCACTGCCGTGCGTGGCTTCAAACACAGCTCCTTCGGGACCAATATTCGCGCCCGGCGCCACTCCCAAGCCTCCGACAAGCCCCGCAGCCAAATCGCTCAGCACGTCGCCATATAAATTCGGCAGCACCAATACGTCGTACAATTCCGGCTTTTGCACCAACTGCATGCACATGTTGTCGACGATGCGGTCTTCGAATTCGATGTCGGGATACTTAGCGGCAACTTGCCGCGCCACTTCCAGCCACAATCCGTCGGAGTACTTCATGATGTTCGCTTTGTGGACGCTGGTCACCTTTTTGCGGCCATGCTTGCGAGCGTACTCGAACGCATATTTCACAATCCGCTCGCTCCCCGAAACGCTAATCGGCTTGATCGAAACGCCCGTTTCCTGTGGTCCGGTTTTGATTTTATTCCCGGTCGATTTTTCATTAACGAATTTGATCAAATCGGCGGTTTCCGGCTTGCCGCGCTCGAATTCGACGCCAGCGTACAGGTCTTCGGTATTTTCACGCACAATGACCAGATCGATTGGCACGCTTTCGAAGAAACTTCGCACTCCCTTGTATTGCTTGCATGGCCGCACACAGGCGTACAAGCCCAGCGCCTGTCGCAAATACACGTTGATGCTGCGAAAGCCGGTGCCGACCGGCGTTGTGATCGGGGCCTTCAATGCACAGTGGGTGCGCTTGACGCTTTCCATCGTGGCATCGGGCAAGGGCGTGCCGGTTCGGGCCATCACATCCACGCCCGCTTCTTGCACATCCCAATTGATCTTTACGCCGGTTGCGTCGATGCACTTTCGCGCCGCCTCAGCCAACTCCGGCCCGGTCCCATCGCCGGTGATCAGCGTAACCTCGTATGCCATGATGGTCTTCTTTCAATGATGTAATTTACGCCGCCGCCAAATTCCCCAGATTCTCGCTTCTTTCACGACGACCGAAATTAACAGATGAAATGTCAAGCGTCAACGAGGCGAAGGGTTTGCACTCTTACCGACCGGCGTTTTGTCAACATTGTAAGTCAGAGCAACGATTCCGCTTGGCAGCGTCTTGCTGGAAATCAATCGCAACGATGGAGATCGCTCTCCGCTTGGCAGCAAGGAAATGCCTTGGCTGAGAAGAATTGGCATTACGGCCAGCTCTATCATGTCGACAAGTCCCTCGTCGAGCAGGCAGCGAAATAATGTTCCACCGCCGAAGAGCCAGATATGTTTTCTCTGTTCTTTTTTTCAGCGCCAAAGCGGTCGATTTTGCATCGGCAGTCACGCGAACATCCGGATGGTCAGTAGCTACTAGAGTCCGCGAACAAACTACGGTTTGCATTCCGGAAGGACGGCAGCCCGGTCCTCGACAGGCCATCTCGTTAAGTGCGCCGACCCATTAAATTGAGGCTTCAAGTTTGCCAAACCTCAGGATTTCGGAAAGATCGCGATTTGTAATTGGCACCCGATTTCTCTCGATGCTGTCACGGTAAAGTCACCGTAAGTTTTTCAGTTTAACTCTCGGCCAGAACGCTGAACTGTTCGCCTCTGCCCATTGACCTTGTTTCGCCGCAAGCAATGACGTAAACTTTTAGCCCATCAAGTTTTACCGGATGGGTACTTGCGCAAATCGAGTCAAGGAAGACAGTCTGTTATGTTGCATGAATCGCAACCGGTAAGTGCCGTGGCCCAATTGCCGATTTCGGGACCGGCTTCTGCCAAACCAGTTCAACCGCAGCAACACCCACGATTCGCTGTTGACGCGCTGTCCACGCCGGGGGCTCTCTCGACCGCGCTGCGGCAGGCAATTTTCCACACACAGCAGTGGCTACTTGCCCAGCAACTGCCCGACGGTTTTTGGGTTGGCGAACTGGAAGGCGACACGATTCTCGAAAGCGAATTCTTGTTACTACTGGCGTTTTTGGGCGAAGAACATTCGCCGCTTGCGAAAAAGTGCGGAGAGTATTTGCTTGAAAAACAGACCGCCGACGGAGGTTGGGCGCAATATCCGGGCGGTCAAATCGACATCAGCGCTAGCGTGAAGGCATATTTCGCACTGAAACTCGTGGGTCATGATTCGACAGCCGAATTCATGCAGCGCGCCCGCACTGCCATTATGGCCGCCGGCGGCGCGGATGCCGTAAACAGCTTCACGCGATTTTATTTGGCATTGTTGGGCCAAATTCCATATGATGCCTGCCCCAACGTTCCGCCGGAATTTTTGCTTGTGCCGTCCTGGTTTCCAGTGAGCCTGTACTCCATCAGCGCCTGGTCGCGAACAATTCTCGTCCCATTGTCGATCATATCGGCCTTTCAACCGGTGCGTGGGATTGAACCGGACCGCGGAATCCGCGAGTTGTTTCTAACCGATCCGCTCACTTGGCCGTATCCGCGGTGCCCGGGCTTGAAATCGAGCAAGCGCCTGGTCAGTTGGGATCGCTTTTTTCATGCTACCGATAGGTTGTTCAAATTTTTGCAGCGTCATCATTTGCTGCCGCTGCGTCGTTTGGCCATCGGCACAGCCAAAAAATGGATGATCGAGCGGTTCGCAGGCAGCGACGGGCTGGGCGCCATCTTTCCGCCCATGGTTTGGTCGATCGTGGCCCTCAAAGCACTTGAGTTCGCCGAGGACAGCCCGGAAATGCAATACTGCCGGCAGCGGCTGTGGGATTTGGTAGTCGATCAAGATGGATCGGCTCATTTACAGCCGTGCAAATCGCCGGTGTGGGACACCGCTCTGACCGTGCGAGCGCTGGCCGATAGTGGCTTGGACGGCCAGCATCCGACCATAGAGCGCGGCATTCATTGGCTGTTGGCGCAAGAAATTCGCACCCGCGGCGATTGGGCACGCAGCGTAAAAGCGCAGCCCGGGGGATGGTGCTTCGAGTTTGCCAATGCTTTTTATCCCGACTTGGACGATACCGCGATGGTGCTGATGGCATTGCAAGATGCCTATCGTACAGCACCGCGAAGCGGCACCGCTTTGCCACCCGATTTACGTTTGGTTGCCGAGGCCACGGCGCCGACGCTGCCGGATGCCAGGCGACAAGCGATGCTGATCGATGATATTGCCGGAGCCAGCAGCCGGGCCATGAATTGGATATTGGCGATGCAAAATCGAGACGGGGGCTGGGGCGCATTTGACCGTGACAACACGGCCGAATTCCTGTGCCATGTGCCGTTCGCCGATCATAACGCCATGATCGATCCAAGCTCGCCCGATTTGGCAGGCCGAATCTTGGAATCGCTTGCCGGGTTGGGACGCAAAGTTGGCGACGTCGCGGTTGATCGGGCTGTGGCGTATTTGCGTCGATCGCAAGAAGCGGACGGAAGTTGGTTCGGCCGCTGGGGCGTGAATTACATTTATGGAACATGGCAATCGCTTACGGGTCTGGCCGCCGTCGGCGTAGCACACGACGATCCGGCTATTGTCGCCGGCGCTCAATGGCTCGTCGCACATCAGCAGCCCTCAGGCGGCTGGGGAGAATCGGCCGACAGCTATGCCCAGCCGAAGCTACGCGGCCAGGGACGCGAAACAGCTTCTCAAACCGCTTGGGCGTTGCTCGGTTTGATCGCAACGGGCCGACGCCATCACCCGGCCGCACTGCGCGGATTAAAGTTTCTACTCGCGAATCAAAATGCGGACGGCACTTGGGACGAAACCGAGTTCACAGGCACTGGCTTCCCCCAAGTGTTTTATCTGCGCTATCACTACTACCGCATTTACTTCCCGCTGATGGCGCTGGCGCGGTGGGCCAAAACGGCGGAAAAAGTTGACGTGACTTTCGACTCCTGACCCCGGATTTTGCTGTCATGGCTGTACCAGTTTCGCAAATGTGGACTGTTGCCTCGTATGTGCTGCGGAATAAATTGCGCGGGCGAGAGCGATATCCGCTAGTGCTGATGTTGGAGCCGTTGATGCGGTGTAATTTGGCGTGCGCGGGATGCGGGAAAATTCAGCATCCACCGGAAGTTTTGCGCCGACAACTTACGCCCCAGCAGTGTTTTAAGGCGGCCGACGAGTGCGGCGCGCCGATTGTATCGATCCCCGGCGGTGAGCCGCTTTTGCATCCGCAAATTGACGAAATTGTGGCCGGCCTGGTCGCTCGTCGAAAGTACGTCTACCTGTGCACCAACGCCATCAAATTGGAAGAATCGCTGTCGAAATTCACGCCGTCGAAGTACTTTTCATTCTCGATTCATCTCGACGGACCGCGGGAAGAACACGATGCCGCGGTCTGCCGCGCCGGAATCTACGATGTGGCTATTGAGGCCATTCGGGTGGCCATTGCCGCCGGCTTTCGCGTGACGACTAATACGACGCTGTTTAACGACGCCGATCCGCAGCGGCTGCGCGAGTTTTTCGATACCCTGATGGGTTTGGGCGTGGAAGGAATGATGCTTTCGCCGGGCTACAGTTATTCCAAAGCGCCAGATCAGGAGAATTTCTTGCCGCGTGAAAGGACCGCGCGATTATTTCAACGGCTGTTGCAAGATGCGCCAAGGCGCTGGCGATTTAATCATTCGCCGTTGTTTCTGGAATTTCTGCGTGGCAACTGGGAGCTCGAATGCACCCCGTGGGGTAACCCTACCTACAATATATTCGGCTGGCAAAAGCCCTGTTATTTGCTTGACGAAGGCTATGTGCAAACCTTCCAGGAATTGCTCGACACGACCGATTGGAGCGCCTACGGCCGCAAAAGCGGCAATCCCTCCTGCCGCGATTGCATGATGCACTGCGGTTACGAACCAACCGCCGTGAGCGAAACCTTTGGTTCGCTGCGCGGCATATGGGCTGCCGGCAGGTCGGTGCTTTTTGGCTTGCGGCCGCACACGCCGGCTAAGTTGACAAGCGCTGATAGTGATCGATCAACATCGCGCATGCCGGCGTTGCCCATTATCATGCCCAAGACAAACGGCCCTTGCAGTTCTGGTCAGTGCCAAGAAGAGAAACTCACAGTGCCCATTGCCTTGCTCGCTCAGACAGCTGACCATTGATAGGCGCCCGGGCTTTGATATGATTTCGGTCGATGCCTGCGGCATATCAGCCGTTTCTTGAATCGGAGCCGTGCCACTTGCTGCTCGCCGAACCGCCGCCCAACCCGTGGGACTTGCATCTGAGAATGTTGGGCATTCCCGTGCGCATTACACCTTGGTTTTGGTTGGGAAGTGCGGTGTTGGGTTGGAGTTTTGCGGATTCATGGGGAAAAGCATCTCAGGGTGCTTTAAGCGTTGGCACGGCGCTATTGATCTGGATTGGTGTCGTGCTGGTATCGATTATCGTACATGAATTTGGGCACGCCTTGGCGTTTCGCTTTTACGGGATTCACGCGCATGTGGTGCTATATCATTTCGGCGGAATCGCCGTGCCGGATGGTAGTTTGGATTTCAGCCGGCGGATGCGACTGGGCTCGGTTCAACAAATCGTGGTTTCTTTTGCCGGTCCGGCCGCCTCGCTAGTGTTGGGCTTTGTTTTCACAGCGATTGTGTACTTTGGCGGCTATTTTGTCCCCAACCCACTGCCGTTTATCCATCCGTTGGATTTTCTTTGGGATGGCATGCGAGCGCCTTCGGTAGCACTTCAGGCACTCCTGTATGCGATATTGTTTGTCAACATTTGGTGGGCGTTGATGAATCTACTGCCCGTTTATCCGCTTGATGGCGGACAAATTTCGCGAGCGATGTTTACCATCGGCAATCCACGTGAAGGCATTCGTTACTCGCTGATACTTTCGATTGCTGTCAGTGCTGCGGTGGCCGTTTGGGCCTTGTCGAAACAAGACACTTTTTTAGCCCTCATGTTTGGCATGCTGGGTTATTCCAGTTTCCAAATCTTGCAAGCCTATATGGGGCGCGGCGGCGGTTTTGGCGGAGGCTCCTAGTGGGCAATGTTACGCCGCAACCTGAAGCGGCGGCACGGTCGGACGCGCCGCCAGATGCCGCGCCGGCCAGCTTGTTGCCCGAACGCAATGTTGGTTCGACCCGCCGCGTCGTGCTGCTGGGCGCCAGCAATCTTAGCCAGGGTATCTCCACGGTGGTGGAGATCGTCCAGAATATTCACCGGCAACCGGTGGCCGTGCTCGCGGCCGCGGGGTTTGGCCGTTCCTATGGCATCGACAGTTGCGTACTCGGGCGCACATTGCCGGGCATCATTCACTGCGGCCTGTGGCAAGCCCTGTCGCAGCAAACGGAAACTCCAACCGCCGCCCTAATTACAGATATTGGGAACGACATTTTGTATGGCGTCGAGGTACCGCAAATCCTTGATTGGGTCCACACTGTCGTCGATCGCTTACGGCAGGCTCAGGCCCGAATTTGCCTTACACTTTTGCCGCCGATCGAGCCGGCCGCCTTAAGTCAGGTGCGTTTTCGATTTTTTCGAACCATCTTTTTTCCTGGTTGCCAGCTCACACGCGACGAAGTTCTCGGCCGGGCCGGCGAATTACACGATCGCTTGCACGAATTGTGCATTTCCTGGGGTGTACGTATGCAAGCGCAGCGTCCAGCGTGGTACGGTTTGGACCCAATCCATATTCGGCGGCAGCATCGACGACATGCTTGGCGAGAAATCTTGTCCGGCTGGAGCGATGAGGCCGTGCCGCAAGTTCCGCTGGCCCGCGGTTCGTTGTCGCGCTGGATGTATTTGCAAACGCGACGTCCGCATCGGCGAACATTCTTTGGAATTCGACAATCCGCCGAGCAACCATCGGTCAAACTGCGCGATGGTACTACGATTTCGTTTTATTAGTGCGGTCTTATCGCGCGCAAGTTGCGCAGCAACTTTTTTTGCAACTTGCTCTTGACAAATTTTTGCTCAAAGTGAAAAATTTTTGAAACTGGTGTTGCAATTTCTTTTGCAATGCCTACAACTAGCGGACATGGGGATCGATTGCGGCGAGTTCAGGATGGTGCGGTTGCAAATCGTCAAGAAATGTAAACCGCTTCGGCGCACTCGATCAATCGTGGTTGGTTATGTCGCTGATGACTGGTTTGCCTAGCAGCCGTCATGGACGGCGGGCAAATTTTTTCACTGCGACTTATTTACGGAGGACGTTACTGTGGCCAAGAAGAGAAAGGCTGCCAAGAAGTCAGCCAAGAAGAAGGCAAAGAAGAGGAAGAGGTAGTTTTGCCTCGCAGTGCTCGTGGTACTTACGTAGCGGGCTTCTGCTGCTTATGTAGCAGGTCGTTATGTAAAGTAACGTCGAGCGCTCCTCTCTACGACCCGACGAGAAAGAGCCGCGGGGACCGGTTAACCGGTCTTCGCGGCTCTAGCGTTTTTGTAATCCTATTAGGGGGTGGTTTAAGCATAGCGCATTTTGACCAAACTATTGCAGCCGTGCGATTTACGCCCCCTGACGAACGCCTCGTGCCCCCTCTTATAAGCGGCCCATTTCGGGCGATTCCTTAAAGCAGCGACAGCGAAGGAAGCGGCGGTGCGGCTTCATGCTGCTGGGCCAAATTCTTGACCAGCCGATAAGCAATCGCCTCTAGGTAAGGCGCACTCTTGGGATCGTCAAAATTTGCAGCGGTGCGTCCTTCATCGCCGTGCACGCGGATTGAGATGTTGATCGGCACTTCGCCCAAAAACGGAATCTGCAATTCCTCCGCTCGCCGCTTGGCGCCTCCATGACCGAAAATATCGTACTGCTTGCCGCAGTTGGGACAAATAAAATAACTCATGTTCTCAACCACACCGAGCACCGGAATGTTCACCTTGCGGAACATTGCAATGGCTTTCACGGCATCGAGCAATGCCACATCTTGCGGAGTGCAAGCCACCACCGCACCGGTAAGCGGCAACAGTTGTGACAAAGTTAGTGCGATGTCGCCCGTCCCCGGCGGCATGTCGATGATTAAATAATCCAGTTCGCCCCAATCGGTATCGCGCAACAGCTGGGTAATTGCTCCGTGCAGCATCGGGCCGCGCCACACCACCGCCTCGCCGGCCGGCACGAAAAATCCCATCGAGATGACCTTCATCCCCAGGACATCGAAAGCCTTGATCTTATTCTCGCCGGCACGCTCTGGTTGACCGTGCAGTCCCAACAAATGCGGAATACTAGGCCCGTATACGTCGGCATCGAGTAAACCGACTCGGCTTCCCGCGCGGGCCAGCGCCAAAGCAAGACTAGCGGCAATGGTACTCTTGCCTACGCCTCCTTTGCCAGAACCAACGGCAATAACACTTTTTGACATCAGACCAATACTTCCCAATTTTTGCGGCGGCCGGGAATGTACCGCCAAATTCACGTTCACAGTCTTCAATTGCGGAAAACGGCTGCGGAGCAGTTGCTCCGAGGCGATTTTGGTGTCCTCCCACAATGGCGCGGAATGCGTGGTGAGCTCTAGAGTTAGCGACAGTCCGTCGTCGCTGATTCGCACATCGTGCACCTGCTGCATTTGGGATACACTGCGACCCGTTTCCGGATCCTTAAAGTGATTCAGAGCCGCCATTACGGCGGCGTTGTCGATGTGGCCAGCGGCCATAAAAACCTTTATCGGGTATGAGTTGAGTAATCATCATAATTTCGATGCAAGTTAGCTGCCCCACGGCAGACTGGCAAGCATTTGATCCTCCAGTGAAACAGACTCGCCGCTCGACGCAAGGCGATCGTCCACCGAAAAGATGGAACGTCGACGAACCAATTCCACAACCTCCTCCACTTTGCGTGGCGACGCGATAAAATGAACGGCGCCGCTTTCGCGAACGATTTCTTCCCAGCTTGTCAGCTTGCACCCCGCCAGCACGATGACCATGGCTTGCGGAAACTCACGATCAATCCGTACCAAAGCGGCAAGCAATTGCTCGGCTCGCTGCAGTATGAATTCCAGTGCAATTGCCGCAGCGGGGCTGCTGTGGAGCCGCTCCCACATTTCTTCCAGGCTGCGCGTTTCAACCAGTGATACACTTGGCGGTAATCTTCGCTCCAGCTCAGCCGCCCAATCGCCCGTGGATTCACCAATAATCAATTGCACGTCATTCATCGTAGGCTCTTCGTGAGTATCCAGCAATTCCCCGGATCGCTTCACTGCTCTTCGCCGGCCGCTAACCCCAATTGCACCATCCGGCGATACAGTCGCGGCCGCGTGATTCCTAATAGGCGGGCAGCGTGACTTTTGTTCCCTTTCGATTGGCGCAAAGCTCGCTGGATCAATTCCGTTTCCACCTGCGTGAGAAATTTTTCCAAGTCGATGGTTTCGGGGGTTGAGCGTGGGTGTCGTGCTGCTTCGGCCGCCAGGTGCAGCTTTTTGGGCAAATCGGCGGACGTGATTTCGAATGTTTCCGCCTGCGCAAACGCCTGCCGCACGATGGCCGCTAATTCGTCGATCTGACCCGGCCAGTCGTATAGGCACAGACGGTCCATCGCATCAGTCGCAAACCCTCGCAATTGCTTCTCTCCTTGGGCATTCAAGTCTTCCATGAAGGACTGTGCCAAAAGTGGAATATCTTCGCGTCGTTTGACCAGCGGCGGCAACTCGATGACCAGCGTGCTGAGTCGCTGGGCGAGATCGGCATGAAAACTTCCTCGCTCGGCCAATACTTCCAACGGTTCGCGCGCCGTAGACATTGTTCGTAAATTCTGTGGATTGCTATCAAGCCATCGCACAATCTCCGGCTGCATTTCGGCAGCCAATCGATCGACATCAGCCAACAACAAAGTCGCTGGCGTTAAACCATTCGACATTTTATTTCGTTCAATCACACTGCCAATCGTGGAACGCAATAGGTCGGGCGGCAAAGCGGAACATGAAATTACCGACAGCCCGGTTTGGTTCAACGTGCCTTCTGTTCTTGCTATGTCGCCGCGATAGTTCACCACCGCGTGAATCGTTCGGGCAACGTGCTGCCGGCCGATCCCCGGTGGTCCCACAATGAGCACGGTGCAGTTGTTGACGGCCGCCAGTTTGATTTGCTCTCGCACGCGCGCCATGGCCGCACTGCGGCCAACTAACCGATCCAGGTGATGCCATTGGGTGGATTCGCGACGAAATCGCTGCAGTAGTTCGTGCAGAATGCGCGATTCGCTTGAAGGTGCTGAATCGACAGTGTCGCCACTTAAAGGAGCAGCTGAAGAATCGCGATCGGTCGCGGAGTTTGTAGCTTGAAGGATTGCCAATGTGCCGACCCAGTGATCGTCCTCGCCGGGCAAAGGAATGAAATCGGCGTGGCGGCGCTCAAGATGTCCCTCTGCGGTCGGCTTGGAAACACAGCCCGACGCCCGGTGTCCGTGAAAAACTTCTGGCGGCGGACAAAGCGAGTCGGCCAATGCGGAGATCGGATCAGCATCGCCCGACTGGTAGCGGCACTGGCGGCCTATCAATTCTTCGGCGGAAACACCGAGCCAAGCACAGGCTGCTCGATTTATAAATACAATCCGTCGCTGTTCATCCAGCCAGTAGATGGGCGTGCTGATTTCGGCAAGCAGCCGGAGCAATTCGGAGGCAGTTGTGCGGGCGGAACGCATGAGTGGTTACCTGAAATTGGCAGCCGAAATCGGAATACTGCCAGCCGAACAGCCCGATCCCGAGCCAACCCTCTATTTTAGTTGCTCGTGACATCCGGATGACACCCACCGTTGCTAGATTCGTCCGCTTGGCCAATGGCTTCCGTTTTGCAAATTTAGGCCAGCCGATTCCGGCATGGGTCTTTCCTCCCGCCGCCGGAGCGGTCCGCCACAAAATCCTGGACTTGGTTTGCAATTTCGTCTGGCGCGACGAGGAAGTCCGTTGGCAATTTGACGCGAACCGCCTCGTTGGACCTGGGGCAGATCTGACGAGGCGGTCTTTTTTGCGCTGTTGAGCCGCTTCGCTATGAATCTCATCGGGAACCGATCGGCGATTTCATCGGGACCGATCGGCTGCGGCGACGGGAAGTGCGGTAGGTTGACTGATAGGCGACGGTTTTGTCATAGCTTGCTGCGCCGCCGGCTCGCTGATCGATTGGCCGGCACGAACGGCGCCATCCAAAAACTTCCCTGGCAATAGGCCGATGCCGATGACGAGCGCCACGCAAACGGCCATCGCCACTGCCGGCCCGAACCCACGCTCGGCATCGAACGGTCGTTTTTCCGGCGAGCGAAAATACATGGCGCCAATCACGCGAAGATAATAGGCTGCGGCAATGGCGGCGTTCAGCACGGCGACGACTGCTAGCCCGATAAACCAGGGCCGAAGCCAAACTTCACCCTGGGCTGAAAATTCGTCGAGTGTGAGCGCACCATATAGCAGCGAGAATTTTCCCCAAAAGCCGGCCAACGGCGGAATGCCTGCCAGACTGAACATGAACACGGCCACCATCAATGCCACGACCGGATTGGTGCGATTCAAACCACTGATATCGACCAATGTGTTGACCTGCTGGTCGCCCTGACTCAAATAAATTAGCGCGGCGAAAGTACCCAAGGTGGCGAACATGTAGACCGCCAGATAAAAAATGGCGGTACCCAATCCGTTCAGCGCGGCGGAATTCGTTAAAAAACCGCCGGCTGCCACGCCAACTTGGGTGGTTCGTACAGCCAATGCCACCGCCACGCCGATCAGCAAATAGCCGGCATGGGCAATCGACGAATATGCCAACAGCCGTCGGAGGTTGTTTTGCCAGAGTGCCAGCACATTGCCCAAAGTCATCGTTAGCACCGAGACCACGAGCACGACTTTCCAACCCAGCGTTTCCCAGCCGGGCAATGCTGCGAGCAGAATTCTGGACAATGCCGCTAGACCGGCAATTTTTGGCAGCGTCGAAAGCAATCCGGCGTTGGCGTTGCTGGTTCCTTGATAAACATCAGCGGCGTAAAAATGAAACGGGACGACGGTCAAACGAAAAGCCAGCCCGGCGAACATGAGCAGGATCGCCACGGGCACCAATACGGTGCTGAAACCGCTGGATGATGCAGCGGCTGTCGCGAGTGAAATACCAGCGGCAATTTTATCGAGCCGCGTCGATCCTGCCGCTCCATAGAGAAAACTAAAACCGTATAGCAGCACCGCGGAGGAAAGAATACTGAGGAAAAAGTATTTCGAAGCGGCTTCCTGACCGCGGCTGTCGTGCCGACCGACGTACAACAGTACGTATGTCGGAATCGACACCAACTCCAATCCTACGAAGAGCAAAATCAACTCGTTGGCCGTAGCGACAATCATCAATCCAGCTAACATCAGCAGAAGCGACGCTACTTCTTCGGCACGTTGTTCGTCCTGTTGCGGGCGGGCCAGCATCAACACCAAGACGGCGCCAACGGCCAAAATTCCCCAACAAGCGGTGTGGCCGAACAGATCGATCAGTAGTGGACCACTAGCCGAAACGGCCGGCGCCGAAGCGGAAAACAAATTCAGACCGCTGTCCTGCGCCCACAATGCGGCGGCTGCACCGACCAGTGCGACGAATGCTAGGCCACTGGCCACGGTCCGCAATGGACGAAACGCGCCCAGCATACACAGCAACGTGGCCGCGCCGATCAGAATGATCTCGGGGATCAGTAACGCAATTGTCGTGGAATCAATCATCGAACAATTTCACTTCATGGGGCCGATGCGGCCTGCAATTTTGCCGGTGATTTGGAAATTGGACTAGCGATTTCACCTTGGGCAACCTGTGACTTGGCAGCGTAATAATTTTCCAGCGGCTGGGATGTGCGGGCGAGGATTTCATCCGCCGCAGGTGCAATCGGCTTTAAAAACAATTTGGGATACAATCCGATCCATACGATGAATACGACCAGCGGCGCAAGCGCCAGCACCTCGTACAGCCGCAGATCGTGGATTTGCTCGGCATGGGCCGCCGAAATGTGACCCTCCTTAAGCGGCCCAAAGAAAACGCGTTTAAACATCCACAGCATGTACCAGGCGCCCAGCACAACGCCGCTGACCGCCAGCACGGCGATGACCATGAGCTGTGGGCCCAGCGGTCCCGGAGCATCGGACCAGGCTCGTTGAAACATGCCAAGGAGAATCATGAACTCGCCCACGAAACCGTTCAGGCCGGGTAGGCCGATGCTGGACATAGTAAAGATGAGCATGAACATGCCCAAAATCGGCGTGCGTTTGGCAAGACCGCCCAGTTCGCTGATTTGGCGGGTGTGGTAGCGCTCGTAAATCATGCCAACCACGGCGAACAAACCGGCGCTCGAAAATCCATGGTTGATCATCTGCAAGATGCCGCCTTGCAAGCTCAATTGGTTCAGAGCGAAAAAGCCGAGGATTACAAAACCCATGTGGCTGACGCTGCTGTAGGCAACAAGCTTTTTCAGATCGACTTGCACCAAGGATACCAGTGCCCCGTAAATAATGCCGATCAGTGCCAACCATAAGATCCAAGGCATGCACATGGCGGTGGCGTCGGGCAGCATCGGCAGACAGAAACGCAAAATGCCGTACGTCCCCAACTTCAACAGAATGCCGGCCAGGTCGATGCTGCCGCCGGTGGGCGCTTGGGTGTGCGCCAGCGGCAGCCAGGTATGCAGCGGCACGAGCGGCACTTTCACGGCAAAGCCGGAGACCAGTGCTAGAAAAATCAGCAATTGCAAATGACCATGGGCGGCATCCATGGGAATTGGATGCGTGCCCAGCAATTCGTGCAATTGCGGAATGGAAAATGTCAATTCGCCGGCGGAGTTGTAGACCCAAAGCACGATGCCGATCAGCCCTAGCAGCGCCAAGACGCTGCCGGTGAAGGTGAACAGGAAAAATTTGTTGGCGGCGTAGCGCCGTTCCTCGTGTCCCCAAATGCCGATTAGAAAATAGAGCGGGATGAGTGTGAACTCAAAGAAAATGTAGAACAATACAATATCGCGGGCCGAAAACACGCCGATCATGCCGAATTCCAACAGCAGCAGCAGAGCGTAAAAACCGCCGGGGCGATCTTTCACTGCGTCCCAGCTCACCAGCACCGCGGTAAAGGTTAGCAGCGCCGACAGGCCAAACATCCACACGCTTAATCCGTCCAACCCAAACGCAAACTGGATTTTCGCCGCTTCGCCGAGCCAACTAAACTCGCGGACCGCGTAGTTACCCGTCAATCCTTGATCGGACCAATATTGCACCACTAAGTGCGCGGCCAGCGCCAGAGTGATGCCGGCCGTTATGAGCGCGACCATCCGCACGGCAGCCATGCCCCGCGAGGCAAACAGCCACGCCAACAAGGCGCCAATGGCGGGGAGCAAAATTGTCGCTAAAAGTACGTTGTGCATGCAGAATAAATTGATTAACGAACTACGACTCGCCGCGAACGAATGACTGCTCTTTCACATCAACCCGGCCACAATATCAAAGCACCAATGAGCACCAGCAAACCCAACATCATGGCCAGCGCATAAAACTGCACCATGCCGTTTTGCAGCGATCGCATCACCGAACCGCACACTCCTGGAAGCGCGCCGACAAAGTTGACCAAGGCATCGATCACGTAGCGATCGATCCAATAACAGATATTGGCCAAAACTCGCAGCGGCCACACGACAAGTCCGTAATAAATCGGATCGATGAAAAACTTGCCGTATGACAGTAGATACAAAGGCCGCAACAGTTGTGCGAACCATTCGACCTGCTTTCGGTTGCCCAAATACAGAAACCCGGCCAGCGCGATGCCTGCGGCGACAATCGCCGTGCTGGTGATCGCCAAGTTGAGCTCAAATTCCGGCTTTTCCGCAGCGCGATTGACGGTTTGATATGCCAGCGATGGCGTCTGACTTAGAAAATCTAAAATGCCGTGGGTTAGACCGTAATATCCGCCAATTAGCGCGGCCGGCACAGCCAATACCACCAGCGGCAAGGTCATCGGCGTCGGCGATTCATGGGCATGATGCCCGGCTTCGTGCGGGATTTGCTCCCGGCCAAAGAATGTCCGGAAAAACGCGCGAAATGTATAAAACGCAGTCATGCCGGCGGTGATCATTCCGACCCAATACAGCACGGCGTACCAATTGCCTGCGAATCCTTCCGATGTCTGTGCTTGACGATGCACGGCGCCCAGAATTTCATCCTTGCTCCAAAATCCGGAAAACGGAAACAGTCCAGCCAGCGCCAGACAGCCGATGAAAAACGTCCAGCAAGTGATCGGCATCAACCGGCGCAAGCCGCCAATGCGGCGCATGTCGATCACGCCGCCCATGGCATGCATCACACTGCCGGCGCCGAGAAATAGCAGCGCCTTGAAGAACGCATGCGTAAACAGATGAAACATGCCGGCGACGATGCCCAAAAACGAGCCGGTGCCCAAGGCCAGGAACATGTAGCCGAGCTGACTGATAGTGGAGTAAGCCAGGACGCGCTTCAAATCGTTTTGTGTAATGGCAATTGTGCCGGCGAGGATCGCGGTAAATCCGCCGATGGCCGCCACCACCATTTGCGCCGTGACCGGCGCGCTTCCGATAGTGAACCACGGCGTGGCGGCCGACGCCATAAATAGGGGCGTGCAGCGAGCCACCATATACACGCCGGCGGTGACCATGGTGGCTGCGTGAATCAATGCGCTGACCGGCGTGGGTCCTTCCATGGCGTCGGGCAACCAAACATGCAGCGGGAACTGGGCGCTTTTGCCGCAAGCGCCGGCCATGAGGAGTAAACAAATCGCAACTGCCACACCGCCGGTGGCGTACAGCGCGGTGTTGGCTAATCGAGTTTGACCAAGAACGCCGGCCACTTGTTGAACCGTTCCATTGGCCGCCGCGACTTGCGTATCGTGAAAATTGAGCGTGCCGTAGGTGGTCCAAATTAGAAAAATGCCGATCGCAAAGCCGAAATCACCCACGCGGTTCACCAGAAACGCTTTCATGCCAGCTGCCGCTGCCGCCGGTTTTTCGTACCAGAAGCCGACCAGCAAATAGCTGCACAAGCCTACTGCTTCCCAAAACACATATAGCAGCAGGAAATTGCTTACCGAAACGAGCATGGTCATCGAAAACACGAACAGCGCCACGTAGGTGAAAAATCGCGGATAGCCTGGATCGCCGTGCATATATCCGCTGGAATAAATTGCCACGAGTGTGGAAATGAACGTCACCATGCAGAGCATAAACACGGTAAGCGGATCGGCCCGCAGCGTGATGTCGATGGTGAAATTATGCGGCGTGGCGGGGGCTACTGCTGTCGCCGCGCTCGTTGCCGTCGAATGCGGCGTGTAGGCGTCGTTTACATCGGCCCAGGTCCAGAGGGTGTAGACGTGTTCGTAGCCGATCTGTGCTTGGCCGTTGGTGTTTGATTCATCCAATTGCTTTTGAACGTTCAACAGCAGCAGGACGCTGAAAACGAACGATCCGGCAAATGCCAACACGACCGGCCAGTGACTGCGCGATCCCAGCGCGCGGCCGAAAAACGCCAGCAGCAAAAATGCCGCCAGGGGCAAAGCGGGAATCAAGATGAGTAGATTGTCGATTTCCATCTTGGATGATCTTGCGACTGTTCTATTTCGTGCTCTTCGATTCCTACAAAACTATTCCGTGTATCTCGCGACATTCCTTTCACACATGGCTCCGGTGTGTTACTTCTTCTTCATCCACTTTTGGTTCCAGGCCGGACAGAGTCAGGTGCGGCCAGTGCGGGGCAGGCTCGGCGACGGCCGGCAATTCGTGATCGACATAGGCTGGTAAATTGGCCTCGCGCAGGTCGTCCCAAGCGGCAATATCCAAATTCTCGCGGCGCTGAAACATCATTAAAAACAGCGCCAGCGCCAGCGCCGCTTCGCAGGCGGCCACGGTGAGGATAAAAATCACCAGCACCTGGCCATCCCAATTATTGTGCCAGCGGCCCCAGGCCACGAGGCTGACCGAAACGCCTTGCAGCATCATTTCGGCGCACAAGAACATCACAATCATATTTCGTCGACTGAGAAAACCGACGAGTCCAATGCAAAACAGGGCGGCGCCAACCAGCAGCGAATTTTGAAGCAGGGCGGCTTCGTTCATCGGCCGGTCTCCTGCAGCTGCGGATTAGAACGAGCGGCAGAGTCGGGCGCGTTTGACAGCGCCTGTTTTAGGCCTGACGTCATGGACGGTTGCCGTCGCCGCGCGCTGACAATTGCGGTGGCCCCGACGAGTGCGATGAGCAGCAGTGTGCCGGCCACTTCCACAGCAATCAAATGTCGGCCGAATAATTCGGCTCCGAGGTGAGCGACGTGGTCGTCGACCAGCACGTTGTGTTGCAATGCCGTCAGCTCGGGTCCCGACGTTTGGTCGAGTTTCAATTTGCCGATCGTGACCGACAGAATTCCCAGCAATACGGCACCGGTGGCCGCGGCAAGTAAGGCCTCCCAGCTGATTCGATCGTAGTACGCATCGCCTCGCGGCTGCGCCAGCATCAACACGAACAAAAATGTCACTAAGATTGCCCCGGCGTAAACGACAATGGTAGCGACTGCTAAAAACTGCGCGCCTTGCACCATAAAAATTGCCGCCGTGCCGGTCAGGGTCATTGCGAACCAAACGGCACAGTACACGGGACTGCGGAAAGTTACCGTGCAAGCGGCCGAGATGACAGTTACAGCGCTAAGAATCCAAAATACGGTGTTGCTGCTCCAATCGCCCAGCGGCAATAAGCGCGAGCCCAGACATGCCAGCGCGGCAATCCCCAGCACTACGCCGAGGCTGCGTCCTTTAGCCGAGCCACGCGGTAACATCAGCCACAATGCCAACCCGCCTAAAATCACACCCCAGGCCAACGGATGCGGCTGTTTGACAAGCATCGTCAATCGATCCCAGCCGGCAGGCTGCGCGACCTGATCGATGGTTTGGTCTGTGGAATCCGCCAACAGCCATAGAGGCTGCAGCAGTTGGATGCCGTTCATACCGTGCCTCCCATCGCGATCGATTTCATCGGCTCGGCATCTTTGGTGATGTCGTACACGCTGAGCAGTTTTTCCTTATCGAACACCATTTCTTCGCGACTGCGGCCGGTTAGGTCCAACAGGCTGGTCAATTCAATGGCATCGACCGGGCACGCTTCCTCGCACATGCCGCAGAAAATGCAGCGTAGTTCGTCGATCGAAAAACTTTCTGGATATTTTTCCCTGTCAGGCCAGGGGCTGGGCGCCGCCACAATATCGATGCAATGCGCCGGGCAAGCGGTGGAGCACAGAAAACAGGCCACGCATTTCACGCGCCCTGCTTGGTCCTTGTTCAAGCGGTGGACGCCGCGATAAATGAGCGGATTGCCAAGCTTGGGCCGCTGTTCGGGAAAGCTGACCGTCAACTTCGGACTGAATAAGTGCTTCACCGTGGTCGATAATCCCTGCACGAACAGCGGCAGATACATGCGGCCAGAAAGGCCGAGCTTTGGTTCTTCGATCCACTTGATGGAAGGATCGTCGGACTTCATGGCGCCAACTCACTTTCTGGATCAAAGGGGAGCGCCAGCGGACGGGGCGTGTTATCGGTTGAAAGCGGCGCAAGCAACCCGGCTCCAATCCACGCCGCTAAAGTGATACTCCAACTGAGCACGATGGTTACCCACAGAGTGCTGGCTCCGATGGATTGCGAAATAGCATCGCCATATTCGACAAGTACAGCGGTAACAAGCAAATTCACCAATCCCAACGGCACCATCACCTTCCAGGCTAGCGACATGAGCTGATCGAAGCGAAATCGCGGCCAGCTCCAACGGACGATCATAAAAAGCAAGATTACCGCGAGAATTTTTGCGGCCAGAACCACGATGCGCAATATGGCAATCGGCCAGGTGACTTCGTTGCCTGCGCCGGTTAAACCCCAGAAGTGCCAACCGCCCAGGAACAAAATCACAATTAAAAACGAGGCCGTAATCATGTGCAAAAATTCGGCGATCAAATACAAAAGCAGCTTCATGCCGGAATATTCGGTGTGATAGCCGCCGATCAATTCCTGCTCCGCCTCGGGCAAATCAAACGGCAAGCGCGCAGCTTCCGCGGTGGCTGCTATCACAAACACGAAGAATCCAAGCGGCTGCAAGAATACGTTCCATACGCCGGTTTGCGCCTGCTGGCCAATGATGGAATCGAGCTTTAGCGTGCCCGAGAGCAGCACGACCCCTAACAAACCAAGCCCGAGCGGAATTTCGTAGGAAATGAGTTGGGCACTGGAACGCAGCGCGCCCAAAAAACTGTATTTGTTGTTACTGGCCCAGCCGCCCAAAATTACGCCATACACCGCAATGCTCGACAACGCGAAAATGTAGACCATTCCCACTTCGAGCCCCGGCGCAACCAATAGCGGAATGGGATCTTGCACGCCGTTGATTCCCAGCGGCGGCAATACGCTGCCGAAAGGAATGGCCGCAAAAATGGCAACCGCGGCGGTCATAATAACGATCGGCGCTAATCGGAACAGCGCCTTATCGACATGGTTGGGCGTAAACTCTTCTTTGAAAATGAACTTCAAACCGTCGGCCAGCGGCTGGCCAAGGCCGAACATTTTGATGTTCGTCAGTGGAATGCCCACCCGGTTCGGTCCGCGCCGATCTTGCACCCAAGCGGCCATCCAGCGCTCCAGCAGCACCAAATAGGCGGCCGCGGTTAACAACCCGCCCACAAGCAGAAAAATCTTAATCAGGGTAACGATGGTTGCGGCGGTCATGGAAGAAACGATGAATGATGAACGATGAGTGATGAACGGCTTTAGGAGATTGCTCCTGCCAACTGGTTTATTCGCAAGTCGATTCCGACGGGCGGAATGGCATCGGCGGCGGCGCTGAAAGCGATGATTTCGGCGGCCACTTCGTCCAACACTTTCCGTGCGTTGTACAATCCACGCATGCCGAGTATTGTCCAGTACAAATGTCCTTCCACCCACACGCCGGCTGGCGGACGGATGGCCCAGGTGAACGATTGCAATCGATGGGCAAAATTGACATAGGAACCAGCGCGCTCGGCAAAACCGGCACCGGGCAATTGATAATGGGCCACATTCCATAGCGGCGAAGCGAACATATCTTGCACGATCAGCAACTCTAGTGCGGCAAATTGCTGAGCCGCCGTGTCGTCGCACCAGTGGGAGTGCGAATAGCCACCGCTAACCCAGGCGGCTTTGATGCGGCCAGATGGCAAATCTTCCAGAAGTTCGTCAAACGATTTGATCTGCCCGCTGCAAAAATGTGCGAGCACTTCTTCCACGCCTTTGCGATTGGGGCATTTTTCCGCATGGATGATAAACTTACCGGGAAACGTTTCATCTTCGCCCACTACCGGCACAGGACCAAGTGCCAAAACCGCTTGCGGATCAAACTTCCGAGCCATCTTGCAGAGCAGGTATGCTTCTTCCACGGTGAGATTGGGCGAAACGACTGCGGCCAGCCGACCGTTGCCTTCGGCACACACGGTCTGTAAACGGCCGGCGAGTTCCGTCGGAATTTGCGACCAATCGATGTTTTCAAATTCGCCGGCGGTGGTTGATGAGAATTTTCCATTGCCGGAGACGGCGATTTTTCGTCGGGGTTCAAATTTTCGATCCGGCGAGTGCAGATGTTTGTAGCCGTAACGTCCTTCGTCGCACATCCACCATTTGTTGACGAACATATTTTCGCGCGGCTTCAGGCGATAAACCGTATCTTGGTTTTCGTCGATGTCGATTGAGCAGCCGGTGGAACAGCCAGCGCATACTCCGGCATGCTGCTTCATGTACCAGACGCGCTGTTTATATAGAAAATCTTTATCGCCGAGCGCGCCCACTGGGCATAAATCGACCACGCAGCCGGAAAGCTTATTGGCCAACGGATAGCCCGGGAATACATCGATTTCCTCGGCGCTACCACGGTTGATCACTAAAAGTTCGCTCGTGCCGGTAATCTCGCGGCAAAATCGCACGCAGCGGCTGCACATCACGCAGCGATCGACAAACAGTTTTACGGTGTCGCCCATGTCACGGGTGGCGCTGGTAAACGGCCGGATGTCGGCGCGGCGCTCGGGCTGCCCATGCTCGAAATGATAGTCCTGCAAATAGCACTCGCCGGCTTTGTCGCAAATCGGACAATCGATGGGATGATCGATCAGCAGCGCCTCTTCCACCTGGGCCCGGGCTTTTTTCACCGCGTCGCTATCGGTGACGAAAACCGTTCCGTCCTTGGCCGGCGTTTGGCAGGCGGGGACCAGCTTGGGGACCATGGTGATGGCGCCGGTTTCGGCGTTGCGAGTGCCGGTTTCGACCAAACACATGCGGCAACTAGCGACTACGGTTAATCCGGGATGCCAACAGTAGTGCGGAATATCGACGCCCACGCGCTCCGCGGCCTGAATACCGTTGAGCCGTTCGTGATCGGCGAGTTCGATTTGGTGTCCGTCAACAATGACGATGGCCATGAATACTGTCCAAAATGCTTTGTTCTAGTGCGCCTGTAATTGCACCAATGCCGGCACCGGCTCAGTTACCGCATAGCCGCCGGGGTTGGTGCGTTTGATGTAATCTTCGAATTCGCTACGGAATTTGCGGATGGCATTTTTAATCGGCCATGCGGCGCCGTCGGCCAGACCGCAAATGGTGGTGCCGGGTATGATGCCGATGGAATCGCCTATTTCCAGCAGCAGATCCAAATCTTTTAGCCGTCCTTTACCTGCCTTAATGCGATTGAGCATCCGCAGCGCCCAGGCAGTGCCTTCGCGGCACGGCGTGCATTGGCCACAGCTTTCGTGCTGGAAGAACCGGCAACTATTGTGCAAAAAATCGACCATCGATACCGTTTCGTCCATCACCACGACGGCCGCGGTGCCCAAGCCCAAGCAGCCGACTTTACCCAGCGCGTTGAAATCCAATTTGGTGTCGAACTCCGGCTCGGTGAGCAATCCCATGCTGATTCCGCCGGGAATGGCTGCCTTACCTTTGCGATTTTTCCAAATGCCGCCGCCGAATTCGTCGATCAGTTCACGACAAGTAATTCCCAGCGGCCCCTCGTAGCAACCGGGCTTATTCACATGGCCGCTTAAACAATAAAGTTTGGGGCCGTAACTGCCGGCATCGCGCGGATTTTTCGGATCGGGCGGCACCCCCATCGATTTAAACCAATCCACACCGCGGTTGGCAATGTGCGTGACGCAGGCCACGGTTTCAATGTTATTTACCACTGTCGGCTTGCGGAACGCACCTTCGACGGCAGGGAAGGGGGGCTTGATGCGCGGCCAGGCCCGTTTGCCTTCCAGGCTTTCAATGAGTCCGGTTTCTTCGCCGCAGATATATGCCGCCGCCCCGCGATGGAGGAAAATATCAAGCGAAAACTCGCTGCCCAAAATGTTTTTGCCGAGAAAGTTTTTCGTGTAGCATTCGTCGATGGCCGCCTGCAACCGGTCCCAGCACAGCGGATATTCGTACCGTAAGTACAAATATGCCGTGGTGGCCCGCGTGGCATAGCAGGAGATGATGATCCCTTCGAGCACCTGATGGGGATCATCTTCCATCAGAATGCGATTGTTGAAGGTGCCCGGCTCACTTTCATCAGCATTGATGCACATGTAAATCGGGCCGGGATGATCCTTGGGCAGGAACGTCCATTTCAACCCGGTGGGGAAGCCCGCACCGCCGCGGCCCCGCAATCCACTGGCCTTTACCATTTCTGTCGTTTGTACGGGCGACATTTCCTTGAACACTTTGCGCATGCCCTGGTAGCCGCCATTGGCTTCGTAGACGCGCAACGTCCAACTTTCGGGCTTGCCGACGTTGGCCAGTAGTACAGGTTCGCTTTTTTGCACAGTCGATATTCGCGGTACTTAGCTCCGGGTCAATGACTCGGGGCCAAATGAATGAAATTTATTTTCCTACAGCTTCTTTCAAAAAAGCATCGGCGGATTCGTTCGTCAGATTCTTGTGCAATGTTTTCCCGGCCAACATGCAGGGAGCATATTCGCATGCGCCCAAGCACTCGGCGAATTCCAGGGTTAGTGCCCCGTCGGCGGTCGTCTCACCCGGCTTGATGCCAGCCTGATGACATAGGTGATCTAAAATTTCGTCGCCGCCGCGCAGCGCGCAACTGATCGAGCGGCAAACCCATGCGCGAACTTTGCCGTGCGGCCCCGCTTGCTTGAACATTCCATAAAACGACAGCGTATCTTGCACGACGGCGGGGGCCAGTTCGAGCAACTCGGCAATTTTCACCACCGCTTCCAGCGGCACATAGCGCAGTTTTTCGTTCACCACGTGCAGCGCCGGCAACGTGACGGCCTGTTTGGTCGGGTAGCGCGGAAATAGCGACTTGATTTCGGCGACGATTTCGTCGGTTAATACGCGCTGTTTGGCAATCATAATTTCGCTTGTCGATGCTTTATCGATCCAGTTCCGCCGCAATGATGTTCAAACTGCCTAGCACGGCTACGATGTCGCTCAGCGTGTGTCCGCGGATCAAATGTGGAAACACCGCAAAGTGAATGAATGACGGCGGGCGGCAACGCGCCCGATACGCCGTTTCCGTGCCATCGCCGGCGATGTAAAACCCCAACTCGCCGTTGGGGGCTTCAATGGCGTGGTAAACTTCTTCGTGCGGCACTTCAAATCCGCGATTGCTCATCTGCAGTTCGAAGTGCGAAATCGTTCCCTCGATGGTCGAATACACCTGGCGCTTGTCGGGGAACGCTGTCCGCTGGTCGATGCCGACATTGACTGGCCCGGTAGGCAAATTTTCAACCGCTTGCTCAACAATTTTCAAACTTTCCCACATTTCCTGCATGCGCACCAAATATCGGGCGTAACAATCGCCGCCGGTCGAGCAGCAGATTTGAAAATCAAGATCGCCATAGGGCAAATCCGAATCGTCTTTACGCAAATCGCGGGTGACGCCGCTGGCCCGGGCAACCGGGCCACTGCAACTGCGATTGATCGCTTCCGCTTTCGCGAGCACGCCCACGCCTTTGGTACGGTCGACAAAAATTTTATTGCGGTCCAGTAGCCGCTCCATATCGTGCAGCGTTTTGGGAAAATTTCGGCAAAATGTGCGGATCTTTTCAATCACCAGCGGCGTGATGTCGTACATCAGGCCGCCGACCCGCGTGTAACTGTTGGTGAATCGGGCTCCGCACAGCGTTTCGAAAATATCGTACAGCACTTCCCGCTGGTAGAAGGCGTAAAGAAAATACGTGAACGCGCCGGTATCGAGCCCTGCCGCGCCGTTGCACAGCAAATGGTCGCTGATCCGCGACAGTTCTGCCACGATAATGCGGATGTATTTGCAGCGCGGCGTTAGCTCCAATCCGAGCAACTTTTCCACCGCGCCGTGCCAGGCCACATTGTTAGTCATCGGCGAGATGTAATTCATCCGATCGGTAATCGTCACATACTGGTTGTAGTTCAGATGCTCGCCGAGCTTCTCGAAGCCCGAGTGCAAATAGCCGATGTCGGGCATGGCGTCGATGACGCGTTCGCCGTCGAGCTTCAGAACCAATCGCAGCGTTGTGTGCGTTGCCGGATGTTGCGGACCGAAATTTAGCGTCCACAGATAATCCTGTGGTTCGTCGTGGACCAGATCGCGAGTTTCAACGGGCGCAAGCGGCATAATCGATTAGGCGCTGTCTCTGGTAAGTACCGGGAAATTGTGCCGTTCGCCGCGGCCTTGAAGCGGATAATCTTTCCGTAGCGGAAAAGCGACGAACTCCTCAGGCAGCAAGATGCGGCGAAGATCGGGGTGGCCATCAAACCTGATGCCGAACATGTCCCACACTTCGCGCTCCATCCAATCGGCGCCTTCCCAAAGCGGCGTGACGCTGGGCACTACCAAATCAGGCTCGTTCACAAACGTGCGGACGATCAACCGTTCGTTGGTGACGGTACTGTTGAGCACGTAAACCAGTCCGAAACGGTCCGTTGCATCCCGGTAATGCAAATAATCAACGCACGTAATGTCGGACAGAAAATCAAATCCACGATTTTCCTTAAGCAGCCGAAGCGCGTCGAAAATTTTGTCGGCCGGCACAACGGCGCGCACTTGGTCGCGAAATTCACTAGTCGTTGCCGCCGCCGTGTTGGTCTTCAGCGCTTCAATGGTGGCCGGATCGGGCTTGGTCATGGAAATCCAATTTTCGGCGTCGCGCTTAATGCGACTTGACTTCGCTGCTCCAAATCACCGGGTTGCGGGCACTATCGATCTGCGGCAGGCCGGTCAGTTCGACCAGGGCGCGTTTCGGTTCCTGCCGCGCTTTCGTGCGAAATTCCGCACCGCCCAGCGTGCCTTCGCGCTGGATTTTGTCCTGCAAATCGATGATTCCTTGAATCAACTGTTCCGGCCGTGGCGGGCAACCGGGCAAATACATATCGACCGGGATAAACCGATCGATGCCTTGCACCACGCTGTAGGTGTCGAACACGCCGCCGGTGCTGGCGCAGGCGCCCATCGAAATGCACCACTTGGGCTCGTTCATTTGCTGCCAAATGCGCTGCAATACCGGCAGCATTTTCATCACTACGCGGCCAGCCACAATCATCAGATCGCACTGCCTGGGGCTGAAACGAAACACTTCGGCGCCGAAGCGGGCAATATCGTGTTTGCTGGCGCCGGTCGCCATCAGCTCAATGCCGCAGCAGGCCGTGGCGAAGGGCATCGGCCACAAACTGTTTTTGCGACACCAACTGGCCAGCGCATCGAGCTTGCCGACGACAACATTCTCGGGTAGTTCTACCGCCACCGGAACACCCCCTTCCGCCAGTCGTAAGCAAACCCCAAGACGACGAGCAAAATGAATACCATCGCACCGGCAAAAACTAATCCGCGATTGGAAACCCAACCATCGCTCACGGCCAGATCGATACCGCGGGCTGCTGCTGCGGTTGCGCCGCTTTCAGTGTCGGCCGTCTGGGCGTGTCGTAGGGCTACGGCCCAGGGATATAGAAACAACAGTTCGACATCGAAAACCAGGAATGCGATAGCGACTAAGTGAAAGCGAACAGCGAAGCGGCGGCGCGCATCGTGAATGGGATCCATGCCGCTTTCATAGGGCATTTCCTTCACGGCGGTGTGCTTGCGAGGAGCGATGAGTCGAGGTGCCGCGATCATGGCGCACGATACCGCCGCCGCTACCAGGACGAACAATAAAATAGGCAGAAAATCTGCCATAAGATTTATCAGCGGTTACGTTTGCAGCAAGGATAAAACTTTGTGAATCTTGTCACAAACCCTGCTAAATAAAAATGGCGATTCCACGCAATTTTTACGCCAGCCAAATCCTAATGCTACCCCTTCGAGGCGTCAAGGACGCCGTGGCATCCGCGACAGTTGCGGCCTAGCGGCAAATAAGTCGGCAAAAAAAGAACCCTTCGCAGGTGGGGCAGGTACCTACGAAGGGCGCGAGCTAAGGGTTGCCCCTCGCTCGTCAGTTACTATGTTTCAGTAAATCGCCGTCCACAATACTCTTTATGGGGGAGAATTTTCGCGTATAGCGTGCCGCCCAATCAGGTTATGCTTCATTACCACGTTTTTGTGTTCTGAAATTCCGCCGCCACATTGCTTCTATGTCTCTCGATTTGTCCGCCACACTTCGCGACCTCGTGGCCACGCCCAGCGTCAACCCGATGGGGCGCGCAGTGTCGGGCCCTGATTATTTCGAATACCGACTGACCGATTATCTGGAACAACTTTTCGTCCGATTCAATATCAAATCGTGGCGGCAATCCGTCGCTCCAAAGCGCGATAATATCATTGCCCGAATCGAGGGCAGCCCTTCACTGGAGCAGGGCGGCGCGCTTCTTCTCTTAGAAGTTCATCAAGATACCGTGCCGGTCGATGGCATGACGATTCCGCCCTTTGATCCGCAGGTGCGCGACGGTCGGCTTTATGGTCGTGGTGCCTGTGATAATAAAGGCGGAATGGCCGCAATGCTCGCCGCCATGGTGCGACTGAAGGAAGAAGTTCCAACTCCGCGGCCGACGGTGGTTTTAGCCTGCACCGTCAATGAAGAACATGGCTTCACCGGCGCAAGCGCGCTGACCACGCTTTGGTCGAACCCAGCCAGCCCAATCATCCCCCGTCGACCCGATGTCGCGATCGTGGCTGAGCCGACCAATCTGAACGTGGTGGTGGCACACAAGGGCATGGTCCGGTGGCGTTGTCACACGCTCGGTCGGGCGGCCCACAGCTCGCAGCCAGAGCAGGGCGAAAACGCCATTTTTCGGATGGCTCAAGTGCTAACTGCGCTGGAGCGTTATCAGCAAAACGTGGTGGGACGCCTGGCGCAGCATCCTTTGTGTGGGCGACCAACGCTTAGCGTCGGCACTATTAGCGGCGGCCTAAGCGTAAATACTGTGCCCGATCGGTGCATGATAGAAATCGATCGCCGCCTGGTTCCGGGCGAGCAGCCACAACAAGCGAGACAACACGTGATCGATTATTTGGCTGCTGAAACATCGCTGGGTGAGAAAATCCAGCACGATCCGCCGTTTATGCAAGGCACCGGATTGAACGATGCCCACAATCACACGGTGGCTGAGAAATTAGCAACAGCGATCCGATCCACTACCGGTCGGACCCCTAAGTTGCAAGGCGTTTCGTTCGGCACGGATGCCTTCTGCTACGACGCTGCCGGAGTGCCCAGCGTAGTGTTCGGTCCCGGCTCGATCGACCAGGCGCATACGGCCGACGAATGGGTTCCGCTGGCGGAAGTGGACCAGGCGGCGGAAGTGCTGTACCGAGTGATCGCGCAGTGGTCCATTTCCCCTGAGCCATCGTCGATCGTGGGCAATCTCACCGACAAATGACGGGCCCGCTCAGGGCAAATGACAATGGGCGCCGTCAGAACGTATCTGTAATGAACTGGTTACCCCAGTGGTAGCGAGCCTGGCCGGGACCAAAGCTGTAGTGCATCCACTTGTCCCACTGGGCTGCCTGTGGGTATTCGTTGTGCCACTGCCTGTTGTACACCGGAATGCGCATTTCGGGCGGATACCGGTAGTACAGGCTCTCGGAACTGCGATAGTAATCGTCGCCCCAAAAGTTCTGTGGATAGTACACGTACGGATAATGATAAAAGCGATCCCAATCCTGGGTGCTGTACGTGTAGGCCCATTGGCGCCCGTACGCTTCTTGAGCATGTGCACTAGTAGTGTGGCCGAACAATCCCAAACCACTGGCGCACACCAGCGCAAACAAAATGCGGCGAACCATGCAGAATCCCCCTGAATCGCGAGAATTGCCGATCGATAACTGTTGCGCTGGCTTAGCAGCGGCAGTTGTCGATCAGCAACCACTAGGTTTTCCAGGCAACTTAGTTGGTGCTAGCACAAACTGCGGGATGCCGGCGGCCAACTTTGCCTGTCAGTTACAGCATCGTCAACCGCGAAGCCCGGCATTGAGAGAATATACGGCACTAGCGGCACAGTTTGATGCGGAATGCGGAAGCTAGAAGGCGGGGGATGTAAAACTTTGCCGGTCGCGCAAGCTGTCCGCTCGCTTAGATCGTGTGGAGTCTTTCTTTGGCTATCCGTCGCTCGGCATGATGCCGGCTTCCAATTCCTTATCCCATTGGTCCATCAGAGGCCAGTCGATCGCACATGTGCCCCAATCGGCCATGTGCAGATAGCCTTCCAAACGCTCGATGGCACGATCAATCAGCGCATTGACTTTTCGAAAAATCGGACCATGGCTGGGCAGCAACCACTCGACGTCGCTCTGGCGAATTCGCCGCAACGATTTCAGGAACGACGGAATATCGCTGCCGTGATGGGCATCGATGGCCCCCACGCAACCGTCGCGATAAATGTTGTCGCCGCTGAACAGCAATTTGCCCAAGCGGAACGAAAGCTGGCTGTCGGTATGCCCCGGGGTATGCCAAACTTCGAGTTTCAGGCCGCCGATCTCGATGATGTCGCCATCATTAATCAGCGTGTCGAGTTTCACCGGCGGCATTTCCAGATGAATGTTTTGCGATTCGACTTCTGCAAATGTTTTGAGCTTGTCTCCCTTGGCCAGCGGTTCGGCCGCCTTGGGATGCCCGCTGACGGGCGCTTTCAGCGCCTGCTTTATTTTCGCCAGCCCCTGAATATGATCCACATCGGCGTGCGTGGCGATAATCGTTTTGCAATTCGACAGCGGAAAATCGAGCTGGCGAACCAAATCGATAATCTCGTCGACGGTTTCCTGAAAGCCAATATCGATGAGCACCCACTCGTTCTTATCGAACACCAAATAGACATTACAACCCAGGCGCTGCCCGGCTTGGTAGTTCATCTCAATTACGTTCGGAAAGATGGGCTTGCGTTTGAGCATGACAAAATATCTGCGTTGCCTACAATTGGTTCGACGCCAGATTCTAAGAATGTGCCGCCAAGTGGACAAGCGACTGATTATACATATCACTCACGATCCAATACCCTTAGGATCAAAACTAGGCGGACAACCCGCTTCCAAATACGCAGTTAGCAGGATCTGCGCTGCCAGCTTGTCGAGACGTGCTTTTCGCTTTTTTTTGGTCAGCTCCGCGCCGGCCAAAGCCTGCTCGGCTTCGCTGGTGCTGAAGCGCTCGTCGAAAAACATGACGCTTTTACACGTGACGTCGCTTAGCCACTGGCCGAATTGCCGAGCCTCCTGCGATTTTTGGCTCTCCCGTCCGTCCAAATGTACTGGCAGACCAACCACAAAACCGGCGATTTGTTCTTGGGGAACCAATCGCCGGAAGAATTCGGCGTCCGCCGCTTCACCGCGCCGTGTGTAATTCACAAGCGGACTGGCAATCCGCCGCTCGGGATCGGTAATTGCCACACCAATTCGCACCGTTCCAAAGTCGATTCCCGCTAGCCGACCTGTTGCAGACATTCTTGCGTCTCGCCTTTTGTCGCCGAGTCGACTTATAGATATTCCGTCCAACCTTGTTCTTCCAACATTTTAACAATTTTGCGGATCGATTCCTCGTCGTGGCGATTCGCCACCAGCGTAGCGTCGGGCGTGTGGACCACGATTAAATCGTTCACGCCGACAGTCACCACCAGATGATGTTCGTCAGTGCGAATAATCGACCCAGCAGTGTCAATCGCCAGGTGGCGACCGGCCACGGTGTTGCCTTTTCCATCCGCATCCGCCAAGCGAGCCACCGCCTCCCATGTGCCCACATCGTCCCAGGTGAAGGGCGCTTCGATCACCGCGACGTCGGCGGCGTGTTCCATCACTGCATAATCGATCGAAATTCCTTTGATCGCGGCAAACTCGTGAGCAAACACCTCCTGCGAGTCGGGCTTGGCCCAAGCGGCATCAATGGTTCGCAACCGCGCGAGCATTTCCGGTTGCCGCTGCTCCAGGGCCTGCAAAATTGTCGCTGCTTTCCACACGAAGATGCCGCTGTTCCAGTAGAATCGGCCCGAGGCAACATATTCTTGCGCGACGTTGGCCGGCGGCTTTTCGCGAAAATGCGAGACATGAAAAACGCGCTGTGGTTCGGTTCCCTCTCCTCTTGGGAGAGGGCTAGGGTGAGGGTGCTCCATCCTTTCTGCTGTGCTCAATGCCTCGCCGCGTTCGATGTAACCAAACGTGGTGGCCGGATAAGTCGGTTTGATTCCGAAAGTGACAATTCGCTGCGGATTCTGGTCGACCAATGCCGCGGCCGCCAAAATCGACTGCTGGAATTTATCGTCGGGCTGAATCACCTGATCGGCCGGCATCACGACCATGGTCGCTTGCGGATCTTTTTGACTAAGCAGTAACGCAGCTAGTCCGATACACGGAGCCGTATCGCGCTTGCACGGCTCGCCGATCACGTGGCTGGCCGATAGCTTGGGAAGTTGTTTTCTCACCGCTTCGATCAGCGCGGCGCCGGTTAGAATCCAGAGATTTTCTTTGCCACCCAGCGCGCCCAAGCGGTCGACAGCCATTTGCAGCATGGTGCGCTGCCCGGCAAGCGGCAGCAATTGCTTGGGGCGCGCGGCCCGGCTTTCCGGCCAGAACCGAGTTCCCGCTCCACCGGCCATGACAACAATATGCAGCATGTGTTCGGACGCGCTATTGGATAGGCGAAAAAACCGAAAAAACGGCGAAAAACGGTAAATAACCGTCACAAAAACGGACAAAAAACGGATAGAAACGGACAAAAACGGTGAAACAATTCTGCGACGGTTGGCTTGGATTGCAACAAGAAACTGTAGCTCTGGAACCTACACTTACGTTCGTGGTGCAATACCTGGCGCCATGAGTCTACCGGACTGGTGATCGCGGTTCAAATTGAAATTGAGCCAGCGTACCCGTTGAGGTGTTGCGGCACGAGATACCAGGGCTTTGCACTCATCGACAGTTTGCCGATAATTGCCGCCATGAAAGCCGCTTACATCAAACAACCCGGCCCAGCCGATAGCATCGTCTATGGCGATTTTGCCCAGCCGCAAGTCACCGGTTCGCAAGTGCTGGTGAAAGTCGGCGCGGTGGCGGTGAACCCCATCGACACGTACATCCGCTCCGGCACCGTTAAAATGGAATTGCAGCTGCCGTTTGTCGTGGGTTGCGATCTGGCCGGCATGGTCGCAGCCACAGGTCCGCAGGCCAAACGCTTTAAATCTGGCGATCGAGTGTGGGGCAGCAATCAAGGATTCTTGGGTCGCCAAGGCACGTTCGCGGAATATGCAGCCGTCGATGAAGGCTGGCTCTATCCGATTCCCGTTGGCGTCAGTGATGAGCAGGCCGCGGCTGTGGCGCTAGTTAGCATCACAGCCGGCCTGGGTTTACTACGTGATGCCAAACTGAAAAGCGGCGAAACGCTGTTCATCAACGGCGGCTCTGGCGGCGTTGGCTCGATGGTCGTTCAAATGTCCAAAGCGATCGGCGCCAAAGTCATCACCACCGCCGGCAGCGACGCCAAAGTAAAAAAATGTCTGGAGCTCGGCGCCGATCACGCGATCAATTACAAAACTCAAGACGTTGCGGCTGAGGTCAAACGCTTAGCGCCGCAGGGTTTGAACGTGTATTGGGAAACGCTGCGCGAGCCCGACTTCGACAAGGCCATCGGTCTGCTTGCTCCGCGCGGCCGGATGATTATTATGGCGGGCCGCGATGCCCGACCGCCGTTTCCCGTTGGGCCGTTTTACCTGAAGGGCTGCTCGCTATACGGCTTTGCGATGTTCAACGCCACGCCCGTGGAACAGCGCAGCGTTGCCGACGAAATCAATCGCCGGTTGGCTGATGGTAAATTGAAAGCCTGTATTGACCGCGTTTTGCCGCTTTCGCAGACTGCCGCCGCCCACAAATTGCAGGAAGAAAGCACGGTGGGCAAGTCCGGAATGCTGGCCGGTAAGATTGTGCTGAAGCCCGATTGAAGAAACAATGGAAGTATGGCGTGCCGCGAGAATACTTTTTGCCGTAAGTTACTGCAAACGCTTTTCACTGCGCTGTTCATCTTAATATCTGTCGCAAAAGCATTCGCTGCCGATCCAGCCAGTTCGCAATACGATCCCTCGTCCAGTTACTCTCACACCAATTTGTTCGGCATCGAGGCGCAAGGCGATAAATTCGTTTACGTGTTTGATCGTTCGGGCAGCATGGGCGAAGCCGGCGGCAAGCCGCTACGAGAAGCGAAAAAACAATTGGTTGCCAGCCTGAACAATTTGGACCAGCGCAGCCAGTTTTATCTGATTTTTTACAACGATCAGCCACGCCTATTCGACCTGGGCAACTCGCACGGACGCTTGATATTTGCCACGCCGTCGAACAAACAGCAGGCAGAAGAATTCGTTTCTGGCATTCAGGCTAGCGGGGGTACCGATCACATGGCGGCGCTGAGCGTCGCATTGCGGCTACAGCCCGACGTGATTTTTCTGCTAACCGACGGCGAAGAAAAAGACGATCCCAGCCCGGACGATTTGAAACGCATCGACCGCATCAACGGCGGCGGGGCGCAGATCAACGTGATTCAATTTGCCGAAGCCGAGCGCCCAGATAGCAATCTCATCAAGCTGGCGCATCAAAATCGGGGCAAGCATGTGTTTGTTGACATCATGCATTACGGCGAAAAGCAGTCGGCCACAACTGCCGCACATAAATAATAGGGCCGCTCCAGAAATTCGAAAAGCGCGCAAAAAAATCGGGCGGCTCGACGCAGGAGGATTTGACGCCGAACCGCCCGATGGCAGTGAATTGGTCGTAGGCAGTCGATTTACCACGGGCCCCGCACGTAATACACGCCGAACTCTTGTGTATCGCTGGGCTGATTTGGCGTAGGCAAAAAGGCGCCGCCAGCTCGACCGTATCCGGGGAACGGCCGACCGAACTGGTGATAGATGGGCGAGACGCGGGTTCCGCCCACGCCCCAGCCGTAATTGGCTTGGAATTCAGCGTTCGGCGGAACGACCAGCGCAATCGGCTCGCCCCAGTAGGGATCGTAATATCCGTTGTGCCAAGGCAATACTTGCGCCTGTCGCCAGGCATAAACCTGCGGCAGTTCGGCTCGCAAAGTACCGGCACTCACCCCGCACGCTGCCAGCGCGATGGTGGCGCGAATCAAAATCCGTTTCATTCTGATACCCTCCCTGCAATAAATCGCTATAGAGAATTCGGCGGTCGCTAAACCGCAAGCGCGGGGCAAGCCCCGCGGCTAAACATCGATTTCGGTTCCTTAATTCCTGTGCGCCGATCTCGGCCAATGCTTACCACCAACACACATACGTTCTGGTGACGCCGGCATAGGGACCGTTATCGCGATAATAGGTACGGTGATGCCGGTACAAAAATTCGTGCGGATCGAGCGGTTGATAGCTAATATATGTCTGTCCGACCAGCGGCGGAGTTGGTCGCGGGCAGGGGTACATTTCAGCACCCGCGGCTCCGCCCGTGCACGGGCAGGCTACCGGCGGCACATAATAGTTGTAAAACAAATCGGGTCGCGAACATGGGCCGCAATAATCCTGGGCCTTGGCTGTGTTGTTGTGAGCGACGAGCGATCCAATCAATGCCACCGCGCTGAGCGCCACGGCTTTTAACGTGCGCGTTATCAAACGGCGTGTCATAACCTGTTCCTCCTGCAATAGAACCGCAACAAAAATCGAACGGGGAATTGTCGCCAGCCAAATTGGCGCGCAATAGCATGCCAGGCCATTGCACTGCGGGAAATCGTCGAGCCAGGCGAAACGAACTTCGGTGGGACTTTTGGTAGGTTAGGGGTGGGCGGGAAGTGCCCAGCGACCTCTAGCGAATTCTTCGGCTTGCTCCGTCGGTGCGGGTGAATCTTTATCTGCCGGATGCGCCAGATCGGCACGGCAAGCCGAAAGTAAGGAAAACTCGGCTGTGATTCGCGCCCTACGACCGATATAATTTCCCCAGTTTATGAGATGGTAGATGCCGCTATGTATCAGCGACCGATTGATGTAAAAGCCGATAGCAATGGGAGTTAAGCATCTTGATTCGTGCCAAAACAAAAGCAGCGCGGCAAGCCAAATCCGCCGGCCGGGTTGCAAAGACGGCCGCTCGCCGCGCCTCTGCGCAGCCTGCTGAAGAGAGTTTGCACGTCAACGGTCACGCAACCAATGGCGACGCGGTTACAGCAGAAGATCCAGTCGACGCCACCCCTGAAGCGACTCACGTCGAAGCCGAGCAGTCCGCCGGTCCACGTCGGCGACAGCGCGCCACGGCGCATTCGATGGCCAAGGCCCAGCGAGATATTTCGGTCAGCGAATTTTTCGCCAAAAATCGCCACTTGCTGGGCTTCGACAATCCGCGCAAGGCTTTACTTACCGCGGTGAAAGAAGCTGTCGACAATTCGCTCGACGCTTGCGAAGAAGCCGGCATTCTTCCCGAGCTGTGGGTGCACATCGAGCAGACCGGCGAGAACCGTTACAAAGTTGGCGTGCAAGACAACGGGCCTGGCATTGTCAAAAAGCAAATTCCGCTGATCTTCGGCAAATTGTTGTACGGTTCCAAATTTCACCGCCTGCGAATGAGCCGTGGTCAGCAGGGGATCGGCATCAGCGCGGCCGGTATGTACGGCGTGCTGACGACGGGCAAGCCGGTAAAAATCATTTCCAAAATCTCGAAAAAATCGCCGGCCCATTATTACGAAATTCAAATTAACACCAAAAACAACAAGCCGGAAATTTTGAACGGCCACGGCGACGGCGTCGATATTCCGGCGAGCGAGAAGGGCAAAGCCCTCATCGAAAAACATGGAATCGAATGGGTGGCGGTGCACGATGGCGACAAAGAGGTGACGCACGGCACCCGTGTGACCATTGAGCTGGAGGGCGCATACAAAAGAGGTCGGGGAAGCGTCGAAGAATATCTGGAGCAAACGGCCATCGCTAATCCGCATTTGCGGTTGCATTATCTCGATCCGGAAAAAAACGAGCGGTTGTTCGAGCGGTCCACGCAACATTTGCCGCACGAGCCAAAAGAAATCAAGCCGCATCCCTATGGAGTGGAATTGGGCCGGCTGATTACGATGATGAAAGACGCGCCGGCGTGCACCATTTCGCAGTTTCTGACGCAAAATTTTTCGCGCGTCAGCCCCGGCGTCGCTCGCAAAATTTGCGAAACAGCCAAGCTAAGCACCCGGGCCAATGTGCATCGGATCGGACGGCACGAAGCGGACGCAATCTACCAGGCCATTCAACAGACGAAAATTTCGTCGCCGTCGACGGATTGCATTTCCCCGATTGGTGAAGATTTGTTGTTAAAGGGATTGCACCAGGTTGTGCCGGGCGAGTTTTACGCCGCGGCAACCCGGCCACCGTCTGTGTATCGCGGGAATCCGTTTTTGATCGAAGCCGCCGTTGCTTATGGCGGCGCGCCGATTGGCCAGCGCGTGTCGGCGGAAGTGCTGGCCGAATTACTCTCGCAGAGTGATGCTCGCACGTTGAGACAATTTCTGGTGAGCACATTCGCCGGATTGGGCAGCGAGGCCGCGGACAAAATTCTGGAGGAATCGAAACTCGGCACCCGGCAATCGCCTGGCCGTCTGAAAAAAGACGAAATCGCCGCCTTGCACGCCGCGATGCACAATGTGAACTTGGAAGACGGCCAAACAATGACAATGCTGCGCTATGCCAACCGTGTGCCGTTGCAGTTTCAGCACGCCGGCTGCGCCATTACACAGACCATTATGAGCACCAACTGGCGATCGTACGGCCTGCAGCAATCGCGCAACTCGATGCCCAGCGGGCCGATTACCTTGATGGTCCACGTGGCCAGCGTGTGGGTGCCGTTCACCAGCGAATCGAAAGAAGCCATCGCTGGATATCCCGAGATTCAAAAGGAAATTCGTTTGGCGCTACAGGCCGTGGGTCGAAAATTGGGGATGTACCTGCGCCGCCGGATCCGCGTGAAACAAGAAGGAGAACGGCGCAATATTTTCCTGCGTTATTTGGGCGAAGTGGCCAGCGCCGTCGGCGAAATCAACCGCACGAATGTGAAATCGCTGTACGAAAAATTGTTAGCCGTGGCGAAAAAGAAAACCGCCCAAGCCGACGTCGTGCTCGGTGAAAACGGCAAGCCGCTCGAAGAAGTTGAACCCGGTGATTACGGCGGCAGTGTGCTGATTGTGGAAAACAATGATCCGCCGATCGTTGCCGCTGTTTCGGAAACAGGTAAATCAAAATCCTGACTCCGGCCTCTTTAATCTCCAACCCTGAAACTCTCTCGAATGGCCAAACGATCCCGCAAATCCGCCGCCGCAAACGGCTCCGCCACGGCCGAGCAAGCCAAACTCACGCCGCGCGACAAAAAAACGCTGGGCGTGTTGAAGGAAATGGCCAACAACGTGGTCGCCGCTGCCGAAAAGCGCCGCGATCCATTTCTCGACATCCCAGCCCGCAATTTATCGAACGTCAAATACAACCGGATTAAGCGGTTCATCGAAATGGGCAGCGCCAAAAATCGGCGCCAACTATTCAATCTGTCGCAGGCCAAAAGCTACATGCAAACCATGCTAGTGGCCAGCGGCTGCAACAAGCTGATTGCGCAAGCCAAAACCACCAGCTTGCGAGGAATGTTTTATCTACTGAAACACACCATCGAGGGTACAAAAGAGGAAACTTTTTCCGATCAGAACGAATGCGATCCGGTGATCGAAGATTTGGAAGTGACGCTTAACAGTCTTCGCGAAGAATTACACCTATATGCCCAAAAGCGCGGCGATATGGTGGGGCCGATCACGCTTACCGATAGCGGCGATGAAATCGATTGCACCCGAATGGGTTCCGGCGGCTACGGTATTCCGTCGATTGTGGAACCCGAACGCATTCAATTCAAAAAGTGTGATGCCAAGTTCATTTTGCATGTTGAAAAAGACACCGTTTGGCAGCGGTTCAACGAGGACAAATTTTGGCGCAAGCACAAATGCATTCTCACTCACGGGGCCGGCCAGCCGACTCGCGGAGTGCGACGGCTGTTGTATCGAATGCACGAAGAACTGAAATTGCCCATTTATTGTCTGCTGGATAACGATCCCTGGGGCTATTACATTTACAGCGTGCTCAAGCAAGGCTCGATCAACCTGGCCTACGAAAGCAAACGCATGGCCATTCCGGACGCCCGGTTCCTGGGGCTGCGATCCGTCGATTTAGATCGCTGCAAACTGTCGGGTAGTGTAAAAATTAATCTCAACGATGCCGACATCAAACGCGCCAAGCAAATCGCCAGTTATCCGTGGTTTGCCACCAAAAAACCGTGGCAAAAAGAGATCGAACGGATGCTGAAAAACGGTTTCAAGCTGGAAGTCGAGTCGCTGATATCCAAAGACATCAGTTACGTCACCGAGACGTACGTTCCAGAGCGATTGAAAGAAGAAGATTGGCTAGATTGAAACTTCCGGTCAATCGTTGCGAAGAGTGAAGAGCTCTATCCGCGTTTTAGAACTCCACAACCGCCTCGTCCTGGGCGATTTCCACGTTCGGGAAAATCTTACAGATGCCAGGGAGGCCGATGGGGTCCTGGGCCTCGCTCTGTGGGTTCATATGAACTAGCAGCAATCGCTTCACGCCCGCTGCTTTGGCTGCGTTGGCCACCGGCGTTGCGCAGCTGTGGCCGGTAAGCTGGGCCATTTTTTCCATGCCGTCCGGAAAGTAACATTCGTGGATCAATAGATCGGCGCCCCGAATTTCATTGATGTACGAGGCGCACGCTCCCGGCGTCGTGGTGTCCGTCACATACGCCAGCGAATGTCCCGGCCAATCGAGCCGGTAACCAATCGATCCGCCCGGATGCACCAGCGGAAAATGCCGTAACTTGCCGCCGCCCGTCAGCGGCGCATCCTGCACGAGCGGGCGCATTTCGTACGGCAACTTCACGGGAAAAATCAGCTCGTTCAACAAATGCTGATCGATCGCGGTCAATTTATCGGGCATGGCGTGAATCGTTACCCGCTGCATCTGCTTCTCGGCCAGCACATCGAACAAAAACGTCAGCCCCATCACATGATCCAAATGGGCGTGCGTCAAATAAACATCCAATTGCGTCGTCGTCAAGAATTCCCGCGCGCGGAACATGCCGGTGCCGGCATCGAGCACAATACCCAGCTCCGGAAGCATGAAGCAGGCAGTGTGGCGCCGCTGCGTAGGATGATAGCCGGCGGTTCCCAATAAATGGAGCTTCATAGCCATGGCTGATCAAGAAAAGATAACTGCGAAACGAAACCCGCGCAAATCGCCAGCCGCCTGAAAAGAACTGCGGGGAGCTAGTATCGTGAATGATAAGCTGTGGCGAGTCAATCGCCCAGGGATTGAAAGGGCGAAATCTACTGCCTGCCTTATGCGGGACTGCACGGCACATTAGCGCTGCGGCAATAGACGGTCCAGCGTTTTGTTCAGCCCACTTTCAATGGTCGCCCGAGGAATTGTCTCCAGCAGTTTGGCCATCACACGCGTGTCGAACTTCGGGTCCTTCAAATTCCCGACAATCGGAATGCGAATCATCGGTTCGTCCAGCGATGCCAAAGGACTGTTGCGCTGCCGCGTCCATTCGTCCTTTACTGGAATCTCCACGATGATATTTACCGACTCATCCAGACCCACCCAACCTCGAGTGCGCATCGTTACTTGTCCCACCTGCATCGATAATCCCTGATGATAGACCCGGCCATCGACTAAATGAAAATCGACTTTCTGATCGTCGATTTTCAATAGCGACGTATCGCCGCTCAGCCCGGCCAGGGGGAGGCGCCCTTGTACAATCGCTTCCACTTGTTGACCGATCACTGCAAAGGTACGAAACAAGGGCCCGGGCGTGACGGTCATGTTTTGTACGATCAGACGGCCGCCGATATCGGCTTTTTTTGGATCGGCCAGCGGCACTTGCGCGCCATCCAGTTCTACGGAGAACGTGCCTTCGGTGCGTGTAGAACCGGATACCATCGGTGCGACGAATTTGATCCACGAATTATTCAACTCCTCGGAAATCTGCACGTTGCTCAGCACCGTTCCTTTGCCCAGCACAATTTCTGGCGGGCCCGGCGATAAATGAATTGCCGGCGTAATGCTTAACTGTCCCGAGCTGTGCTGATCGCTAAGCACCGTTTCGATCGGCTTGAATGCGACGGTGCCATTGTCCAGATGCGCGGATAAATCCATGTTGCCTGCCTGTAATCCGTACACTTGTGCTTGCGTCCAGCCAAGCGATGCGTCGGCGGTTAACTTTCGCAAGAATGCAAACTGATCGGGTGCGCCTCCAGCAACAGGCGTGCTTTTGTCTTTGGCATTCAACGGACCATGCAGGGCAAAATCGCGCGACTGCCGCCCCGCAATTTCCACGCGATTGCCCCAATACGGCTTCAGCAGCGGACTTAGTGCACCCCAGTCGTAGTCAATTTTTCCGGTCAGATCGAGATTTTGCTGCGTGCTTACGTCGGCAATTTTTCCTGCAGCATGCACCGCCAGCGCTTGCGATCCAATGTCCAGCGAAGTTAATTGCATGGAATCCGCCGCACGATCCAGGCCGCCGGCGGCGGCCATAGTCAGGCGGTTTTCCTGCCAAACAAGTTGCGAGGCTGCCGGCGCAGTATCGCGGAGTCCGTTGTGCGGCGCTGCGTCGGATGTCGCCCGTACATAGACGGCGAAATTATCCACGGCAGCGTCGAATTTACCGGTGATAATCGCACCGCTGCGAGCGACATCTACATTGCCGAACATACGGCCGGCGAAAGAGTATTTCGGCGGCAAACGTGGATCGCTCATCCAGCGCGAAAGCCGCGCTAAATCGGCCTGATACGCCAAGTTTCCTTGCAGGCTAACCGCGCCCCCGGGCGGCATGGCGATCGTGGCTGCATCGGTTTGCAAAGAGGCCGTGCTGGTTAGCAAAGCCGTATGATTCAGCGTGATTTGATTTCGCCCAAAGTCGTAACCACCGGCCACGTTCAATTGCACCACGGGCTCGTCGATAAACAGGGTATTCCAACCCCATGCGTGCAAGTTGTTAACAGTCGCCTTGGCTTGCTGAATTTCTAATCCGCTGGCGGAATAGCTTGCCTGCGCACTGACCGTGTAGGCTCCGTTCAAATCTAAATCTTGAATTCCCAGCCAAGAAACAATCCGCGGCCACCAGCGTCCGAGTTGTCCTTGCGCTTGAATATCAAATGGCCAGCGATTGGCGGCCGAAATTTTATCTTCCGGCTGCAGCAGCTTGGCTTTGATTTCCTCATGGGTGCTGGCTGCTTTGTTTTCGACGGTCGCAGAAAACTCGGCCGTATCCAACCGGCGCACGCTCGCCGCGCCTAGCGTGGCATAGGTCAAGTTGTCGATACTTCCCGCCGCCGTGGCCGATACCGCCACAGAATCTTCCTGCCATATCGGTTTACCGGGCACAGCGATTTGCAAACCTTGTAGCTGCAGGTCGGCGGCAGTTTGGAATTCGCCGCTTACGCCATGCGTCCAACGGATCCGCCCATCACCCCGGCCGCCGAGCTTCATCGCGCCTAGATCGACAAACTGGCTTAGCTCGCTCATCATGCGATCCAAGTCGCATTGCCCCTGGGCTTGAAATTGATCCAACGAACCGTTGCCCGATAACGTCAAAAAACTGGACGTGCAATTCAATGCGTCGATCGAATAATTGCCTGCCTGGTCATGCACCGTCATCTGCAAGTTGATCGGCTGGTCCCAGGTCAATCGGCGGCCGTCGTAGTTGGCCGTTAAATCGCTGGCCGATAGCTGCCCGCTCCACGATTGCCCAGCGGTTTCAGCTTTGCTTGCCAGTGAGAGCCGGACCTGTCCCGATGTTATTTGTGTGCCGGACCGAATGTGTAAAATGCCAGGCAACTGTGCGGCCAGCTTTGCCACGTCGAGCTGCCCCTCCATGTTCAAAGTGGAGTGGGCGAGGCCGGCCAAAGTGTTGCTAATCATTTGATCGGCGAGAGCAATGCTGCCGGTCATCTGAAGCTGGCCGAGTTCGGATGTGATTCCCAATTGACCGATGTCGATTTGACGACCATGAAACGCCAGCTTGCACGGCATTTCAACGCGAGTCAGCGTCAGTTGGTCGCTGCCTAGCGGCCCGCCGGTGGCGGACACTTTATCTAAACTGGCCGTGCCGGAAATCTGAATCGGAGCAGGAACTGAGCTGGCGACGCCTTGCGAATTGTTGCCGCGCTCTGCAGCAACAATGCCCTCGATTCCGTCCAAACGTAAATTTGTGGAAAGCGTTCCGCCAAGCTGCAGCCCCGGTGCTATCCGATCGGCCAGTCCGCGAAACATGGCCAGCGGAAACGAATCGATTTTCGCATCGATATGATCCCAGCCGCCGTTGGCATTGGGCACACTGGTAATAGCGACTTGTGCGGCATGCCCATCGACGGGCACCTCGGCCGAGGCCATCAACTCGGCAGGCAGCAGGCTGTCCGGCGCGGTACGCACGTGTAGATTGAACTTATCGACCAGCCATTTTCGGCCGCTGGAGGTGTCGAGCAAATTGACGGTGCCATCGATAATTTCCGCCGTCACGACTGGCAGATGCTGAACATCCTTCGGCGATTCCTGCGGGGCAGCCGGCGCTGGTTTGGCAAATGGATTTTTCTCTTGGGTAAACAGATCCTCCAAATCGCTGCCGTCGGGCCGCAGGGCGACACTAACTTGCGGTCGTTCAATCCGGAATGTTCCCAAGTCGTTCAGATTCGATAGCAGCCCATACAGCGAGCGCTCGCTTTGGACTTTCGCCAGCGACACCAGCAGTTCGCCGCGCTCGTTGCGGATTTCGATATCGGTGTATTCCAGCGGCGCAAACCACGACAGCGAAGCTCCACCGGCTTGCACCGTTCCATGCATATTTCGCAGCGCCAACCGCAGCGGCGCATCGCGCAGCGGCGTTTTAGCGATGATCGTCGGCAGCAATAGCACCAGCACCACCAGTAGCGTCATCCCCAGCACAACCCGCTTGGGCCAGCGACGTTTAGGCGGCTGATAGGCGCGCGGCGGCGCCGGAGCATAGTTTCCCTGGCGGCGTGTGCGTCGTTGCGAAACGCTTGCCATCTGACGGATCTCCAAACCTGCATGATGTCTGTCAAAGCACCGTGATTAGGGCTTTGGACCGGCCGACTTAACTCCGCTGAATGCCGCTTGAATGGGGCGGGAATCTTAGAGATTTTGAGCGGTCCAGACTATACGAATCCCGCCGCTGGTAAGTCGCTTGAACGCTCGGCCAGTCTGCCGCTTCCCATGGGATCGGAAAACAAACGGCGGGTCGACGATGCAGCGTGGTCTGGTTTATGATGGAACTGAGCTTGTGAACTGGTTTTTACGACGAAAAGTCCACAATCCCCATCGGGACGGCTGCTAGCATGTATCCCCAGTTCTTCCGTCTTCGCCAGAAATTCGATCGTCCCCGGATAGACGATGTCCCTGCCGAAGTCGAGCGGCAGTTGGCGCGGTTGAAATTGCAGGAAAAAATTCGCCCTGACCAAAGCGTCGCCATTACCGCGGGCAGCCGCGGCATTGCCAACATTGCGAAAATCATTCGCGCCATCAGCGGGCACGTCCGAAGCATTGGCGCCAGCCCATTCATTATTCCTGCCATGGGGAGCCATGGCGGAGCCACTGCCCAGGGTCAATGCGAAGTGCTCCGTTCCTACGGCATTACTGAGGAGTTTTGTGGTTGCCCGATTCGCGCCAGCATGGATACGGAAATCGTTGGCGAGGCTGCTGAAGGCTTTGCGGTTCACGTCGATCGGCACGCTTGCCAGGCCGATCATGTGATTCTATGCGGACGCATCAAGGCGCACACCGATTTCACCGGAGACATTGAAAGCGGCCTGATGAAAATGATGCTCCTGGGCCTGGGCAAATACAACGGAGCCAAAATCTACCACCGCGCTTTCCAGGATTACAGTTTCGATCAAATTGTGCGCAGCGTGGCCGCCCGAGTGCTTGAACGGTGCCATATTGTCGCCGGCGTGGCCATTGTTGAAAACGCGTACGACGAAACCGCGCTGATCGAAGCCATTGCGCCGCAGGAAATCCAAGAGCGCGAAAAACAATTGCTCGTGTTGGCTAAAAAGTGGATGCCGCGATTGCCTTTTCCAAAAGTCGACATTTTGATTGTCGATGAAATGGGAAAAAATATCAGCGGCGCCGGCATGGATTCCAACGTGATCGGTCGAAAAACCTATGCCAGCCAGGCCGCCGAGCAGGAGTTTCCCAAAGTCCTGCGGATTGTCGTCCGCAGCCTGACGGAAGCGTCGCACGGCAATGCCATCGGCATTGGTATGGCGGAATTCTGCACGACTCGGCTACTGGAACAGCATGACCGTCACGCGACATGGACCAACATCTTAACCAGCGGAAATTTACAGGTTGTCAAGTATCCGCTGCACTTCGACACGGACCGCGAAATCCTTGACGCTGCGCTTCCCACGATCGGCCTGACAGAACCCGAGGATGCAAAAATTCTATGGATCAAAAACACCTTGCAAGTGAGCGAGGTGGAATGTTCGGCAGCCTATTTGGCCGAAGCACGCACCCGGGCCGATTTAGAAATTCTCACGACTGTGCGCGATTTGCCGCTCGACTCTGCGGGGAATTTTCCGATATTTGGCGCGTCCGCCGAGGCGGCATTAGCTCATTAATGGTGCTTCGTTATTTTCGATTCTCACCACCGGCACCCCAGACCCACGTGAGCCCCCTGGTAAAGAACGTTGCCGTTGCGGTTCAACCCGCCGCCGGACGACGGATTGTTCGTGAAATCGAGTTGATCTGGCGCCAGCGCGACGCCGTCGACCCACATCACGTTGTAGCCGGCCATGGCGCACCAGTTTTTGCAAAGATAGAAGCTGGCGTTCGCGCCGATGTCTCCCACAAATGCCCAATCTCCACCGTGATGCCCGGTGTTGCGGATGGTGGGCGGCTCATCCACATTGACAACGGATTGCGCCTGGCCAACTGAATTACCAAATGCGCCGGCTTTGGCGGTCAGATCCCATTCAAACCGAGTGCAGCAACCCCGCAGCCGAACGCCTAGCTGTCCACCGGCCATGTCGTTGCCCGTACGAATATCATACACGCCATCGCCGGTATCAGTGACGCTTAAAATGTTCAATCGCTCATCCAAATGAAAATATCGAAACCCTGCCATCCACATCACTTCCGGGGAGTCGTGGTGCCAGAAGTAATTGATCTCCGCGTTGTCGATGCGGCTGGAATAACTCACGTCCATGGAATTGGCGCCAGAAAAATTCGCTATCGTCCCGAGAGTTCCGGGAAGGCTGACAGACCCGGACACCGATTGCTCGGTACTCCAATCGTTCAAGCCGAAATAGGAGATTTCCCAGGCGTCCATTTTCGTCGGCCGGTAGCCCAATAAAAAACTCGGACCAGCGCGCCAATCAAAACCCAGATCGTTCGTGCTCAATACCGCCGCACCGGCAGTATTGGTTACAATTGTTTGATTACGGGCGCTATTGTCGGCGGTCAAAGCGATTGCGCCCACGGTGAAGTACAAATCGGGCGGCGGCACACACTGGATAGGGCTTCCACAGCCGCAGCCATTTCCTTTACCCAAACCGTCTGTTTCGCAGCCGCCATAGGGATATGGCCCGCATCCATCTGCGCAACATTTGTGATTGCTAAACAACCAGCAATCGTCTTCGTGAAAAATCCAACTGTGGCAAAAATCGACGCAGCCATTGCTGCAATCCGGATAGGGCTTGCACAAACAGCAGGCCAGCCTTTGCAAAACACAAGAACCGTTTGGATTGTGGGTCGAACATGTTCCCGGCTGCCAGCCGCCGCAGTTTGGACAAATATCGGAACCATCAGGCGAACGGCCGCTGCCACAACCACATCCCGACGGTCCAGCATAACCCACATCCGCAGGCGCTCCGCCTTCGACCATGGGGTTCGCCGAATAAATTGTGGGAGGCCCATCCGGCGATTGTGCTGTCGGCGGTTGCACGTTGTCAGCCCGGATGTAGGCAATCCGCGACACCATTGGGTCCGGCGGGGCCGATTCAGTCTTTTGGGGTATTTGCGAGCTTGTTGGTTGCGAAACTACTTCTGCGGCGGGCGCCGGCGTGCCAAAACCGGGCCTCGAATCGATCAATTGTCGATATGCTGCTTGCATCGTTTCCCAAGGATGAATTCCTTTCACCGGCGGCAAAGGCGTAGCCGGGGCCGCAGCGGTTCCCTTTTCCGTTCCGGAAAAATCACCTGCCAGTGCACTATTCGACGGCGCACCCGACAGCGGATCGGTCGTGAGCGGCAAGCTTAAATCATCAATGGGCCGCGCACTTTCGTTGCCGCTTGCCGCCGGCAATGTCGCCGGGTTCGTACTTCGCGGCAATACCAGCGTGCTGGCCGTCGCTGTCGCACTCACGGGCGCACCTGCCGGTTTCGTCGAGGATGAATCTGCCATGCTGCCAAAAGAGGAAAATGGAAATTTTAGCGGCGGCAATTTCGGTAGAAATTTGGACTGCGATTTTCCTTCAGGAGCAGGCGTCGTTTGCGTCGCGGTAGTCGCCGGTTGTTGCGATGTTCCCTCTGCAGACGTTTGCAAAGCAAAATTTTCAGGCGCTTGTCCCGCGGAAATTGCCGGCGCTGCAGGGTCCAAAAAGTCCCAAAGCTTGTCCGGATTTGGAGCCGGCCGACTCAATGGGGCTACCGTTGGTCCCCATTGCGGTGCAAAACCTGAATCGTCAGCTTGATTTCGCCGGATAGCGCACAGCACCAACACCACACCCACGAGTAAGGTGCAGATCAATGCGCGTCGCACGCCCCAAAAGGGCCTTCGCATACTTCTTTCCCCCAAATCTCGAACAGACTGCCCGGATTTGTAGCGCGTGCCGGAGGTATTCCATCCCCATAGTCACCGCCGTCGGCAGCGTAGCTACATTGGGAAATTTCGGAACGATCCGGCCATGCGGATGATTCGAAACAGCCGGCCCATCAGTTAGAAACCGGCCATCCGGCAAATCTTTGTGAAGCTGTAGCGGTGGTAACGAATGCCCGACCGCTGGCGAGAAGACTTGCGCTCGCCTGCTAGCACTTCATGGCGCGGAAAGAGACAAACCGCTAGCAGACAGGATCGACGACATAGAATCGGCCGAATATCAGCCCTACCACCGCGCCATGAGACCAGCATTAGCGCCTTGCATGAATAGGCTGCCGGTTTTGTTCAGATGCGTGCCGCTGGTCGGTGTGTCGGTGAAATCCAATTGTTCGGGCGCCAGCGCGATCCCATCGATCCAATACACTTGATAACCGCCGCGGAGAAACCAGTTCTGGCTGAATTGGTAATTCCCGTTCAATCCCAATTCGCCCAAGAAGGCCACTGCCGTGCCGGTCGTGTGCACGTTGCGTAGCGCCGTGCCTGCATCTTCCACCGATTGCGATGACGAAATCTCGTTTCCATAGACGCCGGCCTTACCCGTCAAATCGTATGACCAATTGCCGCAGGCCTGTACCAATCGGGCCCCGCCTTGCAGGCCGAACATATTATTGTACGCGTTGACATCGTAAAATCCGGTCCCGTCGACGATGTCGTTGGCCACGATATTTAAATGCTCGCCCAAATTGAAGTATCGAAAACCTACCAGGCACGAAATGTTGCCGTAGCTGTGCAACAGATTCAACTCGCCATTATTCACCTGCGAATCGTAGGTGACTGTCACCTGGTCGGCGCCAATAAAGGCTAACCCGCCAGTCAACCCTAAATCGCCGGGCAAGTTCAAATTGTTGGCGCCGGTCGCCGTTAACGTATCGTGCCAGTTAAAAATTCCGAAATACGAGGCCTCTAACGAATACGTCGAATCGAATTCATGACCCAGAGTAACCCGCGGACCAACTTGGAATGGAAAGCTTAAATCCGAGGTGCTTAGCACCACGTTCGGTTCCGTCGGATTCACGATATCTCGCAGCACCAGGGGTTGATTGCCCGCCTGCACGTTGCGTGTAAAAAAGATGGCGTCCACTTGCGCATAACAAGCCGTCGGAAAAACCGGCGCCGGCGGCGGAAGCGCTGGACCTAAAGTCGGCACTGTCGGCGGCGAAACAATCGCAGGCGGCGTCGGTCCGGGATAGACCACGGCACCCGGCTGTGCCGTCGGTACCGCAGCGGGTGTCTCCGGAATTACCACATACGGCTGCCCGGTGGTTGCCACGGGTTGCTGCGTGTAATACGGCACACGCGGCATCGGTTGAGGAAGCAAGTATTGGCCGGAAGTCGAAGTAATCGTCCCGCTGAATGCGGCCGGACGTTGAGCCACACGATAAGGATCCCACGGCGACGTTGAAGTCGAAGCCAACAGCGGCGGCGGGGCAATGCTTGTGCCGTATGCGGCTGCCGGCGATGGCAATACCGAAGCCGACGTTAACGGCGCCGTCGAAGCGGTATAAATTGGCCCCACCGTTACCGGCACGTTAGTTAGCGGCTCTGCCGAGGTGGTGTAAATCGGCGCCGACGTCGCTGGCGTTGAACTCAACGGCGCAATCGAAGCCGTATAAACCGGCGGAGCGCTAGTGTAGGTGGTGTACGCAGCTGGCGACGCATACGAAGACGGCGTGGCCGAATTGCTCGATGTTGTACTTGTTCCCCGCGCCACCCAAGCGGTCCCATCCGGCAGTGATCCGTCTGCACTGGCGCTCGCCGTGTCTGAATTGCCGGCAGGTCCTTCGAATCGCACCCGTTGCCCATGCGCAATACCAGCGCACAGCGCCAAAAAAATGCCGGCGCACCATGCCAATCGGCAGCATCGTGAACAGTTCACGCCAGTAAACCTGAATTTAAATTGGTAACCGTGTGCGGCAATTTCGACAAAAAAGACAAGGAAAATTGCTGCCGCACGCGCAAGCCACGAAAAGGTAAAGGCCGGGAACCGAGCCTGGGGAGCGGGTTAGTACCCAATGCTCGCGCCGCGGTCAAGATGGATTTGCAACAATACTCGACGATGTTGCCAAGCAACCTGCTAGCAGATCAGCCCGGCCTGCAAAATATTCATAGCGCGGCGGCGCACGTTTTAAGAATTCACGTCCAGCGCTATATAAAATCCGCCACCAAAGGCATTACTCACATCCACTGGCAATTGCGTAAAGTAGGGGGCTCCGCCCGAGAAATTCGGCGTACCGATCAAGTTACTCGTGGCACTTGGGGCATCGTTCCCCTGGGAGACAATAAAATCGGTCAGGTTTGTTGCAATTTGAAGGGGAGCATTGCTATTGAGAAACACATTGCTAATTTGGATGACCAGGGAAACGGTTGGCGGCGCGCCTGGCAGAACGCTCCATTCCTGGAACGTCGAGTTGCCGCCAATGCCTGCACCGACAGTCACCAGTGCTCCCATAGAGGCCACATCTACTCCGCCGCGAAAACCCTTAGCAAATGGGTTAAAAAACGTCAGCGGAGCAAGTGCGGTCTTTACGCTGCCCGTCGCATTGCCCGGAAAAATATTCACGGTCGCCGGCATGCCCGGCCCGCTGCCGACAATGATCTGGGCGCTGGTGCCGGTGAGTAAAACGTCGTTTACAACCACCGTCGCGCCGCCGAGGAACTTCGGACTAAACGCCAAAAACTGCGCTGTCGGCGTTAGCACGGGAGCGGTAGCCTTGGGCGGCGTAGTGCCCAATGGACCAAAAGGTTGGGCGGCATTTTTTGTGTTAATGAATGTTTGCACCACCGCTGTACCCAGCGTCGGCGAAACCACCAAATCGTTGAATCCGTCGGCATTCAAATCGCCGAGCGCCACGTTCACGCCGCCGCGGAAATTAACACCGTAAACATCGAATTGCTCGATCATCATTCCGGTCAGCAAACTGAAAACCTTAACTGTTGGTTCCAGTCCGCGGCCGGGCGCCACGATCAAATCGGGAATGCCGTCGCCATCGACATCACCGAGCGCCACGTGAACGCCGCCTCTAAACGTCGATGCGTACGCCATGATCTGCGATCCCATCAAGCCCGTTGCCAGTCCCGTGGCGGCATCCACAATTTTCACAATCGGCTGGCTCGTTTTCGATGCCGCGGCGCCATACACCAAAAGATCTTCGATGCCCGATTTCTCAATGTTCGTATAATCCACCGGTTTTTCGTTGGTGAACGTCCATTGACCCGAACCTGGCGCACCGGTGGTTCGCACGGCGCCCGTCGTGCCGGCCAAATTTACCGACAGCGTATCGCCCGGAGTGGTGCTGGGATCTTCGCCATTAATGCTGATTTCTGTGTTGGCATTGGGCGTTACTGAAAAGTGATTGATGCCAGACGTACCGTTAAGCTGCAATTTATCGATGCCGGCGAAACTTTGGATGATTTTTGTGGAGCCCATGTCGACTTCGCCGGTTACCGAGTAATTCACGGCGGTGCTGCGGATGGAGTCGTCGACGGTGAGCAGATCGTTCGTGCCGCTGCCGCCAACCACCGTAACCGGTGAGTTAATCGTCGATAAACCGGAAAGACTACCCACGACGAAGGTGTTGTCGCCGCCACCGCCCAATAGAGAGAGCGAAACGTTCGCGGCAATGTCCTCTACCGTAAAGCTGTCGGCCAAGGTGTTCGAGCCTTGCAACGTCAGATTCAAATTCCCGCTGGTGCTGGCGAAGGCAATGTCGTCGGTATTCGTCGGCCCGGCAAAACCGATAATTCTGCCTTGAAAAACGATGACATCGTTGTTGGCATTCGCGGGGATCGTTTCGCCGAAATCACTTACGATCATACTATTGGTGCCCACGCCCAAGTCGACATTCAAAAATGCCCCGATGCCTTCCAAATTCCCTTGATTTCCTGTCCCCATGCCTGCATCAGAGCAAATGTTAGCGGTGTCGTTCCCCAAACCGCCCATGATGTTCGTGATGATGGTGGTGCTTTGCACATTGAAAGTGTCGCCGCTGTTGCCGCCGTCGACGGTTAACGTGCTCACGCCATTAGAATAAGCAAAATCGACGGGCGTCGTGGCCGAGGCGGATGCAGCAGTCACCAAAGAGCCGTTCAATGTAAATGTGTTGCTGGGCGAGCTTAATCCGTTAATGGTGAACGAATCCATTCCGCCGCCCCCATTGAAAGTTACGTGAGCGACATTCGCCTGAGTCATATCAACGCCGTTCACGTTGTATTTTATAGAGTTCAAAGAACTCATCGGCGGCGTCACGATCGACAATGTCAGGCTGTCGTTATCGCCAGTCCCCTGAAAGGCCAACGTTTGCGTGCCGGCATTGTAGGTAGGCAAAGCGATGGTGAGCATCTGCCGCGGTTCCAGCCACTCAAAACTGCGTTTGGAAGAACGATTCTGAAAGCCGCGCTGCGAAGAATTGCGTCGCCGAGAAGCGCGCTGCGACCGTATTGCACTGCCGCCATTGAGAAAATAATTGCCGATATTCCAGCGACCCATGGTGCTAACTCCTAGTTGCAAATATGCGAGAAATAGCCTGCCCCAACCGGTAAAACGGCGCGCCACATTCGTTGCCTACCACACCAGCGCCGTGCCTCCAGCGGTTCTAAAAATAAACGCTAGATTCCGCCAAAGCAATCGGAGAGTCCGGCGATAGGCCCGAAAATGGCCGCAATATTTTAAAATGTTTTGAATCCGGCTGCGCCGGGCAGCCGCGGGGGCACGAATCTGCCCTGAGCCGCTAGCATTCTTGCGATTCAAATTGATCAAAAAATCCGGCAAGTCCTCTGGTGTTCAACCGGCCGATATTTTGTCGATCCTCACGCCCGCACCCGCTCCAGATATTCGCCGGTGCGGGTATCGACTTTAATCATATCCCCCAGCTCAATGAATGCAGGGCAAATAACTTCCGCGCCGGTTTCCAACTTTACAGGTTTGGTGAGTTTGGTTGCTGTGTCGCCGCGGACCGCCGGTTCGCAGTACTCCACTTTCAGCACCATATGATTTGGCGGCTCGATCGTGATCGGATTGTTATTGAACAACAGCAGCGAGCAGTTCGTTCCCTCTTTGAGCCATTTGGCCGCCTCGTCTACCTGCTCCGACGTAAGTTCATATTGCTCGTAACTCGTGGTGTCCATGAAGACAAATTGATCGCCCTGGCGATACAAATACTGTCCTTCAATCTCATTGATGTCGGCCGCTTCCAACGAATCGCCGCTTTTGTAAGTGCGGTCTAATTGCGAACCCCGCACCAGATTCTTCAGCTTGCATTTGTATAGAGCTTGGCCCTTGCCGGGTTTGACGAAATTGCATTCGGTCATCAGATAAGGATCGCCATCGATCTGCACTTTCAAGCCTTTGCGAAACTGACTGGTGTTATAGCTGGGCACGGTTGATTCCTACTACGATTTTCTAATGAAACGAGTTATCTTATTCAGCATGATTTCAAATTCAATTGCCCCGCGTCCCTCGCTTCTCGCCTCTTCCCCCGCCACCTGGCAGCGAGTTATGAAGGAAGCGGTGCGCGACGTCAAGGAACTTTGTCAATTGCTCCAACTGCCTCCGGAATTTGCGGCACAAGCAGCAGGCGCTACCGGCCAATTTCCTTTGTTTGTACCGCGGCCATTTCTGGCTCGGATGCGCCGCGGCGACGCCAGCGATCCATTACTGCGCCAAGTGTTGCCGCTCGAAGCGGAAACAATTGCCGTACCGGAATATACGGCCGATCCAGTTGGCGACGTTCCGGCCTCGCTCCAGCCCGGCCTACTGCAAAAATATTACGGGCGAGTGTTGATGGTAACAACTGGGGCTTGCGCCGTCCATTGCCGCTACTGTTTCCGTCAACACTTTCCCTATGCTGTGGCGCCACGCTCGCTTACCGATTGGCTTGGGGCCATTGAGCAAATCGAATCCGACGCCAGCATTCACGAAGTAATCCTCAGCGGCGGCGATCCGCTTACATTGGTCGATCATTTGCTTGCGCAGCTGGTGCATCGGCTGGAAAAAATTCCCCACCTGCGACGAATCCGTCTCCATACACGTTTGCCGATTGTCATCCCTCAACGGGTGACCGCCGAGCTTTTGGACTGGCTTACCGGTACGCGTTTAACGCCCGTCGTGGTCGTGCACATCAATCATCCGGCAGAAATCGACACAGTGGTATCCGCGGCGCTCGCGAAACTGAATGCCGCGGGCATTCCACTACTGAATCAAGCGGTCCTGTTGCGCGGTGTGAACGACAACGTCGATGTTTTGGCCGAACTATCCGAGCGATTGATCGACTTGCACGTATTGCCCTATTACTTGCATCAATTAGATCGCGTCGCCGGCGCCGCCCATTTCGAAGTGCCCGTGGAGCGGGGCTGCCAAATCGTTGCCGAACTTCAACGCCGGCTGCCGGGCTACGCGGTGCCGCGCTACGTGCAGGAAATTATTGGCCGTGATCACAAAGTGGAATTGATTTAGGATCATTCCCAAATGGCCCATGTTTTTGTCACCGGCGCCAGCGGTTTCATCGGTTCGCGCCTGGTGTGGGAGTTGATTCAGCGCGGCCACACGGTTCACGCGCTAACACGTCGCCGCAACTTAGAACCGCCGCCAGGTTTTTTACCCGAAGATCGGCCAGATTTCTCCCATCCTAACATTCGGCTCGAATTCGGCGACATCACCGACCCGCAAAGCCTGCATAGCGGCATGGCCGGCTGCTCACACGTGTACCATCTGGCCGGTTACGCCAAAAATTGGGCGCGGAATATACAGCCATATTTCCAAAACAACGTCATCGGCATGAGCAATGTATGCAAAGTCGCAACGGAGCTGCGGGTGGAGCGAATCGTATGGACCTCGACGATGCTCACCTTTGGTCCCACAGCGCGCGGGCAAATCGGTGATGAAACGATCGTCCGCACAGCGAAGTGTTTTACAGAATATGAACGCAGCAAGGCCGCTGCTGAAGGAGACGCCGCGGCCTTTTTGGAAGACGGGTTACCGCTGGTTACCATCAATCCCGCCCGTGTTTTTGGCCCAGGCCATTTGAACGAAGGCAATTCAATTTCAATTCTTATCGATATGTACGATCGCGGCCATCTTCCGTTTTTGCTTGGCGGCGGTTGCAACGTCGGAAATTGGGTATTTGTCGACGATGTAGTACAAGGACTTATTCTGGCTATGGAGCGTGGCCGCGTCGGTGAAAAATACCTGCTCGGCGGCGAAAATGCCTCCCTCAAACAGTTTTTGCAAATCGTTGATCAAATAAGCGGCAAACGTCATCGTCAAATTACCGTTCGCCGTCCCGGCGCAATACTTTATGCTTGGCTGTTGAAACAACGGGCCCGGTGGTTCGGAATATATCCAAAAATCACGCCCGATTGGGTCCGCCTGTTTCTGGTTGATTGGGCCTATTCATCCACGAAAGCGCAGCGAGACCTCGGCTATACCATCACGCCGCTAAAAGAAGCCCTACAGAAAACCTACGACTGGTTATTACGGATCCGATCTAAAAAGTAATCTCCCTGTCGTCAAACCTAAGTATATTGTTCCGTTCTTCAGCCGCTTAATCGATGCTTGATCCCATCCGCCAACTTGTGCGCGAAATGTCGACCGGCGGCAATCGGCGCACATCGGTCGTGCTGCTAACCAGCGCCGTCTGCTTGACCACCTGGCATCTGACCGGCAATTACAATTTCTGGCTGAGCCGTTCGACCGGATCAATAATGTCGCTTGGCGCCGATCCCGCAATCGCCGCCGGAATTTGGTCGCTCGCAGCGACCGTCGTGTTGCTGGGTATCGCGCCGCTGCTAGTCGTCAAGCTCGTTCTTGGCGAAAAGCTCGCCGACTACGGCATCCAATGGGGCAATTTGCGTTTCGGTGCGATCTGCTGCCTGCTGGTCACGCCGCTGGTTGTCGTAATCGGATATGTCTCCGCCCGATCACCGGAATTTCAGGCCGTGTATCCGCTGAACCCGATCGCACGTACGTCATCTGGCGCATTGGTTTGGCATCTGGTGGGCCAGATATTTTGGTACGCAGCCTGGGAATTTCACTTCCGCGGTTTCTTGCAACACGGCCTGCAAAAATCCAGCGGTGTTACGACCGGAATTTGGGTCCAAACCCTGGCCAGCGCGCTGGCTCATTTCGGCAGGCCGAATGTCGAAGTGTTCGCCTCTATCGCCGCAGGCCTATTGTGGGGTGTACTAGCTTGGCGCACCCGCTCGATCTTGTCTGGATTCATCCAACACTGGTTGCTGGGCGCCAGCTTAGATTTTTTTCTTTGCCGAGGCGGTATCTGATTGCCGTCGTCAAAACGGCATCTGCAAAGCAAACGTCCAGCAATCGGAAGTCAGAATCTACAGCGCCGCGGTTCTCTCATACGTCCGCTCGCCGCTGGAGCAACCCGCCTGCTGCAAGGCAATTTGATAAAGCTTTTGCCCGTAAGGCGTGGGGTATTCGCCCGTGATACACGCCTGACAAAGCTGATCGGCATCAAAGCCGATGGCCCGGGCGATCGCTTCCACGGGCAAATAGCGCAGCGAATCGGCGCCCAGCCGCTTGGCCATGGCCGCCTGCGCTTCTTCAGTCAATTCGCCGTCTTGCAAAAATGGTGGAGCAAACAATTCACCAATCGTCGACATGTCGATCCCGTAAAAACAGGGCGCGATAATCGGCGGACAGGCCACCCGCACGTGAATTTCCCGTGCCCCACCCATTTCTCGCAGTCGATGAATCAAAACTTTCATCGTCGTGGAGCGGACGATGGAATCTTCCACCAAAATCACCCGCTTGCCTTCCAACACTTCCCGCAATGGCGTGTATTTGGTCTCGGCTTTCTGCCGGCGATTGTTATTCCCCTCAATAAACGTGCGGCCGGTGTACCGATTGCGAATCAGTCCTTCCACCGCGGGCACACGCAGTTCGAATGCCATGGCGTCGGCCGCCGCCTTACTGGTATCCGGCACCGGCACAACCACGGTTTCTTTGTCAATCGTCAGCGTTTCCAGTCGCGCCAATTCTTCACCCAAATGTTTGCGCGACAGATACACGCTGCGCTCGTCCATCGTGCTAGCCACGTTGGCGAAATAAATCCATTCAAAGAAACAGTGCGCCCGGCGCGGCTGGCGGGCGAATGTGTGCAATTCGAACCGCTCCGGCGAAATGACGACCATCTGCCCCGGTAGCAACGATTTGATGCTTTCCGGAATAAATCCCAAGTTCAACAGCGCCACGCTTTCGCTCGCCGCGGCGAACAGCGGGCCATCTTTGGCATAACACAATGGCCGAATACCCAGCGGATCGCGCAGCACCACCATTTCGCCCACCGCGTTTAAAAACACAAGGTTGTACGCTCCGTCGAACCGCCGCGCCACATTGCCAAACACATCGACCAGATCGGGATGACCTTCGCCGGATAATTCCCGGCTGATCTCGTGCATGATAATTTCGGTGTCGTTTTCCCGGGCCAGATGGTTATCGCCATCGGCCAGCAGTTTGGCCTGTAATTCGCGAAAGTTTGCCAATTGCCCATTGAAGCCGAAGCTGAACCATTTGTGCCGCTGCAAATGATGCCGCTCCAGCGGTTGTGCATAATTCCGGTCGTCCTCGCCGCAAGTGGCATAACGAACATGTCCAATTGCGGCCAGACCGGCATATTGCTTCATCAAGCTTTCATATTTTCCGCGATGGTTCATGCGGAAAACTTCGCTTACGCTGCCCACTTCTTTGTGTGTTTCCAACAGTTGCCGGCGCTGCGGATTATAGGTGGTTATCCCGGCCGAAAGCTGGCCACGATTCTGAATGTCCAGCAGCATCCGCGGCATTAGACGGGAGACTTCCTCCGGTCCCTGCGCCGGGCATAGTGAACTGTGCACCGTCCCCGGCAGGTGATAAACGGCCGCCAAACCGCACTCGTGATGCAATTGGCTCATAGCATGGTGCAAAAAGGGTGGAGGGTAGCATCGGACCGCATCCGCAACGGGCGGCATCCGCACAGCATTGTACGGCTGCGAACGTATTTGCTCAACAACATGTCAGATCAATGCGAAACACACGGCAATTCTGCTACACTTTCTGCTTTCCGCTTAGCACGGTATCTTATCGTTACAATCTTCGTGAACCTCGAACCTCGCGCCCTGAACCTCAAGTAATGCCCGATATTCTTCGCCAAGAAATCGCCGCCGCAGCCAGCACGTGGATTGTCAAAGTAGGCACGCGCGTTCTGACCACGGAAGATGGCCTCCTGAATCAAGATCGCGTGGCAGCGCTGGCGGAAGAATTGCATCACTTGATGCAGGCTGATCGCAAAGTATGTCTGGTGAGTTCCGGCGCTGTTGCCGCCGGGCTGGGCCGACTCGGTTTAAAACATCGCCCGACCGATCTATCGCGGCTGCAAGCCGTGGCCGCCGTCGGCCAAACGGCCCTGGTGGAAGCGTACGATCGCTGCCTTCGCGCACACGGTCATCATGCCGCGCAAATTCTTCTTACCGCCGACGATTTGGATAACCGCACGCGCTACCTCAACATTCGCAATACAATTCTCACGCTGTTGGAATACGGTGCGGTTCCCATCATCAACGAAAACGATACCGTCAGCACGGAGGAATTACAAACCACATTCGGCGATAACGACCGACTGGCCGCCATGGTCACGAACCTGATTCGCGCACCGCTACTTGTCTTGCTTTCCGATGTGGAAGGCCTGTTCGACGGCGACCCTGCCGACGCTGCCTCGAAAATTATCCCCACCGTTACTCATCTGGACGACTCCGTTTGGTCGTTGGTTCGCGACAAAGCCACCGGTCTAAGCAAAGGGGGCATGTCCAGCAAGTTGGAAGCCGCTCGTCTGGCCACCACCGCCGGCGAAAATGTCATCATCGCCAGCGGAAAACAGGCCGGAAATCTGCGCCGCATTCTGGCGGGCGAAAATGTCGGCACGCTGCTGGTTGCGCAAGGACAAACCGTTGCTTCCTGGAAACGCTGGATCGGCTTTACCGCCCAGACCCGCGGGACCATCGTTGTCGACGACGGCGCTCGCAAAGCCGTCGAGCGCCAGGGCAAAAGTTTGCTCCCCATCGGCGTGGTGAATGTCGAAGGCACGTTCCGCAAAGGCGATGTCGTCGCCATCCGCGACGCCGCCGGCGCCGAATTCGCCCGGGGGCTATCGAACTACTCCGCCGCCGACATCCAGCGGATCCAAAAATTAAAAACTGAACAAATCGCTGCCGCGCTGGGACATTGTCCGTACGACGAAGTCATCCACCGCGACAACATGGCCGTGACCACGGCGAAGGCGGAAGACGGAAGGCAAACGGCGGAAAAATGACAACCTATTTCCTTCCAGTGCTCCGGATTCCACTTTCCGAATTCCATATTCCGACAGCCGTCTTCTGATTTCCGATGATCGCCTTGTTTGGAGTTCCTCGTGCTTGGATCGTTGCTCCTTATCCTGCTGCTAATCATCGCTAACGGTTTTTTCGTTGCCGCGGAAATTGCCATTATCGCCGCACGCAAAGGCCGCCTTGAGCAATTGGCCGAAGAAGGCAGCCGCGGCGCCAGATTGGCCCTCGAATTGGCTGGCGAGCCCAATCGCTACCTTCCGACCGTTCAATTAGGCATAACGCTAGTGAATACGTTCGTCGCGGTGTTCGGCGGAGAAGAATTGGTCAATCCACTGGCCGAAGTGATCGCCAAAATTCCTCTCGATTTTATCGCTCATCATGCGCACTCCATTTCACTGGCCATCATCGTCGTTGGGCTTACCTTCCTATCGCTATTACTTGGCGAACTAGTTCCCAAGCGATTGGCGCTGCGACAGGCGGAATTGTTGGCCCGCGCCGTCGCGCCGGTGCTGCATTGGCTTTCCATCGTCGGCCGGCCGTTTGTCTGGCTGATGGGAATCGCCAGCGACTCCGTCCTGTTCGTATTGCGAGCCGGTAGACCAACCACCGACGAACCCAGCGTATCGCTGGTCGATATTGAGCACATGATCGAAACCGGCACGCAAGAAGGCGTGCTGGAATCTGTTGAGCAGCGCGTCGCTTTGGAAGCGCTGCGATTGGGCGAACGGACCGTCCGCGATGTCATGCGGCCTCGCATCGATCTAGACGCTCTCGACGTAAACACGCCGGCCGAAGAAGTCATCGGCTCGGTTGCCATGGCCGGTTTTTCCCGCCTGCCGGTTTACGAAGGCGATTTAGATCACGTCATTGGCTTTGTGCACATCAAAGATTTGTTCCGCCAATTGCACTTGGGATGGGATATCGAGCTCCGCAAGCTGCTCAAACCCGCTTTGTTTGTGCCCGAATCAATGCCGCTGGACCGCCTGCTGGAACTCTTTCAAGAACAGCACAATCAATTGGCGGTGGTGCTCGACGAATATGGCGGCACGGAGGGGATGATTACCCTGGAAGACGTCATTGAAAAATTGGTCGGCGAAATCCGCGAAGGCCATCGCTACGACCAGCAGCAAATGTTTGTGGAGCGCGGCAAAGACGCGTGGCTGGTCGACGGCAGCTTCAGTATCACCGACCTGATCGAGCGCCTCGATTTGCGAATTGATAACGAAGAACCGCGCAGTTACACAACCATCTCCGGACTAATTTTGCACCAGCTTGGCCGTATTCCTACGATCGGCGACACAACCCAGTGGCACGGCCTGAACCTGGAAGTGGTCGATATGGACTGCCAGCGCATCGACCGGGTACTAATTAGCCGTCTGCAACCTCAGACTGAAGCAGCGGAATGACGAACTTCGAATCATGTCATTCGCACTTTATCCGCACTTGATACGGCATCACGAGCACCGCTGGCTCCGAAAACAACCGCGCAAGATCTTCAGCCTGCTGGAATCGTCCGAGCAGTTCGCCGACAATACCGCTGGTCGATGAAGTCGGAAGAAACCTAGCCTCCGATTGCATCAGCGGTCCGCCGAACAATTCCTCCAAGAACGACCGAGGCTTTGGCAAAATCAACCGATCGACTTTTTCATCGCTCTTCAGCCCTGCAAGCCGCTTCGCTTCGGCCACCGCATCTTCCAGCGTGCCGATATCGTCGACCAGCTTGCTCTGCTTGGCCATCCGTCCGGAGTACAGCCGTCCGCCGGCCAGCGATTCCAAATCCTTGACCGACAGATTGCGGCCCTGCGCAGCCTTTTCGGTGAATTGTTTGTAACAATCTTGCATCAGTTGCGTGATCACTTTCCGCTCCGAATCGGAAAATGGCTCGTCCGATGACATCCAGCCGTTGTTCTTTCCTCGGCTGATCGTATCGGTCGTCACGCCAATTTTGTCGAACAGACCCTTCAGCGCCAGCTTGCCACCGACAACACCAATCGAACCGGTCAGCGTGCCCGGCTCTGCCAAAATTTTCGTGCAACCCATCGAAATGTAGTAACCGCCGCTGGCCGCAATATCGCCCATGCTGGCCACGATGGGCTTTTTGGCCTTAATTCGCGTGATTTCGCGCCACATCAGGTCGCTGGCCATGGCCGAGCCGCCAGGGCTGTCAACCCGCAGCACAATGGCTGCCACCTTTGGATCTTTTTCCGCTTCTTTGAGCGCTTTGATAATCGTTTCACTGCCCAGCCGTTCGCCGGACATTCCGCCTTTGCTTTCGCCGGTGTTAATTTCGCCAACCGCGTAAACGATGGCAATCTTTTGGCTCGCGCTCGCCTTTCCTCGTGGCTCGGCGCCGGCGATCAACTCAAACATTTTCATAAAGCCCGCGAAGCCGGAAAAATCTTCTTCGTCCAATTGCTTCTTGCCGTAATCCTCGACCAAGGTCACCTCGTCCACATGCTGCTTTTCGGCCAGTTCCTTGCGGAATTCGTCCAAATAAACCACTTGATCGATCAGTCCAACCTCTTTGGCGCGTGCTGCGGTGAACAAACCCTCGTCGATCAAATCCTTCACCTTGCCTGCATCGAGTTTTCGTTCCGCGGCTATGGTTTCCACCAATTGTTGGTAGAAGTCGTCAATCACCAGCTCCGTTTGCTTGCGGAACTCCGGACTCATCTTGTCGCGGGTGAGCGGCTCAGCGGCCCCTTTGTACGCGCCCATCTGTAGCATGTCGGCCTTAATGCCCAACTTGTCGAGCAGTCCCTTGAGATAAGTAATCTCCATCCGCACGCCGGAAACCGTCAGCTCACTGACCGGCGGCATAATAATTTCATCGCAAGCGCACGCCAGCATATAACCGGACGACCGCGACTCGTACAAATCGGCATACACCTTCTTGCCCGCCTTGCGCGCTCGCGCAATGGCCGATCGCAATTCATTAACTTTGCCCAAGCCCAGCTGGGCGTCGTCCAAGTGCAGCACAATGCCGAACACTTTGTCGTCGGCCGCGGCCTTGTCGATCCGCTCGATAATCTTGCTCAAGTTAGGCGACATCTCGCCGAAAATGCCCGGTTGCCCAGGCCCTTCTGGATATGATTCGTCCAGCATAAAACTGGCCAACGTCAGTTTCGATTTCGATTTATCGCTAGATTTTTCACTGCTAGATTTCTCATCGGCCGCGCCCGCCACCCGGACCATCGCCAAGCTCAAGACCAGCAATAAGCAAGAAATGCGCCGCAAATTCATGGCATCAATCTCCAAGTTTTCAGCTGCCCAAGATGTCGTATCATACGTCGTTTATACCTCACGCAACCGGGCCAAACCACCTCAAACTCCCGGCAAACTAGCCAATTGCGCCCTCCGTTGAGCACTTTTCAGCATTACCTCAGTTTAGTCCCGTTTAGTATTACAAGCTAGCGCCTGGACGAGGCACTTTATAGCGTTGCCCGACGGCTTTTCTTTACTGTACATCCGCTATCAACCCGTCTTGTGCTTGATTCTGAACAACCGTATATTAGACTTCGGATAACCGGATGGGTGGGCCGGTGTGCCAGATTCTCCTTTAACCTATAGCATCCAGGGTGGCAAAATGATTCCTGAAATGGAACAACTTACTAAACGCCAGAAATCCGTGTACGAGTTCATCCGCGATAAAATCCGCAACCGCGGCTATGGACCCACCGTGCGCGAAATCGGCGAACATTTCGACATCGCCTCGCCCAACGGCGTCATGTGCCATCTGAAAGCCCTGGAGAAAAAGGGTTTAATCTCCCGCGAACCCAACATGTCGCGGGCCATTCAATTGGAACATGACGACAAGGGCTTGCCGCTTTCCGGCCGAGTCGCCGCCGGCGTCATGCATGAAGCCATCGAACAAAACGAACGTCTCGATTTCGAAGCCGTGTTCAACAACAAGCGCAATAATTTGTTCGCTCTGAAAGTCAGCGGCGATTCAATGATCGACGCCCACATTGACGACGGCGATTTCGTCATCATCCGCCGCCAACAGACCGCGCTGCCCGGCCAAATTGTCGTGGCCCAAACACCCGACGGCGAAGCCACGCTCAAGCGATTCTATCCGGAAAAAAGCAAAAAGCGCATCCGTCTGCAGCCGGCCAATCCGGACATGAATCCCATCTACGTGAAAGAATGCCGCATTCTGGGCGTGGTGTCAGGCGTCGTACGGAAAGTAGATTAAAGCAGATCGCGGGCTGCGGGTTGACTGCCAGCTATTAGCCTCGGTCAATTTAGATCAATTCCGCAATCAATTGCGTGTCGTCCAACAGTGGCGCGCTTCGGCCATCAGCCGTGCGAATGTTCTTGGCCGGATCAATGCCCAGGTGACGATAGATTGTGGCCAGCACATTTTGCGCGGTATACGGCCGACTGTGTGCGCGATCTCGCTCACCGATCGGCCCGGTATAGCCGATGATTTGTCCCATTTTTAATCCGCCGCCCGCAAACAATACGCTGCCTGAAGGCGCCCAGTGATTCCGTCCGCCGTGCTCATTGATCCACGGCGTTCGGCCAAACTCGCCGCAAACCACCAAGAGCACGTTTTGATCCAAGCCACGTTTGTAAATATCGGTAATCAATCCGTAAATCGCTTGGTCATAAACTGGCAACTTGTCGCGCAGTTCTTCAAAGATCGATAACTGCCTTCCCAGCACCCGACCATGCGTATCCCAATCGCCATGCGGCAGCGAAAGATTTTGAACCGTCACCGCGCCGCAGTCGACAATACTTGTCCGCTGTTGCGCTGCTAAATATCCAGTCGTTACGACTGCCGTACTGTGCGTATCGATTGTTTCTACGCCGTTGACGATTGCAAACTTATCGGCAATTTTCGCGTGCAGCGGCAGATGTTCGCAAACTCGCACACCGGCCACGTTGGTATTGATCGGCCGGAATTCTCCTCGGATTTCCGCCGGCGCGTCCGGCTTCATATCGTACATATCCAGCTGACTTGGCCCGCCGGCTAGGCGCACAAATAACACCGATTTATTTCCATGCGCCGCTTCTGCCAGCGGCAAACTGACTGAATCTGACGCCTTTTGGATCGCCGCTCTGGCGGGCCGCAGCAACAGTTCCGGCAGCGCCAAGCCACCCAATGTCATCGCGCTCGATTTCAGAAATTCGCGGCGGCTCGTGTCGCTGCGTTCGTAAGAGCTTCCACCACTAGGCTTACGCATCGAAGCACTCCCTGTTCTTGCGTAAATGACAAAACCATTAATCCAGTTACGTCCTACCCGCCAACCGCATGGCTTCTAGCAATCTAACCCCCTCGCTGCAGCACCGCAAGACATTGTCGCGACCGCAAATACACTAACTAAGAACAATCTGCCTGCACCTCGGCCAACAAAATGGCTTAGAATGAAATCTCGGCGATGGTCGACAATCGCCAGTTCAATATCACGGAAATCAAAATGCGCAATCTGACGCATAAGCTGCTAGTTTGCGCCAGTCTGTGTCTTAGCGCCGCGTTACGGTCTGCCGGCGCGCCAGCATTCGCTTTGGCTGAGGCGCCGGCCTTCGATGTTACGCTTTCGCCAAAAGTGGCCACTCAACCACTCAACGGACGATTGTTTGTGTTCCTGCAGCCTGCCGGTCCGAACCAAAGCGTCAATCGCCATTCCGAACCGCGCCTGGGGCCAAATTGGTTTGCCGCCGATCCGTTTTTCGGCCTCGACGTGCACGACTTTGCTCCTGGTCAATCGCGGCACATCGACGATACGGCCGATAGCTTTCCGGATAAATTTTCTCATCTTTCCACGGGCCGCTACCGTATTCAGGCGTTGCTGGATTTCAACCCCGACGCACAACAACCCGGCCGCGGACCAGGAAACCTCTACAGCGCGGTCGAGGAGATGGAAATTGATCCCGCTAGCCCGCGCAGTATGGCGTTGCTGCTAGATCATGTTGTGGAGGCCGAACCTTGGCCGGAATCGCGCTGGGCCAAAGAAATATCCTTCCGCAGCGACTGGCTCAGCAAGTTCCATCATCGCGAGGTCCTTGAGCAATGCGCCGTCGTACTGCCCGCATCTTACTATGACCAACCGCAGCGGCGCTATCCCGTCGTCTACATGATCCCCGGTTTCGGCGGCACGGATCGCAATGCCTTGCAATACGCCGCTGCGCCGCCCGTACCCGGTGAGGGGGAAGAAGAATTCATCCGCGTTTTCCTCACCGGCGAGTGCAAATGGGGACATCACGTTTTCGTCGACAGTCCCACGAATGGCCCTCGCGGCGAAGTCCTGGTGTGGGAGCTCATTCCGCAAATCGATCGCAGCTTTCGCACCGTAGCCAACCGCAACGGGCGGTTTTTGTATGGCCACAGCTCTGGTGGTTGGTCGGCTTTGTGGCTCATGATCAATTACCCCGATGTGTTTGGCGGCGTGTGGAGCATTTCGCCCGACCCGGTCGATTTCCGCGATTGGCAACGCGTGAATTTATACGCCGATCCGCCGCAAAATATGTACGTCGATCCATCTGGCAACCGCCGTCCCATTGCCCGCAACGGTGATCAGGTGATGCTCTGGTACGATTCGTTCACGCACATGGACGACGCACTCAAGCGCGGCGGCCAATTGCGTTCTTTCGAAGCCGCTTTCAGTCCGCTTGCCCCCGACGGCGAGCCGCGTAAACTGTGGGACCGCACAACGGGCCAGATCGATCCTGACGTCGCCCGTGCGTGGCAGCAATACGATATCCGCTTACAAATCGAAGCCCATTGGCAAAAGCTTCAGCCGCTGCTGGCCGGCCGCGTCCACATTATCGTGGGCGACAATGACACGTATTACCTCGACGGTGCAGTGCACAAGCTAGCCGACACGCTGAAACAATTGGGCAGCGATGCCGAAGTCACGTTCCTTGCCGGGCGAGGCCACAGCGACTTATTGACCCCCGAGTTCTATCACTCCATTCGTCAGCAAATGAGTGAACTGTTCCGCAAAGAAAACAGCGGCAATTGATTGCCAGGCCGTAGCCTCGCTTGTGGATTAGCGTCGAAATATTCCTTCGCCAAAGATCGGAGAGAAATGCCATGCCCCGCGAGCGAAAAATGGTGCGCCAGCCCGCTCTAAAATTTCCGCATTTGCGCAAGAAATTGGAACAAGCCAAGCAGCGCACCCTCAAACGAAAAAAGTAATTCCGTCAGTTTTGCTCCACACCGCCAGGCAAGCCCGGAACCTCGAATGGGTTCTTCGGCATCGCCGGACGGCCGGTTTCTTTCGTGTCGGCGGCCGTTTTCTTTTTGATGAGGTCGCTTTGGCCCAAATGAATCTTGCGGTAGGTTTCGTCCCCCACCACGTAATACCAATCGGCGAAGCGCGCGTTGAGTTCTTTGGCTCGCTGTTCGCCTTTCTTCACTTTATCGTTGTATTCATCCTCTTTGCGGCGATTTTCTTTTTCAATTCGATCGCGCTGCGCCTCCGCGGCTTCTAAATCATCGGTGTCATCTTTGGACGCCGACTTCGCCTCATCTTTTTTGTTATCCTTTTTACCATCGGTTTTGGCATCAGCGCTTTTCGCATCTGCCTTTGCGTCCGATTTACTGTCGCCCTTTTTCTCTGGCGCCTTTTTGATCTCCGGCAGCGGCTGCAATTCCGGCTTGGGCAACAAATCGGGATTAAACTGCGCCATGACCATAATGTACCGGCTCAAGCCACCGCTTTTCTCCGTTTTGTCGCCGGCTTGTTTGGCTCCGTCGGTTTTCTCATCGCTCTGGGCGGCCGATTTCGATTTTCCACCATCGGCCTCCGACTTTTGTCTGTCGCCATCGACTTTTTTCTTGCCCTCATCGCTCCCCGAATCAATCCCTGCCACTTCGCCAAACCGCAGTACATATTGCACGCCATCTTTCATCGATATTACCGCCTCGCCATCGTTGGAAACAATGTCGAATTGCTCGCTGCCGACGGGCACGGCATGAAAACCGCGCCGCTTCAAGTCTTGCGAGGCGTTGTCGTCCAAATATTCTTTTCCAGCTTTTAAATTAGCACTCATCTGCGCCGGCTTTCGAGCCACATCCATAATTTTCAAACCGCTCAGCGCGGTTTTCAAATCGTTCAGCTTTGCCGAGTTTAATTCCTCATCGTCGGCTAGCTTCCCCGGCTCTTTTTTCTTGCCTTTGTACAACTCCAAATCCTTGAGCGACCATTTATTGGTTTTGTCGTCAAACGACGCGTCAATGTCCGCCCGCGGATTAAGCATTTGCGCTAATTCACCGTTGCGCGTCATTGCGTCGATCACCGAATAATCGCGCAGCTTTACATCGACGATGTCCCACGGATTGAGCTTGAGCAAGTCCGTCTCAATCCAATCGGAAAACTTCGTGCTGAACTTGTCGGTCTTCATTTGCACGCGGTAGACCTGGTCCTGCCCCGGAATCCGCACAAACCGAAGTTGCGTTTGCGACGGCGCCATTTCGTCGCTGTGCGTCGGCTTGTCTTCCTTGCCAATGATTACCCGGGCTAGTGGCTTGTCGTTTTCATCTTCCACGACCACCAATTTGCCAACTCCTTGCTGTCCAAACTGATCCTCGGCAGGCTTTGGCTCAACCACGCCGTACAACTCGTGATCGCGGGCGTCTTTGCTCACCGGCGCCAAAACTTTCAAATCCACGAGTGCCGATGCAGCGGAAGCCAATTGATCTTTGGCATCGGCCGGATAATTTTGATGCGACGGCAACGACCACACCCCGTTCGCCTGTGCCACTTCAAATTCGCGCACCTGGCTGGTGCCTTCATCGAACGTAACAATCCGCATCCGCTTCGCTTTCAACGGATCGTCTAATTCCGGAAACAACGACTTACCAACCATTTGGTCGGTAGCCGCAGGCGGCGGCGCCGGCCGCAACGCCCAGGCCAACAACAGCACCGCTGCCGCAGTGATGAGAAAAGAAATCGTTTTCGTATTTTCGTTCATGGCTCTTGAAATTCTGTTCGTTGCGATCCACCGTTTTGCTAATCGCTAGTTGCTAGTTTCTATCGCAGCCTCGCCTTCGCCACGCCTTCACGTTCCTTACCGCGGCGATGGAAGTATACAAAAAACGCCACCAACAGCGGCGGAATCGGCGGCAGAATAACACTCCACAATTTATATCCATCTTGCACGCTGCGCACGGATGCCACCAATTCACTGTCGGCCTTTTCAATTTGTCGCTGCGCCGTCTGCCGCAAATGCTCCACGGTGGCGTCCTTGCGTCGTTCAGCCACCTGCAACTGCAGCGATAAATCGATTCCCTTCTCCTGCAGTAGTTTCGGATCAGCATTTTCCTGCTGCTGCAGTTTCTGCAATTCCGCTTCCAGCGATTCCTTGGTGTTCTTCAAATCTTGCTCCAGTTTCGCTTCCTGCTCCTGGCTCGCCTTTTTATATTCATTCAGCGCCGCCTCGGTCTTGTCGCGCGCTTGTTGCGTTTGCTCCACAATCCGTTCCAGCGGCCGGTGGAGGGGCCGTTTGTTTCTTAGCGGCACAAACCGCATGTCGCCAGCCAGCACATCCAGCGCGTTCAGCACAAAAGTGACATTGTCGGTATCGATCTGCAATTCGCTGTCCGGCGAACGCCGGGCCCGGCTGTCGAAAAACAACGAAGCCAACATGTCGGCGTCGGCCACTAAAATCACATTCAAATCGTTTTGATCAATGCCGGCTTTCTGATCCGCTGCCGCTGCGGTCGATTTTGCCTTGTCGCCGTCTTTATCCGCTTTCTTATCGGCCGTTTTTTTGCCAGCTTCTTTTTTATCAACGGCAGTCTTATCCTTTGCATCCTTTGCAGCCGACTTCGCTGCGTCGTCGTCAACATCCGTCGTTTTCGGCTTGCCGGTGATGTATGCCGCAATCGCATACTCTTCGTTGGTCGGTGATCCTTCGCGACTTCGGATATCAAGTGCCGCCCGCGCCGACAGCAAATCTTTCACCATAATCAGGCCCGTGTTATTGCCTGTTTTGATCAGTGGCTCAAAATCGGTGGTTGCCGCATTCCGCTTCAGCAAACCACCAGGCAAGGGCAGAATCAGTTCCTGCAATCCGGCCGTGATCGGACTTTTTTCGTTGAACGGCTCGAAGGGATCTTCCGCATGCGGAGCATCCTGACTGATAAATACGTACTCCGGCGTAAGCTGATCGATGCCGGAAAATTTCGCCGGCTTGAAGTCTTGCCAAACCACCGCGTAATCGCTGTCCAGTTCCCCAAACAATCCGCGGCGGCTCTTTTGAATCAACTCTACGCCCAATAAATCCCACAATTGCTTAATGTCGCCTTTCGGCTCGGCCTGGGGTTGCTGAAAGGGCATCATTGGATTCTGCCGTGTCCGTCGCCGTTCGCCGGTGCCACTAGCCCCGGCAATGTATGCCGGCATCGGGTCCTCAAAAATGGCCGTCGGCTGGCCCTTGCGTACCGCGTCGATGAAGTTTGTCAATTGCGGCTGCGTTAGCGTTGATGGCTGCACCGCCAACAGCACGTCGTACCGTTCTGTGATCGGATTGGACGGATCGACTTTAACCACGTCGTATTGCTTGCCCAATTCTTCAATCAAGCGCTCATTCGGCCGCTGCCGCGGCATGCCGCCGCTGAAATCGAATCCGCCGAACAGCTCCGCATCGGTCTGTACCACGCCAAGACGTTTCCGCTTTTGCTGGGTAATAGTCGCCAGCGACCGTACCAGTTCGTATTCCACCGGCACGCCCCGTTCAAAAAACGGAATTACCATTTTTTCCAATCCGCAGGTGATCGCCGCGCCCAAATAAATGTTTTCCTGTTTCCACACGCCGCGGTTTTGTGCGAACACCTCCTGCGGTGCGATTCCGAATTGCTGCTCTGCCCGCTGCGCTTCCTCGGTCAGCGGTTCCACGTTCGCATGCACATTGGTGCGAATTTTTCCGCCGGAAAGCTGTTCAAACTCGCGGAGCAAATTCAGCAAATCGACTCGCGTTTGCACAAATTCTTCGGGCACATTTGTGCTGATGAAGGCCTCGATCACCACCGGGTGCTTCGGATCCAATTCCGAAATCAATTTCTTCGTTTCCGGAGCGATCGAATTCAGACGTTCCTGAGTGACGTCGGCTCGCAGGTTGATATTCTGCACCAGCAAGTTCACACCCACGGCCACCGCAACCAGGGCCAATGCCCGAATTACATAGTGCGGCCCCAGCGATTTGCCCTCGCGGCCTCCTAACCAATGCCGCCGCCCGATCAGCACCATGCACACATACAGCATCACCACCGCGATCATCAGGAAATAACAGATCGCAGCCAAACTGATCACGCCGCGGCCAAAATCTCCCATCTCTTCGCCGATGCTCCACCCTTTGGCCGTGGTCGTCCAGGCAGAACCGCGCACGATTACGTCGAGCACGTTCAAAAACACCAGCGGCGCGTTGAAGGCCACGCCCAAGATAAACGCCACCGTCAAGTTGCCCGTTAAAAACGACGCCACCATTCCGATAGCCAGCATCGCCAAACCGACCATCCAATAGCCAAAATATGTGCCTAATAAGAGACCAATGTCCGGCTGGCCCAACGTGTTGAGCACCGCCAAATTGCAAAACAGAGAGAACAACAGAGCCACGCTGAAAATCGCCACCGCCGCACAATATTTCCCCAATACAACATCGATATCCGTCGCCGGAATCGTCAGCAGCAATTCATCGGTCCCTTGCCGTCGCTCATCCGCCCAAATGCTCATCGTAATGGCCGGAATGAACACCAGCATGATGTACGGGAACCAATGATTCAGCTGATCCAAATTCGCCAGATTGGCGTTGAAGAACTCATCCGGCCAAAACGCCGAGAACGATCCCAGGAGCACAAACACGCAAATGAACACGTAGCCCGTGGGATTGCTAAAATAGCTGACAAAATTCCGCCGAAAAATTGCTCGAATAACGTGTAGATTCATTTCAACAAATCGAAAATCAAGATTTAGATGCGGTCATATCCAAAACGTTCTTCATCAAGCCGCGACCGTTGGCGGCGCCGATCCACGAATCATTCGTCCATCCGTTTGCGGCTTAGCGCGCCCCCAATCCACTACGCCGGCACCGCGGCAGTCAGCGATCGAAAACGTTCGTCCAACGAGTAACCGTCTTTGGTCAAATCACCAGGCGTGCCGTTATATACCAAACGGCCCTCATTGATGAACAACACGCGAGTAGCAATCGCTTCCACTTCCTGCATGATGTGCGTGGAAATCAATATGGTCTTCTCGCGTCCCAGTCGCCGAATGGTTTCACGCACTTCGTGAATTTGATTCGGATCCAACCCCGCCGTTGGCTCGTCGAGAATCAGTACGTCCGGTTCGTGCAATAAAGTTTGGGCCATACCCACGCGCTGCCGATAGCCCTTGGACAATTTGCCAATCGCTTTGCCAATCACCGCGTTCAAAGCGCACAACTCCACTACCGCGTCTATCCGCTCCTTTTTTCGCTTCGCTGACATTCCCCGAGCGTCAGCAAAAAATTCCAATAAACCACGCGGCGTCATGTCGACATACAGCGGGCCATTTTCGGGCAGGTAGCCCAGCCGCGCCGACGCCGCCAGCCGATCGCGAGCCATATCGTGCCCGCCGATCATGGCCTTGCCCGCCGTCGGCGCTAAATAGCCGGTCAGAAGCTTCATGGTGGTGCTCTTCCCGGCGCCGTTGGGACCCAAAAAGGCCAGCACCTCACCCTGATGAACTTGGAACGAGATATCGTCAATGGCCGAAAAATCGCCGTAGTACTTCGACAATCCGACCGCCTCGATCATCGCCTGTCCGCCAGTTTCACCCATGTTCCCTCGACTCCGTGGTGGCCATGCAGTCTTTCATACCAGACTGCCAAAAACGCACAACTTTAAGGTTGGCAATAGGTTAGCGGCGTTGATGGCGATTCCCCGGACGAAGCTTCATCTACCCCGTCGGCTCTCTCAAACGCCTTCTGCCCAAGAACTTATAACTGCACGCGCAGTTTTGTCCAGACCACCTCCGGTACGCAGAAAGCAGCCGCTTGGTTTGCTCCTTAACTCATTGGAACGCTTGATGTAAACGAAAAGAGTCTCGAACTTCCGTTCAAGGCTCGTTGCGATCAACGCATTTTATCCAACTAATGCTGCTCTCTGACGTGGACGTCAAACCATCTTCAATCGCATCCGCCGGGCGGCGGTTAATAAGCCGCATAATCCCAACGTCCCCAGGGCCAAGGCCGGTGGCTCCGGCACAGCAAAGATCTGTCCCCGGATTTCGCCGCTGGGGAAAACCTGGCTGCGGATGTTAATGTAAGTGTTTTGGTTTTTCATATCGGTTATATTGCCGGCCGCCAATGTGCCGCCGCCGGAGAAAGTGCCGGTGGTCGCTGCTGGAGTATCGAGCGTTAAGACGATAAGATTTCCCGCGTTCACTCCCGGCGCGGCTGGTCCATTCAGCGTCACGGCAGTAGCGCCTCCCAACAAATCTTGATACGTGCCGGTGGTGATCGAGACGACGCCGCTGACGTCGTCCAATGTTAAATCTGCCAGACCGAAGCCGGGGCTGGCATTGGGAGGATTTTCCTGCAGGCCGTCGAGGTTGGCTTCGAATTGCAGAGTTGTGGCCTGTGTTTTGCCGGCTAGCGACCAACTTGCGCATAATGCGCATTACACGAGTGCCAAGAATTTGGCGAGTCTAAAGTAGTTCATTAGCATCTCCCGGCAAGTTACTTAGGGTGTGATTTCCGCACAATCCGATTTGACCATGCCACTGGACGAATGCCACTTATGTTCCCCCTAAAAGTAGCGAAGTCAAGAAAATTTTTCCGTTCGTACTTAAAAAAATCTGAAATCTAGTCTATCGACTTGCCCGATAGCGTCGTTTCGTTCTAAATTCTCAAACATGGTCAAAAAATCCAATCTCATAAACCGCTGCCCGTGGCCACCGCTGGACGACCCCTTGTACTTGGCCTACCACGACAACGAATGGGGTGTGCCGGTCCACAACGACCGCAAACTATTCGAGTTCCTGGTGCTCGAGGCCTTTCAGGCCGGACTCTCCTGGCGCTGCGTGCTGCACAAGCGCGAGAATTTTCGGACTGCGTTCGCCCGCTTCGATTACCGAAAAGTAGCCCGCTTCACCGCGCGCGACATAAAGCGCCTCGTCGGCGATGCCGGCATTGTCCGCAACCAGGCCAAAATAAAAGCCACAGTAAACAACGCCCAGCGCTTCATGGAAGTTCGTCAAGAATTCGGCACGTTTGCCAAGTACATGTGGGGCTGGGTCGAGGGCCGACCAATCGTCAACCGCTTCTGCACGATGAAAGAGGTGCCCTCCTTCGACGATGTTGCCGCTCGCTGGTCAAAAGATCTAAAACAGCGCGGCTTCCAATTCCTTGGTCCCACCGTGGTCTACGCCCACATGCAGGCCGTCGGTATGGTAAACGACCACACCGTCGACTGCTTCCGCTACCGCGAGCTGCAAAAAAAATAAATTAGCGGCGCCGGCCGTTCACTCGTCGTCCTGCAAGCAGCAGCGCCGCACCGCAAGCGATCAATACCACACTGGCCGGCTCTGGTATCGCACTGGTTATGGACGAACCATCCGCTTCCGGCAGCGAGCCGGGGGTCAAAAGTGTCAGCGTGCCGCCGGTCGCCATCGTATCCGACAATCCCAACAACGACGTACCAGAGTCGTTGAGGATAAGCGAGCCAGAGTCCAGGTTTCCGTTGCCCACCTTGAGCACATTGATGAAAGCTTGCAGATCGGCATTGTTCACCATTCCATTCGAATTGAACGACGCCCCAACAAGATAGTTAACGGGCGCAAAAATCGTGCTGCTTAAAGTCAGCGTTCCTTGAAGCGTACTCACCGTCGGCAGAATGGTGACGATCGGAGTGCTAGGAGTGCTAACCGTGCTGAGGTTCAGATTGGCCACGGCAGTCACTTGAAGCGTGCCGCTGTTAACCGTGCTGATTGTTCCTCCGACTGTTAACGGGCTGTTACTCAGCACCAAATTGCCGCCAAAGCTATTTGTATTTATCAATACCAGCGTTCCGCTTCCTGATGTCGTGATCGAACCGTTGAGATTCAAATTGCTCGAAAATGGCGCGGCCATGGTAATCGTGCCGCTGTTAACCAATATGCCGCCGCTGTAGGTGTTGACGCCGCTTGTGTCTTGCGCGTGTGCCGATTGCGCCAATGGCAGCACCGCTACGATCATCGCCGTCAGCACAGAAAGTTTTAGATTCATTGACTTGCCCGTCCAATCGCCATGATCTAATGTCGGTTCATCCAACGACGCGTTGCCCAACGGAAGAATTTCCGAACGAATTAGGATATAGCACCCCGGAGGGGGACGCTAGTGATTTTTTTGCCATCCGGCCGCTCAAAATGTCTGAAAATAATGGCCGCAGATCCACATGGAGATAGAAATCAGCAACGATACCGGCGATTGGCCATGCTATTTTGCTATCCGTCCACCGGCTTAGCCGGCGTTTGCAAAATCAGTTGGTAAAAATCCAAATCCAGCCAGCGGCCGAATTTGAAGCCTACTTGCCGCAGCGTGCCGCAATGTGTGAAACCGAATTTCTTGTGCAGCGCGATACTGACGGAGTTCGACGAATCGACGCCGCCAACCAGTACATGATAATTTTGTGATTCCGCCGCCGCGATAATCTCGCGCAGCAAAATCTTTCCCACTCCCTGCCCGCGAAATTGGGCATCCACATACAGTGAATGCTCCACCGTGTACTTATAAGCCGGGCGCACTCGAAACACGCCATACGTGCCAAAGCCCATCAACCGTCCGGCGTCGTCCACCATCCCGATCACCGGATAGTCCCCCTTCCGTTTATCCTCAAACCAAGTCTGTATCACCTGTGGCGTGCGCAAGTGATAGTCGTATAGCGCCGTCGTGTTCGCAATGGCGTCGTTAAAAATCGCGAGAATCGAATTGGCATGTGATTCATCACAGCGAATGAGTTTCATAATTGTCCCATTCCACAACCTATTGGACCGAATGCTTGAGAATATCTCGGTGCAACCGGATGGAACGCCGAAGCCTGCGTGAATCGCGGGTCAGGCTCAAGTATTCAATTGCCTCGTCTACTGATCGAAAGTACAAGCAGCTGCGGAGGTGAAATCTTATTAGGCCGTGGACAATCCGTAGTAACTGGAACACTGAAGGTACATCGAAAGTCACATTTAACTCATGGATCATCTGATTGCGAGCCAATCGTAGGTGTTCGAGAATTATCTCCTTAAAATGTGGGCGTTGAAATGCGTTTGAGGCTCGACTAATTAATTGATCATATTTCAAAACACCATCGCGCCCGCAGCCAGTGAGGCTTTCTGTAATCGCCCACAACTCTCGGAACACTTCTGCATGATCAGCTCTATCCAAAGCGGAAACGTAATTCAGCAAATTACTCTCGATGAATTGTCGGTAGTCATGGCTGGATTTTCGTAAGCGACCCTTAATCCACAGCTCAGTTTTGCGAAATTCTGCGAGTTCTTCGGACTTAATTTCCCACGCTGACCCCGGGTAATCAAAAGCAACAAACGGCTGCTGATACCAAAAGCAGTTGACCTCCCCAATTTGATCTCGTTCGTGAACAGTTTGTAACGGGGCTAGTCGAAAAGTATTAATCGGCCTTTGTGTTGGACCACAATGCCGGGTGTACAAGCGCGAGTTCTCTTCGAGGTTCCATGCGGCACGTAATAAATTGATCGAACGGAAGGCGATATTTGCAGCTTCAGAAATGTCTCGTGCGCTAACAAACACATTTGCGTAGTACCAATTCCGGCTCGGCTTGTGAATTCCGAGGCTAGCAATCTGACGACCATAATCCTTTTCTTTTGGTGATCGTTTCGGCAAAGTGCGATGAAAACGAATGACGGCCTCATCCGATTTGATCATTGGTGGCAGCGAAGTTCGCGTCGAAATCGATACTTGAGTGTGCAAGAAGAAAGGTAATTCTGGTTGTCGTCTATGAGCATTTTCTTTTTGCTTTAGCAACTTTGATAAATTGGCTGCTGTAATGCGCTTCTGATCAGCCTCTTTGGCAAGCTCAAAAAAGGCATCCGAGACAATTTTTCTACGATTTAGCCGCGAGACGCCAGGATTAAAATTACCAGCAGTGGAGAGTAACTCCGCGATATCCCCAAAGTCAGGTTCGCCACAATTGAACTGAAAGGATGCGTTGCCATTCGCATCAATTTTTCGTGAGTCCAAGACCATTTTCGCGGCCAGTGCTAAGCATTTGTCTAGATGTTGTCGCCGCTTTTTCATTGATTATTTCTCTCGCCGAAACGCTAAGTGCCGCTGCCAATGTTCATCGTCCGTCGCCGGAAAATCCATACGCACGTGTACGCCCCGCGTTTCCTCCCGCTCCAGCGCCGCTTGAATGATCAAGCGCGAAATCGACAGCATGTTCTGCAATTCCCAACCCTTCGGGTCGGTAAACTGTCGCGGTAGTACATAGCTGCACCAACGCTCAATGTCTTCGGCCGCATCGGTCAATCGCGCCGCATCGCGCCGCACTCCGCAGGCTCGCCACATCAGCGATTTCAGCGAATTGCGAATGTCGGCCAAATCCATCGGCTCGCCCCCATCAATCGCCGGCAGATTCTCCAGCGGCAACACCTGAAACGAATCGGGCATGCGATCTGCCGCGTCCGATGCACCCGCGCCGGCAAATGCGCCAAACACCAATCCTTCCAGCAAACTGTTCGATGCCAATCGATTGGCTCCATGAAGTCCGCTCGAAGTCACTTCGCCAGCCGCCCACAAGCCGGGCAGGGTGGTCCGCGCCGACGAATCCACGGTCACTCCGCCGATCATGTAATGTGCACCCGGTCGCACCGGAATCGGATCGCGCACAATATTCAAACCGAACTCCGCACAAATCGCCGCCATGCCGGGAAATCGCGCCCGTACAGTGTCCGGATCCAAATGACTCATATCCAAATAAACATTCGGATGCCGCGTTTTTTCCATTTGCGAAACAATCGCCCGACTTACCACGTCGCGCGGAGCAAGTTCCGCCCGTGGATCATAATCGGGCATGAAGCGATGTCCATTGCGGTCAATCAATCGTCCTCCCGCGCCGCGCATTGCCTCGGTAATCAGATTGCGGCTGCTACCGGCAATGTACAGCACCGTCGGATGGAACTGCATGAACTCCATGTCGCGGAGTTCGGCGCCGGCCCGCCAGGCAATCGCCAACCCGTCTCCCGTGGCTACTTCAGGATTTGTGGTCTCGCGAAAAATCTGTCCGCATCCGCCCGTGCACAAAATCGTCTGCTTGGCCCAAACCATGGTTTTGCCGTGCTGCGCATTCCACACCAGCGCACCGCGGCACGTACCTTCGTGCGTCAACAGATCAATCGTGAATGTATCTTCCCACATTTGCACATTAGGCAACCCGGCAGTATGCGCAATGACCGCCCGCATCACTTCCTTGCCCGTGGCATCGCCCAGCGCGTGCACAATCCGATCGTGACTGTGTCCGCCTTCGCGTCCCAGCGCCAGCTCGCCGGCTTCTAAATCGAAGTGCGTGCCCCAATCGATCAATTCCCGAATCCGCTGCGGCGCATCATGAACCACCATTTCCACCACAGCCCGATCGCACAATTTACCGCCCGCCGTCAGCGTGTCGGCAATGTGATCTTCAAACCGATCTTCCGGATCCAATACGCCGGCGATGCCTCCCTGGGCGTAGGCGCTGTTCGATTGCCGCGACGTTTCCTTGGTAATGACCAATACCGAAAGCGATGGCTCGACTGCGTTGGCCGCCCGCAAACCCGCCAGGCCGCCGCCGATAATAAGCACGTCGGCAAAGTGATGCGCCACCCGCTTGGTATAGAAAGGCACAAGGTAGCGCGGCGCAGAATCCATGAGAGCAAGATATAATGCCGAGCCCGAAGAAACAACGGACCAAGAACCAGGGACAAACGACACTACTTCCCGCTATTAATTCCCTGGTTGTACGCTTTGTACTGTTCCATGTACTCCGGCGGCGGCGAAGTGTGCCTGCCGCTCGACAGCCCGCGCTGATTGTCGCTGCTGATCGTGCCGCCCGATCGATCTGTTCTGCTCGGGCGCAAACCCAGGCTGCGCAGCGCATCCTCAGCATCGCGCCGCGATTGATCGTCCGGATTGGGCCGCTCTGCATCGCGCAACCGTTGCTCCTGCCGCTTGATAAAATCCGCCGCTTCTGCCCGCGTCCAACCCAACTCCTTCAGCAGTTCGTCCCCCTCCTTGCCGTTCTTCATCGCGTTCTTCAAGTAATCCAGGGCCAAGTTAGTGGCTTTTTTCGCGTAGTTCAAATTTGCAATATCCGGCTTCGTTCCCGGGCCTTCCGCCGGCTTGCCGCTGTAACCGTTTGCCGTACCGCCCGTCCCGTTGGCCGCGCCCTGCGAAGGCTGCTGCGGATAGTTCGAGTTTTCCGGGGGTGATTTGCCGCCGGATTGCGATTGATCCTGCGACGTGTTGCCACTATCTGACTTTGGTTCATTATTTTGCGATTGATTGTCGCGCTGGTCACGCTGCTGCCGTGCTGGATTCGCTTGCGAATGCTCGCTCGGTTTTGAATTCGAACTTGAACTCGAATTGGAATTGGACTGCGGCTCCGGACTGGCTTGTGAATTAGCGTCCGCTTGGTTTCCTGACTGCGAACCAGATTGAGACTGATTGCCAGAGCGGCTTGTCGATCCCTGACCTTTTTCTTTGCCCGCTTGTCCGGTCTTCTGTTCCGATGTTTGATCCCCACCGGGCTGATTTGATTTTTCCCCTTGACCGGGCTGCTGCGATTTTCCATCTCCTTCGTTCGCCGCGGTATTTTGTCCGGAGCTGCCCATGCCAGGCGAATTAGATTTTTGGCCGCCGCCTTTGCTGCCGCCGCCCGATCGATCGCCATCCAGTTGTCCCTGCGATTTCGATTCTCGCGAACTATTACTCGGCGATTGTCCGTTCTGCGGTGATCCACTCGACTTGTTGGAATCGTCGGCCGGCTTTTCATCCGGCTTGGCATTCTGCTGCGGCGTCGGCGAACTGCCTTGCTCGTTGCTGTTTTGCCCTGACGCAGAGTTGCCGTGTGAATTTTCTGAACTATCGCGCTGCGATTGCTGCGACGAATCTGAATTATCTTTTGTCGACTGCTCCGCTTGTTTCGACTGGGCCTCGCCGTCTTTGGTTACCTGAGATTGATCGTGCTGCGATTGCCCCTTATCGCCTTTGTTGGGCTGCGAATTCATTCCCTCTTGGTTCTTCGCTTGTGAAGCATCGTCGCTTGGCGATTTCGGCTCGCCGTTTTGATTCTGCTGATCCTTGCCGGCTTCGCCATTTTTATTTGATTCGCCACCCGACTGTGACGATTGCTCGCCGGACTTCTCTCCCGTTTGTCCCGGCTGTTTGTCGCCGTCCGACGAAGTCTTTGATGATTTCTCGCCGGCCTTATCGCCATTCTGCTGCTTGCCATGCTGTTGCCCGTTTTGGGCGTCTTGCTGATTACTCTGCGATTGGTCGCCTTGCCGCTGGCCGTTCTGCTGCTCCCCATTTTTCGATTGATTGCCGTCCGATTGATTTTTATCAGACTGCTTGCCAGCGTCGTTTTGTTTTTCGCCCGACTTCGATTCCTCCTGTTGGCGGCGCTCTAAAATCCGTTCCAATCCTTGGCCATCGTCGCTGCCGTCAGCCGGAGCCGCCGAGTTGTCCTTCTGCTGGCCATCGGATTGCGCCTTTCCGCGTTGCTGCGATTTACCGCCCGATTGCGATTGTCCATTTTGCTGCGATTGATCACCCGTCTGCGATTGGCCGTCCCCCTGTTGTTGGCCGCTAGGCTTCGATTGATCGCCGGCTTGCGGTTGTTTATCCGCCTGCGATTGACGATCAGCCTTGGAATGTTTATCCGATTCGTTTGACCGATCGTCCGAGCGCGGTCCTATCTGTTGTTCGCCCGGCGGCTTGTCGTCGTTTTTCGCGCCGCTGGGTCCATCGCTCTGTTTCCCGTTCTGTTTGCCTTGCGATTGTTCCTGGCCGCCCTGAGAAGAATTATTGCTCGACTGCTGCGACCCATTCTGCTGCGAATTGTTTTGCTTCGAGCCGCTAGTTTGCCCATCATTACCGTTTGAATTGCCAGCCTGGTTTCCGTCGTGGCTTTTCTGTCCGCCTTGCTGATTTGCGTTGCTCGATTGCTGGCTATCTTTGTTTTGTTTCTGATTGCCGCCTTGCTGCTGATCTTTGCTGTCCTGCTGTTTATCTTTCGCCTGCGATTGACGATCGGTTTTGTCCTGCGGGTGGTCGCCGGAATTGTTCTTCTCTTGTTCCGGCTTTTGCCCATCTGCATTTTGCGGATTGGATTTACTATCTGCTTGCTGGACCGATTGCTTTGATTGATCAGTCGCTGCAGGATTGTCCTTCTGATCCTGCGAACTCTTATCCCCGTTGACCGGTTCGTTCGGTTGATTGGGCTGCCGCTCGCTGCGGTCTAGTTGGCTGTCGCCGCCGCGATCTCCGTTTCGATTGTTTTGTTGGTCGTTAACATCCGGCGATTGTTTTTCATCCTGCGCATTCTGCGATCGCTGGTCGCTTTGCGAATTTTTTGTGTTGCGGCTCTGCCCGCCGGACGTTTGCGTCCGACCATCGTTGCGCTTATCTCCCGACTGCTGTGGATTGGTCGAATGATCTTGGGACGCATCGTTTTGCGCCAGAGGATCGGCCTGTCGCCGGCCCGGGTTCGCCGCTCCGATAATCCGAATCCGCCGCTGGGGAGTTGCCGTTTCATTGGCCTGCGGCGATTTATTGTCATCCGCCACGGCCCAATACCGCACTACGTCACCTTCTTTCAAACCAAACTTCGATGGCACGAATGGATATTTTCCATCGAGCGGCCCCGCATGCGGTGCATCCGGCAATAGCGCAACATCCAGCAGATTGCCGCGATCGGTTTTCGCCTGCAGCCGCACGTCGTTGAGGGCAAAATCGGGATCGATCGCTCGCACCTCCAGCACAACTTGGCCATCCGCCGGCACCGTTACCTCATCTTGCTGCGGCGCCAGGAACGTGACCTCCGGCGGCAAATCCTGCACGACTTCAATCCGGTGCCGAATCGGTTCCGGATTTTGCATGCCTTGTGTGTTAACAATCCGCAATTGGTAACTGTCGTACTGCGGCGCCGTGTGAATGTCGTTCATTGACAGTGTGAATCGGATCGACGCATTTTGCCCGTCCATTTTTAGAGCTTCATCCAGCTTGTCGTCGCAGTTGAAATCAATTGCGGCCGATTTAATCGGTTGATTGGCCACTGCATGAAGCGTGACCTCTGTACCTTCGATCGCTTTCAAATCGCCGCGATGCTGCACCGTCACGGGGTCCATTCCGGTGTATGCCGGATATTTGTAATCGACGCTTTCCACGACGATCGCCGGCGCCGGAATCATATGGATGCGATACGCGTTGCTCACCGCATCCCCGGCTTCGATTCGATATTCCAAATCTTGCTGAATTCCGTCTTTCCCCTCGGGCATTACCCCCGTGTGTCGATAACCTTCCGGCACGTGCAGGTTAATAATTTGATCCACCGCTTGCCGATCGGCCGTCGTATACAGCAGCTTCACTGGCTCGTCGCTTGCCAAACCTTGAATTTCCGCCGACACTTGCACCGGTTGCCCACGAAACGCCGTCGAGTTGCCCGGCTTGATGTCCATGATGCCAACCCTGGCCGGCGCCGGTACATCGGTCCACGGAAAAATCACTCGTCCCACCGTGGTAAATGGATCCTTCGGCGAAAGAATAAAATACAGTGCGAAAGCGACCACACAGCCCACCAGCACATAGCCCAAGTGGATCAGCCGTGTCCGATCAACGGCGCTTTCGACATGTGCTCCAGATAAATCGCTGGCCGCTTGCTGTTCCAGCGCCTGGTAAACCACTTCGTGGACCGTTCCACGCTGTTGCCGGAAAAGCAAAAAGTTGATCAGACTGTTTTTGAGCGATGGCTTATTGCGCTCGATCGTTTGTGCCGCGTAAATCGGATTCACTCGCCCGAACACTTTCGGGACAATCGCCACGGCAGTCCAATACACGGCCCCCAGCAGCAGCACCCCGAATAAGAAAAATCGCTCCGCCGATCGCAGCCCGCCGTGCAACACCCAATGATCCACCAGCACGACAGCCAGAAAGAACGCTATCATGGCCACGGCCAGTGTCAGCAGCCCAACGGCAATTTCCACCGCTTTAACCTGGCCGCGCGTCCGTCGCAGTTGCCGGTCAATCAATTGACCTCGATCCGCCTTGACGGCGGCCGGTTTTCCCGCCGACTTTTTCGGCGCCGGTCCAGAACCGGAATCGGGCGATGCAATTCCCGTGGCCACTTAAAGTTCCTTGCTGCCGGCCGCTTCTTAGTTGATTTCACAATTCGCAGGCTGAGACTCCCGCCGAGCCGTACGCCTCTGTTCAATTATAGACGCTTCCCAGCCGCATTTTGATCCCGCGAAATCCCGCGAAAATATCGAGGATTGAAAACCCGGCCAAAAACGCAATTCCGTCTAGGAAAAGACGAACAGATTCGCCGTCCATCTCTCACCGTGCTGGCCCCATCAATACAAACGGCGCCCAATGATAAGGCGACGACCATTTCGGCTGCCCGCGCACATACTTGCGGGCTTGGTCTAGGGCCATAGCATAATTCGGCGCTTCCCCGGTTCGCAGCGATTGGCCGATTGCCGCCGCAAATGCGCCCATCAGTTCCGCAGTCGATTCATCATCCACATCCCACTGGCTGCATACCACGCGCCGCGCTCCGGCCGCCAAAAACGCCCGGGCCATGGTCGACCCGGCCTCCAGCGGTCGATCCGGTCCCACATTCGTTTGGCACGCGCTTAGTATTACCAGCTCGCAACTTCCCAGCGGCAATCCGTGAATCTCAAATAGCGAAAGAAAACCGTCGTTCTCCGTTGTCGTGTTCTGAAAATCTTCCGGCTGCGTTAACGCAATCGCTCCGAATAGATTCTGATATTGCTGATCCACCAACCCATGCGCCGCCAAATGTATAAATTTCCGGCCAGCCACCTGCTGGCGTACATTCCGCTCTGATGCGTTCACATCTTGCAGCACTTCCACGTCGCTCATACCGGCCGAACGCATCGCGCCGGCCACTTTGCGGCATTCGCTGGAAGTCCCCGGCAATGGCGACAGAGTGCCCCCCGCCGCCAAATAATCCGCCAGAGCCACGTCGCTGGCCGATCGGTTAACGGCTGGCTCGACTTCCGGATAACTCGGATTCCCTACACTCAGCAGCGACAAATCTTTCCCACTTCCCGTCGCTTTTCGCTGCTCCAACGCCGCCAATATCATCGCCGACGGCGCATACGCAATCGGCGGCAATTCATCGAGCAAATACCGCGGCGGATCGTTTGATACGCACAGCGATTCCAGCGGCAATTGATGCAGCGCCCCGTCCGGCACCACCGTAATATATTGTGGGCTGCCGTGCCGCAGTTCTTCCCGCACCTTCCGCGGCATCAAAATATCGCTAATCATCACCATTTCGTTCGGCCCAACCGCGTACTTGGAACTGACAACAGCGCTAGTTCCCAACGACCGGCCCGGTTTGCGCGTTTGTTCCGACGCGCACAGCGTGGCCACATATCGAAGCACCAACCGAGCCGCCGATTGCCGGGTCAGCGGTCCCGGTGGAATGCCCAGCCGCGACGATTGTTCCTCAGTTACAACTAGTGGATAGTGCGTTACTTCGCTGTTGCCGTTTGCATTGTCATTATTCGTAGATTCGCCGCCATTTGCAGCGCCGCTATCGATCACAAACAAATGTCCGTCGTTTTGGCCCAAATAATAAAACACCATCATGCTGTCACGCGATAACACGTGCGGCTTAATGACCGACCACGTTTGCAATCCACGATTGCCCAACAGCACCTCGCGATAGAACGGGCTGGCATCGCGAATAGCCGTTTGTATATCGGCATATCGGCGCCGCAAATCGGTCAGACGGTGGGCCAAGTCCGTCGTATCGCTCTTCGCCGCGCTTGATTCCGTTTGCGAATTCAGCCGCTCAATTGCTTTGGTTTGCAACGTGTGATATTGCGACAGAATCTGCTGTTCATCCGCAAGCAAATGTTCCTGCGGCGTTCCACGGAGCGATTCCCGCAGGTCTACTCCGGCCGCTCGAATCTGATCCAAAAAAGTCCGATTGCGCCCCGCTTCGGCATAACTGAGCGCATCATCCCAGCGCCCTTCCTCCACACTCCAATCGACCAGTAAATCAAATGCCGCCCCAAACTGCGCGAAGTACTCCGCCCGTCGCGCTTCGCCCCCCGTCGTTTCCGCCCTCGGCGATTCAATCACACTCACCGCTTCATACAAACAATCCAGTGCTTTGTCCTTGCGACCCAGTTTGCGCAGCACCTGCGCCCGATTCACCAGCGCCATGTAGTGCATCGCCGGATAAGCTTGCACAATTTCCTGCAGATTCACCGCCTGTTGTGAAAGCGTATCCGCCTCGTCGAGATTTCCTTCTTTCACAGCCACTTGACCTAAATAACTCAAACATCGAAATGCCACCGCCGTCTGTTCGGTTCGTTGCGCAATTTCCAGTGCATCTTGCCACGTCTTCTTGGCCGCATCCAACTCACCACGACGATATTGCAATGTCGCAGCCAAATGCAACACATTCGCGGCGACTGACTTTTTCATTAACTGGCGTTGCGTACAAATATTCATCGCCGCTTGAATGTGCACGTCTGCCTGCTGTGTCACGGCACTTAGCGGCGCTCCAGCTTGAAATGTGCCATTGCTTTCTTGAGATAGTGGCGCCGGTCCGTTCGGTTCCTCCGGCGCTGCTACATCCTCGGCCAAATACAGCGATGCCAGCGCAATGTGAAACGGCAATAACGCCGCATCGGTTTCCGAAGGATGCCGCTTTTGTGCCAGCGCCAATGCCTGCTCGCAGACTGCAGCCGCTGGCTCGAATTGCCGTTGCGATTTGTAAAGCATCGACAAATTCAGTAGCGTCGCGCCCAGCAACTCTTCCGCTCGCCGATTGTTGACATTCGCCGGCTTTCGACAGATTTCTTCTGCGTCCTGGAAATTTGCCAACGCCTCGGCAAATTGTCCCCGGGCGTTTTGCACGGCCGCCAAATTAGAAAGCGTCTCCGCCAATTTGATATCGTCTGGACCTAGCGCTTTTCGATTTGCCGCCAGCGCCTCCTCCAAAAGCGACTGCGCTTCAGCAAAATTGCTGGTCTGCCGCGCGATTTCCGCCAGGTTCACCAGCACTCCGGCCAAATCCGCCGGCGCAGGCGGCACCCGGCTCCGCCAAAACTTCGCCGCTTCGGCCAACAGCGGCTTGGCATCATTCCAATCCTCAGTTTTTGCTAAAAATGCCGCCAGTGTCGTTTTGGCGCGTACCAGCGCCGGATCGTCCTTCAGCAGCCGCGGTTCTAACCGCTCCACCAATCGCCGCGAAACCTGCACGCCACCGGTCCAATCCCCCAACCGCAAATCAATTTCTTGCAGTCCCTGTAGACACTGCAAATCGACAAACTGCGTTTCAGGATTCGCAGCCGCATGGTTTGCCGGTGCTGCGAACTGATCAAGCACCTGCTGATAGATATTTGCCGCTGCTTTCCATTCCTGTTCAGCCGTCGCGTTGTCGTCTCGTGCAACCGCCGCCAGCGCAATTCGATTCAACAGTCCCGCTTGCACAACCGTCGACTGATTGCGGTCCGCCTGTTCCTGCCATGCAAGTGCCTGTTTCAGCGCCTCGCCTTCTCCCACAGAGTCATGCAGCGCATGCCGGCACTGTGCCAGCTCGCCGGCCAGCTCAATCCGTGCTGGCTCGTCACGGTCTCGTTCGTCGCCGAGCAATCGATCTATCATCGCGGCTGCTTCTTCTGCCCGATCCTGTGCCAACAAACATTCCACTTGCAATTTTGCCGCCACCAATTGAGCCATTGGCAGTTTTGCCTGCTGACAATGTTCCACAGCTTCCTGTGCAGCCGTCTCAGCAGTCATCCATTGCCGCTTCGCTCGTTGCTCAATGTCACTTTGAACGATGCCCGCCGGTTTTCCTGCCCGCTGTGTCACAGACTCTTTGCGATTCGAATCCGCCTGGGCCGCTTGCGCACGGGCCAACCGTACTTGAACATCGGCCTTCCACACCGGATCGCTCAGCCGCGCGCCGTCCGGCAAAGCCAGCGCTTGCTGCAAATATGCCTCCGCTTCCTTCGGCTGTTCCAGCGACATCTGTAAATCCGCTACTGCCAGTAGCGCCGCTTGCAGCTGGGCATTCAAATTGCGGCCGCTAGCTGTCGCCTCTCGATCCAGCAGTTGTTCCCATTGCTGCGCATATTTCAGCGCGACATCGAACCGGCTCGATGCTCGATTCACATCCACCGCCAGTTGCAGGGCTGAAATCAATACCGGTTCGCTAAATTTCGCCGCGCCTCCCGGCGCAAGCAGTTGGTCGAGCATCTCCACAGCTTGCCGGTATTGCCCAGCGTGGTACAAATCGTTCGCGGTACGCACATCCATCGGCGGGGCACCGTCACCCGTCGCCTGAAGGACTACAAAAAAGAGGAATAGCGCGGCCGCAAGAGATTTCGCGGCAGTCCGCCAACCGTCCGGCGTTAGCTTTCTCGCACTGCTCACGGTTTCGTCTCTTCTTGGAAGAATAGCCAGCCGCGATAAGTCTGGAACCGCGAATTCAATGCCGGTTCCAACGATTGGATCGCTCGCTTGGAGGTCACGATCGGGTTTGCGCCAAGTCCTCGCAGATTTGTGCCAGCCAATGGTTCCGGATGAATAAACTCCAGCATTTGTCGTGGGCGAGTAAGCTCATCAGCCAGATCAAATTTTAATGTTTCAAATTTCTCGACATCGGTCTCCGACATGGGATGATCCGCCGTCGCCACCAGGGCCAGCTCAGGTCCCGAATCCCCTTCAACAGGCCAACACTTCACCGCTGCGCCGCTTTGCTCTGCGCCCGAGGGACTCCAAATCTCCTTAACCGGTTGTTGGTGTTCCAGTCCTGCATTCGATTCGGGCCACAACAATGTGGCTCGCCCATGCGCGTCGTACCAAAATAAATACGCGTACGTCGGCTTATCGAGCCAAATGTGCAACTGAATTTTATCGCCGGTATGAATTGGCACGTTCTGCTGACGAAGTGGGGAAAAATCGTCCACTTGCAGCCGTCGCTGCAAAAGAATTTCCATCTTTGGCGGGTTTTCAATCGCTGCCGTCGTCTGAATCGCACTAAGTGCTCCGGCCGACACACCTGCCGCGCCCTCGGTCGGACTTCCTCGATTTGGCATCCGCTCCCGGAGCGTCCAAACCCCCAAGGCTACAAACAGCAATCCAAGAATCGCCGCAATTAAATATGGCAACCCGCCGCTGCGCCGTTTCGGTCCTGCCAATACAGCGCGCAATTCTGCGGCCATGTCCGCGGCCGTTGTAAATCGGTTGGCCGGCTCCTTCGCCATCGCCTTAAGACAAATGCTTTCCAGCTGTTTGGGAATATTGTCGTTAATCGTCCGCGGCGGCGGCACCGCCCGATATTTCACTTGCTCCAACAAATCGATCGAGCTTTCCGAATTGAAAGGCCGCCGTCCGCACAGCAACTCGTAAAGCACCACCCCCAGCGAATAAATATCCGATTGCGATGTCGCCCAGTGCGATTTGCCGTCGGCCTGCTCCGGACTCATGTAGGCCACGGTTCCAAGAACCCGGCCCGAGTCGTCGGTAAAAAACTGATCGTCAATTTTCGCCAGGCCAAAATCCGCTAGCCGCGTATGGCCGTTGCGGTCGATCAAAATGTTCCCCGGCTTAATGTCACGATGCACCAAACCCTGCAAATGCGCGTAATGCAGCGCGTCCGCCGTCTCTGCAATCCAATGAATCGCGTCCTCTCGACGAAAATCTTCGGCTTCAATCCGTTGTTTTAAATTGGTTCCTTCGACGTATTCGTAAACGATGTAGCCCCGGCCGTCGTCGGCAATGCCGGTATCCAGTACGGCCACAATTCCTGGATGCCTTAAACGGGCCACGCTCTGCGCCTCGTGCAACAATTCTCCCGCGCCTTCGTCCCCCATAGTTGCAAGTTGATGGCGAACTTTAATCGCCACATTGCGTTTCAATTGCGGATCGTAGCACAGATATACTGCGCCGAAGGTCCCAGCGCCCACTTGTTCGCGCACTTCGTACCGGCCAATGGTCTTCGGCGGTGGGTCAGTCGATGGAGCAAACCGATTACGATGGGTATCATCGCGCTTCCGCCCCACCGTCGTGCCAAGCGATTTGTCGCCGTCGCCGTTGGGGGCTCCAGGCTGGCTGCCGCTGGCCGATCGAATATCAAGTTGTGTTGTCTCATCAGGTGTCGGTTGCATAATTTTTTCTCCAACTGCAATCAGCGTTTACGATATTCTTTTCGCCGCGATTTGCTAATTGCCAATCATTTCCAATTAAAGCCCCAATCGTCGCAGCAGCGTGCCGACATTCCCCAGCAATCGCCGCCGATAAATCCACCAAGTTGCCGCGGCGGCAGCCGTCGTCGCTACTGTCGCAATCAACCACCAGTAACTTTGCCCCCAGAAGCTAGAACCATGGGCAACCGCCGGCGTAACCGTCTCGGGTACAATTTCCGGTGCGGCCACAATCGCAGGTTGCTCCGCTACGGCCTGTTCTGCGCCAGGCAGCTGCTCGATCGGCGGCGGAACAACCGCTTTATTAACCGTCACTTCGTGCTTCACCACTTCATCGCCGTATTCAATCGCCAGCATCTGCGGCTCTTCCACGTCGGCTAAATTCAACAACATCCCTTCGATAACCTGGTCCCCGCCGCCGGCGTCCGATGCAAACGCAATCAATGCAATGTCGTTTGTTCTGGCATGCGTCGGCATCGGAGGACCGTTGTTCGTTACGGTTGCCGGCGCCGCCTGCGCATCGCCGCCACCGCCTGCCAGTAGGGCCTCCGGCGATTGCAGCGGCACAAAATTTCCGGCCGATCCGCTGATGACCACTGTCGACGCCACCGGCGGGCCAGACGTGGAAATATTATTTGCCTGAACAACAAGCGCTACGGTATTAGACGTCTGCACCGTCGGAGTAATCGGCACCTGGATAATCGGCGGCGGAGGTGGCGGAGGAGGTGGCGGCGGCGGCTGATGGATCAAATTATGAAGTAGCTGCTGCAAATCTGCATTGTTCACAAACCCGTCTTGATTCACATCGTCCGCAATCGACCGTTGAGAGTCGCTCTCGTTCGGGTATGCTTTTTCATAACCGCTTGGGTCAGTTAGCGCCAGCAACAGCGCGGGAATGTCGGCCGCATTAACTTGCCCGTCAAAATTCGCGTCTCCTGCCTGCGGAACAACAACGGCCGGTTTCACAACCGCCGCAGCTGCAATTTTGGCCAATGGCGCTCCATGAGCATGCGCCGACTTCGCCGGGCTAATCACTGCTGCCACGTGACCCGTATGCACAGTTGGCGGCGCGCTCCGTAGCGAGCTCGCCGATAGCATGGAGCGCGGCTCAAGCTGCTCAAATGCCAGCTGGCGTTGATGGTGGCGCGTAGCGCGCATACGTCACCCGTTACAAATCTCAGGTGAATAGTTTCAGAAACTCGCGAAATGAGCGCCCCAGGCCCGCCATCTATTATCAGCCCCCGGCATCAGAACTTGCAATGGGCGTGGAACATTACCCGACATTTCATCGGCGATCGGCCTATCGGCTGAAAACGACGGACCTTAGACACCTGCGCCAAAACGCGCAAGTCTGAGTACGGAACGTCTATTCAGGAACCTCAATCGCGCCTATGCTCGCCACGGGCCGCCAGCAACAATTCCAGATAGCTCCGCCGCTGGCTTTCTGTCAGTCCTAATCGGGCAGCCAGCGAAGCGATACAAGATTTAGCGGCCTCAACCTCCGTTTCCTGGGACAGTAATTCCAATTCAATAAACTGGCCCACTTCCGCGACGTCGTCCAGCGCCGCCTCAACGCTGTTGCCTTGCCACTGGACCTGAAATACCCTGCGCGTCTTGCGCACCGTAGCGACGGATTGAAAACCCAGTGCCGTTAGCAATTCAACAAAGCCGACGACCGCCGTGCTCCCTGGCAGCAGAGGCAATTCAAGCTCCCGGCGAGTTTTCGTCCCCGGATCCAACTTCGGTCCCTTGTACGTGATGAAATTCTTTCCTTGGACGCTCCGCAGCCGCAAAGCTTCGTCGGTTTGCGCAAAATCCCGTGCCGGATGATTGAAATATTGATCGACCTGCTCCACCGTCTCCCCGGCTTGCGCCCCCAACTCCTTCAGCCGTTGTTCCACTTCGGCGACATTCCCTAGCGGAAATTTCTGCTCGACTTCAAATTGCATGGCCAGAATGTCCATCTACGGCGAACAACACGAATAATTGCGCCTTCCAAAGGCATGCCGGCCTGTTCGGCCCGGTCCCTCGCAGGCAAGCCGATTGTATCATTACCCATAGACAATAATTCTGCCGCACCGTCTACAATACAGTTCTTCCCCAAACGTCTTTCCTTATGCTCGACACCAACCACCCGCAGCCGCCCAAGCCCCGCTCCCATTGGGGCACCGTCGCCGTTATTGCCATCGGCGCGGTCCTGGTGATTGTCTGGGTGTCGTATCTTCGGCCGCACATGCAACTCGACGAGGCCCTGCACCAGGCCGGCGTTGGCCAGCCGCTTTCCATGCTGGAACTGCAACCCCTTACAGGCACGACCGAAGGCGTTTCGCTGGAAAGCTTGCATGGCAAAGTCGCGCTGATTAACTATTGGGGCCCATGGTGCGGATTCTGCGTCGAGGAGTTTCCGCACTTGGTCGAACTGTGGGATAAAAACCGCGGCAATCCCGAATTTGCTTTCGTTTCCGTCTCCAGCGCCGGCAGGGGCGAGGAAAACGTTCCGGAACTGAAAGATCAAACGGAGAACTTTTTCAAATCTCGCCAGGCGTCGTTCCCGACCTACGTCGATCCCGACGGCGGCAATCGCCAAATTCTCGCCAGCCTGACCGACATGAACGGCTTCGGTTACCCCACCACGGTCCTGCTGGACCGCCACGGCATCATCCGCGCCCTGTGGATCGGCTACGAACCGGGCTACTCCAACCAAATGGAACAGTTGGTGTCGAAACTCCTTTCGGAAGGGGAGGGGAAGAAGGGAGAAGGTGAGGAGGGGAAGAAAACGATGAATGATGAACGATGAACGATGAACGATGGGCGGCGGGAGCAGGGGCGGTTGGCGGCAACGATGAGCGATGAATGTGAATAGTGAGTATGTGGTGGTTGGGGGAAGAGTGGCGGGTGGGTTTTGCATTTTGCGCCGCTGCGAGGGGTCCCACATTGTGGTGCAAAACTCCTTGAGTTTTGCGCGGCTGTGAATTCGTAAGTCGTTGCGCCTTAATCGGCACGACGAACGGGATGGTGCAAAATTCGGGGAATATACTTTCATTTCCGTTAGGTTTTCGCGGCGCAAAATTGTGGCTGGGGGCAGCAACAGTAGGCGTGCGCTTGCTCACCGCGCCCATTTTTGCAATTTATGGTGTACGAAACAGATGTACACTATAGAGAATTTCGCTGGAGAATCAACGGAATTTTTGGGCCATGCGGGCATGCATTCTGAAGTAATTCGACAGACTCGCCTCTCTCCCGGCGCTCGCGAACTAAGCGCGACGTAAGAAAACGACTGTTGCCGAGGCCACAAAGACCGCGCAGGCCAAGATGAAGAAAGTCGGGTTGCCGTCGATGGCAATCCCGATTTTGAAAATGTGCGTCGCGATAGCGCCGAGCATGAGGACGATTGCCAGATAACCGCCGACGATTGCGAATCGTGGCCAGAGAAGCAAAATTGCCGCGAGCTGCTCCAGGCAGCCCACGAGAATTCGGCCGAACGGTTCAGCCCCCAGCAGAGTAAAGAGGGCCACTGGCCCCGCGGCCGCCGTGAGCTTTGCGATGCCTGCGAAGGCAAGAATGGCGGCAGCGGCGAGTTGAGCCACCCAGGATAAACCAATGCGAGCGCGCGGGGATAACATGGAAGGTTATTCTATTGTTTTCATCGCGCCCAACAAACCGCAAGCTGTTGCTGTGCTTAGTGACCGCGCTGGGTGTGGTAGCGCACGGCGGGGCTGATCTGACGATACCGTCGCCGGCTTTATTCGTTGGGGCGCGACCGCGATGAATAATTGGAGAGATTAGCGCGCCCCGTTGGGCTACGCCGTTAACGATTTTATATCGAGCAAACCGGCATTTACATGAAGGGCCGGATAGGCAAAAAGCCAGACTCCCCTGCGACAAACTGAAGACGCTTCAGCTTGAAAGGAGTCTGGCT